>Ga0209062_1000062_pt1 | contig 419361 bp, 391 predicted proteins | sample Coa_R2_2_FD_187158 | JGI IMG/M metagenome (GOLD analysis project Ga0209062, IMG submission 187158) | Surface soil microbial communities from Centralia Pennsylvania, which are recovering from an underground coalmine fire - Coalmine... | ecosystem: Environmental > Terrestrial > Soil >...
GGCATCAGCGTCACCAACGCGAGCACCGTCTCGGGCCAGATCTCCAATGCCGGCACCATCACGGCCGACAACGGCATCGCGATCGGCACCGGCTCGGTCATCACCAACGGCATCCTCAACACCGGCACGATCTTGGCCGGCGACAGGGCCATTTCGCTTTTCGACCTGACCACCTTTGCGGGCGGCATCACCAATGCAGGCTTGGTCTCTCGGGCAGCGCCGCCGTGGCGGTCTCGGTCAGCTCCGTCTCGACGTTCAGCGGCGGCATCAGCAACAGCGGCACCATCACGGGATTCGCGGGCGGCCTCGTAGTGACGCTCTGGTGGGCGTACCGGTGGTTGTGGATGCGGCCGCGGCCTGTGACCCTACGGCAACATCCGCCGACAAATGCGCGGAAAATCGCAGCGAAATGAGGTTCGTGGCGCCTCCGTTCATTCCGGCGTGCCGTCCCAGCAGGTAAATTTGGTTCCAGTGGGGAGAGGTGCGTACCGCGTGGCGGGGATGGCGAGACGGAGGTCGGATAACAGCCGCAGGCTGGCCCTGCTGGCATCGAGCTCGTGCGTGGCGCTGCTGATGGGCGGCGGCAGCGCGGCCGCGATTCCGGTTTGCTACACCGGGCCGTTTCCGTTCACCAACAACGGCGCGTTGTCGTGCATCACGGTCAGCGCCACCTCGTTCACCGGCAATGTGGTCAACAGCGGCACCGGGGTGATCAGCCCGGGCAACCCGACCGGCATCCTGGTCACCAATACGAGCACCATCACGGGGCAGATCTCCAACGCCGGGACCATCTCGGTCGGCGGCACCGGCATCCGGGTCGACACCAACTCGGTCATCACCAACGGCATCGTCAATCAAGGCCTGATTCAAGCCCCCGGCGCGGGCATCGTGGTTGACGGCGTATCGACGTTCGGTGGCGGCATCAGCAACAGCGGGACGATTACCGGCGTCTCGGCCGGCATCGCCGTCACGAACGTCGGAACATTTTCCGCCGGCATCACCAACAGCGGCACGATCTCCGCCTCCAACCTCGGCATCGATGTCTGCAATTGCGACACGACTTTCACCGGCGGGATCACCAATGCCGGGCTGATCGCGGCCACCGGCGTCGGCATCGCGGTCAGCGTGACGAACTTCAGCGGTGGCATCAGCAACGCCGGCACTATCGTGTCGACGTCTCGCACCGGCATCGCGGTTTTCGGTGTCCGGACCTTCGTCGGCGGCATCACCAACAGCGGCCGGATCGTGGGAAGCAGTGCCGGGATCGCCGTTGGTTTTGCGTCGACCTTCAGCGGCGGGATCAGCAACAACGGAACGATCACCGCTGGATTCGGCAACGGAATCGAGGTCTTCGCGGTCGAGACCTTTACGGGCGGCATCAGCAACAGCGGCGCGATCAGCGCGGCGGGCTTCAGCAAGAAGGGCAATGACGCCATTGCGGTGTTCGCTTTCTCGGTGTTCGATGGCGGCATCGCCAACAGCGGAACAGTCTCGGGCGGCGGCATAATCGTCGCGGGCGGCGACACATTCCTTGGAGGGATCAGCAACAGCGGCGCAATCACTGCCGCGGGCTTCGGCGGCGGCGGCAAGGCCAAAGGCGGCCCGGGCATCGTGGTGTCGAGCGTGAACGTGTTCGGCTCGGCCAGCGCCGGCGGCGGAATCACCAACAGCGGGACCATTCTGGCCCCGCGGACCGGAGTCCTCGTCGAGTTCGTCAGCACGTTCTTCGGCGGCATCTCCAACAGCGGCACCATCTCGATCAGCTCGGGTTCTTCACGCACGGCGATCTCCGTGTTCGGAGTCAGCACGTTCTTCGGCGGCATCGCCAACTCGGGCCGCATCGCGATGGGCAGCAGCGGCATCGCCATCGCGGTCCGCGGGGTCGATACGTTCCAGGGCCGTATCGCCAACAGCGGCACGATCGCGACGGGCTTCATCGGCATTGCGGTCCAGGGCGTCGGCAGCTTCGGCGGCGGCATCAGCAACGGCGGCGTGATCGCGCTCACGACACCGTTCAGCAGCGTCGGCATCACGGTCGACAACGTCTCCCTCTTTACCGGCGGCGTGCTCAACAGCGGCACGATCAGCGGCGGCGGCGCCGGCATCGCGATCGGCGAATGCGGATGCGGCATCTCGACGTTCTCGGGCGGCATCACCAATACGGGACTGATCGCGGCGGCCGGCGTCGGCATCATCGTCGCCAACGTCACGACGTTCGACGGCCACATCGTCAACGCCGGCACGATCAGCGCCGCTACGGCGATCGATACGTCGGGCGCGCTGACCGCGATCACGATCGACCAGAATGCCGGGCTGATCGCCGGCAACATCCTGTTCTCGTCCTTCGGGGACACGCTCAACGTCCGCGGCGGCACGATCAACGGCAATATCGTCGGCCAAAACGCCGGCGACACGATCAACTTCTCGCTCGGCGGAGGCACCTTCACCTACGGCGCGGCGTTCGGCTTCTCCAATGTGAGCTTCGTCAACGTCAACTCCGGCGTGGTCGTGCTCGACGGCGCTAACCAGGCCGGCAGCATCGCGGTGAACGGCGGCGTGCTGCAGATCGGCGATGCCGGCAATCCGGGCGCCAGCCTGACCGGCTCGGTCGACGTGATCGGCGGCACGCTGTCGGGCCACGGCACGGTCGTGGGCGACGTGACGATCGAAAGCGGCGGCGTGCTCTTTCCGGGCGGCTCGATCGGCACGCTGACGATCGTCAACGGCCCGCTCACGTTCAATCCGGGCAGCACCTACCTGGTGCAGATCGCGCCGGGCGCCGGCAACAATTCGGCGACGGCGGTCAACGGCGCGCCCGGCAATATCGCGATCAACGGCGGCACGGTGCTGGCCTTGCCGCAGCTCGGCCACTACAACGCGACCACGTACACGATCGCGACGGCGACCGGCGGCGTCACCGGCACGTTCGCGGGCGTGAGCTTCGCGGCGCCGTACACCTATACGGGCACCGCATCACTGAGCTACGACCTCAACGACGTGTTCCTCAATCTCGGCGCCGGCTTCGCGCTGCTCGCGCCCGCCGGCACGAACCAGAACCAGCAGAGCGTCGTCAACGGCATAAACGGCTTCATCCTGGGCAGTGGCAGCAATCCGCCGCCGCAGTTCGCCAACCTCGCCACCCTGCCGGGCCCGACGCTGCTCAATGCGCTAAGCCAGCTTTCCGGCGAGGACGGCGCCGGCTTCCAGCACGGCGCGCTGATGGCCGGCAATCAGTTCCTGTCGCTGATGCTCAATCCGTATCTCGACGGCCGCGACGGCTTCACGCCCGCGATCCCGTTCGCCGCCGAGGCGCCGCCCGCCCTGCCCGACGCGGCGCTGGCTTTCGCGAGATTCGACAAGGCCCCGCCGCGCGACGCGACGCTCGGCAGCGGGCCGCAGTTCCGCATCTGGGGCGCGGCCTTCGGCGGCTCGGGCACAATCGACGGCAACGCGACGGTCGGCTCGCAGAAGACGACCGCGAGCGATGCGGCATTCGCGGCCGGCGTCGACTACCTGTTGTCGCGCAACACGACGGTCGGCTTCGCGTTCGCGGGCGGCGGCACCAATTGGGGCCTGGGTGGCGGGCTCGGCAACGGCCGCTCGGACTTCTTCCAGGCCGGCGTCTATGCGCGCCAGCGCTTCGGCGATGCGTATCTGTCGGGCGCGCTGGCCTACAATTTCCACGACGTGACCACCAACCGCACCGTCACGATTGCGGGCACCGACATGCTGCAGGGCCGCTTCCAGGCGAACGGCCTCGGCGCGCGGCTCGAGGGCGGCTACCACTTCGCCACCCCGTTCATGCGCGTGACGCCCTACGGCGCCCTGCAGGTGCAGTCGATCGTCCTGCCGGCCTATGGCGAGGCCGCGACCGCGGGCTCGAACCAGTTCGCGCTGAACTACAATTCGCAGACCGCGACCGTGACGCGCACTGAGCTCGGCGCCTGGTTCGACCGCGCCTTCATCGAGCGCGGGCATCTATGGACCGTCTACGGCCGCCTCGCCTGGGCGCATGACCCGGGCAACACGCCGCGCGCGACCGCGATCTTCCAGGCGCTGCCGGGCTCGAACTTCGTGGTCAACGGCGCCGCGCCCAATCCCGACAGCGCGCTGGTCACCGCGGGCGTGAAGTACGATTGGCGCAACGGCTGGTCGTTCCTCGCCAAGTTCGACGGCGAGTTCTCGTCCAACACCTCGATCTTCAGCGGCACCGGCATGGTGCGGAAGGTGTGGTAGGTCGCGCAACCGGGAGCGGCGGTCCCGCATTCCGCTGGCGCTCCATGCGGGCTACAGTCCCCCGCAATGAACGCATCCGACCCCGACATTTCCGCCATCGTGGCGCGCACGTCGCGCAGCTACGATGCGCTGCCCTATACGTCCAACCCGTTTCCGCTGACGCATCCGGCGCTGACCGGCGCGATCGCGCGCCTGTTCACGCTCGAGGCGGCACCACTCGGCACGGCGCGCGTGCTCGAGCTCGGCTGCGCGGCCGGCGGCAACATCATCCCGATTGCGGCGCGCCATCCGGGCGCGTCGGTCGTGGGCGTCGACCTCTCGGCCGCCCAGGTCGCGGCCGGCCGCGCCCGCATCGCCGACCTCGAGCTCACCAACATCGAGATCCGCTGCCAGAGCTTCGCGGATGTGGCGCCCGGCGACGCGGCGTCGTTCGACTACATCATCTGCCACGGCGTCTACAGCTGGGTGCCGGCGCCGCTGCGCGACGCGATCCTGCGCATCTGCCGCGACAGCCTCTCGCCACGCGGCGTCGCGCTGGTGAGCTACAACGTGCTGCCCGGCTGGCGCATGCAGCAGGCGCTGCGCGACTGCTTCCTGCTGCACTCGATGCAAGATGCCGATCCGCGCCGGCGCGTCGCGCAGGCGCGCGCGCTGCTGGGGCTGCTGCCGCGCGGCGCCCCGGAGAACGGCGCCTACAAGAGCTTCCTCACGGCGCAGGCCGCGCAGCTCGCCGACGCGTCGGACGAATACCTGGCGCACGAGTATCTCGATGACGTGAACGAGCCGTGCACGTTCCGCGACTTCGTCGATGCGGCGCGGCGCCATGGTCTCGCGTTCCTCGCCGAAGCCGATGTGCCGTCGATGATCGTGTCCAACTATCCGGCCGCCATGGCCGAGGTGGTGCCGTGCATCGGCGGCGACGCGCTGCTCGCGACCGAGCAGGCGATCGACATGGTGAGCGGGCGTACGTTCCGGCATACGCTGCTGGTCGCCGCCGAGCGCGCCGCGCGCATCGACCGGCAGCTTGCCGGCGCCCGCCTCGACGACCTGCATCTTCTCGGCGATGCCGCGCTGGCGCTCAGGCGCGAAGGCGGCGGCGCGACGCTGGCGCGGCCGACCGGCCGGCGGCTGCACACCGGGTCGGCGCCGCTCGCGGACGCGCTCGCGCGTTTCGTCGCGGCGTTTCCGAGCTCGGCGAGCGTCGACGACCTGGTGCAGGCGCTGCCGGCGGCGGGGCGCAACGCGCAGGGACGCGCCATGGTGCGCGATGCTGCGCTCAACATGGTGATCAACGGGCTGGCGACGCCGCGTACCGAGCCCGTGCGGGCGGCCGCGCAGGTGAGCGCGCGGCCGATCGCCTGTCCGCTCGCCCGCGCCGATGCGGCGCGCGGCGCGAGCGCGACCGTGAACCTGCGCCACGAGAGCGTCGTGCTCGGCGAGCCCGTGCGCGCGGTGCTGGCCTTGCTCGACGGCAGCCGCGATCTGGACGCGCTCGCGCGGGCGCTCCCGCCCGGGCCGACGAGCGCGACCGCGATCCTGTCGGCGCTCGCGCGCGCCGGACTGCTGGTCGCATGACGCGCGCCGATTGATGCGTCCGATCCGATTCGCGCGCAGCGTGCTGTACCCTTACGGCAACACCGTCCGGGATTCGCCTGCGACGGAAAATAGCGCTTTGAGAGACATGGCATAATCGCCCGGTGGGGCGCGGACCGGCGTGAAGGTCCTGGGCCGTCGAGTCAGGTATGGGTGCGCGGGGGCACAGGCGCAATCTGCTGCTGTCGAGCTCGGTCGCGGCGCTGCTGGTCGGCGGCGGCGCGCCAGCGGCCGCGTCCTGCTACACGGGCCCGTTCCCGGTCACCAATTCGGGCCCGCTGAGCTGCATTACGATCGACGGCAAGTCGTTCTCCGGCAACGTGGTCAACACCGGGACCGGCATCATCACCGGCGGCCCGACCGGCATCAGCGTCACCAACGCGAGCACCGTCTCGGGCCAGATCTCCAATGCCGGCACCATCACGGCCGACAACGGCATCGCGATCGGCACCGGCTCGGTCATCACCAACGGCATCCTCAACACCGGCATGATCTTGGCCGGCGACAGGGCCATTTCGCTTTTCGACCTGACCACCTTTGCGGGCGGCATCACCAATGCAGGCTTGGTCTCGGGCAGCGCCGCCGTGGCGGTCTCGGTCAGCTCCGTCTCGACATTCAGCGGCGGCATCAGCAACAGTGGCATCATCACGGGATTCGCGGGCGGCCTCGTAGTGAGCGGGAGTGGAAACGAAACGTTCCTCGGCGGCATCAGCAACAGCGGCAGCATCACGATCGCAGAGGTCCGCAAGGTCGGAGTTCTCGCGGGCATCTCGGTCGACAACCTTGCGCAATTCAGCAACGGCATCGGCAATAGCGGCACGATCTCGTCGACCCGGACGGCGGTCAGCGTCAACAACGTCGCGACCTTCACGGGCGGCATCAGCAATGGCGGCAGGATCTCGGCGGGCGGCCATGGCATCGACGTTGTCGCTTCCAATTTCGCCGGCGGCATTGCCAACAGCGGTACGGTGAACGCCGCGATCGGCATCGACGTGTCCGGCCTCACATTTTCCGGCAACATCATCAACACGGGCTCGATCGCGGCGACGCGAACCGCCATCGGCGTGACGAACATCAGCACATTCGCGGGCGGCATCAGCAACAACGGCACGCTCTCGGCCAACGTCGGCATGGGGGTGGGCTTCGTTCCGAATACTTTTCCCGTGACGCGCTTCGAGGTCGCCTCGGTCGCGACCCTCACGGGCGGGGTGACCAACAGCGGCAGCATCACGGCCGGTTCGGCAGGCATCTGGGTGATGGCGGCCAGCAGCTTCGCGGGCGGCATCACCAATGCGGCGGGCGGCATCATCACGGCGCAGAACGGCATCCGGGTCGGGGTGTTCGGCCGCACCACCGCCGGCGCCTACGCGGTGTCGAATTTCAGCGGCGGCATCACCAACAGCGGGAGGATCACGGCTGCGACCTTCGGCATGCTGGTGACGTCGGTCTCGACCTTCTCAGGCCTGATCAGCAACAGCGGCACGATCGTGGTTGCTGACCCCGGCGCGGGCATCTCGGTCGACACCGTCGACACGTTCGCGGGCGGCATCAGCAACAGCGGCACGATCACGCTCGCCGCCGGCCCGGCCCCCAACGGCATCTCGGTCACCAATGTCTCGGACTTTCAGGGCGGGATCACCAACAGCGGCACACTTGCAGGCGTCGGCGACGGTATCAGGGTCGAATCCGTCAGCACCTTCGCCGGCGGCATCAGCAATGGCGGGTTCATCTCGGTTACGCAACTTCACAAGGGCGGCGTCTTCGGCATCGGCGTCACGGACGTCGCGGCTTTCGGCTCGACGAGCGCCGGCGGCGGCATCACCAATGGCGGCGTCATCGCGCTGACCAACGCAACCGGCGTCGGAATCAGGGCGAGGTTCGACTCGCTGTTCATCGGCGGCGTGACCAACAGCGGCACCATCACGGGCGGCAGGTACGGGATCACGGTCGGTGGATTTTCTCTGACCGTATCGACTTTTTCCGGCGGCCTCACCAACAGCGGGCATATCAGCACGACCAGCAGCGGCACCGGCATCATCGTCGGCGCCAACAGCTTCGTCAGCGGCCACATCGTCAATTCGGGCACCATCAGCGCCGCGGTTGCGATCAATCTCGGGGGGGCGGGCAACGCGATCACGATCGACCAGAACGCCGGGCTCATCGCCGGCAATATCCTGCTCTCGCCGTTCGGCGACACGCTCTACATCCGCGGCGGCATGGTCAACGGCAATGTCCTCGGCCAGGGCAACGGCGATACCGTCAACTTCGCGCTCGGCTCAGGCAGCTTCACGTATGCGGCACCGTTCGCGATGACGGGCCTCAGCCAGGTGAACTTCAATTCCGGCACTGCGTTCATCGACGGCTCGATCACGGCGACGACGCTCACGGTCAACAGCGGCGGCGCGGCGGCCGGCACCGGCACGCTCGCGGGCGACGTGACCGTGATGGCGGGCGGCACATTGATGCCGGGCAATTTGGGCTCGCCGCTCGGGACGCTCAATGTCACCGGCAGTGTCACGTTCAATGCGGGGGGCTTCTATTCGGTGCATGCCTCGCAGGCCGCCGCCTCGGCGACGACGATCGGCGGGCCCGGGATCGCGATGATCAATGGCGGAAACGTGACGGTCACGCTGTTGCAGGCCGGCAGCTACAACCAGACCTATACGATCCTCACCGCGAATGGCGGCCGCGCCGGCGCGTTTTCGGGAATCGTCAACACCAATGCGGCTTTCGCCGGCACCGAGGCTCTGAGCTACGACGCGACGCACGTCTTTCTGACCCTCGACGGCATCGCCACGCTCGGCGCGGTGCCGCTGGTCGCGCCCGGACCGCTGAGCGCCAATCAGCAGAACGTGCTCAACGGCATCAACAACTTCATCGCGCCCGGCAACGTCCTGCCGCCCGGCTTCCAGAACCTGTACAACCTGTCCGGTCCGACCCTGGCCAGCGCGTTGATGCAGCTTTCAGGCGCGAACAATGCGGGTTTCTCGCAAAGCGCCTTCCAGGCCGGCAGCGTGTTCCTCGGCCTGATGGTCAATCCGTTCGTCGACGGTCGCTTCGGCTCGGGCGGAAGCGTCGGCCCCGGGATCGGCTTTGCGCCGGGCGAACCGCCCGCGCTGCCGCAAGCGGCCGCGGCCTTCGCATCGGCGATGCCGCTCAAGGCCGCGCCGCCCATGTTCAATCAGCGCTTCAGCGCGTGGGGCGCGGCCTATGGCGGCTCCGGCAATGTGCGCGGCGATCCCTTCGCCGGCTCGAGCACCACGACCGCGAGCGTTGCGGTATTTGCGGCCGGCATCGACTATCGGGCCGGCCCCGACACCACGTTGGGCTTCGCGCTCGCGGGCGGCGGCACGAACTGGGGACTCGACAGCGGTCAGGGCAACGGCCGCTCGGATTTCTTCCAGGCCGGCCTCTACGGCTCCCACCATTGGGGCAATGCCTACCTCTCAGGCGCCTTCGCCTACAATTTCCACGACGTGACCACCAACCGCACCCTCACGGTCGCGGGCACCGACATGCTGCAGGCGCGATTCCAGGCGAACGGTGTCGGCGCGCGGCTTGAAGGCGGCTACCGCTATGCGATGCCGTGGCTCGGCATCACGTCGTACGCGGCCGCGCAGGTGCAATCGATCTTCCTACCGAGCTACGGCGAGACCGCCACCGCGGGCTCCAAGCAGTTCGCGCTGAACTTCGCGCGGCAGACCGCGACGACGACCCGCGCCGAGCTCGGTGCCTGGTTCGACAAGAGTTGGCTCGACCACACCGCCCTGCTCGCGCGCGGCACGCAGATGACGCTCTACGGTCGCCTCGCCTGGGCGCACGACTTCGGCGACACGTCAAGCGCCAGCGCGATCTTCCAGTCGCTTCCCGGCTCGAGCTTCATCGTCAACGGCGCCGCGCCGGCGCGCGACGGCGCCCTCGTCACCACGGGCGCCAAATACGATCTGATGAATGGCTGGTCGTTCACGGCCAAGTTCGACGGCGAGTTCTCGTCGACCACCTCGATCTACAGCGGCACCGGGATGGTTAAGAAAGTGTGGTAACACAGCTTGGCCGAATACGTCGCGCGAAGGACGCGATGCGAATTTGCGCCGCCGCGTCTCGGCATCTGTGACCTAACGGCAACATCTGCGGATAAATCCGCGGAGACCGGCCGCTAAATCGGGTTCGCGAACCGTCCTGCACTCCCGGGGCACCTGCCGAAACGGCTAAATTGTTCCCTCAAGCAAAGTGTTCGGCGTGGTCGGATCGGGATGGTGGAACGGGGGCTGGGTCGGGGCCGCAGACTTGCCTTGCTGGCATCGAGTTCGTGTGTCGCGCTGCTCGTCGCGAGCGGCGGCGCGTCCGCGACCTCGCCTTGCTACACGGGTCCTTTTCCCTTCACCAATAACGGCGCCCTGTCCTGCATCACGGTCAGCGGCACCTCGTTTGCGGGCAACATCGTCAATAGCGGCTCGGGGGCGATAAGCCCGGGCGGTCCGCCCAACGACACCGGCATCCTGGTCACCAATACGAGCACCGTCACGGGGCAGATCTCCAACGCGGGGACGATCTCGGTCAGCGGCACCGGCATCAAGATCGACACCAACTCCGTCGTCACTAATGGTGTCGTCAACCGCGGCACGATCACGGCCGGCACCAGCGGCGCCGGCATCAACGTGACCGGCGTCGCGACCTTCGCGGGCGGGGTCACCAACGCCGGGTCGATCACGGCCGGGACCCGCGGCGCGGGCCTTGCCGTGGTGGGCGTTTCTGCGTTTTCGGGCGGGATGACGAACACCGGCTCGATCACCGCCGGCTCCGTCGGCATGGTGGTGACCACGACCTCGACGTTCATCGGCGGCATCACCAACGCCGGGACGATCTCGGCCGGCAATGTCGGCATTGGGATCCAGGCCGGCACCTTCGTGGGCGGGGTCAGCAACAGCGGCACGATCAACGCGTTCCTCGCCGGCATTCAGGTCGGCCCGTCCTGCGGCTGCACGAACGCCACGAGCTTCTCGGGCGGCATCAACAACTCCGGAACCATTTCGGCGATCGGAGTGGGAATCGGTGTCTCCAACCTCACGGCGTTCTCGGGCGGGATCAGCAACTCCGGCACGGTCTCGCTTGTCGGCGCAACCGCGATCCGGGTCGAAGCTATCAGCACCTTCATCGGCGGCATCAGCAACAGCGGCACCATCGTGGGCGGCTCCAGCGGGGCCGGGATCGGCGTCGGCCACGTCAATACGTTCACGGGCGGCATCACCAACAGCGGCACGATCGTCGCCGGCAGCGGACGCGCCGTCATCGGGGTGAATGCCTTCGGAACATTCACGGGCGGCATCGTCAATACCGGCACGCTCGTGGGAGGAATTTCCGCGGTGGGCATCGGCGTTCTTGGCGGCAGCAGCTTCGGCGGCGGCATCAGCAATGCGGGCCTGATCCACAGCAGCGCCGTCGACGGCATCGCCGTCAATGACTTGTCGCTGTTCACGGGCGGCATCTCCAACAGCGGCACCATCACGCGCGCGCAAAACGGTATCAACATCGGCGCCGTCTCGACGTTCTCGGGCGGCATCACCAACAGCGGCCGGATCGCGGCGCTCTCGCTCGGCATCATCGTCGAGGCGCAGAGCTTCGACGGCCATATCGTCAACACCGGCACGATCAGCGCCGCCAACGCGATCTGGCTGGCCGGCGGCAACGCGATCACGATCGATCAGAATGCGGGGCTGATCGCCGGCAACATCCGCTTCTCCACCAACGGCGACACGCTCAACGTGCGTGGCGGCACGATCAACGGCGACATCATCGGGCACAACGCCGGCGACACGATCAACTTCGCGCTCGGCTCGGCCAGCACGTTCACCTACGGCGCGGCCTACGGCTTCACCAACGTGAGCACCGTCAACGTCAATTCCGGCGTCGTCGTGCTCGACGGCGCGAACCATGCCGGCAGCATCGCGGTCAATGGCGGCGTGCTGCAGGTCGGCGATGCGAGCGACACCGGCGCGACGCTGACCGGCTCGGTCGACGTGATCGGCGGCACACTCGCGGGCCACGGTACGGTGGCAGGCAACGTCACGGTCGAGAACGGCGGCGTGCTCTTCCCGGGCGGCTCGATCGGCACGCTGACGATCGCCAACGGGCCGCTCACGTTCAATCCGGGCAGCACCTTCCTGGTGCAGATCCTGTCGGGCGCCGGCAACAATTCGGCGGTCGCGGTGACGGGCACGCCAGGCACCATCACGATCAACGGCGGCACCGTGCTGGCGCTGCCGCAGCTCGGCCACTACGGCGCGACGACCTACACGATCGCCACCGCGACTGGCGGCGTCAGCAACACGTTCACGGGTGCGGGCTTTGCGGCGCCGTTCACCTACACGGGCAGCGACTCGCTGAGCTACGACTCGAACGACGTCTTCCTCAATCTCGGCGCCGGTTTTGCGCTGCTCGCGCCGGCGGGCACGAACCAGAACCAGCAGAGCGTGGTCAACGGCATCAACGGCTCGATCCTCAGCGGCGTCACGCCGCCGTCCCAGTTCCAGAACCTCACCAGCCTGCCCGGATCGACCCTGCTCAACGCGCTGAGCCAGCTCTCGGGCGAGAACGCGGCGGGATTCCGGGATGGCGCGCTGCAAGCCGGCAACGCGTTCCTCGGCCTTCTGCTCAATCCATATGTGGACGGGCGCGGCGACGGTTTCGCGCCCGCGTTCCCGTTCGCCGCCGAGGAGCGCCCCGCCCTGCCCGACGCGGCGCTCGCCTTCGCCAAATTCGTCAAAGCCAACCCGCTGGCCAACCCGCTGGCCAACCCGCGCGACGCGACGCTCGGCAGCGTGCCGCAATTCCGGGTATGGGGCGCCGCCTATGGCGGCTCGGGCACGATCGACGGCAATGCGGCGGTCGGCTCGCAGCGAACGACCGCGACCGACGCCGCCTTCGCGGCCGGCGTCGATCATCTGCTCTCGCCCAACACGACGGTCGGCTTTGCGCTCGCGGGCGGTGGCACCAGCTGGGGACTGTCGGGCGGCCTCGGCGACGGCCGCTCCGACATGTTCCAGGCCGGCGCCTATGCGCGTCAGCGCTTCGGCGATGCCTACCTCTCGGGCGCGCTCGCCTACAGCTTCCACGACGTGACGACGACCCGCACGGTGACGATCGCCGGCACCGACACGCTGCAGGGCCGCTTCCAGGCGAACGGCCTCGGCGCCCGCATCGAGGGCGGTTACCACGTCGCCATGCCGTTCGTGCGGCTCACGCCGTACGGCGCCGTGCAGGTGCAGTCGATCTTCCTGCCGGCCTACGGCGAGAGCGCGATCGCGGGCTCGAACCAGTTCGCGCTCAATTTCGCATCACAGACGGCGACGACCACGCGCACCGAGATCGGGTCCTGGTTCGACCACACGTTCGTCGAGCGCGGCCACCTGTGGACCCTCTACGGCCGTCTCGCCTGGGCGCATGATTTCGGCGATACACCGCGCGCAAGCGCGATCTTCCAGACGCTGCCGGGCTCGAGCTTCGTCGTCAACGGCGCCGTGCCGAACGCCGACAGCGCGCTGGTCACGGCCGGCGCGAAATACGACCTGCTCGACGGCTGGTCGTTCCTCGCCAAGTTCGACGGTGAATTCTCGTCGAACAGCTCGATCTACAGCGGCACCGGCATGATCAAAAGGACGTGGTGACACAACTCTGCCGGGGCGGCGTCCCATCCCTGTGACCCAACGGCAACACGCGGCGATCATTTTCTCGAAGGCTGGCCGCGAAACGCCACTTCGGCTGTGCGCGACCTTTCCACAGCCTGGACCGAAAAAGTATTTTGTGCAGGCGGAATCGATTCGCTGCATCGTCGTTGGGGCGGAATGGCGGGACTGGGACTAGGGCGCGGGCACAGGCTCGCCCTGTTGGCATCGAGCTCGTGCGCGGCGCTGCTGCTCGCGGGCGGCGGTGCTACGGCTGCGTGCTATACGGGCCCGTTTCCGGTGACCAACAACGCCGCGCTGTCCTGCATCACGGTCAGCGGCACCTCGTTCTCCGGCAACGTGGTCAACAGCGGCTCGGGAACGATCAGCCCCGGCAGCGGGACCGGTGCCGGCATCCTTGTCACCAATGCAAGCACCGTCGCGGGGCAGATATCCAACGCCGGCTCGATCTCGGTCAGCGGCGACGGCATCCGCGTCGACGCGAACTCGGTCGTCACCGACGGCATCTTCAACAGCGGCCAGATCAACATCAGCGCGATCGCGAGCGGCATTCACCTCCTTGGCATCTCATCGTTCGGAGGCGGCATCACCAACACCGGCCTGATCTCGTCCGCTGGCATCGGGATCAACATCTTCGCCTCGACCTTCACGGGCGACATCGTCAATTCCGGCACGATCGCGGCCCAAGGGATCGTGGTCGAAAATATGGTCAGCTTCGGCGGAAGCATCACCAACAGCCATGTGATCTCCTCCGCCGGCGTTGGCATCGACATCGACGTCATCACGACCTTCGCGGGCGGCATCACCAACTCGGGCACGCTCTCGGCGGCCGGCGGAGGGATCCTCCTCGGCGACATCTCGAGCTTCGGCGGCAATATCCTCAATCAAGGAACGATTCACTCGTCGCTCCAGGCCATCACCTTCAGCTCGGTCGGGATATTCGGAACGAGCGCGGGCGGCGGCAACATCACCAACAGCGGCCTGATCACGGCATCGCGTACCGCGATCGCGATCAACAACGTCAGCCTGTTCGCGGGCGGCATCACCAACACCGGCCAGGTCACGGCTGCGCTCGGCGCAATCGCGCTCAGCAACATCAGCACATTCGCGGGCGGCATCACCAACGCCAGCGGCGGCGTGATCTCGGCGGGGACGCAAGCCATCGCCCTCAACAATGTCGGGACCTTCTCGGGCGGCATCAGCAACGCCGGAACCCTGTCGGGCGCCGGCGGCAATGCCGCAGTCCTCGTCAGCACATTCACGACGTTCTCCGGCGGCATCCACAACAGCGGCCTGATCTCGTCGGCCAGCTTCGGCATCCGCGTCACGAGCTCCGGCGCGGCCGCGGCCCAGTTTTCCGGCGGCATCAGCAACTCCGGCACCATTGCGTCCGGCAACAACCTGTTCGGGATCGCGGTCCTTTCCTTCTCGACCTTTTCGGGCGACGTCAGCAATTCAGGGACGCTCGCGGGCGGCGGTATCGCGATCCAGGACTTGAGCGTTTTCGCCGGCAGCGTCATCAACAGCAACACGATCTCGTCCGTCAACGACGCCATCGACCTCGACGCCATCACGACCGTCACGGGCGGCATCACCAATTCGGGCGCGATTTCCGCCTCGGCGACGGCCGTGATCGTCGCCGAGGTGTCGAGCTTCGCGGGCAACATCGTCAACCGCGGAACCATCCAGTCGTTGCAGAACGGCATATTCATCAGCGGTAACGGCGTATTCGGATCGGCTCTTGCGGCCGGGATCACCAACACCGGCCTGATCACAGCCGGGCACACCGGAATCCTCGTCGAGAACAACAGCCTGTTCACGGGCGGCATCACCAACGGCGGCACGATCTCGGCCGGCCTCGCCGGCATCATGATCACCTCGACGTCGACGTTCCTGGGCGCAATCGTCAATTCCGGCAACATCACCGGCGCGACGGCGGCGATCGACGTGAGCGGCGCCGGCAACGCGATCACGATCAATCAGAACGCCGGGACGATCACCGGGGCGATCAAGCTCTCGCCGAACGGCGACTTCCTCAACATTTCCGGCGGCGTCATCAACGGCAACGTCGTCGGCCAAGGCAACGGGTTCGTGAACTTCAACCTCGGAGCCGGCACCTTCACGTATGCGAGCCCGTTCGCGATGACGGCGCTCGGGTTTGCGAACATCAATTCAGGCACCGTGCTCGTCGACGGCTCGATCGCGGCCACGACCATCGACGTCAACAACGGCGGCACTGCCGCCGGCACCGGCACGCTCGCGGGCGCGGTCAACGTGTTGTCCGGCGGCACGCTGATGCCAGGCCAGCCGCTCGGCACGCTCAACGTCAGCGGCAGCATCACGTTCAACGTCGGCAGCACCTATGCGGTGCACATCACGCCGAGCGCGAGCTCGGCGACGAGCATCACGGGCGCACCCGGCAGAGCGACCATCAACGGCGGTATCGTGACAGTGACGCCGCAGGTCGGTCACTACAATGCGACCCAATACGTGATCGTGGCGACGACGGGCGGACGCAGCGGCGCCTTCTCGGGGCTGAGCGTGAACGGCGCCTTCACGGGCACCATGACGCTCGACTACAGCAACCCGAACGACGTGCTGCTCGACGTCGGCGCCGGCTTCTCGCTGTTCTCGCTGCCGCTCGGCGCCAATCAAAACCAGCAGAACGTCCTCAACGGCATCAACAATGCAATCCTCGCCGGCGACACCCTGCCGTCGGGATTCGCGGGCCTGAGCAACCTGTCGAACTCTGGGCTGCTCAACGCGCTCACCCAGCTTTCCGGCCAGAACGGCACCGGCTTCTTCCAGGGCGCGTTCCAGGCCGGCAACTCATTCCTCGGCCTGATGGTCAATCCATATGTCGACGGCCGCTTCGGCAACGGCTTCGGCCCCGCGATCGGCTTCGCGCGCGGCGAGCCGCCCGCCTTGCCGCAGGCGGCTGCGGCGTTTGCATCGGCAATGCCGGTCAAGGCGCCGCCGCCGACGTTCGACCAGCGCTTCAGCGCCTGGGGCGCGGCTTACGGCGGCTCGGGCAGCGTACGTGGCGATCCGTTCGTCGGCTCGAGCACGACGACCGCCACCGCGGCGGCCTTTGCGGCCGGCATCGACTATCGGGCGAGTCCCGACACTATCCTGGGCTTCGCACTCGCTGGCGGCGGTACCAGCTGGGGGCTCGACAGTGGCCTCGGTGGCGGCCGCTCGGACATGTTCCAGGCCGGCCTCTACGGCTCGCAGCGTTGGGGCAACGCCTATCTGTCGGGCGCCCTCGCCTACAATTTCCACGACGCGACGACCAATCGTACCGTGACGATTGCCGGCACCGACTTGCTGCAGGGGCGCTTCCAGGCGAACGGCGTCGGTGCCCGCGTCGAGGGCGGCTATCGCTACGGTATGCCGTGGCTCAGCGTCACGCCTTATGCGGCCGCGCAGGTGCAGTCGATCTTCCTGCCGAGCTACGGCGAGACCGCGACCGCGGGCTCGAACCAGTTCGCGCTCAACTTCGCGTCGCAGACCGCAACGACGACGCGCAGCGAGCTCGGAGGCTGGCTCGACCACAGCACATTGCTCGAGCGCGGTCGGCTGCTCACGCTTTATGGCCGCCTCGCCTGGGCGCACGACTTCGGCGATACGCCGCGCGCGAGCGCGATTTTCCAGGCGCTGCCGGGCTCGAATTTCATCGTCAACGGCGCCGCGCCCGCGCGCGATGGCGCCTTGGTGACGACCGGCGCCAAATACGATTTCATGAATGGCTGGTCGTTCACCGCCAAATTCGATGGCGAGTTCTCGTCGACCACAGCGATCTACAGCGGCACCGGGCTGGTGCGCAAAGTGTGGTGAGCGGGCTGCGCCATCGTGATTTACCGATCGGCGCACGCTCGCCGTGTCCTCTCGCCCAGTAACCACGCGTCCAACAGCCGCCTTCTGCGCCATTGCCCGATGTGGTACACGGGCCGCGGCACAGCACGGGCTCATCACCTCATGACAAAGCGTACGATCATCGCGGCGGCGTCTCTCGCGGGCGCCTTCCTGATGGCTTCCGTGGCCGCGCAGCAGCCACCGATGCCGCGCACCACGGCGCCGCGGCCGGCGCCCCGGGCGCAGCAGCCGGCAGCGCCCCCGGCGCCGGCGGCACCCGTGGAAGGGCCGCAACGCACCTCGGCGAGCTACGGCGACTGGGTCGTGCGCTGCGAGATCACAACGACGCAGCCGCCGCAGAAAAACTGCGACATGGAGCAGCTCGCGCAGATGCAGGGCCAGGCCAACCCGATCTCGCGCGTCGCGATCCCGCTGCCCGCCAAGGGACAGCCGGCGCGGCTGATCATCCAGGTCCCGGTCAACGTGTCGCTCTCGGCGCCTGTGCGGATCTCGGCCGACAACAAGGATCATCTGACGGTGGCGTTCCACCGCTGCATCCCGGCCGGCTGCTTCGCCGACACCGAGCTCAAGGAAGAAGAGATCCGGCGCTTCCGCGTCGAGACCGCGGCCGGCAAGCTGCTCTACAAGGACTCGGGCGACCGCGACGTCACGATCCCACTGTCGTTCAAGGGGTTCGGCCAGGCGTTCGATGCGCTGGTCAAGCAGTAAGGCGCGAATAGCGAGTGGTGAATAGCGACTAGAAGCCTACCTATTCGCTATTCGCTATTCTCCAATCCCCACCCTTACGATTTGTCGTGCGCGTGGTCGTGATGGCCATGCGCGTGCGCATGCTCATGACCATGGTCGTGATCGTGATCGTGATCGTGACCGTGGTGACGGTCGTGATCGTGATCATGATCATGATCATGATCATGATGATGATCATCGTGGTGATGATCATGGCCCGCATGCGTGCTCGCGCCGTCGGCCTCGAACGGCGCGGTGAGCGGCGTGAGCTTCGCCGCGACACCGGCGAGCAGCGCCTCGACCTCGGCGTTGCGGCGGACCCGCACCCGGTTGGCGAAGATCTGCACCGGCACGTGGCGATCGCCGAGCCGCCAGGCCATGCGAGCGAGCGCCGCGGCATCCGGGATGCGCGCTTCGATCAGAGATTCCGCGTCAGCCACGATCTCGATCAGCGTGCCGTCGTCGAGCACGAGCGCGTCATCGGTCGCAAGCGCCGGCGGATCGGCGAAATCGAATTCGATGCAGGTGCCCCTGCCGGTGAAGAAGAAACCCTGCTTGGTCTGGCGCTTGTGGAAATCGAGAATGAGCGTATCGCCGGCGGCGGCCGGACGCGGCTCGCCGGCTCGCAGGATTTTCGTCGCGCGTGGCATGGTTCGCTTTTGGCTGGTCCGGTCAGTTGAGGCGAGCCGGACGTTCGTCGTCATCCGGCTCGGGCGGCGGCACAGCGGCCGTCGCGGCGGGCGTCACCCCGGCCGCCGCCGCGCCGGCGGAGGCCGCACTCGCGGCGGCCTCGGCGTCGCGCCGCTCGTGGTCGCGGTATGAGAGCCAGCCGAACGGCAGGCTCGCGAGATACGCGATGGTGCCGAGCGTGAGCAGCGTCCACGGGTAGCTCACCAGCAGCGCGAAGAACAGCACCACGACCACGAACACGGGCAGCACCATGTCGGGCGCAACGCGATTGCCGAGCTTCTTGCCGGAATAGACCGGCAGCTTCGAAACCATGAGGAACGCGATCGCCAGCGTATAGACCAGCGTGACCGGCGCCTCGACCGCGAGCTTGGGCACGCCGAGAAGCGCGATGTAGATCGGCAGCAGCACCGTGATGGCCCCGGCGGGCGCCGGCATGCCGACGAAGAAATTACCGGCCCAGGCGGGGCGGTTGGGGTCGTCGATCATCACGTTGAAGCGCGCGAGCCGCAGCCCGGCGCAGATCGCGTACACCATGGCCGCGATCCAGCCCGCCGACTTGAGCTCGTGCAGGCCCCAGAAATAGAGGATGAGCCCGGGCGCGACGCCGAAGTTGACGAAGTCGGCGAGGCTGTCGAGCTCGGCGCCGAAGCGCGAGGTGCCGCGCAGCAGGCGCGCGACGCGGCCGTCGATGCCGTCGAGCACGGCCGCGAGCACGATCGCGCCAAGCGCGATCTCGAGCCGGCCCTCGACCGCGAACGGGATGGCGGTCAACCCGGCGCAGAGCGCCAGCAGGGTGATCACGTTCGGCACCAGCGTGCGCACCGGGATGGTGCGGAAGCGCCCGCGCAGACGGCGGCGGTCGGGCCCGTCGGGCCGATTGGGGTCGATGGGCGGAAAGAAGGCTGAGGGCATGAGGGAGAATATAGAGAGTTGGGACCGGGCGCGCCACAGGCATGGCCCGCATGGAGCGCAAGCGGAATGCGGGGGCAGTGTTTCCCCGGATTGCGGCGCAACGCGCCTCCAACCGGGCTACGCGTCAACCTACTCTGAACGTACGACCGCTGTCGGCGGCGCGCAGGTCGGCGAGCACCGTCTCGCCGGCGATCGCGGTCTGCCCTTCGGCGACCATCGGGCGCACGCCTTCGGGCAGATAGACGTCGAGGCGCGAGCCGAAGCGGATCATGCCGAAGCGCTCGCCCGCCCCGATGGTGACGCCCTCGCGCACGAACGAGACGATGCGGCGGGCGACGAGGCCGGCGATCTGCACCACCACGATGCGGACGCCGCTCGCGGTGGCGATGACGAGCGCGTTCCTCTCATTGTCCTCGCTCGCCTTGTCGAGATCGGCATTGATGAACTTGCCGGAACGGTAGGCGATGCGCTCGATCTTCCCGCTCACCGGGCTGCGGTTCACGTGGCAATTGAACACGCTCATGAAGATCGACACGCGGGTGAGCGGCTTCGGGCCGAGGCCGAGCTCGGCCGGCGGCACCGCGTTGATGATCCGGCTCACGCGGCCATCGGCGGGCGACACCACGATGCCGTCGCGCACCGGCGTCACCCGCTTCGGATCGCGGAAGAAATAGGCGCACCAGACGGTCAGCACGGTGCCGACCCAGCCGAGCGGCGTCCACACCCAGAACAGGATCAGGCTCGCGAGCGCGAAGCCGCCGACGAAGGGAAAGCCCTCGTGATTGATCGGCGCGAGCTGCGAGCGGATGGATTTGATGACGGACATGTTGAATCGACATCAGAGCCGTTTGTTGGACATCGTCATGGCCGGGCTTAGCCGTTCGAAGAACGGCATCGCTTTCGCTCGCCTATGCCCGGCCATCCACGTCTTGCTTTCGCGAGAGCCAGAAAGACCTGGATGCCGGGGACAAGCCCGGGCATGACGGCAGAGTTGTGTCGAGACATGTCCTTCACTCCGCCGCATCGGCGGCCGGCACGATCTCGGCGACCGGCGGCGGATTGCGGTTGGGCGCGACCTCGTCGCTCTCGAAACGCGCGAGCGCCGCGCGCGCCTGCTCGGCCTCGCGCTGCCGGTTCCACATGCTGGCATAGAGCCCGCCGCTCGCCAGCAGTGCCTCATGGGTGCCGCGCTCCGCGATCGCGCCCTGATCGAGGACGATGATCTCGTCGGCGCCGACGATGGTGGAAAGCCGGTGCGCGATGACGAGCGTGGTGCGGTTCTTCGCCACGCGGTCGAGCGCGTCCTGGATCTCGCGTTCGGTGTGGCTGTCGAGCGCCGAAGTCGCCTCGTCGAGCAGCAGGATCGGCGGGCCCTTGAGGATGGTGCGCGCGATGGCGACGCGCTGCTTCTCGCCGCCGGAGAGCTTCAGGCCGCGCTCGCCCACCTCGGTGTCGTAGCCCTTCGGCATCAGGCGGATGAATCCGTCGATCTGGGCGAGCCGCGCCGCCGCCTCGATGTCGGCGTCGCTCGCGTCCCAGCGGCCATAGCGGATGTTGTAGCGCACCGTGTCGTTGAACAGCACCGTGTCCTGCGGCACCATGCCGATGGCGTTGCGCAGCGAGGCTTGCGTCACGTCGCGGATGTCCTGCCCCTCGATGGTGATGCGGCCGCCCGTCACCTCGTAGAAGCGGAAGATCAGGCGCGACACCGTCGATTTGCCGGCGCCCGAGGGCCCGACGATCGCGACCGTCTTTCCGGCGGGCACCTCGAAGGTGAGCCCCTTCAGGATCGGCCGCGCCGGCTCGTAGGCGAAGCGCACGTCCTCGAAGCGGATGGTGCCGGCGCGCACCACGAGCGGCGGCGCGCCCGGGCGGTCCTTGATCTCGGGGTCGCGCGCCAGGATGCCGAACATCATCTCGATGTCGATCACGGCCTGCTTGATCTCGCGATACAGCATGCCCATGAAGTTGAGCGGCTGGTAGAGCTGGATCATCATGGCGTTTATCATGACGAAGTCGCCGATGGTCTTGCTGCCGTTGCGGATGCCGAACGCGCACATCACCATCACGGCCGTCAAGCCCAATGTGAACACCACCGCCTGCCCGACATTGAGCACCGCGAGCGACACGTACGAGTTGACGCTCGCCACCTCGTAGCGCGCCATCGAGCGGTCGTAGCGCCGGGTCTCGTGCGGCTCGGCGCCGAAGTATTTGACGGTCTCGTAGTTGAGCAGCGAGTCGATCGCCTTGGCGTTGGCGTCGCCGTCGCTGTCGTTCATGGCGCGGCGGATGCCGATGCGCCACTCGGTCGCCGAATAGGTGTAGCCCATGTAGAGCGCGACGGTCGCCGTGATCGCCGCCACGTAGCGCCAGTCGAACTGGTAGAGCAGCACGATCACGATCAGCGCGAGCTCGACCACCGTCGGTACCGCCTGCACGATCACGAGGCGCACGATCGTCTCGATCGCGTCGCGCCCGCGCTGGAGCACCCGGGTGAGCCCGCCGGTCTTGCGCTCCAGATGGAAGCGGAGCGACAGCGCATGCATATGCTCGAAGGTCAGAAGCGCGATGCGGCGCACCGCGTGCATCGCGACCTTGGCGAAGATGCCGTCGCGCACCTGGGTGAGCGCGGCCATCAGGATGCGCATGCCGCCGTAAACGAGGGTCAGGAGAATGGGCGCAGCGAGCGTCCAGGTGACCCATGAATCGAGCCAGCCCCCTTGCGTGGCCCCGTGCAGCATGGGGGGCGCGTCGGGATGGCCGGCGAGGGCATCGGTCGCCCATTTGAAGGTGAACGGCACCGCGATGGTCGCGAGCTTGGCGAACAAGAGCAGCACCAGGGCGCCGACCACCCGCAGCCGCAGATCGAGGCGATCGGCCGGCCAGATATAGGGCCACAGATGCGCGAGCGTGCCGAGCAAAGTCCCAGGCTTCGCGGCGGATGGCGAAGGGGGAACGGAAGCAGTCTGGTGGACGTTCATGCGCTGGTGGTTGCCCGGCTCCGGCCGCCGCGGCGGCCGTCCATGCGTTGATGGGTGCCCATCATATAGGCGCAATTCGCCGCGTCATCAGCCTGTCGATGGCTGTTTTGCGGCATTTTCCTTGCCCCGCGGCTCGGCTTGACGCTGGTGGACCCGCGGTGCCACATGCCCGCATGGTTCAGATCATGGGTCAGATTCGGAAGGTTTGCGTCTATTGCGGTTCGAGCCCCGGCCAGGATCCGATCTTTCGCGCGGCAGCAACGCGGCTCGGCGAGATTCTCGCCGCTGCCGGCATCGGTCTCGTCTACGGCGGGGGCGCGGGCGGGATGATGGGGGCGGTCGCGGCCGGCGTGCAGGCGGGCGGCGGCGAGATCATCGGCATCATTCCGGGCTTCCTCACCGGCCGGGAAAATGTGTTTCGCGGCGCGACCGAAGTCGTGGTCACCGAGGATATGCATGAGCGCAAGCGCATCATGTTCGAGCGCTCGGATGCGTTCGTGGCGTTGCCGGGCGGCATCGGCACGCTCGAGGAGCTGGTCGAGCAGCTCACCTGGGCGCAGCTCGGCCGGCACAGGAAGCCGATCCTGATCGCCAACATCAACGGGTTCTGGAGCGGCCTGCTCGGCGTGCTCGAGCACATGGGGCGCAGCGGCTTCATCCATTCCACCGCGCATCTGAATTTTCTCGTCGCCGACGACGTCGAGGCGATCCTGCCGATGCTGACCGCCGCGGCGGCTCTGGTGTCGGAGGACGAGAAGGCGGGCGAGCGTGCGGCGGTGCGGCGGCTGTAGGGATCAGGCGGTAGCGCTATTTGGCCTGTGCCGCGGCGCCGTTGAGAATATGGGCGATGTCTGCTTCCAGGCGGCGCGCCACCCCCGCGCGGTAATGCTCGAGGTCGTCGAAATTGCCGCCGTCGCGGGCGATCGGTGAATCGACGAAATAATCGAGAAAGCCGCGCCGCGGCGCGCCGCTCGCGATCCGCGCCAGGCGCGCCTTGCACGCCGCGATCTGCGCCGCCGTCTCGGCCTCGCGCGGCAGCCGCGAGTAGTATTCCGGCGGAAACAGGATCACGACCGGCGTGTCGGCGGGCGCGGCCGCGAGCTCGGCGGCGAGCTGGTCGATCGCGGGAAACCGATAGGCCGCGGGGTCGACCGCGGACGTATCGAACGCGGGCGGGGGCGGCGGCGTCGGATAGTCGAACTTGTAGCCGGGCGGAATGCCGCGCTCGTAGTCGTCGTAGCCGCGCGGATCGGATGGCTTGACGAGATGGAGCGTGCTCTCGATGCGCCGGATGGCGGCGCCGCCCGCCCGCGTGCTGAGCAGATTGACCAGATATGCGAAATCGCTGTCGCCGTAGAGCCAGAACGGGAACCAGTTCCACGGACGTGGGTCCGGCACGCACCAGCGCCCGTCGGTCGCGAGCACGAGCGCGCCGATTTTTGCGTGGTGGCGGATGAACCAGTGCGCCACCGCGAGCTGCTCGGGCGCATCCGCCCCGGGGATCGCGAGCTGCACGAAGCTCAGGCCGGTTTGCTCGGTAAGCCGCGCGGGATCGAGCAATTGCCCGTGCGAGTTGCCGAAGATCGCGGCGTTGAAGTGTTGGCTGCGCCCGAGGCTCACATTGGCGGTGCGCTGGGACGTGTCGGAGATCCCGACGAGCCCGATGCTGGGAAAGCGGCCGCTGTCGTAAGGATCGACCGCGACGATGAAGGCGAACACGACCGCGAGCGTAGCGAGAAAGACCGCGACGAGGCGCAGCGCGTAGCCGCGCCACACGGCCTCGCTCGACTCGATGCTCGACGGCCCGGTCAACGTCAGAACCTGAAGTAGATGAAGCTCATCGGCGGGCCGCGCCCGACCTCGAGCACGCAGTAGGCCGCGAGCACGGCGGTCGCGACGGCGAACGCCGGATGCGGCCACTTGAACCGGTCCTTGATCTCGTGCGCGGATGGCACGAGCGCCGACACCAGGGCCGACACGATGAACAACTGGACGCCGCGAAACGCGCCGCCGGTTCCGTTCATGCCGACCAGCGAGGCGAGGATCGAGGCGGCGGTGGCGAAATCGGCCGCACGAAACAGCACCCAGCCGGCGAGCACGAACAGCATCGTCACCAGCCAGCCGAACGCGGCGGGCATCGGGCGCTCGAGCATCTGCCAGAAGCGGCAGGCGACGAGGCCGATGCCGTGCCAGACGCCCCAGGCGACGAACGTCCACCCGGCCCCGTGCCACAGGCCGCACAAGCCCATCGCGATCAGCGTCGCGGCGACGTAGCGCGCCGTCCCATGTCGGCTGCCGCCGAGCGGAATATAGAGATAGTCGCGGATGAAGCTCGACAGCGAGATGTGCCAGCGCCGCCAGAAATCGCGCAGATCGGTCGCCACATAGGGCCGGCGGAAATTCTCCGGCAGCAATAATCCAAACAGAAGCGCAATGCCGATCGCCATCTCGGTATAGGCCGAGAAGTCGAGAAAAAGCTGGAACGCGAAACCGAGCGCCGCATTCCACGCCGCCGTCAGGTGGAGCGGCTCGGTGGCGGCGCCGGCAAACAGCGGATTGACCACCTCGGCGAGGTTGTCGGCGAGCAGCACCTTCTTGGCGAACCCGAGCGTGAACAGCATCAGGCCGATCGCGACGCGTCGCCAAAGACCATCGCGCCGCGGGTCGAGCGCGAGCTGCGGCACGAGCTCGTTGTGGCGAACGATCGGGCCGGCGATCAGGTGGGGGAACAGGAGCACGAACAGCGCAAAGGGGCGGAACGGATAGATCGGCGCGTCGCCGCGCAGACGATCGACAACGTAGGAGATGAGCTGGAACGAGAAGAAGCTGATGCCGATCGGCAAGAGGAGGTTGGCGTGCGGCAGCGCGACGCCGATGAGCGCCTGCGCGGTGGAGATGAGAAAGTCGAGATACTTGAAGGTCGCGAGCGAGGCGAGATTGAGCGCGATCCCACCGTAGAGCCAGCCTCTATGCCCTGTGCGCTTGTGCGCATAGGAGAGCAGCCATGTCGCGGTGATCTGCCCGACCAGCAGCGGGACGAAGCGCCAATCCCACCAACCATAGAAGAACAGCGATACCGCGATCAACACCGCATGCCGCGCGCGCTCCGACCCCGCCACCGCGTAGTAGGCCGCGACGGCGATCGGAAGAAAGATGAGAATGAAGCCCTGTGATTGGAACAGCATTCCGCCGGCCCCTCCGGACACGCGCTCAGCTATGGGCGAATTCGCGGCATCGATCAATGTCCGGATCGAGTTCCCCCGCGGCCGGTTTCCGCAAAGGCGCAAGTCACGCTCATGCCGCGCGAGTTCCTCACGGGGCCGCATTGATGGCGTCGGCGATCCGTGGCTCTATCGCGCGGGCGACGTTCTCGCGCATGTGATGCAAGTCGAAGAAATTATCGCGCGGGCGACTGAGCGGCGAGTCGACCAGCAAGTCGAGAAAAGTGCTGCGTGGCCGGGCTGCGAGCGCGCCTGTGAGCCGAGCCTTGCAGGCTGCCAGTTCCGCCGCCTGATACGTTTCAGGACCGTGCAGCAGTCCGGAGTACACCGGCGGCATGACGACGACGACGGCAACCGGCGGCGAAAGGCTTGCCATCAGCGCCGCGAGCCGATCGATCGCCGGGAAGTCGGTGGAGATTTGCCGATCGGCCAACGGCACGTCGGGGTCACGTATGGCATCCGGCTCATTCGCGAAATCCCAGTAGGCCGGATAGGCGGCAACGCCGACCGGGTCGATCGGCTCGAGGTGTCCCGTCGCGAGCAGGATGCGGCGTCGCATTGGGCGGAACGAGCGAGTGTTGAGCATGTTGGCGAGATAACGCAGGCGGCTCGGACCGAACAGCCAATAGGGAAAGCGGTATTCCGGCGGCTGCAAGGTGTTGGGCAGCGCGGGATCGTGCGTGCACCACATGCGGTCGACGGCGACGACCAGCGCCTTGGCGTCGGGATGGCGGCGCAGGAAGTAGCGGATCAGCGCCAACTGCTCGCGCGGGCCCGAGCCAAGGGTGGTGAGCTGGACGAAATGCAGACCGGTCGCGGGCGAGAGGCGCGCCGGATCGAGCAGGAGCCCATGCGAATTGCCGAAGATGCCGGCATCGAAGCGCGGGTCGCGGCCGCGTCCAACGGTACTGATCACGTCATTGTCGTCGACCACGCCCGGGCCGATCAGCGAGGGGAAGTAACCGGTGTCGTACGGGTCGATCAGGATGATGGCGGCGAGAGCGAAAGCGAGCAACGCGAAGAAGCACGCGAGGCATACGCCGACGAAGCGGCGCCAAGCGCGCACGTTCATCATGCCGGCTTGCACCGCTGTCACTGCACCACCCTCTATGGCGATCGCCCGAGGAACGTCACTGCTTCGATGCGGTTGCCGTCCAGGTCGCGGATGAACGCCGCGTAGTAGCCCTCGCCATGATGCGGACGCAGGCCGGGGGAACCGTCGGAGGCACCGCCGGCCGAGAGCGCGGCGGCATGGAAAGCATCGACCGCCGCCGTCGTAGGCGCGCGCAGGCAGACGTGGACGCCGTTGTTCTGCGCGCCGGCGTCCGCCGGCAGCACGAACATTTCCGGGCGATGATTGAGCCAGAATTCCGAGTAGCGCTTGCCGAACGCCACCGTGCTCGGCCGCACCTCGAGCTTGGTGAAGCCGATGCGCGCGAGCACCGCCTCATAGAAGGCGGTCGAACGCGCGAGGTCGCGTACCGCGATGGAGACGTGGTCGATCATGCGTGCCCCCTCCCCGGCGCCGCGTAGCCCGCAGGGAGCGAAGCGGAATGCGGGGAAGCCTTCCCCGGATTACGGCGCACCGATCTCGGGCTTGCCCGAGATCGGCATATTTGATGTGCAGGTCGGGTAGACTCGACCTGCGCGCGCCTCCATCCGGGCTACCAACACCTACCCCGGCGCGCCGGATTTCACCAGCTTGTAGACGATCGAATCCATCAGCGCCTGGAACGATGCGTCGATGATGTTGCGCGAGACCCCGACCGTGGTCCAATGATCGCCGGTCTCGTCCTGGCTTTCGATCAGCACGCGGGTGATCGCCTCGGTGCCGCCGTCGAGGATGCGCACGCGATAGTCGATGAGGTCGAGGCCGTCGATGTATTTCTGGTACTTGCCAAGATCCTTGCGCAGCGCGAGATCGAGCGCGTTGACGGGGCCGTCGCCCTCGGCGGCCGAGATCAGGTCGGTGCCGTCCACGCTCACCTTCACGACCGCGAGCGTGACGGTCACGCGATCGCCCCTGGCGCTGATGCGCTGCTCGACGTTGACGTCGAACCGCGTCACCTCGAAATAGTCCGGCACGCTGCCGAGGAAACGGCGGGCCAGGAGCTCGAACGAGGCCTGCGCGTTCTCGTAGGAATAGCCCTTCGCCTCGCGGCTCTTGACCTCGTCGAGCAGTCGTGCGACGCGCGGATCGTCCTTGGCGATGGTGATCCCGAGGCCTTCGAGCTCGGTGATGAGCCCGCTGCGATCGAGCTCGGCGAGCACGTTCGACTTGCCGGCCTGGTCGGAGACGAGGACGCGGCGGCGGTTGCCGACCGTCTCGGGTCTGACGTGGTCGTAGGAACCAGGGTCCTTCATCATCGCGGAGGCATGGATGCCCGCCTTGGTCGTGAAGGCGCTTTCGCCCACATAGGGCGCGTGACGGTTGGGCGCGCGGTTGAGCATCTCGTCGAGCCGGCGCGAGGCCTGCAGCAGGTTCTTCAGGCGATCGTCGGGGACGCCGACCTCGAAGCGGTCGGCGAAATCCGCCTTGAGCTTGAGCGTCGGGATCAGCGAGACGAGGTTGGCGTTGCCGCAGCGCTCGCCCAGGCCGTTGAGCGTGCCCTGGATCTGCCGCGCGCCGGCGCGCACCCCGGCAAGCGAATTCGCGACCGCCTGCTCGGTGTCATTGTGCGCATGGATGCCGACATGCGTGCCCGGGATCGCCTTGACGACGGCGCCGACGATCGCCTCGACCTCGTGCGGCAGCGTGCCGCCATTGGTGTCGCACAAGACCACCCAGCGGGCGCCCGCCTCGTAGGCCGCGCGCGCGCAGGCGAGCGCGTAGTCCGGATTGGCCTTGTAGCCGTCGAAGAAATGCTCGCAGTCGAGCAGCACCTCCCGGCCCTTGGCCTTGGCGGCCGCGACGCTGTCGCGGATCGAGGCGAGGTTTTCTTCCAGCGTCGTCTCGAGCGCGACCCGCACGTGATGGTCCCACGATTTGGCGACGAAGCAGATCGCGTCCGCCTTGGCGTCGAGCAGCGCGACGAGGCCCGGATCGTTCGAGGCCGAGCGGCCGGGTCGGCGCGTCATGCCGAATGCCGTGAAGGTCGCCGACTCGAGCTTGCGGTCCTCGGCGAAGAGCTCGCTGTCGGTTAGGTTCGCGCCCGGGTAGCCGCCCTCGACATAGTCGATGCCGAGGTCGTCGAGCATTTTCGTGATGGCGAGCTTGTCGCCGAGCGTGAAGTCGACGCCGTTCGTCTGCGCGCCGTCGCGCAGCGTGGTGTCGAAGAGATAAAGGCGCTCCTTCATCGCTTCACCTTCCACGCCGTGGTGCCGTCCTTGCGGTCCTCGAGCTCGATGCCCAGAGCGGCGATCTCGTCGCGGATGCGGTCGGCTTCCTTGAAGTCCCTGCCCTTGCGCGCGACGTTGCGTGCCGCGATCAGGCCTTCGACCTTCGCGTCGTCGATCGCAAGCGAGGCCGGCCGCCACGCGGCCCACTCCGCGGCGCCGTGCTGCAGCAGGCCCATCAGCTGTGCGCTCGCTTTGAGGCTCGCCTTGGCGCCGGCCGCGCCTTTGGCCGCCTCGCTGCGCAGCTCGTGAAAGGCCGCGAGCGCCTTCGGCGTGTTGAGGTCGTCGCAGAGCGCGTCGACCAGGTCGGTGCACAGCATGCCGGGCGCCACATCGGCCGTGAGCTGGTACCAGTGATCGAGCGTGCGCTTCGCCTCGCTCAAGCCTGTGTCGCCCCAGTTGAGCGGCTGACGGTAGTGCGTCTGCAGCATCGCGAGCCGGATCGCCTCGCCGGGCCACTCGGCAAGGACTTCGCGGATCGGCGAGATGTTGCCGAGGCTCTTCGACATCTTCTCGCCGTCGAGCTGAAGGAAGCCATTGTGCATCCAGTAGTTCGCCATCACGGGGGTGTGGAACGAGCAGCGCGACTGAGCGATCTCGTTCTCATGGTGGGGAAACACGAGATCGATGCCGCCGCCATGGATGTCGAACGTCTCGCCGAGATGCTTCCACGACATGGCCGAGCACTCGATGTGCCAGCCCGGCCGCCCGGGCGCGCCGATCCCGGCGGGGGAACCCCAACTCGGCTCTCCCGGCCTCGACGGCTTCCACAGCACGAAATCGAGCGCGTCGCGCTTGTAGGGCGCGACCTCGATGCGGGCCCCCGCCAGCATCTCGTCGAGCGGCCGCCGCGCGAGCTTGCCGTAGTCCGCCATGGTCGCGACGGCGAACAGCACATGATCATCGGCCACGTAGGCATTGCCTGATGCGACCAGGCGCTCGATCAGCGCCTTCATCTCGGCGATATGCTCGGTCGCGCGCGGCTCGACGGTCGGGGGCAGGCAACCGAGCGCCGCCACGTCCTCCTTGAAGTTCCGGTAGGTCGTCTCGGTCAGCTCGCGGATCGAGATGCCGCGCTCGGCCGCGCGCTTGTTGATCTTGTCGTCGACGTCGGTGATGTTGCGCACGTATTTGACGTGGCTTGCGCCGTAGAGATGCCGCAGCAGGCGAAAGAGCGTGTCGAACACGATCACGGGCCGCGCATTGCCGATATGGGCGAAGTCGTAGACGGTCGGCCCGCAGACATACATGCGCACGTTGGCGGGATCGAGCGGGACGAAATCCCGCTTCTCGCGCGTGAGCGTATCGTAGAGCCGCAAATCCATGTCTACACCTCGGTCCGCTGACCGGGCGTCTTGATGTCTCGACTGGAGAAAAGACGGCCGCAGCCAGCGTGGCGCGCTAGCGAATAATCCCCCGGCAGATGCCGGCGATGCGGAAAAGGCCGTTCATGGCGCGGCACAATGGTGAAAGGCGATGCCGGCGTCAAGGGCTGCACGCACGTGCCAGGACTTCGGTCATTGTCCAAATCTTCGCCTTGGCGTTGCCACGGAATCATGCGACCAGCCCCCGCTCCCCACCCTCCGCGAGGCTTCGCCCTCACGGTTAACGTCACCTTAAACGTTTTGGTCGCATTCTCGCGATCGCGAGATCCAGCAAAGCGAGCGAGTCATGCGCGCCATACCCGCGGTTCTTACCGTCGCGGCCCTCCTGGCCGCGTTGACGCCGGCGCTGGCCGAAAAGCGCCTCTTCATCATCGCCAACAATCCGGACGGCTACGGCGTCGACCGCTGCCTTGCGAGCGGCGCCGCCTGCGGCAACGCCGCCGCGAACGCCTACTGCTCGTCGCACGAGTTCCACGCGGCGCTCTCGTTCCGCAAAATCGACCGCGACGACATCACCGGCGCGATCCCGACCAGCACCGGCTGCAGCGGCGCCCATTGCGACGAGTTCGTCGCCATCGAGTGCGGGCGGTAAGCGGGCGGCGCTTCCGCCGTGATTATCCCTCGACGTCGCCCAATCCGCGCGCCTGGCTGAACCGCCACAGGACCGCCGACGGGTCCGTGACGTTCGCGACCAGGCCCCAGCTCTCCTGCCGCGGCGCCTGCGTGCGTACGCCGTAGCGAGCCGGCAGGTCGAGGGCCTCGATGTGCTTCCACCAGCCGTCGACGTCGGCGACGAGCACGTGCATCACGAAATTGTCGGCGCATTCCCTGACGTAGTAGTCTTGCGGGATGAACGAGACCTGGATGAAGCCATCTGCGTCATGATCATACTCTCCGCGGCCGCCCGCAGTATCCCTGCCATGGCGTCGCGGCCGATTGAGGACGGCCTTCCGCAAAGCGCTTGGCGCCGTTAGCCTGCCGGCCGCAAGACCGTCGCAACCGCGGGGAAACGCATGTCCAAGGATAAAATCATCGGCTTCATCGGCCTCGGCATCATGGGCGGCCGCATGGCCACCAACATCCAGAAGGCCGGCTACAAGATGGTCGTGCACGACCTGCATCGGCAAGCGGCGAGCCATCATCTCAACGCGGGCGCGGCCTGGGCGGACACGCCGCGCGCGGTCGCCGCCCAGTGCGACGTGATCTTCACGTCGCTGCCGGAGCCGCCCGACGTCGAATCGGTCGCGCTCGGCACCGACGGCCTCCTCGCCGGCATCAAGCCCGGCGGCGTCTATTTCGATCTCTCCACCAACGCTCCCGCGATGGTGAAGAAGCTCAATGCCGCCTTCGCGGATAAGGGCGCGCATATGTTCGACGCGCCGGTGAGCGGCGGCCCGGCGGGCGCGGCCTCAGGCAAGCTCGCGATCTGGGTCGGCGGCGACGAGAAGGTTTTTGCACAGCACAAGCACGTGCTCGACGATTTCGCCGACCGCGCCGCCTATATCGGACCGATCGGCAGTGCGACGGTGGCGAAGCTCGTGCACAACATGTCGGGCTACGCCATCGTCTGCGCGCTCGCCGAGACCTTCACGCTCGGCGTCAAGGCGGGCGTCGATCCGTTGGTGCTCTACGAGGCGGTGCGCCAGGGCGCGGTCGGCCGCCGTTTGACTTTCGAGGCGCTGATCGACCAGTTCCTGCCCGGCAAGTACGATCCGCCGGCCTTCGCGCTCAAGCTCGCCCACAAGGACGTCTCGCTCGCCAATGCGCTCGGCCGCGAGGTCGGCGTGCCGATGCGCATCTGCAATCTCACGCTCGCCGAGATGACCGAGGCCATGGGTCGCGGTTGGGCCGGCCGCGATAGCCGCGTGGCCATGCTGCTCGAGCAGGAGCGCGCCGGCGTCGAGATCGCGGTCGAGCCGGAGCGGCTGAAGAAGGCGCTGGCGGCCGCGAAGTCGGGCTGAGCGGGTAGTCCGCATGGCGGCGCGAAGCGCTGTAATGCGGGGATGCCGACCGCCCATGACGCTTCGCTCCATGCGGGCTACGATCCAGACGAGGTGGAACGATGCGATCCGTGAATCTCGAGCAAGCCTTCGGTCCGCTGACGGAATTCTGGTCGCCGAAGGTCGTCGGCCGCGTGAACGATCAGTACGTGAAGGTCGCGAAGATCAAGGGGCAGCTGGCCTGGCATAAGCACGACGGGGAGGACGAGCTTTTTCTCGTCATCAAGGGGCGGCTCGTCATCCAGCTCGAGCAGGAGCAGGAGGTCGTGCTCGGCCCGGGCGAATTCTACGTGGTGCCAAAGGGCGTGCTGCACAATCCGGTCGCCGCGGAGGAGTGCTGGGTCGTGCTGGTCGAGACCGTGACCACCAAGCATACGGGCGACGTGGTGACCGAGCGGACCCGCAGCATCGAGGAGCAGCTCGCGCCGTAGAGGCATGGCGGGTAGCCCGGATGAGAGCGCACCAGCGCGATATCGGGAAGCAGCATCCCGGATATCGCTTCGCTCATCCGGGCTACGATGCTGGATTTGGCCCGCGGCGAGTTGCAACGGCTGGAGGGCAAGTAATGCGGGGACGCCGATCCCGCATTAGGGTGCTTCGCACCTCCATGCGGGCTACGATACCGGATCGAGCCCGGCAGCGCGCCAGACCGCGTCGCCTTCGGCGCGCGTGAGCGAGGCGATGAGCGCGTTTGCCTCCTCGCGCGCCTTGCTGGCGGCCGGAATCGCCGCCGCGTAGACCGTGTAGTTCTGCACCGCTGCCGGCAACGGCCCGGCGATCGCGACGCCCTTGATGGCGACGAGCTCGCTGAGAAAGCTGATGCCCAATTCGGCGGTGCCGTCCGCGACCAGCTCGGCGACGTGATGGCCGTTGCGGCCGAGCGCCGCCTTGGCGTTGACGGCCGGCGCGATGCCGAGCCGTTCGAGCAGCTTGGCGAAATAGGCCGCCGCCGATCCGCCCGCGGCCGGATCGCTGTAGGAGACGCAGCGCGCCGCGACCAGCGCCGCGGAGAGGCTTTCGGGCGAGGCGAGATCCGGCATCGGCGCGCCCTGCCGGATGCAGACCGCGAGGCCGGCGCGGGCGATCTCGGCCGTGCTGCCGGGGACGAGCGCGTCACCGAGGGCCGCCAGGGCGGCTGGCGACAGGATCAGCACGTCGGTCGGCTCGCCGGATTTGAAGCGGTCGGAGATCGCACCGACCGTATTGTAGATGGCGCTTACCGTGTTGCCGCTGGCGACGGCGAAATCGGCGAACAGCTTGGCGAGCGCCATCTGTGGCGCACGGGCGCTGAGAACTTTCAGGTCGCTCATGGTTTGTCAGGGGAAGCGAGTGGCGAATGGCGACTAGAGCCGCAAGCCTAGCATTCGCCCGTGGGTGTCCGCCATTCGCTACTCGCCATTCGCTATTCGCGATTTTGTTCGCCGCCGTCGCGGGCCCGTTGCGCAAGCGCGCAAGTTCCTGCATCCTCAGGCGGGTCAATTGGAATTGTTCCAAAAATCAGTCCCGCAACGCCGGAGGGCGACGGTGGACGAGGCCGCGGCCGAGACGGAGGAGGCCCGCCGAGGCGCGCCCGACGAGGCGCCGCTCAAGCTGGAGCAGTTCCTGCCCTATCGGCTCAACGTGCTGGCAAGCCTGGTGTCGCAGGCGCTCTCGCGGATCTACGTCGAGCGCTACGGCCTCGGCGTGCCCGAGTGGCGCGTGCTGGTGACGCTCGGCCAGTTCGGGGTCATGACCGGCAAGGCGATCGGCGCGCACAGCCACATGCACAAGACCAAGGTGTCGCGCGCGGTGGCCGAGCTGGAGAAGCGCAAGCTCGTGGCGCGGCGCGCCAACCGCGCGGACCTGCGCGAGTCGTTTCTCTCGCTCACGCCGGCCGGGCGCGCCATCTACGAGGAGCTCGCACCTGGTGCGCTCGAGTTCGCCCGCCGCCTTGCCGAGGTCGTCGACCCGCAGGATCGCGCCGCCTTCGAGCGCGCGATGCAGCGGCTGACCGAACGCTCGCGCGCGATGGTCATGGAATTCGCCAAGCTGAAATCGGAGATGCCGTGAAGCTCTACACTTATTTCCGTTCCTCCGCCGCCTACCGGGCGCGCATCGCGCTCAACCTCAAGGGCGTCGCCTTCGAGACCGCGTCGATCCACCTGACCAAGGGCGGCGGCCAGCAGTTCAAGCCGGAGTTTCGCGCCATCAATCCGCAGGCGCGCGTGCCCGCGCTCGCGGTCGACGGCGGCGTGCTGACGCAATCGCTCGCGATCATCGAATATCTCGAGGAGATGCACCCGCAGCCGCCGCTGCTGCCGGCCGATCCGGTCGACCGCGCGCATGTGCGCGCCATCGCCCAGGCGATCGCCTGCGACATCCACCCGCTCAATAATACCTCGCCGCTCTTCTACTTGAAGAACACGCTCAAGCACGACCAGGAGACGATCAACGCCTGGTATGCGCACTGGATCACGGTCGGGTTCGAGGCGGTCGAGATGCTGCTGCGGCCGGGGCCCTACGCCTACGGCGCGCAGGTCACCCTCGCCGACGTCTGCCTGGTACCGCAAGTCGCAAACGCGCGGCGCTTCAACGTGCCGCTCGCCAAGTTTCCGAAGATCGTCGCGGTGGATGCCGCCTGCCTGAAGCTTCCCGCGTTCGAGAAGGCGCGGCCGGAGAACCAGCCGGACGCGGAATGAGAGCTGCGAGTAACGAATGGGGAAGAGCGAATAGCGAGACCGTCCGACGACCTGTTCGCTATTCGCCACTCGCTATTCGCCCTTCCTAGATCGAACGTCCAGGCGGGAGAACGACGACGGTGGCGCCGAGCCGGACCCGGCTATAGAGATCGATCACGTCCTCGTTGGTCATGCGGATGCAACCGGACGAGATGGCCTGCCCGATATATTCCGGCTGGTTGGTGCCGTGAATGCGGTAGAGCGTGTCCTTGCCGTTTTCGTAGAGATAGATGCCGCGCGCGCCGAGCGGGTTGCGCGGGCCACCGGCAACGCGCGACGGGTAGGGTCCGAGCCGCTCCTGGATCTCGGGGGTTGGAATCCAATCCGGCCACTCCGCCAGCCGGCCGACCTGCGCCACACCCGACCAGGCCATGCCCGCCTCGCCCACCGTGACGCCGTAACGGATCGCCTTGCCCCTCGCCGTCACGTAATAGAGAAATCGCTCGCCCGTATCGATGACGATCGTGCCCGGCTTTTCCGAACCGCTGTAGTCGACGAGGTGTCGTTGATAGGTTTCGGGGATCGTTGCCTGCGCATAAGGCGCATGCGCCAGCAACGCCTTGTCGCGCTGCGTCTGGTGGATGTCCGACGCGGGATCGAGCGTCGCATTCGTCCCACTATTGCAACCTGCAAGAAACAAGCCGATCGCCCCGACGGCGAGCGACGCCAACCAACGCACACACATGAACGTTCGAGCCCCCGCGGAATCTCGCATCAGTTCTATCACCGATCGCTCACTCGAAAAACATGAAACTCATGTGGATTTGCTACCGCTGAATACCTAATGCCTCTCGGTCTTGGAGGATGCGGGGGGCATCGAGGCGATCGCTTTGCAAAGGCGCGCCGGAATATAGTGCGCGGCCCACCCTGCTCATCGAGGATTACCGGAGGAAGGGAAACGCCATGAATGTGCTGCGTCGTGCGATCGCAATCGCCGCCCTGTCGGCGTTTTCGACCGGGCTCGCCGCGCGCAGCCGCGCGCGGACGCAGATGCGGCGGCTTTTCCCAACCGAGCCATCCGCATAATCGTGCCGTTTCCGGCGGGCGGCCCCTCGGATGTGCTCGCGCGACTGATCGGGCAGAAGATGAGCGAAGATTGGGGCCAGCCGGTCGTGATCGAGAACCGACCGGGCGGCAACACGGTGATCGGCGCGCAGGTCGTCGCGAAGGCGGCGCCGGATGGCTACACCATGCTGATGGCGATCGATTCGACGCTGACGATGAACCAGTATCTCTACCGCACGCCGCCCTACAATCCGCTCACCGATTTTGCGCCGATCACGCTGGTGGCGAAGACCATGCAGCTCTTGATGGTCAATGCGGCGAGTGACGTGAAGACCGTGCAGGACCTGATCGCCAAGGCCAAGGCGCAGCCTGGCAAGCTCAACTATGGCGCCGGCACCATCACGACCAAGCTCACCGGCTACATGTTCAACAAGGCCGCCGGGATCGACACCGTGCTGGTGCCGTACAACGGCAGCGCGGAGGTCACCCATGGTCTGCTGACGCGCAGCGTCGAGTTCGCGCTCGACGGGCCATCGGCCGCAGCCTCGCTGATCCAAGCCGGGCAGTCTCGCGTGCTCGCGAAGTTCGACGGGCGTCCCTTTCCGCTGGCGCCCGACGCGCCGAACGTCAGCGCAGTCGTTCCGAACCTGGACGAGATCGTCGTCTGGCTGGGCCTGGTCGCGCCCAAGGGCACGCCGCCGGTGATCGTCGAGAAGCTTGCGCGCGAGGTCGCGAAGGTCCTGCTCGACCCTGCCATCAAGGCGAAGGCTGACGCGGCGGGTCTCTATCCGGCGACGGATACGCCCGGGGAATTCGCCGAGTTCATCCGCAAGGAGGCGGCGCGCTGGTCCAATGTCGTGGCCGAAAGCGGCATGAAGTACGATTGACCCGTCGGTGGCCGGTAGGGGCCCGATGACGTGATCTCATCGGAGCTGCTCTGCGCTCAACGGGAATTCTGGGGATGCGCGAGTGACAGGTCGAGAACTTCGCGCGAGTGCGCCAAGCGATAAATAGCCTGTCTATTCAGCTACTTATGAGCGAGATCTGCGCGGGCGCCTCAGCCGGGCTTCACCATTTTACCGCCCAAAAAAGCGCCAACTTTGCCGCATTTCGTGTATATTACGCATGGTGATTTGGGGCCGCGACGCACGTGGGGTGCGCCGCCTTGGAAATCGGGGGACGGGGACTCTTGGTTCGTGTGGGCGTGGCGTCGGTTGCCGCGGGCTCGGCGGGACTGACATTGGTCTTCAGTCTGTGCGCCTGGATGATGTTCGGCGGCGAGCCGGCGTCCGTCGGAGTGCGCGCGCAGACCGCGGTGCTGCCGGCCGGGATCGCGAGCGCGGCGCCGTCGCGCTTCGCATCCCTGAGCCGCACCACGTTCGAGTCCCGCTGGGCGACCGATAGATCTTCCGACACTCATTCTTACGACACATCGGCCACCACGGCGTCGGCCCCCTCCTCGTTCGATCACCGGTTCGCGTCAGAGTCGCCCGCACCGCCCACCAGGTCATTGCGGCCGTCGACGACCTTCAACAACCGCTTCGCCGGCGTGACCCCGGTGGGCCTCCCGCCCAACCGCTTCACGCTGGCGTCCGTGCCGGCGATCGTGCAGCCCGCCACGGTGGCGCCCGCTCCCGCGCCGCATGCCGCCGCGCGCGCGCTGCTCGCGCGCATCGCCCCCAAGGGTGCCGAGCATCACGAGCATCCGGCGGCCGCGCCCTACCGGGTCGCGAGCCTCACCGCCTACGCGCCGGCCGATACGGCGAGCCGGAATACGGCGATCGATGATTCGCTGCTGAAGACGATGACGCCGCACGATCCGGCACCGAAGGACGCGGCGAACCCGGACATGAGCCACACGGCGATCTACGACATCACCGGGCACACGGTCTATCTCCCGGGCGGGCGGCGCCTCGAGGCGCATTCCGGCCTCGGCGAGCACATGGACGACCTCGGCTCCGTCAACCTGCGCGACCTCGGTCCGACACCGCCGGGCGTCTACGACCTCACCATGCGCGAGCGAAGCTTCCATGGCGTCGACGCGATCCGTCTCAATCCGGCGGACAATACCAAGATGTACGGCCGCGACGGCATTCTGGCGCATCCCTACATGCTCGGGCCGAACGGCCAGTCGAACGGCTGCCTGTCGCTCAAGGATTATGACGCATTCCTCGCCGCCTTCCGCCGCGGCGAGTTCAACCGCCTCGTGGTGGTCGAGCGACTCGACGAAGCGCCCGCCGGACAGACGGCGACCGGATGGATCGCCGAGAAGCTCCGGGGACTGTTCGGCCGGTCGTAAGGCAAGGGCGCAGACTGGCGCGGATCGACTACCGCAGCCGGTCGAGCGCGTCGATCGCGGATGGACCCGTCGAGACGCCGGGGCCGACCTTGTCGAAGATGTCCAACCGGCCGCCGGCGGCGTACCCGCGGTAGATGTCGTCGAACACCGCGATCGCATCGCTTCTGTGCTGTCCGTAAGCCGGTGCATCGCGATCGACATCGAGGAAAGCCTAATAGCCGTTCGCGCCGAGCCCCATGACGACTAGAGTCTCGCCGCCACCTCTCCAGAGATAATTGTGCACCAGCGCAAAGCCCGATTGATCATCGCGCAGGTGGGCCGCGAGCCCGCGCGCGGCGGCGAAGAAGAGCAGGATGTCGTTGAGATTCTCCGACAGCGTGAGCGTCCCGAACGTGAAAAGGTGCGCAGCCTCGTCATAAACGCATCGGCCGATGGCGGGCGCTTCCGACCACGACAGCACGGAGCGCACCACTTGGCGGTATGACCTGTCGAGCCAACTATCGACCCGGCTCAGAACAGGCGGAAGATCCGTGTCCCACGCGAAGTCGCGCCATCGGCCGCCGATGCCCTCCCAGTCGTGCCAATGGGACGCCTTCTGCGGCTGGGCCGCGAGGTAGGACATCAGTGCCGCGCGCTCGATCGCGACCTGCGCCAACCCCGCGTACGGCTCGGACATGTCATGGCCTCTTGGTCATCATCATGATCAGGCCACCGACCAAGCCCAGCAGCCCACCCGCCAGACCGAGGTTTTCCAAAATCAGAACCGGCGTCGACTGGGCTTCGCTGCCGGTCGACATATTGATGACCGCCAATGCGGTCGCCCCGCCGCCGATCAGCGCCATCCTGCGGCCTGAGGGGGCTTTTTCGGACTTGCCAGCTTGCTTGTCGCTCATCGATCCCCCACCAATGCGGCTTATCTCACTTGGTGGGGGCGGCAGGCAAAAGGTTCATTGTCGGTGCCGCGACCAAGCTCGAGCGGTAGCGGCACGTGGCGTTCATTTGCCCTGCATGCAACGGTCGACAGCGGCCTGGAATGCCGGAACCTGTCGAACATCGACGATGCACGAGCTTCCGGCCGGAGGATCAGAGATTTTGCAGTTCGCGCCCCGGAACTGTGCGCGCACGATTGCCCGACACTCCGCAGCCGATTTCGCCGCGTAGGCGGGCAACCCGCCGATCACGATCGAAAGCACGACGATCGGCGCCATCTTCATATTTCACCCCCCTTTCGCCGGGTGGACAGCAGTCGCCTGTAGCTCGGACGAGGCGCAGCGTCGACCTCCGGGGAGGCTTCTCCCGGATATCGCTTTGCTCATCGCTCTACGAGGCTACCCGGCCTTGCTATAGATCGAAGCTCTGATTGAGCGTCGGCATCTCGACTTTCGTCTTACCGAGCTGCGCCGCGAACGCCTGCATGGCGTCCTCCTCGCCGTGGGTGAGGAACGTGCGCGTCGCGCCCGTCTGCTCCAGCCATTTCGACAGCGTGGCCTGATCGGCGTGGGCCGAGAAGCCGCCGATGGTGTGGATCTTGGCTTTGACCGGGACCGTGTCGCCGAGAATGCGCACCGGATTCTGCCCGTCGATGATCTGCCGCGCCAGCGTTCCGATGGCCGCAAAGCCGACGAAGATGACGCTGCAGTCTTCGCGTGAAATGTTGTGCCTGAGGTGATGCAGCACCCTGCCCCCGGTCGCCATGCCGGATCCGGCCATGATGATCGCACCGCCGCGGACATTGTTCAGCGCCACCGACTGCGCCCTGTCGCGGGTGAAGTGCAGGCCAGGCAGCGCGAGCGGATCGCGGCCCTCGCGAAACAACGGCACGGCCTCCGGCCGCAAGTCGTCGAGGTGATGCGCAAAAACCTCTGTCGCCGAAATCGCCATGGGCGAGTCGACGAAGACCTGCATCGACGGCTTCAAGCGGCTTTTGGCGATCCCCTGGTTGAGGAAAAAGAGGAGCTCCTGGGCGCGCTCGAGCGCGAAGGCCGGGATGATGACGTTGCCGCCGCGCCCGAGCGCATCGGCAACCGCGCTGTAGAACTCGTCGACCGATGCAGCCATCGTCTTGTGGAGTCGATCGCCGTAGGTGGTCTCGATCACGGCCACGTCCGCGCGCGGCGGCGGTGCCGGCGGCGGAAGCAAGGGATCCGTGCCGTTGCCGAGGTCGCCGGACAGGACGAGGCGCACCGTGCGGCCGGCTTCCGTCAGCTCGAGCAGGATGCTGGCCGAGCCGAGGATGTGTCCGGCGCTCACGAACGTCGCGCGGATGCCCTGAGCAAGATCGATCGGCTCGCCATAGCGCGCGCTGCGCTTGAACGCCTCGAGGCTCTTATTCGCATCGGCCACCGTATACAAAGGCTCCGGCGGCTTGGAGCCCGGCATGGCCCCTGGCTTCGACCCTTCCGCCTCGCCGTCCGCGCCGTGGTGCGGCCGGTGCGAGTTCGACCCCGCCTCCTCCTGCAGGTGGGCAGCGTCCAGCATGACCAGCTTCGCGAGCTCGCGGGTCGCGCCGGTCGCGATGATCTCGCCGCGAAACCCGCGCCTGGCCAGCAGCGGCAGCCGTCCGCAATGATCGAGATGGGCGTGGGTCAGCAGCACGACGTCGATCCCGGCGGCATCGAAGCCGAAGTCGCCAGCATTCTCCTCGGCGAGCGCGCGGCTGCCCTGAAACAGCCCGCAATCGATCAGAATGCGCCGGCCGGCGCATTCGACGAGGTGGCATGACCCGGTGACGTCGCGATCAGCCCCGTGAAACGAGAGTTTCAAAACACGTCTCCTGCGAAAGTGGATGCGAAGTAGCGGCGGAAACGATCAGGCGGTCACGCCCAGCGGCGCGCCGCAGGCGTCGTACCAATAGAGGATGCTGCTCCAGATCTCGTCCGCGGTTTCAGCGAACCAGAAGAGGTCGCGGTCCTCCGCGTCGATGACGCCTTCGTCGGCGAGAAACTCGAAATCGATGACCCGGCGCCAATATTCTTCGCCGACCAGCACGACCGGAACCGGCTTGATCTTGCGCGTCTGCACCAGGGTGAGGACCTCGAATAGCTCGTCGATCGTGCCGAAGCCGCCCGGGAAAGCGACGAGCGCCTTCGCGCGCATCAAAAAGTGCATTTTTCGCAGCGCAAAGTAATGAAATTGGAAACACAGCTCCGGCGTGATGTAGGGATTGGGATATTGCTCATGCGGCAGACTGATGTTCAGGCCGATGGTCTTTGCGCCGACCTCGCAGGCTCCACGGTTGGCGGCCTCCATCATCCCCGGGCCGCCGCCGGTCATGACCACCAGCTTGGAGCGCAAGCCATCGGCATCGCGGCTGCTGCCGACCAGCCTTCCGAATTCGCGCGCGATTTCATAGTAGTGGCTCTTGGCCAGAATGCGCTCGGCCACGGCGAGCTTGCGGATCAGGCTGCTGTTGCGGGGATCGGCCTCGTGCGCTTGGCGCGCGGCCACCACGCCTCGTCGCGCCGCCATGGGCTCGGTAATTCGCGTGCTGCCGAACACCACGATGGTGTCGCGAACGGCATGCTCGGTCAGCAGCGTCTCCGGCTTGAGGTACTCGAGCTGGAGGCGCACGCCACGCGCTTCGTCGCGCGCCAGGAAAGCGAGATCGCGTTCGGGCGGGACATAGCTCGGGCTCGCGAGAATGGCTTTCAGTCGCGCCGGCGCATCCGGGTCTTCGTCGGGCGGCTTCGGCCGGTGCGAGGGCAGCGGCTGGTGTCGTCGGTCGGGGTGTGGCGGCGGTGGAATCGCAACCTTGCGGGATGAGGGCGGGGGGTCTTTTGCCATGCGGATCGAATCTCGCGCGGGTGTCGCCCATATCGGGCCGAGATGTCGGGCCGCAATGACTACCTGCCCGGTCCGCCTCAATCAATGCGACCGCGCGCCGGCATCGCCGAGATGCTGGCGCAGCAAGACACCAGGCCCGTCGAGCGGCTTCGCGCCCATGATCTTGAGCGCGTGCCACAGGCTGACCTGGTTCGTCGTCAGGACAGGTTTTCCCAGCTCGCGCTCCAGCCGGTCGACGATGCTGAAGGTGCTCCAATTACCGCAAGCCAGCATGACCGCGTCGGCTCCCGGCCGGTTCACGCGGCGTCCGATATCGAAGGCGGTTTGCGCATCGAGCAGCCCGATCTCGAGATTGCGGACGAGCCCCAGGGCTTCCTGCGCGAGGACCTCCACGCCATTCGCCCCGAGAAACGCCGCGACGGTCTGGTTGACCGAAGCGCTCCACGGCGCGCCGAGCACGATTTGCTTGACGGAAAGCGCCCTCAAGGCCGCGAGCAGCGCCGTCGAGGCCGTGGTGGCCGGCTTCCCGCTGGCCGCGGTTATGCGCTGGATCAGCTCCTGGTCGTATCCGGGCCCCTTGCGCGACGAGGGGGCGGTCGCCGGCAAGACGATGACATCGACATCGACATCGGCCAGCTTTTGACTCTCGGTTTCGATCTCCTGAACGATCCGCAGGGTCGAGTCCGCATCCACGTTGCTCAATCGCATGCGCGCCACATGGAGCGTGATGCCTTGCGGCAATGCCCTGCCGATGTCCCACTCCTGGACCGAGCTCGAGGATGGAAGCAGCAGGCCGATCCTACGAAAGTCTTTTCGCTGTGCCATCGAAACCTCCTGTCAGCCCTGGAAGCTGCTCGGTTGCGGACACCAAAGCGGGCGCCCGCCCCAACTACCGCGCGCGACGACATCACAACTGCCAACAGCGGTACCCGATCTCGGGTTGGCTGAAGAACAGGCGCTGCTCACGCAAGAGCAGCACAAGATCCGCAGTGTCGCGCAAGTGGGCGCATACGTCCCTGGCGATCTTCTTGTAGACCCGCGCTTCCGGATAGGGCGTCACGTTCAGGTCTTCGATCGCCCAGCGCTGAATGTTGATGACGTTGGTGTCGTCGGCGGTGTGGACGAGATACGGCCTGAAGCTCTCCGGCAGAGCATCCCTGCCCCTGTCGTTCAAGTAGATCGCACCCTCGGTGAGATTTCCGGAATAGAGCGCTGCCGATAGGTAAGAATCCCACGAGTTGGCGAAGCTGAGGATTGGGAGGCCAATGAACACGACCAGAATGGCGGCGTGATAGGGATGCCGTCCGCTGAAAAGGACATCACGCCAGGAAAACTTCTGGCTGCCGCTGAACAAGAGGATATCGAGCAGCGCCATGGCGGTGGTCCACGGCCAGATGATGTTGTTCCAGTTCAGGCCGAGCGGCCCGAACATGCCCAGAATGAAAACATGCATTCCAACAGCGGCGATCAGCGACATCCACCGGAAGCGATGCGTCAACAGCCCGAGCGCGAATGCGATCTGGATGAACGGGGCGGCCATCCCGAGCCATTGAAGCGCGGGCGCCGCAGCCGGGACGACCTCGGTGACGGGCGAGACGATCCAGGGAAAATCATTCTGGATGAAATTCTGATTAAGCTTCTGCAGTCCCGAAAAGAGGTATGTGCCCGCCATGATCAGACGCGCGATGTTGAGCACGCGGTCACGTCCGGCCACATCCTCACTACGCCAGGAAAACTGCGCCAGCGTCGCCAGCAGGAATCCGTAGAGAAAGACCCATGGCTGCCAGCGCGTCTGATCGAGCAGGCAGAAAACGACCGCGACGGCGAGGAAGGCCGCAATGAATTTTTGCGGCTTGGGCGAGACGAGCGCCGTCGCCGCAAGCGCGAACAGAGCGGCGAACAGCGCATGCTCGACCAGAGGTGCGGCCTGGGGCAGGACGTCGAACACCGGGGCCAACGGAAAAGATCGCGGTCCGATCCACAGACGGAGGCTCATGGCAAGGCCGAGGCAAAACGCCAGGATCACGGTGGTCTTCAGCCAGAAAATGCGACTGGCGGGTCCAAGCAGGAAGCGCCGGTTCGCCGCCACAAGGGGCAAGGTCCCGATCTGCGCAAGAAATCCGAAACGCCAGTCCACCATGCATCAAACCCTCTTGGCTCCGGTGCTTCCATCGGCCGGCGAGTAGCCCGCATTGAGCGCAGCGAAATGCGGGATCTCCGTCCCGGATATCGCGTCGCTCCATCCGGGCTACACCCCCTCACCCGCCTCCCCCGAACACCAGGTTCGGCAGCCACAGGGTGAGCCATGGCACGTAGGTGATGATGCCGAGCACGATCAGCAGCAGGACCAGGAACGGCAGGATGCCGCGGATGACCTCGCCGATCGGCGCGCGGGTGATGGTGGCGAGCACATAGAGGTTGAGGCCGACCGGCGGGTGCACCAGGCCAATCTCCATGTTGTGGGTGAAGATGATCGAGAAGTGCACCGGATCGATGCCGAGCGGCTTGAGCGCCGGGGCAAGGATCGGCAGCACAAGCAGCAATGTGGCGACGACCTCGAGGAAGCAGCCCAGCGCCAGCAGCAGGACGTTGATGATCAAAAGGAACTGCCAGGTCGAAAAGCCTGAGCTGACGGCCCATTGCACCAGCTTCGCCGGGATGCCGGATTCGGTCATCCAGTGGCCGAAGGCGAGCGCGGTCGCGACGATCAGCATTATGGTCGAGGCGCTGCGCATGCCGTTGGCGATCACGATCAGCGTGTCCTGCCAGCGAAACCCGCGATAGAAGATCAGCGAGACCAGAAGCGCGACCACGGCCGACAGCGCCGCCGCCTCGGTCACGGTGACGAAGCCGCCATAGATGCCGACCATGACGACGATCGGCACCGACAGGGCCGGCAGCGCGCGCCCCGTGACCCGCAATCGGTCGACGAGCGGCAGGGAGGCCTCGACCGGAAATCTTTTCCAGCGGGCGTAGAAGAACACCCAGATGAAGAACACGGCTGCCTGCAGCAGCCCAGGCAGCACGCCGGCGAGAAAGAGCCGCGGCACCGATTGCTCGGCGACGATGCCGTAGAGGACCAGTGCGAGGCTCGGCGGGATGACGATGCCGATCGTGCCCGAGGCGCCGACCACGCCGAGCTCGAACGAGCGCGGATAGCCGCGCTCGATCATCGCCGGCACCAGGATCGCGCCCATCGCGAGCGCGGTCGCGACGCTCGAGCCGCAGATCGCCGCAAACAGCGTGCAGGCGACGACGGTGACGAGGCCGAGCGAGCCGCGCACCCCGCCGAGCCACACGGTGGCGAGATCGACCAGGGCTTTCGCCACGCCGCCGTAGCGCATGAATGTCGCCGCCATCACGAACAGCGGCAGGGCCATCAGCGTTGTCGAGTTGAGATCGTTGATGACGACCTGGGCAAGGCCGATCAGCGGCTGGCCCGACACCAAGAAGAGGATGCCGGCGCACAGCCCGAGCACGAGAAAGATCGGCATCCCGGCCGCCAGCAGGCCGAAGAACAACAAAAGGAACAAGAAGACGTACATCGTCGCCGATCAGCGCAGCGACGGCGGCGACAAGCCGCCGAGCTCGTCAGTGGCGGGGAGATGCCCGGGCGCCATAGTGGCGGGATCGAAAAAGAAGAGAAAGCGGACGAGGCGGATGACATAGCGGATCAGCATCAGGGCGCTGCCCGCCGGCAGGCTGAGATAATAGATCCACATCGGGAACTGGAGGTCGCTCGAGCTGCGCTCGTCGAGCATGAGCGACGTGGAGACGATCTGCCAGCCGTACCAGACGAGCGCCGCCGCGAAGACGAGCGCGGCGAGGCAGTTGAAGATCTCGACCCAGCGATAGGCGTGCACCGGCAGGAGGCGCACGATCAGGTCCGGCCGCACATGCCCGTCACGGCGCACGAGCTGGCTCGAGGTGATCATGACCGCCCAGATCACCAGGTAGACGATCATCTCCTCGGCGTAGCTGATGGCGTGCGCCGGATCGAGATAGCGGCCCACCACCTGCCACAGGCCGACCACGAGCGCGCACAGACCAAGCAGGCCGACCAGGCTCTGCTCGATCCGATCCCATATTTTCATGGCGCCGTCTCGACGCAAGCGAGGTCAGCTGGCCGAGGCGAGCGCCGCATCGAGCAGCTTGACCAGATCAGGTGAGATGTGAAGTTGCTTGGCGAGCTGGTCCGTCTCGGGCATCATCCGGGCGCGGTCGGCCGCAATCTGCGCGTCGGTCGGATCGACGATCTTGATGCCGTGCGACTGGAGGGTGGCGCGCGCCTTCGTCTGCGAGGCGGCGGTGTTGGCGCGGTAGGTCGCGATGTTCTCGGCCCACAGGTCGCTCATCATCTTCTGCTGCGCGGGCGTGAGCTTCGCCCAGGAGGCGAGGCTGATCATCGGAATGTATTCGGCGACGAACTGATGGTCGGCGAGCGAGTATTTCACGCCGGCGTCCCATAGCTGGGCGCTGACCACGCTCTCGTCCGAGGAAACGAAGCCGTCGAACATGCCCTGCGAGAGCGACAGCGGTACGTTCGGCCAAGCCGTCGTGTTGGGGATGGCGCCGACGAAGCGCGCCCGCCAGGCCTGGCCGGCGCCGCCCGAGTTGCGGATCTTCATGCCCTTGAGGTCGGCGAGCGAGTTGATCGGCTTATTGGTCGTGTACCAATTCTGAAACCCGAGATCGAGCCAATTGCCGATGACGTGGGCGCGGATCTTCTGCTCGACCTCCTTGACGATGAAGGCGCCGGGCGGGCCGTCGGTCACCCGATGCACCACCTCGACGCTGCGGCCGTACAGCGCCGGCAGCTGGAAGAGGTCTGCGTCCGGAATGATGCCGGTGATGACCCAGCTGCCCGGGACGGCCATCTCGACCTGGCCCTGGATCAACGCCTTGGCGACTTGCAGGTCGGGGAAAAGCTGGGCGCTGTCGAACACCTGGGTCTTGATCTTGCCGTCGGAGGCGGCCGCCACCTTGCCGAGGTAGTCCTTGACTGAGATGTTGCGCGGGTGCGTCGGCGCCGTGTCGAGCGAGCAGCGGATCAGCAACGGCTCGTCCGCGCGCGCGACCCTAATCAGCGACGGCGTGGCCAACGCGGCCGCGGACGCCGCGACAAAGGCGCGGCGCGAGATGCGTTTCCTCATGGCGTCCTCCCCTGGACGTGACCGTTATTTTGGACGGGAGATCAAGAGATAGGGCGTATCAGAATGTGCCTTTTTCGCCCTCCCTGCAAGAACGCCCCATGCGACCCGCCACAAGACACGCCTCATCCTGGGGGCGCGCGCGTGCGTCTCGAACGATGGGCCGAGCACGCAAGCGGCGCCATTGACAGCCGCTGCGCCTGGCTCGAGACGCGCGGTCGCAAGGGCGGCCGCGCTCCTCACCATGAGGAGGAGTTTGTACCTCGTGCGGTACCCGAAACCGCTGCCACCTCGGTGAAGGCGGCTGGTCATCCGCGACCCTATTCGCTATTCGCTAGTTCTCACCCGCGAGTCCTCATGCCACTTCGCCGAACATCGCCGTGACCCCCACCCGCCTCGTGCCGGCCGTGCTGTGGATGATCGGCGCGCTGCTCTCGTTCTCGACCATGGCGGTGGCGATCCGCGAGCTCTCGCGCGTGCTCGGCATTCTCGAAATCCTGGCGCTGCGCAGCGGGACCGGCCTCGTCGTCCTCGGCGCGATCGCGCTCGCGCGTCCGCAGCTGCGGCGGGCGATACGCACGCGGCACATCTGGCTGCATCTTCTGCGCAATAGCGTGCATTTCGCCGCCCAGGTCGCCTGGGCGACGAGCATCACGCTGCTGCCGCTCGCCACCGTGTTCTCGCTCGAGTTCACCATGCCGGCGTGGACGGCCATCATGGCCGCGATCTTCCTGCAAGAGCGACTGACGCCGAGCCGCATCGGCTCAGTGATCCTCGGCTTCCTCGGCGTGCTCGTCATCATCCGGCCCGGCCTGGAGACCTTCCATCCCGCGGCGCTGCTCACGCTCTCGGCCGCCTTCGGCTACGCCATCGCGCTCATCGCCACCAAGCGGCTGACCGCGACCGACTCGGCCTTCACCATCGTGTTCTGGATGATGGCCATGCAGCTCCCAATGAATCTCGTGGGCAGCCATTTCGCGTCGTTCGCCAGCCTCGGGACGGCGCAGATCGTGCCGATCATCGGGCTCGCGGTCGCGGGGCTGACCTCGCACTACTGCCTCTCCAACGCGTTCCGCGCCGGCGAGGCGACCGTGGTGGTGCCGATCGACTTCATGCGCATCCCGCTGATCGCGCTCGTCGGCTGGTGGCTCTACGCCGAGCCGCTCGACCTCTTCGTCTTCGCGGGGGCCGCGCTCATCGTGTCAGGAATCCTGTGGAACCTGCAGGCCGAGACCCGCAAGAAGGGGCGCTTACGCACCGGCACGGCGTAAATTTACCTCCAATGATCACCTTGCGTGCCAAGCCACTATTCCGACGCTTTTGCGACCTCAACATCGGTGGGGCGCACAAGCCATCGACTGAATCGCGGATCGCGGGTGGAGCGGGAATGACCTTGGGGTGGCGCGAAACGGCGATCATCAGCCTCGTGACCGGACTGGCGACGTTCGCCGGCCCGGCGACGCTTGCCCAGGCCCCCTACCCGGCGCCCGCAGCGCCACCGCCGGCCAACCCGGTCTGCACGCGCCTCGAGGCGCAGCTCGCCACGATCGACCGCGGCACCGTCGACCCCGCGCGCGCCGAGCAGATCCGGCGCCTCGAGGACGTCCGCAACAAGCAACAGGCCGATGTCGACCGCATGTCGGCGCAGGCGAGCCGCATGGGCTGCCAGGGCGGCGGCTTCTTCTCGCTGTTCACCGGCCAGAACCCGCAATGCACGCCGCTCAACCAGCAGCTCCAGCAGGCGCGCGCCAACCTGGAGAAGGTGCTCGCCGACCTCGACCGGCTGCAGGGCGGCGGCGAGGGCGCGCGCGAGGCGCAGCGCGCCACCGTGATCAACGCGCTGGCGCAGAACAATTGCGGCCCGCAATACAGCGCCGCCGCGAACCAGCAGCGCGGCTTCCTCGACAACCTGTTCGGCAGCCGGCCCGGCAACAACGGGACCTACTCGAGCAATGGCCCCTACTCGTCGATCCCGTCCGGCACCTATCGCACCGTCTGCGTGCGCATGTGCGACGGCTACTACTTCCCCATCTCCTACGCGACGACCGCCGACCATTTCGCCGAGGACGCGCAGACCTGCCAGGAGACCTGCCCGGCCGCCCAGGTGGTGCTGATGTCGAACCCGACCGGGTCCGACATCAACCAGGCCGTGGCGTCGAACGGCGCGCCCTACACGTCGCTGCCCAACGCGTTCAAGTACCGCACCGCGCTCGTCCCCGCCTGCGGCTGCCGCAAGCCAGGGGAAAGCTGGGCACAGGCGCTCGGCGGCCTGCGCGACAATACGCTGCAACAGGACGACATCGTGGTCACCCCCGACAAGGCCAAGACCCTGTCGGCGCCGCGCGACGCGCAAGGCCGCTTGATCCGCGACGTGCGCACGCTCGACTCGCAGGACGCCGGCACCGCCGCCGCCGCCTCGATCGCGTCGGCCTCGTCGAACGAGGGCGACACTGTCGCGCCCAGCTCCAAGAAGAAGCCGGTGCGCGCGGTCGGCCCGACCTTCGTGCCGCCGCGATAGCGCGGGCGAGTGGCGAATAGCGAGTAGCGAGTAGTGGCGCGGAGTCCGTCTATTCGCCATGCCCCATTGGCTATTCGCCGTCAAAAATCGAACGCTTCGCTCGTTGCGGCGACGGCGCCGGCGGCGACCAGCGTCTTGTCGGGCTGCGGCGGCGGGGTGCCGGGGTCGCGGAAGCGATTGACGATCGGGTAGCGGCGGTCGCGGCCGAAATTCTTGAGCGTGATCTTGACGCCGGGCGCCGCCTGCCGCCGCTTGTATTCCGCGAGGTTGAGCATGCGCTCGATCCGCATCACGAGCTCGCGGTCATAGCCCGCCGCGACGATCTCGGCGATCGGCTGCTCGCGCTCGACCAGGCGCTCGAGCACCGCGTCGAGCACGTCGTAGGGCGGCAGCGAATCCTGGTCGGTCTGGTTCTCGCGCAGCTCCGCGCTCGGCGCGCGCGTGAGGATGTTCTCCGGAATGACGCGGCCGTCCGGGCCGAGCGCGCCCTCGGGCTTCCACGAGTTGCGCAGGCGCGAGAGCCGATAGACCTCCATCTTGTAGAGGTCCTTTATCGGGTTGAAGCCGCCGTTCATGTCGCCGTAGAGCGTGGCGTAGCCGGCGGACATTTCCGATTTGTTGCCGGTCGTCACCACCATCAGGCCGAGCTTGTTCGACACCGCCATCAGGATGGTGCCGCGCGCGCGCGACTGCAGGTTCTCCTCGGTGACATCGCGCGGCTTGCCGGCGAAGAGCGGCGCCAGCGACTGCTCTAGGCCCTCGACCGCGCTCGCGATCGGCACGATGTCGTACTGCACGCCGAGGGCTCTGGCGACCTGCGCGGCGTCGTCGAGCGACTCCTGCGCCGTGTAGCGATAGGGCAGCATCAGGCAGCGCACGCGCTTGGCGCCCAGCGCGTCGACCGCGATAGCCGCGCACAATGCCGAGTCGACACCGCCCGAGAGGCCGAGCACCACGCCCGGAAAGCCGATCTTCTCGACATAGTCGCGCAAGCCGAGCACGCAGGCCGCGTAGTCGACCTTCTCGCCCTCCTCGAGCTTGGCAACGCTGTCGGTCATGCAGCGCCACGTGCCGGCGGTTCGCTCCCAGCGCGTGGTGACCACAGCCTCGCGGAACGCGGGCAGCTGCACGGGAATCGAGCGGTCGGCATTGAGCACGAAGGAGGCGCCTTCGAACACCAGCTCGTCCTGGCCGCCGACCTGGTTGACGTAGATCAGCGGCAGCCCGGCCTCGGTGACGCGCGCCACCGCGACGTTGAGGCGCTCGTCGATGACGTCGCGGCGATAGGGCGAGCCGTTCGGCACCAGGAGGATTTCGCCGCCGGTCTCGGCGATGCACTCGACCGGTTCCGGACCCCAGATGTCCTCGCAGATCGGAATGCCGATGCGCACGCCGCGGAAATTAACCGGTCCCGGCAGCGGGCCGGGCACGAACACGCGCTTCTCGTCGAACACGCCGTAGTTCGGCAGATCGACCTTGCGGCGCAGCGCCGTGATGCGTCCGCCGTCGGCGAGCGCCACCGCGTTGTAGAGCTTGCCGTCCTCGAGCCAGGGCGTGCCGATCAGGATCGCGGGCCCGCCGTCGGCGGTCTCGCGCGCGAGCGTCTCGACCGCCGCGCGGCAAGCGGCCTGGAACGCCGGCTTGAGCACCAGGTCCTCGGGCGGGTAGCCGGCGATGAACAGCTCCGGATAGACGACGAGCTCGGCGCCGTCCGCCGCCGCGCTCGCCCGCGCGCGGCGCGCCCGCTCGGCATTGCCGGCGACGTCGCCGACCGTCGGGTTGAGCTGCGCGATCGCGATCGCGAGGCGCTCGGGCGGACGCTGGTTCATGGATGGAGATGTAGCACTGGGGCGCGGGGCCGAATAGTGAGTGGCGACTAGCGAATAGGAGCAGCGAATAGGCTTTCCTACTCGCTACTCGCTACTCGCCATTCGCTATTCGCGCCCCCCTCAGAACGTCGCCTTCGCCTGCAGCAGCAGGCCGTAGCGCTGCGTGCTGAACTTGGTCAGATGAAAGTCCGGCGAGAAGGTCGGACCGAAGTCGACCGTTCCGGAGTCGGTGAAGATGCCCCAGTAGCGAAAGCCGGCGCCGATGTCGAAGTGCGGCAGCACCTTGTAGTTCACCAAGGCCTCCGCCTCGGCGCCGATGCCGCGCCAGCCGCGGGTGATGATGTTGGGCGACGGGCCGAGATCCGCGCGCAGCAGGTGACTGTCGTCGTTGCTGACCCACGCATAGGGCACGAAGGCGAGCTCGCCCGAGATGCTCCAGCGCTCGCCGATCTCGTAGCGCGCCTCGCCGCCGACCCGGATGGCGTGCCAGGTGGTGTCGAAGATGTCGACCGCGGTGTTGAACGGGACCACGATCGCGCCGGGCGCGCCGCAGAAGCCGCCGATGTCGGCGTTGCAGAGCACGCCGAAGGCGGTCATGCGCTCGCGCCAGTAGTGATAGCCGACGAAGGCGCCGTAGCGCACGCCGGCGGACGGCACGTCGAACGAATAGCCGAGGTCGGCAATGGCGTAGGTAAGATAGTTGCCGCTGATCTGGCTCGTGGTGTTGGAGAAGTTGATCTGGTCGACCAGGAAGTCGAGGTCGTCCATGTCGCCGCCGTGCAGGATACCGCCGCCGACCAGGCCCTTGACGTAGAGGTGCGTCGGCGCGTGGTCGATGCGGAAGAAGCCCTCGCCCGCGTGGCCCTGCATGCGGTCCCAGTCGAGCGTCGAGGTCGGGTTGCCGAACGGGAACATGTTGTTGGTGAAGGCGAAGCGGTTTTGCCCGATCGAGTACCAGTAGCGCGTGCCGACCTCGAAGGTGAACGGCGACTGGAAGCGCCGGGCGAAGGTCGGCGGCGCCCGCGGCGTATCGGGCGTTCCCAGCGAGCCGGTGACGCTGTCGTCGGTGCGCTCGAGGAGACCGGCGAACGACCAGGGCGAAGCGGGTGCCGCGACGGCAGGCGCCACCGGCGCGGCTGCCGTGGTCGCGGGAGCCGCCGGCGCCGGCGCGGCGGTGTCGTTGTGCAGGCTCGCCTCGATGCGAGCGAGCTCCTCGTCGGAGACCTTCGGCCACTGCGGGCCGCCGACCGGCGCGCCTGGCCACATCGTGTCGCTCTGGCGGACATTCGGCCATTCGGCCGCATGGACGCGCGTCAGGTTGGCGATGGCCAATGACAGCGCAACCGCCACCGCGAGATCGAGCAGCCTGAACATCGTCCGCTTCACCGGGGCCTCCTGCCGCCGTTGAATGCGGAAAGCTTCATTCAAATTGTTTTCAAATCATTGCGCGGAAAGCGGTACGCGAACGCCGTCGTGGCGCGAGCGTTAATGCGCGGATAAACGCAAGCGTTAATGCGCCGATAAGCGGGAACCGCGGCGTGGTTGAGAAAGCGTCAATCAGACGCGATAGACGCTTGCGGCCCCCACATATGCCTCCTCATCCTGAACGGGATTTCTTCGCTTCGCGAAGGAGGAGCATTTCTTCGCGCCGCGAAGAAGTGCGTCTCGAAGAGTGGGTCGAGGGCGCAGGCGGCGGCGCGCGGTGTGCTTCGCCCATGGTTCGCGACGCGCGGCCGCAAGAGCGGCCGCGCTCCTCACGATGAGGACTTGCTTGGCAGGCCTTGTGAGGATCACATCCCGGCCGCGGCCGGCAGCGGCTTCGCGCGCGCCTCGCGCTCCTTCTTCAGGAGCTCGGCGAGCAGGAAAGCGAGCTCGATCGCCTGCTCGGCATTGAGCCGCGGATCGCAGAACGTGTGGTAGCGGTCGTTGAGATCCTCGTCCGTGATGGCGCGCGCGCCGCCGGTGCATTCGGTGACGTTCTGCCCCGTGAGCTCGAGATGCACGCCGCCCGCGTGGGTGCCTTCCGCCGCGTGGATGGCGAAGAAGGTCTTCACCTCGGCGAGAATGCGGTCGAACGGCCGCGTCTTGTAGCCGGTCGCCGACGTGATCGTGTTGCCGTGCATCGGATCGCACGACCACACCACCGCCTTGCCCTCGCGCTTGACAGCGCGAGCAAGCGCCGGGATCAGGTCGCCGGCCTTGTCGGAGCCCTCGCGGCAGATCAGCGTCAGCCGGCCCGCCTCGTTCTCGGGATTGAGGATATCGATCAGGCGCAGGAGATCGTCTGCCTTGAGCGAGGGGCCGCACTTGAGGCCGAGCGGGTTCTTGATGCCGCGGCAGTACTCGACGTGGGCATGGTCGTATTGGCGCGTGCGGTCGCCGATCCACACCATGTGGCCGGACGTGCAGTACCAGTCGCCGGTGGTCGAATCGACGCGGGTCAGCGCCTCCTCGAAGCCGAGGAGAAGCGCCTCGTGGCTCGTATAGATATCGGTCGCGCGCAGCTCCGGGTGGTTCTCGAGGTCGAGCCCGCACGCGCGCATGAAGCCGAGCGCCTCGGAGATGCGGTCCGCGAGCTCGTTGTAGCGGCGCGACTGCGGCGTATCTTTCAGGAACCCGAGCATCCACTGGTGCACGCTGCCGAGATTGGCATAGCCGCCCTGCGCGAAGGCGCGCAGCAGGTTGAGGGTCGCGGCCGACTGGCGATAGGCCTCGACCTGCCGGCGCGGATCGGGCCGGCGCGCCTCGGCGGTGAACTCGTTGCCGTTGATGATGTCGCCGCGATAGCTCGGCAGCTCGACCCCGCCCCGCTTCTCGGTCGGCGAGGAGCGCGGTTTTGCGAACTGGCCCGCGATGCGGCCGACTTTGACCACCGGCACGGAGCCCGCATAGGTGAGCACCACCGCCATCTGCAAAAAGACGCGGAAGAAATCGCGGATGTTGTTGGCGCCATGCTCCGCGAAGCTCTCGGCGCAGTCGCCGCCCTGGAGCAGGAAAGCCTCGCCGTTTGCGACTCGGGCGAGCGCCTTCTTCAGGTTGCGCGCCTCACCGGCAAAAACCAGCGGCGGAAAGCTCGCGAGCTGCTTCTCGGTCTCGGCCAGCGCCGGGCGGTCCGGATATTCCGGCACCTGCAGGATCGGTTTCTTGCGCCAGCTGTCAGGCGTCCAACGCTCCGCCATGGCCTCGTCCTCGATGGGTTGATGGTCGGGTTATACACCAGGAATAGCGAATGGCGAGTGGCGAATGGCGAATGGCGGGTTCCGCACCTTGCCCCTATTCGCTATTGCTATTCGCCATTCGCCACTCACCATTCGCCGCTCTACTCCGCCGCCGCCACGCCATACCGCGCGGTCGGCGTGCGCATCGTCACCAGCTCCTCGGCGGCGGTCGGGTGGAGCGCGACGGTCGCGTCGAAATCGGCCTTGGTGGCCTTCATCTTCACGGCGATCGCCGCCACCTGCACCATCTCGGCGGCGCCTTCGCCGATGATGTGGCAGCCGAGCACGCGATCGCTCGCGCCGTCGACCACGAGCTTCATCAGCATGCGGGTGTCGCGGCCGGACAGCGTCGCCTTCATGGGACGAAAGGTCGCCTTGTAGATGTCGACCCGCGGGTAGCGCTCGCGCGCCTCGGTTTCGGTGAGACCGACACAGCCGATCTCGGGCTCGGAAAAGACGGCGGTCGGCACGTTGACGTGGTCGACCGCGGTCGGCTTCTTGCCGAACACCGTGTCGGCGAATGCGTGCCCTTCGCGGATCGCGACCGGCGTGAGGTTGATCCGGTTGGTGACGTCGCCGACCGCGTAGATGTGCGGCACCGAGCTGCGCGAATGCGCATCGACCGCGATGCCGCCATTGTCGGCGAGCTTGACGCCGATCGCCTCGAGCCCGAGGTTGCGCACATTCGGCATCCGGCCGGTCGCGAACATCACGCGGTCCGCCTCGATCTGCTTGCCGCCCGAGAGCCGCGCCGAGTAGGCCGAGCCCGCCGGCTCGATCGCCGCGACCGTCTCGCCCGTGACGATCGCGATGCCGCGCCGCTCCATCTCGGCGCGCAGGTGGCCGCGCACATCGTCGTCGAAGCCGCGCAGGATGTTGGCGCCGCGATAGACCAGCGTTACCGCGCTGCCCATGCCGGCGAAGATGCAGGCGAACTCGACCGCGATATAGCCGCCGCCCTGCACCAGCACGCGCTTGGGCAGCGTCGGCAAATGGAACGCCTCGTTCGACGTGATGGCATGCTCGCGGCCCGGGATCGGCGCGCCGAGGCCGGGCCAGCCGCCGGTCGCGATCAGGATGTGGCCGGCGCGCACGGTCTCGCCGTCGGCGAGGCGCACGGTGTGCGGATCGGCGATCACGGCGCGCGTCCGCAGGATGGTGGCGCCCGCCTTTTCCAGGTTGCTCACATAGGCGCGTTCGAGCCGGTCGATTTCCTTGTCCTTGTTGGCGATCAGCGTCGCCCAGTCGAAGGACGGCTCAGGCACGGTCCAGCCGAAGCCGGCCGCGTCCTCGAACTCGTGGGCGAAGCGCGAGGCGTAGACCAGCAATTTTTTCGGCACGCAGCCCCGGATCACGCAGGTGCCGCCGACGCGATACTCCTCGGCGACCGCGACCTTGGCGCCGTAGCCGGCCGCGATGCGCGCGGCGCGCACGCCGCCCGAGCCGGCGCCGATGACGAAAAGGTCGACCTCGCGCGGCACCGGATGGCTCACAGGTCGTAGCCCTTCTTCTTCATCTCGGTGCGAAAGCGCTCGATCACCACGTCGGAGAACTTAGCCGCCCAGTCTTGCGCCGCCTTGAGACTCTGCTCGATCGCCTTCGGCTCCTCGGTCAGCATCTTCTGGCCGACGGGCGACTTGTAGAAGGCGAGAATCGCCTTGAGATCGGCTTCGGTGAAATGCTGGGCGTAGACCTTGGCGACCTCGTTGTTGATCTCGGCGGTCTTCGGCGCGTATTCCCTGTTGAGTTGCTCCGCCACCTGGTTGAGCGGCCCGATCAGCTGCGGATTGGTCGGCACGAACGTCTCCTTGGCGCGCTGGATCACGCCCGGAATGAGCCGGTCGAACATGGCGTTGCCGCCCTTGAGCGCCACCAGCTCCTTGGCGGCCGCAATCGCGCCCGCCGTCTGCGCCTGCGCGACGCCGCCGAATGCGAGGCACGCGAAGGCGACCGCGGCGGCGAGCGCCAGGCGACTAATCGAGCGATTGATCGCGTGATCGATCGAGGCAAACGTCATGGTGCTCACTCCTTTGTGGCCAAGTTTTGTGGACCGCGTCGTGGTCATGTCCGCTCGAGGATTCGGACGCCGTCGGCGCCCGCGACGATCGCCATCTGTGCGAGCCCGATGAACAGGCCGTGCTCGACCACCCCCGGGATGGCGACGAGTGCGGATGCGAGCGCGGCCGGCTCCGGAATGCGTTCGAGCGCGGCGTCGAGCAGGAGGTGCCCGCCATCCGTGACGAAAGCATGGCCCTCGCGGGTCTGGCGCGGCGGCGCCGCCCCCGGGCTGCCGCAAGCGGCGGCGGCCGTCTCGACGGCGCGCCGCGTCGCGACGAGGCCGAATTCGTTGACCTCGACCGGCAGCGGGAAACGCCCGAGCACCGGCACGTATTTGCTCCCGTCGGCGATCACGATCATGCGCGCCGAGGCGGCGGCGACGATCTTTTCGCGCAGCAGCGCGCCGCCGCCGCCCTTGATCAGCGTGAGGTCGGGCGCGATCTCGTCGGCGCCGTCGATGGTGAGATCGAGCTGCGGCGTCTCGTCGAGGGTGGTGAGCGGAACGCCCTGGCGCTCCGCGTCGGAGCGCGTCGCCTCCGAGGTGGGCACGCCGACGATATCGAGGCCGCCGCGCACGCGCTCGGCGAGCAGCGTCACGAAATGCTTCGCGGTCGAGCCGGTGCCGAGCCCGAGCCGCATGCCCGGACGCACGAATTCCACCGCTCGCGCGGCAGCCGCATGTTTCAGCTTTTCGGCGTCGGTGGTGGACAAGGGTAGCCCGGACGTGGAAGGACAGGGGTTCAATAGCGTTGTTCGACGGGCGTTCATAGAGCGGAATGCGGCACCACGCTGGGGGGTTGGGCTCTTTTCTGCCCGCCTCTTTCAGCCGGGTGAGCGAGCGCGAGCGCCGTACCGCTCGCAAAAAACAGCGCCTTGCCATCCTGTCCCGCGCCGGTTAGCCACACGACGCATGCGCACGCGCACAATCATCTTCGATCTCGACGGCACGCTGGTCGACACGGCGCCGGACCTGCTCGCTTCGCTCGACGTGGTGTTTGCGCGCGAGGGAATCGAGCCGATCGATCCCGTGGCCGGCCGCACCTTGATCCGCGGCGGCGTCAAGCGGCTGATCGAGCGCGGGCTCGCGCAGCGCGGCCGCGCGTTCACGCCGGCCCATGTGGACGAGCTGCTCGGCGCCTACCTCGCCCACTACGCCGAGCACATCGCCGACCGCTCGCGGCCGTTTCCCGGCGTCGAGACAGCGCTCGACCGGCTCGCCGCGCGCGGTGATCGCCTCGCGGTGTGCACCAACAAGCTCGCCTGGCTTTCGGTGCGCCTGCTCGAGCGGCTCGGGCTCGCGGCGCGCTTTGCCGCGATCTGCGGGCCCGACACGTTCAGCGTCCGCAAGCCCGACCCCGAGGTATTGCGGCAGACCGTGCGCGCGGTGGGCGGCGACATCGCCGTCGCCGTGATGGTGGGTGACTCGGCCACCGACGTCGCGACAGCGCGCGCCGCCGGGGTGCCGGTGGTCGGTGTCGACTTCGGCTATACCGAGGTGCCGATGGTGGAACTCGAGCCCGACCAGGTCATCAATCATTTCGACGCCTTGCCGGCCGCGCTCGAGGCACTTCTGCGCGCTCCCGTACAAGGTCATCCATAGTAATCAGACTCCGATCTAAATGATTGATATAACTTGAATTATGACCTTATTGCATGTAGCCGCCGCCATCCCCTGACCGCGGTCTTACCTTAATGGGGGCACAATTCACTGCATCTTGTGGTTTGTTGCGGGGGGCCGGCACCGCAAAGCGGGAACTTGGGGTCTTTGGGACACTTTCCGGCGCCACGCTCGAGGGGCCAATGGGGCGCCGACGGTCGGCGCGCGGCAGCCGTGCACGCGGCCAGCAGGTTAAGCTCGAGGGGTGCGCGTGGTTGCGGCTGTTGGTGGCCGCCCGTATGGTCCGAGCCTGTGCGGCGCGGACGGTGTCATGGGCGTTATTGGGGGTTGTAAAGGCATGAAACGCGTTATCGCGGTGGCCGCCTGCGGGTTCACCTTGAGCGCCTGCTCGTCGATGATGCCGAGCTTCGACTGGAGCATGCCGAGCTTCAGCGGTGGTGGCGGCGGCGGTGCGCCCGCCTCGCTCGCGATCGAATCCGACCCGCCCGGCGCACAAGCCAGCGCCCAGAACGGCGGAAGCTGCGTCACACCCTGCCGGCTCAATGTCGCGGTGACCGGGCCCTTCACGGTCAACGTCGCGCTCAACGGCTACATTCCGCAGAGCGTGCCCGTGCGCGTGGTCCAGCCCGAAGACCCGCGGCTCGGCTCCGGCGACGGCGCCGGCAACGAGCCGCACCTCGATCCGAACCCGCTCTACGTGGAGCTGCAGCCGGCCCCGCCGCCCGCTCCGCCGCCGCGCAAGCCGAAGCCGCGCAAGCACCCCGCCGTTGCTCGGCGCGCGCCGCCGCCGGCGGCGGCGCAACAACAGCCGCCGCCCGCGGATGCGCCGAGCGCCCCGACCACCGCCGCCGCGCCGCCCGCCCAGCCGGCGCCGCAGATACAACCACCGCCGCAGCAGCCGAACGCGACGGCGCCGTGGCCGATGCCGAAGTGAGGCATGCATAGAAGCATGCATAAAGGCGCGGCTTGACACCTTCGGTGCGTCGCCGCTAATCCCCGCCACGATACGTGGCCACGCCTCCCGGATTGCGCTTCGCTGCATCCGGGCTACGATGGTGGCGACGGGCGCTTAGCTCAGCGGGAGAGCGTTCCCTTCACACGGGAGAGGTCGTAGGTTCAATCCCTACAGCGCCCACCATGAACCATGACCTGGCAGCAGGGAGAGCATTCTCTGCTTGCCATAGGCCCATGCCGTACCCACGAATAAAAATAAGGAAGCCTGCTGCGAGCACCGAGTGGTCGGAAAAAATCGCGCACGCGGGCTGGTTATGACCAGCGCTGCGCCGGCCTAACCTTCAGAAGGCCATTTCTCATGCGGGCTGGTCGCGCTGTCCGAGCCGCAAAGGCGCTTTTGCGGGAGGCCAAGTTTCGGCTCACGAGCTGGTGCGCAGCCGACCCTCGTAATCACGTTTACCGAGCGGCACGCCTCGCGCGCGCAGTATGTTGTATGCGGTGACGGCGTGAAAATGGAAGTTCGGCAGAGAGAAAGAGAGAATGAAGGTCTCCGACGTGAAAGCAAGCCGTCGCGGACCGATCTGGAGGTCTAGGGGCTTGCCGGCACAGTCGTTGATCTCTTCGGGGACGAACGCCTCCAGCGCCTTTTCTGCCTTCGCGATCATCGCCTGTAGATCAGTGAAGGGAGCAGATCCGACCAAGGCCGGAGGGGTGAACGCGCCTCTTGAGAGCCTCGACGCCCCACACGGAATGGTGCCACGCGGCTTCGATCTGAAAATGAAATGGTGCCATGTCGTCGAAGAGACGGGTGTTCACGAAATTATCGGGATCGACACCGGTATTTGAAAAGTGGATAGCCGCACGGTCGAGAAAGCCTCCGACGGATCTTATGGTTTGCAGGAAGGTCGGCACGCTGAGATCGTAGAGTGATATCCGCATTGCCTTCCCCGCTCGAGCATTTGAATCATTGGATCAACGTGAGTATGTGGCGCGACGCCACGAGGCAAGGCAAGCGCGCATGGGCTGCCGGTCTTGCCCATAGGTGGAACCGCGATTCAGGCATCGCGATGGGGAGAACCTGTCCTTCACACGGGAGAGGGTCGTAGGATCGATTGGCGCTCACCAGCCTTCGCCCGCTTCGCGGCCTACGGCTCGGCAAGCCAGCCACCCGAAATCAAAGCGAGGCGAGCGAACGTCGCCGTGCGCAGACCTGGCTTGTCCGCCGTGGCTCGAAGAGCGAAGGCGGAAGAGCAGACGTGCGAGCGACGATGAAATCGCACGCGGACGGAGCTAAAGTCGGTAGCGCCGGATCGGGCTCGCCCGACACCATCTTTTCAATCCGGCGCTGCCTCATGGAGCGTGCCGCATGTCCATCCTGATGCGCATCCTTTTCTTGCTCGGTGTTCTGGCCTCGCCCGGCGGACTGGCCGCCCAGGAGCCTCCGAATCAGTTTCCAAACCATCCCATCAGGTTCGTCGTGCCGTTCCCGGCTGGCGGCCCGTCCGATTTCATCAGCCGGGTTTTGACCGAGAGAATGGCGACATTGCTCGGCGGCACCATCGTGATCGAGAACCGCCCCGGCGCCGGCGGTATGACCGGCATTGCGTCCGTGGCGAAGTCGAACCCCGACGGCTACACGATCGCGATTGCACCATCGAGCCAGCTCGCAATGAACATCAATCTGCGTGAATCGATGCCGTTCGATCCAATCAAGGATCTGGCGCTGGTGACGCAGATCGTCTCGGTGCCGGAGATCCTGGTGGTCAACGAGACCGTGCCGGCGAAGACGCTCGCCGATTTCGTCGCGCTGGCCAAGGCGCAGCCCGGCAAGATCGTCTTCGCATCGACGGGCGTCGGCGGCATGCCGCATATGGCGATGGAGCTGTTGGAGCTCACCGCCGACATCAAGCTGGTGCATGTGCCCTATACGGGTGCGGCACCCGCGGTGAACGACCTCCTGGGCAACCGCGTCCAGACCATGTTCGCCGACGTGCCGATCCTGCTCGGCTACATTCAAGCCGGCAAGCTGCGTGCGCTTGCGATCGGCAGCCATTCGCGCATCGCCAGTCTCCCCGATCTCGCGACGACGGGCGAGCTCGCGATGCCGCAAGTGCTCGCCGACAACTGGTATGGCATGGTGGCGCCGGCCGGTACCCCCGCCCCGATTCTCGCCAAGCTGGAATCCGCCGCGTCGCAAGCGCTGAACTCATCCGACGTGAAGGCGAGGCTCGCCTCGCAGGGTGCGATCGCGGTCGGCAATTCGTCCGCGGAGTTTCAGGCCTATGTGAAAAGCGAGATCGAGCGCTGGGGTCGGCTCATCAAGACGACCGGCATCAAGATCAAGTGAGGGTCCTCCTCGCCGGCTGCCGTGTGCGTCGAATTTCAGTCGGCGGCCTGCCGTAGACTTCCGCAAAAACGGAGTTGAACCGGCGTAGGCTGCCAAAGCCCGCTTGCAGCGCGATCTCGGTGATCGGCAGGCTCGTCTCGTCGATGAGCCGTTTGGCTCGCTGCACCCGTGCGGTCCTCGCCACCATCGAGGGGCTTGCTTCAAGGTGACGGGCGAATAGCCGCGTCAGTTGCCTTGCTCCCATACCGAGACGCGCAGCCAGGCGTTCGACCGTAGCGCCTTCCACGTCGAGCGCACCGTCATCGACGATGAGCCGCAGCGCTCTTTCGACTGTCGCCCGGCTGCCGATCCATGCGCTGCAGAACGGGGCGGTCTCTGGACGGCAACGCAGGCAGGGACGGAAACCTGCCGCCTCGGCCGCGGCGGCCGATGGGAAGAACGAAACATTGGCGGACCGGGCGGGCCGCACCGGGCAGACCGGACGGCAGTAAATACCGGTGGTGTGAACGCCGGTATAGAACCGCCCGTCATAAGACGGGTCTCGCGCCAGGCGCGCTCGATCGCATTCTGCAAGGTCCAGCGACATGGACGCCATGATACTCATCCTCACCCGCAGGCCCTAATGCCTTTCGGGGATGGAGTCCGGTTTTGGCCAGCGATAGCGGCCAGCTTCCACTACATCCGACGGCAGCAATCGACGGCGGGTGTTCGCCGACTAGCCAGCTTGGGCACGAGCTCGGACGGTCACGCGTCATCATCGCGCGCGAGGGTGCCTCCATGACCGACATCATCTTGCGCGCCACTACGGCTCCAGCGGCAGGGCGGGCGCCGTCCACTTGCCCACGACCAAGCCGGCGGCCTCGGTCCATTCAGAAGTGAATGAATTGTTCCCTCCGGCGTGCCTGAACGATGCGCCCATTTATTTGACAGCGACGAAAGCCGGAATACCGGTCCTCACCGCCGACCCTGCTCAGTTCGATTTGATCGAACAGCTCGCGCGGGCCTCGTCCGGCGGGATGGTGCGATCGACTCGACCTTTCCGTCGAGGAAGCCGTCGCTGATGGCCGTGATGACGATGTCGCCGACGCGGCGATGATAGACGCCGCGTATCCGTCGTTGCGGGATTTTGATCACCGTTGCGCCCTCAATCGCTTTACTGGACATCGACATGCTCGCTGGCCCGCATCGCGGGACGGCAAGGACTCAGCACTTCATCAGCTCGGCACTCGAATGAGATCCCCGACTCGTCGTGGCCGGGCCCGGCCCGGCCATCCACGTCTTGCTTGCTCAATCGCGGGAAAGATGTGGATGCCCGCATCGCGGGGCAGGGCGTCGCGATTCAATGCCACTGGAATTTCCTCCAGAAGCAAACCACGATCGATCGCCTCGGCGCCACCAGAAACAATTTGGCAGCCGTTGCGAAACTTGCGACTATCGAGCCGCATGCCCAGCGATCAGCCCTCTCCCCTCAAGACCTATCTCGATCATCTGGCGCGCGGCGAGCTGCCCTATCAGTTCAGCCCCGACGCGGGCCGCGCGGTGTTCTATCCGCGCGTCATCTGCCCTTTCACGGGCAGCGCCCGGCTGGAATGGCGGATCAGCAAGGGATTGGGCACGGTTCATGCCACGACAGTCGTGCATCCCGCCGAGGGCAAGCCCTTCAACGTGGCGCTGATCGACTGCGATGAAGGCTTTCGCCTGATGAGCCGGGTGGAGGACATCGCGCCCGATGAGGTGCGCATCGGGCAGCGCGTGCGCTTCCGCGTCCATCAGCCGGGCGGCGGGGAGCCGCCCTACCCCGTCTTCTTCCCCGTGGAGGGCGCGTGATGGACGGTCTCGCGCGCGGCAGCGCCGCGATCGTCGGCGTGGCCGAATCCGACCTCGGCCAGGTGGCGGACGGTCTCTCCGTCTTTGACTTGATGGCGCAGGGCACGCGGCGCGCGCTCGACGATTGCGGCCTGAGCCTGAAAGACGTCGACGGCCTCTATTCGGCAACCACCCAGAGCCGCCTGTCGGTTCTCGGGCTTGCCGAATACCTCGGCATCAACCCGCCGCACCTCGGCTCGACCATCGTCGGCGGCTCGTCCTTCGAATATCACGTCGCGCACGCGATGGGCGCGATCGCGCTCGGCGTGTGCAATGTCGCGGTCATCGCCTATGGCTCGACGCAGCGCAGCGTCGGCCGCAAGCAGGCCTCGGTGCGCGAGGTCAATCCGTACGAGACGCCGTTCCGGCCGTTCCTGCCATCGAGCGCCTACGCGCTCGCGGCCTCGCGGCACATGCACGAGTTCGGCACCACGCGTGAGCAGCTCGCCGCCGTCGCGGTGGCGGCGCGCGAATGGGCGCTCATGAACCCGGCGGCGTGGGAGAAGAAAGCGCTGACCATCGAGGGCGTGCTGTCGGCCCGGATGGTGAGCTACCCGTTCACGGTGCGCGACTGCTGCCTCGTCACCGACGGCGGCGGCGCCATCATCGTCACGTCGGCCGAGCGCGCAAGATCGCTCAAGAAGAAGCCGGCCTATGTGCTGGGCTGCGGCCAGTCGGTCACCCACGCCAACATTTCCAGCATGCCGGACCTCACAGTGACCGGCGCGCTTGCGTCCGGAAAGGCCGCCTACCGGATGGCCGGGCTTGGGCCTGCGGATGTCGACGCAGTCGAGCTTTACGACGCTTTCACGATCAACACCATTCTGTTCCTGGAGGATCTCGGCTTCTGCCGGAAGGGCGAAGGCGGCGCCTTCGTCAGCGGCGGGCGCATCGCCCCCGGCGGCAGCCTCGCCGTCAACACCAACGGCGGCGGGCTGTCCTATTGTCATCCCGGCATGTACGGCCTCTTCCTGCTGATCGAGGCGGTCCGTCAACTGCGCGGCGAATGCGGCGCGCGCCAGGTGAAAGACTGCGACGTCGCGCTGGCGCACGGCAATGGCGGCGTGCTGTCGTCGCAGGCGACCGTGATTCTCGGCACGGAAGCGACGCTGTAGCCATCCTTCAATGTTGATAAGCGTCGTGCGATTGGCCTGTGATATGGTTCCTCGATAGATATGGAGGTCGCCATGGCTCTTTGGCTCCTCATTGGCGTCGTGTTCCCCGCCGCTCTTTTGCTGGCGCTCTGGCGAGGCCGCCATCGCAGCGTCTCAGCGCTGGGCGATCAGAGTCCCGATCCCAACGAATCCAGACGGGGCGCGGATGCCTTTGCAGCGGACGCAACGCGTGCCGCGGAGGCACGGATAGCGCCAAATCCGGGTGGGTTCGGTTTCTGAAGCGCTCGTCCGATCGCGTCCAAAGGAAAGCAATCCCGTCGCTGCCTCACCGTCGACCAAGACGTGCTGATTGGCAGCCGGCAACTGCGAAGTGTTTCAATCCCCGTCGCTCAGAACGCGACGCGTAAGCCCGCCCTGGCGTTCCAAACCGTGCTCTGGTCGGAGAAGCCGATCGCCTCGGCGCTGCCGAACAGCGATACGCCCTCGCGGGTGCGCCACTCGAAGCCGCCGCCGCCGACGATGCCGGCCACATCGTTTTTGCCCGGCGTCACGAACGGCAGGTTGGCGCCGAGCAGCACCGTATTGACGGTCGTGTCGCCGGCGCGCTGGAGGCCGATCGCGCCGACATGCACGCTGGTGAGCAGCAGATCGGGACCGACGGTCTGCGCGCGGGTGAGCCTGAGCTCACCGCGCTCCTCGAGGTCCTGGATGGTGCGGCTCGCGACCGTGAGATTGGCGACCGAGCCGGCCTCGGTATAGCCCCCGAAGAAGCCCGCGACGTAGCGCAGCCCGAGCGAGGGCGTGAGCGTGTACTGCGACCATAGCGGCAGATCGATTCCGTACTTGAGCTCGGGGCTCACATACGCGCCGTCGTAGCGCGCGGTCGCGACCTGCACGAACGGCGCGACATTGCTGGTGAGCGTGCGCGAGGTCGCGTTGGTCGCGCCGCCGCCATGCAGCGCGAAGTCGAGAAAAGAGGCGCGGCCGAACGACACGAAGCCCCAGCGGCCGTAGAGACCTCCGAACGCCGTGTCGGCGTTCGTGCTGCCGGCGTTCTGATCGACAGACAGCCGGCTCTCGCCGCCGCCGGCGAGCAGGCCGAGCCGCAGGTCGCCCCGCGCCACCATGTCGAAGCCGACCGTGCCGCCGAAGAATGATGTGTGCGCGCCGAGCATCGGGCCGTCGGGGTCCTGCGTACGCCGGCCGGCGAAGCCGCGCGCCCAGACGGCGCGGCCATCGCTCGCGACCGTGGTCGGCGCCTTGAACACCATCGCGCGGTCGTTCGCGTAGCCGAGCGCGGAAATCGGGCCTTGGATCGCCGCGAACGCATCGTCGACCCGCGCCGCCATGGTGTCGCGCTCGCTCGGCACAAATGCCGAGGACAGCGGGCCGCCCGGCACGCTCGTGCTCCCCAGCGAGCCCAAGATGCCGGAGACCGCGCGGGTGAAGTCCATCAGGTTCTTGTCGGCCAACCCGAACGGGGTCGGGTCGAGGGTCGCGATCTGGTTGCCGCCGACCACGACGAACGGCGCCGGGCCGCTGCCCGCGAGCGTGAACGGACCGTTCGGCGTGAAGGTGAGCAGCGACGACACGCCGGGCCCGCTGACGACGCTCACGCTGTCCCCCGCGCCGAGCAGGATCGCGCCCTGGATGCGCGAGCCGGGCAGGAAGGTGAGATTATCGGCACTCGACGCGCTGAAATCGATGGCGGTGCCGCCGGTGCCGATGATGGCGCCGGAGTTCACCAGGATGGAGGGCAAGGCAGCCCCGATGCCGACCCCGCCCGAGATGGTGCCGGAATTGGTGACGTTCACGGTGTTGGCGGCGAAAGAGCCGATGCCGAAAGAGTCGCCCGTGATGTTGCCGGAATTGCTGACGATCAAGCTGGTGACATTGATGCCGCCCGAGATGGTGCCGGAATTGGTGACGGTCGCGGTGTTGGCGGTGATGCCGCCCGCGATGGCACCGGAATTGGCGACGGTCGCCGTGAAGGCATCGATCCCACCAATGAACCCACCCGCGATCGTGCCCGAATTGGTGACGGTCACCGTGAAGGCTTGGACGCCGACAGCTCCGCCCGAGATGGTGCCGGAATTGGTGACGGTGGCGGCCTTGACGGCGTTGATGCCGCCACCTCCACCCGTGATGATGCCGGAGTTCAATACCGTACCGGTGCGGAACACGATGCCGTTGCCCGTACCCGTGAGGGTCGCGCCGGGCGTGACCGTTATGGTGTTGCCGTTATCGGTAATCGTTCCGTAGCCGTTCGGGTTGTTCTGATTGCTCGTGGTGTCCGTGCAGGTGACGATCGCGTTACTGATGGGTGAGCTCGGCGCGCAGATCGCGTGCGCCGCCTCGCTCGCCAGCACGACCGTCAGCAGCGCTACACCGATCGCGATCGACGTGACGCGAAGACGTTTCCAGACCCGCGAACGCATTGGAGCCCCCCTCAGGTCCCCCGGTCCTTTAGGACGTGGCCCATTTCTGGTCGTCGAGCGCAGCGGCATCTCTCCGGCGCCTTTGCAGCACCACCGCTAAACGGACGAGGGTAGCCCGCATAGTTCCCAAATGTGAGGGGTGCGGCTGGTCCAGACTGGGCAATGGCCCCACGGCCCGCAAATATGGGCGAATCGCCCAGCGGATGGCGGCAAACCGCCTTGCTATTTGGATTTTTGTTACATTTCCGCTAGACTTTGGCTTCCTTATTGCATCTGTCGCCCCATGCCGCAGCGCGATCCGACCGTTGTCCTTAACCTGGTCGATAAGCTTTACGCCGCAGCCCTGAACGGTGCGGCGTGGGCCGATTTCCTGTCGCCCGCGGCGGACGCCGTCGGGGCCGACCACGCCTTTGTCTGCCAGCTCGACTTCCACCAGCGCTCGCTGAGCTACGTCGGGCTGGCGCAGAACAACCGCAACGCGGTGCCGGTGCGGCGCTATGGGACGCTCCTGGATGACGACCCCCGCCGAGCGGTCTTCGACGCCCACCCGAACGAGGCATCACATTGCCGGATGGGACTGTCCCAGGCCCGTCTGCACGGCTCACGGACCTATCGCAACTACCTGCAACCGCTCGATATCGAATACACCATGGTGGCCTGCCTGCCGGTGCGGGACGGCTTCTCGCACGACCTGGGCTTCACGCGAACGCGCGCCGGCACGGTCTTCAAGGCCGACGATTGCGATCTCGTGAACGCGCTCGTTCCGCATCTGCGGCGCGCGTTCGAGATCAGCCGGGCCCTGGAAGAGCGTGCGGCGCCGATCCGGCCGCAGCCGGGCGCTTGCGATCATGTCAAGCTTCAGAGCTGTTTCGCGCTCTCACCCACGCAGGCGCGCCTTGCCGCGCTGCTGTTCAGGGGCAATACAGTGAAAGAGGCGGCCCGCGAGCTCGAGATCACCGAGGGCAGCGCGCGCCAATACCTCAAGAAGGTGTTCGAGAGGACCGGAGCGAAACGGCAGCTCGATCTGATCCGCTTGATCGAAGGCGCATTGGCGCCGAATGGCTGAACCTCAGCCGAGCCTGCCCGCAACCGGCGACAGCACCCGACAGTACCGCTGGAAGGTCATCGTCTCGACCTCGATCGCCAACGCGCTGGAGTGGTTCGACTTCGTCGCCTACGGCTTCTTCGCCGTCGTCATGGCGAGACTGTTCTTCCCGACCGCGAATGACGTCGCCGCTCTGCTCGCGATCTTCGCGACGTTCGCCATCCCGTTCGCGATCAGGCCGATCGGCGCCATCATCCTTGGCGCTTATGCCGACCGGCATGGCCGCAAGAAGACGCTCCTGCTCACGATCGGCATGATGACGCTCGGCACCGCGATCATGGCCACGGTGCCGACCTACGCCTCGATCGGCACGTGGGCGGCCGCGATCGTGGTCGCGGCGCGAATGCTGCAGGCGTTCTCGGTCGGCGGCGAATACGGCGCCGCAATGGCGTTTCTGGTCGAGCAGGACGACGCGCGGCGCGGCTTCCTGGCAAGCTGGCACTACTCGAGCCAGTCGATGACGGCCGTGCTCGCGACCGGCTTCGCCACGCTGCTGAATGCGACGCTGACGACCGAGCAGATCGAGTCGTTCGGCTGGCGGACCCCGTTCCTGTTCGGCCTGCTGATCGCGCCCATTGGTCTCTACGTGCGAAGCCAGCTGCGCGAAACAGGCCCATTCGTGGCGGCACAGCGCAGCAAGACGCCGGTGCTGGAGGTTCTCGCCGAACACCGGTCGCGCATCGTGCTCGCCGCCGGCGTGATCGTCGTGTCGGCCGTGACGATCTACATGCTGGTGTTCATGCCGACCTTTGCGATCAAGCAGCTCGGGCTGCCGTCATCGGTCGCTTTCCTCGGCAGCCTGCTCGCCGGCGCGATCCAGGTGATGCTGATCCCTGTCGGCGGGCTCCTGTCCGACCGTCATGACCGCAAATCGCTAGCACTGGCCGCGTCGTTTGCGCTCTTGCTGCTCGCCTATCCGTTGTTTGCATTTCTGGTCGCGCTTCCGTCCGTGCCCGCGCTGCTGGCCGTCCAGGGCGTCCTCGGCGTCATCAACGCGGTCAGTCTGGGCTGCCTCGGGGCGCTGATCGCGGAACTGTTCCCGACCAGGCTGCGCACCTCCGGCTTGTCGCTGTCGAATGCGCTCACCCAGATGACGCTCGGCGGGACGACGCCATTCATCAGCCTGTGGCTCATCGCAGCCACAGGCCGTGCGACTGCACCGGCTTTTTACCTCATGTTCGCCGCGCTGCTGAGCGTGGCGGCATTAGGCGTGCTTTCACGAAAAGGCTGACGAAAGGTGCCGTGAAAGTATCGCCCTAGAAGAGCTCGACGACCTTGGCGGTGAGCGAGCGTGTCTGCTCCAGGAGATCGGCGAGCGTGGCGGCCGTCAGCACGGGCCGGGCGGCGCCCAGCATCCCGAGGGCACCGGCCTGCGACACCGCCGCCGCCAATCCCGGTGGTGCGGCTGCCCCATGCCGGCCTGCGGGATCGGCACCGCGCAGGCAACGAGCTCCGTGAACCTCGTCGCGATCATCGTCGCCTCCCGACTGTTCAGTTGCGCTTGCTCCCGATCTCGCGGACCAAAACCAGCGTGGATGCACCGCCGCCCCACAGCTCGTAGCCGAGTGCCGTGCCTCTTTGGGCTCGACCAAGCTCACGCGCGGTCGGCGGCCGGCAGCTCGATCGGCGGCGCGGTGAGCGGCCGACAATCCGGCGCGAAGGTCAGCGGCGCGCCAGTCTGCCGGCGCAGGTCGGCCTCGGCAAGACCAGCGAGCACCTCGCGCACCACCATGCCGGCCAGCGTGACCTCGATGACCGCGAGATCGGTGAAGACACGCTTGACGCAGCGCACCGCGGTCAGCGGCAACGTACATTTTTCCAGCAATCGCGGCGCGCCCTTGCGCGTCACATGATCCATGATCACCCAGACGGCGCGCGCGCAGGCGGCGAGATCCATGGCGCCGCCGACCAGCGGCCCCTTGTTCGGCAGACGCATGTCCCAGTTGGCGAGATCGCCATTGGCGGCAACCTCGAACGCACCCAAGATCGCGACATCGATATGGCCGCCGCGGATCATGGCGAACGATGCGGACGAATCGACGAAGGCGGCGCCGGGCCGCACCGTGATGCGCCGGCTGCCCGCGTCGACGAGATCGGGATCGGCGCGGTCGGGCGCGGCGAGCGCGCCGACGCCGATCACGCCATTCTCCGACTGAATGAAGACATCGATCTCCGGGCGCAAGTAATCGGCCACGGCGATCGGCATGCCCAGGCCGAGATTGACCAGCATGCCGTCCGTAATGTCCTGGGCGGCGCGCCACGCGATCTGTAGACGGTTCAGAGGCTGCGGGCTCTTCGTGTCCAAGCTCTTTGCGTCCAAGCTCATTGGGTCCAAGCTCATTGGGTCCAAGCTCATTGGGTCCAAGCTCATTGGGTCCAAGCTCATGGCGTCACCGTGACGACGCGGTCGACGTAGACGCCCGGCAATTGCACGCGCTCGTGCGGCATCGGCTCGTCGAGAACCCTGCGCACCTCCGCGACCGTGAGGTCCGCAGCCGCCGCCATGACGGGGCCGAAGTTCATCTGCGCATAGCGAAAGGCCAGGTTGCCGTAGCGGTCGGCGGTGTCCGCACCCACCAGCGCCACGTCGCCTCTGATGGCGTGCTCCAGCACGAAATCACGGTCTTTAAATCTGCGCACTTCCTTGCCCTGGGTGAGCTCGGTGCCGAACCCAACCGGCGTGTAGAAGGCCGGAATGCCGGCGCCGCCGGCGCGAATGCGCTCCGCGAAGGTGCCTTGCGGCACGCACTCGAGCTCGATCTTGCGATCCATCCATAAGCGTTCGAAGGCCGACGGCTCCTTGCTGTGACCTCTTGCGGCCGTGCAGACGACCTTGCGGACGAGCTCTGCCTCGATCAACTCATGCGTCACCGAGTAGCGGTGGGTGGCGGAGTTCACCACCAAGGTGAGGTCCTTCGCGCCGCGATCGCGCAGCGCGCGGATCAGAAAATTGGGAAAACCGGCGCCGCCGAAACCCGATATGAAGACGACGGCTCCGTCCGAGACGCCGCTGAGAGCCTCGGCCGCATTGGCAGCACGCTTGTCGATGGACATCGCCTTCCACTTCCGATCGGCGCGTACTTCGCCACGGCGAAACTCGCAGGTCAACCAGCCTGAACGCCGATGGACGGCGCGAGCCCTGAGGACCCTCCGGTCGGTCGGCTCGGCCTCCGAGAGCTTGATGATCCGCCCTGCCGGCGCTCGGCTTTGGTGCTGAGCGGGCCGCCGGCGACGCCCGCGAAAGCCAGCCCACATGAGGGAAAACGCCGAGCGCCCCGGACCGGCATCGCGGCAGCGATGTCGCAGGCTCAATCGTTCGTTGCGTTGGCCAAGGCGCAAGTGGTCAAATGCTGCCGGTTATCACCAGGTCCGGGTAACATGAGATCTCCCCGTCGCCAATTCCTGCAATTCGCCGCCGGCGCGGCCGCGCTGCCGGCCTTCGCGCGCATCGCCAGCGCGCAGAGGTATCCGACCCGGCCGGTGCGCGTGATCGTGCCATTCGCGGCCGGCGGGCAGACCGATGCGGTCGGCCGCCTGGTCGCCCAAAAGCTGAGCGACCGTCTCGGCATGCAGTTCTACGTCGAAGATGCGCCGGGCGGCGGCGGCATGATCGGCGTGGGCCGCGTCGTGCAGGCGGGAGCGGACGGCTACACCCTACTGTGCATGGATGGGACGACCTACGTGGTCAATCCCATCCTCTTCAGCAAAGCGCCCTATGATCCCTACAAGGACTTCCAACCGATCGCGCTGCCGGCGACCACGACGCAGGTCCTCACGGTGCACCCATCGATGCCGGTCAAGACCGTGAAGGAGCTCGTGGCGCTGATCAAAGCCAGCCCGGGGAAATACACCTATGCGTCCGCCGGGGTCGGCTCGCCGTCGCACCTCACCAGCGAGCTCTTTCGCACCTCGCTCGGCCTCGAGCTCGTGCACGTGCCTTTCAACGGCGCCGGTCCGGCGGTCACCTCGACCATGGGCGGACACACGCCGATCGCCTTCAGCTCTCCCGCCTCGTGCGTGGCGCAGATCAAGCAAGGCAACTTGCGCGGGCTGGGCGTCGCAACTGCGAAACGATTGCAGGCATTGCCGGATGTGCCGACCATGGCGGAAGCCGGATATCCGCAGGTCGCGTGCGACGCGCGGATCGGATTTTTCGCGCCGACTGGAACGCCCAACGAGATCGTCGATCGACTCGATCACGAGATCGGCGCCATCATTGCCCTGCCGGACGTGAAGGAGCGTTTCGCGGCGCTCGGCTTCGAGCCGCTGACGACCACGCCTGATCAGTCCGCCGCTCTGGTCAAGCAGGAAGGCGCGAAATGGGCGAAGGTCATTGCCGACGCGCACATCAAGGTGGAGTGACGGCGGTCAATCGAACACGATCACGCCACGCGCCACCCCGCCCGTGACCAGCAGGCGGAAGCCCTCGTTGATCTCGTCGAAGCGATAGGTGCGGCTGATCAGGTCGTCGAGGTTGAGCCGCTTGTCCATGTCGAGATCGGCGAGCATCGGAAAATCGATGTCGGGGCGCACCGAACCGTAATAGGTTCCGCTGATGGATTTTTCGAACCACACCATGTTGGCGAGGCCGATCGGAGCCCGAGCCGCGGTCGACGGGATGCCGACCAGCACCAGGCGTCCGCCCGGCGCAACCGCGTCGAGCGCCTGCAGCGAGGTGGTCTCGCCGCCGATGGCATCGAAGGCAAAATCGACGCCGAGCCCGTCGGTGAGTGTCTGCACCTGCTTGACCACGTCGCCGCCCTTGGCATTGATCGTGTGTGTCGCGCCGAAGCTCTTCGCATAGGCAAGCTTGTTGTCGAGGAGGTCGCACGCGATGATGGTGCGCGCGCCGGCAAGCCGCGCGCCCTGCACCACGTTGAGTCCGACGCCGCCGCAGCCCATCACCAGCACGCTGTCGCCCGCCGCCACGCGCGCGTGACGGGTCACGGCGCCGACGCCGGTCGCGACGCTGCAGCCGATGATCGCCGCGTGCACGAACGGCAAATCCTTGCGGACCCGGACCACCTGCTCGGCCGGGCAGACGACGTATTCGGAAAACGTGCCGATCCGCGCCATCTGGTTGACCGGCTCGCCGTTGAGCTTCACCCGGGTCGTGCCGTCGTACATCACCCAGCGCGGCGTGTCGTTGTGGCCGACGCACAGGACCGTGCGGCCGGACGAGCAATAGCGGCAGTGTCCGCAATGCGGGCGGAACGAGAAGATCACATGATCGCCCGGCTTGACATTGGTCACGCCCGGCCCGTTCTCGACCACGACGCCGGCGGCCTCGTGCCCGAGCACCATCGGCAGCGGCAGCGGCCAGTCGCCGTTCATGATGTGCCAGTCGCTCATGCACACGCCGGCCGCCTTGACCTGCACGCGCACCTCGTTGGCCTTCGGCGGCTCCTGCTCGAGATCGAGAATTTCGAGGGGCTTGTTGACCTGCGTCAGCACTGCCGCGCGCATGGCGTCTTCTCCCGATGACTTCCTGCTCGCGCGAAACCTACATCGCGGGCGCCGGCCTGTCTGCCCCAGGCGCAGCGACGCAACCGCGCGTCATGACGCCGGCTCGATCAACTTGCCGAGCAGGGCAGCGAGCCGCGCGGCGTCCTCCTCGCCGAGCTTTGCCCCGACGTGGCGCGCGATCGCGGCGCGATAGGTCGGCCACATGCGCTTCATCAATAATCGCCCCGGATCGGTGATGAAGACCAGGTGGCCGCGGCGATCCTGCGGGCACGGCCGCCGCCCGACGTGACCGGCAGCCTGCATCCGCTCGAGCAGGCGCGAGAGGTTGTATTGCGCGAGCAGCAGCCGGCCTTCGAGCTCGAACGGCCGCAGGCCGCCATCGCGCGCGCGCGACAGCTCGAGCAGCACGTCGTACCAGCCGAGCGACGGAAAGCCGGCCGCCTTGAGATCGGCCTCGACGGCGGAGAGCGCGACGTGCTGGGCGCGCACCAGCCGCGTCCAGGCGCGGACCACGGCTTCGGACGGAGGTTTTTCGGCCATCGAGGTTTCCTGGCCCGCCACAGTGCCAGCTCGATGCATCTGCATCAAGCTTGACGTAAGATGCATCTGCATTTATCTTTAGATGCAAATGCATCGAGTGTCACGAGGAGAACAGCCATGAGCCCGCCGATGTCCCACGCCGCGGAAACTTCCGCGCATGCGTCTGCGCCGCTGACCCTGATCAGCCACGACCTCTGCCCCTACGTGCAGCGTGCCGTCATCGCGCTTGCCGAGAAGGACGTCGCGTTCGAGCGCATCGACATCGATCTCGACCACAAGCCGGACTGGTTTCGCGCGCTCTCGCCGCTCGGCAAGGTGCCGCTGCTGCGGGTCGGCGACGACGCGATCTTCGAATCGGCCGTGATCCTCGAATACATCGAGGAGACGCAGCCGAATCCGCTCCACCCGGCGGCGCCGCTCGCGCGCGCCCGTCACCGCGGGGCGGTCGAGTTCTCCTCCGCGCTCCTCGCCGACATATGGGGCATCGAGACCGCCGCCGACGGGCCGGCGTTGGACGGCAAGCTCGCGGCGGCCGAGGCGAAATTCGCGCGGCTCGAGCGCGACCTCGCGGCCGGACCGTGGTTCGCGGGCGCGCGCTTCTCGCTGGTCGACGCCGCCTTCGCGCCGGTCTTTCGCTACTTCGATCTGTTCGATCGCTTCCTCGGTCGCAGCCCGCTCGCCGGCAAGCCGCGCGTCGCGGCCTGGCGCAGCGCGCTCGCGGCGCGCCCCTCCGTGCGGGCGGCCGTCGCGCCGAACTATGCGGAGCGTCTCGCGGCCTTCATCGATCGACAGGACGGCGAGCTCGCGCGGATGATGCGGGCGAAGGTGTAGCCCGCATCGACGGCTCCGCCGAATGCCGGGACACCGGGCCCCTGATTTCGCTTCGCTCCATCGCCGCCGCGCGCTACGCTGGCGACGAAGCACGGAGGCGGGGCATGGCGATCGTCGGCAGTGGTGACTATACGTACGAGCCGGTCGAAAACTGGGCAAAGCTCCCGCCCGGCTGGTCATTCAAGGAAATCGGCGGCGTCGGCGTCGACCGGCACGACAATGTCTACGTCTTCAATCGCGGCGAGCACCCGATGATGGTGTTCGACCGCGACGGCAATTTCCTGCGCTCGTTCGGCGAAGGGCTGTTTCCGCGCGCGCACGGCGTGTTCATGGCGCCCGACGACACGATCTGGCTGACCGACGACGGCGACCACACCGTGCGCCAGTGCACGCTCGACGGAAAGGTGCTGCTGACGATCGGCATGCCGGGCAAGCCGGCGCCTTACATGAGCGGCGACCCGTTCCACCGTTGCACCCACACGGCGATGTCGCCGCAGGGCGACATCTACGTGTCCGACGGCTACGGCAATGCCCGCGTGCACAAGTACGCGCCCAACGGCAAGCTGCTCTTCTCCTGGGGCGAGCCGGGCAGCGACCCGGGCGAGTTCAACATCGCGCACAACATCACGTGTGACGCCGATGGGTGGGTCTACGTGGCGGACCGCGAGAACCATCGCGTGCAGGTGTTCGATGGAAACGGCAAGTACGAGACCCAGTGGAACAACCTGCACCGCCCGTGCGGCCTGTTCATGCCGTCCGGCAAATGCCCCGTCTGCTACATCGGCGAGCTCGGGCCGGTGCAGCCGGTCAACCGCCATGTGCCGAACCTCGGCCCGCGGGTGACGATCGTCGACAACACCGGCAAGCGCATCTCCCGGCTGGGTGGGCTCGGGCCGGGCCTCGGCCCGACCGAGTTCATGGCGCCGCACGGGCTCGCGGTCGACAGCCGCGGCGACCTTTATGTCGGCGAGGTGTCGTGGACCAACTGGCCGCAGACCTTCAAGGAGCCGCGGCCGGACAATCTGCGCTCGCTGCACAAGTTCAGGAAGACGGGATAGCGCCTTCACCCGCCCGGCTGCGGCCGCTTCGTCCGCAAGACCTGGGTGATCTCGGCCAGCCGTCGCGCCACCCACACCGGGGGCTCGACGAAGTAGAAGCGGCGGAGCAGGAGGCGCGCGCCCGAGTGCATCTCGATGATGAACGCGAACATGCTGACCTCGAAGGAGGCGATCTCCTTCCACGCAAACGCGTACACATAGCGGCCGCCGACCAATCTCGCGCCGTGCTCCGGAAAGCGGATCGCGAACGTATCGGGGTTTGCAGGCAGCGCCCGGATGCTCGGAATGCGGTGCATCAGGTCGGCATAAAGGCTCGGTCCGCCGAGGCGAAGCTCGATCCCGGCGTCGCTCGCGCGGAAATGGGCGTCCTCGCCCATGGACTGCTGGAGCAACCCGAGGCCGCGCAGCACGATCGGGATGCCGAGCGGCCACAAGATCACGACGATGGCGATGATCCATGGCGCGGGCCTCTGGTCGCCGGTCTCGGTGAAAAATCCAACGATCGGGCCGAGCGACCAGATCGCGCCGATCACCACGTGCGTCAGCCCGGTACGGAACATGCGCCCGGACGAGACATGCGCAACCTCGGTGACGTCCATCCCGGCACTCTCCCTGGCCTGCGCGACATGCCCGCGCATGCCAAGTATAAGCATAGATTTGGCGCTCGCTGCACAAGTTCAGGAAGGTGGACAGCGCAACACACGGCTCCTCATCCTGACAAGCCCTCGCCACGAGGCGCGAGGGTGTCTCGAAGGATGGACGCGGCAACCATGTGGCGCCGCTTACGCGTTGCCCATCGTTCGAGACGCGTGACCGCGAGGGCGGTCGCGCTCCTCAGATCTTGGCAACCGTGCGGTCATCTTCCGCGCATGGCACCGATCGTCAGGCCAACATCACGGATAAGGCTCAGCTTTCGCAACCGGAGCGCGGCATATGAGAGCGGCGTTTTCTACTGGATCGTGACCGCGTCCGCGCCGACATCCGCAAAAATGAATGCCGAGAAAAGGAAGCGCGTGACCTCCGCCTTGTTATCGGAACCGTAGAGCGCGAGACTTGGTAGAGCCACTTGCCAATCAGTAATAGCGCGCCGCGACCGAACGCCCCTCCACACAACCGTCGCCGCGCAACTCGCGCGCTTGGCCCGCTGAAACCTGCAGGTTCTTTCGTAGGCCTTCGTCTTGCATTTGAAATCCGGAAAGCTTCCGCCACCGCGTCCGCCAGATTGAGATCGACATTCGCAAGCGTCGCGCTGACCGTCATAAGCAAACCATCGGCTTCCACCGGATACTCGGTCGAGCGAACGATCCGCGCGTCCGCCTTTCCGCCTCGGTCACGACTTTGCGGGGGGCGTCGATCTCGAACCCATCCTCGAGCGACTGGAATTTGGACCAGGTTTGCGCATGGGCAACGCCGGAACAGGCGATCAGCAGAATCGCGCCGCGGCGGACCCATTTTGCGAGTGTGTCCACAATTTCGCGTTGAATCGCGCCCGGCAACCAGGTTCCATGGCATGGAACCGGACGCCGCGCAAACGATCGCAGATTGACGCGCGCGATGTCGAAGTCGGGTGTGTTTAGCTGGCTCGCGGGGTTCAGGCCCGGCCCGCCGAAGACCAGACCGGGCTCAATCCGGAGGCGAGGTCGCGAGGCGCCGCGCGAAGAACGCGAGGATCTCATCCCGCGCCTCGATCGTCGGCTCGCCGGCCGCGTCGATCAGATGAGCCGTCACCACGCTGTGCGGGCACGCGACGCGGATCGCGAAGAACGGCGCGACGTCGGTGCTGGCCGCACCGTCGGGCAGCACGCGCGGAACGAAGCGGTCCCCGAGCACGGCCGCGTAGGCGGCGAAACGCTCGGCGCGACAGAACCGGTCGCCGGCGAAGCGATAGGCCAGCACCGTGAGGTCGTCGCGCTCGAGCCGGTCGCGGACTGCGCCGATCTCCTCAGGCGCGATTTCGAGCCCGCCCGGATCCTTGAGCGGAAGCGACGGCTGGCAGAGCACCGGCGCAAGCATCGCCGGCTCCAGCATCATGGTGAGCGCGAAGTTGCCGGTGAAGCACATGCCGACGGCGCCGACGCCGCGGCCGCCGCACTCCTTGTGCGCGAGGCGCGCCAGCGCGCGCAGCCACTGCGTAACCGGGCTCGACTGGCCGGCCGCAAGCGCGCGGAACTCGGCACTGACGCAGGCCTGTTTGAAGACCGCGAGCCCCTCCTCGTCGCCCGGCACGGCGCCGTCGCGGCCGAACAGCGAAGGCATAAAGACCGTAAAGCTGGCGTCGCGCACCCAGCGCGCAAAGCGCGCGACCTCAGGGCTGATGCCGGGCATCTCGCTCATGACGACGACCGCGGGTCCCTGCCCCGCGACGTAGACCCGCTTGGCGACGCCGTCGAACGCGATCTCGCGGCACGTGAAATCCTCCAACGGATCGTCCTGCTTCATGCTGCGGGTCGGCATGGTTGCAAACCTTAAGTCCAGATCCTAGACTCAGCTAAGCATACCTAGGTCCGTATCCGCAACCCAGATCACGAACGCAATGACCGACATTCCACTGCGACGCCGCTCGCCGGTCGCGCTGCACGAGTGCAACCTGTCCAAGAGCTTCGAGCTCATCGGCGACCGGTGGACCCTTCTGATCCTGCGCTCGGCGATGTGGGGCTTGCGCCGCTTCGACGATTTCCAGGCGGATATCGACGTGCCACGCAGCGTGCTCAGCAACCGGCTGGCCTCCCTGGTCGAGAGCGGCATCATGGAGCGCCGCGAGTACCGCGAGGCGGGTCAGCGCGCGCGCATCGAATACACGTTGACGCGGATGGGCCAGGCGCTCGGCCTGCCGTTCATGGCGATGACCGCCTGGGGCGACATGTGGCTGGGCGACGGGGTCTCGCCATTGACCCTGCGGTCGAAGTCGACCGGCCAGAAGTTTTCGGTCGCGCTCGTCGACGAGGAGGGCCGGCGCGCGACGGCAGCGGATATCGAGATGGTGATCGGCCGCAAGTTCGACCGCCGAAAGCGTAGCCCGGATGGAGGCGCGCAGCGCCGCAATCCGGGGAAAGGTTCGCCGCGGTGAAGCTTTTTTCGCAACACGCTGCGCCCCATGCGGGCTACGACCCCCGCGCCTATGGGGGCCGCCCGTAACACGCGAGCAGACGTGTCGCGCGGTTCTGCTCATCAAGCTCGAACACGTCGCACACCGTCACGCCGGTCTCGCGGCAGAAGATCATGCAGATCGTGTTCAAGCCGAAAAGCACATCGAGCAGCTCGAAATGCAGGCCGGGCGCCTGCAAGCCGATCGCGAAGTAGGCGCGGACCTCCGCGTTTCCGCGCAGCCATCCGTCCGCGCGTCCCATGCGCGCGACCACCGCCGGCGATGAAAGCGCGACCTCCTCGGCGTAGTGGGCCATGATCGCGTCGAGATCGCGCCTGTTCCAGGCATCGCATTCCGCGGCGGCCCAGTCCCAGGCTTCCTGCCATGTCTTCACCGTGCCCTCCGAATGCGCAGCCCGGCGCGGATCCGTGCCACATGGCCGCAGTTAAAGCCATCGCCGCACGCGACGAGCATATTCAAGATAGGCCGTGCCAAATCGCGCTCGGAGATGGCTTTCCTCCCGCTCGATGGCGAGCATTTGCACCGCGAACGCGGCGAGGATCGCGAGGAGCAAATACCACACGATGCCCGAGGCCAGCCCAATTCCGACGACCGCCATCGTGCCGGCGAGGTAGAGCGGATTGCGCGAAAAGGCGAATGGGCCGTCGACGACGAGGTGATCCGTCGCGCGATCCGGCCGCACGGTCGTTCCCGCGCGCCGCATGGTGCGGATGGCCCATATGTTGAGGGCGACGAATGCGGCGATCAGGAGCCAGCCGAGCACGAGGAGGATCGCCGAGAGCCGATTTCCGACCCAAGGGAGTGGATAGAGTACGTGCAGCACCAAGCCGACCGCGATCGCCGCCACGAAGATGATCGGCGGCCAAGGCAGGCTGTTCGGTCGTTCAGTAACGTCGTTCATGGCATTCGTACCTCAACGGCGCCCCGCCTTCGTGATCGCCTGCCACACCCGGTATGGCGTGCACGGCGTGTCGATATGCCGAATGCCGAGCACCGAGAGCGCATCGACGATGGCGTTGACACCGGCCGAGAGCGAGCCGACCGTGCCGGCCTCGCCTGCGCCCTTGACGCCGAGCGGATTGGTCGGCGTCGGCACCGGATTGTCCTCGATCACGACGAGGCCGAAGTCGTCCGCGCGCGGCATGGCGTAGTCCATGAACGAGCCGGCGAGCACCTGGCCGGCCGCGTCATAGGCTTTGTCCTCCATCAATACTTGTCCGATGCCCTGCGCGATGCCGCCCATGATCTGGCCCTCGAGCAGCATCGGATTGATCACGGTGCCGACGTCGTCGACGACCCAATAGCCGACGAGCTGGGTGCGACCGGTGTCGGGATCGATCTCGACCTCGCAGACGTGGCAGCCATTGGGATAATTGCCGTTGGTGCGGGCGCGAAAGGTCGCGATCTCGTAGAGGCCGGGCTCCATGCCGGCCGGCAACTTGTCGAGCTGGAAGGCGGCCTTGGCGACGTCGTGGATGCCGAGCGCACGGTCGGTCCCCGCGATGGCGAAGCGGCCGTCGTTGAACTCGATGTCGCGTTCCGCCGCCTCGAGAATGTGCGCGGCGAGCTTCTTACCCTTGGCGATGATCTTGTCGCTGACCATCGCGATGGCGCTCCCGCTCATGGTGGTCGAGCGCGACCCGCCGGTGCCCATGCCGAATGCGACCGCATCGGTGTCGCCCTGGATGATCTTCACCCGCAGCGGATCGACCCCGAGCCGATCCGCAAGGATCTGCGTCTGGATGGTGGCATGTCCCTGGCCGTGCGAGATCGAGCCGGTCACCAGCGTGACGCCGCCGAGCGGATCGAAGCGGAGCTCGGCGGTCTCGTAGGTCGGGTCGCCGGCCTGCTCGATGGTGTTGGAGATGCCGATGCCGCGCAGCATGCCGCGCCGCGCCGCCTCTTTCCGCCGGCCCGTGAAGCCGGCCCAATCGGCAAGCCGCATGGCGCGGTCGAGGTTCTCCTCGAACCTCCCGCTGTCATACGTGAAGGTCAGCGGCGTCTTGTACGGCATCGCGTGCGGCGGGATCGTGTTGCGGCGGCGCAGCTCGGCCGGATCGATGGCGAGCTCGTCGGCCGCGATGTCGATCAGCCGCTCGATCATGTAGGAGGCTTCGGGCCGGCCGGCGCCTCGGTAGGGCGACGTGCAGTGGGTGTTGGTCAGCATCCCGGAGACTTCCACATGCAGCGCCGGCGTCGTGTAGGTGCCGACCACCGTGCCGATATTGACCACCGGCGGCATGGCGCCGCGGAACGAGACGAAGGCGCCGAGATTGCCGAAGCTGCGGATCCGCACCGCCAGGAACTTGCCGTCGCGGTCGAGCGCGAGAGCGGCATCGACGATGTTGTCCCGCGCATCGTCGTCGCTGATGTGCGCCTCGGCACGGGTCTGCGTCCATTTCACGGGGCGCCCGACGCGGCGCGCCGCCCACAGCATGAGGATGATCTCCGGATAGATCGAGCCGCGCAGGCCGTAGGAGCCGCCGATGTCGCCGGTGATCAGCCGCAGCTCGGCTTCGGGAATATTGAGCGTCGTGCGGGCGATGTCGTTGCGAAACAACCAGGGCCGCTGGAAACCGCAATGCAGCGTGTAACGGCCGGTGCCGGCGTCGTAGATGCCGATGACGCCACGCGGCTCGAGCGGGTTGGCGGTCACCCGGTTGATCACGAGGCGCTGCTCGATCACATGCGCGGCGCCCGCGAACGCGCCCTCGACCTTGGCCTTGTCGCCGGCCTGGTAGAGATAGGCCTCGTTGCGCGGGCATTGATCGTAGAGCTGCGGCGCAGTGGGCGCGAAGGCATCACGCGCCGACACGACCGCGGCCCGCGCCTTGTACGCGACGCCGACGCGCTCGGCGGCGTCGCGCGCTTGATCGAGCGTATCGGCGACCACCACGGCGACCGGATAGCCCACATGCATCACGCGCTCACGCGCCAGCGCCGGCCGCGGCGGCACGAACATCGGGGCGCCGCTGCGCGTTTTGTACGGCGCCATCGACGGCAGCGAGCCGAGGCCGTCGGCGCGATAATCCTCGCCGGTGAGCACCGCATGGACGCCCGGTGCCTTGAGCGCCGCGCGGGTGTCGATGCCGGCGATGTCCGCATGCGCATACGGGGAGCGCACGATCGCGGCGTGCAGCTGATCGGCAAGCTTGAGGTCGTCGAAAAAGCGTCCCTGCCCGCGCAACAGCCGCGGGTCCTCGCGCCGCAACACCGATTGGCCGATGGCAAATTCGCCCATGACATCTCCCCACACGTTGTCTCCTCATCCCGAGGAGCGTCGGGCAGCGACGCGTCTCGAAGGATGGGCCGAGGACGCAAGCGGTGCAACAACCACCTGTTGCCGATGAGGCGCGCGGCCGCAACAGCGGCCGCGCTCTCCTCGCCATGAGGAGTCGTTCTTGACGCGTTCCCTATTCGCGACCCGTGAAGGCTGAGCCGCCGCCTCCCCTCACCGCACCGTCGCGAAGGCGACGAGGGCGCCGCCGAGCTGTGCGATACCGCCGATCATCATCGCGGCACGCAGCCCGGCGCCGCTGTCGTGGAAGGTCGCGAACACGGTGCCGAGCAAGGCGACGCCGAGGGTCGCGCCGGTCATCCGCGCCACGTTGATCAGCGCCGCGGCCGTGCCGGAGCGTTCGCGCGCGACGGCCCCGACCGCGATGCCGTAGAGCTGGCCGGTGTTGAGCCCCATGCCGAGGCCCGCGAGCACGAGGCCGCACTGGGCGAGCCACATCGGGCTCCCGTCCTGCGTTGCCGCGATGATCAGCAGCCCGGTGCCGATCAGCGCGGTGCCGCCGGCCGTCATGGCGCGGCGACCGAGGTATTGCGCGAGCCGGCCCGACAGCGGCGATACCACGAAGAACATCAGCGACGCCGGCATCAGCGCGAGCCCGGCGCCGCGTGCCGAAAGATGCCCGGCCGCCTGCCAGGCGAGCGGCAACAGAAAAATCATGCCGTAGACGCCGAACGTCATGGTCGTGGTCGCCGCGATCGCGCCGGTGAACGGGCGCACGCGAAAGAGGTCGAGCGGCACCAGCGCGGCGCAGCCGCGTCGACGCTCGGCCAGGAGGAACAGCGGCAGCGCCAAAGCCGCGAACGCGAGGCCGATGACCCAGTCGGTGCCGCCCTCGCGGCTGGCGATCGCCGCCACCGCGAGCCCGCCGAGCGCAAGCACGCCGAGTGCCTGGCCGGGCAGATCGAGATGGCGCCCCTCGGGGTGGGCGGATTCGGGCACCGCGGTGCAGGCGAGCGCGAAGGCCGCGGCCGCGAGCGGCACCGCCAGCAGGAAGACGCTGCGCCAGCCGAACCCCTCGATCAGCAGACCGCCGACCGTCGGGCCGATCGCGAAGGCGAGCCCGTTGCAGCTCGCCCAGATTCCGAGCACGCGCCCGCGCGCCGCCTCCTCGGGCCACACCACGCGGATGATCGCGAGCGAGGACGGCAGGAGGAGCGCGGCGCCGATTCCGGTCGCCGCACGGGCGGCGATCAGCACGCCGATGCCCGGCGCGAACGCGCAGGCGAGCGAGCCCGCCGCCATGATGGCGGCGCCGAGCGCGAAGGCGCGCCGCCTTCCGTACATGTCGGCGATGAGGCCGCCGCTCAGCAGAAGCGTCGCGTAGACGAGATTATAGGCGTCGAGCACCCATTGCAGCGGCGCCACACCGGTCTTGAAGGCGGCGCCGATCGCGTGACTCGACAGGTTCACCACCGATGTGTCGATCTGCGCGATCAGCACGCCGAGGCACATCGCCAGCAGCACGAGCGTTTGCGCAGCCGTCTTGCGCGGCGCTTGCGTCATGCGGCCATATGCGGATTCGACTTGATAGGCCATGGTTCCACCTGGATCTGCGTGTCTCGCGCGTAAGGTAGGACCGGGCCACTGACAGCGTGCTGTCAGGAGTGATGCGGCTCTTATATTCACGACTCTGGGACCGATTTCCCGGAAGGAACATGCATGCGCCGGGCCGATCGACTATTCGACATCATCCAGGTGCTGCGCACCGCGGCCCGACCGATGACGGCGGCCGCGCTCGCCGCCGAGCTCGAGGTGACGACGCGCACCGTCTATCGCGACATTGCGACGCTGCAGGCGCGGCGCGTGCCGATCGAGGGCGCCCCCGGCATCGGCTACGTGCTGCGCCGCGGCTTCGACCTGCCGCCGCTGATGTTCACGGCCGAGGAGATCGAGGCGATCGTCGTTGCCATGCGGCTCTTGCCGCGCACGGGCGATGTCGGCCTGCAGGACGCCGCCGCCGGCGTCTTGTCCAAGATCGAGGTGGTGCTGCCGGCGGCGCTGCGCGCCCAGCTCGCGGCGCCCGCCGCCTATGTCTCCCCTCACGGCGCGCCGCCCCCCGCGGTCGCCGATCTCTCCGCTATCCGCGGCGCCATCCGCGAGGAGCGCAAGCTGCGCATCGACTATGTCGACGAGCACGGCCAGCCATCGGCGCGCACGATCTGGCCATTCGCGGTCGCCTACTACGTCGAGGCGACGCTGATCAACGCATGGTGCGAGCTGCGCGACGATTTCCGCCATTTCCGCGCCGACCGCGTGCGCGCGCTCACCGTGCTCGACGAGGTCTTCCCGGTGCCGGGCCGCACCTTGATGGCCGGCTGGCTCGAGCGCTTCGCCCGCGACCTTGCGCCGGACGGCGGGGGGCGCGGGCCCGCAACGCCCTCCTCCTCATCCTGAGACGCACTCGCACGAGGCGCGAGTGCGCGTCGAAGGATGGGCTGCCGGGCGCGGGCATCGCCATTTGCGTTCACTGCCCATGTTTCGAGACGCGCGCCGCAACGGCGGCCGCCCTCCTCACCATAAGGAGTCTTGTTTGGCATGCTTCGTTTGGAATGCGCGGCGCAGCTCGCCCGACCAATAAGCGTCGCGGGCAAGGTGCGCCCGCAGGTCCTCGATCGAGATGGCAAGCTTCGTCTGCAGCAGCGCGTGGCTGCTGCGCCCGATCGCCTCGTCCGCCGTGTATCCATAGAGCTGCTCGGCGCCGGCGTTCCAGAACTCGATCGGCCCGTCGAGGTGCCATGCCAGCATCGGCTCATAGGACAGCCACAGCAGATCGGCCAAACGTTCGGCGCGCTCGTAACTCGATCTGATGTCGGCAGTCTTGTGTCGCATCCACGGCTCGCGTCACACCGCCCCGGGCTTCGTCCCGCGCCCAAGTAAATCCGATAACCGCAATCTGCCGGCAACGCGGGCGTCCGGATCATTTAGGGCGCGCTTGCTGCGGCTTTCAAGTCCTTGATATTGCGGATACCCTTCCAGGGGAGGCGCGGGACAGCGAGTCGAAGTTCCGACTAAGCCCACGCGCCGGGCGCTCGATGCGAACGAGTGTCTCATAGCCTATATGCGGGCGCTTCAAAGCCGGCAAGCGCAAGGCAAAGCGCACCGCGACGCAACTCTGATCTTGGCAAGGGTCGCCAAGACCAGCGGGCGCCGGATCGACAAAAGATGAGCCGTTGAAGGATTTCAGGTCGCTTCATCCCGCATCGTGTCGCGCGATGCGGTCAACCGAACCGCCGGTCAAACCCAGGGTATAAAACCGGGTCAGGACGCAGCACACGGGCTACTTGATCAGAAATGCCTCTTTCTTGAGCTTACCGGCCTTCATCTCGTCGCGCATCCAGCGCGGCGTCGCGCCGCGGCCCGCCCAGGTCAGCTTCGGGTCCTTACGGCTGCGGTATTTGGCCGGTACCTTTCGCCCTTTGAGGGCGGAGCCGCGCGGACGGCCCGGCTTGCGGCCGCGCTTGGCGCCGGTGGTGGTCTGCGTTCCGGTCAGGCGCGATAGCTGCTTTTGCAACTCGGCCGCCTGCTCACTCAATGTCGCCGTAATGCTGTCGCGCAAATCGATCAATGCTTCGATCGACATTTTCGCCAAGTTGCGTGGACGAGCCATCGGAATCTCCTGTGAAAACAAAAACCCACGCCTCCTCTATACGCCAGTGCAAAGGGTTTGGCAAAAAACCTTGGGTTGGGTTGACGTAATGTGAATTTCCGACACTCGACGTGAATTTCGGCACTCCAGCCGAAATTCGGCACTCGAATAACTTCTCCGTTACCACCAAGTGGTGCACATGACGACAAAGCCGCCCTCAGACCATTTCGATGGCCAACGTTTCTTCAATCCCACCTTGCCCAAAGGCTTTGTCACTACGCGGCGCAGCCTCCTGAAGATGCTGCGCGAGCCGCGCAAGCCGTGGCCGGCCTGGATCGAGAACCGCGGCGTGCCCCGCCTCGACGCAAAGCTCGGCACCGGCGAGATCGCAATCACGTTCGTCAATCACGCGACCTTTCTCATCCAGGCTGGCGGCGCGGCGATCCTCACCGATCCGATCTGGTCCGAGCGCGCGAGCCCCTTTCGGCGGATCGGACCAAAGCGGGTGCGAGCGCCCGGCGTCGCCTTCGACGGGCTTCCGCCGATCGATCTCGTGCTTTTGAGCCACAATCACTACGACCACCTCGATGTCGCCACGCTCGCGCGCCTGCGGGCACGCTTCGATCCGATCGTGCTTGCGGCCGCTGGCGATGGCCGCCTGCTCGCGCCGCTGCGGTTTGCCCGCACCCACGAGCTCGATTGGTGGGAGCGGGTTCGGTTGGACGAGGGGCTCGCGATAAGCTTCGTGCCCGCGCAGCATTTTTCCGCCCGCGGCCTGTTCGACCGGCAGCGGAGCCTCTGGGGCGGCTATGTAATCGAAAGCCGCGGCCGGCGGATCTATTTCGGCGGCGATACGGGATATTCATCGCATTTCGTCGATATCGCAAACCGGCTCGGCTCGCCCGACATCGCAATCCTCGGCATCGGCGCCTATGAGCCGCGCTGGTTCATGAAAACGGTCCACATGAATCCCGCCGAAGCGGTCCGCGCTCATCGCGACCTCGGCAGCCGGCAAAGCATCGGCATGCATTTCGGGACCTTTCAGCTGACCACCGAGGCGATCGATCAGCCGCTGGTCGATCTCAAAGTGGCGCTCGCCGAAAGAGACATTCCTGAAAGCGAATTCGTGACGCTGCAGGAAGGCGAGACGCGAATCTATTAGTCAAGGCGTGTTGCGCCGCGGCGCGTGTTGATAGGCTCCCGCGCTCGCCACGGGTCAAAACCAGGAGAAGAACGTGCGCCAAAGGTGGAAACAGGCGGGCCTGATCTTTCTCAGCCTACTCGCGCTGGCTGTCGCACTTTTCGCGTTCGCCCATGCGTTGCGCTGGTTGCGTATCATACCCGTGGTCGTCACCTACGGTTCGGCGGCGATCACTGGCTCGGCGGCGACCATCGCGCTCCTCGTCTATCTCGCGGCCGTGCGATGGATCGAACGGCGACCGGTGACGGAATTCTCCCCCTCCCCCGCATTGCCCGAGCTCATCCTCGGCCTCGTCGCCGGGCTCATGCTGTTTGCATTCGTAATTGCCATTCTCTGGATCGCCGGCGCCTATCAGCCGCTGGGGTGGGGCTCGCTCGACGGAATAGGATTTGCCTTTCCGCTCTGGCTGGCGGTCGGCGTGATGGAGGAAATCGAGTTTCGCGGGCTGGTTTATCGATTGTGCTGCGCCGTTTTCGGAACCTGGGGCGCGATCGTCGTGAGCGGTGTCCTGTTCGGCCTCGTCCACGGAGCGGCCCCGGGTGCGACCCCGATGGCGTTGACGTCGGTCGCGATCGCCGGGCTCATGCTTGGCGCGGCCTTTGCGCTCACAGGCCGCCTGTGGTTTCCGATCGGCATCCATGCGGGCTGGAATTTCGCCGAGGGCTCGCTGTTCGGCACCGCGGTCTCGGGCGGCAATCTCGGGGCCAGCGCGATCCGGGCAAAGCTCGCCGGACCCGAGCTCCTGGCCGGGGGGCGTTTCGGTCCGGAAGCGTCGATCGTGACCGTGATCGTGCTCCTGATCGCAACCATCATCTTGATATGGCGCGTCGCCAAGCTACCGCGCGTCGAGCCACCGATCTGGCGCGCCGGCAAGGAAGCGCCGCCGATGATCGAGACCTAGCGCCCGCCTACTTGCCGAGCGTCTTCCACACGCCATTGGCGGTGGCGACGACGCGATCGCCCACCATGAGCTCGCCGCTCATGAACACCACCGAACGCGTGCGCCGCACCACGCGGCAATGCGCCTCGACGAAGTCGCCGATCTGCACGGCGTCGATGAAATGCATGTCGAGCTGCATGGTCGCCTGCGGCTGGCGCCCGTTGGCATGCCAGCAGGTCATGCCCATGGAGCGATCCGCGAAGGTCATCAGCATGCCGCCCTGCACGACGCCGCGGCGATTGTGGTGCTTCGGCTCGGCCTGGAAGGCATAGCGAAAGGAATCGCCATGCGGGCGCGACCAGAGCGGGCCAACCAGGCCGATGAAGCCATCGTCGCGATAAGGCTCCCAGCCGGCCGCCGCGGGATCGAAGGCCTTGGGAGCCGCGGCAACCGAAGGCTGCTTGGTATCGGACATCGAAGTATTCGCTCACAAACAAACCGCCGGCGCGACATGCGCGCCGGCGGAAATCACACTTGCCGCCATATATGCTCGCCGCCGTTACTTAGCGGCCTCGGGGAATTTCGGCAACTTGTCCACGTCGCGTGCGTCGTGCTGGATGATGACGGTCGCGTGCAGGTTGGTGGAGAGCCTCTTGAGGCGGTCGATCGACGCGAGCGTCTCGGCCCGATTGTAGTTGAACCAGGGCACGCCATTGGTGTCCCAGTTCTCGCGGAAGTGCACGGCGTCACCGGTAATGATGAAGTTGCGCCTGGTGAGCTTCACCAGCAGGCTGTGGTGGCCGGGCGTGTGTCCCGGCGTCGCCAGCATGATCACGCTGCCGTCGCCGAAGATGTCCTTGTCGGTCGCGACCGGCGTGACCTTGCTGTCACCCTTGGCCCAGGGCTCGAACGGCTTGTAATTGACGCCCTCGGCCGGATGCGGGCTCGTGATCGCGTTCCAGTCGCCGGTGCCGATCAGGAGCTCGGCTTTCGGGAACGAGCCGACCTGACCGGTATGGTCGGCATGATAGTGGCTGATGCCGACATACTTGATCTGCTCGGGCTTGATGTTGAGCTTGGCGAGCTGGTCGACGACGCTGACCTTCGGCGCCACCTTGGGGGCGGTCATCGAGTGGCCGGTATCCCAGAGCAGATACTCGTCGCCGTGCTTGATCACGTAGCAGCTGAAGACGAACTGGCGCTTCATATCGCCATAGGTAAATGTGTCCGAGAAGCGCTGATTGACGGCCACCGGCTCTTGCGGCGTGCCGCAATCGAGACGGGTGATCGACACGTCGGCCGCTTGCGCGGACGCCGCGAACACAACGGCTGCGGCGCCAGCCGCGAGCATCGGCACGATTCTGTTCATTGTTTCCTCCCTTGAACCGCGCGCGGATGCTAGCGAATTTCGATTTCGCCCGGAAGTATGCGCGCGACGATGTCTCGGAAGTCGACCTCGGATGTCGGCCTCAAAGGCCAGCCTGAAAGAGAGGCGACGTTGGAACGATGCAGGGTCCGGCAATGTGGGGGGTCGGCAGCAGCTCGGGTGCAGGTGATTTGGCGACATCGCTTTGCGACGCCGCGACGTGCACGAGATCGTAGAGATACATGCGGCAGGCGAACGCGCGGTCATGGCTCGCCCATAGGCGCGGCAGGATCTCCACGCCGCGTCCGCCGCGCTCGTGCAGGCGGACGAGCCCGGCCGCCTGCGCGGTCTCGAGCAACCGGCGCACGTGCGTGCGCGAAAGGCCGAAGCGCTCGCCCGCATGGCCGTAGGGCAGCGCCGCATGCAGCCCGTCGCCGGCCGCGAGCGCCGCCTGCAGCAGCGCGGCGAGCACCATGTATCCGCCCGCAGCCGCGAAGAAGAGATGCATGTCGGGCACCGCGCGCATCAGCTTCGCACCGAGCCGCATCAGCGGCGCGCCGGCGCGACGGAAGCGTCGATGGAATTGCGGATCGTGGCGCAGCGCCGCGGCATAGTCGTGCTGCGGATAGCAGACCGCAAGCGGGGCAAAATGCGCGGCGAGCCAGGCGCGATCGTGCGCATGCGCCGCTTGCGTGGGGCGTACCAACCGCAGTCGTCGGTCGTAAGGGCATGGAACGAGCTCGACCAGGCCGACCTCGCACAGGCGGCCGACGAGCTCGTCGACGTGGCGCTCGCTCGCGAGCCCGGACGCGGCGACCTCGCGCCGCAGCCGCCCGATGGTCAGCCAGGTATCGCGGCGCGCCGGATCCCGCGCGGCATCGAGCACGATCGCCATCAGGAAGACGGCGAAGCGCCCGCTCTCGACGAGCAGCCGCACCATCAGCGGGTTGTCGTCGTAGGTGTCGACGAAGCGATCGAGAAAGATCTTGCGCGCGTCGGCGAGGCGCGGATGTTCGGCGATATCCGCAAACGAGACGCGCGGCGTGGCGCCGACGAGGCGCTCGATTTCGGCCGGAAAGCATTCGGGAGTCATGGCGGGGTCGCCGTCGCGGGGAGTCGGCGGAGGGGACGTTGCCGACAGATGCGGTTTTAGCGAGGCCCGACTGAATGGCTGCGGAGGACGGTGTTCAGCGACCGTTCACTCCGCCGCCAACGTATCGCCCGCGCGCCACAACCGCCGATAGCGGCTCACGATGGCGCATGTTCATAGCCGTTCGAGGAACGGCGTTGCTTCGCTCGCCTGTGTCGGCGAGCCGGCGTCCACCTCGCCGGAGATGCGCTAGGCCGGATTTGCACCAGCCGGCAAGGCGATCGGGCCGCGGCCGAATTGCGCGCCCTTGGCTTCGGTCCCGAGCGCCGTGAGGATCGCGATCACGATCGCGACAACGCCGGCGACCACTGCCAACGCGAGGCCGTAGTTTCCGCCGTAGTGGCTCGCGATCCCGGCCTGCAGGGGCGCGTTGACCGAGGCGATCAGGTTGCCGAGCTGATAGGTGAAGCCCGGGAACGTGCCGCGCGCCGCGTCGGGCGAAAGCTCGTTCAAATGGACCGGGATCACCCCCCAGGCGCCCTGCACGCAGATCTGCATCAGGAAGGCGCCGACCGCAAGCCAGATGACGCTGGTCGAAAAAGCCCACAGCGGCAGCACCGGGAGCGCGAGCACCGCCGCGATCACGATGATGCGGCGGCGCCCGAAACGCTCGGACATCGCACCGAACCAGATGCCGCCGATGATGGCGCCGATATTGTAGATGATCGCGATCACGCTGGTCGCGTGGACGGAGAGCTTGTGCTGCACCTGGAGAAAGGTCGGATAGAGATCCTGGGTGCCGTGACTGAAGAAGTTGAAGGCGGTCATCAGCACGACCGCGTAGATCGCGAGGCGCCAGTGCCCGCGCAGCACCGCCATCGTGCTCCCCGCGCCGCCGGCGCCGCCGCGCGCCGCCGTCGCGCGCCACGCGGGCGACTCCGGCACGTGGCGGCGGATATACAGAACCAGCAATGCCGGCACGACGCCGACCATGAACATGCCGCGCCAGCCGATATAGGGAAACAGCACGCCATAGACGATCGAGGCGAGGAAGTAGCCGGCCGGATAGCCCGACTGCAGCAAACCGGAGACGAGGCCGCGCGACCGCGGCGGGATCGACTCCATGGTGAGCGACGCCCCGACGCCCCATTCGCCGCCCATGGCGACGCCGTAGAGGGCGCGCAGGATGAGCAATGCCGTCAAGCTCGGCGCAAAGCCGGAGACGAACTCGAGGGCGGAGTAGAGCAGGACATCGGCGATCAGGGTGGGACGGCGCCCCCACCGGTCGGCCGCGCGTCCGAACAGGTAGGCGCCCACCGGCCGCATCGCCAAGGTGAGCAGGAGCGCGAACGTGACCTCGGCGACGTCGACCTTGAATTCCGCCGCGATGTCCTTGAGCACGAACACCAGGAGGAAATAGTCGAACGCATCGAGCGTCCAGCCGAGAAAACTCGCGGCGACCACATGCTTCTGCTCGCTGGTCCAGCCGGAAAGAGCTTCGATGCGCATGGGGAATCCTCACAAGCGCCCGGCGCGATGCATCGGGGCAACCTCGTGCTGGAGATAGAACCCCACGGGAACGGCGCGAGTTCCACGCGCACGGCCGCCATCCCGCTGGTCAGCGTGTCGTCGAAGCAAACCGACTCAATTCGGCCGCCACGCGGCCGCCGTGCTGCAGCGCACGTAGCCGTGGGTCTCGTTGCCGAATTCGGCCGCTCGGGTGCCGAGGCTGATGTGGCGCGTGTCCGTCGCTTTCAGCGTGATGGCGGCAGTGAAATCGCGGCCCTTGATCTCGCATTTGCCTTGCATCGTCCATGTCGTGCCGGAAGCGTGCAGGTTCGAGACCTCGCACGTCGCCGGCGTGATCCATTCGATCTCGGTAGGGCGGATGATCATCAGGCCCGCGCCGCGCATGCGCGCCTCGTTGGCGATCCGATCACGCAGGTAGTCCCGGCAGTGGGCGGCCGAGTAGGCCCAGGTGCCGCCGTATCGGCCGAGATCGGCGGCGGCCGCCGCGGGCGCCGGCGCCGCCAACGTGACCGTGCCGAGCATGAGGGAAACGATCGCAAATGGTTCAGGCACATATGCTCTCCTCCCCCAAAGACTATGGTCGGTGCTCACGCCGCTGGCGGTGGCGGAATGGTCGGTATGGGCGGAAGTGGCAGCGGCGCGGCGACGATCTCGCCGTGCCGACGCTTGGCGGTCGAGTTCAGATGACGTCCGGAGCGCCACGCCATCCCGACGGTGAGCGCAAGAAAGCCGGTGCCGATGAAGCGGGTCCCGGCGCTTCCCGCAATGATCAAGGCGAGCGCGACGAAGCTCGCGCCGACGCCGATCAGGCATTCGGCCCAGACGTCGCGCCAATGGGCGACTGGCAGGCGCTTGGCGTGCAGCCAAGCCTTCTGATGCCGCGCGACGCGTCGCGCGAGCACCGCCGCATAGATGATCGATCCGAAGCCGACGACGGGCGCACTGATGGCTGCGAGCACGACCATCATCACACCTGATGGAGTCTGGAGCGCGGCGGGCGTCGTCTTGGCGATGCCGAACAGGGCGCCGTCGAACAGGCCGTGCAGCAGCATCGGGATGAGCCATGCCTTGATCATCAGGTGGTTGCGCGACGACGGATTGTGCGCGTGGCCGCCGAGCGCACCGCCGAAGCGGGCGCGCGCGATGTAGGCGCCGGCGATCGCGCCGAGCGCGCCGTGGAACGGCACGCTGAGCACGCCGCGGATAATGGCGAGGCCGCCCCAGTTCGGACCGGTGCCGGCGAGGTAGCCGACGTTCTCCAGCGCCGCAAAGCCCAATCCGACGGCGGCGCCGTAGACGACGCCGTCCATCGGCTCGTCGAAGTCGCGCGCCCGCAGCGCCAGGATCGCGATGATCGAGACCTTCAGGACCTCCTCGGGGATCGCCGCGAACAGGAACGCGTTCTGATACGCCGCAACCCAGGTGCCGGAGGCCAGCGGAATGAGCTTCTGCAGGCTCAATTCGAGGAGCGCCGCCACGACGGCGCTCAAGACCCCGAAGAACACGGAGGCCAGCACGACCCGCGGCGGCTCCGGACGGCTGTCGGCGATGACGACGAGCCACAAGAGCAGCACGGAGGGCGCGAGCGCCGACGCCACGAGGGCGGCTGGAAGCAGTTCATGGGACAGCATGGCGTCGAACCCTTATGTGTCGGAGGGGCGCGGCGGACCCGTATGAATATGACGAAGACCCGTCCGCCGGCAACTCGCCGTCAATGCGTTTACGTGCCGCGCACGGCCCAACATTCACCCGTTGCGACCGCTCGCGCGCAGTGCCGGCAGGCCGATGCCGGTCGCCTCGAACCCGCCGTCGACCGCGATGGTCTGGCCGGTGACATAGCTCGCGCGTTCGCTGCACAGAAAGAAGATCATCTCGGCGAGCTCGCTTTCGAGGCCGTAGCGGTTGAGCGGGATGGCGTCGTGGTAGGCGGCGCGAATATCCGGTGTGTGCACCGCCTTGGCCATGGCGGTGTCGACCGGCCCCGGCGCGACCGCATTGACGCGGATGCCGAGGGAAGCAAGCTCGAGTGCCTGCTGCTGGGTGAGATGGGCGAGGCCGGCCTTGCTGGTGCCGTAGGCGGTGCGCAGGGTCGAGGCGCGCAAGCCCGATATCGATGTGATGTTGACGATCGCGCCGCCGCCGCCGTCGCGCATCAGCGGCGCCGCGGCCTGCGCGCACAAGAATGGACCGGTGAGATTGACGGCGAGCACGCGCGACCAGTCCTCATAGGTCACGTCGAGGATCGGCTTGAAGACCGCGACGCCGGCATTGTTGACGAGCGCATCGAGGCGGCCGAACTGCCTGGCCACGGTCGCGACCGCCGCCGCGACGCCCGCCCGATCGGCGACGTCGCAATGGATCGCGATCGCCGCGTCGGCCGGCAGTGCCGCGTGGGTGCGCGCGAGCGTTTCGCCGTCGATATCGAGCAAGGCGACGCGCCAGCCGTCGGCGAGAAAGCGCTTGGCGGTCGCGAGGCCGATGCCGCGCGCGGCGCCGGTGACCAACGCGGCCTTGCGTATCGGTTCACCCATTGCGTGCCCCTTGGCCTCCACCTGGCTTTCGCTTGGCTTCGTCTGCCTTCGCGCGGTCGCGCCGCGAATCGAAAGCATGGGTAGCCAGCCCGCCGGCGGCGGACAAGCGGGCCGGACCGCCGACGCGCCGATCCGATTATTGGAGCGAAGCGACCCGCGGATTGCTGGTCTTGAGGTGGTCGACGACGATGAGGCGCTGCACCTCGCCGCTCATGAAGGCCTGCAGGAGCGCCGGATAATTGCGCACCGCCACGCACCCGTTCGACTGGCCGTTGGGGCCGAGCATGTAGGAATGCGCCAGGATGCCGTCGCGGCCGTACATCCTGCCGTCGCCGATCGGGGTCAGCCGCAGGGCACGCACGCCGTGAAAGATGTGCTCGCGCAGGGACAGCTCGTAAACGTTGGGCGGCGTCGGCCCGCGGTTCTTCTCCTCGACATAGCGTGGATTATCGATCCGATGGCCGATGCCGGAATGCGCCTCGAGCTTGCGCCCATCGGGCAGGTACACCGTATGCGCCGAGATGTCGTAGACAGCCGCGTGGGCGTCCCTATCGACGACCGGGGGCGAGGGTTGCGCGAGCGCGCGCTGCGAGGGCGAGTCTTGCGGAGTGGGCTCGAGACTTGCCAGCTGCATGGTGTGCGTGACCGCACGGGCGGGCGCCGTTGTGGGCGCTGACACGGCGGCGATGTGCGTCGGCACGATGCCGCGCGTCGGGACCGCAGGCCGCGGCGATGTCGGCGCGTCGGCGGCGTACGCCGTCACTTGGTGGCTGACTGAATCGTCCGATCGCGCGAAGTCGACGACGCCGACGAAGCGCTGCATGAAGTTTGTCGTGTCGCCCTCGCGCCGCAGCGAGTCGCTGCGTGCCGTCGGGGTCGCATTGGCCGCACGCCGCAGCGAGTCGCTGCGCGGCGTCGGGACGGCCATCGGGCTCACGGCCTGCGTCAGGGCACGATCCGTCGCCGGATAACCCCTCCCCCACAGCCCCGCCGCCAGACCGACGGCAAGCACCATGAGCAGCGCCGCGATCCCCACGGGGACCGTTAGCAGCTTCATTCCAAAACCCTGGTTTCGATCTGGAGCGCCGACCGCGACTGAACTTCCCCAGCGGCGACGCGTCCCCCGATTTGCGCTTCCCACAGAACAAAGCAATTGCGGCAAAGAATGGCCGCGGGCGAGTCCATGTCGGGGCATTTGCGGTTCCGCCACGCGAAATATCGGCCGATTTCATCGACGTGCGACGACCAGCGCCGGCACCTTTGGTCATTTGTCACCACTTGCGCGAATACTTTTGAATACCGCAGAAGAACACGATCTTCGCTGAGAGAGCTTTGCTTCTACTGCGATCTGAAGCGGCGCCCTTCCAGCCGCAGGCCATCGTAGGCTCGGCCGGTGCGCCAGCAGAAGTCGGCCCACTTGCCGGCCCCGCCCCCGTCCGCTGGAAATCATTCCCTGGATTTGGAAAACTTTGCGCCTATTGTTCTTGAGATGTTCGATCGGCGAGAAACAAAAGGGGAATTCTCGTCGATTGCCATCCCGCCCGCTTGGGCGCGGTGCGGGCGTCGGCGAACGGGACGCCGCTGAAGCTCCAACTCCAACCGACCAACACCAAGGCGCAGGATCGCGGGCGGCGCCGGGGTCGCGATACCCGTTTCCACGTATCGGTGACACCCACGCAATCGGGAATATGCGCAAAGTTGTTCAGACTGGCCGCGCGAGGCTCGCGATAGGATGCGTCGCAGGGCTACGCTCGAGGCTGCATATGACGTCACATCGAACCGCAAGAGCATTCATCGCGCTCGCATTGCTCACTGGGCTTGCGTTCCACCTGCCGGCGCCCGCGCGGGCGCAAGGCAGCGACATTGCGTGGAGCAACCACGCAAATCTGGGCGTCAATTGCGGCCCGTCCGGCTGCATCGCCAGCGGGCCGGGATGCGACACCCGGGCGGTGCCGGGGCAATGCAGCTTTCCGAAGGACAAGGCGCTCGCGCTATGCGCCGGCCACCCGACCTGCGTCGCGGTCACCTGCAATCCCGGTCGCAGCGATTGCCAGGCGCGCGACACGGCCGAGCTCACCCCGATGTCGGGCTTCATGAGCTACGTGATGTGGACCCATTACGCGGATCTCGCCGTCAACTGCCCGCCGTCCGGCTGTCTGCGCACGGGCCCGCACTGCGACACCCAGGCGGTGCCCAACCAATGCAGCTTCGCCCGGGACGACGCGCTCGAGCTGTGCGCGGGCGTGCCCGGCTGCGTCGCCGTGAACTGCAACACCGGCCGCAAGGATTGCCAGGCGCGCGACAGCGCGCGGCTCGACCCATGGAAAGGCATGGAAAGCTATATCCGCGGCCGACCGACCGGGCCGGGCGCCGACGCAACGCCGCCGCCGCCCCCGCCTCCCGCCGTCGCGAGGCTGCTCGACACCGGCCAATCATGCGCGAAGGATTCGCAATGCCGTAGCGGCAATTGCGAATATCACGGCAGCAAGGGTTATGTATGCGCGGTCGTGGAAGCCTCGCCGCCGCCGCGCCCCGCCGCCCCGTCGCTGCGCGAGATCGGCCAATCATGTAGCGACAACCTGCAATGCGGCACCGGATTTTGCGAATATCACGGCAGCAAAGGGTATGTCTGTGCAGTCATGGAGGCATCTCCGCCGCCGCGCCCCGCCGCCCCCAAGCTTCGCGAGATCGGCCAATCATGTACCGACAACCTGCAATGCGGCACCGGATTTTGCGAATATCACGGCAGCAAAGGAACCGTCTGCGCCGTCAAGCCCGCCGCGGCGGAACGGTGCCGCGAGGCCGGCCGCTCATGCCAGAGCGGCGTGCAATGCTGCACCGGAATGTGCGATCGCAATAATGTGTGCGTCACGCATTAGTCGGCGCGCGTTCCGTTCCCACGGAATCGGAAGTGCTCTCTTCAATGCGAGAATATCGTCGGGAAATTCCCGGCCGCGCAGACGCTTCCTTTGCTGCCGTGAGGCTCGCAAAATTGCGACCGGCATTGAGAGCCGCTCGTGCACGACTGGCCGATGTCGCGCAGCCCGGCATGCGAGGCGGGGGCGTTAGGCGTCTGCGCCGTCTTGACGGCGCACACGTATCCTTTGCTGCCGTGATATTCGCAATATCCAGTGCCGCATTGCGAGCCCTTCGAGCACGACTGTCCGATCTCGCGCAGCCTCGGCGCGGCGGGCGCCGCGGTCTTGACGGCGCACACATACCCCTTGCTGCCGTGATACTCGCAAAATCCGGTGCGGCACTGCGAGCCCTTGGTGCACGACTGCCCGATCTCGTGCAGCGCGGCGGCGGCAGGACGGGCGGGTGCAGGTAACGCCGGAGGCGCGACCGCAGGGGCCGACGGCCCGGCCTTCGCCTCCTCGAGCTTGCGATTGATGACGTCGATCCGATCCAGGTAGGTCTTGCGCAGGCAGACCTTGTCGTCGCCGCACTCGCCACGATGCTTCATCCAGTCCGCCTCGCTGGCCTGCCATTCCTGCTGCTGTGCGGGGGCGAGCTCGGAGAGGAGCCGCCGGTACTGGGCGTCGAGCGCGAGGTCGAGATTGGCGAGCTCCAGATCGGAGCAAATCGCCGCCTGGTCGGGCGAAAGCGTGCCGGAGCACGCGAAGCTCGGCGTCGGGGCAGCGACCGACGGGCGTGGCGCCAAGGGCAGCACAGCCGCGACGGCAAGGAGCACCGCAATCGCCTTGGCGGCATGCGTCTTGCCGGCATACCGGTCGACCCGTGTCGGAAGAATGATTGAACCCACGCGATGTCCCCCGGATTTTTTTTCAAGAAGACGAACGACAGCTGTTCTCGCGCACGCTACCACCGTCTTCCGTGCGCCGTTTGGACAACTTTGCGCATATTTTTCCGATGCCGCATCGCCGATATGCGCAAAGTTGTTCAAATCCTGCGGTGATCAACTGATAGTATGCATCAACTGAAGCTCGTTGCTTCGAAGTGACGGCCAATGACGCGGGCCTTCGATTTATCGCCGCAAATGAAAGGTGCTCCATGCCGATTAAATCATCGACGGCAATGACTGCCGTCAGAATGGTCTATGACAGCGTCGAATACGCTCTTTGGGCCGTACTGGTCGCATTCGTGATCTATTTCGTCATCTTCGTCGCGCCGACGATGCCGGCGGCGGTCAGGCAGGCCGAGAGCGCCCGCGCCTTGGATCAGGCAGCCGCGAACACCTCTTATTGCGAGAAATGGGGAATGAAGCGGGGCACCCACGAGCACACGCTCTGCACGATGGACCTGCAGGATCTTCGCAGGAAGATCGACCAGGAAAATTCCGACGCGAGCGTCTTGTAGGACAAGCCGACGCTAATACTTGACCGTCGCGACGAGGTAGACCGTCAGCGGCTCGCCGGGCGCGACCACGCCGAGCCCCTCCGGGAATGGCTGGAAATAACGCCTGTCGGCGAGGTTCTTGCCGATCAGCGCGATGCTCCAGTGATCCTTCTCGTAGGCGATCTTGGCGTCGAAGGTGACGAAGGCCGGGGTGAAATAGAGATTGTCGAGCGCGGTCGCCTGGCGCGAAGCGGCATAGAGGCCGGCGCCGATCGAGAAATTGCGCAGCGACGCCGATTGGAATTTGTAGTTCGCCCATAACCGCCCGGAGTCGGCCGGCACCTCGTCGAGGCGGTTGCCGGCGGGATAAAGCTGGTCTTGCAGCACATAGGCGTCGATGTGGGCGTAGCTCGCCAGGATCGACAGCCCCGGGAGCGGCTGCCACGTGAGATCCAGGTCGAAACCACGCGAGCGCTGTGCGCCGATCTGCAGCGCCGTGAACGGAGCTCCGGGCAGGATGTCGACGACATTGCGCCGCGTGCTGGTGAACCAGGCGAGCGTCGCCGCAAACCCGGACGGCAGCGCCAGCTTCAGGCCGGCTTCGCTCTGCTCGGCCTCCTCCGGTTTCGGCGCGGTGCCGGCATTGAAGAATGGGACGCCGCGGAAGCTCTGGCTGTAGTCGGCGAATACCGAGACGCCGCGCGCGACATCGTAGACGGCGCCGGCGCGCGGCACCGGCTTCCACGCATCGCTGACGAAATCGGTCTGCGCGACCGCGTCCTTCGAATGCATCTGCACATGCGCCAAGCGCACGCCGGCGAGGAGGTGCAGCCGCTCGCCGATGGTCGATTGCAGCTGCGCGGTGAGCCCACTGTTCTGCTGGAAGTTGTCGTTGTCGAACGCGCGCGTGGTCGGCAGCACGTACGCGGGAAATACCGGATTGGTGAGATCGACCAGCCCGGCGAAGCCCTCCTCGAAGCTCGTCTTCAGCGCAGCGCCGTCATAGTCGGCGCCGAGCAGTAGCGTGTTCTGTGTCGCGCCGATGACCGACTTGGCGACGAAATTCACGTTGGACGAGAGCTCGCGCACATCCATGGGGAAATGAGAATCGAAATACGCGAAGGTCGATCCGAACACGGGCGTCGGCGATAGCGCCGGGTTGAACGACGAGGCGAACTGGCCGTATTCGTTCAGCGTCATGTGGCTGATGCGGGTCGCGGCGCTCATCGACCAGATGTCGCTGATCTCGTGCTCGAGGCCGACGGTCAGGCCATCATAGGTCGAGGTGGTCTTGGGCAGGTCCGGATTGCCGGGAAAGAGATCGGGCCGAATGGTGAAGAGCGAGCGATCGACCGTTCCGGCCCCGGGCAGGCCGGAGTAGTTCTGCATCGTCTGGGCCGAGAACCGTCCCTGGATCGTCAGCACGGTGCCGTCGTGGTCGTCGATCCGCAGCGTCGGATTGAGCGACCAGCGCTGATGCGTGATCACCTCGGTGAAGTCGCGCGCGCCGGCGAACTCGCCGGTCATGCGAAACATCACGGTGCCGGCGGCGTTGAGCGGGCCGTTGACGTCGAACCAGGGATTCCACAGCCCGAAGCCGCCCGCCTTGAGGCCGGCCTCTGCCGACGGCGTCGCGGTCGGCAGCTTCGACACTGCGTTGATGATGCCGCCGACCGGTCCGAAGCCGCCCTGATAGAGCAGACCGGCCGGACCTTTGAGCACCTCGATGCGCTCGGTGTTGACGAGCGAGATGAAATCGCCGCCATCGAAATAGTTGGGCAGCCCGTCGACATAGCGGTCGGCCGGAAAGCCGCGCACCTTGTAATAGTAGCCGAGGGACTCGTTGCTCGGCATCGCGCTCACGCCGGAGACGTTGTGGAACGCGTCCGCCTGGGTGACCGGCTGCTGATCGTCGATGACGGCGCGCGGAACGACCGCGACGGCCTGCGGGATCTGCTCGATCGGCGTGCCAGTCTTGGTGGCCGAGACCGAGGTGAGCGCGCGATAGCCGGAAACCGGCCCGGCCGTGGTCTGCGTCGGCGGCGGGCCGCCGTCGAGGACCACGCCGGCGGGCAGCGGCACCGGGGCGGGCGGGACGGCGACGGCGGCCGGCCGGGTCGGCTTCGGCTTAGATTTCGGATCGGGCGCCAGCCGCTGTCTCGCCTTGGGGGCGCGCACTGTGATCACCGGCAGGATCGTCGCACCCGCGCTCGACGATTTTGGCGGCGGGGCCTGCGCGGACACGCGCTGCGCCGCCATCGCCAAGACGGCAACCGCAATAGCGGTCGTGCAAACGATGCAAACCGCGCGCCGACCCACACGGCGCCACGTATGATCGGACCGCCCCACGGCCCCCCCGCCGACGCCCAACGATGCGGCGCATGATAAGATCCCTGAATTATTCGCGAAAGTGTCGTTTTCGGCGCACTCGTCCTCTGACCGAGCAAGGTGCCCGCGCTGACACTTGTCTGGGTCCCACCCGATCAAGCGCTCGACTTGCGCATCTTCCTTGATCGCTCCCGATCGAATCGCCGGCTCAAATGCAGCACATTCGGTGAACGATACAGGCAAAGTCGTCCTGATCCGCGCAGGCATGTCCCGTTGGCGCGGCTGGCATGTGGCGCAAATTTTGCGGGCGGGACCCGGGTGCCGGTTGCGGTCGCTGCCGCAACGGCGCTGGGGCCTGCGAAGATCGTTCAGGCCCCTTGTATGGCTCGGACGAAAATTTATGCGCAAACTTGGCGAACCGCAGCGACGCGGGCCGTGGTACGGCGCGAGGTGGGGAGCTCGATCATGCGGTTGCAGACAGAGGAACGGGCGGCGCGCCACGATTGCCTTGGCCTTTTGCCCGCTCGCGCATGGCAACCAGGTGGACGGCGTCCTGCAAATACATGCCGACCGCCAGACCGCGATCGAAGCTCGTCCAGAAGCGAGGCAGGATTTCGATTTGGCGGCCGCCGCGGCCGACGAGGCGGACAAGACCGGCCGATTGTGCCGACTTCATCAGCCGGCGCACATGGCTGGCCGACACGCCGAAACGAGCCGTCGCGTCGATGAAGGGGACGGCGGCATGAGGATTTCCCGAGTCCATGGCGGCTTTGAGGACGGCGTTCTGGATCAGCGGCCCGGCGGAATGGTTGAAGAACAGCATCGTATCCGGAAGCGTCATCATCAGGCGCGCACTGACGGGGATGAACGCAGGACAGCTTCTGCAATAGAGCGCCGTGAAGGCGCGATCGTGCGACAGCACCGGCCCGTAATCGTGGTGCGGAAAAAGCATTGCCAGCGGCGCAAATTGCGCCGCGAGCCACTTGGAATGATGGGCCCAAAGCTGTTCCTTGGCCGAGAGAAGCGTCACGCGACGATCCGTGGGTGCTTGAAGCTTCTCGAGAAAACCGACGTCACACAGCCGGCGCACCAGGTGATCCACATGCCGACCACTGGCGAACCCGAACGTTGCAAGCACTTCCTTCAGCGCCGAGACAGTGAACCATGTCTCGCGCCGAGAGGGATCCTGCGCCGCGTCGAGCACAGCCGCACTGTGGAAGACCAGGAAACGGCCAGCTTCGAGCAGCAGGCGAACGAGGAAAGGGTCCCCATCGTACACGTCTAGAAAGGCATTCAGATACGCGCCGCGGGCCACCGGCAGGCGCGGGTGATCGAGGATATCCTCGAAGGTGAGCCGCAATCGGCCGCCGACGAGGCGTTCGAGCTCGTCTTTTTCCAAGGCCCCTCCCGGGCACGATACGGATTGGTCTATTTTATCCAGGCCACCGCGAGCGGGCAATTACGATCGGAAGTTGCCGGATCGATCAAACGCATCGCAGCGGTCGCCTGCGCGCCGCGTCCCTTCGCGTCGTCGCGCCAGGTAGGTATCTTCCGCATCGCGAACGAAGCGAACGCCCGAGCATGTTCGTCGCCACCTCTGTTCTCGGGTTAAAGCGACTCATTGCACGAGGTCGGAGCATCTCCGCTTGTGATCGGTGGACGCAGTCATCATGGCTGGCCGCGAATATGCGCAAAGTTGTCCAAAAAACTCAATGCACCGGTGCTAGCGTGCGAGCCGATGATCGACTCCAATCGATGGATGGATGACATGAGACTGATTGCAATGACGATGTGTGCCGGGCTCGCTGCCGGCTACCTGGTGCTCGGCACGACCGCCGGACATGCTGCTGCCAACGTGGATGACGCCCAGAATAGCTGTCAAAAGGCAGCGTTGTGCGCGTCGCAGGCCTACGACGAAAAAAATGATCCAGATAATCCCGGCATGGGGCGGAAGTTCAATGCGCTCAAGGCCCAATGTCTCAAATGGGCGGAGCAATGCAACCGGGAAATGCGCGCCCCTGAGCCGCCGTCGCAGTATCGCCGGTAAGTCCCCGCGGACCTGCGGTCGTCGCTGCGCACCATACGTCATCAGCGCGCTGGCCCGCGGACTTATCCAGTCCGACCGACGCAACTTCGGCACTTCGGCGCCCCGGACCTGAGCCGGGGCGCAATGATTCGGAACGGCTGAAACGGATGAGATAGCGTGATGACGATTCGAAGAACGTCACCAGTCGTCAGCGCGCCTTGCGCGGATCGTCGGCCGTCCATGCCCAGGTCACGTTGGTCTGGCTGATCTTGGTGGCGCGCTTCATCGCCTGCGCGGTCTCGGTTTCGAAAACCTCGCCCTTCGGGCCGGTCACGCGCACGCTGGCGTCGATCTTCAGCCATTTGCCGCCGATCTGGCATACGAAGGGTGCGACGTGTTCGCCGTGCAGATTGTGCCACGGCCCGGGAAAGCGCGGCGACTCGCACAGCTCCGCGTCGGCCTTCCGGTTGGCGGCCTTGAGCGCGGCTTCCACTTCCTGCCTGAGCTTCGGCGACGAATTGACAAGGTCGGTGATGTCGCCGAGAAACAGGCTGCCATAGCCGAGCTTGCTGGTGTCGAAAGCCACCGCCGGCATGCCGACCAGGGAGGACGCCGCGATCAAGGATGCGAGAATGCCCGGGATGCGCATCGTCTACTCCTTCTCGTTTGCTCTGATCCTCAGCATCCCGAACCCGGATCCTTGACGTACGCATCCGGCGCTGCCCCGGCCTGCCAGCTCCTGGCCTCGGCTTGTGCGGCCGCCCGGCTCTTCAGCGGGCCCACGACGGCACAGAAATAGCCGCGCGAAAAATTGGGAAATTCGTCGCTCGAGGTGTCGATCACCTCGCCACCATTCGTGCTCGACCAGTTTTCAACGGTGCGCTTGCTCGGCTTGCAGTAGAGCACGACGTACCAGCAGGTCGACTCAGCGACGCGGACCACGTTGCGGGCATGCGCGGGCGTCCCGGGCCTCGGCATCACGAGCGAATGCACGGGCGAGGCGATCAGACTCGACAGCAGCACCGCAGCGGCGAATTTACAGAGCATGAGAGATCTCCACATCCTGATGTGCTCGCGGGATTTTTCAGAGGCAGCTCAAATCGAGCAGACGCGCCCAGCCAGCCTCCTTGCGCGTGTGGTCATCCCGCACGTAGACCCAGGATTCCCCGGCGTCATCGACCTGGCCGCGCAGGACCGTCACCGACGCGTTCGGAATGGCGCGCGCGACAGGTCCGTTCGGCGTCGTGCGCACCGCGAGCGCCTCGGCGGAGCAAGAGACGCCGGTGATATCCTTGATGTAGCGAAGTTTCTCCGCGCGCGTCTCAGCCTGCGCCAACGCCAAGCCGCCGAGCAACGCGCACAGACAAGCGAACAGGATTTTGGCCTTGCCGATTCCCTTTATCGCCCACGAACGCTTTGCCCGGAAGTGCCGCACTCGGCTACTTGCAATGGGCGAACGAGATGACCTGCTCTCGTCTTTGCACTTGGCCATACAGTTTTGAGGTCGCAGGCCTCGGCCTGGTTGGCGCCGCCGATCGTCGCAATACATGATCGCCGCCGCGATCACGGTCGCATGGGTGCCAGGCTTCATTTGAGTGTCTCCTGCGGCAAGCTGCGCATCGATGCCACGCGCCGGAATGGCACGCAGCCGCGCTCGTCGTCCCGAGCTGCGACGGGACGATAGCAGGCGCGCACCGGCTCCTGATGGACAACTTTGCCTCTATTCGATGCCCTGATCTCGTCTGCGGGCGGCCCTCCGTTGAATCGGCCGCGAATGAACGCGGAGCGGAGTCGCAGGCCATCCGCTATGCGTCGAGGAGTATCGGTATCATGTCTCTGCGTATGGCAGCCGCAGCGGTGACCGCGGACGATGTGACCCCGGCCGGCTCGTGCAGCGCACAGGATTGTCGATAAGATCGATGGCAAGCCGATCCGATTCGTGGAGGTGAGGATGCGATTCTCGATGTGGGCGGCGCTGGCTCTGCTCGTCGCGCTGCCGGCTGGCGCGGCAGCGCTCGCAGACTACGGCGAGATGGTCTGCCGACAGTACGGCGCGAAGATCCCGATCGATTGCGCCTGTGCGGGCGCGCCGCTTCAGGCGGAATACGACGAGGACGAGCTGGTGATGATCATCCAGTTCGTCAACAACGCAAACGATCCCAACGCGAAGTTCGAGGAGCTGATGGAGCTGGAGAAGAAGTTCGGCAAGGACAAGCTGGAGGACCTCGGCAAACGGTTTGAAAGGCTTGCCGAAGCCGACATGAAGGCGTGCATGAAGAAATGAGCCTGCCTGATCAGCGGCATCACGATCCGTTCAGCGTCCGGATTGTATGAATGACTGCTTTGCGGGATGCGGCAGGCAACTTCCCGGGTCGCCAATAGTGCCGCAAGCCGAAGTTCGCAGTCAGGTCGCCGCATCGTCGTTGCCTCCAGGCAGGCACGGGGCGTAAGCTCGCAAGCAAACCAGCGAAGACGCCAGGGAGCACACGCGATGATGATCGACATGCACGCGCATTGGAAACCCGCCGAGGTCGCCGAGGCCCTGCGGGCGCGCACGCGCGAGCCGCGCATCGTTCGTGGAGCGGACGGTCTCGAGGTGCTCAAGACGCCACGCATGGCCGATGCCCCACTCGCCGAGGCGTTCAATGACGCCGTGGCGGAATTGGCGCGTATGGACCGTCAGGATGTCTCGGTCAGCGTCCTGTCGCTGCTGGGCTCATTCTGCTGGATCGAGGCACAGCCGATCGACGAGGCGTCGCCGCTGTGCCGGAAAGTGAACGATGGGCTGGCGGCGATCTGTGCGCGGCATCCTGGCAGGTTCGCCGCGTTCGCCGCATTGCCGTTGACCGACATGGCGGCGGCCGCGACCGAATTCGAGCGCGTGTTGGGCCTGCCGGGGATGATCGGGGCGCAAGTGCCGGGAAACCTGTTCCTGACGCGGGACGACGCCGAGGCGGCGCGCCCGCTGTTGGCGGTGGCCAACCGCCACAAGGCGGTCGTGTTCATTCATCACGGGCCGCGGCCGGGCGACGCGTTTCCGAAAGTCGCCGCCGCGACCGACAATGCCCGCCGTCGTAACGGCACGCTGGACATGCAGGCAAGCTTGTCGTCCGTGATGGTGACGCTGTGCCTGACCGACCTTCTGGCGGATTACCCCGACGCGACCGTCGTGGTGCACAATCTGGGCGGCAACATCCCGTACGAGGTCGAGCGGATGGATCATCGCTCCCTGCTCGACACGCCCGATGAGGAGTTGCCGTCCGCCCGGTTTCGCCGGGCCGCCACGGTGTATGTCGACTGCAATTCCTTCGGCCCACGCGCGATCGAGGCGGCGGTGCGGCTCTACGGTGCCGAGCGCATCGTGTGCGGCACGGACGGCAGCGCGTTCGGCGTGGACTGGACGCGCAAGGCGCTGGAGGAGGCCGAGATCGGCGCAGAGGCGCGCGAGGCGATTCTCCATCGTAACGCGGCCGCGATGATCGCGCGGGCCGGCGCGGGCGTGGTCGGGGCGAAAGCTGCCGCCTGACGGCGGCTTTCACTCGCCGGTGACGCAGTCGCGAGCGGCATTGCGGCCGTTCCGTCGGCTACCGTCACGTCGAGCGATGTTCCGGATACAAAGGTCTGCGGATGTAGCTGATTTTGGTGTCGGGGCTCGCTTTGCTTCTGCGGCAAGCTTTGGTCACAAGCTTGCGTTGATCGCTTCGCCAATTGGGTCGCGATACCGGCGTTCACCCGATTTAGCCACTCGCATTGATGAAAGGCCTCGTCGGCCCAAGGCCAAGCGAAATGCATGCAAAGTTTTCCAAAGTATAGGATGGCCGCGATGTTAGTCTCACCCCCGCCCGTTCGACCGAGCCGAGCGAGCTTGCTATAGCGCCTGCCAGGCAGGACCATTGCCGGGATTTTCGAGGGATCATGACGCGACCGACTCTGGCCTCTGTGGCCGCCGGCCTCGGCGTTGCGCTGTGCGCAACGCTCGCCGCCGCCGACACGATCACGCTTTCGCCGCGCACCACCATCCGGGTGGGCAAATGGGCCGAGGGCCTGGTGTTCGCCGGCAGCTCCCTGTGGGTCGCGGAGAGCGGGCAACGCACGATCGCGCAGATCGAGGACGACAAGGTCATCCGCCGCATCGAGGTCGGCCGCCTCCCGGTCGATATGCTGTTCGACAATGACGGCGCGATCTACACGCTGGTGCAGACCGACAAGCGCATCTGGCAGCAATTCCCCCGCGACACCAAGGGCCGGGCGATCGCCAACCTCGAAGGCTGCCCCAACGGGATGACGACGGGCGACACCCCGCCCCTGTTCGTCCTGACCTGGCCCGACTGCTCCTCGAACACCGGCCGCGTGATCCGGGTCGATCCGAAATCAGGCGCGCGGTCGTCGACGGGCATGCTCGGCGAGATGTCGCAGGCGATCTTCTACAACAGCGGCAAGGTGTGGGTCGCGCATGCGCGCGGCCAGGCGCTCAGCGTCATCGAGCCGGGCTCGATGGCGGTCCGCAAGCTCGATCTGCCCGGGGTTTCGGCGTGGGCGCTGACCGGCAGCGAGCACGTGCTCTATGTCGGCGGCCGGCTGGGCGAAAACAACAACCAGGGCGTCATCGTGTCGGTCGACCCCGCTACGATGCGCGAGACCCACCGCCAAGTGGTCGACCAGAACATCGCCTTCATGACGGACGATCAAGACACCGTCGTCGCCGTCAGCGAGAAGGGACGGATCTACGTCTTCGCCGCCGGAACGCTGCAGCCGCTGCGGACCATCAACCTGACCACCCAGCCGCTCGGACCGCGCTCGGTCATGATCCTGGGCGACGACCTCTACGTCTCCAACGGTCAGCAGTTCGGTGAGAACGGCGCCGTGCTGATCATCAGTAACTGGAAGCCCAAGGCGGCGCCGCCGTCGAACCCACCGGCGCCCACACCTGCTCCGACACCGGCTCCGTCCAATCCTCCTCCCGCGCCCGCGAGCAACGCCGCCGACTGCCCTTCCCACGTCACCCAGGATGCCTGGATGTACGCAAGCCCTGATGAAGGCGCGCAGAAGGTGATCGCGCTGCCGGCGGGCACGCGCGGGCTCGTTCCCAATCGCTGCCTGAGCAACTGGTGCAACATGACCTACCAGGCATCGACCGGCTGGATGCAACGGCACTACCTGCAGGCGGACTGCAAGTAGCCCTCGCGCTATGTCTGCTCGGCATGGCAGCCCAGGAATGACATGAGCGGGCGATTGCAAAAAAGGCTTTTGCACGACATTCGCCTTACTGGCGCTCGCGTGACCAAATAGGTCGAGATATCGCCATTCGCCGCGGACATCCGCACCAGAGGACATCATCATGGCCTCACAAATCCGCACGGCCGCTGATTTTTACGAGCATCATCCGATATCGGCCCAGATCATTCTCGCCAAGCTGGAGGCGGCGCGCGGCACGCTTGACGGATTGCGTCCGGAGGAGCTGTTCCCGCACGATCAGGATCATTATGGCGGCACGGGCGCCAATGATGCACTGGCGAAGTGCGCGCATATCGACGCCGGCAGCAGGGTGGTCGACTTGTGCGCCGGGCTCGGCGGCCCGGCCCGCTACTTGGCGCATCGCTATGGCGCACTTGTCACCGGCGTCGAGCTGACGCCTGCGCGCGTTGCAGGCGCTGCGGAGCTGACACGGCGCGTTGGACTGAGCCGTCAGGTTCATGTCATCCAAGGCGATGTAACCGCCTTACCGCTGCCCGACGCCAGTCAAGACGCCGTCGTAAGCCAGGAAGCGTTGTTCCATGTACCAGAGCTCGCGCGTGCCATGAGCGAGGCGCATCGGGTGCTGCGGCCGGGTGGACGCATCGCTTTCACCGACTGGATTGCGCATGAGCCGTTGTCAGCCGCGGACGAGCAGCTTCTGTGGGATGGCATGGCGGCCGCAACCCTGATCGATATCGAGCGACACGCCGAGCTGCTGCGCGATGCCGGCTTTGAAATCGAATCGATCGAAGACCAGACGGACGGATGGGGCACCATTCTCGCCGACCGACTGCGCATGTACCAGAAGCTGCGCCGCGAAGCCGAGCAAGCCGGCGCACCGGCTGGCCACGACGACTTTTACAAATCCTATGTGCTGTTCGTCAGTCTGGTGCAACGGAAGGTCATGGGCGGCGCCAGACTCGTTGCAATCAAACCGGCCTGACGCGAGAGCGGCCAAATTCAACGGTCGTGCGCCCGATGCGACGCTATTCGCTGGACGACTGCCAGCGAAGAACACCAGGGCCCGCGAGCGGTGCCTGTCGTGATCGGATCGGCCGCCGCGCTCTCCCGCAATCATGGACAAGCGACCGAGCCTTGGGACAGGATCGGGAAGAACGAGACGACAGGGAGTGCGGCAGTGAGTGACGCCATGCAGGACGCCAACGTTGCGGCTTCGGTCGAGCCTGTTTCCCTGCCTGGGTCGATGTCCCAGCGCGTCGATATGTACAACGAGAATGCCCTGAAGATCGGCCTGTTCGGCGCGAACTGCTCGTCCGCGCGCACCGCAACCCTGGTGCCGGAGCGCTGGCTCGCGACTTGGCCGGACTGTCTCGCGATGGCGCGCATCGCCGACGAGGCAGGCATCGACTTTCTTCTCCCCATCGGGCGGTGGAAGGGGTATGGGGGCGACAGCGACTTCCACGGCACCTCGCTCGAGACGGTGACCTGGGCCTGCGGCCTGCTCGCCGCCACCCGACGGATCACGATCTTCGGCACCGTGCACGCGCCGCTGTTTCACCCTCTCATCGCAGCCAAGCAGATGGTCACGGCCGATCACATCGGCAACGGCCGCTTCGGTCTCAACCTGGTGGCGGGCTGGAACGAAGGCGAATTCCAGATGTTCGGCGTGCAGCAGCGCGAGCACGACGAGCGCTACGAGTTTGCGCAGGAATGGCTCGACGTGATCAAGCGCGCGTGGTCGGCACAGGAGTTCGACTTCGACGGGCGCTACTTCAAGCTCAGGGGCGTGCGCGCGAAGCCCGGACCGATCGGGGGGACGCGCCCGATCATCATGAACGCCGGCTCGTCCGGTGCGGGACAGGCGTTCGCGATGCGCAACTGCGACGCCTTCTTCACCTCCACGGGCGGCGCGCGCCTTGCCGCCGCCGGTACCACGCAAGCCGTGGACGAGCAGCAGATTTTCGATCGCATCGTGAAGATGGTCAGCGACATCAAGGCCAATGGGCGCGCGTATGGGCGCGAGATCGAGGTCTACACCCAGGGCCAGGTGATCTGCCGGCCGACCCGGCGCGAGGCGCAGGAGTATCACCGCTACGCCAATGTCGAATGCGCGGACTGGAGCGCGATCGAGAAGATGATGGCGCTCAAGAACATCACGCCGCAGAACACGGGCGCAGACGAGTTCAAGGCCAAGCGCATGCTGCAGGCATCGAGCGGGATCGGCGGCTATCCCTTCGTCGGCTCGCCCGATGACATTGCGGCCGAGTTTGCCAACCACAGCCGCGCCGGGTTTCGCGGGCTCGCGGTGTCGTTCGTGAACTACCTCGAGGACGTGCCGTATTTCTGCGCCGAGGTGCTGCCGCGTCTGGCCAGGATGGGATTGCGGGCGAAGAGCTGAGCTCGATTTGCCGACAGGAGGACTTGATGCCGCTCTTCGCCCTGCGCCCCCTGATTGCGCTCGCGATCGCGCTTTCCCTTCATTCGCGGGTGTCGGCGCAGGACCTGCCGAATGGCGTGATCACCCTGGTAGTGGGCAACGCGCCCGGCGGCATCGTCGACGTGACGGCGCGCCTCTATGCCGATGTGCTCAGCCGCAATCTCGGTCGCACCGTGGTGGTCGAGAACCGCGCCGGGGCCGGGGGCGCGGCCGCAGCGATGACTGTGAAAAGCTCACCCCGGGATGGGCGCACCCTCCTGGTCTATTCGGGCACACAGATTGCCGCCCTGCCGATCCTGCAGAAGGTCGCCTACGATCCGGTGAGGGATTTCGCGCCGATCGCGACGCTGTTCGATCTCTTGAACTTCATCGTGGTGCCGCCTGACAGTCCTGCCAACACCATTGCGGAGCTCATCGATCGTTGGAAACGAAGCCCGAATGGCCTTCGGGTCGGCGCGGCCGGGTTCGGCTCGCCCGCTCACTTCAACAGCGTGATCCTGGCGCTCGACAACGCGCTGCCGATCACGATGGTGCAATACCGCGGCTCGGCCCCGTTGATGTCCGATCTGGTGACGTCACGCATCGACATGGCGATGGTCTCCTACATCGCGTCGCAGCCGTTCGTGCACAAGTTCAAGATCCTGGCCCAGGACGGGGCGACACGGTGGAGCGGCATGCCGGACGTGCCGACCATGGTCGAAATCGGTCAGCTCAGCCGGAAGACGAGCGGCTGGTATGCGGTCGCGGCGCCGGCCGGCACGCCTGAGGCGATCGTCGATCGCCTGAACAGCGAGTTCATCAAGGCGTCGCGAGAACCGCAGCTCGCAGCGCAACTGCAGAAGAACGGCGTTCTCACCAAGATCACGACGCCGGCGGAGCTCCAACAGCTCATGAAGACCGAAATCGAGATCGTCGGCCCGCTGGTGAAGTCGCTCGGGATGGTGCCCAATTGAACCCCACTGGGGCGCATCCGGCCGCGCCGGAATAGTCCGAGGAAGTGGTAAGCCGGGCTCGATCCTGTCGCGCGCCCTGCCGGCCACGATGGGCAAAAACCTGAATAGCGGGGACAGATTGGATTGCGCTTGCGTTCCCGCCGGGAGGTGGTGCATGGCAGTAAGTGCAGAATGGCATTCGCGTCCGCAGCCCTACCGTTGCGGGCGCATCTTGTGTTTCAACTGCAGCCACCGCCATCTCGCCGCCTCGCAGCAACTGGCCGCAAGCGTTCGGCCGGATTTTTGACCGCCTCCATTGTTCTTTTTCATTGTATTTTCCATTGATCGCCATTGTTTTTGCGTCAGCGGTTTTCCCAAATTGGCGCAAGACCTTGCATTGTAATTGGCGGCATTTTTTCATTGCAGATCGATTGTATTTTTTCGATTGTATTTTTTTCGAAATTTTCGTCGGCGCCGTCACAGGAGCGTCACGAGTGCGAACGGCTTGCGACCGCCAGCCCGTTCGGCTGCAACTTTCGACCGGACCGCCCGGCGTGCCGGCGCCAGCGGGCCTGCAGCTTGCGCCCGGCGATGTGGCTGCCAGCGTCGACCGAGCACCGCCCTCGACAGCGCCGGCGAGCGCGAAGCACGTTGCGATGGCTCAATCCTTCTTGCTCAGCACGGCGACGAGCGAGTCCTTCTGCCCGGACCAGTGAATGTCGGCGATGCGCCAGCCGGCCGGCGTCTTGACGAGATCGAGCGTCACCACGGTGGGCTCCTTGTCGCCCACCGCGGTGAAGCGCGCCGTGCCGGTGGCACGATCGGCGCTCGCGCCGGGCGCGACCTTGAGCTCGATCTTGGTCGCCTCCCAGTCCTGCCCCCCGGTGAAGGGATCGAAGTCGAGGCGGCCGACCTCGTTGCGCTTCCTCGACTCGGCCATGTCCTTGGCGATCAGCTTGGTGACCGCCGGCGTGAAATAACGCGCCGCCTTCGCGGCCGAGCTGGTGTCGGTCGACTTGTTCGGCTTCTCGTAGGGCGCGTAGACGCTTTGCAGAAAAGCCTGCGCTCCGGGATCCTGGGCGCGGCTTGCCGGCGCGCAAAGTGCGGCGGCGAGCGCAAAGGCGACAACGGACATCAAGCGGAAATGGCGCATACCGGGATTCCTCGGGACGAGAGACCATCCACGATGAGACCTTAGCACGCCGAGGGTGCGCGCGGACAAGTTTGCGCCACCGGACAGGCCGCGCGCTGGATGGGCCATGCCCGCTCAGTCCTTCTTGCTCAGCGCGGCGACGAGCGAGTCCTTGCGCCAGGACCAACGAATTTCTGCGATGCGCCAGCCGGCCGGCGTCTTGACGAGATCGAGCGTCACCACGGACGGCTCCCTATCGCCTTCCAAGGTGAAGCGCGCCGTGCCGGTGGCACGATCAGCACTGGCACCGGGCTCGACCTTGACCGCGATCTTGGTCGCCTGCCAATCCTGGTCGCCGATGAAGGGATCGAAGTCGAGCCGGCCGACCCTGTTGCGCGCCTTCGCGTCGGCCAGGGCCTCGGCGATCAGGTTGGTGAGTGCCGGCACGAAACAGCGCGCCGCCTTCGCCTCCGAGCTGAGGTCGTTCCACCTGGCGGCCTTTTCATACGGCGCGTAGACGCTCCGCAGGAACGCCTGCGCGCCCGGATCCCGGGCGAGGCTTGCCGGCGCCCACAGCGCGGCGACGAGCGCAAGCGCAAAAATCGACATCAAGCGGAAATGACGCATACCGGCAACCTTCGGGACCAGAGACCATCCGATAGCAGAACCATGCGAACGCATCGCCTGATGCTGTGCACCGGAAGCGGCTATGCCCGATAGTCGGCCTCGACCGTCGCGTCGGCGCGCGTGGCGCTCGTCGCGTTGAAGACTGGGGTGAGCACGATGGCGACGAGGAGGTTGAGCACCACGGTGTAGAACGCCGTATAGCCCGGGAAGGCCCAGCCGCCGATGGCGAGCGGGAACGTCGGCGCGTAGTTCGCGATCACGGACATCACGGTGCCGACGACGATGCCGACCGCCCAGCCGATCAGCAGCGCCCAGTCGTTGAACCAGCGCGTGTAGACGCCGAGCATCACCGCCGGCAGCGTCTGGATGATCCACACCCCGCCGAGCAGCTGCAGTTGGATGGCGTAGGTCGGCGACAGAAAGATGATGAAAAGGAGAGCGCCGAACTTGACGATCAGCGACACCCACTTCGCCATCTGCGCTTCCTGCCGGTCGGTCGGGTTGGGATTGATGAACTCGCGATGGATGTTGCGGGTGTAGAGGTTGGCGGCGGCGATCGACATGATCGCGGCCGGCACCAGCGCGCCGATGCCGACCGCCGCGAACGCGATGCCGACGAACCACGAGGGGAAGCTGTGCAGCAGCAGCGCCGGCACCGCGAAGTTGTTGCCGAAGGCCTTGAAGCCCTCCGCGAACTCCGGCAACGGCCTGACGCCGGCCGCGATCGCGAAGAAGCCGAGCAAAGCGAGCAGCCCGAGCATCAGCGAATAGCCCGGCAGCAGCGCGGCATTGCGGCGGATGGCGTGGCCGCTGCTCGCGCTCAGGATGCCGGTGATCGAGTGCGGATAGAGGAAGAGCGCGAGCGCCGAGCCGAGCGCGAGCGTCGCATAGGCGCCATAGGCGCCCGTCGTGTGCGCGCCCGGGACGGCGAGGAGAACCTTGGCGGCCGGGACCGCGGCGAAGATCTTGCCGAAGCCGCCGAGCTGGATCGGCACGACGATGACGGCCGCGAACGCCGTGACGTAGATCAGGATGTCCTTGACGATTGCGATCGAGGCCGGCGCGCGCAATCCGCTCGAGTACGTGAAGGCCGCGAGGATGATGAACGCGATGATCAGCGGCAGGTCGCCGACCCAGCCGGTCCCGATGATGCCGAGCCCGCCGATCACGACCTGCAGGCCGACGAGTTGCAGCGCGATGTAGGGCATGGTCGCGACGATGCCGGTGAGCGCTACGGCGAGCGCGAGCCAGCGATTGCCGAAGCGGGCGCGGACGAAATCGGAGGCCGTGATGAAATGATGCTTGTGGCAGACGCGCCAGAGCCGCGGAAAGGCGAGAAACAGAATCGGATAGATCACGACCGTGTAGGGCACCGCGAAGAACGCGACCGCGCCGGCGCCGAAGGCCAGCGCCGGCACGGCGACGAACGTATAGGCCGTATAGAGATCGCCGCCGATCAGGAACCAGGTGATCACGGTACCGAAGCGGCGTCCGCCCAGGCCCCATTCGTGCAGCTGGTCGAGATCGCCCTTGCGCCAATGGGCGGCCGCAAAGCCGAGGATGGTGATGAGGACGAACAGCGCGATGAAGATGATGAGGGCAGTCCAGTCGACGCTGTGCACGGAAGCCTCCCCGTCCTCTCTCCCCTTTGTGCGGCTGCGGGCGTGACCCGCTCAATCGTCAGTGGCGAAATACACGATCGCGGTCAGGATCGCGCCGATGATCACCCAGGCGAGCTGATACCAGTAGAAGAACGGCAAGCCGATCCACGCCGGCTCGATCTTGTTGTAGAAAGGCGGCCACAACACCGCGACGAATTGGGCCAGGAAAAGCAGGTACCACCAGCTCCAGCCGCTGCGCCTCTCGCTTCCGCCGTTCGTGTTGCTCATCGTTCGAGCTCGCGCGCCGATTTGGTTCGGCAAACACGTCTGTGAAGATACGCTCAATCTCGCTCAAACTTCGAATGGACACAACCTCTCTGGGCCAAATGCTGCGATGCACACTTATTGCGGTGCAAACGCCGCGACGGCCGGGATCGCGGCGCACGCATTTCCCACTCGCTTCGGCACACAAGTGCCGTCATCAGCGCCTGATCGGGCCGCTCGCATGTGAATGCGGGTCACCCAGGGTCAGCCCGTAGCGGATCGCATAGACGTCATCTGGATGGCAGCAACCAGGTTCCGGCGAGACGCCGATGATCGCGGGGCCGCTCGACTCAGCGGGATGCAGCCAACGCGTCTCGATGATGATTGGGCCCGATAGCGGGACGCCGAGGCCGACGTCCGCCAGCGCGGCCGCGTTCAATGACGACGGCGAAAATGCTGCCGCCAGGCAGGCCGCACCTGCGGCTGCGCACAAGATCGCCCGGCTCATGGTCCTGACCCTCTGTTGCCGCCCCCGACACGCATCCAACGTGTGTTGATGGCGCCAGTTCCCGGCCCGGCGCGTGCAGCAGAAAGGTCCTCGGCTCAGGCCCTCCTAGTCTGGATAGACGCCGCGTAGCACGTCCTCGAAGTGCATCTTCACCAGCTCGTTGCACGGGCAGGAGATCGCCTTCAGCGCCGCGTGGTCGCGCACCATCAGCGAGCCGCGGCGCGTCTGGACGATCCCTTGCGCGCGAAAGCTCTGCAGCACCCGGGTCGTGTGGCTGCGCCCGGCGCCGAGCATGGCGGCAAGCTCCTCATGGGTGAACGGCACGACCTCGTCGCCGGTGCGCTCGGTCGCCGCGATGATCCATTTCGCGGCGCGTTGCTCGGTCGAGTGGATCGCATTGCAGGCGGTGGTCTGGAAAATCTGCGCCAGCAGGCAGTCGGCATAGCGCGCGAAGTAGTGGCGCAGCGCGGTCGATTGCATTTTGGCGGCCTCGAGGTCGGCGACCTTGAGGCGGATGAAATCGCCGCCGAACTTGACGACGATTCGCGTATAGGCCGGGAGGTTCCCCTGGCTGACGATGCCGCCCACCGCGCCCTCGCGGCCGACCAGCACCGTCTCGACGTCACGCCCGTCCTCGCCGGCGACGAGAAAAGACACCATGCTCGGCCCACAGGGAAAATGCACCACCTCGACATTTTCACCCGGATTGTAGAGGACGTCGTTGGCGGTAGCCTGGCAAACCAACAGATGCGGCGCGATCAGAGCGTAGTCCGGTCGCCGGAGCCCCCGCAGCAGATTGTTGTTCGGCCGCATCTCGTCCGTCTGGTCCGGCGAAAACGTCTCGACCATCTATCGCTCCACGCCACCCCAACGGGGGGTCCAGCGGTCAGTTGTGTGCATAACAGCACAGACAGCAAAGGCGCTGCGGTGCTTGACTTGGCACGCGGTCTTACACCGCGCTGGCGGGGGCGCCAACACCTGCGACGTGCGCGTCTGACCGGTGCTTATCACGGGGTCTAACCGTTGCCGATAACACCCTTCCTGAAATCTCGGATGTTCGATCCCGAGGTCGCAAAGGCTATGGGCCTCGCGTTCGAGAAGGCCTGCCACTCGCTGGGCCTCGCGCTGACCAGCGATCCGGCGACCGAAGCTGTCGCCAAGGTGATCATCGAGCTGGCGGACGCCGGCGAGCGCGATTCGGAGCTGCTCTATCAACGCACGGTCGCGCACTTCGGCAAGAAAAGTTGACGTGAGCCGACGCTGAGTCAGATCGCCGACTCGATCAGGATCTCGCACAGGCGCTCCGGCGCGTCGACCATCACGCCATGGCCGCACGCGACCTCATAGGTGCGCCAGGCGCGGTCGGACCTCGCCGACGAGAGGGCCCGATCGAAGCCAGGATTGGCGTAAGACGCGGCGCGGATATAGGCCTTGCGCGGCACCCGGGCGACGGCACCCGTGAGCGCGATCTTGTCGGTGAAAGTCGCAATCGGCTGCGGCACGCAGAGGCGATCGACCCAGCCGCGGTCGGCCGGGTTGACGCCGAATGCCTCGGCGGGACGCGGCGCAACGCCGAGGTCGCCCTGCGCGAGCGCGGCGGCGACCGCCTCGCGCACCGCCGCGCCGGTCAAGTCCTGCACGGCTTCGCCGTCGCGCGGCACGAAGGCATCGAGGAAGACGATCGAGCGCAACGCGGTGCCCATCTGCTCGGCGACGCCCGAGATGATCATCCCGCCATAGGAATGGCCGCACAGCACCACGTCGGCAAGCTCTTCCCACTTGAGCACGTTGACGACGTCGGCGATGTGCGTCTCGAGGTCGATGCCGGCGCGCATGAGGTGCGCGCGCTCGCCGAGCCCGGTCAGCGTCGGCGTGAAGACCACGTGACCGGCGCCACGCAGGCGATCGGCGACGCGTCGCCAGCACCAGCCGCCATGCCAGGCGCCATGGACCAGGACGAAGGTGCAAGGCATCAACGATCCCCTGTGGCGTGTTTGGCGCAGTCCGTCACGTCGCCGCGCGCGCCGTCACGGCATCATCCAGGCGACCACTTTATCCCGATCGACGAGCAGGTGTACCAGGGCCCCAGCGCGTGCGGGCCGATGAAGATGAGAAACATCCATTCGACAGCCGCCGAGAATGGACGGGCTCTCCGCGCGATCCGCGCCGAGCCGTTGACGGAGTTGCGGACGTGGCCGCTCTCCTGTATGGCGCAAAGATCGGTGGACACTCCGCCGTGAAAACCGATCTGCGGACCCAGGCCATGATGGTCATTGCCCTCGGACTGATCCCCGGCCTTCTGCTCGGCTGGATCGCATTCTGCGTCGCCGAGATTTCGGCGGCTCATCCCGAGATCGCCAAACGCCGCGGCTGCCGCGGCGGTGCCTGCCGGACCGCGAAAGAGTAAAACCCACGCGCGGCGCGGGGCCGCACGCGGGTTCTGTTCAAAAGAGATTTTTTCGATCAGGTCGGCTTGCGGCCGAGACGATCGAAGCGGGCCTTCTGCTCATCGCTCAGCGATGCGTAGAACTTGTTGAGCGCCGGCCGCACCGTCTCGATCGCCTGCAGCATGCCTTTCAGCCGCTGCTCCATCGCGGCGACCCGCCCGGGCGGCGTCAGGGCCTGCCCGGTCGGACAGCTCTCGCTGAGGATTTGGCCCGCCTGTGCGGACGCGTCGTTGAGCGCCTTGAGGTCGGCTTCCTGCGCGTCGGTGAGGCGCAACGATTTGTCGATGCGGGCGGACGACAGGCTCGTATTCGGAGAATGCTGGCCGCACAGTTGCGCGACATCCGGCTGCGGCGCATTGCCGAAGGCGTTCTCGTCGAGCGCGTTGAAGCGCTCCTTCTGCTCGTCGGTGAGCGAGTCGTAGAACTTATCGAGCGCCGGCCGCACGGTCTCGACCGCCTGCAGCATCGCGTCTACCCGCTGATGCATTGCGGCCAACCGGCCGGTCGGGGTCGACGGCAGGTCATTCGGACAGGCCGCCTGCATGATGCTCACGGCCTTTTCGGTCGCCGACTTGAGCTGATCGAGCAAAGCCTGCTGTTGCTGGTTCGGCTGCACTTGGCGGGCGATCTGCTCGATCGGGAAGTTCGTCAGCCCCTGCGTCTCGCCGGAGCAGACCTGCGTCGCGGCAGCACCCGGCCTCGCGGCGTCGTTCTGGTAGGCGCGGCTCGACGCCGGCGCGCCCGCGTAAGCGTACTCGGCGCCGTACTGCGGCGCGTAGGCGCCATAGAGGCCTTCGAACACGTCGTCATAGGCGTACGGCCAGAACGTGTCGTAGGCATCGGGCCAGAACGTGTAGTCGACGAAGTCATCGTAAGCGTACGGCCAGAACACCGGGCCGACGAAGCCGAGCACGAAGCCGAAATGATGATGATGACGATGATCCCGGTCCCAGTCGCGTCCCCACCGCGATCGCGCAAAACGTCCCTGGAAGGTCGAGTTCGCGAGATTGCGCGCCGCCGGATTGCGGGCCCCGATATTGGCGAGCGCGGAATTGCGCAGGATCCGATTGTGGCCCGGCCCCTGGTGCAGGGCCGCTCGGTTCGTCGTCGCCGGCGCCGCGCCAACCGTGGTGTGGCCGTTCGGCCGATTGGCGGTGTTGCGGATGCTGTTGTCGTTGTGGATGTTGTTGTTGTGGATCGAACCGGTGGTCGATGGCGTCGAGGCATGCCGCGCGAAGCCTGGCTCATGTCGGCCGAGCTCATGTCCGCCGAGCTCATGTCGGCTCAGCTCGTGCCGACCCAGCTCATGCCGGCTGAAGCTTGGGGCATGCGCGGTTCGCGTTTCATTGCGGTGGGCGAAGCTCGGCGCCGCATGGCGCGCGAAGCTCGGCCCGGCGTGATGCTCGGCAAAATGCGGCGTGAAGCGCGGCCCCGCGACATGCGGCGCTGCGAAACGGGGCGCACCCGAAATATGCGGTGCGGCCGAGAAATGCGGCGCGGCCGACACGTGCGGCGCAGCGGAGAAGTGCGGTGCGGCCGGCGCTGAAAAATGCGGCGCAGCAGGCGCCGCAAAATGTGGCGCGGCCGGCGCGGCCGAGATGTGTGGCGCAGCTGGCGCGCCGCCGCCGCGATGCTGTTGGGCGCTCGCCGTGACGGTCGTCAATGCCGAGGACGCGAGCAGAAGAGCTGCGATGACGCTGATACGTTTACACATGACGGAATCCTCCACGTCGCCACTCCTGAAACGCACGGAAGGTCGGGAGGTTTCACCTGCGACAGCACCGCACGCAATCGTGCGTGAGCCTGTCTTTTCGTTCATCGACAGCGAACGATTCAGCCGCGTTGCGGCGCTTCGCGCGACAGTCCCTTCGCGGCCAGCTCGTCGAGGTAGGCGTGCCAATAAGCTGCGTAATTGCGCCCGAGGTCGACGAAATAGTCCCAGCTATAGATACCGGTCGAGTGCATGTCGTCGAACACGAGCCGCACCGCGTAATTGCCGATCGGATGCACCTCGAGCACCCGCACGTTCTGCTTGCCAGGCACGGTCTTACGCTCATCAGGCGAATGACCCTGCACCTCGGCGCTCGGGCTCTTGACCCGCAGGTACTCCGCCGGCAACTCGAAGCGCTCGCCCGTGTCGAACGTGACGATGAGTGCGGCGCGGTCGCGCCGCAGCTTGATTTCGGTTGGCCAGGCAGAAGATGCTGAGGATGCGGACATGGCGGGTTCCGGGCGGCATTCGGTCGCCGCGCAGCACGGAAAATATGAGCCCGGTCATGCCCTTGTCGAGACCACCGACTCGCCAATCGGGCCGCGAGGCCTTATATACGTTCGGACCGGCGGGACGGCCGCAAGGCCGACTTGCCAAGCGCAACGCGGGTATGAATGGCGTGACGCAAAGCACCCAGATTGCCGGCGAGCTCGAGTTCGACCGTGCGGCCCATCCGGCGCCCCTCGTCGACCCGTTCGGCCGCACGATCTCCTATCTGCGCGTCTCGGTCACCGATCGCTGCGATTTCCGCTGCGTCTACTGCATGTCCGAGAACATGTCGTTCCTGCCCAAGGCCGACATCCTCACGCTGGAGGAGCTCGACCGCCTGTGCTCGGCCTTCGTCGCGCGCGGCGTCCGCAAGCTGCGCCTGACCGGCGGCGAGCCGCTGGTGCGGCGCGGGATCATGACGCTGTTCGCCTCGCTCTCGCGCCACCTCGCGGCCGGCGCGCTCGATGAGCTGACGCTGACGACCAACGGCTCGCAGCTCCGCAAGTACGCGGGCGAGCTCGCGGCGCACGGCGTCAAACGCATCAACGTCTCGCTCGATACGCGCGATCCGGACAAGTTCCGCGCGATCACCCGCTGGGGCGATCTCGACCAGGTCCTCGCCGGCATCCAGGCGGCGCGCGCCGCCGGGCTCGCGGTCAAGATCAACGCAGTCGCGCTCAAGGGCGTCAACGAGGACGAGTTCGCCGATCTGATCGAATGGGCGCATGGCGACGGCATGGATCTCACCATCATCGAGGTGATGCCGCTCGGCGACGTCGGCGAAGGCCGGCTCGACCAGTACCTGCCGCTCTCGATGGTGCGCGCCCGCCTTGCCGAGCGCTTCACGCTCGAGGATATCGACTATGCGACCGGCGGTCCGGCGCGTTACGTGCGGGTGGCCGAGACCGACGGCCGGCTCGGCTTCATCACGCCACTCACGCATAATTTCTGCGAATCCTGCAACCGCGTACGCGTCACCTGCACCGGCACCCTGTTCATGTGCCTCGGCCAGGAGGACGCCACCGACCTGCGCGCGCCCTTGCGGGCCTCCGAGAGCAACGACCTGCTCCATGCCGCGATCGAGGAAGCGATCAGCCGCAAGCCGAAGGGGCATGATTTCGTCATCGACCGGCGCCACAAACGCCCGGCGCTCGCCCGCCACATGAGCGTGACCGGCGGCTGACGGGCCACTGCCCCACCGGCGCAAAAGTTTCAATTGCGCGCGCGGTGGTATTCGGATTTAAGGTCGATGGATTGCGCCTGAGGGAATTGGCTGGGCGCGAGGCAAGCTTTCGCGGCTTCGCAGCGCGCCGGGACGCGCGTGGAGCCTTGCGTCAGTCCGAGGGGGGAACCGTGCGGGGGCTGCTCGCCGTCAGCTCATTCATCGACTGGATCAACGAGAAGATCGGTCTCGTCACCAACTTCCTCGTCCTGCTCGCCTGCGTGGTCAGCGCCGGCAACGCCATGTCGCGCTACGCCTTCAACCTGAGCTCGAATGCCTGGCTCGAGGTGCAGTGGTACATGTTCGCCGTCATCGTGATGTTCGGCGCTGCCTATACGCTCAAGCGCAACGAGCACGTGCGGGTGGAAATCTTCTATCTGATGCTGTCCGAGCGCGGCCAGCTCTGGCTCGACCTCGTCTGCACCGTCATCTTCATGGTGCCGATTTGCCTGCTGCTCGCCTACCTGTCGTGGCCGTTCTTCAAGATGTCGTATGACGTCAGCGAGATATCGGGCAACGCGGGCGGCCTCGTGCGCTGGCCGATCAAGTTCGTGCTTCCGGCCGGCTTCGTGCTGCTCGCCCTGCAGGGCGTCTCGGAGATCATCAAGCGCATGGCCGCGCTCGTCGGCCTGACGACGGTCGACGCCAAGTACGAAAGGCCGGTGCAATGATCACCGAGCCGATGATGCCGCCCCTGATGTTCGGTGGCCTCGTGCTGTTTCTGCTGATCGGCTATCCGGTCGCCTTCTCGCTCGCGGCGCTCGGCATCACGTTCGCGTTCATCGCCATCTCGCACGGCTTCTTCGACCTCAACTACCTGCAGGCCATCCCGGGCCGCGTGTTCGGCAACGTGCTGTCGAACGAGCTGCTGCTCGCGATTCCGTTCTTCACCTTCATGGGCTCGGTGCTCGAGCGCTGCGGCCTCGCCGAAGACATGCTCGACTCGATGGGCCAGCTGTTCGGCCCGGTGCGCGGGGGCCTCGGCTACTCGGTCATCCTGGTCGGCTTCATCCTCGGCGCGATCACCGGCACGGTCGCCGCGCAGGTCATCGCCATGGCGCTGATCTCGATGCCGGTGATGATCCGTTACGGCTACAACATGCGCTACACCACCGGCGTGCTCGCGGCCTCGGGCACGATCACCCAGCTGGTGCCGCCCTCGCTGGTGCTGATCGTGCTCGCCGACCAGCTCGGCAAGTCGGTGGGCGACATGTATCTCGGCGCCTGGGGTCCGTCGGTCTTCCAGATCTTCCTGTTCGCCGGCTACACGTTCATCCTCGGCATCTTCAAGCCCGACCACGTTCCGCCGGTGCCGAAAGAGGCGCGCACGCTCACGGGCTGGAAGCTGTGGAAGAAATGCCTGATGGGGATCATCCCCTCGGCGGTGCTGATCTTCGTCGTGCTCGGCACCATGATGCTCGGCCTCACCACGCCGACCGAGGCCGGCGCCATGGGGGCGATCGGCGCCATCGTGCTCGCGGTGCTGCATCACAAGGAGTTCAGCCGCAGCGGTCACATCGTCCTCGTGGTGGGCCTCGTCGCCTGCGCGGTCGGCACCGTATTTGCGCTGCTCGACATGCTGACCCCGTTCCGCATCGCATTCGCGATCATGTATGCGGCGATCGTCTGGATCTGCCTCGAGGCGGTGCGCATCAGGGATCTCCGAGCGCTGATCAAGCAGGGCTACGAGACGACCATGCGCATCACCGCCATGGTCGCCTTCATCCTGATCGGCTCGACCTGCTTCTCGGTCGTCTTCCTCGGCGTCGACGGCGAGGCCTGGCTCGAGCACATGCTCACGTCGTTGCCCGGCGGTGCCTGGGGCTTCCTCGCCTTCATCAACCTGTTCATCTTCTTCCTCGCCTTCTTCCTCGACTTCTTCGAGATCGCCTTCATCATCATCCCGATGATCGCGCCCACCGCGCAGCACGTGCTCGCGCCGATCGTCGGCCCTGACGCGGCGCTGATCTGGTTTGGCGTGATGCTGTGCGTGAACATGCAGACCTCGTTCATGCACCCACCGTTCGGGTTCGCGCTGTTCTATTTGCGCGGCGTCGCCCCGAAGGAGGTCAAGAGCTCGGACATCTACTGGGGCGCCCTGCCCTGGGTCGGCCTGCAGCTCATCATGGTGGCGCTGGTGATCGCATTCCCGATCACCGTCACGGCCTTGCTCGAAGGGCCGTCCAAGGTGGATCCGAAAAAGATCGAGCTCAACATCACCCTGCCCGACGCCCCGCCTATCGACCTCAAGTGACGCCGTTCCGGGCGATGCGGGAAACCGCTATGCTGGGCGCAAACGATCACGCGCGGAATGTTCAAACATTTGGGAGAGCCGAATGAAACTGCTGCTGATGGCCGCATTCCTCGCCGGCGCCTTTTCGGCACGCGCGGTGGCGGCTGAAATCAAGGTGCTGTCCGCTGGCGCGGTCGAGCCCGGCATCAGGCAGGCCGCCGAGGCCTATCAGCGGGCGACAGGCAACACGATCAGCATCCAGTTCAACACCGCGCCGCAGCTCGTGAAGAAGCTCGCCGACGGCGTCGTCGCCGACATCCTCATTGCGCCGCCGGGCGTGCTCGACGGGCAGGTGAAGGACGGCAAGGCCGTCGCCGACGGCCGCACCATGCTCGGCCGCGTCGGCGCCGGAATTCTGGTGCGCGCCGGCGCGCCGCTCCCTGATGTCTCGAGCGTCGACGCGCTCAAGCGCGCGCTCATCGCGGCCGACCGGGTCGTCTACAACACGGCCTCCTCGGGCCTCTACATCGAGAAGATGCTCGAACGCATCGGCGTCGGCGCCGAGGTCAAGGCGAAGACCCAGCGCTATCCGACCGGCGAAGCCGTGATGATGCACATCATCAGCGGCAAGGGAAACGAGATCGGCTTCGGCGCCATCACCGAGATCAAGCAGTTCGAGCCGAAGGGCGCCAAGCTCGTCGGCCCGCTGCCGGCGGAGCTGCAGAACTACACGAGCTACGGCGTCGCCATGCTGTCGAACGCGCCCGCGAAGGACGCGGCCAAGGCGTTCCTCGCTTATCTCGCCTCCTCGGATGCGAAGAGGCTCTTCGCAAGCGCCGGAATAGAGTAGGCCGAGCGACTCGCTCTCGGGACGACAAGCAGCCAAGCACACACGAGACATCGCGTCCGTCCGCGCGCCGAGCGCCGATTGTCTGCGCCAGTATCATCATGCCGGCCGAGGCGATCACGCGAAGCGAAAGCGCGCCGCCGCCGGCCGCATGGACCCGTACGGAACCGGGCCGCGATGGCGCGATTGGTGTTCGGGACGGATGCGATATTCCGGGCCCTCGCCATCATTACGGCCGGAGACCTCGCATTTGAACCGACGAAGCTTCATCCTTGGGGTCGGTGCACCGTTGCTTGCCGAGGCCGCAACGCGAGCACCCATGGCGGCGCTGGCGCAAGCGGCGCCGGCCGCCGAGACCGGCCCCCCCTTCACCGCATCCACCGTGCGCCAGCTCGCGCGCGACCTCGCCCAGCATGACTTCAAGCCACCGGACTCGACACTGCCCGAGAACCTCAAGAATCTCACCTACGACCAATACCGTTCGATCCGCTTCCTGCCGGAGCGCGCTTTGTGGAAGGACGATCATCTGCGCTTCCAGGCGCAGTTCTTCCACCGTGGCTTCTACTACAAGACTCGTGTCGACATCTTCCAAGTCGTCGACGGGCGCGCGCTGCCGATCCGCTACTCGCCGAGCCTGTTCGACTTCGGCAAGGTGACGCCGCCCGCGCCCGATGCCGACCTCGGCTTCGCCGGTTTTCGGCTGCATGCGCCGATCAATCGGCCCGACTACTACGACGAGGTCTGCGTCTTTCTCGGCGCGAGCTACTTCCGGGCCGTCGCCAAGGGCCAGATCTACGGACTCTCGGCGCGCGGCCTCTCGATCGGCACCGCGGACCCGAAAGGCGAGGAGTTCCCCTACTTCAAGAGCTTCTGGATCGAGAAGCCGGCGCTCAACGCCGATTCGATCGTCGTCCACGCGCTGCTCGATTCGCAAAGCCTCGCCGGCGCCTATCGGTTCACCATCCGGCCCGGCGACGCCACCGTCTTCGACGCCGAGGTCGCGCTCTATCCGCGCCGCGACATCGCGAATGTGGGATTCGCGCCCACGACCAGCATGTTCTTCTTCGATTTCAACGACCGTCAGGGCGTCGACGACTATCGCCCCGCGGTGCACGATTCCGACGGGCTTGCCATGCGCAACGGCCGCGGCGAGGACCTGTGGCGTCCGCTCAACAATCCGCGCGACCTGCAGGTTTCGATCTTCGCCGACACCAATCCGCGCGGCTTCGGCCTCATGCAGCGCCAGCGCGATTTCCGCACCTACCAGGATCTCGAGGCGCATTACGAAAAGCGCCCGAGCCTGTGGGTCGAGCCGATCGGCGACTGGGGCGAAGGCGCGGTGACGCTCGTCGAGATCCCCACCAAGGAGGAAATCCACGACAACATTGTCGCCTTCTGGCGTCCGAAGGATGGCCTCAAGCAGAAGGGCGAGCACAGCTTCACCTATCGGCTGCATTGGGGCGCGGAAAAGCCGAGCGCTCTGCCGCTCGCCCGCGTGGTCAAGACGCGCATCGGCGCGGGGCCCGACAGCACCCGGCTGTTGGTGCTCGACGTGATCGGCGAAAAGCTCAAGGGGGCGAAGATCGAGAGCTCGAAGGCGAACCTGACCGCCGATAAGGGAAAAATCTCCAACGTCGTGATCGAGCCCAACCCCGAGACGGGCGGGTGGCGCCTGAGCTTCCGCCTCGCCGCCGGCAACGCGCCGATCGTCGAGCTTCGCGGCCAGTTGATGCAAGGCGACGCGGCGCTCTCCGAGGTTTGGGTCTATCGATGGACCGCCTGAACCAGGTGCGCGCCGCACCCGCGCGGGCGCGTCGCTTTCTTCCTTCCGAGGCGCCGCTCGCGATCCCGCCTCAGACGCTGCGCCAGGACGGCGCGGCATCGTCGTGCCGTGACAATTCCATCCGACCCGCGCTGCGGCGCCCGCGCGGGCTCGCGCTGCGCCGCGCGTTCGTCTTCGGCACCACGGCCGCCGCAACGGTCGCGGCCGGCTTCGAGATGTACAAGGTGTTCGAGGTCGGCGGGATCACGGTGCTGGAAGGCGTCGTGCTCGCGCTCTTCGTCGTCCTGTTCGCCTGGATCTCGCTCTCGTGCGTGAGCGCCGGCGCGGGTTTCGTGCTCGAGCTCATCGGCCCCGCACGTGCGCTCGGCATCGATCCAACAGCGCCGCTGCCGGCGGTCACGACCGCCAACGCGCTGCTGCTGCCGACCTACAACGAGAACCCGCGCCGCATCATGGCGCGCCTGCAGGCGATCCACGCATCGGTCATCGCCACCGGCCAGGGAACGCGGATCGATTTTTTCGTGCTGAGCGACACCACCGATCCGGACATCTGGATCGGCGAGGAACAGGCCTATCTCGAGCTCATCGCCCGCGTCGGGAGCGACCGCATCTTCTATCGCCACCGCGCCGACAATGTCGGCCGCAAGGCCGGCAATATCGCCGAGTGGGTTTCCCGCTTCGGCGGCCGCTACGCGCACATGATCGTGCTCGACGCCGACAGCCTGATGACCGGCGACACCGTCGTGCGCCTGTTCGCGGCGCTGGAGCACAACCCGGACGTGGCGCTGATCCAGACGCTGCCGGTCGTCGTAAACGGCGCGACGCCGTTCGCGCGCCTCCAGCAGTTCGCCGGGCGGCTCTATGGGCCGCTCGTCGCCCGCGGCGTCGCCTGGTGGCATGGCCCGGACGGCAACTATTGGGGCCACAATGCCGCGATCCGCCTCGCGGCATTTGCCGCCAATGCCGGGCTGCCGCTGCTGCGCGGTCGCAAGCCCTTCGGCGGCCACATCCTCAGTCACGACTTCGTCGAGGCGGCGCTGATGCGGCGCGCCGGCTGGGCCATCTGGATGGTGCCGAGCCTTGCGGGAAGCTACGAGGAGACGCCGCCCTCGCTGGTCGAGCACATCGCGCGCGACCGCCGCTGGTGCCAGGGCAATCTTCAGCATCTCGGCGTTCTCCCGGCGCGCGGCCTGCATTGGCTCTCGCGGCTGCACCTCCTCACCGGGATCGGCACATACGTGACCGCGCCGCTCTGGGTCGCCATTCTGCTCGTCGGCGTGCTGATCTCCTTGGAGGCGCACTTCGTCCGACCGAATTATTTCCCGCAGGGCTTCAGCCTGTTTCCCAACTGGCCCGTGCAGGACCCCGTGCGCGCCGCCTGGGTGTTCGCAATCACCATGGGCATCCTGCTCGTGCCGAAGCTTCTCGCCTTTCTGACGCTGCTCGCGCGGCCGGCGCGACGGCGCGCCTTCGGCGGCGCCGTGCGCACATTCGTCGGCATGCTGGTCGAGATCGTCGTCTCCGGGCTGATCGCACCCGTCATGATGGTCAGCCAGTCGCGCGCGATCGCCGACATCCTGCTCGGCCGCGATGCGGGATGGCAGGCGCAGCGCCGCGAGTCGGACCGCCTGCCGATCGCCGAGTCGGTGCGGCGATTTGCGCCGCATACCGCCGTCGGCATCGTGCTCGGCGCCAGCGCCTACGCGGTGTCGTTGCCGCTGTTCCTCTGGATGATGCCGGTGACGGTCGGGCTGGTGCTGGCGATCCCGCTCGCGACGTTCACGGCCGATCAGCGGATCGGAAACGGCCTGCGGCGCGCCGGTCTGCTGCTCACCCCCGACATGCGCGAGGAGCCCGAGGTGATACGCAGCGCCGACGAGCTTGCCCGCGATTGGGCGGAAGAAGCAGATGTCGATGCCGTCGCGCGCCTCGCCGGCGACGCCGAGCTGCGCGAGGCGCATCGCGAGATGCTCCCGCCGCCCCGCCGGCGCGACCGTGGTGACATCGACGTGCATCTCGCCACTGCGCGCGCAAGACTCGACACGTTCGTGACGCTTGGCGATTCGGCGCTCTTCACGCCCAAGGAAAAGATGGCCGCGCTCGCCGATGCGCCGACGCTCGATCGGCTGCTCGCCCTTCCAGGCGCAGGAAGAACCCCGGCCGCGCCCGATCCACGACGCCGCAACTGAGGCCTGGGCCCGCCAGCCCGTTCACATCCGGCTGCGGTTGCGGATCATGAAGCTGTCATAGCTGAACTCCGCCACCTGCCACCACAGATACTGGTCGGCGCGGAATGCGGTCATCGCATCGAACACCTTCTTGAAATCGTCATTGGCGGCGGCGACCTCGCGATAGACGTCGGTCGCCGCCTTGAGGCTCGCTTCCATGATGGCGGGCGAGAACGGCGCGAGCTTGGCCCCGGCGGCGAGAAGGCGGCGGAGCGCGGCCGGGTTTTCCGCGTCGTATTTCGCCAGCATCCAGGCGTTGGCCTTCTCGCAGCACGTGCGCACAATGGATTGGTAGGTGGGCGAGAGCGCGTTCCATTTGTCGATGTTGATGAAGTTGTGGATCGTCGCGCCGCCTTCCCACCAGCCCGGGTAGTAATAGTAGGGCGCGACCTTCACCAGTCCGAGCTTCTCGTCGTCATAAGGGCCGACCCATTCGGCGGCGTCGATCGAGCCCTTTTCCAGCGCCGCATAGATTTCAGCCCCGGCGACCTGCTGCGGCACCACGCCGAGCTTCTCCAGCACGCGCCCCGCATAGCCGCCGACCCGGACCTTGAGGCCCTTGAGATCATCCGGTTGGCGGATCTCCTTGCGAAACCAGCCGCCCATCTGGCAGCCGGTATTGCCGCACGGGATCGCGTAGATCTTGTACTTCTCGTAGAACGCGTTCATCAGCTCCATGCCGCCGCCGAAGAGCTGCCAGGCATTCTGCATGCGGCTGTTGAGGCCGAACGGCACCGCGGTGCCGAACGCGAAGGTCGGATCCTTGCCGACGTAATAGTAGGACGCCGTGTGGGCCATCTCGACGGTGCCGCTGCCGACGGCGTCGAGCGCCTGCACGCCGGGCACGATCTCGTTCGCGGCGAACACCTGGATCTGGAATTTGTTGTCGGTCGCCTCGCCGACCGCCTTGGCAAAAATCTGGGCGGCGCCATAGAGCGCATCGAGCGATTTCGGCCAGCTCGCGGTCAGCCGCCACTTCGTTTCCGGCATCGATTGCGCAATCGCTGGCCGCGCCATCGCGGCGGCGGCCGCGCCGAGACCAGCCGCGCGCAGGAATTGACGACGCTTCATGGAAATCCTCCTCGACGAGCGACCCATGTACATTGGCGCATGTCCTTGTCGGCGAACCGGTGCCACCCCCGATCAGGTCAGGGGCAAGCTTTTCGCCGGGACATGCCCGCCGACCGGTCGCCCGCGGGACGGCAATGCGCGCAAGCTTAACGATCGATGTGGCAAAATGCGGCCTCGCGCGGCGCGCATCTTCGGCGCAATCGTGGCGCCGCGCCCATAAACCGGGCGCAAAAAAGCGAGGGGCCGACTTTCGCCGGCCCCCTGCCCCTTTCCGTCGCTGGCTGTCTGCGCTCAACCCGCGGTGCGCGAGCGGATCATGAAGGTGTCATAAGTATATTCGGCCACCTGCCACCAGAAATATTCCTCGCTGCGGTATTTGACGATGTCGTCCCACACCTTCTTGAAGGCGGGGTTCTTCGCCGAGGTCTCGGCGTAGACGTCGTTCGCGGCCTTGAACGACGCCTCCATGATGGCCGGCGTGAACGGCCGCAGCTGCGTGCCCCCGGCGAGCAGGCGCCGCAGCGCCGCCGGGTTGCGCGCGTCGTAGCGCCCCTGCTGCTCGACATTGGCGAAGCCCGCCGCCGCCCGCACGATCGCCTGATAATTCTTCGGCAGCTCGTTCCACTTGCCCGCGTTGATCATCAGGTGGTTGGCGGTGCCGCCCTCCCACCAGCCCGGGTAGTAGTAGTACTTGGCGATCTTGTAGAAGCCGAGCTTCTCGTCGTCGTAGGGGCCGACCCACTCGGCCGCGTCGATCGTGCCCTTCTCCAGCGCCGGATAGATGTCGCCGCCGCCGATCTGCTGCGGCACGACGCCGAGCTTGGTGAGCACCTGGCCCGCGAAGCCGCCGATGCGGAATTTGAGGCCCTTGAGGTCGGCGACGGTCTTGATCTCGTTGCGGAACCAGCCGCCCATCTGGCAGCCGGTATTGCCGGCGACGAGCGAGACGCAGTTGTATTTCGCGGTCGTGAACTCGTCCATCAGCTTGAGGCCGTTGCCGTCGTAGAACCAGGCGTTCTGCTGGCGCGCGTTGAGGCCGAACGGCACGGCGCAGAACAGCGCGAAGGTCGGGTCCTTGCCGACGTAGTAGTAGGTCGCGGTGTGGCAGGCCTCGACGGTGCCGTTGGTCACCGCGTCGAGCGCCTGCAGCGGCGGCACGATCTCGCCGCCGGCGAAGATCTCGATCTGGAATTTGCCGTCGGTCGCCTCCGAAACGTACTTGGAAATCGTGACGCACGAGCCCCACAGGGTGTCGAGCGACTTCGGCCAGCTCGCGGTCAGGCGCCATTTGACGGCGGGCGACGACTGGGCAATCGCGGGCGTCGCGATCGCGGTGGCGGCGACGCCAACGGTCGCGGCCTGGATGAATTGGCGACGTTTCATGCGGCTCTCCCCTCTGCGACCGGCGCGCGGCCGATCCGTGTGAATTCGCCCCCCGCCTCTTCGCCGCGGAGGTATAGGCAACCATGGCGTGGAATGCCCGCAAAATCCAGGGGGCGAAGGCCGGGGGCGGCATGATCCGGCGAAATCCCTTATGCGGCGCGCCCAATAGGTGCGGCGCATGTCAGCAACATTCCTGGCGAGAAGAGGTAGGCAGGTGAAGAGGCGCGGGCCGCGCGCCACGCCATCGCGCCAGGTCGGAAGATTCACCTTGCGCCGCGTCACCAAACATTAAGTATGGAAGCGAGTGGTGGCTGCCGATTCGGTCGATTCATTGCATCTTGTGCGGGCATATCCCGGCGAGCCGGACGCGGGTTCGCGGCTGCGGATACGCGTAAACGACGGCAAACGCGGTGCCAGCGCCAGGAGGATGTCATGGCACGCATCCTCGTTGTCGATGACGACGTTCTGATCCGCCTGACGCTCAAGACCGTGCTCGAGAGCGCGGGCCACACCGTCGTGCTTGCGGAGTGCGGCCACCATGGCGCCGAGGCGATCGAGGCCTATGCGTTCGACCTCGCGATCGTCGACATTTTCATGCCCGGCATGAACGGGCTCGAGACCATCAAGGTGTTTCGCGAGAGCGCGCCGACCCTGCCGGTGATCGCGATCTCGGGGTACGTCTTCCGCGATGCCAGCGAGCCGGCGCCGGATTTCCTGCGCATGGCCGTCGACCTCGGCGCCGCCGCCTGCCTGCGCAAGCCGTTCACCGGCAAGCAGCTGCTCGACGCGATCGCAGACTGCAAAATCGCGCCCGTCAGCAAGGTCGCTTGAAGCCGCCTCACGCCTCGATGACGATCTTCGGTGCCGCGCGCGGGCCGGCGCCACCGCCCAGCGCCTCGCGCACCTTGGCGGCGATGCCGCGGAAGGCTTTCGCGTGCGGGCCATCCGGATCGGTCGCGACCACGGGGCGGCCGGCGTCCGAGGTCTCGCGGATGTCCATGTGCAGCGGCACCGCGCCGAGGAACGGCACGCCCTGGCGCTGCGCTTCGTGCTCGGCGCCGCCGTGGCCGAAGATGTCGGAGCGCTCGCCGCATTTCGGGCAGACGAAGTAGCTCATGTTCTCGACCAGGCCGAGCACCGGCACGTTGACGCGGTTGAACATCGCGATGCCGCGCCGCGCGTCGATCAGGGCGAGGTCCTGCGGCGTGGACACGATCACGGCACCCTTGAGCGGAACCTGCTGCGCCATGGTGAGCTGGGCGTCGCCGGTGCCGGGCGGCATGTCGACCACCATGACGTCGAGCGTGTCCCATTCGACCTCGCGCAGCATCTGCGTGAGCGCCGAGATCACCATCGGGCCGCGCCAGATCATCGGCGTCTCTTCCTCGACCAGGAAGCCGATCGACATCACCTTGAGGCCGTAGCCGTCCATCGGCTTGAGCCGGTTGCCGCCGATGAGCTCGGGCTTGCCGCGCAGGCCGAGCAGCTTGGGCACCGACGGCCCGTAGATGTCGGCGTCGAGCATGCCGACCTTGAGCCCGAGATCGCGCAGCCCGAGCGCGAGATTGACCGCGGTGGTGGACTTGCCCACCCCGCCCTTGCCGGATGCGACCGCGATGATGGCGCCGACGCCCGGCACCGCCGGCTGGCGCTCGCCCGCGTGCGCGGCCGGCCGGCCGTGGCCGGCGTGGGGCGATGGTTGCGGCCGCTGCGGCGCTGCGCCGCGCGCGCCGGTGCGCTCGCCGGTGAGCGCGACCATCGCGGAGACGACGCCCGGGATCGCCTTGACCGCCGTTTCGGCTGCTTTGCGCACCGGCTCCCAGGCCTGAACCACCGCGGCGTCGACCGTGATCGAGAAGAACACCTTGCCGTCGGAGACGACGATATCCGACAGCTTGCCGCTCTTCGGCAGCGGCGTCCCCTCCGGGCTTTTCACCGTCTCGAGGCCCGCGAGAACGGCTTCCTTAGTCGCAGTCATGACATTCGCTCCACAGCTGCCCTCAACATAGGCGGAGGATGATGGGGGTCAACGTCGGGAATTGCCGGTTGACGAGGCCGCCCCGCCGTCGCAATGAGCGGGGTCGATTTTGCCGCGGCAAACGTTTCCGTGAAGGAGGTCAGGATGGCGAAGGTTGCATTTCTCGGGCTCGGCGTGATGGGTTTTCCGATGGCCGGCCACCTCAAGCAGAAGGGCGGGCACGACGTCACGGTCTACAACCGCACCGCCGCCAAGGCCGAGCAGTGGGTCGCCAAGTACGGCGGCAAGAGCGCCAAGACGCCGAAGGACGCCGCGGCGGGCCAGGACTTCGTCATGGCCTGCGTCGGCAACGACCACGACCTGTGCGAGGTCATGCTGGGCGATAACGGCGCCTTCCACGGGATCGGCAAGGGCGCCGTGATGGTCGACCACACCACGGCGTCGGCCGAGATCGCGCGCGAGCTCCATGCCGAGGCGAAGAAGCGCGGCTTCGACTTCGTCGACGCGCCGGTGTCGGGCGGCCAGGCGGGCGCCGAGAACGGCGTGCTGACGGTGATGTGCGGCGGCGATGCGGCGCCGTTCGAGCGTGCCGAGAAGGTGATCGCGGCCTATGCGCGCGCCTGCAATCTGCTCGGCGCATCCGGCTCGGGCCAGCTCGCCAAGATGGTCAACCAGATCTGCATCGCCGGCCTCGTGCAGGGTCTCGCCGAGGGCCTGCACTTCGCCAAGAAGGCGAACCTCGACATCGAGAAGCTGATCGCCACCATCTCCAAGGGCGCGGCGCAGAGCTGGCAGATGGAGAACCGCTACAAGACGATGGTGGCGGGCAAGTTCGACTTCGGCTTCGCAGTCGACTGGATGCGCAAGGATCTCGGCATCTGCCTCGGCGAGGCGCGCCGCAATGGCGCCCACCTGCCGACCATCGCGCTCATCGACCAGTTCTATTCGGAAGTGCAGAAGATGGGCGGCAAGCGCTGGGACACGTCGAGCCTGATCGCGCTGTTGGAGCGCTGAGGTTGAGCGCGCGGCGCTGAAGCATAATGCACGTCATGCCCGGCGAATGCCGAGCATCCGCGTCTTTGCCGCGAGCAACCCGTGGGTGGCCGGGACAAGCCCGCCATGACGGCATGGAGCCTTAACGTCGGCAGCCGCGGCCCTTGCACGGCGGCGGTCCTTTGGGCTGCGGCCGCGGGTGCTGCATGTTCTGCACGCGCTGCTGGAATTGCGGGCGGAACTGCGGCCGGAATGGCTGATTGCTCGGTCGGAAATTCGGCTGGCCCTGAATCTGATTGGCGTGATTGGGGCCGGGCTCGTGGAAGCGCTGCTCATTGAAGCGCGATCCATTGTTGTTCGAGCCGGGCACGTTCACGACGTTCTGGCGCGGGAAGCTCGGCCCGAAATGCGTGTTCGCGCGGTCGACGCCGTTCGGCCCATTGAAGCGGGTATTGATGCCCGGGTTGAGTCCCGGCACGCGCTGGTTCGGCGCAAACCGGTTGGCGTGCTCGAACCTGCCGGGACGCGAGAACACGATCGGCCGCACGATCGACATGCCCGGCGGTCGCCGCATCTGCAGCATCGGCAGCGCGATACGGACGGTCGGCGGCGGCGCCATGATGCGCGGCGCGATCACGGTATCGATCGGGCGCAGGCGCGGATGCGCCTGCAGCCGCACCGCGAGGTCCACATAGGCGCCGCCCGGATAGCGGGTCGCATAGGCCGCATAGGCAGCCGGCGTGTTCACGACCGTCGCGTAGCGCCACGCGATCGCATCGACACGCAGCGCGAGCGTGGTGCGCACCCAGCCGGCGCGCGGATCGTTGGGATAGAGGACGAGGAACTCCTCGTATTCGGGCACCGTGTCGTCCTCGACGATCATGTCGTAGGCATCGTCAGGCGACAGGCCCTGCATCGCCGAGACCGGCGTCGCGGGCGGCGGCCCCGGCGGGTAATCGGCCGGCGGGGCGCCATAATACGGTCCGGGGCCGTAATCAGGCTGCGGTCCATAGTTCGGCGGCGCGCCGGCATAGTTCGTCGGCGCTGGATAGTAAGGCGGCGCATAGTTGGGTTGCGGCCCGGATGCGTAACTCGGCGGCGGGGTGTAGCGCGGCTGCGGGCCGGACGCGTAGCTCGGCGGCGGAGCGCTGTTGTTGTCCTGCGGCACCGTCGCGGCCGCGACCTGCGGGGCAGGCGCCGGCGGGCTCGGTGCCTGCGGAGCCTGCGGGGTGGCTGGCGTCGTGACCGGGCGCGTCAATTGCGCCGTCTTGGGTGTTGTGCTTGGCGTCGGCGCAGCGGTCGCGACGGCGACGGCCGGCGCCACCTCGTTGGCGGGCTGGAACCAGAAGTTGGCGGTGAGCGAGGAGCTTTCCCACGGCGTCTGCTGACCGTTGGTCGCCTGGTTCACCTTGAGGCGCACCTGTTTGAACAGCTGCTCGATCTGCAGGTGCGGCTCCTTGGAGACCTCGATGAAGGCGGCCGTGTACGGGCTGTGCCCGCCCGCCCCGTCGGTCGCCTCGGTGCCGGGCGCTGTCGAGTAGGCGACGATCGAGCCGCTCGGCGCATCGACGATCGCAAGCCCGCGCGTCTGCTTGGAGGTCGCGAATGGATTGTTGCGGCAGGCGTCGAGGATGACGATGCGCATCTTGCTCGGCACCGACGCGAGCGCGTTCATCACGTCAGCGAGCCGCACGGCGGCGATCGCGATATCGGACTCGCGCTCGATCTTCGCATCGACCGGGATCAGGAAGTTCTCGCCGTCGACCTGAACGCCGTGGCCCGCGTAATAGACGAGCGCGACCGTATCGGGTCCTTTCTTGGCGATCTTGGTCGCGAAATTCTGGATCGCGTGCCGCATGTCGGGCTGGGTGACGTCGAGCGCGAGCGTCACGTCGAAGCCGGCGGTCTTGAGGTCGTCGGCGACCGCCTTCGCGTCGTTATCCGGATTGGGCAGCTTGTTGACGTTGACGTAGTTCGAATTGCCGATGACCAACGCAAGGCGCGTCTCGGCGCGCGCAGTCCCGGTGAGGCACGCGGCCGCCACCGTCGCGAAAACGACTACTCTTCGCCAACCACCCGCCATCAGGCTCCCCGTGGCGGCCACGCGCCCAGCCGCAGCGGAATACTGCCACACATTCAAGCGATTTTACGACGCAATTCGCACCGAATCCGGGCTGGGTTAAGCAAACCGGATGGCGGGCGGTCGCTGCTCTCGAATCTACCGCTCTTTCGCGACGCTTGGACGAGCCGAAACTTCCGCATGCCAACGCCGCAAGTTGGCGAGCCCGTCGGGCACCACGAGCTTCGCGGGCTTCATGAAATCGACGGCGATGACGCCCGTGATGTCGGCAACCGAAAAGCGTGAGCCGGCGATGTAGGCTCGGGTGCTCAGCTCACCGTCGAGGAACGCCAGGAAATCCAGGACGCGCGGCTTGTTCGCCTCGCCCCAGGCGGCCACTTGCGGCACCTCGAGCGGCGCCATCGCGGGGTGCAGATGGCGAAACACGTTGGAGACGATATTGAGGAGGTGAAACTCGACCCGGCGCTGCCACATTTCTATCAGCGCCTGCTCCAGCGCCCCCTCGCCGAATAGCGGCGGCTGTGGCTGCAGCGCCTCGATGTAGCGGCAGATGGCGATCGATTCGGCGATCGCGGTGCCGTCGTCGAGCACGAGCGCGGGCAGCCGCTGCATCGGATTGATGGCGCTGTAGCCGGGCGCCTTGTGCGCCTGCGCGCCGAGGTCGACCGGCTCGGTCGGCAGGCTCACGCCCTTCTCGGCGAGAAAGATGCGCACGCGGCGCGGGTTCGGCGCACGGCCGGCATCGACGTAGAGTTTCATGACGACATCTCCCCGCCTGCACAAAGCGGGCCGGCCAACCCCAACCTGATGCCGCAACCCGAGCCGCGAGCGTAGCATCCGGCGGGCCGGGCGGCAGTAACGATCGATTAACCTCAATTTTTCCTGGAGGCTAAGCGCACCCTTAAGAAATTTACGGCAAGTTCGCGTGTTGAAAGACGGGTGTGGCCGTGTCCATCAGCATTTCCATGCCGCCGGGCGCAGAACGCGAGGCGGTCTCCGACAAATCGGCGGTGACGCGCCGCCGCAGCGCGTTGCAGCGCGTGCGCGAGGCCCGCGACCGGCTGACCTCGACCAGCGGGACCCGCCCGGCCTTCGACGCCGAGCTCTTGCGCCAGTTCGCGCAGAACCGGCAGTCCGGCTCGCTCGTCCTCATCATGCTGATCTGCTCGATCGGCATGCTGTCGGGAGTGTGGACCGGCGCGCTCACGGCCGGCACCTGGACGGCGTCGGTCCTGCTCATTCACCTGATCATCCTGCTCGCGTGCAGGCGCTTCCTCGCCGAGCAGCCGACGCTCGCGCAGATCCGCGCCTGGCGTCTGCGCTTCATCATGCTGGACCTCTTCTTCGGCCTCGGCTGGATGTTCGACCTGATCCAGCCGATCGGCGTCGACGAGAGCTCCGGCACCTTCAACCTCTTCGTGCTTCTGCTGCTGGTCGCCATCTCCAGCATGCTCGCGTCGAGCCTGCCGATCGCGGTGCTCGCGCTCACCACGCCGGTGTCGATCGCGGTCGCGCTCGACTTCCTGATGATGGGCAACGTGCACGGCTATATCCTGGCCGGCATGGCGATCACGGCGCAGTGCTATTTCGCACTGCTGGCCTATCGGCTCTACAGCTCGACGCTCGCGGCGCTCGAGGCGCGCGCCGAGAAGGACGCGCTGATCGGCGAGCTCGAGCAGGCGCGGATGAAGTCCGACGAGGCGCGCCGGCGCGCCGAGGCCGCGAACATCGCAAAATCGCGCTTCCTCGCCCAGATGAGCCACGAGCTGCGCACGCCGCTCAACGCGATCCTGGGCTTCTCGGAAGTCATGAAGAACGAGATCTTCGGCGGCCATGCGGTCGCGGCCTACAAGGACTATTCGGGCGACATCCATTCCTCGGGCGTCCACCTGCTCGGCCTGATCAACGAGATCCTCGATCTCTCGCGCATCGAGGCGGGCCGCTATGAGCTCAACGAGGAGGCGGTCGTGCTGACCGCGACCATCGAGGAATGCCATCATCTCCTCAAGCTGCGCGCCCGCAACCGCGGCATCACCATCACGGAGATGTTCGAAAGCGACATGCCGCGCATCTGGGCCGACGAGCGCGCGGTGCGGCAGGTGTGCCTCAACCTGCTCTCCAATGCGATCAAGTTCACGCCGCAGGGCGGCGAGATCTGGCTCAAGGTCGGCTGGACCGCGTCGGGCGGGCAGTATCTCAGCGTGCGCGACACCGGCCCCGGCATTCCGGAGGAGGAAATCCCGATCGTGCTCGATAGCTTCGGCCAGGGCTCGAATGCGATCAAGTCGGCCGAGCAGGGCGCCGGCCTCGGCCTGCCGATCGTGCGGCATCTGATCGACCTGCATGGCGGCACCTTCGCGCTGCGTTCCAAGCTGCGCGAGGGCACCGAGGTGATCGTCACGTTCCCGCCGGAGCGCGTGATGTCGGCGCTCGAGCCGATCCGCGAGCACGCGCCGCGCAAGAGCGACACCGACGACATGCACCTCACCGCCGAGGACAAGGCACAGCTGCGGCGCAAGCCCATGTTCGGGATCGGGGAATGACGGTTGCGTTCGGCGCGCCAACCCCTATGTTTCTGCCGATTCACGCAGTCGGCGCCGCCCGGTGATCGAAAGCCCCTGTAATCGCGTCTGCACGCTCGATCCGGACACGGACCTGTGTCTGGGCTGCGGCCGCAGCCTCGCCGAGATCATGGCGTGGACGCGGATGTCGGATGCGGAACGTGCGCAAGTCATGGCGGACTGCGGGCGAAGGATGCAGGCGCGGCGACGGCCCGCTGGTTGAACGAACGAGACTCCCTCGGTGCAGCGACTGTTTCCCTGGATCATTCTCGCGCTGGCACTTGCACTGATCGTGCTGCTCGCGCGCCACAGCGAGGGGCTGACCGGCCCGATCTCGGCGGGCGATATGGCCTCGCTCGCCTACAAGGTCGCGCTCGTGGTCATCGTCAGCGGCTCGGTGCTGGCGATCTTCCGGCACAACTTCTCCCAGGCGCTCACCTCGGCGCTGATCTGGGTGGTCTTCGCCTTCGTGCTGGTGCTGCTCTACACCTATCGCTTCCAGATCCACGATGTCGGCGAGCATGTGCTCGCCGAGCTCGTGCCCGGCCACGCGATCACGCACGGGCACACGGTCGAGCTCGCGCGCACCAATACGGGCGAGTTCCGCATCGGTGCCGAAATCAACGGCGCGCGTGTCGCCATGGTGCTCGACACCGGCGCGAGCTCGGTGGTGCTCACCCACGAGGCCGCGCGCGAGGCCGGGCTGCCGACCGAGTTCATCAGGTATTCGGTGAGCGTCGAGACCGCCAACGGCCACACGCTGGCGGCGCCGGTGACGCTCGACCGCATCGCCGTCGGCGGCATCGTCGAGCACCAGGTGGCGGCGCTGGTCGCCCAGCCGGGCCAGCTCAAGGTGAGCCTGCTCGGCATGAGCTTCCTCAACCGCCTGCGCAGCTTCCAGGTGGAAGGCGGCACGGTGCGGATGCAGGGGAATCAGTGAGGGACAGGCGAATAGCCAATGGCGAGTAGTGACTGGAGAATGACGAACAGGAATTCTACTCGCTATTCGCTAGTCGCTATTCGCTATTGGCCACGCACTAACCTCCCTGTTCGCCCCCGACCCCGAGCAGCGTCGCCACGAACCGTGCGCTCGCGAGCAGCAGGAAAATCGCAAAGCTGACCTCCATCGTGCGGCGCGACAGCGCGTGCGCGAGCCGCGCGCCGTAGGGCGCGACCAGGGTCGACACCGGGGCCATCACGACGACGCCGATGAGCGAGACGAAGCCGATCGAGAACGGCGGCATCTGCGACTGTTGCGGCCAGCCGGCGATCATGTAGCCGATGGTGCCGGCGATCGCGATCGGCACGCCGAGCGCCGACGAGGTCCCGACCGCCTGGTGCATCGTGCGGCCGTAGAGCGTCTGGATCGCATTGGAGACCGAGCCGCCGCTGATGCCCATCAGCGAGGACGCGAGGCCGACGATCAGGCCGAAGCTCGACATCGCCGGCTGGCCGGGAAAATCATCGGCGATCCGCCCGCCGTCGCGGCCGAACAGGAGCTTGAACGCGATCGCGCACGCGATCACCACGAAGGCGATGCGAAACACCGCGGCCGGCGCGAAAGCCGCGAGCACCGACCCGATCGCGATGCCGGCGAGCGCCGGCAGCACCCACAACTTGACGACGTCGAGGTCGACCGCCCCCTTGGCGCGGTGCGCCCGATACGAGCGAATGGCGGTCGGCACGATGATGGCGAGCGAGGTGCCGACGCATAATTTTATGCGCACCGCGTCCGGCACGCCGATGACGCGAAAGATTTCGTTGAGCACCGGCACGATGACGGCGCCGCCGCCGATGCCGAACAGACCGGCCATCAGGCCGGTCACGATCCCGCCCCCGATCACGCCGCCGAGCAGCAGCGCGATCTCGCTCATCGGCACCCCGAACATCTCGTCGCGGTCCTTGTTGCGGCAGCGTCAAGCGGCTACCGTCTGCATCGCCCCGTCCTCGCGCACGACTGCCAGCGCGTCAAGCAGCACCTGCGCGCCCGCCCCCGGCTTGACGCCCTCGGTCGCGAGGTGGCGGCGGAAGAGCCGCGCGCCCGGCACCGCGTGAAAGAGGCCGACCACATGCCGCGTGATCGCATGCAGCCGCGTGCCGCGCGCGACCTCGCGCTCGATATAGGGCACGAGCGCGAGCGCGGCCTCGCGCGCTGAGGCGAGCGACGCAGGTTCGCCGAACAGTTCCGGATCGACCGCCAGCAGCCGCCACGGGTCCTGATAGGCGGCGCGGCCCATCATCACGCCGTCCACATGGGCGAGCTGGGCGGCCGCCTGGTCGAGGCTTCCGATGCCGCCATTGATCGTGATGTCGAGCGCCGGGTTCGCCCGCTTGAGCCGGTGCACGCGGTCGTAATCGAGCGGCGGGATGTCGCGGTTCTCGCGCGGCGAGAGGCCGTCGAGCCAGGCCTTGCGCGCGTGCACGATCAGCGCGTCGGCGCCGGCCGCGACGACCGTGCGGGTGAAGGCATCGAGCGATTCCTCCGGATCCTGGTCGTCGATGCCGATGCGGCATTTGACCGTGACCGGGATGCGCACCGCCGCCTTCATGGCGGCGACGCCGTCGCCGACCAGCGCCGGCTCGGCCATCAGGCAGGCGCCGAAACGGCCCACCTGCACGCGATCCGACGGGCAGCCGACATTGAGGTTGATCTCGTCGTAGCCGTGGTCGGCGCAGATGCGCGCGCTTTCGGCGAGCGCCGCGGGCTCGGCGCCGCCGAGCTGCACCGCGACCGGATGCTCGAACGGATCGAACGCGAGCAGCCGCGCCCGGTCGCCATGCAGCACCGCGCCGGTCGTGATCATCTCGGTGTAGATCAGCGCCCGGCGCGTGAGCAGGCGATGGAAGAATCGGCAATGCCGGTCCGTCCAGTCCATCATCGGCGCGATGCTGAAGCGGTGGCTGCCCGGCGGTGCGCTCATCCGGTCTACTTGGCGCACATCAACAAGGGAGACAAGCCCGCTACGACGCGAGTTGCCTGCCGAAATCCACCGCCGTCGTATTCGCCCCGCTGACCACGACGCCGACGCGCTCGCCCGGCGCCGGCACATACGCGCCGCTGACGAGCGCCGCGAAGGGCGCTGCGGCGCCCGGCTCGGCGACGATTCGCGCGCCCTCCCACAACGCCCGCTGGGCCGCGACGATCGCTTCGTCGGTCACCAGCACGACGCGCTCGACGTTCGCGCGCACGATCGGGAAGTTCAGCTCGCCGATCCGGCGCGGGGAGAGCGAGTCCGCCGCGATGCCGCCGGTCTCGGCATCGACCGGCCGCCCCGCCGCGAACGCGCGATAGAGCGTCGGCGATTTCTCCGGCTCGACGCCGATCACCCGGACGCGGCGCTGATACCAGGCGGCGACGCCGGAAATCAGCCCGCTGCCGCCGACCGCGACCAGCACGCTGTCGAGATCGGGCGCCTGCCGCTCGAGCTCGCAACCGAGCGTGCCGGTCCCGAGCATGGTCTCGACCTGGTCGAAGGCGTGCACCGGCAGCGAGCCGGAGCTCGCAACCCAGGCTTCACTCGCCGCCAGCGCCTCGGCATATCCCGCGCCGCCGACCACGAGATCGGCGCCGTAACCGCGAATGCGCGCGATTTTCGCCGGCGACGACACCGTCGGCACGAAGATCTTCGCCTTGGCACCGAGCGCGCGCGCCGCGAACGCAACCGCGGCGCCGTGGTTGCCGCCCGACGCCGCCGTGACGCCGGCGGCCGGCACCTGCCGCAGCAGAAGGTTGGCGAAGGCGCCGCGCACCTTGAAGGATCCGGAATGCTGCAGCAGCTCCAGCTTGAGCACGAGGCGCATCGGCGCAAGCCCGAAATCGGCGCCGTCGACCGCGACGACCGGCGTCTCGCGCACATGGCCGCGGATGCGCGCGAAGGCTTGCGTGATAGCCGCCGGATTGACTGACGCCTCCACACCCTGATCCATGGCCCGATCCTTGCCGTTGTGCCCCGCCCGTCCCGATGTCGCGTTGACATTACTTAGGAAATTGGCAAATTGTAAATATGCCTATTCTCGACGTCGCCAAGGCGATCGCCAACGACCGCAGGCTTCAAGTCCTGCAGTGGCTGAAGCGGCCGCGCGCGCACTTTCCCCGCCAGGTCGACGGCGATCTCGTGCGCGACGGCGTGTGCGGGCTCTTGATCGCGCAAAAGCTCGGGGTGAGCCAGCCGACCGCGAGCGAGCACCTCAAGGTGCTGGCGCGGGCGGGTCTGTTGCGCACCAAGCGGATCAAGCAGTGGACGTTCTATCGTCGCGACGAGCGGCGGATCGCCGACATCAAGAAGGCGCTGCAGTCGGCACTGTGAGCCGATCAATGGGAGCGCAGCGCCTTACCGCATCTTCGCCAGCGCGCAATCGTGGTCGAGCAGCTCCTCGCCCGAGCCCGGATCGTTGGTCGCCGGATTGACGTGGCCGGCGAGCAGCACGAATCCGCGCGGCAAGCCGACCACGACCAGCGTCCAGTTGCCCATGTGCTGTCGCGCGGCCGGGATGTTGCGCGCCAGCACCTCGAAGGGATCGAGGCCGGCAAGATCGCGGTTGGGCACCCGCATCGCCAGATAGCGATGCCCGTTGACGGCCTCGCCGAGGTCGCCCCAGCGCGGCCCGATGCGACGGGCGTGGCGCAGGAGATAGCGGCGCAGGTCGGGCCGTACGCAGTCGACGTGGATGTGCAGCTGGTTCTGCGAGCGCCCCTGCATCGAGTTGACCGCGAGCCCGATCGCGTCGCGCGGCAGCTCCTGGTGGGCGCGGGCGAAGACGTAGAAGCGCGCGCCCCAGGCGGGCGCCCAGTAGTTCGGCGCGTTGGCGGCCAGCAGCGCCGGATCCTCGATGCCGGTGACGCGCGCGGTCGGGATCACCAGGAACTGGGTGTTGCCGACAAGGTCCTTGAGCACCACGTGGCCGCGTTCGACACCGCCCGTGAGATCGACCTCGGCGCACGGCGCGGCATTACGATGCTGCTGCTGGTTCGGCACGCATTGGCCGCTCACGATCTTCCACAGCGCGTCGGGATCGGCGGCGCGCGCCGGCATCAGGCCCAACGCGATGACGGCGAGCGCCAGCGCGGCAAGCCGGATCAGCATGGGCCGGCGGCAACGGACGGGCACGGGCAAGGCAGCGGGCATTATCGTCTCGCGTGAGGCACAGTGGAGTTGCGGGGACGCTAAATGATTTTCCGGCGAAGTGGAATGGAATCCGCATCGGACGCGGGCTGCACCGATGCGTTTCCGTCGAAACTCTAGCCGGCCGCCCGCCGCCGCACGAGCAAATCGCGGATCTGCGCGGGCGCGCCGGTCACGGCGTCGCGGCATTTCCAGCCGAGATACGTCAGTCGTCCCATCAGCGATTGATGGTGCTTGAGCGTCCGCGAGCGCAGCACGTGATTGAGACCGGCCGGTAGGTTGACCACCTCGGTGTCGAGAACATCGGAGGCCATCTGCATGATGGCGTCGAGCCGCGCCCCCCAGGCCGAGTCGTCGAGGTCGACGCGCACCCGGATCGCGTACTCGGTGTCGTAGATGTCGGAGAGGATTTCCTTGGCGCGGGGAATGTGCTGCTTGCGCAGCGTCACCCGCAGCTCGTCGACCGCGTCCTCGAGCCGGTCGAGCACCAGGACCATCGCAAATCCGTAGGGCGCGGCCGCGATTTCCGCCGCCGCCTTGGTCTCGGTCGTCTTGGTGGCGAGGCGCAGGAGCTGCCAGGGGACGACGAGGCGCTTGAGGATCAGCATGAGGGCGAACGGCATGGCGTCGGGTTGCGCAGCGACGACGCGGTCGACCGCCGCGCGCGTGCGCTCGAGGCGATCATTCTCGAGCTTGTCGATGCGGACCGGCAGCTCTTCTTCCAATCCGGCGAGCTCGCTGCGCGCTTTGAGAACCCGCTGCATCTTGAGGAGATCGCTGAAGTTCGCGGCGGTGGCGCCGTGCTTGCCGAGCCGCGCCCGCGCCTGCTCGGCGCCGGTCTGCGAGGCGAGCGTGCCCTGGAGATACTTGACGGCCTTGTTCTGGAACTGTTGGACCGCCTGATCGAGCTCGCGCTGTCGGCCGCCGACCAGAAATTGCTTGATCTCGCCCGCATAGGCGCGGGCCATGGAGGCCATCAGATCGCGGGTGATCCAGTCCCAGATCGGCTGCAGCGAGACGCGGGCGATCTGCCCATCATTGGCACGCTCGGGCGGGCGGTTGGTCAAATAAGGATCGAGCACCCGGAAAAAATGGCGGCCGGCCGGATCGAGCTTGTCCGCCGGCTGGGCCTCGGCGGGCTGGTCGGGTCGATCGGCGCTGAGTTCGGCGACGATGATCTCGGCGCCGGGAAAGTTCTCGCCGTTCTGGCGCAACCGCTCGATCTCGGCGAGAAGGCGCGCGCGTGTATTTGGGGTCAGCTGCCGCAGATACCCCCTCAAGGCTTCCACTGGGGTCTCGGTGCGGTTCATCCCGTGTCAGCCGACCAAGGTCGCCCGCGGGTCGATCTTGCGACCGCGTTTCACCTCATGCGTGTTTCTTGGGCATCGTAGGGATAAAATCCTTAACCGCGCATTAAGGATCGCGCGTCGTCACGCTAGGGCAACAAGGCACCGGGCAACCTGCTGGGCCGACCCGTCGGACGGGGAAAATGATCGTCCTGAACAATCGCGCCCTGCCCGGCTGGTCGCCGGACAGGGCGCGTGGGAGAGGTCGCGTTGATGTGTGGGGGTTTGACCGTCGCGACCGCAGGACTCGTTACATCGGATTGACGCCGGGCACCGGCTTGTAGGGTGCCGGATTGGTGACCGCCGGGGTCGGCGGCGAATTGAGCATCGGGTTGGCGCCCTGGACCTGATCGGCCTGCGCAGCCGCATGCGCGGCCGGGATCGTGGTCGGGTGCTTGTGCTTCGCGGCCGAAGCGCTCGACGTCCACGCCATGGCGGCGATCGCGCTCACGGCGAGCAAGGTGATCGTGTTTTTGGGCATTGGGAACTCCCCTGGATGTTGTTCAAGTTGCGCATCTGGCGCACGCCGATACGGGCGTTGAAATTTAGCGCAGTGCGCGGGCGGGCCCGATTACGCACGCGTTAATTCGGTTGGCCTGTGCGTAAAGAATGCGAAGATGAATTACGTGCGCATAAAAATGTGCGGGCGACGCGTAAAGAGCGCGTGCGCTGAACATGCGCGCGAATGCTGGTCGGTGTCGAGAGAGTTGGGCGCGGTCGACGCTCCTTGCGTGACCCTGGCAAGGTCTTTGCCAGGTCCTTGCACTGTTTGTTGAATTTTACCCTCTTGCATTGTTCTTGTTTTGTTCTAAACTCTCTTTTCCCAGAAATTCCGGACTGCGTAAGTCATGTCCTCTGCCGCCATCATTCATGGCCCTATTCTCGGCCGCGACCGCGCCGTTGTCGTCGACGAGCTGCGCCGATTGCTGCCGCGCCTGGAAAGCGCAGCCGCGACGACGCGCGCCCTGCCCTTCGGGCTCGCGCCGCTCGATGCGCATCTGCCGCAGGGAGGGCTCGCGGTCGGCGCCCTGCACGAGGTCGCGCCGCAAGAGCCCGGCGACATGCCGGCGGCGTTCGGCTTTCTGGCCGCGCTGCTCGCGCGCTTTGCGCCCTCCTCACGTCCAGTCCTCTTCATTGCCCCCTCGCATGCCTTCACGGAGCACGGCCGCCCGCATGGCCACGGCCTCGCGCAGCTCGGCCTCGATCCGGCGCGTCTGATCCTGGTCGAGACGCGGAACGAAAAGCAGGCGCTGTGGGCGCTCGAGGAAGCGCTGCGCTCGAGCGTGCCGGCCGCGGTGGGGGGCGTGGTCACGCGACTTGATCTCAAAGCAAGCCAGCGCCTGCAGCTCGTGGCCGGCGAGGTCGGCCTGCCGCTTCTCCTGTTGCGTACGCCGATTATCGAGGACGCGAGCGCCGCGGCGACACGCTGGCGCATCGGCGCCGCGGAGGCGGCGCGCGACCGCTTCGGGCTCATCGAGCGCACGCGCTGGAACGTGCGCCTCGAGCGCTGTCGCAACGGACGCCCGGGGGATTGGCTGGTGGAGTTCGATCATGCCGCGTATCGTTTCAGTCTGGCTGCCCCGCTGGCCGATCCTGCGTTTTCTCGCGACGCAAGCGCGCAAAGGCTCCGCCGCGCCGGTTGATCCCACGCGCCCCTTCGTGCTCGCCGCCGAGGTTGCCGGCACGCCGCGCATCACGGCTACGAATGCCGCCGCCGAAGCGGACGGGATCAGGATCGGCGAGGTGCTCGCCGACGCGCGCGCCAAATCCGACGACCTGCAGGTGCGTGCCGCCGATCAGGCCGCCGACGACGCGGCGCTGCGGCGCCTCGCGCTGTGGGCGACGCGCTACACGCCGGCGGTCGCGGCCTGCGACGAGAACAGCGGCGCCGACGGCCTGTTCCTCGATATCGCGGGCGCCGCGCATCTGTTCAGCGGCGAGCAAAAACTGCTCGCCGATCTCGAGGCGCGGCTCGCGCGTTTCGCGCTTCCGTCGCGGCTTGCGGTCGCCGCGACCGCCGGTGCCGCCTGGGCGCTCGCGCGCTTCGGGAAGTCGATGACGCTGCTCGCCGCCGGCGCGGAGCACGCCGCGCTCGCGCCCTTGCCGATCGAGGCGCTGCGCCTTGCGCCGGACACGCGCGCGACGCTGCGCCGGCTCGGCTTCCGCCGCGTCAGCGCGCTCATCGACAATCCGCGCGCCCCGTTCGCGGCGCGGTTCGAGCGCGAGCTGCTGCGACGGATCGACCAGGCGCTCGGCCGCACCGCCGAGCCGCTCACCTTCATCCTGCCGCCGCCGGTCTATCACAGCCTGCGTTACCTGATGGAGCCGGTCGCGGCGCAGGACGCCGTGGTCGCGATCGCCCAGCGCCTGATGCGCGACATCATCCATGCGCTCACGCGCGACGGCGTCGGCGCGCGCACCTTGCGGCTCGCGCTCTATCGGGTCGACGGCGGCGTGCGCACGCTCGACGTCGCCCTCACGCGGCCGACCCGAAGTGCCGAGCACGTGGCGCGTCTCATCGCGCTCAAGCTCGAGCGTGGCGGCGAGCTCGCGGACGAGACGCTCGATGCCGGCTTCGGCTTCGAGGCGGTCGGGCTCGCCATCACGTCCGCGGAACGGATGGACGAGGCGCAGGCCGAGCTCGTCGCGGACGGCGACGCGATCGACGCCCGCGCTGACGAACGCTGCGCCGAGCTGATCGACGGGCTCACGCAGCGGCTGGGCGCGCACAGCGTGCAGCGCCTTGCGCCGGTCGAAAGCCACCTGCCCGAGCGCGCCGAGATGGCGGTGGCGGCCGGCGCCGAAGGCGCCGCACCCACCCCCTGGCCGGCAGCCGACATCACGCGGCCGCGCCCGCTGCTTCTGTTTGCACGCGCCGAGCCCGCCGACGTGATGGCGCAGGTGCCCGAAGGCCCGCCGCGGCGCTTTCGCTGGCGCGGCGTGCTGCACGCCGTCGCCAAGGCGCAAGGACCGGAACGCATCACCGCCGAATGGTGGCGCAACGGCGCTGACGCGCCGACGCGCGACTACTACCTCGTCGAGGATGACGCCGGCCGCCGCTTCTGGCTCTTCCGCGAAGGCCTGTTCGCCCGCGAGACCACGGCGCCGCGCTGGTTCGTGCACGGCCTGTTTGCGTGATGATGGCGATGATGAAGACGCGCACCCCACGCTCTTCCCTGTTCCCCTCCCCCCGCGCGCGAAGCGCATGGCGGGGAGGGGTCAGGGGTGGGGGGCGCCGCTTGCTCGGCGCGAGCGGCCTCAGGACCACACCGCGAATTCTGATCAAGCGTAGACCCCCCACCCCTCGCTCGGCGGCTTCGCCGCTTCGCTCGACCCTCTCCGCCAACGGGCGGGAGGGTGACAGCCGAGGCGCTTGAGATTCGGCCATGCCTTGCTACGCCGAGCTCGCCGTCACCACCAACTTCTCCTTCCTGCGCGGGGCGTCGCATCCGCGGGAGATGGTGGCGACCGCCGACGAGCTCGATCTCGCGGCGATCGGCATCGCCGACCGCAACACCTTCGCGGGCGTGGTGCGCGCGCACGCGGAGGCGCGCGAGCGCAAGATCAAGTTCCTGCCCGGCACGCGCCTCGTCACCACCGACGGCTTCGAGGTCATCGCCTACCCGACCGACCGCGCCGCCTATGGCCGCCTGTGCCGCATGCTCAGCGAGGGCAACCTGAAGGCCGACAAGGGCGAATGCCATATCGGCTTCGACGACGTTCTCGGCGTCGCCGCCGGACAGATGCTGATCGTCATTCCACCCGACGAGCTCTCGCCGCTTTTCACCGAACGGCTCGCCGCGCTTGCGCGCGCGGCGCCGGGACGCACGTTCCTCGCCGGCATTCATCGCTATCGCGGCGACGAGCCGCGCCGGCTCGGCCGGCTCGATGCGCTGGGCGAGCGCGTCGGCGCCCCGCTCGTCGCGGTCAACGACGTGCACTATCACGCGCCCGAGAGGCGCCTGCTGGCCGACGTCGTCACCTGTATCCGCGAGAAGTGCACCATCCAGGCGGCCGGCCTGCGGCTCGCCGTCAATGCCGAGCGCCACCTCAAGTCTCCGGACGAGATGGCGCGGCTGTTCGCGGCCTTTCCGCACGCGATCGCCCGCACGGTCGAGATCGCCGAGGCCTGCACGTTCGATCTCGATCAGCTCAGATACGAATATCCCGACGAGCCGGTGCCGCCGGGCAAGACGCCACTGCAGCATCTCACCGATCTCACCTGGGCGGGCGCCGCGCGGCGCTATCCCGACGGCGTCCCGGCCGAGATCGAGAGGACGATCGTCGCCGAGCTCGCGCTCATCGCCAAGCTCGGGTTCGAGCGCTACTTCCTCACCGTGCACGACGTCGTCGCGTTTGCGCGCAGCCAGAAGATTCTCTGCCAGGGGCGCGGGTCGGCGGCGAACAGCGTCGTCTGCTTCTGCCTCGGCATCACCGAGGTCAATCCGGCCGAGATCAAGGTCCTGTTCGCCCGCTTCATCTCGGAGAACCGCGGCGAGCCGCCCGACATCGACGTCGACTTCGAGCACGAGCGGCGCGAGGAGGTCATCCAGTACATCTACCAACGCTACGGGCGCCATCGCGCCGCGATCTGCGCGACCGTCATCCACTATCGCGCCCGCCGCGCAGTGCGCGAGGTCGGCAAGGCGATGGGGCTCACGCCCGACGTGACGGCGGCGCTCGCCAAGACGGTGTGGGGCATCAGCGACCAGGGCGTGCCCGACGAGCAAATCCGCGAGGCCGGCTTCGATCCCGCCAATCCGGCGATCCGGCAGGCGGTGAGGCTCGCCAACGACCTGATCGGATTTCCGCGTCATCTCTCCCAGCACGTCGGCGGCTTCGTGCTCACGCGCGAGCGGCTCGACGACACCGTGCCGATCGGCAACGCCGCCATGGACGAGCGCACCTTCATCGAATGGGACAAGGACGATATCGACGTGCTCGGCCTCATGAAGGTCGACGTGCTGGCGCTCGGCATGCTGAGCTGCCTGCGCCGCAGCCTCGATCTCATCCGCCGGCATTACGGCCGCGACCTCACGCTCGCGACCATCCCGCAGGGCGATGAGGCGACCTACGACATGCTTTGCCGCGCCGACTCGGTCGGCGTGTTCCAGGTCGAGAGCCGCGCCCAGATGTCGATGCTGCCGCGCCTGAAGCCGCGGCAGTTCTACGATCTCGTGATCGAGGTCGCGATCGTGCGGCCGGGGCCGATCCAGGGCGACATGGTGCATCCTTATCTGCGCCGGCGCGACAACCCCGACGAGGTAAGCTACCCCTCGCCCGCGCCCGAGCATGGCGATCCCGACGAGCTCAAAGAGGTGCTCAGCCGCACCCTCGGCGTGCCGCTCTTCCAGGAGCAGGCGATGCAGATCGCGATCACGGCCGCGAAGTTCACGCCCGACGAGGCCGACGGCCTGCGCCGCGCCATGGCGACCTTCCGCCACAACGGCAGCGTCCATCTCTTTCGCGACAAGTTCGTCGCGGGAATGACGCGGCGCGGCTACGACCTCGCCTTTGCCGAGAACTGTTTCGGCCAGATCGAAGGCTTCGGCGAATATGGCTTTCCCGAAAGCCACGCCGCGAGCTTCGCGCTGCTGGTCTACGTCTCGGCCTGGATCAAGTGCCACTATCCGGAGGTCTTCTGCGCCGCGATCCTCAACAGCCAGCCGATGGGCTTCTATCAGCCCGCCCAGCTCGTGCGCGACGCGCGGGCGCACGGCGTCGAGGTGCGGCCCGTGGATGTGAACTTCAGCGAATGGGATTGCACGCTGGAGATGGCGCCGGAGCACCCTGCCGGCGCCCCCTCTGCCCGCTTCTTCAGCGGTCCTCTCCCCGCTGAAGAAGCGGGGAGAGGAAGCGCAACCACCGCGCCTCGCTGCGCCGTGCGCCTCGGCTTCCGCCAGATCCAGCACCTCGCCGAGGACGAGCTCAAGCTGCTCGTCGCCGCCCGCCGCAACGGCTATACCGGCCTCGAGCAGCTCGCTGCGCTTTCCGGCGTCTCGCGCTTCACCATCGAGCGCCTCGCCGAGGCCGACGCGTTCCGCTCGCTCGGCCTCGACCGCCGCGCAGCGCTGTGGGCGGCGCGCCGGCTCAACGCGATCGGCGTCTCGCGCGCGACGCCAAAGTCAGCCGTCAAGCAAGCCGTCAAGCGGGCCGTTCCCCTCGCCTCCCCCTCGCTCCTCGCGGCCCAGCATGGCGACGAGCTCTTTCCCGAGCCAGCCGTCGCGCTGCCGCCGATGACTCTCGCCGAGCACGTCGCCGAGGACTATGTGGCGACGCAGCTCTCGCTCAAGGCGCATCCGGTCAAGTTCTTCCGCTCTGATCTCGATCGGCTCCGTGCTGTGCATAACGCCGAGCTCCGCGGCGATCGCCTGCGCAACGATCAGATGGTGACGGTCGCGGGCCTCGTGCTCATCCGCCAGCAGCCCGGCACCGCCAAGGGCGTCATCTTCATGACCCTCGAGGACGAGACCGACATCGCCAACATCATCGTGTGGCCGAAGGTGTTCAAGACGAACCGTCGCATCGTCATGACGTCGCGCTTCGTCGCGGTGCGCGGCCGCGTGCAGAAGGCCGGCCTCGTCGTGCACGTGGTGGCGCACAGCTTCGTCGACCTCACCGCCGAATTGCGCCGGCTGGTCGACGGCGAGATGGCCGCGGCGGATGCGCAAGGCGAGCTGCCTTTGGTCAAGAGCCGGGATTTCCATTGAGGTATACTCGTCATTGCGAGGAGCCAAAGGCGACGAAGCAGTCTCGCGCCGCAGTATCTGTGGGATTGCTTCGGCGTGCTGCGCACACCTCGCAATGACCGCGATCGCTCATTGACCCAACTCCGCCTCCCGGCTACGGCTCGCCCCATGGCCTCCTCCAAGCACACCGTCGCGCTGATCTCGATCGTCGCTTCGGCGGGCCTCACGGCTGCCAAGGCGATCGTCGGTCTCGCCACCGGATCGCTCGCGATCCTGTCGGAGGCGGCGCATTCGTTGATCGACCTCGCCGCGACCGTGATGACCTATTTCGCGCTGCGCGTCGCCGACAAGCCGGCCGACGCCGAGCATCACTACGGCCACGGCAAGGTCGAGAGCCTCTCGGCCCTTGCCGAGACGGCGCTGCTGTTCGTGCTCTCCGGCGTGGTGGTGTGGGAAGCCGGCCGCCGCCTGCTCGGCTTCGAAGGCGCGGCCGTCGCCGCCACCCTGCCCGCCTTCGTCGTGATGGCGGTCTCGATCGTCGTCGACTTCCTGCGCTCACGCGCGCTCTATCGCGCGGCGAGCGCCCACCGCAGCGAGGCGCTCGAGGCCGACGCGCTGCACTTCGGCTCGGACATGTGGTCGTCGGCCGCCGTGCTGGTCGGCCTCGCCGGCCTGCGGCTCGGCTTCGCCTGGGCGGACTCGGCCGCCGCGGTCGTGGTCGCGCTGTTCGTCTGCCTCGCCGGCTGGCGGCTCGGCCGCCGCACCATCGACACGCTCACCGACACGGCGCCTGTCGGCGCCGCCGAGCGCATCGCGGTGCTCGCCCGCCGCGTCCCGGGCGTGGTCGAGGTCGGACGCGTGCGCGCGCGCCAGGTCGGGGCGAAGCTGTTCGTCGATCTCGAGGTCGACGCGAGCCGCACCCTGCCGCTCGACCGGGTGGTCGCGCTCAAATCGGAGATCGCGCGCGAGATCACGGCCGCCATGCCGGAGGTCGAGCTCAACGCCGTGGTGAGCCCGCGCGCGCTCGACGACGAGACCGTGCTCGAACGCGTGATGGTGATCGCGCGCAACCGCGCGCTCGCCGTGCATCATGTCACCGTGCAGGCGGTCGGCGGCAAGCTCGCGGTCTCGCTCGATCTCGAGGTCGACGGCGCGCTCACGCTCGCGGCCGCGCACGAGATCGCGTCAGGCCTCGAGAGCGCGGTACGCGACGAGCTCGGCCCGGACGTCGAGGTCGAGAGCCATATCGAGCCGCTGCAGATGCACGGCCTTGCCGGCCACGACGCGCCGCCGGCGCGCGTCGAGGCGGTGCGCGCCGCGCTCGCCGCGGTCGCGGCGCAAGACGGCGCGCTGCGCGACATCCACGACGTGCGGGTGCGCGAGACGAGCGACGGCGAGATCGTCAATTTCCACTGCGACGTCGACCCGACGATGCGCGTCGGCGAGGTGCACGAGAAGGTCGACGTCCTCGAGCGCGGTCTGCGCGCGCGCTTCCCCGAGATCCAGCGGGTGATCGGCCACGCCGAGCCGCGGTAGCGTGGGGCCTCAGGGCTGAAAGACCAGGAGTGACGCGTCGACCGGCCGTATCGGCGCGCCCCCGTGAATAGCGACTGAATAGCGGGGATAGATCGAATTCCGCTTGCCCTCCGGACGCGAGCGGCGCATGGCATTAAGTACAGAGTGAGATTCGCGCGTCCGAGGCGTCCCCGCATCGGCGCGCTTTGTTTTCAGGGCGCGCTCTCCTGTTTTTCCCTCCTGTTATTTGCCTGTTCGGGCGCCCCGGTCTTTTCCTTGGTTTTTCAACGCCTTTCCCCGAATCTGCGCATATCGACGTCCTGTAAATCACCTGTATTTTTCAGGAAAGATTTTTGGACTGCACTGGACTGCACCCCTGTGGTGAGACAGGAACGCAAGGAGTCGTTGCAGCCACAATCCAATCGAACCCAACCCTTGCACGTTTCCGCGGGCGCGAGGTGCACGAACATCGTCATGGAATGAGCACCGCCGCGCCCTGCAGCCGCCCTTCGCGCAGGTCGGCGAGCGCCTCGTTGGCGCGGGCCAGTGGATAGCGCACCACCTCCGTCCGCACCCCCGCCTTCGGCGCAAGCCCGAGAAACTCATGTGCGTCGGCGCGCGTGAGGTTGGCGACCGACTCGACGCGGCGCTCCTCCCACAGAAGACGATAAGGAAAGCTCGGAATGTCCGACATATGGATGCCGCCGCACACGACGCGCCCGCCCTTCTTCACGGCGCGCAACGCGAGCGGCACCAGCGGGCCGACCGGCGCGAAGATGATCGCGGCGTCGAGCGGCTCCGGCGGCGCGTCCTCCGAGCCGCCGGCCCAGACTGCGCCGAGCGAGCGGGCGAACTCCTGCGCCGCGGTATCGCCCGCGCGCGTGAAAGCGTAGACGCGGCGGCCCTGCCACGCGGCGACCTGGCACAAGATATGCGCCGCGGCGCCGAAGCCGTAGAGTCCGAGCGCCGCACCCTCGCCCGCCATGCGGTAGCTGCGCCAGCCGATCAGGCCGGCGCACAGGAGCGGAGCGAGCGCCGCTGCGTCGTCCGCCGGCAACGGGAAGCAGAAGCGCGCATCCGCCACCGTATGCGTCGCATAACCCCCGTCGCGCGTATAGCCGGTGAACTGCGGCGCGTCGCACAGGTTCTCGCGCCCGTCGCGGCAGTAGGGACAGACGCCGCAGGTGGTCCCGAGCCACGGCACGCCGACCCGCATTCCCGGCGCGAAGCCGCCGACACCCGCGCCCGTCGTGGCGACGCGCCCGACGATCTCGTGTCCGGGCACAACCGGATAGGAGATATCGGGAAGCTCGTCGTCGACGACGTGCAGATCGGTGCGGCACACGCCGCACGCCTCGACCTCGACCAGGATCTCGCCCGGCCCAGCCATCGGGAGCGGACGCTCGCGCGGCACGAGCGGCGCGTCCGGCTGCTCCAGCACCATGGCCCGCATCGTCGGCATGGCGCGAATATCGGCCCGCGCGCCGAGGCGCGCAAGACGCCGCATATGAAGCAGGCTGGCGTTCCTCTGCGCCGGTCAGGCGTCCAGCGCAAAGAAACGACCAGCTTGCTCGCCCGGCTGTCCCGACGATCGCCGGAGTACGGATTTGCAGTTTATTCGTTCATTCGTCGTGGCAGACCTTGATCGTCTTCATGCCGCTCTCGGCTTCCGAGCGCGTCTTGTAGACGGTGCCCGAGGGGCTGACGACGGTGGTCGTCTTCTCGGTCGGCGCCTTGTTGACGATCGTGCATTTGTGGGTGGTGGCGTTCCGCACCACGTAGAACTCATCGGCGAGAGCCGGCGCCGCAAACGACGCGACCAAGGCCGCGGCGACGATTACGCGTTTCATTGGGTGTCCTCCAGAACGATAGCGCCCTCAGTGACGCGGCAAGGAAACGCGCGCTTGCGCCGACCGGTTCCATGCCGTGTCGGATCTGCGGCATGGCGCAGCGGCCGGAATCGATCGGTCGCGAGGCGCTCGCCGACGATCGGACGAGCGGCAGCCGCCTGTTGGCGTTCGGTCGCAAACCGCCTAGATAGGGCCCTCGCTGCCACATGGATCAACGATGCGCACCGACCAGGATCAGCCCGTCCGCCTCGCCGACTATCAGCCGCCCAACTGGCTGGTCGAAACAGTCGAGCTCGACGTGTCGCTGCATCCGAACGCGACGCGGGTCCGCGCGACGCTCCGGCTCAAGCCCAACCCCGATTCGCCCGCGGCCGGCCCTCTCGCGTTCGACGGCGACGGGCTCGATCTGCAGTCGATCAAGCTCGACGGCGCGCCGCTCCCGCCGGAGAATTTCACTGCGACCCCCGACAAGCTGAGCATCGCGCAGCCGCCGCAGCGGCCATTCACGCTCGAGATCGAAACGCTCGTCGACCCGACCGCCAACACGCAGCTCTCCGGCCTCTATCGCGCCGGCGCGACCTACTGCACGCAGTGCGAGGCGGAGGGCTTCCGCCGCATCACCTATTTTCCCGACCGGCCCGACGTGATGGCGGTCTACACCACACGCATCGAGGCCGAGAAGGCCGAGGCGCCGGTGCTGCTCTCCAACGGCAATCCCGTCGAGGCCGGCGACGTCCCGGGCACCACGCGCCATTTCGCGGTGTGGCACGACCCCTTTCCGAAGCCGTCCTATTTGTTCGCGCTGGTCGGCGGCGATCTCGCGCATGTCGAGGACACGTTCTTCACCAAATCGGCGCGGCCCGTGACGCTGCGCATCTTCGTCGAGCCCGGCAAGGAGAGCCGCGCCGCATGGGCGATGGATTGCCTCAAGCGCGCGATGCGCTGGGACGAGGAGGCGTTCGGACGCGAGTACGATCTCGACATCTTCATGATCGTCGCGGTCTCGGCCTTCAACATGGGGGCGATGGAAAATAAGGGCCTCAACATCTTCAACGACAAGTACGTGCTGGCGACGCCCGAGACCGCGACCGATTTCGACTATGCCAACATCGACGCGATCATCGCGCACGAATACTTCCACAACTGGACCGGCGACCGCATCACCTGCCGCGATTGGTTCCAGCTCTGCCTCAAGGAGGGCCTCACGGTCTTCCGCGACCAGGAATACACCTCCGACCAGCGCTCGCGCCCGGTCAAGCGCATCGCCGACGTGCGGGCGCTGCGCCTGATGCAGTTCGTCGAGGATGCCGGCCCCCTCGCCCACCCGGTGCGGCCCGAGGTCTATCGCGAGATCAACAACTTCTACACCGCGACCGTCTACGAGAAGGGAGCCGAGGTCGTGCGCATGCTCAAGGTGCTGCTCGGCGCCGACGGCTTCCGCAAAGGCATGGACCTCTACTTCACGCGCCATGACGGGCATGCCGCGACGGTCGAGCAGTTCGTCGCCTGCTTCGCCGACGCGACCGGCACCGACCTTTCCCAGTTCATGCGCTGGTACCGTCAGGCCGGCACGCCCGAGGTCGCGGTGACGATCAGCCACGACCCCAAGGCGAAGACCTGCACGCTCGAGATCGCCCAGATGGTGCCGCCGACGCCCGGCCAGCCCGTGAAGGAGCCGGCGGTGATCCCACTGGCGCTCGGCCTCGTCGCGCCGGACGGCCGCGACATTCCGCTGCGGCTCGCCGACGGCCGCGCGATGGAGCACGGCGTCCTCACGCTGACGCGGCCGGCCGAGACCTTCGTGTTCACCGATGTGCCCGAGCGGCCGGTCGCGTCGCTCAACCGCGGCTTCTCGGCGCCGATCAAGGTGCGCGCCAACCTCGGCGCCGAGGACCTGCAATTCCTCGCCGCGCACGACAGCGATTCGTTCAATCGCTGGCAGGCGCTGCAGACGCTGGCCACGACCTTGCTCACCGACAACGTCGCGGCGGTGCGCGCCGGCAAGCCGATGCGCAGCGATCCGGGCCTGATCGAGGCGCTCGCCGCCGTGCTCGCCGAGCCCGCGCTCGAGCCGGCCTTCGTCGCACAGATGCTGGCGGTCCCGACGGAAGCCGACATCGCGCGCGAGATCGGGCGCGACGTCGATCCGGACGCGATCCTCGCGGCGCGCAACGCGCTGCGCGCCGCGATCGGCAGCGCGCTCGGGCCGGCGCTGCGCGACATCTACCGCCGGTTCGCCGCGGCCGGCCCGTACAGCCCCGATGCGGCGTCCGCCGGACGGCGCACCGTCAAGAACGTCGCGCTCGATCTCCTTGCCGCGTCCGGCAGCTCGGCCGCGATCGCGCTCGCCGCCCGGCAATACCAGACGGCGGACAACATGACCGACCGCATGGCCGCGATCGCGACCCTGTCGTTGCATCAGGTCGCCGAGCGGCAGGCCGCGATCGACGATTTCTACCGCCGCTTCGAAACCGATCCGCTGGTGATCGACAAATGGTTCGGGCTGCAGGCCGCGATTCCCGAGGCCGGCACCCTCGATCGCGTGCGCGCCCTCACCCGCCATCCGGCCTTCTCGCTGCGCAACCCGAATCGCGTGCGCGCGCTCATCGGCGCGTTCGCGCAGGCGAACCAGACCCAGTTCAACCGCGCCGACGGCGCCGGCTATGCGTTCCTCGCCGACAACGTGCTGGCGCTCGATGACGCCAACCCGCAGGTCGCCTCGCGCCTGATGACCGCCTTCCGGAGCTGGCGCGCGCTCGAGCCCGGCCGCCGCCGCAAGGCCGAGGCAGAGCTGCGGCGGGTGGCAGCCGCGCCTTCGCTTTCGACCGACGTGCGCGACATCGTCGAGCGCTCGCTCGCAGAGGCGTGAGCGGGCGCGACGCCCGACTCGAGTGTCCGAAATCGCACCGTGGAGCCTGTGGCGCAGCCCCGGCTGCGTTACGTGAAAATCCGCGCCGCCCGGTAATTTCCTGCATCGGCGCGAAAGTAAGAATTTCTTAGAAATTTGATTCGCGGACTCTCGACAAAGATTCGTCGATCGATTCAAATCGAAGTGATTCGGGCAGAGATGCGGCACATCCTCACCGAACACGGATGGGACGGTCCTGATGGGGGAGGCCTGCATGGCGCCCGCTCTCGCGAGCGCGTCAGCAAATTCGGATTCGATCAAGGGGCTGGCGCAATCGATCGCGAAGCCCGCTTATCGCCGCCTCCTCGTCGCCGAGCCGGCGCTTCGCCGCGCGGTGCCGGTCCTGATCATCGCATTTCTCGTCACCATGGCGGTCGGCGCCGGCGTGCAGGTGCACGATCACTGGCGCCAGCAGGAAAGCACGCTCGTCAACGAGATGCAGCTTACCGCCGATCTCGTCACGGCGCGGCTCGACGGCGCGGCATCCATCGCCAGGAACGACGCGGTGCGCCGCGCCCAGGAGCTGCTCGATCGCGCGCTCCCGTCGCACGCGACCGACAATGGGCGTGAGATCATCGTCAGCGATCTCGACGGCATGATCGTCGCGGCGGCACCCGCCCGCGAGATCGGCCGGCCGCTGCTCGACGTGCTCGGGCCCGCCCAGCCGCTCACCACCTTCACGGCAAGCGCCGGCGTGATGGAGACCCCGCTCGCCGACGGCACCGAGGCCTTCGCGACCGTGCGCGGGCTCAAAGCGCCGCTCGGGCAGATCGCCGTCATCGAGCGCCGCGCCGATGCGCTCGCGCCATGGCGCTCGGACACCACGCTCACCGTGACGCTGTCGGCCACCACCGGCTTCGTCGTCCTCATCCTCGGCTTCGCGTTCCACTGGCAGGCGACGCGCGCGCGCGAGGCGGATTCCATTTATGACACGGTGCGCGGCCGCATCGACACCGCGCTCAACCGCGGCCGCTGCGGGCTGTGGGACTGGGACCTCGCGCGCGGCCGCATCTTCTGGTCCCATTCGATGTTCGCCATCCTCGGGCTCGACCCGCGCGACGACCTCCTCACCTTCGGCGAGGTCGGCGCGCTGGTGCATCCGGCCGATATCCGCCTCTACGAGCTCGCGACGCAGCTAGCCGACGGCAAGACCAAGTCGATCGATCGGGCCTTCCGCATGCGCCACGCCCGCGGCGACTGGGTGTGGTTGCGGGTGCGCTGCGAGGTCGCGCGCCAGGCCGACGGCACCGAGCTGCATCTCGTCGGCATCGCGGTCGACATCACGGAGCAGAAGGACCTGATGGAGAAGACGATCGCCGCGGATCTCCGCCTGCGCGACGCGATCGAGACCATCCCGGAGGCCTTCGTGCTGTGGGACGCGGACAACCGCCTCGTCCTGTGCAATTCCAACTTCCAGGACCTGCACGACCTGCCCGACGAGGCGATCCGCGCCGGCACCGCCTACGAAGCCGTGGTCGCGGCCGGCCGCAAGCCGGTGGTGCGCACCACCGGCACCCAGGATGGCGCGCCCGATCTCGGCGCGCGCACCTTCGAGGCCCAGCTCGACGACGGCCGCTGGCTGCACATCAGCGAGCGGCGCACCAAGGATGGCGGCTACGTTTCGGTCGGCACCGACATCACCGCCATCAAGCGCCATGAGGAGAAGCTGATCGACAGCGAGCGGCGGCTGATGGCGACGGTCGCGGATCTGCGCGCCTCGCAGCAGGCGCTCGAGTCGCAGACGCAGCAGCTCGGCGACCTCGCCGAAAAATACGCCGAGGAGAAGACGCGCGCCGAGGAAGCGAACCAGGCGAAGTCGAAGTTCCTCGCCAACATGAGCCACGAGCTGCGCACGCCGCTCAACGCCATCATCGGATTCTCCGAGATCATGGGCTCCGGCATGTTCGGCCCGCTCGGCGCCGACCGCTACACCGAATATTGCCGCGACATCCATTCGAGCGGGCAATATCTGCTCGACGTCATCAACGACGTGCTCGACATGTCGAAGATCGAGGCCGGCCGCATGCGGCTCGACCGCCATACGCTCCAGCTCGACCAGATGCTCAACGATTCGCTGCGCGTGGTCGCGAACCGCGCCGCGGAGAAGAAGCTCGCGCTCACCCTCGACGTCGCGCCCGATATCGCCTTCGACGCCGACCGGCGCGCCTGCAAGCAGATCGTCCTCAATCTGCTGTCGAACGCCGTGAAGTTCACGCCCGACGGCGGCCGCATCGAGGTGCGCGGGCGCGCCCGCGACCACGCGGTGGTGATCGCGATCGACGACACCGGCATCGGCATTCCGCGCGACGCGCTCAAGCGGATCGGCCGTCCGTTCGAGCAGGTCGAGAGCCAGCACACCAAGACCCACCAGGGCTCCGGCCTCGGCCTCGCGATCGCCAAATCGCTGGTCGAGCTGCATGGCGGCCAGATGCGCATCCGCTCGCGCCTCGGCGCCGGCACGCTCGTGGTCGTGCGCCTGCCGCGCGTGCTCGCGCCGGTCGACACGCGCCACGCCGCTTGAGGCGCCTCGGCTCTAACGGTCCCGGTTCAAGCTTCTGAGCGCCGACAGCAGGTCGATATCGTCGATGGCGTCCTTGCCGGCGCGCGCCGCGATGCGCGCCGCTTCGTTCACGATCCATGCGACATCGCTCATCGGGCGGCCCGCCAGCCTGCCGGCAATGTCCGCTAGATTGCCGATCTCTCGGCGCGGGCGCTCGTCCAGCAACGCGCGCAGCACCGCATGAATATCATCCGCGTTCGGGTAGCCGACCTCGATGGCATAGTCGAACCGTCCTTTACGGCACATCGCCGGATCGAGCGCGTCGCTACGGTTGGTGGTCGCGATGACCAGGATGCCGCTCTTGGCGGCATTTTCCACCATGCGCAGTAGCTCGGTGGTCTCCTCAACCTTGTGGTCATGGGTCAGCGGACCGCGATGGCTCGCGAGGGCGTCGATCTCCTCGACCGCAATCACCGCCGGCGCCTTGCCCTTGGCCTCGTCGAAGGCATCCCTGATCGCCTTCGCGGCCTGATGAACCAGTGGGCTCGCGATGCGGCCGAGATCGAGCGAGATGAGCGGCCGGCCGAGCGCGGCCACGAGCTTGGCGATGGCGTAGCTTTTGCCCGAGCCGGTCGGGCCGTGCAGCAGGACGCCGTTCGGCATCGCGACCTTGAGCGCGGCGTAGCGCGCCGGATCCGCGGCCGGCTCGAGGATGTGCTCGCGAAAGAACCGCTCGAGCCGCGGGTGCCCCGGCAACGCAAAGGCGGCCGGATCGATGGATCTGCCGCCGGTTGGCGCCGACCGGGCGTCGGGGCTGAACGCCGCGAGAAAATTCTCGATCTCCGCCGGCGTGAGCGCGGAGTTGATCGACCTGATCGACGCGGCGTCGCTGCGCTCGACCCGCGCTCCGCCGAGAAGGATGTCGAGCGCGAGCGCATGCAGATCCTGCCCGGCGCTCGCTACCTGCGTCGGCAATGCCACCGCGAGCGTCGGCAGAAATAGGGAGGCGCCGATGTCGCTGTCGGGAAACTCCGCGCGCAGCCGCCGGATCGAGCCGGCGAGCAGAGCCACGTCTCGCGCCCCCGGCAAGCCGAACCGCTGCGGCAGCTTGCGGACGACGGCGACCTCGTTGCTCCTGAGCAGTGTCCCCAGATAGCTTCTGCCGCCGAACGAGAAGGCCTGAAACGGGTGATGGTCCGGGCCGAGCAGGCGCGCGGCGCCGACCGCCGCAAGGCCGCCGCTCTCGAGCAGCAGATGGACACCTTCGCCCGTCCGGTCCTGGACGACCTGGTAGCCGGGCCCCTCGAGATTGAGGCGGCCGACGCTGCCGTTCGGCAGCCTCGCGCCGAGCGGCAACCAGGGAAACCCCGACTTGAGTCCCGACATGCCGGCTCACCACTTCATCAGGCTGGCGAGCTCCGCCGCCGCGCCGGGTGCTTCGTCGATCCGAACCTGGTTGTCGCGCATTTGCTTGATCACCGCGTGCAAGCTGGCGAGATCCTTGCGCTCGACCGCAAGCTCGCCGTTGCGCGCCAGGCTGTCATGATGCTCCTTGTCGATCGCGCGATGGCGCTCGCGCGCCACCGCCAGAAAGTAGTTGATCGTGAAGGCCGGCTGCTTCCACGCCTCGACGCTGAAGACATCACGTATCGCCACGAGCGACTTCGTTGCATCATACATGTTGCCCCGCGCGATCGCACCCCGGGCGAGCCGCGTGAGCTGGTCGAACCGCTGCACAGCGGGCCCATCGACATAGGGGCGCACATGGGCGTTGAAAGCCATGACACAGCGATCGATCTCGCCGTTCAGGGTGTCGCCGACGTTTTCGGGGCGCGTCCTGATCTTGAAGATGTCATGGCGGATCAGACGCGCCTCTTCGGCAATGAGACGGCGCGTGTCCGCCTCGTAGGCGCTCCTGAGCTCCTGGCGTTGACGATCGATACGCGCGGCGAGATCGCGGCTCTCACGCGCGATCTTCGGGCCGAGCGTCCGCTCCGCCTCGGCGAGGTCGCGTTGCGCGACATCGAGCGCGGCCTTGGCCAGCGCCTCGCCCTCCGGCCCCTCGAAATTCTGCTGCGCGCGCTGGTATGTGAACATCTTCCCGGTCTTGAACCGGCGGCCGATGCCTTGCCCCTTCACCTCGAGCTCGCAATCGAGCAGGCCGTTGTGGTCTACGGTCCAGTGGATCCGCACATGGTCGCCGCGGCGCACCACCTCGTCGCGATCGAGATCGGAGGCCGCGATCCGGAAGGCACCGATATGCAGGGCGAGCTGCGGCTCGACCACGTCCGGCTCGCGCTGGTAGGCGTCGAACACGAGCTCGCCGCCATCGCCCGGCCGCAGGTCGGTGGCGGCGCGGAAATCCTTGACGCCACTCGCCGGCAGCGGGTGGCCCTTCTCGATCAGGTCGTCGAGCGCGTTGCGCTCGGTGCCGAGCGGGCCCTCGATGATCTTGACCGCAATCGTGTGGGTCAGCGGCGCACCGGATGCGGCGGCGTCGACCCGCCGGACCGTGAGCACCGTCTCGGCCTGCGGGATCGGCGCCCCCATGGCGTCAAGCACGGTGATGCGAAAGCGGTTGTCGCCGCGCTTACCGAGCGGAACGTCGTTGATCGCGCTGGTCGCGTCGAGATCGAGCTGTCCGGATGTCCAACCCGCGTCGCTGTCGAGCTGGATCCGATAGCCTTTGCCGACCATGTCGGCGACCGGGCGCAAACGAATGCGGATGCGGTTATCGGCGGTGCGCTCCGGGTAGCCGTACTCGATCTCGAACGGACCGTCAGTCCGTGTCGTCGCCCTTGCAGGCTTCGGTGCGGATGCGCCGGATGTCCACTCGCGGCTCTCGGCGAAAATCGCGGCCCCGACCGCGACCGCGGTCATCGGATCCGACGCAAGATCCGGCGCAATCCCGAGTCTATCGGGAACGCGGCTGCGAATGATCGGCATCCGGGTCGGTCCGCCGATGAGAACGATTCTATCGATGTCGGAAGGCGCATAGCCACTATCCGCGACCAGCTTGCGGCAGACATCGATCGAGCGATCGACATGATCGGCGATCAAGCTCTCGACCTGGTCCCGGCTCAGTGGAATGTCGAGATAGATCTCCTGCCCGGCACGATCGCGCGTCGCGATCTGCTGCTCGTCGGCGAAGATAGTGCTCGTCGGCTGAGCGGAGACCTCGATCTTCGCCTTCTCGGCGTAGAAGGCCGCGATGCGCAGGACGCGGGCGTAGGCGGGATCGTTCTGCAGGTCCTCCGGCAGATCGAACTTCTCGCGCAGCCACGGCCGCACCAGCGCGTTGACGAGCGCGCGATCGAAATCCGTTCCGCCAAGCATGTTGACCCCGGCATGCCCGACGATGTTGACGGTCCCGCCGACGCTCTGGACGATGGCTGCATCGAAGGTGCCCCCGCCAAGGTCGTAGACCAGGAACTGCCCGTCGGCGAGCGGCGCACCGGTGCGCCCGCGTTCGGCGAGCGACGCCATGGCGGCGGCGATCGGCTCCTGCAGGAGGCCGACATTGTCGATTCCGGCGAGGCTCGCGGCCCGCATCGTGGCTTCGGACTGCATCTGGTTGAACGCGGCCGGGATGGTGATGATAGTTCCTTGCGTCTCGAACGCATCGGCGCCGGTCTGTGCGTCCATCCGGGCTTGCGCGACCAGCGCCTTGAGCACCTCGCTGCTCGCCTCCTCGGGCGTCATCGAGCGGTCGGCGCCCTTGAAGGTGACCGGGCTGCTCGTCCCCATCAGCCGCTTGAACCGCTTGGCGACATTCTCGGGCGAAAAGGCATCCTGCTCATAAGCGCGCTTGCCGACGAACATGGCGCCGCGCCGGTCGATCATCAGCGCGCTCGGCAGCACATCGTAGCCGTCGGTGGTCTTGAATACCCGCAGCTCGCGGCCATCATTGCCCGCAATGGCCGAGTTCGACGTGCCGAGATCGATGCCGAGATACATGCCCGTAGTCCCGCTCACGCCTCGATCGACAGCACGACCTTGCCGGATAGGATCACGCGCATGTCGCGGATCACTGCCGGCTCCAATGTGCGCTCGACCGTTGCGGCCGCCGCATCGCCGAGCTCGTCGCCGTTGATCGCCGACGCCGGCAGGTTGACCTCGAACGGCATGCCGTCGAACGCCTGCAGCGACATTTCCTGCTCGTCGAGCAGCGTCTCGAGCTGCCCCGCGAGATACCGCGCCTGCGACGCGATCCGCTCGCGGGCGCTGTCCGGCACCGTCTCGATCGCCCGCTCGACGAGCCGCAGCAGCTTCCAGTATTCCACCGCCAGCCGCGCCAGCGCCGCCTCCGGCACCATCATCTCCGGAACGGTCATGACGGCCTCGATGGCGTTGATGGAATCAGCATGACCCGCTCATCCATTTTCGCTCAATCTCCGGCGGCATCGCGCATGCGACCGGCGGCACTATCCTCCCGCCACCGGCTGGCGATGGCGAATCCCTCGCCCTCGAGGCGATACCGTGCGGCGGAAGCCTCGTGATTGATGACGCTCTGGTCGCCGGGATTGCCCTGCACTCGAGCGCACCTCGCACGCCAATCCTCGACGCGTCGATCGTGCTCCGCCTTATCGACCGGGGTCAGCATCACGGTCCGCATCGCATCGAGGCGGACCTTTTGGAACGCGCAATAGCGCAGGTTCCCGCGCGTGCCAGTGACCGTGCCAATGGCCGGCTGCTCCTCAGCGCCATTGTCATACTTGAATGTCGGCGGGGGTGCATACCCGTAAGGTGACTGTGGCAATGGACCGAACGCCGACGATGGGGCTGATGGATACGAGGGCGTCACCGGGATATAGGCCGGCAGGGTCGGCGAGCTCGGCGATGAGAGCCGCACCAACGTCGATAGGGCGATGGCCAAGCCGACAGCGATCGAGCCCGCCACGTTCTTGGCCCGCTGCGAGCGGTTGGCCTCGATCTTCGTTCTCGTCTCACGCAAGCTCGTCGCGCTGGCAGCATCCGGCGCGCGCGCGAGCATCTGATCGACGAGCGCGAGGGCCCTGTCCCATTGACGGGCCCCCAGCGCCTGCTTGAGCTGATCATTGATGCCGGTCCATTCGAGCGCCGCGAAATCCTGGCGTGATTGCGCAAGCGCCCCCGGAACGTGATTGAAGAGACGGACACAGGCCTGGCTCAGACGCTGGGCGATGCCGAATTGACGGTTCTCGTTGCACAGCCAGATGTAGAGATTGCGAACCTGCTGGTAGACCTCGCCCGACGCGGCGTCGTCGCGGTTGCGGTGCGCCTCGTAGAGCTGCAGCGGCCGTACGATCTCGTCCCAGCCGGCGAGCGCAAGGACGATCTGCTCGGCCACGCGCTCGTTCGCAGGCTCGCGCCGTTGCGCCTGGCACGCCGCCATGACGTTCTCGCGGCGGCGCGACAGCTCGGACGCCGATACCCGGCCGTAGACGCGAAGAAAGAGGTCGAGCCGATCGATCGCGGCCGCATCCCGGCCCTCAAGGGTGCGCTCGACGAGCGTCGCGACGGTCGTCGCAAGGGTCGCGTCCCCGCTCGACGCGTAGACGACCGCGCGAGCCTGCTGCTCTGCCAGCTGCGCGAGCGCGAGGTCGACGGTCGTGGCGTCGGCCTTGGCGGCGCCCGCCGCCTCGCGCGCCGCGGCGATAGCCTCGACCACACGGCCAGCGGCGATCGCGGCCTGCGCGTGCAGCAGGTCCAGCATGGCGTCGAGGCCCGGCGTCCTCGCGCCGAGATGCGCCGAGAGGTTCGAGCGCGGCAGCGCATCGAGCTCGCGGATTTCTTCGGCCAACGCCGCCCGATCGGCCCCTGACCTCAGCTTGGCGACCAGGTGGCTGGCAAGCGAAGGAGGCACCCCGAGCAGGCCGCCGACCTCGGCATCGACGCGTAATCTCGGCGAGAGCAGGCACTGCTGCGCGCGGGCGAGCACCTCGGCGGGAGCCCGCGCCTCCTCGACAGCGTCCTCGTAGGCCCCCTTGATCGTCTGGGCGCTCGCGTCCATCGCGACTTGAAGCAGGACGAACGGGTTCGCCAGCAGGTCGAAGCCGGCGTCACAGGGGGTCGATGAGCCACCCGACGCGCGCGGATCCGCGGCGGCCGCATCAATGTGATCTAGCAGGCCGCTCATCGTCCCGACCCCGAAAGGAATGCCGCCACGACGGCAGACAGGCCCCAGACATGACCCCGGAAGTGGACCGCGGTGGCGTCAGAGGATATTTGCGAATTCAACCGAGGGTCGTCAATGGCAAAGGATATCGTGATTTTCCGCATTCTGCCGAGTGTCACCGTCCGGTCACTACCGGTGATGCAGGGCCCGCGACTACGCCCCGTTCTTGCCGTTGCGCGCCGCCGACCGCAGGTCGATCGCGGCGAAGAATTCCGCCCGCGTCTGCGGCTGATTGCGAAACACGCCGAGCATGCGGCTCGTCACCATGGTGACGTCGGTGCGTTTCACGCCCCGCGTCGTCATGCATTCGTGCGCGCCTTCGACCACCACGGCGACGCCGTGCGGCTTGAGCACACTGTCGACGCATGAGGCGATCTCGGCCGTGAGTCGTTCCTGCACCTGCATGCGCCGCGCATAGGCGTCGACCAGGCGGATGAGCTTGGAGATGCCGACCACGCGGTTGCGCGGCAGATAGGCGATGTGCACGCGGCCGATGATCGGCGCCATATGGTGCTCGCAATGGGAGACGAAGCGCACGTCGCGCAGGAGCACGATCTCGTCGTAGCCCGCCACTTCCTCGAAGGTGCGCTTGAGGTAGTCGCGCGGGTCCTCGTCGTAGCCGCCGAACCACTCCTCGTAGGCGCGCGCGACGCGGGCCGGCGTGCCGAGCAGGCCCTCGCGGTCGGGGTCGTCGCCGGCCCAGCGGATCAGGGTGCGCACGGCGCTTTCGGCCTCGGCACGCGAAGGCTTGTTGGCGCGTTCGCCGTCGCGCGCCGCGGCTCTCGCGGGCACACGCCGGCTCGGCTTGCTGGTCTTTCCCATTTCGAACCTCGCAATGACCGGACTTAGACGCTCACCAGGCCGCAGAGGTTCCCGGTCACGCGGGCGGCCGCGCGATGGGAGCGTCGACGTAAATCTTGTACTGCTGCGATTTCGGCCGCGCCCTGTCGGCCTCGTTGACATAGGCGATCGAGCTTCTGCCGATCAGCGCACGCGGCAGGATCATCACGCGGATGAAGCGCGTCGGCCGGTCGGCGCCTTGCGCGAACACCGGCTCGGGCCCCGATTCGAACCAGGCGCCGCCCGGTCCGTACGAGGTCGATCGCCCATGCGTATCGATGCGGATGCCGCCCTCGATCAGGCAGCGGATGCCGGGCCCCTGATGCGTGTGGAGATAGGCGCAGCCTCCTGGTGGAAATGCGACGCTGTCACCACGCAACAGGAGATCGCCCGCCGGCAGGGTGTCGAGCCCGACGGAGAGCTTCTCGCGCGAGGTGACGCCACTGCCGCGCGCCGCTCCATTCACGGCCGACGCGGATGCGAGCTCGAACCGCCAGCACGTGACGCCGGCCTTGCCCGGCGCGAGCGCGAGCGGCCCTTCGCCGAACCACGCCTCGCCGTCGCCGAACGCCGCCCCGCCGATCGTCGCCGCGCCGTGGACCACGAAGACCATGCGGGGCATGGACGGCAAAGCCGTGTCGAGCGCGCCATCGCCCGACAGCGTGTCTTCGTAGAGGCGGAGCAAAATTGGCATGGAAATTCGCGGATCGCGGTGGAAGGGGTTGCCAACATAGCAAGGCCGTCGCGGCCGGATAACCCCGCCCCGATGCCGCGGCCACGCAACCGTGCCATGCCCGACGCACGCGAACGAGGACGCACCACCGCACTGAGACGGGCTGGCGATGGTTCATCCGACGAGCGGCGCCGAGCACCGCAGGAGCAGGAAGGCCCTCAAAGCCAGCGACGCGGCCCTTGACCGGGCTGCGTGCCCGGATCCGGGACGACGCCGCGGACCACGAGTCGATGCCAGATGAACAGCACGATCAGCGCCCCGATGATCGCGCCTATCAGCCCGGCGCCCTGGTCGAGGCGATACCAGCCGATGGCGTGACCGATCCAGGTGGCGACGAAAGCGCCGACGACGCCCAGCACCGTGGTGAGAATGAATCCCGACGGGTTGTTCGGCCCGGGCGCCAACATGCGGGCGATGATGCCGGCCAGGAATCCGATGATGATGATCCAGAGAATGTGCACGGATGATCTCCATCAGTGACGTCGGTATCGCCATGCCGCGAACCGAGCAGCCCCTCCGCGCGGTTGCGGCGTGTCGAATTCGACATCGGAATCGTACACCGCATACATGATATGGCGTCAATAGCCGCGATTCGTGCGGCCGAACGTTCAGTCTCTGCGCGCACCCGCCTCGCTCGCGGTGCCCACTATCCTGTCAAAGCATTTGCGCACCCTCGCCTGCGTCTCGGCGACGTGCGCCTCGAGCGTCGCGAAATCGGGCACGTCGGCGGCGCCCGCCAGAAGCCGGAGCAGACCCGCGCCGGCGGTTTTCGGATCCAGCGGGCCCGGCAGGCAGAGGCGCAGGATCTGGGTGAGATCGTGATAGAGACGCGTCGCCGGCCGCAGCACCTCGGCGTCCTCGACCGACAGCACGCCGAGCCGGGCCGCCTTGTCGAGCACCGCCGCCGTCGAGGTGTCGAGGATGCCCGGCAGCGCGGCGGCGTGCACGAGCTGCAGATATTGCGCGATGAACTCGAGATCGATCAGCCCGCCGGCCGCGTATTTGAGGTTCCAGCGCGAGTCTTCGGGGAATTCCAGCGCGATCGCCTGGCGCATCTCCCGCACGTCGCCCGCGATCAGCTCTGCGTTGCGCGGCGTGCACAGCACGGCGCGGATCGCGGCCGCGAGCCGCGCCGCGAGCTCGGGCGGGCCGGAAACAACGCGCGCGCGGGTCAGCGCCATGTGCTCCCAGGTCCAGGCCTCGTCGCGCTGATAACTTTCGAATGAGGCAAACGACGTTGCCACCGGGCCGGAGCGGCCAGACGGCCGCAGCCGCATGTCGATATCGTAGAGCTTGCCGTAGTTGGTCTGCGCCGACATGGCGTTGACCAGCCGCTGGGTCAGGCGGGCGAAATACTGGCCGCCATGCAGGCGGCGCTCGCCGTCCGACTCGGGGTTCTCGGCGTCGAAATCATAGACCAGGATCAGGTCGAGATCGGACGAGGCCGTCATCTCGCGCCCGCCCAGCTTGCCGAGCGCGACCACCGCACTCGCCTGCCCGCGCAGCCGCCCATAGAGCGCGGCGAACTCGCTCGCCACCGCCCCGTGCATGGCGCGGATGATCACGTCGGCGAGCCCCGCAAAGGCCTCCCCGGCCTGCCGCGCCGACACGGTGCCGGAGAGGATGCGCGTGCCGATCAGGAACATGTGCTCCTGCCCGAACAGGCGCACGCGGTCGAGAAAATCCTCGTATGAAGCCGACTCGCCGAGCGATTCATTGAGCCGCACCGCCAGCTGTTTCGCGTCCGGCAGCGTGCCGAAGAAGGCCGGGTCGAGCACCGCATCGATCACCTGCGGCTGCTGCGCGAGCGTATCGGCGAGCCGCGGCGCGGTGCCGAGCAGCAGGGCCACGACCGAGACCAAGGTTGGATTCTCGCGCAGCAGCGACAGCAGGCGCACGCCGCCGTGCAGACTGGCGAGGAAGCGGTCGAAGGCGACGACGGCGGCATCCGGATTGTCGGAGCGCGCGAACTGGTCGATCACGAGCGGCACGAGGTCGGCCATGAGCCCGCGCGCGACCTCGCCGCGCAGCGCGCGCGGGGCCCCGGAGAGCCAGCGGCGCACTGATGCGGCGGCCTCGACGGGACGGCGAAAGCCCATGCGCGCGAGCTTGTCGAGGGTCTCGCGGCCATCGACGTCGGCACTGAAGGCGAGGCCGCGACGTGCGGCGGCCTGCGCCGGCGCGTTCTCGAACAGCGCCGCATAGTGCCGCTGCACGACGGTCAATTGCGCAACCAAAGCGGCCGCGAAGGCGTCGCGATCGGGAAAGCCGAGAAACCGAGCGAAGCGGTCGACGCCGGCGCGGTCGGCCGGCAACCTGTGGGTCTGCTCGTCGGCGACCATCTGGAGGCGGTGCTCGACCTCGCGCAGGAAACGATAGGCCGCCTCGAGCTCCGCCCGCGCCGCCTCGTCGATGAAGCCGCGCTCGGCCAGCGCCCGCAACGTCGCCAGGGTCTCGCGGCCGCGCAGCGCCGGGTTGCGGCCGCCCGCGATCAATTGCTGGGTCTGCGCGAAGAACTCGATCTCGCGGATGCCACCGCGGCCGAGCTTGATGTTGTGACCTTCGACCGCGATCTCGCCATGACCACGGAAGGCGTGGATCTGGCTCTTCATCGCGTGCACGTCGGCGACCGCCGCATAGTCGAGGTGCTTGCGCCACACGAACGGCGCCAGCGCCTTGAGCACCGCGTCGCCGACCGCGATGTCGCCGGCGCAGGGCCGTGCCTTGATCATGGCGGCGCGCTCCCAGTTCTGGCCGGCGCGCTCGTAGTAGTCGAGCGCGGCCGGCACCGAGATCGCGATCTGGGTCGAAGCCGGATCAGGCCGCAGCCGCACGTCGACGCGAAAGACGTAACCGTCCGGCGTGCGCTGCTGCAGCAGACGGATGAGGTCGCGGGTGAGCCGGATGTAGAGCGGACCGGGTTCGCTGTCGGCCGGCAAAGCGGGCGCGGCCGGATCGTAGAACACGATCAGGTCGATATCACTCGAGTAGTTGAGCTCGTGCGCCCCCATCTTGCCCATGGCCAGCGCCACGTAGCCCGAGCCGGCCGCGGGGCGCTTGCGATCAGGCGGCGCGAGCCGGCCCGCGCGCGCGGCGCCGGCGAGCAGATAGTCGACCGCGGTCGCGACCGCCGTATCGGCGACGTCGGTGAGCGCGCGCACGACGCGCATCACGTCCCAGACGCCGCCGATGTCGGCGAGCGCGATCAGCAAGGCCGCTTCCGCCTTCATGTGGCGCAGCAGCCGCATCGCCTCGCCATCGCTTTCGGCCCTCGCCATGGCGTCCGCCGTGCCCGCCAAGAGGGCGGCGAGGTGCGTGTCGGGATCGGATTGCAGCAGGTGCAGGAGACGTTCGCCGCCACGGGCCGCAAGGTCCCACAGATAGGGAGAGCCGTCCGCAATACCGTCGATCAGCGCCCGCGCGGCGGGCACGGTTGCGACCAGCGGCGCGACCACGGCGCCTTCCGGCGTCGCGAGCCAATCGGCAACACGGGCGAGCGAAGTAACAGGGTCCGAGAGGAGTGGAGCACGGGTCAGCCGACGCGCGAGCGCGCGCGGCGGCAAGTCGTGCCCCCTGGTCATGCGCGTCAACCTGAGGTCTGCGCTCCTACGCGCGGCAGCAGAATCATTGCCTTGAGGCCGGGCTCGTTGTCGTCGAGCTTGAGCTCGCCATGGTGCAGATGCGCGACCGCCGAGGCAAGGCTCAACCCGAGCCCCGAGCCCGGCTGCGAGCGGCTCTGCTCGAGCCGCACGAAGCGCTCCACCGCGTGCGCGCGTGCATCGATCGGGATACCCGGCCCGCTGTCGGCGACGATGAGCACCACGCGATCGCCGTCATTGCGCGCCGTCATCGTTATGGTCGGCGTCGCGGCGGTATCGACCGCGGAAGGTGCGACGGCCCGCGGCGCCACGTCACCGGCGATTGCAAGCACCGCCTCGGCCCGGGCCGGCGCCGGCGCCGCATATTTGATGGCGTTGTCGACGAGGTTGGCGAGCGCCTGGCTGATCAGCTCGCGATGTCCATGCACCAGCGCCGGCACCGGCGCGTCGACCACGAGATGGAGGCCCTTCTCCTCCGCGAGCGGCTCGTAGAGCTCGGCGACCCCGCTCACGATCTCGGCGGCGTCGAGGTCGACCATGTTGCGCCCCGCCTCGCCCGACTCGGCGCGCGCGATCATCAACAGCGCGTCGAAGGTCCGGATCAGCCCTTCCGATTCCTCGATCGTCGCGTCGAGGGCGGCGCGATAATCGCTGTCGCTGCGCGCGTTGCGCAGCGCCGCCTCGCAGCGGTTGCGCAGCCGCGTCAGCGGCGTCTTGAGGTCATGGGCGACGTTGTCGGACACCTCCTTGAAGCCGCGCATCAGCGACTCGATGCGATCGAGCATCACGTTGAAGTTGAGCGCGAGCCGGTCGATTTCGTCGCCGGTGCCGGCGACCGGCAGCCGCCCGGACAGATCCCCGGCCGAGATGGTCTGCGCCTTCTCGGTGATGGCGTCGACCCGGCGCAGGATGTGGCGGCTGACGAAGAAGCCGCCGCCGAGGCCGAGCACCACGACGGCAAGGATCGACCAGCGCCCCGCCGTGATGATGATGTCGTAGACGCGCTGGCGCTCCTCGATGTCGCGGCCGACCAGGAGATGGAAGCCGCCCGGCAGCTCGGAGACCAGCACCAGGGCGCGGTGCTCGTTGCCCTCGGTCTGGTCGAGCCGCTGGTAGGAGGTCTCGACCCAGCCGGTCTGGGTCAGGATTCCGGCATCGAGCGACGCGACATTGCCGGCGAGCCCCTGCCCGAGCGGGGTTGCGACGAGGTAAAGGCTCGAGCCGGGCCGGCGCGAGCGCAACTCGATGATCGCCGCAAGCCGGCCGATGCCGCCGCGCTCGTACTGCTCGTTGAGGCCCGCCACCTCGCGATTGACGGTCGCCGTGATCTCCTCGGTGATCAGCCGCCGCGCGTTGAGCGCGAGGAAGAACAGGAGCAGGGCCGCGAACAGCGCGAACAGCGCCAGATAGACGAGCGTGAGGCGAAACGCCGTGGTGCGAAGAAGCTTACCGAGCGCCGTCACGGATCATGTATCCGGCGCCACGAATTGTATGGAGGAGCGGCGACGCGAACCCCTTGTCGACCTTCGAGCGCAAACGGGAGATGTGCACGTCGATGACGTTGGTCTGCGGGTCGAAGTGATAGTCCCACACGTTCTCGAGCAGCATGGTGCGGGTGACGACCTGGCCGGCGTGCTTCATGAGGTATTCGAGCAGGCGGAACTCGCGCGGCTGCAGCAGGATCTCGTCCTTGCCGCGGGTGACGCGATGCGACAGGCGGTCGAGCTCGAGGTCGGCGACGCGATAGACCGTCTCCTCGCGCCCGCCGCGCCGGCGCGCCAGCACCTCGAGCCGCGCCAGCAGCTCGGCGAACGAATACGGCTTGACCAGGTAATCGTCGCCGCCGGCGCGCAGGCCCTTCACCCGGTCATCGACCTGGCCGAGCGCCGAGAGGATCAGCGCGGGCGTCGCGATGCCCTTGTCGCGCAGCGCGCCGATGACCGAGAGGCCGTCGCGCTTGGGCAGCATGCGGTCGACGATCAGCACGTCGTAGCCGCCGTCGGCGGCGAGCGCGAAGCCCTCCTCGCCGTCCGCCGCATGCTCGGCCACGTGGCCGACCTCGCGAAACGCCTTGACCAGGTAGTCGGCTGCGTCGCGATCGTCTTCGATGATCAGCAGTCGCATCTTCGTCGAACCGTTGGGCGCCATCGGGTCCCGGGCGCCCGCGTCACAGATATATAGACAATTGCGGCCCCGCGGCAGCCGGAACAAGCGAAAGGGGCGGCAGGAGATCCCGCCGCCCCTTCGACCGCCTTGGCCTCGGCGGGGGCGATGGATGCCGAGACCACGGGGTTCTTGTCGCTTCCCGGCGGACGACCCGGGCCGTGAACGCTGAGGCCGGCCCGGTCATCTGCGAATAACGGGGGACGGGCGCTACGCCCGTCCCCTTGGGGCTCACCCTGCCGGCGGGGGCGACGGAAGCCGACACAGCGACCCACTTCGAATTTGGCGGGGACGGGTCTTGCGACCCGCCCCCCGGGTTCGTTCCGCTGGCGGGGGCGACGGTTGCCAACGGTACGCCCCATCTCGTCAGAGCCTGATCCGAACCCGGATCACGCTCCGTAACTCACGCATTCCCGAGCGGCACCGCGACGAAGTGCGTGCCCTGATCCGATTTAACCCGCATCAGCACGGTGTGCTTGCCGCCGGCCTTTGCGTCCTCGATGGCGCGGCGCACGTCCGATGGCGCGTTGACGGTCTCGCCGCCCACATCGAGGATGACGTCACCGGTCCTGAAGCCTTGCGCCGCCGCGGCGCCATCCGGATCGACCTGGGTCACGACCACGCCCTGCGTGCCGGCGCCGCTCACATTCGCGGCGGGCGCGAGGGAGAGCCCGAGGCGCGGAATGTTCGTGCCCTGATCCGAGTTGTGGTCCTGGTCGGTCTTGCGGGCCGTGACCTCCTTCGGCAACTCGCCCAGCGTCATCGACAGCTGCTCTTCCTTGCCGTTGCGGAACACGCCGATCTTGACGGCGGTGCCGGGCGCCATGGCACTGATGCGGCGCGCGAGCGTGCGCGCATCCGGAACCGGGCGGCCATCGAGCGAGACGATCACGTCGCCCGACTTGATGCCGGCCTTGGCGGCGGGGCTGTGCTCCTGCGGCTCGGCGACGAGCGCGCCGTGCGGATCCTTCATGCCGAGGCTGTCGGCGATATCGGCGGTCACCGGCTGGATCTGCACGCCGATCCACCCGCGCGTGACCTTGCCGTTCTCGCGCAGCTGATTGATCACCGTCTTCACGGTCTCGGACGGGATCGCGAAGGCGATGCCGACCGAGCCGCCGGACGGCGAGAAGATCGCCGTGTTGACGCCGATCACCCGGCCGTCGACGTCGAAGGCGGGACCGCCCGAGTTGCCCTTGTTGACGGGCGCGTCGATCTGGATGAAGTCGTCATAGGGGCCGGCGCCGATGTCGCGGCCACGCGCCGACACGATGCCGGCCGTCACCGTGCCGCCGAGGCCGAACGGATTGCCGACAGCGAGCACCCAGTCGCCGATGCGCGGCGTCTGATCGGCGAGCTGCACGAACGGGAAGTTGTCACCGTCGACCTTGATCAGCGCCAGATCCGTGCGCGGGTCGGTGCCGATCACCTTGGCGTTGTGGGTCTTGCCGTCATCGGTCGTGACCTCGACGCTCGCGGCCTTGGCGACCACGTGATTGTTGGTTACCGCATAGCCGTCGGCCGAGATGAAGAAGCCGGAGCCCTGGCCAGTGGCGAACTGGTGACGCGGAAACTGGTCGCGCAGATCGGGAGGGCCGTTCTCGCCGAAGCGGCGGAAGAAGAAGCGGAATGGCGAGCTGGGGCCGAACGGATTGTCCTCGTCGCCGAGGCCGGAGGACTGCGCGCCAACGTCCATCTTCACACGCACCGAGATCACCGCCGGCTTCACCTTGGCGACGATGTCGGCGAAGCCGACAGGGCGCTGCGGGGTCGGCGCGGTCTCGGCATTGGCGAACGAGGTGATCGCCGGGTCAAAGCCCGGACCGACGAACACGAGGGCCGCGCCGAGGGCAGCCGCGCTCGCGAGGAGTGCGAGGCGTCGCCCGAAGAGGAGGCGCTGGCGGGGAACGCTCGACATCAGCGGTTGGCTCCATTGCAACGAGGAGGCGCGTGCGCGCCGTTTCGTCAGGCAGAATGGAAATCCGCGCCTTTCCGCATCATGACCGCCGAATTAACAGTTTGTAACCTTGAGCAACTAATGAAAAATAGTTGCGGATCAATCCCTTAAAGGAAAAAGCCGCGCCGCGGGTTGAGCTCAGCCTTGCTCGGTGCCGGTAATCTCGGCAAGGCGCGACTGCTCGCGTTCGCTGAGCGGCGCGGGCGCCTCCGGCGCACCGCCGCGCGTCGGCCGGCGGCGGCGAATCGCCACGAGCAAGCTGAGCGCGCCGATACCGAGGAGCGCGACGGGCGCGAACCAGAGCGGCACAGTCTGCCACTCGAAGCGCGGCTTGAGCAGGACGAACTCGCCGTAGCGGGCGACGAGGAAGTCGAGCACCTGCTGATCGGTATCGCCGGCGGTGAGGCGCTCGCGCACCAGGACACGCAGATCATGCGCGAGGGGCGCCTCCGAATCGTCGATCGACTCGTTCTGGCAGACCATGCAGCGCAGCTCGTGCGACAGGGCTCGCGCGCGCGCCTCGAGCCTGGGGTCGGGCAGGATCTCGTCCGGCCGCACCGCGAAGCTCGGGTTGGCGGCAGCGAGCGTCGCGGCGAGAACCATGAGCCGGAGGGTCGTCGCAATCCGCATGGCCTATTCCGCCGGCTGCAACGCCGCCCTCCCCTTCTCGGATTTCCGGGCGGGCTTCGGCGCGCCGACCCGCAGGCGCCGGTCCGAGAGCGAGAGCGCGCCGCCGAATGCCATCACGACGGCGCCGAGCCAGATCATCAGCACCAACGGCTTGTGATAGATCCGCACCGCGATCGCGCCGTCACTCGCGACATCGCCGAGCGAGACGTAGAGCTGGCTCAAGCCCCGCGTCATCAGCGCGGCCTCCGTGGTGGTCATGCCGCGCGCCGGGAACGTGCGCTTTGCCGGCACCATCTCGCCGATCAGCTCGCCGTTGCGCCGTACCGCGAAGCGCACCTCGGTCTCGCTGTAGTTCGGCCCTTGGCGCGTCGACGTTCCCTCGAACGTGAAATCGTAATGGCGCAGCTGGACCTTGTCGCCCTGGCGCAGCGAGACGATTTGCTCGCTACCCCACTGGGTCTCGCCGACGATGCCCAGCAACGTGATGCCGAGGCCGATATGGGCAAAGGCCGTGCCCCAGGCGGAGCGCGGCAGGCCGACCGCGCGCCGCAGCGCGGTCGGGAACGGCGCCCGCCACAGCGCGGTGCGCTCGCCGAGGTCAGTGACCGCGCCGGCGATGACGAACGTTGCGATACCGACGCCCAAGGCCGCGAACGCCGGACGCCCTTCGATCACGCAGACGGTCAGGAGCCCGAGCACCGCCAGGATGAATGCCGCGGTCAGGCGCTGCGTCACCCCCTTGAGATCACCGCGTTTCCACGCGAGCAGCGGCCCGAACGGAACGGCCATCAGCAGCAGGATGAACAGCGGCCCGAAGGTCCAGTCGAAATATGGCGCGCCGACCGAAATCTTGGCGCCGTTGAGCGCCTCGAGCGCGAGCGGGTAGAGCGTGCCGACGAACACGGTCGCGCAGGCGGTGGTGAGAAAGAGGTTGTTGAGCACGAGCGCGCCCTCGCGCGAGATCGGCGCGAACAGGCCGCCCTGCTTGAGCATGGGCGCGCGCCAAGCATAGAGCCCGAGCCCGCCCCCGATGAACAGCACGAGGATCGCCAGAATGAACACGCCACGCATCGGATCGGACGCGAATGCGTGCACCGAGGTGAGCACGCCCGAGCGCACCAGGAAGGTGCCGATCAGCGAGAGCGAGAAGGTGAGGATCGCGAGCAGGATGGTCCACACCTTGAGCGCCTCGCGCCTCTCCATCACGAGGGCCGAATGCAGGAGCGCGGTGCCGGCGAGCCACGGCATGAACGAGGCGTTCTCCACCGGGTCCCAGTACCACCAGCCGCCCCACCCGAGCGTGTAGTAAGCCCAGAACGAGCCCATCGCGATGCCGAGCGTCAGGCAGATCCAGGCGATCAGCGTCCACGGCCGCACCCAGCGCGCCCAGGCCGCATCGATGCGACCTTCGATCAACGCCGCGATCGCGAACGCAAACGAGATCGAGAACCCGACATAGCCGAGGTAGAGCATCGGCGGATGCACCGCGAGACCGAAATCCTGCAGGATCGGGTTGAGGTCGCGGCCCTCGAACGGCGGCTGCGCGATGCGCACGAACGGATTCGAGGTGGCGAGGATGAAAATATAGAACGCGGCCGCCACCCACGACTGCACGCTGAGGACCGTCGCCTTGAGCGCCGCCGGGATGTTGTTGCCGAAGGCCGCGACGAGAGCGCCGAACACCGACAGGATCAGCACCCACAGCAGCATCGAGCCTTCGTGGTTCCCCCACACGCTGGTGAACTTGTAGATGAGCGGCATGGCGGAGTGAGAATTCTCGTACACGGTGAGAACCGAGAAATCCGACGTGACGTAGCAGGCGACCAGCGCCGCAAACGAAAGACCGACGAACAGGAACTGGGCGAGCGCGGTCGGCGCCGCGACGCCCATCAGCACCGTGTCCCCCTTGCGCGCGCCGTAGAGCGGAACCGCCGACTGCACCAGCGCGATCGCGAGCGCGAGCACCAGGGCGAAATGACCGAGCTCTGGGATCATGTCCTCAATCATGGGGTCCTCGGCGCGCCGCCCTTGTTGGCGTAGTCGTCTTTCCAGTGACCTTCCTTCTTCAGGGCTTCGGCCACTTCCTTCGGCATATAGCGCTCGTCATGCTTGGCGAGAACCGTATCGGCACGAAACGTGCCGCTCGGATCGAGAACGCCCTCGGTCACGACGCCCTGCCCCTCACGGAAGAGATCGGGCAGGATGCCCTGGTAGGTCACCGGGACCGCCTTGTTGCCGTCGGTGACCTCGAAGCGCACGTTGAGGTTCTGCCCCTTGACGATGCTGCCGGTGACGACCAAGCCGCCGAGGCGCACGCGCGTGCCCGGCGCCACGTGATTCTTGACCAGGTCGGTCGGCGAATTGAAGAAGACGATCGAGCCGCTGAGCGCGTACAGCACCAGCCCGACCGCGATCCCGAGGACGCCGACGCCCGCCGCAACGAGGCTGAGACGACGCTGCTTGCGGGTCATGGATGCATGCTCTTCATTTCACAGTCAGAATTCCGGCCGGCCGGCCCGCCCGCACGATTGGGAGCTGCAACGACGCGACGCTGGAGGGGTCGCGCCACAACATATCGGCGCGGGTCGGCTGAGACCACCCCGCTCGCGCGTGGCGCCGCGTCATCATGACGCTCGGCAGGTTACACCGCGGCATGAATGCGGCCGCAATGCGCAATATCGTGAAGTCAGGCCTGCCCGGCAGGCGGCAAATTGTCCGGCTTCGACCGCGATATGCGCTCAGGCCTTGGCGGCCGCGGCCTTGCGTTCGTTGGCGACCGCGACGTCCGCCGCCTTGGTCAGCGTCTCGGCATATTCCTCGCCGAACACCTTTGCGCAGAAGCGTACGCAGGCATCGAATTGCGACTGTCGATAGCTGCGATCGCTGCTGGTGGCGTTGCGCAGGCCCTCGAGCAGCTGGTCGGAATGGGTTTCGAGGTAGTTCTGCACCTCGGAGAAGGCGCGCATCGTCATCTCGTTGATGGCGAGCTCATTCGCATAATTGCGGCACTGGCCGACGAAACCGATCAGCGCCTCGGTCTCCTCCACGTCGCTTGCGTCGAGCATGGAACCCGGGACGATGTCGCGCGGATGGCGCACGCGCAGCATGCGACGGACGCGGCCGGGGGCCGACTCGATCTCCGGGCGCAGCGCGACCGCGAGCTGGCCGCGGATGGCCGCCAGGTTCCGCGCCCATTGCGAGTCGGTGGAGAGATCGACCTCGGTGCGCAGCCCGCGCGCCGCATCGTGGATGTCCTTGAGCAGTGAGGGCTGCGCCAGGGCCTCCCCGCGGCGCAGATCCCCCTCGAGCTCGCGCACCATACGCTCGAGATCGGCGATCACCATCGGCACCGCGGGCGCATACGGCGTCTCGGCGATGCGCGCCGGAAAATCGCTGTCCGCCGCCTTCACGGCGATGCGGATCAGCTGCCACGGCGCCGCGAGCCGGCTCATCACCAGCACCAGCGCCATCACGTAAACCTCGCGATGACGCCCGGCGGTCGAATCGACGAAATCGGTGACCGAGCCGATCTGGTCGTCGGTGAGGTTGCGGATCTTCGCCGGCAGCTTGCCGGCGAGCGCGGCGAGCACGTCGCGCGCCTTGAGCACCGCCGCGACGTGACGCACGTCATCGAGCGCGCGCGGCGTGCCGATCTGGTGGGCGAGCTTGCGCCGCGCCTTGTCGTCGGTCGTGACTGCCGCCAGCGCCTTGTCGATCGCCTGGGCGACGCGCTCCTGGAACGCGCCCGCGGTCTGGCCCGCTTTCGCCTCGTTCGCGGGCGCGAGCCGCGCGACCGCGCTCGCAAAGGCGGCGGTTTCCTCCGGCAGCAGGTCGCGGCCGATCCATTCCCAGATCGGCGCCGCCGCCGCGCGCGGAATACGGCCGATATGCACGCTTTCGATCGTGTCCTCGACGAAGAATGGCTCGAGGAAAGCGAAGAAGTGCCGCGCCGCCGCACTATCGGGGGAGGACGGTTCGGCAGCCGGCGCGCCGGTCGCGGCTGCGGCGAGGGGTGCGGGCGGCGCCGGTGCGGGAGGCGCGACTGCCGGCACCGGCGGCGCATCGGCGCGGCTCGCGTTGCGCAGCTCGCGCACGATGATGTCGCTTGCGGGCAACGGCTCGCCGCGTTGCTCGCCGCGCTCGAGCTCCGCGAGCAGCATGGCGCGCGCTCGCGGGGTAAGCTCCCGCAGGAATCCACGGAGTTTTTCGGCCGTGCGGCCGTCGATCGCCATGCGGCACCAAAGGATGAGTCTCCTCCGTGATAGCCGCGACCGCCTTAAGAAGTCGTTGAACATTCGGGCGGGGATCGCCGCTGGCGCCGCTGGTTCCGCGCCGGCCAGGCGCTGTTCCGCGGGCGACCAACGGCCTCTAAGATCACGCGAACACCGGGGACGCGCCCCGCGTCCGATTAACCTCTTGTTAAGAACCGCCGCGCCGACCTCGACGCGACCCCAAGGAGGACCCGCCATGGATCGTGCGTTGGAACGCCCGTTCGAGACGCTGCAAATCGCCACGCTCGAAGGCGGCATCCTGCAGGTCCTGCTCGACCGCCCGACGGCCGCCAATGCGATGAACACCCAGATGGGGCGCGACCTCCTCGCCCTGTTCGGGCGGCTCGCCGCCGAGCCCGACGCGGCGCGCTGCGTCGTGCTCTCGGCGACCGGCGACCGCGCTTTCTGCGCCGGCGGCGACCTCAAGGAACGCAACGGCATGACCGATGCGCAATGGCAGGCGCAGCATCTCATCTTCGAGCGCATGATCCGCGCCATCATCGATTGCCCGCTGCCGGTGATCGCGGCCGTCAACGGCGCAGCGTATGGCGGCGGGCTCGAAATCGCGCTCGGCTGCGACTTCATCTATGCGTCGCGCGGCGCCCGCTTCGCGCTCACCGAGGTCACGCTCGGCATCATGCCGGGCGCCGGCGGCACCCAGAACCTGCCGCGCGCCGTCGGCGCGCGGCGCGCCAAGGAACTGATCCTCACCGGCGCCGCGTTCTCGGCCGAGGAGGCGCTCGCCTTCGGTCTCGTCAACCGCGTGTGCGAGCCCGGCAAGCTTCTGTCCGAGGCGATCGAGACCGCGCGCCGCATCGCCCGCAACGGCCCGCTGTCGGTGCGCCAGGCGAAGCACGCGATCCATCATGGGATGGAAATGTCCCTCGCCAACGGCATGCTGTTCGAGATCGAGGCCTACAACCGGCTGGTGCCGACCGAGGACCGGCGCGAAGGCATTCTGGCGTTCAACGAGAAGCGCTCGGCCCAGTTCAAGGGCCGATGACGAATTACTCTTACTTCAATCGCGCGGCCGCTTCCTTTGCCAGACTGAGATCGGAGAACTTCGCGACCTCGAGGCTCGACTTGATGAAGCCGAGGTCGCGGGTGAGATCGACGTTGTGCTGCAGCGCCTCGAGGTTCGGCAGCAGGTTGGGATCGCGGAAATAGTCCTTGGCCGTGTAGGCCCAGCTGAAGCGCTCGGCCGGCTGCTTGGTGATGCGGGCGCAGATTTCCATCACCTCCTTCTGGTTCGCCGGGTCGAGGTACCAGCGCAGGATGCGCAGCGCATCTTCCACAAAGTCGACCATGGCGGCGCGGTTCTTGTCGATGAACGCCTGCCGCGCCGTCCACATCGTGAACTGCGACACGCCGACCGCATCATGGGCATCGAACAACGGGTGCGCCACCTTGCGCAGCGCGGGGTCGAGCGCGAACGGCAGCACCGCCGATACCAGGTCGACCTTCTTCTCGGTCAGCATCGCTTTCATGGTCGGAAACGGCGCCTCGATCACGGTGTAGTCGCGCTTGTCCTCGAGCCCGCTCTTGCGCAGCATCGCACGCATCGCGATGTCGACGCCGCTGCCGGTCGCGTTGCTGGCGACGATGTGGCCCTTCATGTCGGCCACTTTTTTGATCGGGCCGTCGTTCAGCACCATGTACTGGTTGCTGTAATGACCCGCGACGCCGTCTTGGAAACCGTCGGCGATGACGCGCAGGTCGCTCAGGCCGGCATTCTGGATGGCGATCGGCAGCGTCGTGAAGGCGAGATCGGCGATGTCGACCGACCCGGACGCGAGCGCCGTCACCATCGGCGGCGTGCCGGCGAAGCGCGTGACCTCGAGCCGATAGGACTGGCCGAGATGTTTTGCGAGCTCCTTCTTCTCCATCAGCATCGATGGCAAATCGGAGATCGGCACCACATAGCCGACGTGGATCGTAACCGGCTCGGCGGCGCGTGCGGCGCCGAATGCGAGGACCGCGCAGGCGGCCATCCACGTCAGTCTTGCGAGACGCATTTGTTTCCTCCCGCTTTGTTCGCCTCGTCCGCCTGGACGCGCGCAAGGCGCCGCCCAAGCCTCTCAATCCGTCACGACTTCCACCAGGGTCGGCCTATCGGCCGCAAGCGCCCGGCGCAGGGCCGCAGCGAGCGCGTCAGGCCGCTCGACCCGGCTGCCCTCGATCCCGTGGCCGGCCGCGAGCGCGACGAAGTCGAGCGCCGGCAGCTTGGTCCCGACCGTTTGTGGCATGTCGAACACGCGACCGAAGTGCTCCAGTGCCTCATAGCGGCTGTTGCGCACGATCACGAAGGTGACCGGAAGCCGCAGCTGGCCCGCCGACCACAGCGCCTGGATCGCGTACATGCTCGAGCCGTCGCCGAGGAGGCCGATCACCTTCACGTCCGGCTTGGCGAGCGCCACCCCGACGGCGGCCGAGACGCCGAAGCCGAGGCCGCCGCTCGCGCAGGTGAAGAAGCCCTGGCTGCGGTCGATCGGCAGATAGGTGTGCATGGCGCCCCGGCTGCTCGGCGCCTCCTCGACGATGATGCTGTCGGGCGATCGTACCTCGGCGAGCGTCTGCATCAGGAAATCGACCGAGATGACGCGGCCGGGTTTCGCCCGCGGCGCCTTGCGGCGGCCTTTCGGGCGGGCGCGGCGCGGCGGCGCCGGCCGCGCCAGTAGATCCGCGATGGCGAGATCGAGGCTTGCCACCACCGAGGTGCCGGTCGGCAGCCAGGCGGCCGTATTCGGATCGTCAGTCACCTGAAAGAGCTCAACGCCCATGGGAAGGAACGGGCCGAAGCCTTCCTGATGAAAGGTGAACAGCGGTCCGCCCAGCGCGAGCACGAGGTCGTGCCCCTCGAGATGCTGCACGATCGCTTCCTTGCGCGCCGGCAGGAAACCGGCGAACAGCGGATGACTTTCCGGAAAGCTGCAGCGGCCGCCGTTCGGGCTCACGAACACGAGCGCGTTGTGGCGCTCGGCGAGCTCGATCCCGAGATCCCAGGCGCCGTCGCGGTCGAGGGCGTCGCCGACCACGAAGGCAGGGTGCCTCGCGGCATCGAGCGCGTCGCCGAGCCGCGCCAGCAGCTCGGGCGCGGGCCGCAGCGCGGTCGAGACCTCGCGCGCCGCCAACGGCGTCGTTTTGCGGTCCCAGTCGTCGACCGGGACCGACACGAAGGTCGGCCCGCGCGGCGGCTGCATGGCGACGTAATAGGCGCGCGCGATCGCGGCAGGCACGTCCTCGGCGCGCGCCGGCTCGACGCTCCATTTGACATAAGGTTTGGGCAGCTCGGTCGGCTGCATCGAGTAGAGGAAGGGTTCGGTCGGCAGGATCGAGCGCGCCTGCTGGCCCGCGATGATGACGAGCGGCGCACGGTTGCGGAACGCCGTGAAGATGCTGCCCATGCCATGACCGGTGCCGGTCGCCGAATGCAGGTTGACGATCGCGGCATTGCGCGTCGCCTGGGCGTAGCCGTCCGCCATGCCGACCGCGGCGGCCTCCTGCAGCGCGAGGACGTAGCGGAAGTCGTTCGGGAACGAGCGAAACAGCGGCAGCTCGGTCGAGCCCGGATTGCCGAAGATCGTGGTCGTGCCGAACGCGCGCAGCAGGTCCATCACGGCTTCGCGCACCGTGACGGCGGAGCGATCGGCGCTCATCGCAGGAGGTCTCGGACTGCGCCGAAAGACCGAGGCGGATTTTCACGCGACATCGAAGCCACCGCGCGGATGATTGAAGTCATTGATGTTTTCCCGAATGGGTTTGTTCTGCCGTTCTGCCGTTCTGCCGGGTCGCGTCTGACGATGGCCCACGGCAGACGCGACGCCTCCGCCAACGGACATGCGAAGTGCTTCCATTGCCGTCGGCCGTTTCGCCAGTAGAGGCAGTCGTGGAAGCGCGATGCAAGCACGTTTTGAACTATTCCGTCCATTTAGGGGTGGGCGCTCCGCGCGGCCGGCGGATCTCACCGCCTGCGCTGCGTTCTTGCGGAAACGGGCCGGTCCCTGAGGTTGGTTGGCCGAACAATCGTGAAGTCGCGCTAAAGCCCGGTGCGCGGCGGCACCACCTAGAAGGCGATCGGCATGTGGTGAGGCCCGACAGCCGGCTGGGGCCATCGAGACCTTCACGTTGCGCCGCCCGCCCCGCAACCAGGCCGATCCTCCACCTGCGGCCACACCCAGTAGCCCAAGGTGACCGACAGCGCGCAGCCGACGCCGGTGGCGAGCAGGCGATCGATCATGGTCGCGAGCGCCGGCGCCTGCCCGAGGTCGAGCAAGAGCATGATCAGCGGCGTCATCAGCGCCGCATAGGCGGCGTAGTTCGCGGCCCGCAGCAACGGTCGCGCCGCGCCGAGGACGGCGACGAGGCCGATCAGCAGCGGCAGCGGCGGCGGCCACAGCAGCAACAGCATCGCCAGCAGCACGCCGGCGACGGTGCCGAGCGCGCGCTCGATCGTTCGCGCCATCGCCTCGGACATTTGCCGGCGCACCACGATCGCCACGGTGAGCGATACCCACGACGTGTGGCGCGACGGAAAGAGCAGCGATACGCCTGCGGCCGCGACCAGACACGCCGTGATCCGCGCCGGGTATTGCCAGCCCGCCCAGCGCCCGAGCGACTTGCGCCAATGGCGCACTTGGTCGGCGAGCGCCGGCCGCCGCGCGGCGGCGGGCGCATGCTGCGCGTGACGCGCCGGGAAGACGAATGCCAGCGCGAGCGCGAGTGCGGCGGCCCAGATCGCGCCGAGCAGAAAGAGAGCCGCAAGGGCGATCGGTTTTCCCGCTGCATCGCTCATCCCGCTGCCGATGATGGCTACCAGGATGACCTGCGCGGCGACCAAGCCGGCCGTTCGGTTGATGCCGCCGATAAGCGCCACCACCGCGGCGAGGACCGGAATCAGAAACAGGGCGGCTCCGCCCAGCATCGCGATGCCGCTGCCGGCGGCGATCGCCGCAGCGCCGCAAACCGTGGAGCCCGCCATGCCGAGCGCGCGCTGGCGGAATGCGCCCTCCTCCCAGCCGCGGCTCAGCGCCAACGCGCCGATCGCGGCGGCCATGCCAAGCGGCAGCCGCCCGACCGCCGCCCCGAGCAGGATCGGCCCGACTAGACCAAGTGCGGCCGCAATGATCTGGGTGGGCGATGGCTCGCCCCCAGGGTTCCAGCGAAGGGCGTTGGAAAGAGCGTCGCGGAGCATGTCGTCATCTGCCGGTCGCGGCAAATGCCGGATAGAGCCCGAGCGGGACTGCGTCAGGCCAGCGGTGGCGCAGGGCGGCGAGCCATTCCGATGCAGACGCATTGATGCCCGGCAGCACGTCAGCGGCCGCAGTCACCGCGATGACGAACTCGAGATACCACAACAGCCTTCCGCGCTTGGACCAGATGCCCCACTGGTCATCTTCCTTCAGCACTCGGTCGAGACGCCAGCACAGGCGGGTGAACAGCCAGATCGCCGCGACGTAGGCCGTCTCCACGCGGTACGCACGGTCGTCGCGCGCAACCGGCATCGTGCGCGCCAGCTCGGCCCGATAGATCTCGTCGATCCGGCGCGCGACATCGTCGGGGGTGCGTCCCGCGCACCAGCAGGTCGGGAAGCCGATCCGCCAGTAGATGCCGTCGAGCAACGCATGGCCCGGCCGCGCGAACTCGTAGTCGACCAGCCGGATGCTCTCGTCCATGATCAGCGCATTGTCGGGGCACGGGTCGCCATGGCTGAGGCATTGCCACGGGCCCGGATCGGCGAGGCGCGACGACAGCAGCGCGAGCTCGCTCGCCGGCGGCGCGCCGCCGATGAGCTCGACGACCGCCGCGGCTTCGTTCTCGACGCGCCAGCCCATCGGGCGGCGCGGCCGGCCAGCGCCGAAGATCAATTGAAACGTCGCCTCATGGGCCTCCGCGCATGCGGCCGTGTCCGCATGCAGCCGGCCGAGCGCGGATGCGTAAAGCGCAAGCCCGCGCTCGGCCTCCACGGCGGTGCCTTGCTGCAGGACATCCGCGAGCAGACGCCGATCCGCGCCGAGATCCTCGAACACCAGAAGGCCACGCGCGACATCGCCGGCGAGCAACGTCGCGCCGTGATGGCGGCCGGGCGCATGTGCCGCGATGAGCGCTGTCGCGGTCCACTCGCGCACGAGGCCGAAGCTCTCCAGCGCCTTCTCGCTCGCCGGATCATAGCGCGGCGAGCGCGTCATCTTCACGATGACGGGTCGCGTGCTGCCGTCGTCATAGGCCGCGCGGGCGCGCGCGATGAAATTGCGCCGCTCCTCGCCGCTGACGGTCTCCACGTCGCTCAAGGTGACGGCGCGACCGCAGGCGCGCGCGAGCGCCGACGCCGCGCACGCGGCAACGTCATCGACGTCGATGGGCTTCAGCTCCTGCATGCGTGTCATGCGCCCGGCGGCAGCGGCAGGCCGCGCGGCGCAACCGGAACCGATTGCACGATCGAGGTCGTGGTCTGTCCGTACGCCAGGAACTGGTCGAGGATCTTGTCGAGACGATCGAGGCTCTCGAGATGGATCCGCACGATGAAACAATCCTCGCCGGTGATGCGATAGCACTCGGTGACCTGCGGCAGGCTCTCGGCGAGCGCGATGATCCGCGGCAGGTTGCCGGGGGCCGGACGCACGCGCACGAATGCGCTGATCGGATAGCCGAGGGCGCGGGGATCGACGTCGAGCCGATAGCCGCGGATCACGCCGGCATCTTCCAGGCGCTGAATGCGCTCGCGCACCGCCGGCGCCGACATCTCGATGCGGCGTGCGAGCTCGGAGATGCTCATGCGCGGGTCGGCGCTCAGGAGCCGCAGGAGCTCGACGTTGCGGCCGTCGCGCATCAGCTCCGATATTTGCAGCACCATGGCGAGATTTCCTCCGATCTGAAGGAAAAAACATCATAACGCCTTCAAATCGGCATTCAAAGGGGGGTAACCATTTGCCACCCTCGTGGTCATGGCAACATCCTCGACCGCCCAATCCCCGACCGCCCCCGCGAGGTACGAATCATCTGCCCTGGCGCAGCGCATCCCGCCGCATGCCTTCTTCGTCGCGAGCGCCGTCTTTCATTATCTCGGCCCGGCCTTCGCGGTGCTGCTGTTCGCTTATGTGGCGCCACTCGGCGTCGCCTGGCTGCGCATCGCGGTCGCGGCGGCCATTTTTGCGCTATGGCGCCGGCCCTGGCGATTCTTCCGCCAGCTCAACTCATCGCAACGCGCCGCCGTCATTTCGCTCGGCCTGGTGCTCGCGGCGATGAACTGCGTCTTCTACGAGGCGATCGCGCGCCTTCCCCTCGGCACGGTGGGCGCCATCGAGTTTCTCGGGCCGGTCGGGCTCGCGGTCGTCGGCATGCGCACGCGGCGCAACTTTGCGGCTTTCGTGCTGGCGGTGGCCGGCGTCGCCGTGCTCACCGACGTGCGCATCGTCGGCGAGCCTGTCGGCTATGCGTTCGCCTTCGCCAATTGCGCGGCGTTCGTCCTCTATGTGGTGCTCGGCCATCGCATCGCCGCCGACGGCGGCGTCGCCGGCATCGATCGGCTGGGCACCGCCATGCTGGTGGCGGCGATTACGGCGTTGCCGTTCGGCGTCGGCGACGCGGTGCCGGCATTGACGAGTCCGCTTCTGCTCGGCGCCGCGGTCGGCGTCGGCGTCACGTCGTCGGTCATCCCTTACGTCTGCGACCAGCTCGCCATGGCTCGCCTGCCGCGCGCGAGCTTCGCGCTGATGCTGGCCTTGCTGCCGGCGACCGCAGCCGCGATCGGCGTGGTCGTTCTGCGCCAGGTCCCGTCTGGCGCGGAGCTGTGCGGCATCGCCCTGGTCGTTGCAGGAGTCGGGCTGCATCGCCCGTAGGATGGATTGAGCGCTGGCGAAACCTCACCGATCAGGTGCGGCTAAGCGTCATTTGTTGCAAACGCCAACACCCGTAGCGCATAGGGTGGCTGCTGTTGCGCCACTCTCAGCCTCATGGTGAGGAGCACGGCCGGCCTCGCGGCCGCGCGTCTCGAACCATGCGCCGCGAGCGCGAGCGGCGCCGCTCGCTTGCTGCATCCTTCGAGACGCAGCCGGCAGGACCAGCTCGGCGGGCAAGCCGCCGATCGGGGTTGTGCTTTTTGGCACACCCTCTGCTCCGCGCGTCCGGTACCCAGCTCACAGGTGATCGCCACGGCCCTCACCCCATCGCACCCAACACGTCGAGGACTCGACCTCGCTCAACTGAAAGACTGGAGACTTCTGATGCGCTCGATCAAGACCATTCTCGCATACACCGGCGCGGCCGCGGCCCTCGCGTGGACCATCGCGGCCACTCCGGCGCTCGCGCACGGCGGCGGCCACGCCGGCGCGCCGATCGGCAACATGGGCACGCTCAATGGCGACCATGTCGGCGCGAACTTGCACATGGACGGCAACCAGATGGATCGCGACCCCGTGGACCGCGACCACATGGACCGCGATCACATCGACCGCGATCACATGGACCACAATCGCGACACGCACCGCGACACGCGCCACATCAACCAGAATCAGAATCTGACCGTGCGACACGTGCGTGTGCTGCCCGTCAACCTGGCCGATTTCCTGCGGCTGCTGCGGGGAGAGGGGCTCAAGCACGTCCACATCGTCCGCATCAGCAAGACGGTCGTGAACGGAATGGTGATGGACATCGTGACGGTGATCGCGCCACGCGATGCCGTCCTGATCTGACCTCCTCAAGCGAGCGCCGCGCCGATCGCAAGATCCGCGCGGCGGTCGCGTTCTTGCGCGGAATGCATTCGACTGCGAGCGTCCGGCCGGCGGAGGCTGCGCCCCTCATGCTGAGAGACGCAACCTTGTGTATCCCGAACCATGGGTCGCGAGCGCGAGCGGCGCCGCATGCGTGCTGGACCCGTCCTTCGGGACGCCTCGTGCGAAGAAGCGCGAGGCTCTTCAGGATGGGGAGTCTTTTTGATTGGCGTTCGAAGCGACGAGCGCGGCTCATGCCGCCGGCAGCACCAGCTCGGCGCGCAACCCGCCGATCGGGGCGTTCGAGAGCGTGAGGCCGCCGCCATAGAGGGCGGCGAGCTCGAGCACGATCGAGAGGCCGAGGCCCGAGCCGGGCTTGCTCTCGTCGAGGCGCTGGCCGCGCTGGGCCACCTGCTCGCGCTCGGCCGGCGAGAGGCCCGGGCCGTCGTCGTCGACCGCGAAGCGGATCACCGGCTTCGCCGGCGCCGTGCGGTCGCGCTCCGACGTCACCTCGACGGAAACACGCGCCTGCGCCCACTTGCAAGCATTGTCGACCAGATTCCCGAGCATCTCCTCGAGATCCTGGCGCTCGCCGCGAAAACGCACCCCGGCCGGGGCCTGCACGTCGATCACGACGCCGCGCGGGTGGTAGATCTTCTCCATCGTGCGGGTGAGCCCGGTCACCACCGGCGCGACGTCGGTGACGCTGCCGACGGTCTTGGTGCGGGCCGCGATGCGGGCACGCTCGAGGTGGCGGGCTACCTGGTCGCGCATGATGTCGATCTGCTCGCGCACCTTGCCGGCGAGCGGATCCTCGGGTCGCGCCGCCGCCTCGTTCATCATCACGGACAGCGGCGTCTTGAGCGCATGGGCGAGGTTGCCGACATGGGTTCGGGCGCGCTCCACGATCTCGCGGTTGGCCTCGATCAGCGCGTTGGTCTCGCGCGCGAGCGGCTCGATCTCGACCGGGAAATTGCCGACGAGGCGCTCGGCGGTGCCGGCGCGGATCGCCGCGAGACTGGCCGAGATCCGCCCGAGCGGCGCGAGGCCGAAGCGCACTTGGAACATGGTGATGAGGATGAGCACCGCGGCGAGCAGCACGAAGGTGGCGACGATGGCGCGGTTGAACTGGTGGGTGTCGTCGTCGATCTCCTGGGAGTCGCCGGCGACGCCGACGAGGTAGTGGCCCTCCTCGCCGAGGTCGACGGTGCGCTCGATCATGCGCAGGCGCTGGTCCTCGGGCCCGGTCACGTAGGCGCGGCGCACGCCGTCGTCGCCCGCCGGCACGCCCTTGTCGGCGAGGTGCGGCAGGCCTGAGTCCCACAGCGAGCCCGACGAGCGCACCTCCGGCTTGTCGACGTTGAGCTTGGTCACCTGCCAGTACCAGCCGGACAAGGGCAGCGAGAAGTTCGGCTCGCTCAGCGACTGCGACATGCGCTCGCTCGTCACGTCGGGCGCGTCGACCTCGGCGACGAGCGTGCGCAGGAAGCTGTTGAGGCGGGCATCGAACGAGCGCTCGACCGCGTCGCGGTAGAGCGAGGAGAGCACGAAGCCGGTGACCAGCAGGATGACCACCGTCCAGGCGGTCGCCGAGACGAACAGGCGCAGCGCGAGCGAGTTAGCGCGCATCGCTCGGCGGGCTGAGCAGATAGCCGAGCCCGCGCACCGTCTGGATCACGTCGACGCCGAGCTTCTTGCGGATGCGGCCGACGAAAACCTCGATGGTGTTCGAGTCGCGGTCGAAGTCCTGGTCGTAGAGATGCTCGACCAGCTCGGTGCGCGACACGACGCGGCCGGTGTGGTGCATCAGGTAGGCGAGCAGGCGATACTCGTGCGAGGTGAGCTTCACGGGAGTCCCGTCGACCGTGACGCGGCCGGTGCGCGAGTCGAGCCGCACCGGGCCGCACAGAAACTCGCTCTTGGCATGGCCGACCGAACGGCGCAGCAGCGCACGGATGCGGGCGAGCACCTCCTCGAGATGGAAGGGTTTTGCCACGTAGTCGTCGGCGCCGGCATCGAAGCCCTGCACCTTGTCGCTCCAGCGGTCGCGCGCGGTCAGCATCAGCACCGGCATGGCCCGGCCGGCGCGGCGCCAGGATTCGAGCACCGAGATGCCGTCCATCTTGGGCAGGCCGATGTCGAGGATCACGGCGTCGTAGGGCTCGGACTCGCCGAGATAGTGCCCCTCCTCGCCGTCGAAGGCGCGGTCGACCACGTACCCGGCGTCGGTCAGCGCGGTCGCGAGCTGGCGGTTAAGGTCGGGATCATCCTCGATGACGAGCAGGCGCATGGGTTCCTCAGCCTCAGATCAGCAACGGACCTGCCTATTTGGCCTTTTTCACGTCTTGCTTGGGATCTTGCTTCGCGTCTTGCTTCGGCTCTTGCTTCAGATCCTGCTTTGTATCTTGCTTCTTGTCCGCTTTCTTTTCTTCTCTCTTGTCCTGCTTTTCTTGCCCGACCTGCTCCTGCGCATGCGCGCCGACCACCGCGCCGTTGACGGCGTCGACGCTCGCCTGGGCCACCTTGCCGTCATCCGCCAGCACCGTGAGCAGATAGACGGGGTGCCCGCCGTGCTCGCACAGGCGGGCGTGGATCACCTCCCCGTGCTTGCGCACGGCGCGCATCGCCCGCGACAGCGGCACGACCGCGTGGGCGGCGGTCTTCGCCCGCTGCTCGGCGCGGGTGAAGCAGTGCTCGGCGGCGCCATTTGCGGCGCCTGCGGCCGCGAGAAACAGGAAGCCAGTCAGGATGGTGCGTTGCAGGATCATCGCTCCGCCGGGGCCGTCGAGGCCCGTTGGTCCAGATGGGGAATAGCCGACTCTCAAAATCCGCGAAAGGTGGCGAATTCGTCGACGCCCGCCCGCGGCGCGCGCCAGCGGTTGATGGCAGCGCCCTCGTCGGCGCAGCCGAGCGCGATCCCGCAGAACAACATGTGGTCGGCCGGCAGGCCGAGGAAGGGCGGCACGGTCTTGTGCCAATGGGTCCACGCCTCCTGGGCGCAGGCGTGCAGGCCGTGTGCACGGGCAAGCAGCAGGATGGTCTGAACGAAGCCGCCGAGATCGGACCACTGCGGCGGCCCCATGGTGCGGTCGATCGATACGAACAGGCCGACCGGGGCGCCGAAGAACTCGAAGTTCTTGCCGTACTGGGCGAGCCGCCCGGGGCGGTCCTCGCGCGCGACGCCGAGCGCCGCATAGAGCAGCGCGCCGACCTCGCGCCGGCGTGCGTAGAACGGCTCCTTGAGCGGATCGGGATAGATTTGATATTCGGCGCCCTCCCCGCGCGGCAGCTCGGCATGGCGCGGCCGGATCAGCGCCTTGAGCTCCTCGAGCGGCGCCCCCGCGAGCGCATCGACCCGCCAGGCCTGCAGGTTGCCGCCGGAGGGCGCGCGCGCCGCGCGCTCGAGGATATCGCGCACCACCGCGAGCGGCACCGGTGTGGGCAAGAAGGCGCGGCAACTGAAGCGGCTCGCGACGGCCTCACGCACATCCATCAGGGTCTCCGATCTGCGGCAATTTTCGATCGTCGACCATTTTAGGCGAAATCAGCGCTCATCGGCACATGCGAGGAGGATGCGCTGAGCGCCAGCAACCCATCGCTTCGCGGCAAATCATAGAGGATGGGTTTCGCTGGCGCTCAACCCATCCTACGATGCCCTTCAAGTTCAGGAGGCCCACATGATATCGGCACGTCTCGCCTGCATCGCGCTCGCGGCCGCGATCCTCACGTGCGCCGGCGCCCGCGCGCAGGAGTGGCCGAGCCATCCGTTGACCTTGGTGGTGCCGTTTTCGGCCGGCGGCTCGAGCGACGCCATCGCGCGCATCGTCGCCGACGGGATCAGCAACAACCTCAAGCAGCCCGTCGTGGTCGAGAACGTCACCGGCACCGGCGGGATGCTCGGCGGTGCGCGCGTGGCGCGCGCCGCGCCGGACGGCTACCAGCTCGTCATCGGCAATGTCGGGACCTTCGCGCAAAGCCAATCGCTCTACCGCAAGCCGCTCTACGACGCGGTCGCCGATTTCGCGCCGGTCGGGCTGTTGACCGACGAAGGCCTGGTGCTGGTCACGCGCAAGGACCTGCCGGCCGACAATCTGCAGCAGTTCATCGCCTTCACGAAAGCCAACCAGGCGACGATGCATTTCAGCTCGTCGGGCGTGGGCGGATCCAATCATCTCGCCTGCATGCTGCTCAACGCGGCGATCGGCGTCGACGTCACGCATGTCCCCTATCGCAATGTCGTGCAGGGCCTGCAGGACGTGATGGCGGCGCGGATGGATTATGATTGTGTGAGCCTGCCGCTGGCGCTGCCGCAGATCGCGGCTAAAACCGTCAAACCGATCGCGGTGCTGAGTGAAAAGCGGGCAGCGACGCTGCCGGACGTGCCGACGGCCGCCGAGCAAGGGCTGACCGGCTTCGCCATCGCGAGCTGGTATGCGCTGTTCGTGCCGGCACGCACTCCGCCCGCGATCGTGCGCCGGCTCAACGCCGCGACCGTCGCGGCGCTCGAGGTCCCCGCCCTGCAGCAGCGCCTGCGTCAGGTCGGCGGCGACGTGATCGCGCCGGAGCGCCGCACGCCGGAGTATCTGCGGCAATTCCTCGCCGCCGAGATCAAGAAATGGCAAGGTCCGATCAAGGCGAGCGGCCTCGCGTTCTGACCTCGCCGTCATGGCCGGGCTTGTCCCGGCCATCCACGTCTTTCTTTCCTTGTTGCAAAGACGTGGATGCCCGGCATAAAGCCGGGCATCACGTGGTCGTAGAGGGCGAGCAAATCCGACGAAGGAGCGCTCATGACGCTGACGATCAGCAATCTCGACGCCCCGTTGGGCGCGGAAATTTCCGGGATCGACCTGTCGGGCGTGGTCGGGCCGGCGGCCATCGCGCAGATCGAGGCGACGTGGCGCGAGCGGCTCGTCGTGGTCTTCCACGACCAGAAGCTCACGGACCCGCAGCTGATCGCCTTCAGCCGGAATTTCGGCGACCTCGATCCGCCCGGACCCAACCCGTTCGGCGAGCCGTTCCTCAAGGATCATCCGGAGCTCAACGTCATCTCGAACGTCGTCGCCGACGGCAAGCCGATCGGCAATCTCGGCGACGGCGAGGCGGTCTGGCACGCCGACATGACCTACGTCGACGTGCCGCCGAAGGCAGCGATGCTGCACGCGCTCGAGGTGCCGCCGCCGGAGGCCGGCGGCAATACCCATTTCGCCAACATGTTCGCCGCCTACGCGGCGTTACCGGCCGATTTGAAGAAGGCGGCGGATGCGCGGATCGCGGTGCACGATGCCTCGACCAACAGCGCCGGCCTGCTGCGCAAGGGCTACAAGAAGGTCGACGACGTGCGGCGGACGGTCGGCGCCCACCATCCGCTGGTGCGCACCGAGCCCGGAACGGGACGCAAGGCGCTGTTTCTCGGGCGGCGGCCGAACGCCTACGTGCTCGGCCTCGACGTGGCGGAGAGCGAAGCCTTGCTCGACGCGCTGTGGGCGCATGCGACGCAGCCGCGCTTCACCATGTGCCATCGTTGGAAGGTGGGCGACCTCTTGATGTGGAACAACCTGTCGGTGCTGCATCGGCGCGATCCGTTCGACCCGAAGACGCGGCGCGTGATGCATCGCAGCCAGATCAAGGGGGATGAGCGCATCCACTGAGTCTTGCCTTCGGCTGTATCTCGGATGGTGACCGGCCAATCGCATTCTCCTATAGTCCGCCCGCGATCATCCTGGGGAGAGCGAGATGGCCATCCATCTGCCGGCGCGGCAGGCCAACCGTCGGGCGTTCGTCGCGAGCGGTCTCGCGTTCTTCCTCTCCGGGCTCGCGGCGCAGGCCCAAGATGCGGGGCTCACCCGCGAGAAGCTCGAGGCCCTGATCGAGAGGACCCTCGCGGCGCCCGACACGACGCCGATCGCGCGGCCCGCCATCCTCGGCTTCCTCGAGCAGAAGCTCACCACCAAATCGATCGAGCGCGGCGAGCCCGCGCACAAGCATGGCTTCATGGTGGTGATCCCGCGGCGCGAGGACGGGCTGATCTTCTTCGAGGGCAAGGACGCCGATCCGTTCTTCTTCGCCATGCATCGCAGCGGCGAGCACCTCAACCGCGTCGCCAGCGCGATCAACCGCAACGGCGACCTGTCGAACTGGTCGGGCCCCGAGGCGGAGCAGAACTTCGCCGACCAGAAGGCCTTCTGGGCAAGCGAATCCTAAGACGCGGCCCGCGCTCCCTCTCCTCGCTGTTTGGGAGGGTCGGTTCAGCAAGCTGCGAGGTCGCGACGCGTGGATAGAGCCCCTCCTCCCGACCTTCTCCCCCCAGTTGCGGGGAGAAGGAGCGTAGCCCCCGTGCTCACCTCACATGCGAAGGCCATGCGAATTCTCTCCATCAATATCGCCCTCGCCGCCACGCTCGCCCTCCTCCTCCGGGCCTCCGCCATGGTCGGCGGCGCCCCGCCGGCGACCGCGGCATTGGCGCGCCACGTCGTGATCATCGTCGGCTCGCACGGGACCTTCTGCACCGGCGTCGCGATCGCGCGCGATCTCGTGCTCACGGCGGCGCACTGCACGCTGCCTGGCGCCGACTACAAGCTGATGGAGTTCGACGCCAAGCATCAGCCGGTGCTGCGCGACGTGGCGCAGATCGCGCGCCATCCGCGGTTCGATCTCAAAACCCTGCTCGCCCATCGCGCGACCGCCGACGTGACGCTGCTCAAGCTCGCGGCGCCCCTCGGTGCGGCGTTCGCGCCCGCGCCGCTCGCCGAGCCGATGCCGGCGGTCGCGCCGGGCGATGCCTTCACGGTCGCGGGCTTCGGCGTCGCGGTGCGCGGCGACGGCAGGACCAGCGGCACCTTGCGCGCCGCAACATTGATCGCGACCGGCCATCCCGGCACGCTGCAGATCAGGCTGGTGGATGCGCAGACGAAGGGCGAGGCCGCCCGGCTCGGTGCCTGCACCGGCGACTCCGGCGCCCCGGCGTTCGTGGCCCAGGACGGACGGCTCGCGGTCGCCGGCGTGGTGAGCTGGTCGACCGGGCCGAAGCTCACCGCCGGGTGTGGCGGCCTCACAGGCATCACGCCGCTCGTGCGCTACCGCGACTGGATCGTGACGAGCGCGCGACAGATGGGGTCGACGCTCGTGCCGTGAGGCAAGAGCCTCTTGTACCCCTTGTGCGCCTTGTGCCCTTGCGGCCCTTGCGGCCCTTGCGGGGCGTCCCGGATCGGCGGAGACTGCCGTACCGATTAAGCCTTATTGACTTTTGCTCGCATGACCGGAGGACTGGACATGACCAAGGCCTCGCTCACGCTTTCGTTCACACTGACGGCCGCGCTCACCGCCTTGATGGCGGCCCCTGCCCTCGCCCAGCCGGCGGCCGTGCCGCAGCTTGGCAATGTGCATTTTGCGACGTCGTGCAACGACGTCGCGCAGCGCCGCTTCGACCGCGCCATGCGCTACCAACATTCGTTCTGGTACCAGCAGTCGAAGGAGATCTACGAGGAGGCGCTGCAGGCCGATCCGAATTGCGCCATCGCGTATTGGGGCATCGCGCTGAGCCTGTGGAACAATCCGCACGGCCAACCGCCCGCACCCAACGTCGCCCCGGCGCTCGCCGCGATCGAGAAGGCGAAGGCGGTCGGCGCCAAGACCGAGCGCGAGCGCGACTTCATCGATGCGCTCGCCCTCCTTTACACCGACTACGACAAAGTCGACTACCGCATCCGCCTGCACAAATACCTCAAGGCGATGGAGGCGCTCGCCGCAAAATACCCCGACGACGACGAGGCGCAGATCTTCTACGCGATCACCCTCAACGTGTCGGCCTCGCCTGCCGACAAGACCTATGCGCAGCAGCTCAGGGGCGCCGCCATCCTGGAGCCGATCTTCAAGCGCCAGCCGCAGCATCCCGGCATCGCGCACTACCTGATCCACCTTTACGATTATCCGCCGATCGCCGCGAAGGGGCTCGATGCCGCGAGGCGCTACGCCGCGATCGCGCCGGCGGCGCCGCATGCGCAGCACATGCCGTCGCACATCTTCACGCGGGTCGGTTACTGGAAGGAGTCGATCGCCTCCAACATCGCGTCCGTGAAGGCCGCCAAGGCGAGCCGCGAGAGCAACGAGACGCTGCACGCGAGCGATTACATGGTCTACGCCTATCTGCAGCTCGCGCATGACCGCGACGCACAGGCCGTCATCTCCGATATGATGGCCGTCAAGGACATCAGCGCCGACACCGCGGGCGGCCCGTTCGCGCTCGCGGCCTCGCCGGCACGCTACGCCGTCGAGCGCGGCGACTGGGCGGCCGCGGCGGCGCTCGAGGTGCGGCCAAGCAAATTCCCCCACGTGATGGCGATCAGCCACTTCGCCCGCGCGCTCGGCGCGGCGCGCAGCGGCCACCCGCAGGACGCGCAGGTCGATATCGCCAAGCTCACGCAGATCGCCGACACGCTGCGCGCGGCGAAGAACGACTACTGGGCGAACCAGGTCGACATCCAGCGCCAGATCGCCACCGCCTGGATGCTCGAGGCGCAGGGCCAGCACGACGCGGCGCTCGCCGCGATGCGCGCCGCCGTCGAGGCCGAGGACAAGACCGAAAAGGCGCCAGTCACGCCGGGGCCGCTCGCGCCGGCGCGCGAGCTCCTGGGCGACATGCTGCTGGCGCACGGCGACGCCGCGGGCGCGCTCGCCGCCTACGAGGCGACGCTGATCAAGGAGCCGAACCGCTTCAACGCCACCGCCGGCGCCGCGGCGGCGGCCGAGAAGCTCGGCGACAAAGCCAAGGCGACGGCCTATTGCGAAAAGCTCGTCGCGCTCGCCGCCGGATCCGATTCCGATCGGCCGGCGCTTGCGCATGCGAAGCAGTATCTGGCGAAGAACTAGCCGCAGGGACTGACCGCAAGGCCCTGAGAGCTCAGATGAAACGCGCCCTCACCATTGCGATCGTGGCCGGGGTCATCGCCGCCGGCGGCGGCGTCGCGGTGCTGGCGCAACGAATGGCGGCGCCGGCGCGAGCGTCGGTCTCTGTCGCGCAGCCTGCGGCAGCGGAGATCAAGCGGCCGGCGTTCACCGAGATCAAGTGGCCGTTCCTGATGGACCAATGGGGCCTCGGCCGCGCTTTCCGCTGCGACGCGGCGGTCTGCGGCGCGAAGGTCGAGGTTTACGTGCGCCCCAAGATCGGCTTCTGCAATTGCACGACCGGCGTCGCCGACGACGAGGAGCTCGAGCGGGTCGGCGACATGGAGCTCATCGGCGAGCAGTTCAAGGCATCGAGCGACGGCCACCCGATCGCGGTCGCGTGGATGAAGGGACGCAGCCGCCCCTACGACGTGGCCGGCCGCGCCTCGGGCTCGACGCTCGCGCTCGCCTTCAACGACCATTGCGACGTGATCGTCGCGACCGCCGTGGTCACGGACGGCCCGGCCGCGCGGGTCGAGCCCGCGGTGCTCGCGTTCCTCAACAGCGACACGGTGGTCAACTGGGCGAAGCAGGCGCTGGGGTTGTAAACAGTTTACCGCCAAGCCCAGGCTTGTCCCCGGCATCCAGGTCTCCTTGGCGGCCGCGAAGACGTGGATGGCCGGGCCAAGCCGGGCCAAGCCTGGCCAAGCCGGGCCAAGCCTGGCCAAGCTTGGCCAAGCTTGGCCAAGCCCGGCCATGACGGATTCATTTTGGCGTAAACCCATCCGCGCTCCAGTCCTCGCTGCCGACGCCGTGATGGACGAAAAACAGTCCGGCCGGGTCGTACTCGCGCTTCACCTCGGCGAGGCGGCCGTAGTTCGCACCCCAATAGGCGCGCTGCCAGTCTGGTTCGAAGAAATCGCTTTCGGCGAAGTAGCAGCCGGCGTCGGGCGCGAGCTTCTTCAATTCGGCCATCGCAAGGCTCACCTCGCCGGCTGACTTGCGCGCGGCGGCGACGTCGGGCTCGTGGCCGGCGAGGCCCGCGAACGCGGGCGGCGCCTCGCCGCCGATGATCGCGAGCACGAAGGCGTCGAGCACCTGCGGGTTCATGGCGGTCGCGCGCGTCGCGGCGCGCGCGTCGGGCGCGGCCCCGGCGAGACCTTTCTGGAAATGCAGCTCGACCGGGGCCCGGCGGCTCGCGACGCAGAGCGCGTCGACGAGCGCCGGCTGGCGCTCCGGCGCCAGCAGCGCGGCGGGAAGCCAGCGCGATTGGTAGGCATAGATGACGTGGCCGGCCTCGGCGCGATTGGCGGCCCAGAAGACATTGTCTGCGGGCGCGCCGGGGCGGTCGTCGCCGCGTGTGGCGCCCGGCGCATAGGCCTTGAGATAGGCCGGGTCCCAGGCGTGGCGCGCCGCGATGGTGCGAATGATGGGCGGGAAGAGCGCATAGCCGAAGTCGGCCGGCATGTGCGCGACGACCCAATCGAAGAACGGCTGCCAGAGGCGCTCGGCCTCGGCTTGCGTCAGCGTGTCGAACGACATGCGGATGTCCATGCGGTTGCCCGGCCGCAGGGTGACGATCTCGCCCCATTTCGGGTCGAGCAGGTGCTTGGCGTAGAAGGCGACGAATTCGCCCACGAGGCGGCGGAACGCCGCGTCCGATGTCGCCGTGATGGTGGCGAAGACCCCGCCGAAACTGGCCGGCAGGTCGTGCGTGCGCAGCGTGAGCCGCGTCACCACGCCGAGGCTGCCGCCGCCGCCGCCGCGCAGCGCCCAGAAGAGATCCGGGTTGGTGCAGGCATTGGCGATGCGCACGGCCCCGTCGGCGGTGACGACCTCGGCTTCGAGCAGGCTCGCAGCCGCGGTGCCGAACTGCCTGGAATGGCTGCCGAACCCACCCGCCTGCACGAGGCCGGCGACGCCGACCGTGAGGCAGCCGCCACCCTGCACGTACCGCCCGCCATGGGTCGTGACCTCGTTGTAGACGTGGCCCCAGATCGCGCCGGCGCCCACGCTGACGGCGGGCTGCGGCGGCTCGCTACAGCCGGAGGCCACGAAGGCGTCGTGGCGCGCGATCGCGTTCATGCGGCGCGTCCAGACCAGGAGCGAGTCGGGCGCGTTGGAGCGGCCGAGATAGCTGTGGCCGCCGCCTTTGACGACGAGACGCAGGCTGTTGTCGCGGGCGAAGTTGACGGCCGCGACCACGTCGGCAGTCGACTCGGCCGCGACTGCGTAGACGCTCGGCGCATAGCTCCAGGCGTCGACCCAGGCGGTGGTCTGGGTGAGGCCGACCTCATCGCCGATGAAGTAGGGATTATTCAATTCGCGAAACAGCGCGCGACACGCCTCGTCGCTCGCCGCCGGCCGGCAGGTCTCGATGGGCGAATGCACCTCGATCAGGCGTCCGCCCGTACGCGCACGCAGCTCCTCCCAGCTCGCCGCCGCAGGCCAGCCGGGATCGCCGCGGCGCACACGCGCCGTCGCTGTGGCCGACGGGCCAGGCTGCGCCGCCGCAAACCCGCGCGATCGCAACAGGAACGGAGCCGCAACGAGTGAGGTGATGAAGTCGCGCCGGCGCATGGTGCGCATGGTGATGGTCCCGCATTGAGCCTGTGCGGTGCATGGTGCGGGTCCCGAGCCCGGCGGTCTCGCCGATTTGCGTCAATCGGCTAGCCGAATCCTCGAGACTTGCGCCGATTGTCGCAAAAGCGCGGGTCCGGCCGGCTCGCCAGCCGATGAGGCGAGGCAGACCCTGCAGTGGTGGTGGCTGAGGACCATGTACAGCGTGAACACGCCGATCGCCGTCAGACCGACGCCGAGGATGCGCTTCTGCATGATCTCGTCCGCGGTCGGCCGCCGGCCATCCGGACGCCGTCCGGTCATCACGGCCATGCGGACCGGCCGTATCATCAAGCAGAGACCGACCGTGATCAGCGCGCCGGCGATCGCCGAGAGGACGAATTCCACCGCTGCCATGACATGCACGCCTGTTGCGACGCGTCGCGCCCGCAGGCCAGAACGGCGACGCATCTATTTTAGTCGCACCACCCGGCTCGCCGGTTCACATGATCGTTCCAGGTCCGCGCGATCAGGCGCCAACTCCGACATCGGAGGCACCTCTGAGCCGGCTTCTGCAGCCGGCGCGGAACCGGCGCATGGCGGCGGCGGTTTCCAGGCATGCGTCGCTTGTCACTCTTTTTCTTGTTGCTGCTCGCGGCTTGGTGCGATGCGGAGGGCCTGTCGGCCCGGACCCGCACACCATCCCGGCTCGATGCCGCGACGGTGAACGCCGCCGAGCCGGGCCATGCCAGCGGCGCCGCCCTGATCGTGCGGGCCGAGGTGCTGCTCGACCGCGCGCACTTCTCGCCCGGCGCGATCGACGGCGTCGATGGCGAGAACTTCCACAAAGCGCTCGCCGCGTTCCAGCAGGACCGCAAGCTCCCGACCACCGGCAACCTCGACCCGGATACCTGGGCGGCGCTCGCGGCGACGTCGTCGGCGCCGGCGCTCACGCGTTACACCATCACGGCGGCCGACGAGGGCGGCCCGTTCGTCCGCGCAATTCCGCGCGATTTCCGCAAAATGGCGAAGCTGCCCGCGCTCGGCTACAGCGGGCCGCGCGAGGAGCTGGCGGAGAAATTCCATATGAGCGAGGCGCTCCTGCGCAAGCTCAATCCGCACGCGGCCTTCGAGCGCAGCGGCACCGAGATCGAGGTCGCCGACGTGGCGCCGATGGATCTCGTGCGCAGTGGCGCGACCCAGGGCGCGGCGCCGCCGCCGCATGGTGGCGCCGACTCGCGCTCCGATGCGCGCCAAGCCGCGACGATCGAGGTCGACAAGCAAGCGCGCGCGGTGCGCGCCTACGATCGCGACGGGCGGTTGCTCGCCTTCTATCCGGCCTCGATCGGCAGCACCGAGAAGCCGGCCCCGAGCGGCACCTTCAAGGTGCGGCGCGTGGCGCGCAACCCCGACTATCACTACGATCCGAAATTCGCCTTCAAAGGCGTGCACACGCGGCACAAGCTGACGATCAGGCCCGGTCCGAACAATCCGGTCGGGCTGGTCTGGATCGATCTCACCGCGCCCTCCTACGGCATCCACGGCACCCCCGACCCGGACAAGGTGAGCAAGACCGCCTCGCACGGCTGCATCCGGCTGACCAACTGGGACGCGCTCGACCTTGCCGCGATGGTTCACCCGGGCGTCGTGGTGAAGTTTCTCGATTGACGCGGCGGCTGTCGGGTCACGAGCCAAGGGCCTTGAGGGCGGCCGGCACCCGCGTGAGCCGTTCGCGGCGAAATTCGCTCGGCGTCTGGCCCGTATGCGCCTTGAAGGCGCGGTTGAACGGCCCGATCGATTGGAAGCCGGCGTCGAGCGCGATGGTCAGAATCGGCACCTGGCGCTGGCTCGGGTCGGCCAGTGCCGCCATCGTCTCGGCGAGCCGATAGCCATTGACGTAGCTGATGAAGTTGCGCTGGCCGAGCCGCTGATTGATCAGCCGGCGCAGGCGATATTCGGGGATCTTCATGTGTTGGGCGAGGCGCGCGAGGCTGAAATCCTCCGCGCGGTAGATGCGCTCGCGCTCCATGAGCGCCGACAGACGGTCGAGCCAGGCGCGCTCCTCGGCATCGACGGCATCGACCGGCGCGACCGCAGGTGCTTCGACCGCGGCCGGCAGGGCGGCTTCGCGCATCGCCCCGCCCTGCTCGACGCGCAGCCGCAGCAGCGCGGCGGCGAGCGCAAGGACCAGCACGCCGCCGGCAGTCACGACTCCGGCGCTCGCACGCACCGCCTCGCTCGCCGCCGTGCTGAGCGCGGTCAGCGCCGCGATCCACAGGCCGACGCCGATCGCGAGGATCAGCCGCAAGCGCCGGCGCCGCTCGATCAGATCCGCGGCGCGCCCGGCGAGAATCCGCCAGATGCCGGCGACGATGAGGGCGAATGCGGCGATCCGGGCGAGGCGCCACGCGATCGCCCAGTCCGAGAGGATCGCCCAGGCCGCGATCGCGGCCATCGCGGCGAAAGGCAGCCAGCGCCACCATCTCGGAACGTAGAAATCGTCGAAGCTCGCGGCCGCCCAATGCAGGAAGACGGCCGGCGTCGCCATGCTGATGATGCGTACCGGCACGATCCAGGGCGGCGCCGCGAAGGCGACCGCCGGCGCGCTCTCGACCAGGAACGCGATGGCGCACAGGTCGAACAGCACCGTGAGCCGCACGGCGGGCGCGCGCCACGCGTCGCGCCACCCGGTGATCGCGAGCAACGCGAGCAACGCGATCGCGCCGCCGCGCAAGCCGGTTTCGAGGAAATTCATGGGCACGAGCCGGTCCCGGCCTCCCTACCACAGGCGCGATGCCCTCGATAGCATCGTGGCCTGTGCGGAGCGAAGATGTAGGTTGGTTCGAGCCCTCGAGAGACCCAATGTGACGGCGAAAGTCGTTGGGTCTCGCAACGGCTCGACCCAACCGACGCGCACGCGGGGATGAATCATGACGCAAGCGAACCAGAAGAGCCACGCAACCTCCTGGCTCGGGCTCGAGGGCCGCACCTGCACCGTCACCGGCGCGGGCAGCGGCATCGGCCGCGCCACCGCGCTCGCCTTCGCGGCGGCGGGCGCGCGGGTGGTGCTGCTCGAGCGCGACGAGGCCAATCTCGCCGCAACCGCCAAGGAGGTCGCGGCGCAGAGCGGCCAGCAGGCCGTCACCCTCGCGTGCGACGTGTCGGAACAGGCAAGCGTCGAGGCCGCGGCCGCGCAGGCCGAGCGTGCGGCGGGCCCCTGCCACATCCTGATGAACAATGCCGGCATCCTGCGGCCGGGCGCGCTCGCGAGCCTCACGCTCGCCGAATGGAATGCGCTGATGTCGGTCAACCTCACGGGCTATTTCATGTGCGCGCAGGCGTTCGGCCGGCAGATGCTGGCGGGGTCGGGCGGCGCGATCGTGCACACCGCCTCGATCGCGGCGAGCGAACCGCAGGGCATGAGCGGCGCCTACAGCGTGAGCAAGGCCGGCGTCGCCATGCTGTCGCGCCTGATCGCGCTCGAATGGGGGCCGCGCGTGCGCAGCAACGTGGTGAGCCCGGGCCTGGTCGAGACGCCGATGTCGCAGGCGTTCTATCAGGTCGAGGGCGTGCGCGAACGGCGCAGCGCCATGACGACGGCAAAGCGGATCGGCCGGCCGCAGGACATCGCCGATGCCGCACTGTTTCTGGCGAGCGACCGGGCGAGCTACATCACGGGGCAGGAGCTGGTGATCGACGGCGGCTTCTCGCAGATGCTGATGAGCCTGGTGCCGCGGCCGGGGTATTGAGGCGCGGAGCTTCTCACTCGAACACGTGCGCGACGTCGACAGGCTCAGGCTTCCCCGGCACGGAACCTGCCACGATCAGCAGGATGAGATTCACGGGCACGGAGAACAGGCCGTACAGGGACAGCCACCCCATCATCCGACTACCCGTGCCGTTCGCCGCGGCGATGCCGAGGACGAGAAACGGCAGGCCGAACATCGTGCCGATCAGGATCGTCGGACCAATCCACGCCGGCCAACCGATGTCCCGGAAGCGTGCGGCCAGCACGACGGCAAGCCCTATGATGAGACCTGTATCGATCGATCCAAGCGACGTGGCGGTGCCGCTCATCATCATCAAACCCAAGATCACATGCCCCGCCACGAGCGGAACGGCCCACATCCAGTACGTCGGCCGGTCCAGCCGCTTCCCTGATTTCCACATCTCGGCCCCCGCCCGATCAATCCGCGGTGGGCGCAACCCTAGTGGGATTGCGCTACGCATGGAAGCCGGTGCCAATGGGCCGCGCGGTTGCACGGCCGGCGCTACACCGGCTCGAGCGGACGCGGCGTGCCCGCCGGCAATTCCACCGCGATGGCGTCGCCCGCCCTCACCTCGCCGCCGTGGATGACGATCGCCATGACGCCGCTCTTGCGGATGAGACGTCCCTGCGCATCGCGCCCGAGGACCGCCGCCATCAGGCCTTGTTGATAGGTATCGAGCTGGACGCACGGGTTGCGCAGGCCGGTGATCTCGACGACGGCGTCGGCGCCGAGCCGCAGCCGAGTGCCGGCCGGCAGGCCGAGAAGATCGACGCCGCGGGTGGTGACGTTCTCGCCGATGTCGCCGGCGCCCACCTTGAACCCGGCGGCGGCGAGCTCGGCGAAGAGCTCCTCGTGGATCAGGTGGACCTGGCGCAGGTTCGGTGCGGTCGGGTCCTTGCGCACGCGCGAGCGATGTTTCACGGTCTCGCCGAGATGCGCGTCACCCGCGACGCCGAGGCCGGCAACGAGGCGGATCGCCAGCGCATTGGGTTTGCTGAAGGTGTGCCGCTGGCTGAGGCTGACGGCAGTGACGATCGGGTTCATCGATCAGGCCCTCTCGCTAACTATCGCGCTATCGCGTCAACTATCGCGCCCTGCCTGACCCGCCGCGCAGCGGCCGCTCCGGCAAGCGGATCAGCGCCACGAGGCTGATCACCAGAAAGATCGTCGCCGCGAGGAACACCCAGCGAAATATGCCGGCCGCATCGGCGGCGGCGATGCCCGAGGCTGCCAGCGCCTCGGCTCCGCGCCCGTGATCGGCGGCGACGCCGAAGCCGGCCAGCATGATGGCGCCCATGATGGCGACCACGAGCGAGGCGGTGAGCGCGCGAAAGAAGTTCATCACGCCGGTCGCCGTGCCCATCTGGTGCGGCGCGACCGAGTTCTGGATGCACACGGTGGTGAGCGGATAGACCGAGCCGACGCCGCTCCCGATGAGCGCGAGCGCCGCCATGACGACGACCGGCGAGCTCAGCGGTCGCCAGGCGAGGAATGCCGTGGCGAGGATCGCGAGCGTCACGCAGGCCTCGGTGACGCGCTTGTAGTGGACCAGGAACATCATGGCGCGGCCCGCCATGATCGAGCCGGGCGTCGTCATCAGGGCGATCGGGATGAGCGCGAGGCCCGAATCGGTGACCGAGAGCTTGTGCACGAGCTGATAATAGAACGGCACGAACACGGTGAGCCCGATCGAGACGCCGACCGCGCAGGCGCTCGCGGCGGCGCCGGTCCCCACGATCGGATTGCGCAAGATCGGCAGCGGCAGGTACGGCTCCTTGGCGACGCCGATGCGCCAGCGAAAGAGCGCCGCGAAGGCGGCCGCGAGACAGAAGAGCCCGGCGATCTGCGGCGATCCCCACGGGTAGCGCGTGCCGCCCCAGGTGAGCGCGAGCAGCACCGAGACCGCGCCGCCCATCATCAGCGCGGCGCCGGCGATGTCGAGCTCGTGCCAGCGATCGTTGCGCGGCAGACGCTTGAGCGCCGTGTTGGTCAGATACGCGGCCGCGATGCCGAGCGGCAGGTTGATCCAGAAGATCAGCGGCCAGGCGAGATGCTGGGCGATGAAGCCGCCGACCACCGGGCCACCGACGCCGGCGGCGACCCAGACGCTGCCGATGATCACCTGGTAGCGGCCGCGCTCGCGCGGCGGGCTCACGTCGGCGACGATCACCTGCGAGAGCGGCATGATGCCGCCGCCGCCGAGGCCCTGCAGGGCGCGGCCGAGCACGAGGATCAGCATGGTGGGCGCGATCGCGCACACGACCGAGCCGGCGACGAAGATGCCGATCGCGGTCAGCATCATGGCGCGGCGGCCGTGAATGTCGGAAAGCTTGCCGTAGAGCGACGCGACCATGGTCGAGGTGAGCAGATAGGCCGTGACGGTCCACGCCAGGTTTTCGACGTCGTGGAGGTCGCGGCCGATGGTCGGCAGCGCCGTCGCCATGATGGTCTGGTCGAGCGCGGCGAGAAACATCGCCAGCAGGATGCCGGCGATGACGCTGCGCGCTTCGGTGAAGGAGAGATACTGCGCCGGTGGCCGTTCGGTCGCGACGGTCATCCGTTTTCGCCTCGTCCCCGCAATGGCCGCTCTTCCACCGCCATCATGGCGAGGCAGGCCAGCGAGAGGAAGACCGCGGCGGCGATGAACACCCAGCGGAAGGCCGCCGCGAACTGCGCGCTGGCGTGGCCGCCGCCCGAAAGCGTGTCGAGGGTCGCAGTCTCGCTCGCGGCGCCGAGCACGATCGCGCCGAACGAGGCGACGATGATCGAGCCGCCGAGCTGGCGGAAGAAATTGAGCGTGCCGGTCGCGGTGCCGGTGTGGTGCGGCGCGACCACGTTCTGGATCACGATGGTCGTGGTCGGATACATCGGCCCGAGGCCGGCGCCGGCGACGAGGAGCAGCACGCAGATGCCGGTGAGCGAATAGCCGGCCGGGTTGACGGCGAGAACGGCGAGCAGCACGACCGCGACCACGAGGCCGATCAACGGCACGCGCTTGTAGCGCTCGAGCCGCGCCATCGCGCGGCCCGCCGCCATGGCGCCGACCGTGGTGCCGACCACGAAGGCGATCAGCGCGAGGCTCGACTCGCCGGCTTTCAGGCCGACCACGAGACCGAGATAGAGCGGCGTCATGATGGTGAGGCCGATGATGGTGCCGATCGCGAAGAAGCCGGCGACCACGATCGCGGCGACGACCCGGTCGCGCAGCACCGCGGTCGGAATGAACGGCTCGGGCGCGCGCACGAGGCGCCAAGCGAACAGGCACCACAGAATCACGGAGGCCAGGACCAAGCCGAGGATCTCCTGCGAGACCCACGGATAGCGGCGGCCGCCCCAGGCGAGCGCCAGCATCAGCACCAGCGCGGCGGCGACCATCAGGCCGGCGCCGAGGAAATCGAGCCGGTGCGGCCGCTCGTAGCGCGGCAGCTTGCGCAGCGCGCGATCGGTCATCACCAGCGCGACCGCGCCCATCGGCACGTTGATCCAGAAGATCAGCGACCAGTGCAGGTACTCGGTGAGAAAGCCGCCGAGCACCGGCCCGAGAATGCTCGCCGCCATGAACATCACGGCCGAATAGCTCTGGTAGAGCGGACGCTCGCGCGGCGACAGAAGGTCGGCGATGATGGTCTGGGCGATCGGCAGGATGCCGCCGCCGCCGATGCCCTGCAGGGCGCGGCCGGCGATCAGCGCGCCCATCGATGGTGCGAGCGCGCACGCGATCGAGCCGACGAGGAAGATCGCGACCGCGATCAGGAGCGCGAGCCGGCGGCCGTGAATGTCGGCGAACTTGCCGAACAGCGGCGTCACCGCGGTCGCGGCGAGCAGATAGGCGGTCACCACGAATGACAGGTTCTCGACGTCGGCGAGCACGCGGCCGAGCGTCGGCAGCGCCGGCGCGACGATGGTCTGCTCGAGCGCCGACAGGAACATCGCCAGCATGATGCCGCTGATGATCTGGCGCACCAGCGCCCGGTCGAGCGGGGCCGCGTAGATGTCCGCGGGCGGCTCGGGAACGGCGGGATTCGGGGCGCGCTCACGAATGCGCGCTTCGGATTGGGTCATCACGGTCTCGGGTGAAGGGGGCGCCCCTCGGATCGGCGCCCCGTATCGCCTCCCCGACAAGGCAGGGCAATGGGTGTGATTGCGTAGCTGGTATGAGCCGCCTCGCCCTCCTCCCGTTGGTCTGTTCCCCTCTCCCCCCCCCGCGAGCGAAGCGAGTGGCGGGCAGGGGCGGGGTCGCGGCGTTCGGAATGAGCATTTTCGCGCGTTCGGCACCGAATTCCGAGCAAGCGGCCCCTCTCCCCAACCCTCTTCCCGCCAAAGGAAGGGGAGAGGGAACGCAAGCAGCTTGCCGGCACCCCATATATTCCGAATTCGAAAGCAAGGAGCGAAGTGCCGGCGCGGCGGCCTTGGCCCATATCGGAGGTCAGGATGGACGGGTTTCCCGTCGCGACGCAAAGGAGCATGATCATGGTCGCGCTGGCATTCACCAATGACCGGCCCAATCACCGGCCCAACAACACGGCAATGAGCGCGAAACAGGACAGCGGCGGCTACGCGACCGACGCGGCGCGCTGGGAGGCGGTGCAGCGCCGCGACCCGGCGGCAGACGGAGCCTTCTTCTATTCGGTGCGCACGACCGGCGTCTATTGCCGGCCGTCCTGCGCGGCGCGCCTCGCCCGGCGCGAGAATGTCGCGTTCCACGCGAGCCCGGCGGCGGCCGAGAAGGCCGGGTTCCGGCCGTGCAAGCGCTGCCGGCCGAACGAGCCGGGGCTCGCCGAGCGCCAGGCCGCGGCGGTCGCAAAGGCCTGCCGGCTCATCGAGCAGGCCGAGGAGATGCCGAGCCTCGCGGCGCTCGCCAAGGCGGCCGCCATGAGCCGGTTTCATTTCCACCGCATCTTCCGCGCCGTCACGGGCGTCACCCCGAAGGCCTACGCCGACGCCCACCGGGCGCAGCGCGTGCGCGACGCGCTCGCGAGCAGCGGCTCGGTGACCGAGGCGATCTACGGCGCCGGGTTCAACTCGAGCGGACGCTTCTATGCGGCCTCCGCCGACATGCTCGGCATGACGCCGCGCGACTTCCGCGCCGGCGGCGCCGGGGCCGCGATCCGCTTCGCGGTCGGCGAATGTTCGCTCGGCACTATTCTGGTGGCCGCGACCCAAAAGGGCGTGTGCGCGATCTCGTTCGGCGACGATCCCGACGCGCTGGTGCGCGACCTGCAGGATCGCTTCCCCACAGCGCGACTGATCGGCGGCGATGCCGAGTTCGAGAAGCTGGTCGCCAAGGTGGTCGGCTTCGTCGAGGCGCCGGGGACCGAAGAATTCGATCTGCCGCTCGACGTGCGCGGCACCGCGTTCCAGCAGCAGGTGTGGAAGGCGCTGCGCAAGGTCCCGGCCGGCGCGACCGCGACCTACACGGACATCGCGCGGCGCATCGGCCGGCCCAAGGCGGTGCGCGCGGTCGCGGCGGCCTGCGCCGGCAACCCGGTCGCGGTGGCGATTCCGTGCCACCGGGTGGTGCGCCTCGACGGCGACGTCTCCGGCTATCGCTGGGGCGTGGCGCGCAAGCGCGCGCTGCTGGCGAAGGAGCAGGCCGCGTGAGTGGCCACAGGCACGCTGCCGACACTCCCTCTCTCCGCTCTTCGCGGGCAGAGGGTTGGCGTGAGGAGCCGGAGAACAGCGTTCGGACTGGCGGTGAGAGCCCCTCACCCCGACCTTCTCCTCCTGAAGAAGCGGAACAGGGAGCACCGGCAGCGCGCATCGCCGCGCTCGATTGGGAGGCGATCGCATCGTCGCTCGATGCGTATGGCTGCGCCGTCATCGGGCCGTTGCTCGACCCGAAGGCGTGCGCGGCGCTCGCGGCGCATTATGATGACGACGGGCGCTTCCGCAGCCGCATCGTCATGGGGCGGCACGGGTTCGGGCGCGGCGAATACAAGTACTTCGCCTACCCGCTCCCCGACGAGGTCGCGGCGCTGCGCACCGCGCTCTATCCGCGGCTCGCCGCGATCGCCAACCACTGGAACCAGGCGATGGGCGTCGAGCTGCGGTACCCCGCGGCCCACGCGGACTATCTCGCGCGCTGCCATGCGGCGGGGCAGACCAAGCCGACCCCGCTGCTGCTGCGCTACGGCGCCGGCGACTACAACTGCCTGCACCAGGACCTCTACGGCGAGCACGTGTTTCCGCTGCAAGCGACGCTGTTGTTGTCGCGCCCGGGTGCGGATTTCGCCGGCGGCGAGTTCGTGCTCACGGAGCAGCGCCCGCGCATGCAGTCGCGCGCCGAGGTGGTGCCGCTCGCCCAGGGTCAGGTCGTGATCTTCCCGGTGCATCACCGGCCGGTGCAGGGCACGCGCGGGACCTACCGGGTGAACATGCGCCATGGCGTGAGCCGCCTGCGCAGCGGCCAGCGCCACACCCTGGGCATCATTTTTCACGATGCGCGATAATGGATCCACAATCCCTTGGGCCATCCAATAAATTTCTCGTCTATCGGTAGTTTTTCACACAGGCGCGGAACGTTTTTTTGCACTGCAAGTTTGTCCGACGAATCCGGGGACGGGCATGTCTTCTCGCGCACAATATTACTCGCGCCAGGCTGACATCTGCATGCGGCTCTCGTTGTTGAGCAACGACAACGAGGTCGCCGAGTTGCTGATCAATAAGGCGATCGAGCTGATGTCCCAAGCTGAGACAGCCGCGGCCGATGGGGAGACCGGTGCCGTGGACGCCCGCTCCGCCGATGCCGACTCGGCAGAGGACTCCGGTCGCTACTGAGAGGCCACCTGCTTTGGGACCATCTGGGCGGCGCGCTCGACGACGCTTGGCGGATGTTTCGACGAAAGCCTGCGCCTGATTCGATCGGGGACGGACACGGATTCATCGAGCATGCGCGAGCCGCGCCATCCCGATCGTGCGGCGAACCGACAATCTTGCTTGTGGGTTGAGCGCGCCGGTGTATCCTGAACTGGGCAACGCGGCCGTTGAGAAACCGCGGGCATGAGGACAATCAGGAGGGCACCAGCATGGCTACGGCAGCCACGTACGGATCAATGTCGGCGGACGAGCACAGCGCACAGTTGCGCAAAGCCGTCATCGCCTCGACCATCGGCACCACCATCGAGTGGTACGACTTCTTCCTCTACGGCACGGCGGCCGGACTGGTGTTCGGCAAGCTGTACTTTCCGAACCAGACCGTGCTCAACGGCATCCTGCTCGCTTTCGGCACCTATTTCATCGGCTTCGTAGCGCGGCCGATCGGGGCGGCGATCTTCGGCCACTATGGCGACCGCATCGGCCGCAAGGGAACGCTGATTGCGACGCTCCTGTGCATGGGTATCGCCACCTTCCTGATCGCCTTCGTGCCGACCTATTCATCGATCGGCGTCTGGGGCGCCGTCATCCTCACCATCCTGCGCGCCGTCCAGGGCATCGGCGTCGGCGGCGAATGGGGCGGCTCGGTTCTGCTCGCGATGGAGTGGTCGCGCACGCATGGCCAGCGCGGGCTTGTCGCGTCATGGCCGCAATTCGGCGTCCCGGCCGGTCTCTTCCTGTCGAACCTTGCCGTCCTTGCCTTCAGCGCCTGGTCGGGCGACCAGTTCGCAGTCTGGGGCTGGCGCGTGCCGTTCGCGCTCTCGATCATCCTGGTCGCGATCGGCTTGTGGATCCGGCTCGGCATCCTCGAGACGCCGGTCTTCCAGGAGCTCCTGGACAAGCAGAAGATCGAGAAGGCGCCGGTCCTCGAGGTCATCAAGAAGCAGCCGAAGGAGATCATCCTCTCGGCACTGCTGCGCATGGCCGAGCAGGCGCCGTTCTACATCTTCACGGCGTTCATCTTCGCCTATGCGACGGGCACGCTGAAGCTGCCGCGCGATCTGATCCTGTCGGCCGTGATGGTCGCGGCCTGCGTGTCGTTCTTCACCATCCCGCTGTCGGGCCACATCTCCGACCGGATCGGCCGGCGCAAGATGTACCTGATCGGCTCCGCCGTGACCGGCCTGTTCGGCTTCCTCTACTTCGGCATGGTGGATACCGCGATCTACTCGGCGGTGTTCATTGCGATCGTGCTGTCGCTCATTCCGCACGACATGCAGTACGGCCCGCAGGCCGCCCTGATCGCCGAAGCCTTCACGCCGCGACTGCGCTACAGCGGCGCCTCGATCGGCTATCAGCTCGCCTCCATCATCGCGGGCGGCCCGGCGCCGATCATCGCGACCTGGCTCTATGCCCAATACAAGTCCGGCTACGCGATCGCGATCTACATCGCGTTCTGCGCGGTCGTCAGCCTCGTCTCGGCCGCGATGATGCCCGACTACACGGGCCGCGACATCTCGGCCGAGTACGACGAGAAGAAGCCCTGAGCGCGTCGAGGCGGGCCCGGTTTCGCGCCGGGTCCGCCTGTTCATCTGGCCAATCCTGCCCGTTCAGCTCTGCGGCGGCCCGGTCTCGGCGGTCGGCGGCGGCGGGACCGGCGGTTGCTGCTCGATGACGCGCGGCGTCTCGCCTCGGCGCAGCGGCACCAGCGTGAGCGCCACGGGATTGGGATAGTGCTCGAGCGTGGCGCCGGTCGACGCATCGACCACCATGCCGACGACCCCGCCGACCAGCACGTTGCCGGCAAACCCCGCCGCGCCGGCGGTCGCGAGGCGCGTGCGCACCGGCATCTGTGCCGAGTGATAGCCCGGCTTCGAGGCCGTGACGGTGAACTCGTCCTTGCGATTGAACTGCAGCGTGCACGGCGTCGTGCAAACCTGCCCCATCGAGGTGTGCACCTCGGCGCCGGCCGGCTCGGACTGGATTTGCACCTGGTCGGTCGTGCCACGCGTGATCGACGCGCACCCGCCGCACGCCGCGACGAGCGCCAATACCAATACCCATTTCATTGAGACGTCCCCCTTCAGCCACCGACAATAGCTTCGAGCAACTCAGGGCTGTGCGTCAAGACATTGTTGGCGTCGAATCTTCAATTCAGGCGTGTTCCGCGGCAAGGAACCAGCAAGGCAATAAGGTAAAATAATCCTCCGCCCTCGCGCGACGTCTGCTGCGGATGCGCCATCCCCAGGCTCGTCGCCGCGGCCCGAAATTGCCCCCAATCTCCATTCACCGTGCGCCACTGCGGACATTGGCCGGCGACCGCAGTTCGGCTAAGAGGAACGCAAGCTGCTTCGCGCCGCGCGAAGCCGGCCGGCGGGCGCGTCGCAAAGGGTTCGAGCGTTGAGCCATCTCTATCCGGGTGAAGGACCGCGTCGCAGGAACTGGCGGCAGCGCTTCAAGCGCTTCCTGCTCGATCTCGACTCGCGGCTCGACTTCGGCGTCTTTCAGGGCACGCTGTGGGGCCGCGAGCTGTTCGAGCGTTTCGTCGAGTTCATGGACCGCTTCCACGTGGCGGGCTGGCGGCGCTGGCTGCTGGTCGAGCCGTTCTCCGAGCTCGCGACGCTCGGCCTGTGCGGCCTCGTGCTGATGCTCGGCCTCGCGCTCCCAGCCTTCCGCGAGACCGCCGACGACGACTGGCTGAAGAAATCCGATCTCGCGGTCGTCTTCCTGGACCGCTACGGGAACGAGGTCGGCAGCCGCGGCATCAAGCACAACGATTCGATCCCGCTCGATCAGCTGCCCGATCATCTCATCAAGGCGGTGCTCGCGACCGAGGACCGCCGCTTCTACGACCACTTCGGCATCGACATCGCCGGCACGCTGCGCGCTCTCGTCACCAATGCGCGCGCGGGCGGCGTCGTGCAGGGCGGCTCCTCGATCACGCAGCAGCTCGCCAAGAACCTCTTTCTCTCCAACGAGCGCACCATCGAGCGCAAGATCAACGAGGCGTTCCTCGCGCTGTGGCTCGAGTCGCGGCTGACCAAGAACGAGATCCTCAAGCTCTATCTCGACCGCGCCTACATGGGCGGCGGCACCTTCGGGGTCGACGCCGCCGCGCAGTACTATTTCGGCAAGTCGGCGCGCGACGTGAACCTCGCCGAGGCCGCGATGCTCGCCGGCCTGTTCAAAGCGCCGTCGAAATTCTCGCCGACCGTCAACCTGCCGGCGGCGCGCGCCCGCGCCAACGTCGTGCTCGACAACCTGGTCGACGCCGGTTTCATGACCGAAGGCCAGGTGTTCGGCGCCCGCCGCAACCCGGCGACCCCGATCGACCGACGCGACGAGGGCGCGCCCAACTACTACCTCGACTACGCCTTCGACGAGATGCGCAAGCTCGTCGACAAGCTGCCGCCCTCGGTCACCGAGCGCGCCTTCGTGGTGCGCACCGCGCTCGATCCTGGCCTGCAGCACGCGGCCGAGACCGCGGTCGAGAACTCGCTGCGCGAATACGGGCGCGACTACCACGCCAAGCAGGCCGCCGTAGTGGTCGCCGATCTCGACGGCGGCGTGCGCGCCATGGTGGGCGGGCGCGATTACGGCGCGAGCCAGTTCAACCGCGCGACCGACGCGATGCGCCAGCCCGGCTCCTCGTTCAAACCCTATGTCTACTCGACCGCGCTGATGCACGGCATGAAGCCCACCACCATCGTGGTCGACGGTCCGGTGTGCATCGGCAACTGGTGCCCGCACAACTACGGCGGCGGCTATTCGGGCTCCCAGCCGCTGTGGAGCGCGCTGAAGAACTCGATCAACACGGTCGCGGTGAAGCTCTCGATCTTCATCGGCAACGGCAACGCCAAGCTCGGCCGCGCCCGCATCATCGAGACGGCGCGCAAGCTCGGCATCGTCACGCCGCTCCCCGACACGCCGTCACTGCCGATCGGCGCCGACGCCGTCAACGTGCTCGAGCACACGGTAGCTTTCGCCACCTTCCCCAACGAGGGCAAGACGGTCACGCCGCACGCGATCCTGGAGGTGCGCACCGGCTCGGGCGACACCATCTGGCGCTGGGACCGCGACGGCCCCAAGCCGCGCCAGACGCTGCCGCCGCAGGTCGCGCGCGACATGGTCTTCATGATGAACAAGGTGGTCGAGGAAGGCACCGCGCGGCGCGCGATCCTCGACGGCATCAAGGCGGCGGGCAAGACCGGCACCACCAACTCGTACCGCGATGCCTGGTTCGTCGGCTACACCGGCAACTTCGTCTGCGGCGTTTGGTTCGGCAACGACGACTACTCGTCCACCAACCGCATGACCGGCGGCGCCCTGCCCGCCATGACGTGGCACGAGATCATGGAATATGCGCACCAGGGCATCGAGCTCAAGAACCTGCCCGGCCTGCCGCCCAACCCGTCGCCGACCGCGCCTGTCGCAAAGAACAACAACAAGAACGACACCCCGCATCCCGCCATGCTGACCTACCGCGGCGCACAGGTGCTGGTGCGGGTCGAGCACATGATGGAAGACGCCAAGGCCGCGCTGCCCGCCGTCGCCCCCGCCGCCGTGAGCGCGCCCGCGGACCATCGCGCCGCCCTCGAGCACGACACCGGACCGTTCGCGGCCGCCGACGACCGCGCGCGGACGAGCGGCGACTGATGGCTGCAGGCAGGCCCGAACCTTTGACTGAAACCTTGGACCGAAGCTTGGGCTGATCCGTGCGGCTGCTGCTCGGCTCCCTCTATACCTTCATCGTCGCGGCGGGGATCGGGCTCGGCTCGACCTGGTTCGCGCTGACCCATGGCGCGGGCTTCGGCACGCTGCGCGTCGGGCCGTGGATTGCGCAGCCGAAGGCCGGCACCATCGACATCGATCCCTACTCGCGCGCGCTGATCGCGCGCATCGGCGCGCTGCCGGTCGCGCTCGGCGACGGCGTCGCGTTCCGGGCGCGCAACGACGATCGGGGCGAACCGCTCGACGGGCGCTGCGAGGTCACGATCAGCGGCACCACGCCGCAGGCGCGCTACTTCACGCTCACGCTGTACGACCCGGACGGCCGGCTGGTCGCGAACTCGATCAACCGCCACGGCTTCACCAGCGAGGAGCTCTATCGCAACCAGAACGGCACTTTCGAGGTCGCGGTCGCGCCGCGGGCGCGGCCCGGCAACTGGCTGCCGACCGGCGGCGTCGACCGCTACGTGCTGGTGCTGCGCTTCTACGACACCTCGGTCGGCGTCGCGACGCGCGCGGAGCGGGAGGCGCCGATGCCGTCGATCAGGCGCACGGGAGCCTGCCGATGACGCGCTGGCTCTTGTGGACGCTCGCCGGCATCATTCTCGGCGGCATCGTGCATCTCGGGACGATCCTGACGCTGCCACGCACCGCGAGCCAGGACGCCTATGAGCGGCTCGCGCCGATCACGCCGGTCAACGTCATGACGCCGATCCCGAGCCCCAGTCCCGCCAAGGCGATCCTGCCGTTCATGGACCCGGCCTTCGCGGTCGCGGTCTGCCGCTACGACCTCGGCCACGGGCCGATGAAGCTCACCGCGCCGGTGAGCCAGGCCTATACGTCGGTGACCTTCTACACCCGGCTCGGCGTCGCCTATTATGGTATCAACGACCGCGCCGCCGGCCGGCGCACCATCGAGCTCTACCTGATGACGACCGCGCAACGCGAGGCGATCCCGGACGAGGAGGACGTCACCGCGGCCGACCGGCTCATCATCGAGGCGCCGAGCACCACCGGCCTCATCGTGCTGCGCGCGCTCGCCCCCGAGCCCGGCCTGATGCCGATGGCGCAGGCCTCCGTGGCGGCCGCGCGCTGCCTGACGCAGAGCCAATAGCGGGTGGAAATTTCGCGCTAGATGTCGGATCGGCGCGGCCACGCACGTCCTTGTGAGCGATCGCCTGTAAGGTGAGCACGGCGTTGCGCTCCTTCTCCCCTTTTGGACCCCTTCAGGGGAGAGGGGGTGCGCGCACCGTGCTCTTGGCCGAAAAGGAGTCTTGCCTTGCTCTACGCCATGCTCTGCTACAACGACGAGGCCGCCGTCTGCGCCTGGAGCAAGGAAGAGGAGGCGGCCGTGATGGCGGATCTCGGCAAAGTGACCGAGAAGCTCGCCAAGGAGGGTCGGCTCGGCCCGGTCGCCCGCCTCGTGCCCACCACCGCGGCGACCACGCTGCGCAAGGACCGCGATCCGCCGCTCGTCATGGACGGGCCGTTCGCCGAGACCAAGGAGCAGCTGCTCGGCTTCTTCGTGATCGACTGCACCTCGCTCGAGCACGCGCTCGAGACCGCGCGCGAGCTCGGTCGCGCCAACCCGGGCGGTTCCTACGAGATCCGCCCGATCCTCGACTTCTGGCCCGGGACCGCAAGCACCGTGAACGCAAGCACCGGGAGTGCCGGGCCGTGAACGAGCCGACCGGCGGGGTGACCTGCGACCTCGACTGGATCGACGCGGCGCTGACCGCCGCGCGGCCGCAGGCGCTCGCCGCGCTGCTGCGCTATTTCCGCGATCTCGACCTTGCCGAGGAGGCTTTTCAAGAAGCCTGCCTGCGCGCGCTGCGCAACTGGCCGCAGAACGGGCCCCCGCGCGATCCGACCGCGTGGCTCGTGCTGGTCGGCCGCAATGTCGCAATCGACGAGACGCGCCACCGCGCACGCCAGCAGCCGTTGCCGGATGGCGACGCCTTGCCCGACGCGGACGACAAGGAGGCGGAGCTCGCCGAACGGCTCGACGCGGCGCACTACCGCGACGACGTGCTGCGCCTCCTGTTCATCTGCTGCCACCCGGACCTGCCGGCGACCCAGCAGATCGCGCTCGCGTTGCGCATCGTCTCCGGCCTCTCGGTCAAGCAGATCGCGCGCGCCTTCCTGGTCGGCGAGAGCGCCATGGAGCAGCGCATCACCCGGGCGAAGAGCCGCATCGGCCGCGCCGACGTCGCATTCGAGGCGCCGGACGCGATCGAGCGCGCCGCGCGGCTCGCCGCCGTCGCCGCCATGATCTACCTCGTGTTCAATGAAGGGTATTCGGCGAGCGGTGACGGTGCCGCCATGCGGCTGCCGCTATGCGACGAGGCGATACGCCTCGCCCGCCTGCTGCTGCGCCTCTTTCCGGCCGAGCCCGAGATCATGGGACTGACCGCGCTGCTCCTGCTGCAGCACGCGCGCACGCCGGCGCGCCACGATGCCGACGGCGCCGTAGTCCTGCTCGAGGATCAGGACCGCGGCCGCTGGAACCAAGGGATGATCACCGAAGGCCTCGCGCTCATCGACAAGGCGATGCGCCACCGCCGGCGCGGCCCCTATCAGGTGCAGGCGGCGATCGCCGCCCTGCACGCGCGCGCGAGGCGGCCGGACGAGACCGATTGGGCGCAGATCGATCTGCTCTACGCCGCGCTCGAGGAGCTCGCGCCCTCCCCGATCGTCACACTCAACCGCGCTGTCGCGGTGATGAAGCTGCGCGGCCCCGAGCCGGCGCTCGCGATGATCGAGCCGCTCGCCGACAAACTCGACGGCTATTTCCATTTCCTTGGTCTCAGAGGCGCGCTGCTGATGCGGCTCGGCCGCAATACGGAGGCCCGGGTCGCGTTCGACCGCGCGATCGCGCTCGCCAACTCGGCGGCGGAGGCGGCGCATATTCGCCAGCATCTCGATCGACTTGTGAGAGAAGGTGGCGAGTAGCGAATGGCGAGCAGGATCCTATTCGCTATTCGCTATTCGCCATTCGCTACTCGCCTTTCTCTAGTCGCGGCTCGAAATGACCGGGCCGCCCACCCCGGGCCCGCAGCGCACCGCGGCCGGGCCGGATCGCCGGCCGGCGAGCAGGTGGGTCTCGGCGATCCGCGCATTGAGCAGCGTGAGCGAGCGCTCGACCTCGACCGCCATCGGGTTCGGCGTCGCGATGACCAGCCGCTGCAGCGCAAAGCAATAGGCTTCGGAGCGCTGCGCGATCGAGCGCTGCACCCAGTCGACGACCAGCCTGTTCTCGGCGATGCGGGCGGTCGCATTGCGCTTCTCGAGCCCGGTCATGTGCGACACGTAGGCGAAGCTTTGCCGGCGCTTGTCGTCGAGATCGAGCACAGTGCGGGCGGTCGCGAAGAAATCCGGCAGGCGCAGCGCATCGTTGCGGATGTCGGTGTTGAGCTGGTCGTAGCGCGCGGTGGCGGAACGATAGTGCTCGCCCATCAGTCGGACGCTGTAGCCTTCGACCCGGAACTGCGGCCAGCCCTCATGGTGCGAGACGCCGTACTCGTTGATGAGCGCGTACCAGCGGTCGCGGTCGAACGGCGGCTCTATCAGCGGATAGGCGAGGTCGCGCAGGGTGCGCTCCTCGTCGGTGAGCGGCAGCTTGGAGACCGGAGCGCCGACCTCGCGGGCGGCATCGCGGCCGACCCAGGCGTGAATATCGTCGTCGACGAGCTCGGGTTTGAGGCGGCCGAAATCGCCGTTCCACGAGCAGGCGCCGAGCAGCAACGGCAGAGCGAGCGCGCACCACAGGTGCGGCGCTTTCAATCGCATGCGGTACGGGAGCGGACCAAACAGCGTCACGTTCTCGACGCGCGCCGGCGTCGCTTGCGCCCGGACGCGGCCGCCGACGGCTCGATGTCGCCGGAGGGACCTTCGTCGTAACGCTCGATGCGGACAACGGGCAGGATGATCACGGTCGCGGAGCCGGCGGTGCGCTCGGCACCGTCATGCGCAACAGAACGCACTTCCGGAAACGCCACAACAATTCCCATGGAGCCCTCCGCCCCGCCCTTGATCGACTCACATCTGCCAACGGACCATTCGCCCGCGCGTCCATTAGGACGGGAGTTGGTTAATGCTCCACTAACGCACGACTACGCAGGAACGCGGGCCGCGCGGATGATTCGCGAGTGTGGCATTTCGGGCGCAGGCGGGATTGGTTCGGCGCGTGATCTCGTCCGAAAACCGGCGCCGCCTTTTCGGGATCACGCGCAAATCAGCGCGCGAGGTCGAGCAGATGGCGCCCGTTGCGCTCCTCGGTCTCGACGATCCACACGTCGGGATCGAAGCGCGTCTCGCGGGTGAGGAAAGCCTCGACGTCGACCTCGGGCGCGGGCTGCGTCTTGAGCACGGGCGTGAAGGCGCGACCGGCCGGCTGCGCCTCGTCGAAGGTGGCTTGCGGCGCCGGCCCGTAGAGATCGGCATTGCCGTCGAGCCGATTGACCTTGATGAAGATCGCGCCGGCCTCGTCGGCGCCGTGCCGGCGCACGGCCGCGAAGATGCCCTCGGTCTGGCAGCGGCGGATGTAGGCGGCGACCCAGATGGCTGATTTCAGGCGCATGGTGGTGACTACCTGTCACCACGCGCGGTGCGGCGTCAATTGAGATCGCGGCCCGTGACCTTGGCGAGCTCGCGCTTGACCGCCTCGGAGAGCTCGCCGGAGACCGGCAGCTTGCGCTCGCGCTCGAAGCGCTCCACGGCAGCGCGGGTCTCGGCGTCGTAGATGCCGGTCGGCTTGATCTGGCCGTAACCGTACTCGCTCAGCGCCTGCTGCACGGCGAGCACCTGGCGCGAGGGCTGCGCGAGCGAGCGCGACGGCGGCGTCGGCGCTGCGGCCATCGGATGGACGGCCGGCGGATGCGCCGGCGGCGGCGCGTGCGCGGACGGCGCCGGGTTCTCGGCGATCAGCTCCGCGATCGCGTCCTTGCGCGGCGCCGCCGGTGCCGTCGCCGGGCGCGCGCGCGGCAGCTCGATGGCCTCGTGTCGCGGCGGCGCCAGATCCGACGCGCGCAGGCGCTGCGTTGTGCCCGTCGTGTCGCGCGCCGCCGCGACCGGCAGCGAATGCACCGCGAAAATCGGCGCCGGATGCGGGCCGTGCTGGAGATAGACGCTGTTGACGACGACCGCGCTCGCGGCGCTCACCAGCACCAGGAACGCGAGGGTGTCGAGCGGCCGGCGCAGCAGCAGCCGCCACCACCAGGGACGCGAAGCAGCCGGACGATTGATCTCCGCGTCGTCCTCCTCCGCCCGCCGACGTTGCCGCAGGGACGCGCTAGGCACTTTTCTTCACCACTGTCACTGTCGTTGGTTCGCGCGCCGGCGCGGCGCTTTCTGCAGGCGCGCGCGCCGGAAGCTTGATGGCCTTGGCGGCGCTGCGCGCATCGGGCGCGCCGTGCGGTCGCACCGCCTCGCAATCGATCGGCATGCGCACCGTGATGCGCGTGCCCTCCCCGACGCGGCTGCGGATGGTGACCTCGCCGCCGTGGAGCGCGACCAGGCCCTTGACGATCGAGAGGCCGAGCCCGGTACCGTCATGGCGCCGGTCGTAGGAGCCGCGCGCCTGGAAGAACGGATTGCCGATGCGCGGCAGATCCTCCTCGCCGATGCCGATGCCGTTGTCCTCGATCGTCATCGCGATCGCGCTGCCGTCGACCGCGGCACCGACCCGCACGCGACCGCCGCGGTCGGTGAACTTGATGGCGTTGGAAACGAGATTGATCAGGATCTGCTTCACGGCGCGCTTGTCCGCGGTGATCTCGGGGAGATCCTCCGGCACCTCGGCGACGAGCTCGAGGCCGGCCTCGCGCGCCTTGAGCGCGAGCAGGTCGCGGCACCCGCGGATCACGGCGGCGAGCGCGAACGGCTCGGGCCGGATGTCGAAATCGCCGGTATCGATCTTGGTCATGTCAAGGATGCCATTGACCACCGAGAGCAGGTGGTTGCCGGAATCGTTGATCAGTGCGGCATATTCACGGCGGCGGTTCGCGTCGAGCCGCATCTGCGTCTCGTTCATCAGCATCTCGGAGAAGCCGATGATGGCGTTGAGCGGCGTGCGCAGCTCGTGGCTCATGGTGGCGAGGAAGCGGCTCTTGGCGACGTTCGCCTGCTCGGCCTCGGTGCGCGCGGTCTCCAGCGCCTGCTCCTGCGTCTTGCGCTCGGTCACGTCGCGCATCACGGCGACGACCTCGCGGCCGTTCGGCTGCTCCGCCTCGCCGAGCGCGCGGTCGAGCGGCCGGCAGCGCATCTCGATCCAGATGAAGCGGCTCGGCGGCTCAGTGCCGTTGCCGGGGCGGTCGCGCCGCACGCGAAACTCGACCGAGCGGGCCTCCTCGCGCGCGCCCGCGAGCGCCGTCAGATAGGCGGGGCGATCGGCGACGTGCACGCGGTCGAACAGGCCGTGGCCGACGAGGTCGGCGACCGGCACGCCGAACAGCGCCTCGGCCGCCGGCGAGACGAACACCACCGCGCCGTTGCGGCCGTGCCGGGTGATCACGTCGGTCATGTTGCGGGCGAGCAGGCGATAGCGGTCCTCCTCGGCGTAGAGCAGCCAGAAGCTCATTCGGGCGAGCGACTCGGCGCCGAGCGCGAGGCCGGTCGCGTAGAGCGCGGCCGAGATGATGCCCAGGGCGGCGAGCGCGCCGTGGCCGTCGCCGGGCGCCGCGGGCTCCGGCAGCAGATGATAGGCGGTGAAAAGCATCAGCAGGCCGGCGGCGCACAGCGCGAGCGTCGAGGCGGTGGCGACCACACGGCGCGAGGCCGAGAGCGCCGCCTCGAGCGGCACGATGACGAGCCAGATCGCCGCGAACGACGTAATGCCGCCGGTCTTCGCCGCCACCATGGTGACGAGGCCGGTGAGCGCGAGCGAGGAGAGCACGTGCGCGCTCTCGTAGCGCCCGGTGCGGGAGAGGAAATAGGCGGTGAGGATCGGTGCGATCAGCCAGGCGAACACCACGATCTCGAGCGCGCTCGGCACGCCGCGCATCGCAAGATAGACCGGGAACGAGGCGAGTGCCGCCGACGAGCCGATCAGCCGCGGTCCGATGAACGCGCGATGACGCGCCGTGGTGAGCGCGTCGCCCTGGACGGACGGGTGCACCAGCGTGTCGATATAGTCGCGGACCGGCTTGAGGAACTGCACGGCTGCCCGAACGCACGTCCGCCCACGGACGCGCTCCCCTTGTCCTTTTTGGCTCGGCGGATCGTGTCAGAGCGCGCTTAAGCGAACGCTAAGGCAGCCGGACGGCCGCCGATTTGGCGCGCGCGAGGCCGCAATTCGTGCGGGTCGCGCCTGGCCATTCGCGCGGCATGGTGAACGATCGGTTGAATGGTGAACGAGCGGTTGACGGACGCGGTTGCACGGGTCTTTGCGCACGGCTTCGCGCAACGCCCCGCCTTCGCGGTGCGGTCGCGGCACAGCGTTGTGCCGCTTCGGCACGCGCCAGAGCACACGTTCCGTTCCTCCGGAATCGGAACGTGCTCCGGCTTCCTCGATTTGGCGCATGTCCATTATCGGCGAACCGGCGGCCAGTTCACCGGAACATGGGCTGATCCTTCCAATTTTATGAAAATCGCGCTCTCTCAAATTCTCGTAAAACTCGCATCGCCGGGCGAACCTCGTTTTCAACGGTGGCGCGTATGATGCGATTGGGGAAATAAAAAAACATCACGGGGATGAGGGGAGTGGGTCGGATGTGAAAGGGCAGGAATCATGTTCTGGCTTATCCGGATGACGTTCCTACTCGCCGTCATCCTCGCGCTGTTGCCGACCGGCGGCGGCGCGAAGCACGACACCGCTGGCACTCCCGGCGCCCGTATCGGCGCGACCGATGCGGTCTCCGCCGCCACCGCGACCGTCTCCGACATGTGGCAGTTCTGCGCGCGCCAGCCACACGCTTGCGAGATCGGCTCGCATGCGGCGGTCGCGTTCGGCACGCGCGCCGAGGCGGGCGCGCGCATGGTCTACGACTTCATCAGCGAGCGCGCCGCCCCGCGTGACACCGGCTCGATCGATGCGCGGCCGGCGAATGCCGCCAAAGCCTCGCGCGACACGCTGACCGCGTCCGACGTCGCGCCTGCCTGGCGCAGCCCGCGACACGACACGCGCAACGACGTTCATAAGAAGCACGGCGCCTAGATTTCAAGCGCCGGCGTACCCGCCTCCCAGGGTCCGGCGACGATCCCATGCGTCGCCCAAGCAGAACTGCGGCCGTCTTGGCCGAGCCGCGAGCGGTCGCCTGCCCGATCCGCTCGCGGCTTTTTTCTTTTCCCGAGTTCCAGGCCCGTGACGGGAGCCGCGCGAAGTCCTATATCCCGGTCAGGGTAGAGGGAAACAACCGCGCGCTTGCGCGCCGCACGTCATGACGATCGACGAGATCATCGACAACTTCTCCTTGCTCGACGATTGGGATGACCGCTATCGCTATGTCATCGAGCTCGGCCGCGCGCTCGAGCCGCTGCCGGAGGCGGAGCGCACCGAGGCCAACAAGGTGCAGGGCTGTGCGAGCCAAGTGTGGCTCGGCACGCATGTGCGTCCGGACGGCGCCGGCGGCCCGGTGCTGAGCTTCGTCGGCGACAGCGACGCCCACATCGTGCGCGGCCTGATCGCGATCCTGTTCGCGATCTACTCCGGAAAGGCGGCGCGCGACATCGTCGCGACCGACGCGGTCGCGGTGTTCGAGAAGCTCGGCCTGCGCGAGCACCTGACGCCGCAGCGCTCGAACGGATTTCGCTCGATGATCAATCGCATCCAGCATGATGCGCGGGCGGCGCTGGCAGAGGCGGCGTGAAGGTCTGCGTTGGCTATTTTCGTGACGAGACCGCCGGCAAGTCCATTTGAGACAGCCTCAACCGCCGGCGGTTTGATAGATCTTGCTCGCCGCGCCTTAGAAGGTCGGCCCGGCAATGCGTCTAAGACGCTCCCGGGGTCGCGTGTTTGCCGCCCCTGACTCTCTTCATGCTGCTGCTCCGTTGACGTCGAGCGTTCTTATCGCGCGCGACATCGCTCGATTGATGCGGTAGCAATGCCGGATAAGCTCCGTGTACGCGAGCATGCGACCCCACACTGCTGGCGCGGGTTACGCACCGCATGCGCCGTGCATCGAGATTGCCTCGGCGTGCCGCGCACGCCTCGCAATGACTGCATCTGCGTCTAGTTTCTACTTCCGCCGCCGCCGCTGCTGGCCCAACCCCATCTGCTTCGCGAGCTGTGAGCGGGCGGCAGCGTAGTTCGGTGCCACCATCGGATAATCCGGCGGCAGACCCCACTTCTCGCGGTAGGCCTCGGGCGTCATGTTGTATTGGGTGCGCAAGTGGCGCTTGAGCGACTTGAACTTCTTCCCGTCCTCGAGGCAGATGATGTGGTCGGAGGTGATCGAGCGCTTGACCGCGACCGCCGGCTTGAGCGGCTCCGACGGGGCCTCGCCGTGGTTCGTCGCGGTGACGCGCGTGAGCGCGGCGTGCACCTGGTTGATCAGCCCTGCGAGATCGCCGGCCGAAACGTTGTTGTGGCTCACATAGGCGGCCACGATCTTGGCGGTCAGCTCGATATAGTTCGTCCCTGCCGTGCTGTCACTCATGCCCGTTCCCATCCCGCCGCTGGCCCGCGCCCATTCCCGTCACAACCCACCGCGCCCCTGCGGATTTGTCCATCGCGGCGGCGTCGTTTCTCGCCACCTGCGAATCGAACACTGCAACAACGGGATTTTTTACTATCGTCGGTTGATCGACGCAAGAAGATACTTCGTTAATCTCAATGAAGCGAGAGAACGACGTACGTATTTCCTTGAAACGGTCAAGAAAATCCCGACCGCGCCCGGCAATGCCGCACCGCCGCCGCTCAACCAGCGGTAAGGCCGGCGCGGCCCGCGCATCCCCTCACGTTTGCGCCCTAATCGGATGCCACCCGTGATGCCCCTTGATGCTCCCCTTGGGGGTCCGATCCAGCCAACCCGGCGCGCCCAGCTGCACGCCCCGCCCGGTATTCCACATGATCGACACGCACAAAGCGCCGCGCGCCGAGAGGCGCCCGGTGACGACCACGCACCACGGCATCACACTCACCGACGACTATGCGTGGCTCAAGGCCTCGAACTGGCAAGCGGTGATGCGCGATCCGTCCGTGCTCGATGGCGCGATCCGCGCCTACCTCGAAGCCGAGAACGCCCACACCGAGGCGGCGCTCGCCGACACGCGCGCCCTGCAGGAGACGCTGTTCGCCGAGATGAAGGGCCGCATCAAGGAGGACGACGCCTCGGTGCCGCAGCCCGACGGCGCCTTCGCCTACTACTCGCGCTACCGCGCCGGCGGCGAGCGTCCGCTGCTATGCCGCGCGCCGCGCGCCGGCGGGCCCGAGGAGCTGATGCTCGATGGCGATGCGCTCGCGGCCGGCAAGACGTTCTTCCGCCTCGGCGGCAACGCGCACTCGCCCGACCATCGCCGCCTCGCCTGGTCGAGCGACGACGCCGGCTCCGAGCTCTTCGTCACCCGCGTGCGCGACCTCGCAACCGGCGCCGATCTGCCCGACAGCGTCGCCGACGTCGCGGGCGGCGGCGTGATCTGGAGCGCGGACGCGACGGCGTTCTACTACGTCCGGCTCGACGACGAGCATCGCCCGACCCGCGTCTTTCGCCACCGCCTCGGCACCGACGCGGCCGACGATGCGCTGATCTACGAGTCGCACGATCCGGAATATTTCGTCGACATCTCGCCATCGCAGTCGCGGCATTTCGCCGAGATTTCGATCGCCAACCAGGAGAGCGCCGAATCCTGGCTGATCGATCTGCGCGCCTCCGACGCACGGCCGGTGCTGGTCGCCGCGCGCGAGACATCGACGCTGTACAATGTCGAGCACCATCCGGATTTTGCCGGCGCGCCGGTGCTGTTCATCCACACGAACGCGGACGGCGCGGAGGATTTCAAGATCGCGGTCGCGCCGCTCGCGACGCCGGATCGGCGCCACTGGCGCGACCTCGTGCCGTATCGGCCCGGCGTCTACATTCTCTCGTTCATCGTCCTCGCCGACTGGCTGATCCGGCTCGAGCGCGAGGACGGCCTGCCGCGCATCGTGGTGCGCCGGCTCGCGGACGGGGACGAGCACACGATCGCGTTTGCCGAGGAGGCGTATGCGCTGTTCACGATGAGCGGCTACGAGTTCGCGACCGACACGCTGCGCTTCACCTACTCGTCGATGACGACGCCAGCCGAGGTTTGGGACTACGATCTCGCGGCGCGCACGCGCGTCTTGCGCAAGCGCCAGGAGGTCCCGAGCGGGCACGATCCGGCGAATTACTCGACGCGCCGCCTGCTCGCGCCGACGCACGACGGCGAGACCGTGCCGATCTCACTATTGCACCGCAAGGACTTCAAAGCCGACGGGACCGCGCCCGGCCTCGTCTACGGCTATGGCTCCTACGGCGCCGCCATCCCGGCCTACTTCAGCACCAATGCGCTGTCGCTGGTCGACCGCGGGTTCGTCTACGCGATCGCGCATGTGCGCGGCGGCACCGACAAGGGCTGGCGCTGGTATCGCACCGGCAAGCTCGCCGGCAAGCACAACACGTTCGACGACTTCATCGCGGCGACCGAGCATCTCATGGCGCAGCGCTTCATCGGGCCGCGCCGCGCGGTCGCGCAGGGCGGCTCGGCCGGCGGCATGCTGATCGGCGCGGTCGCCAATATGCGCCCCGACCTCTATGCCGGTATGATCGCCGAGGTGCCGTTCGTCGACGTGCTCAACACCATGCTGGACGACACCCTGCCGCTCACGCCGCCCGAATGGCCCGAATGGGGCAACCCGATCACCGACGCGCAGGCCTTCCGCACCATCCTGGCCTACAGCCCGTATGAGAACGTGCGGCCGCAGGACTATCCGGCCTTGCTGGTGCTGGCTGGGCTGACCGATCCGCGCGTGACCTACTGGGAGCCGGCCAAATGGGTGGCGCGTCTGCGCGCGACCGCGACGGGCAAGCGGCTGATCGCGTTGCGCACCAATCTCGATGCCGGCCATGCGGGCGCATCCGGCCGCTTCGAGCGGCTCAAGGAAACGGCCCTCGCCTACGCGTTCGCGCTCGCGGCCGTGGGGAAAAGCTGACGCGCTGCGGACGACGAGGCGCCGCCGGTCACGCCGGCCGGTCGGAATTTTCCAGATGCGAACGCAGATCGTCGATCGACGCGAACCGCATCGTGCCCTGCGGCAGCTCCGCCTCGATCGAGCCGTCGGTGTAGAGCGTATAGGCCATGCCGTCGATCACGCCCGATTTGAGGATCGCAATCGTCCGCGGCTCCGCCGGCAGCGGGGATACGGGTTCGCGAGCCGGCTCGCGTGCCGGGGGCTCACGCGGCGTGGGCGGCATCATGGGCGGCGGCATCGGCGGCCCACCGCGGGGTTCGGGGCGGCCATTGAGCCGCGGCTCGGCAGGCAGCTCCGGTCTTTGCTCGGATCTTGAATCCGGTCTCGGCTCAGGTCTTTGCTCGGGTCTTGGCGCCCGTGCGATGGTCTCCGACTGCGATTGGCGCGCGGCGCGCACCTCGGCGGGCCATAGCGCGTCGAACATGTTGGCACGGCGCGGATCGGCCGGCGCCGCAACACGTTCGTTTTGGCGTTCATTCTCGCGTTCGTTTTGCCGCTCCGCCGGCGGCGGTGGCGGCGCCCGTGGCGGTTCGGGACGTGGCGCCGGGCGCGGCGGGGTCGCGGCGAGGTTGCTCAGGCGGGCCATGATGTCGGCTTGGGACGGGCGTGGCTCGGGGGGCCGCGGCGGCTCGGGCGGCGACGGCGGCTCGGCGACCGGCGGTGGGGCACTACGCATCGGCGGGGCAGCCACGCGGCTCGGCGCGAGCGGCACCTCCTCGTGCTCCTCCATCATCGGGGCCTCGCCGATCATGCGCGGCGGGCCGGCCACCTGAGGACGCGGACGCTCACGCGGCGGAGGCGGCTCGGGCATCTCGGCCGGCGGCTGCGGCGGGACGGGCGGCCCGGGCGGGCGCTCGAAGCGCGTCTCACGCTGATCGGGGATGCGCATCTCGCGCGGATCCGCACGTTGGTCGGTGCGCTGATCACTACCTGGACGCGGCGGATAGGGAATGCGCGCGGGGGGCGGGGTAGCCGGCACCGGCCGCGGCGGGGGGGCAGTATCGCCGGCGTCGAGCGGAGCCTGGCGACGCGCCGCAGTGCTCACCTGATTGCTGGCACGCGGCGCCAATGCAGCAGCGATGCGGCGCAAGTCGCGCACCGCGGCCGCCAGGGCAAACAGGATCATGCCACCAACGACGCCGACGGCACCGGCAATCAGGTAGGCGTTGCCGAGGCTGCCTTCAAAAGGCATGAGGCCGAAGCCGATCGCAAACAGCCCAACGGCCGTCGCGATCACGCTCAGGAGTAACAAAAGCCAATACATGACCGGCTCGGCCCCTTACTCAACTCAACCGCGACCTCAACCAATGAAACGCAAAGCTGTGTTGCACGCGTCCCGGCTGCTCTGCGGCATCGTGGTCCCACTCCTTGTAGTCTTAAATAACGCGGTTAACAAAGGCTGACGGTCCGAATTGAGACAATTTGGCCAAATTCCCCTGTGAAATCAGGTCACTGAAAATGGCGAACACATCGGGCGTCGGAATCCGAAATGCCAGCCCACCGGGTCGGCACCCATTGAACCCTTGATGCTCCGGCACCGTTATCGGGAGGGTGCCGCGGTTCCTCAATTTTGCTGGCGTCGACCGCACTCCATCCCGTATGGATGCGGCCGTCCGTCATTTCAACCCGGCTCCGTTTTGCCGTTCCCCCAAGGAGAAAGCCGATGTCGTTCAGCCTGCCCGACCTGCCATATGCCTATGACGCACTGGCGCCCTACATGTCGAAGGAAACCCTCGAATTCCACCACGACAAGCACCACGCCGCGTACGTCAATACCGGCAACAATCTGATGAAGGGGACCGAATTCGAGGGCAAATCGGTCGAGGAGGTCGTCAAGGGCGCGTACGGCAAGAATCAGGCCCTCTTCAACAATGCGGGCCAGCACTACAATCACATCCACTTCTGGAAATGGATGAAGCCGAACGGTGGCGGCAACAAGATCCCCGGCAACCTCGCCAAAAAGCTCGAGTCGGACGTCGGCCCGATCGCCAAGGTCAGCGAAGAGTTCATCCAGGCCGGCGTCACCCAGTTCGGCTCCGGCTGGTGCTGGCTCGCCGTCAAGGACGGTAAGATCACCGTGATGAAGACCCCGAACGGCGAAAACCCGCTCGTGCACGGGGCAAAGCCCATTCTCGGCTGCGACGTGTGGGAGCACTCCTATTACATCGACTACCGCAACCGCCGGCCGGATTACCTCAAGGCATTCTTCGAGCACTTGGTGAACTGGGACCACGTCGCCGAGATGTACGAGCACGCGATGAAGTGATCCGCCGGGCACGGCGGATCAGAATAAAGATGAGCGCGGCCGGGCCCCTGCCCGGCCGCTGCCGCTTTCGGCCGCGCGTTGATCATCAGGAGTCGCCGCAAGCGCGATGAGGCTTTTTCGGACCGTGATCACGCTTGTGGTTGTTGTTTGAGCATGATCTTTTCCGAAAACCGGTATCCACTTTTCGGGATCATGCTGTAATGCCGTTGCCCAGCTTCGTCTTCGACGCCTACGGCACCCTGTTCGACGTGCACGCCGCGATCGGCCGCCACCGCGCCGCCGTCGGCCCCGACGCCGACCGGATGTCGGATCTCTGGCGCACCAAGCAGCTCGAATATACCTGGACGCTAACGCTCGCGGGGCGTTACGAGAAGTTCTCAAGCCTGACCGAGCGCGCGCTCGACTTCGCGCTCGCGCGCTTTCCCGCGGTCGACCGCGCGCTCAAGCCGAAGCTGATGGATGCCTATCTGCGGCTCGACGCCTTCGCGGACGCGAGCGCAACGCTGCGCGCGCTCAAGACGCGCGGGAACAAGACCGCGATCCTCTCCAATGGGTCGCCGGACATGCTCGGCGCCGCCGTCGATGCCGCCGGGCTTGGCAACGATCTCGACGCGGTGCTCTCGGTCGACGTGCTGCGCATGTACAAGCCATGCAGCGAGGTCTACCGGCTGGTGACCGACCACTTCGGCGTTGCTCCGCGCGACGTCGTCTTCGTCTCGTCGAACCGCTGGGACGTGATGGGCGCGACCGCGTTCGGCTTCCGCGCCGTCTGGATCAACCGCGCCAAGAACCCGGATGAATATGCCGACCTCGCGCCGGAGCGCGTATTGAGCGATCTAAGTGGATTGCTGGCGATCGCGTCGTAGGGTGGGCAAGTCGGCCGAGACTTTTCGTCCGTGGCGCTGCCTGACCCCGCCGTGCCCAGGTATCGATGGCGCGCACCCGCGTGGGCAAGGCGGGTCAGGCAGCGTGCGAAGACGCTGGCACTTCGGCCCCCTTTGCCCACCCTACGCAGCTACGAACACTACGCAGCAAGCGCCGCCAACACGCGCGCCCAGCTGCGCGTGCCCTTGTGGAAGCTGGTGAGGTCGTACTTCTCGTTGGGCGAATGCACGCGGTCGTCGTCGAGGCCGAAGCCGATCAGCAGCGTGTCCATGCCGAGCAGCCGCTTGAAGTCGGCGCAGATCGGAATCGATCCGCCCGAGCCGATCAGCAGCGCATCTTTCCCCCATTCCTGCGTGAGCGCGTGGCGCGCCGAGGCGAGCTGCGGCATGCCCCAATCGAGCGCGAGCGCCGGCGCGCCGACGTGATCGATGAAGTCGACCTTGCAGTCCGCCGGCAGCCGCGCGCGCACGAAGGCGCGGAAGGCGGTGCGGATCCGGTCCGGGTCCTGCCCGCTCACCAGGCGGAACGAGATCTTCGCCGAGGCCTGCGACGGGATGACCGTCTTCGAGCCTTCGCCCGTATAGCCGCCGACGATGCCGTTGACGTCGCAAGTGGGTCGCGACGAGATCTGCTCGATCAGGCTGCGCCCCTTCTCGCCGGCCGGGATGCTCAAGCCAACCGGCCCCAGGAAAGTCTCGGGCGTAAGGTTGAGCGCGGTCCACTGCGCCTTCACGTCCGCCGGCAGCTCGGCAATCCCGTCGTAGAAGCCCGGGATGGTGATGCGGCCATTGTCGTCATGCAGCGCGCCGAGGATCTTCGTCAGCACGCGGATCGGATTCTGCGCTGCACCGCCGAACAGGCCCGAGTGCAGGTCGCGGTTGGCCGCCGTGATTTTCACCTCGTCATAAACGAGCCCCCGCAGCGACGTGGTGATCGCCGGCGTCGCCGGATCCCACATACCGGTGTCGCACACGAGCGCGATCTCGGCCTTGAGCTCGTCCTTGGCGGAAGCCACGAAGGGCGGCAGGCTCTTCGAGCCGCACTCCTCCTCGCCCTCGATCAGCATCGTGATCGCGAGCGGCAGCGAGCCCGTGACCGCCTTCCAGGCGCGGCACGCCTCGACGAAGGTCATCACCTGCCCCTTGTCATCGCAGGCACCGCGCGCGACGATCGCCTTGCGCCCATCCGGCAAGGTCGCGACGCGCGGCTCGAACGGCGGGGCCTGCCACAAATCGAGCGGATCGACCGGCTGCACGTCGTAGTGGCCATAGAAGAGAACGCGCCGGCCGCCACCGGTGCTTTTCGCGAGCACGACCGGATGACCTTGCGTCGCACGAACGTCGGCTGCGAACCCGACCGTGCTCAGGTCGCCGGCCAGATGCTCGGCTGCCGCGCGGCAATCATCCTTGAAGGCGGGATCCGTCGAGATCGACTTGATCCGGAGGAATTGGAACAGCCGTTCCAGGCTACGGTCGAGATCGGCATCGATGCGGGCAAGAACGCGGTCGAGATCGGACATGTGGGCTGGCCAACGTGTTGGGATCGATTATGATCCGACTATAGTCCTTGCCGGCGCGTCACGCGAGAGCGGGCGAAGCAATATCGGCGAGCGGCTTAACAGTTAGATTTGGCGCATGTTCATAGCCGTTCGAAGAAACGGCGTCGCTTCGCCCCCTATGTCGGTGAAGCGGTACCCACCTCGCCGGAACATGCGCTCGCCTGCGGCAATCCGTCATGAGGCTGTTGCAGTCTTGTCACGTCGGCTGACGATCGCGTCAGCGGTACCACCGCGCTTCTTGTCTTTCGAGCCGGGCGGTGTTCAATACCAAAGCAATCCTGCCGTGAGTGCAGTGGGGGCTTCCGGACATGGACGAGCTCGTCGACCGCATCGCCGCCAACGTTGGCGTCGACCGATCGGTCGCCGAGAAATCAGTCGGCATCATCTTCGACTTCCTCGCGAAGGAGGGGCCGACCGACAAGGTGCACGCTTTGCTCGATCGGTTGCCGGGCGCGCAGGCGGCTGTTGCCGCCGCGCGCGCCGACGACTCGAGCGGCCTGTTCGGAAGTATGGGAGGGATCATGGGCGTTGGCAGCCGGCTGATGTCGGCTGGCCTCGGCATGGGCGAGATCCAAGGCGTCACCCGCGAGCTCATTGCATATGCGCGTGAGAAGGCCGGCGACGATGCCGTCAACAGCATCGTCGCGGCCGTCCCTGGGTTGAGCCAATTCATCTAGAGCCTTCCGATGTCCTATCCCATCGCCGACCTGGAACGCCTCACGCCTGGCGTCGCCGCAAAGCTCAAATCGATCGGCATCCGCACCACCGGCAGGCTGTTGGAGAGGGCCAAGGACCTGAAGGGCCGCAAAGCGATCGCGGACGCGACCGGGATCGACGAGAAGTGCATCCTGCGCTGGGCCAACATGGCGGATCGCATGCGCATCAAGGGCGTCGGCGAGGACTACGCCGAGCTGCTCGAGGCCGCGGGCGTCGATACCGTCAAGGAGCTCAAGTACCGCAACCCGGCCAACCTCGCCAAGGCGATGTCCAAGGCGAACGTCGAGCGCAAGCTGGTGCAGCTTCCCCCCTCCGAAAAGGCCGTGGTGCGCTGGATCGAGCACGCCAAGCGGCTGCAGCTCAAGATTACCTACTGATCTGACCCTGATCGCCCACTCTCCGGGCAAGCTTGACAGCGGCGGGCTTTCGCGCGCAATGCGGGCGCATGTCGATGCTCGGCACGCCCAAAGGCGCCAAGTCGGCGGGCGATCAGCGCGCGGAAAGCCCCCCGTCCGCCTGGTTCGCGCGGCTGCTCGCCGCGCGCAAGCCGGCCGTGATGGGCATTCTCAACGTCACGCCGGACTCCTTTTCCGATGGCGGCCGGTTTTTCGATCCGGCGGCCGCGATCGATCATGCGCGAGCGATGATCGCGGAGGGCGCCGACATCCTCGACATCGGTGCCGAGTCGACGCGCCCCTACGGCGGCCAGCGGCCGGTCGACGCGCGCGAGGAGCGCCGCCGCCTCGAGCCGGTGCTGTCGGCGGTCTGCGCACTCGGGGTGCCGGTGTCGATCGACACCATGAAGGCGGAGGTGGCGCGCTGGGCGCTGGCGCAGGGGGCACGAATGGCCAACGACGTGTGGGGCCTGCAGCGCGATCCCGCCATGGCCGCGGTGGTGGCCGAGCACGGCTGTCCGGTCATCGTCATGCATAACCGCGACACGGCCGATCCGGCGCTCGACATCATGGCCGAGATGGAGCGCTACTTCGCGCGCTCGCTCGAGATCGCCGCCCGCGCCGGCATCGTGCGTGAGCGGATCGTGCTGGACCCCGGCATCGGCTTCGGCAAGGTGGCCGACCAGAGCATCGAGGCGATCGCGCGGCTCGGGCGGCTGCGCGCCTTCGGCCTGCCGCTCCTGCTCGGCGCCTCGCGCAAGCGCTTCATCGACGGGATCTCGCCGGCGCCGCCCGACCAGCGGCTCGGCGGCTCGATCGCGGCGCACGTCATCGGCGTCCTCAATGGCGCCGCCATCATCCGCGCGCACGACGTCGCCGAGACCGTGCAGGCGCTCAAGGTCGCGGCGGCGATCCAAGGACGGGCAAAAGCCCCATCGTGAGCGGCACCATGGGCGACATCATGCGCGACACGATCTTCGTCACCGGGCTGCTCATCCATGCCCACCACGGCGTCATGGCGCACGAGGCGAAGGTCGGCCAGCGCTTCGTCATCGACATCGAGCTCGCGATCGACCTCGCGCCGGCAGCGGCGAGCGACAAGCTCGTCGACACGGTGTCCTACGCGAGCATCGTCGAGACCGCGACCCGCGCCTTCACGGCGAGGAGCTGCCGCCTGGTCGAGGCGGCCGCCGGCGCGGTCGCCGACGCGGTGCTCGGCGCCTCGGCGAGCATCGCCTCCGTCAAGGTGACGGTGCACAAGCCGCACGCGCCGATCGCCGCCATCTTCGGCGACGTCGGCGTGACGATCCTGCGTACGCGACGGGGCTAGCCGGATGGCCGGGGCCCATGGTTGAGGCTTTTGTCGCGTTCGGCGGCAACGTCGGCGAGGCGCGCGCGACGCTCGATCGCGCGGTCGCGCGCTTCTGCGATGGGCGCGTCGTGCGCCTCATCGCGCGCTCGTCCGACTACCGCACGCCGCCGTGGGGCGTCACCGACCAGGCGCCGTTCATCAACCTCTGTGTCCTGGTCGCAACCGAGCTTGTGCCGCACGACCTGCTGGCGCGCGCGCTCGACGTCGAGCGCGCGTTCGGCCGCGACCGTGCGCAGGAGCAACGCTGGGGGCCGCGCCCGGTCGATATCGACCTCATCGCCTACGACGACCTCGCCCTCGACGACCCGGACCTGACGCTGCCGCATCCCCGCCTGCTCGAGCGCCCCTTCGTGCTGGTGCCGCTCGCCGAGATCGCGCCGGACCGCCGCATCAAGGGCGTCCGGATCGCCGACGCGCTCGCCCGCCTCGATGCGGGCGGGATCGAACGGCTGCCGCCGGCTCCCACCTCCGGCTAATTGCGCATTGGTTCTGCGCGCCCGCCGTGGCATTTTCCCTGCATGTCCGATGACGTGACGCTCGGCGCCGAATTCCCCGCCGCCACCCGCGACCAATGGCGCAAGCTGGTCGACGGCGTCCTCAAGGGTGCACCGTACGACAAGCTGGTGGCGCGCACTTATGACGGGCTGCCGATCGAGCCGCTCTACCCACGTGCCGTCGCCGCGGAGCCGGTCGCCGGGCGCACGCCGGGCGCTGCCTGGGCCGTCATGCAGCGGGTCGATCATCCCGATTCCGCCGCCGCCAATGCGCAGGCGCTGCAGGATCTGGAAAACGGGGCAACCGGGCTGACGTTGGTCTTCGCCGGCTCGGTCAGCGCCAATGGCTACGGCCTCGCGGCGACGCCCGAGACGCTGGCGCACGTGCTCGATGGTATCGTGCTCGATGCCGGCATCGCCATCGACTTCAATCTGAGCCCGGCGACGCGCGATGCGGTGAAGCACTTCGCAGCCGTGGTGAAAAGCCGCGGGCTCGCACCCGCTTCGGTCGATCTGCGCGCCAGCATCAACCCGATCGGCGGCTTTGCGGCGGCGGGCACGAGCCCGCGGCCCTGGCCCGCGCTCGCGCAAGGCTTCGCCCGCATGGTGCGCGAGCTGGCTGACCAGGGTTTTGCGGGGCCCTTCGCGGTTGCGGACGGACGCATCATCCACAATGCGGGCGGATCGGAAGCACAGGAGCTCGCCGTCGCGATCGCGAGCGGCGTGCAGTATCTGCGCGCACTGGAAGCGAACGGCGTGGCGCTCGAGACGGCGCGCCGCATGATCTACTTCCGCCTCGCGGCGGACGCCGACGAGTTCATGACGATCGCCAAATTCCGCGCCGCTCGCAAGCTGTGGGCGCGGATCGAACAGGCATGTGGGCTCCGCCCCCAGCCCGCGCATGTTTCCGCCGAAACCGCATGGCGGATGCTGACCCGCCGCGACCCTTACGTAAACATGCTGCGCAACACGGTTGCGGTCGCGGCCGCGGGCCTGGGCGGCGCCGACAGCATCACGGTACTGCCGCACACGGCGCCGCTCGGGCTACCGGACGCGTTCGCGCGCCGGATGGCGCGCAACACCCAGCTCATCCTGCTCGAGGAGTCGAACCTCGCGAAGGTCGCCGACCCGGTCGCAGGCTCGGGCGCCATCGAGGACATGACTGCCAAGCTCGGCGCCGCGGCTTGGTCGCTATTCCGGGAGATCGAAGCCGCGGGCGGCGCCTGGGCGGCGCTCGAGCGCGGGCTGATTCAGGACAAGGTCGCGGCCGTGCGGGCACAACGCGAGCAGGCAGTGGCGCGGCGCAAGGACGCGCTGACCGGCACGAGCGATTTTCCCGACCTCGCCGAGACGCCGCCGGCCGTCCTCGATGTCGCACCCGTCACGGCGCCGAAAGAGAGCGCGGTTGCGGTGCGGACCACGGCCTTGCCGCGCATTCGTCTTGCCGAGCCGTTCGAGCGCCTGCGCGATGCTTCCGACCAGATGCTGGCGCAGACCGGATCGCGACCGAAAGTTTTCCTCGCCAACCTCGGCACGATGTCGGACTTCACCGCCCGCGCGGCCTTCGCCAAGAGTTTCTTCGAGGCCGGCGGCATCGAGGCCATCACGAGCGACGGGTTTGCGTCGATCGACGCGATGGCAGCGGCATTCAAGGCGTCCGGCGCCAAGCTCGCCTGCCTGTGCTCGTCCGATGCCGTGTACGAAGCACAGTCCGTGCAGGCCGCACGCGCGCTCGCGGGGGCCACGCACGTCTATCTCGCGGGACGGCCGCGCGCGCTCGAAGCCGCGCTCAACGCGGCCGGCGTGGGAACGTTCATTTTCGTCGGCTGCGACGCTTTGGCGACGCTCACGGCGGCGCACGCGATGCTGAGGATGTCGTCCTCTCCTCCTCGTTCCGGTACGGCGCCGGCCGGTTGACCGCCGCGACCATGGCGTAGCTGATGATCAGCAGCAGGAACCAGGAGCTGAGCTTGCCGAGCGAGACCATCGACCAGGCGACGCGCTGGTGCGGATAGAGCCAGGTCCGGGTGAGCGTGCCGATGTTCTCGGCGATCCAGATGAAGAGCGCCACGAGAAAGAGGCCGACCAGCAGCGGCATGCGCCGATGCGCCTGCCAGATGCGGTAGTGGATCCAGGCGCGGCCGAACAGGAGGGCAATCGCGGCGAAGAGAAGGATGCGGAGGTCGATCGCATAGTAGTCGGCGAAGAAGTTCGCATAGATGGCGAGCGAGAGGAGGTAGAGCGTCCATAGCGGCGGATGGCGAGTGAAGCGGAAGTCGAACAGGCGCCAGCAGCGGGCGATGTAGCTGCCGATCGACGCATACATGAAGCCGGAGAACAGCGGCACGCCGGCGATGCGGAAGAAGGCGTATTCGGGATAGACCCAGGAGCCGACCGCGGTCTTGAACACCTCCATGGCGGTGCCGACGATGTGAAAGAGCAGAATCACCTTCGCCTCGTCGAGCGTCTCGAGGCGGAAATGGAGCATGCCGGCCTGCACCGAGAGCGCGGCGAGGAAGAGGAAATCGTAACGCGCGAGGGGGGCGTTGGGCGGATAGAGGAAATAGGTCGCGATGATCAGACCGACCATGATGCCGCCGAACAGGCAGGCCCAGCCCTGCTTCACGCCGAAGCGGACGAACTCGTAGATGAACGTGGTGGCGCGCCGCTTGCAGGCCCAATGGCCGAGGCGGGCTTCCCCCGCGATGAAGCGAGCGAGCGGGAGCCAGGTGGCGGCGGCGCTGCGGCGAGGGTGGTTGGATTCTTGCACCTGAAGCGTTGAAATATGCTCGAACGGCCTTCCACCCGGCGGCGTTTATGGCCGTGCAAGATTGCGAAAGAGCGCCTAAATTGAGTCGCAGCAGAGGCTTGAACGCGGCATGAGCAGGATTCCGGATTTCGCCACGGTTGACTTCGTCGATACCGCGGGCGCGCCCCGCCCGCGCGGCGCCGCGCCCTGGCTCACGCCCGAGGGCATCGCGGTCAAGCCGTTTTACACGGCGGACGACCTCGCCGGCATCGACTTCCTCGATAGCCTGCCGGGCATCGCACCCTACCTGCGCGGCCCCTACCCGACCATGTATGTCACCCAGCCGTGGACCGTGCGTCAGTACGCCGGGTTCTCCACTGCGGAAGATTCCAACGCCTTTTATCGGCGCAACCTCGCGGCCGGGCAGAAAGGCCTCTCGGTCGCGTTCGATCTCGCGACCCACCGCGGATACGATTCCGACCACCCGCGCGTCGCCGGCGACGTCGGCATGGCAGGGGTCGCGATCGACTCGATCTACGACATGCGCACGCTGTTTTCCGGAATCCCGCTCGACCAGATGTCGGTGTCGATGACCATGAACGGCGCGGTGCTGCCCGTGCTCGCGCTCTACATCGTCGCCGCCGAGGAGCAGGGCGTCGCGCCGGCGAAACTCGCGGGGACGATCCAGAACGACATCCTCAAGGAGTTCATGGTCCGCAACACCTACATCTATCCGCCCGCGGCCTCGATGCGCATCATCTCGGACATCTTCGCGTACACGTCCGCGAACATGCCGAAGTTCAACTCGATCTCGATCTCCGGCTATCACATGCAGGAGGCGGGCGCGACGCAGGACCTCGAGCTCGCCTACACGCTCGCGGACGGCGCCGAGTACGTGCGCGCCGGGCTCAAAGCCGGGCTCCCCATCGACCAGTTCGCGCCACGCCTCTCCTTCTTCTGGGCGATCGGCATGAACTACTTCATGGAGATCGCCAAGCTGCGCGCCGCGCGGCTCCTGTGGGCGAAGCTGATGAAGCCGCATGCGCCGAAGGATCCGCGCTCGCTGTCGCTGCGCACCCATTGCCAGACATCGGGCTGGTCGCTCACCGCCCAGGACGTGTTCAACAACGTGATGCGCACCGCGATCGAGGCGATGGCGGCGACGCAGGGGCACACCCAGTCGCTGCACACCAACGCGCTCGACGAGGCGCTCGCGCTGCCGACCGACTTCTCGGCCCGCATCGCCCGCAACACCCAGCTCTTTCTGCAGCAGGAGACCGGCACCACGCGCACGGTCGATCCGTGGGGCGGCTCGTTCTATGTCGAGAAGCTGACCGACGGCCTCGCCCGCAAGGCGTGGGAGCATATCACCGAGGTCGAGCAAATGGGCGGCATGGCCAAGGCGATCGAGGCCGGCCTGCCCAAGCTGCGCATCGAGGAAGCAGCGGCGAAGACGCAGGCGCGCATCGACGCCGGCGCACAGTCGGTGATCGGGGTCAACAAGTACCGGCCCGACCGCGAGGCGCCGATCGACGTGCTCAAGGTCGACAACTCGGCGGTACGCGCGCTGCAGATCGACAAGCTCGCGCGCCTCAAGCGCGAGCGCGACGCGCGCGCGCTCGCCGAGGCGCTGGACGCATTGACCCGCGCCGCCGACGGCGGCAACGCCAACCTGCTCGCGCTCGCGATCGACGCTGCGCGCGCCAAGGCGACGGTCGGCGAAATCTCGCTCGCGCTCGAGAAGGTGTTCGGCCGCCATGTCGCCTCGATCAAGGCCATCTCGGGCATATACAAAAGGGAGGCCGGCAGCATGTCGGACGCGGTCGAGCGCGTGCTCAAGCAGGTCGCGCAGTTCGAGGCCGACGAGGGCCGCCGGCCACGCATCCTGGTCGCCAAGGTCGGGCAGGACGGCCACGACCGCGGCCAGAAGGTGATCGCGTCGGCGTTCGCGGATCTCGGCTTCGACGTCGACATCGGCCCGCTGTTCGCAACCCCGGCCGAAGCCGCCCGGCAAGCGATCGAGAACGACGTGCACATCGTCGGCGTGTCATCGCTCGCCGCCGGCCACCTGACGCTCGTGCCCGAGCTCAGGGCCGCACTCGCGGCGCAAGGCCGCGACGACATTATGATTGTCGTCGGCGGCGTCGTGCCGCCGCAGGACCACGCGGCGCTGAAGGCCGCCGGCGCCGAGGCGATCTTCCCGCCCGGCACGGTGATCGCGGATGCGGCGGCGGAGCTGCTGGCGAAACTCAACCGGCGGCTCGGGCACGACCGCGCGGCCGCCGAGTAGACGCGCGGCTTACTCGATATCGCCGAGGCGGATCGAAAAGCTGGGCAGTGCCGGCGTCGTCAGTGGTTCGTTCGGCCCGCATTCGATGATGGACGACCAAGTTTCGCCGCTGGGACCGGTGTGGACCCAGGCTGTGCGCGCATTGGCGTCAATCACCCAGAACTCCCGTACGCCGAAGCGTGCATAGAGGCGGGCCTTGAGCCCCCGGTCATAGGCGATCCTGCCGGCGGAAACCTCGACGACCAAATGAAGTCGGTCAGGGCGAACGAAACCTGCCGCGCTTTGCTTGAATTCAGAGTGCGGCATCACCGCAATATCGGGCTGCACGAGGACGTCCTTGCCGAGCTCTAGTCCGCATTCCACCGCAAGCCTCGACTCGCTCGGCACCGCTCGCGCCATCGCCATCGTCAACGCGCTTTTGATCAGCTCATGCGCAAATCCGGCGGGTGTCATCATTACGATTTCGCCCCCGACCAGCTCAAATCTCTCGTCCTCGCCCATGACGCCGATATCGATCATCCGGCGGACATCCGCGGCGCTGAATGCGCGGCGAGGAAGGCCTTCGGCAGCTTGGGTTACGGCAATATTCATGGGGCTACTATTAGCACAAATCGGTCCTCAATTCGACCGGTCGAGTAGCCGGGCTCGACTCAACGCGCCGGCCCGGGACATCCCGGGCCGGCCCAACCTGACGCTACATCGACGCAACTTCGCGAAGCAGACCGCTACGACGCCTTCTTCATCCAGTTGTCGATTTCCTTCTCGGCCTGCTCCTTCTGATACCCGTAGCGCTCCTGCAGGCGGCCGGTGAGCTCCTCGCGCTTGCCGTCGATGAGCGTGAGGTCGTCGTCGGTGAGCTTGCCCCATTGCTGGCGCAGCTTGCCCTTGGCCTTCGTCCAGTTCCCTTGGATCTGGTCCCAGTTCATCGCTGATCTCCCTTGAGTGGCGAGCGCTTCGCTTGGCGCATGTTCTTATCGGCGAAACGGCGTCCGCTTGGCGGAACATGCGCCAGCGCGGCTTCGCAGTGCCGAGATAACGCGATGGTTTGCACGCCGGTTCCGGGCGAACTGGCGCGGCGCGCCCCTACCGCAATGAAACCGCAGGCGCAGAAACGATCATGGCCGGACTATGCTCCGGCCATGACGCAGTGATGAATGAGATAGGATGGCTAGCGCAGCGCCTGCCGTTGGAACGGAACGGGTCTCGTGTCGACGATCTCGCGCGCGTGCTTGATGACGTGATCGGCCACGATCGCGTGTCCCTCGGCGGTCGGATGGAAGGCGCCGCTGTAGAGCGCCGAGTAGGCGGGCTGCAGCACGTCGAACAGCGAGATGCCCTCGCGATGGGTGTTCGCCATCAGGAAGGTGTCGTTCGGGTCGCGCACGAGCCGCCAGTGATGCGCATAGGGGATCGTGTAGGCGGGCGAGTACGGCTCCCATTCCTGCGAGGCGTGCGACAGGCGCGGCATCCCCATCGCGATCTGGTCCGGGAAGGCATGCGCCGGGTCACGTGCGCACAAGCCGCGCCTGGCGAACTCGACCATGTGGTCGGTGATGAGCTTGAAGCCGGTGCCGGCCCCGGTCGCAAGACCGGCCGGGCAGCCGGGCTTCCTCGCATCGTCGATGCATTCGAGCCGCGTCTGCAGCTGACGCGCGAAGTTCGAGACCTCGGTGACGCGCTCGCGGTTGTAGGCGAGCTTCGGATGCACATCGAGGCCGAGGGTCGGCTGCAGGCCGCAGGCGCCGCCGGTCTCGTCGTACTGGATCTGCTCATAAGCATTCTGCAGGACACGGTTCGGAGGCACGCCGAAGCCGTCGGCGAGCGCCTGCTTGACCGCCTTGAAGCGCCGGTCGAGCACGCTCATGTAGGCTTGCGCCACCTGCGGGCTGTAGCGGATCTGCGAGCCGACCCAGCCGGCGATCGGCGCGAGGTCGTCGGCGCTGTTGGTGATCGCGTAAAGCGCGAGCGCCCCGAAGCCGACGTCATTGCCGCCGACCGACATCAGCACGAGATCGATCGGCCGTTTGCGGTTCGCCGGCGCGCACCAACGCTTGGTGAAGGTCTGCTCGCCGATCGAGGTCGAGCCCGACTCGTAGACGGGCAGCTGATAGGACGCGCTCACGGTGCGCCCGGCCGAGCCGTTGCGGCAGATCAGGTCGCTCAGCTGGTCGAACTGCGAAACGACCTTGGCGCCGTGCGGCTCGTTGAAGCGCTCGCGCGCGTCCATCTCGGTGAAGAGACCGTGCACGATCTCGGCTCCCGAGCAGGCGAAGCTCGCGAGCGTCACGGCGCGATGCGGGTTCTCGAGCGCGAGCTCCAGGCTCACGCGAAACGGATAGCCGTATTGCGAGCGATGGCAGTCGGGCGAGAGCCATTCGGCCCCGGCCTTGTCGAACGCCGCCTGGAGGTCCCGGCTGTTGGGGGCGTAGATCAGCCCCTTCTGCTCGTCCTCCATGTAGCGCTTGGGCAGCGACTTCGGATTGAAGTCGGTCGGTGCCGACGAGGTGCCGTAGACCGGCGCGATCGAACGCGACGCGACGTCGCGCGTATCCGAGTTGGTCGGATCGTAGACCATCTCGCGCGCGTTGCTGAACTGCACCGGCCGGTCGGGATTGCCCTCGCCCGACATGAAGCTGTCGCCGAACGCGACGATGAAGAGGTCCTGCACGCTCACGTCCGGCTCGGCGAATTCGCGGCCGTCCGGCAGCTTCACCTTGACGGCAGCGCCGGAGGCGGTGTGATCGAGCGAATATGGCAGGCGCTTGATCACGAATTTCGCCTGGCACGGCTGCTGGCGCGTCTCGCCGGCGAGGCCCGCGCGATGCGGCGTCCACGTCCAGGTGCAGTTGCCGGCCGGCAGGCCCGCCAGCACGTCGGGCGCTAGCCACACCTCGACCGTGTGGGCGTCGGGCAGCACATAATCTTCCTTGGCGGTGCCCCAGGAATACTGGCGATCGCAGGTCGGCATGTAGTGGCGCGGCCGCGCGTTGCGGTCGTAGCAGGTGAAATTCACCGTCTGCGCCGCCCAGCCGAGCCGGCTCGTCTCATAATGCGCGCGCGCCGTGTTGGCGCAGGCGTTCGGTGTCGACGAGTCCTTGCAGTCCGGATCGTTGAGCCGCCGCTCGGTCTTCCAGATGATCTTGTCGGGCAGCGCCGTCGCCGGGTTGCCGCGAACCGAGTCGAACGCCCGCTCGTACATCGCAAATGACGACGCCCGCTTGAAGAAGCGGAACGGATTTTCGACTTTCCAGAGGATTTCGGCGGATTTCGAAGGTGTAGCAGTCAATCCAACAGAACACAGGGCGACGAGCGTCGTCGCCGCGAGCGCTGCGTAACGCATTTGACCTCTCCCGCGCACCCCATCGGGGGGAATGATAAACTGTTCGTCGCGCCAGACGAGAGGAAAGTTCACCTTCGGTTAACCAAAATCTCATGCCATTGAAAGAACACGAGTTTTCCACAATGTTGGAACCTGAAAAACGCCGCGGGACGCGGGCCATGACCACGATTTCGCCCAAACCCGCCCTCCCCGCCGCGTTCGCGCCCCTGGTGCTGGGCGGCTGTGTCGATTCGACCCGACCGCTGATCACCGACGCGCAGGCGGTGTTCGGACCGGACCTGAAGATGCGATGAAGGCGCGCCAACCGCTGCCCGACCTCGCCGGCCTCGCGCGCGGCATCCGCGCCGGCGAGCGCGCGGTACTCGCGCGCGCGATCACGCTGATCGAGTCGAAGCGCGCCGACCATCAGAAGGCGGCACGCGCGCTGGTGCAGGAGCTGCTCCCCGACACCGGCCGCGCCGTGCGGGTCGGCATCACGGGCGCGCCGGGCGTCGGCAAGTCGACGACCATCGATGCGCTCGGCACCTGGCTGACGGCCGCCGGCCATCGCGTCGCCGTGCTCGCGGTCGATCCGTCCTCCGCCCGCACCGGCGGCTCGATCCTCGCCGACAAGACCCGCATGGCGCGGCTCGCCGCCGACGACAACGCCTTCATCCGCCCCTCCCCGTCCGCCGGCACGCTCGGCGGCGTTGCGGCGAAGACGCGCGAGACCATGCTCTTGTGCGAGGCGGCCGGCTTCGACGCCATCCTGGTCGAGACGGTCGGGATCGGCCAGTCGGAGACCGCGGTCGCCGATATGACTGATTTCTTTCTCGCCTTGATGCTGCCGGGCGCCGGCGACGAATTGCAGGGCCTCAAGAAGGGCCTGGTCGAGCTTGCGGACATGATCGCGGTGAACAAGGCGGACGGCGAGAATCGCGCGCGCGCCCGCGCCGCGGCCGCCGAGTATCGCGCGGCGCTGCATATCCTCACGCCGCATTCGCCCAACTGGACGCCGCCGGTGATGACGTACTCGGGCCTGACCGGCGACGGCGTCGCGGACCTGTGGGCGCAGATCATCGCCCACCGCAACAAGCTGACCACGACCGGCGAGCTTGCGGCCCGACGACGCGCGCAACAGGTGAAATGGATGTGGACCATGCTCGATGACTTCTGGCGCGCGCGCATCACGTCGGAGCCGAAGCTCGAGGCGAAGCTGCCGCGCATCGAGGCCGCGGTTGCGGCCGGCGAGCTTTCGCCCGCGAGCGCGGTGGACGAGTTGGTCGCCACACTGGGGATGCCATCGTGAAGGTTCTCATCACCGGCTTCGGCCGCTTTCCGGGCGCGCCCGCCAACCCGACCACGTCGCTGGCGACGCGCCTCGCCCGCGCCGGTCGCCGGCACGGCCTCGATTGCGTGGCGCATGTGTTCGCGACGCGCTACGCGACGGTCGACCGCGAGCTGCCGGCCCTGATCGCGGCGCACCGGCCGGACGCGATCTTGATGTTCGGCCTCGCCGGCCGCCGCCGGCACGTCTGCATCGAGCTCGTGGCGCGCAACCGGAAGTCCCTGATTTTTCCCGACGCGGGCGGCACGCGTCCACGCCGCGCCGCGATCGCGGCGGAGGCGCCGTCGCGCCTGCGCGGCCGCGCCCCGTTTTCCCGGCTGCTCGGCGCCGCGCGTACGACCCATGTCGCCACGCGGTTCTCGCGCGACGCCGGCAAGTACCTCTGCAACTACATCTACTGGCGTGCGCTCGAGGCCGCCGCGCAGCCGGACGGGCCGCGCCAGGCCGTCTTCATCCACGTGCCGCCGGTCGGCAAGCTGTTTCGCCCGCGCGCGCGCGCCAAGCGGCGCCAGTTCACGCCCGACCAGCTGTTTCGCGCCGGCAAGGCCATTCTGCTCGCGCTGAGCCGCCGTTAACCGCGAGCGGATGAAATCGGGCGAAACGCCCGCGCGCGGACTATCCTCGGTGCGCGCGCGGAGCGCCGACATGACAGCTAAGATCATTAACCGTCGCAAGTTGCTGGCCGGGCTCGCGGCGGCCGCTGCGCCGACATTGGCGCGCGCAGCCGCGCCGATCTCCGCCTTCGGCATCGATGCGGCGCAACTCGGCGTGCGCCCCGGCAGCCCCGACGACCAGACCCGCGCGCTCCAGCGCGCGATCGACCAGGCGGCCGCCGCCCACGCGCCCCTTGCGCTCGCGCCCGGCACTTACCGCGCCGGCGATCTCATCTTGCCGGCCGGCGCGCAGATCCGCGGCATCCGCGGCGAAACGCGCCTCGTCTCGACCGGCGCCCGCCCGGTGTTCACGGCGCCGCAAACCAATAGCGTGACGATCAGCGGCCTCGTCATCGATGGCGTCGGCGCCAGGCTGCCGGAGCGGCTCGGGCTGATCTCGTTGATGAACGGCCGCGCCGCGCGGGTCGAGGACTGCGCGCTCAATGCCTCGGGCGGGCACGGCCTCTCGCTCGACGGCGTCGCCGGTGACATTCTCGGCTGCACGATCGCGGACGCGGCCGACGTCGGCATCATCTCCTTCGACGCCAAGGGGCTGACGATCGCGCGCAACATCGTGCGCAGCGCGGGCAACAACGGCATCCAGATCCTGCGCAGTCTCGCGGGTGAGGATGCCACGATGGTGGTCGACAACCGGATCGAGGACATCCGCAACGTGTCCGGCGGCACCGGCCAGTTCGGCAACGGCATAAACGCGTTCCGCGCCCATCATGTGATCGTCGCCCGTAACCGCATCGACCGCTGCGCCTTCTCGGCCGTGCGCGGCAACTCGGCGAACGACATCGAGATCACCGGCAATTCCTGCAGCAACCTCGGCGAGGTCGCGCTCTATTCCGAGTTCGGCTTCACGGGCGCCGTGATCGCTCACAACACCGTCGACGGCGCGCTGATCGGCGTCTCGGTGGCGAATTTCAACAAGGGCGGCCGCATCGCGGTCGTCCAAGGCAACATCCTGCGCAACCTCGCCCGTCATCCCGGGCAGACCGAGGCCGAGAACGGCATCGGCATCTATGTCGAGGCCGACACCGCCGTGACCGGAAACGTGGTCGAGAACGCCGAGTTCGCCGGCATAATGGCGGGCTGGGGGCCATATCTGCGCGACGTCACCGTCATGGGGAATGTGGTGCGGACGTCGCCGATCGGCGTCGGCGTCTCGGTCGTGCCGGGCGCGGGCGGAGCCGTGATCGCCGACAACATGATCACCGGCGCGCGGCGCGGCGCGATCCTCGGTATGGACCACCTCGAGGTGATCAGTGACGATCTCGCCAAAACTGGCGCAGCGCGCTACGCGCAGCTTGCGATCAGCGGCAATCAGGTGAACTGACGCGCAACGGCCGTATGGTGCGCAAAGCGGAGTGTGGGCACGGCGCGTTCCGCGCCTTTGATTTGCCCACCCCACCCGAGCGCCGGTTGCCGCGGCGCTGCGCGCCGATATAGTGCTGCCAATAAAAGGCGGGAGCGTCCATGCAGGTCAATGCAAGCGCCGAGGCCCTCTCGGGCCGCGGCATCATCCGCGAGATCGCGGCAAGCGGCGTCGATTTCGTCGTCTCGGTGCCCGACATAACCACCAGCGAGGGCCTGCTGCGTCCGCTGGCGCAGGGCGCCTCACCGAAGCTGATCCGCATCTGCAAGGAGGACGAGGGCATCGGCATTTGCGCCGGCCTCGCCTATACGGGCAAGCGCGCGCTGCTGCTGATCCAGCAGACCGGCCTGCTCGACTCGATCAACGCGATCCGCGGCGTCGCGGTCGAGTACGCGCTGCCGATCTGCATGATGGTGGGGCTGCTGGAGAAGGAGCCCGGCGTGCCGCCGCTGCAGTCGAAGCGCTATGGCGTGCGCATCGTCGAGCCGATCCTCGACGCCATGGGCATCCCGTATCACGAGATCGAGACCGATGACGATCTCGGCAAGATCAAGCCGGCGATCGAGAAGGCTTACGCCGCCTCGCATCCCGTGGTGCTGCTGATCGGACGGAGGCCCGCATGACGATGAAGCGCGACGAGTGCCTCAAGGCGCTGGCACGGCACGTGACCGACGCCGACATCGTGCTGCCGGTCTACTCCACCGCGTTCGACTGGATCGACATCCGCCCGCATCCGCTCAACTATCTCTCGCACGGCGCCATGGGGCTCGCATCCTCGCACGCCCTGGGCCTCGCGCTCGGCCGGCCGGACAAGCGCGTGATCGTGCTCGACGGCGACGGCTCGCTGCTGATGAACCTCGGCAGCCTGGTCACGATCGCCGAGGCCGCGCCGCGGAATCTCTTCCACTTCGTTTGCGAGAACGGCACATACGAGGCGAATGGCGGCCACCCGATCCCAGGTCGCGGCCACGTGGACTTCGCCGGCTTTGCGCGCTCGGCTGGCTATCGCGCGGTGCACGAGTTCTCCGACTCGAGGATTTTCGAGCAGCGCATCGGCGCGCTGCTCGCCGAGCCCGGACCGCTGTTCGTCGACCTCAAGGTGGTGCCGAGCGGTCCGCAGGAGCGCGATTACACGCGGCTGCATGGGCCACATGTGCGCAAGGCGTTTCGCGACGCGCTCGCGGCGGCGGGCTAGCTGTCGCTCGACTCGGCAGTGGCGGAAGACTGCGTTCCTGTCCTGATCATCGGCGCTGGCGGCGCCGGGCTCGCGATGTCCCTGTTGCTGCACCAACAGGGCATTGCCTCGACGCCGGTCGAGCGGCGCGCGGATATTTCCTGGGTTCCGCGTGCCCGCAATCTGAATTTCCGGACGCTCGAGGTCTTTCGCGGTTTGGGGCTCGAAGAGACCCTGCGCGCGGGCCGGCATGCCGGTCTCCCGCGTTTTTCGCAGAGCCAGCCAAGCTGCACGCAGCGATCGACGAGGTGGTCGCGCAGCCCGCGGTCGACCAGCGCTTGCGGGCCCTCGGATATGAGCCGTACCGCGGCACCCTGGCGGATGCGCCGGCCTTCCTCAAGCTACAGATCGATACCTGGGGCAAGCTGATCCGCGCGACCGGCATGGAGCTCGAGTAGAGCGGCTCAATGGCGCGGCGAAGCCCCATATCCGACAGCCAAGCTCTGCGGCGGCGCCGCGCTAAGTGCCGTGGCGGCAAAATCGTTCGGCTCACTGCTCGAAGGTTTTGTATATCACTTCGGCTGCGAGGTCGTTCAAATAGGTGCACAAATCCTCGACGTTCTCGAATTCCTTGAACTGTCCTCGTTCGAGAGCATCGACCCCTACTCGGGCTGCTTCGCGCAATGCCCACAGTTTGCAATCACCGGCATACGTCATGAGATCATATTCCATTCCGAGATCGATAGACGAAAACGCACGATGTGGGTGAACGCAACTGCGGCGAGCGACAAATCGGTTCGCCGCAGCTAGACGTGAAGCTCACGCGCCGGCTCCAGCTTTCCCACGACGGTCCCCCGCCAATTCTGCAGCGCCGGACGCATGAAGCGACCCAAGAAAGTGCGATCAGCGTCGCTCAGTGTCAGCAGCCGTGCGATCACGGCGGCCATCACGGTTTCGGCGCACCGTCCCTGCCCGTCGTCGCACTTGATCGCGACGCCGTAGCCGAGCTCCGGCAGCGCTCCACAATAGACGCCTTCGGCCCCGCCTTTGACGAAGACGCGCGCACCGAAGTGTCCCATGATCTCGCTGGAGAAGCGCCCGGTGCCGGAGACGAACCACGGCTTGGCGGCGCAAGCCGCCCGCAGCCGCTGCGCGGCCGCGGCTCGCTTTGGCTCGAGCCCCCGCCCGGTCGCGAAGCGCGCGAAGGCATGCGCGAGTGAACTGAGCGGTATCGCCCAGGTCGGCACCGAGCAGCCGTCGATGCCGCGGCGCTCGTCCGGGATCGCGGCGCCGGTCATGCTCTCCAGCGCCGCCTTGATCTCGCGCTGCACCGGATGGTCCGGCGCAACGTAACCGCGCGGTGCGACGCCCATGGTGCAGGCCGCGCACAGGAACCCTGAATGCTTGCCCGAGCAGTTGTTGTGCAGGGGCGTGGCGGTGGCGCCGGAGCGCGCCAGCGCAAGCGTCGAGGCCTGATGCGAGGGCCAGTGCGTGCCGCATTCGAGCGCGGACACGTCGAGCCCGGCGGCCCGTAGGGTGCGCTCGGCGGTTGCCACATGCTCGGGCTCGCCGCCATGCGACGCACAGGCGAGCGCGAGCTGCGCGTCATCGAGTTTGTATTTGTCGGCACCGCCCGACTCCATCAGCACCAGCGCCTGCAGCGCCTTGACGGCGGAGCGGGGAAAGATCGGCGTCTCGACGTCACCGAGCGTCAGCACGCGCGCGCCGTCGGCGTCGACCACTGCGAGGCTGCCGCGATGGCGGCTTTCCACCAGGCTGCCGCGCGTCACCTCGACCAGGATCGGATTGGACATGCTCGGATAGCTCCTGGATTGCCTGCTGATTCAATGGTTGCCGGTTGCGCCGCAACCGGCTTGGCGCCACATTTCGGCTCGGGATTCCCGCTTCCCTTCGCACGCCATGGCCATCCGCCTCAAGACCGTTCGAGCGGCCCTGCTGATCGTGTTCGCGCTGCCGATCGCGGCGCGCGCCGCGCTCTATGCGGTCGAGGATCATCCGCACAGCTGGCGCGACGCCAACTGGTCGACGTCCCACATGCTGGCGCCGGCCCCGACCGACGCGCCGGCCCGCGTGCTGGTGTTCGCGGCCCGCGCGGGCGGCTGGAAGGGCATCTTCGCGGTCCACACCTGGGTCGTGGTGAAGCCGGAGAACGCGAGTGCCTATACGCGCTACGACGTGATGGGCTTCGGCCAGCCGGTGCGCGTCAACATGCATGCGCCGGACGCCTATTGGTTCGGCAGCCGGCCGCAGCTGATCGCCGATGTGCGCGGCGCGCGCGCCGTGAGCGCGATCCCGAAGATCGAAGCCGCCGTGAAGGCCTACCCGTACGCGGCCTATGGTTCCTACCGGGTGTGGCCGGGGCCCAACAGCAACACCTTCACGGCGACACTTCTGCGCGCGGCGCCCGAGCTCGACATCGCCATGCCGTCGGAAGCGGTCGGACGCGATTATCGCGCCGATGGGGCGCTTGTCGGCCTGACCGGCAGCCATACGGGCGTCGAGATGAGCCTCTATGGCCTGCTCGGCGCGAAGCTCGGCTGGGTCGAGGGCATCGAGGTCGACGTCATGGGCCTCGTCGCCGGGCTCGACCTGCGCCACCCAGCGCTGAAAATCCCGGGCTTCGGCCGGCTCGGCGTCGACCCGGTGCCGAGCGCGGTCGCGACCCCGCGATGAGCGCCGAGCGACTGTCGATCATCATCCCGGTCCTGGACGAGGAGCCCGGCATCGCGTCGGCGCTCGAGGCGCTCGTGCCATTGCGGACGCGCGGCGCCGAGGTGATCGTCGTCGACGGCGGCAGCGCCGATCGCACCGTCGCGCTGGCGCAGCCTATATGCGACCGGCTGATCGTCGCGCCGCGCGGGCGGGCGGCCCAGATGAACGCGGGCGCAGCCGCGGCGCACGGTAACGTGCTGATCTTTCTGCACGCCGACACGACGCTGCCGCCGGACTCCGACCGGCTGATCGCCGCGGGGCTCGCCCGCAGCGGACGCGCCTGGGGCCGCTTCGACGTGCGCATCGGCGGGCCGCATCCGCTGTTTCCACTGATCGCCGCCATGATGAACCTGCGCTCGCGCGTCACCGGCATCGCCACCGGCGACCAGGCGATCTTCGTCGATAAGGCCGCCTTCGCGGCGGTCGGCGGGTACCCGGACATCGCGCTGATGGAGGACATCGTGCTGTCGCGTCGGCTCAAGCGGCTGAGCCGTCCACTGTGCCTGTCGGCGCCGGCATTGACGTCCGGACGCCGCTGGGAGAAACACGGAGTCGTGCGGACGATTCTCACCATGTGGCGGCTGCGGCTCGCGTTCCTCCTGGGCGCCGCGCCCGACAAGCTCGCGGCGCGCTATGGCCATGTCCCCCGCCAGCGCTGAACCGGTCGCAGTCGCGATCCTCGCCAAGGCGCCGCTGCCGGGCCTGGCAAAAACGCGGCTCGCGCCCGCGCTCGGCGCCAACGGCGCCGCGGCCCTGCAGGCGCGGCTGATCGAGCGCGCCGTCGAGACCGCTCGTGCCGCCGAGGTCGGCCCGGTGACGCTCTGGGCCGCGCCCGACCAGGATCATCCGACCTTCCAGACACTCGCGGCCCTGTTCGGCGTCGCGCTCGCGCGCCAGCCGGAGGGCGACCTCGGCGAGCGCATGCTGGCGGCGATCGTGGCGGCGCGGGGCCTTGTCCTTGTGATCGGCACCGACTGCCCCGCGCTCGCCCCCGCGCACCTGCGCACCGCCGCCGATGCGCTCGCCGCCGGTATCGACGTGGTGACCATCCCGGTCGAGGACGGCGGGTACGCGCTGATCGGCATGCGCGAGCCGCATCCAGGGCTTTTCGCCGACATGCCCTGGAGCACCGCGCACGTGATGGCGCAGACGCGCCGGCGGCTGGTCCGTCTCGGGCTCACCTGGCGCGAGCCGGCGCGGCTCTGGGACGTCGACGTGCCCGCCGACGTCGAGCGGCTGCGGCGCGAGGGGCTGGCGAGCCTGGTGGGATAGATCGCGAGTAGCGAATGGCGAGTAGCGAATAGGGTCGCAGATGCGGCCAACGTCTCCCCTACTCGCTACTCGCTACTCGCTACTCGCTACTCGCTGCTCGCTACTCGCCATTCGCTATTCGCCGGGAATGGGGTATCTATTTGCGTGCGGTGGGTGGGTAATCACGCATGTTCACGACGCCTCGGTTGATCCTGATCGCGCTCGGCGCCGCGCTCAATTGCTCGATCGGCACGATCGTCTACCTGGTCAAGCTGCCGATCTACCTCGACTCGATCGGCACCCTCCTGATTGCCCTGCTGCTCGCGCCTGACCGCATGGGCGCGTTCATCTGCGCCTGGGCGGCCGGCTGGGTCGGCCTCGCGGTGAGCGGCTTGATCAATCCGTTCCTGCCCTGGTTCGCGCTCACCGACGTCGCGATCGCGGGCGTCGCTGCGCTTCTGCTGGTTCCCGCCGCTGCGTCCTTCCGCGCCCGCCCGCTGCGCAGCGGTCCCTTCGCGGTCCAGGTCGTGCTGTGCGGCGTGGTGACCGGCGTCGTCTCGGCGATCGTGTCGGCGCCGGTCGTGGTCTATATGTTCGGTGGCATCACCGGCTCGGGATCGGCCCTGCTGGTCGCGCTCTTCCTCAAGGACGGCGTGCACCTCATGGGCGCCGCCATCCGCTCCGGCCTCACGGTCGACCCGCTCGACAAGATCCTGCAGGTGCTGCTCGCGGCCCTGCTCTACCGCGCGACGCCGGCCGACTTCATTGCTTTGTTGCGGGCCGGCACGCGCGACGCCGCCGCATGACGCCGAACGGGGGCTTCGCGGTAGGTCTCATCCTGATCGCGCTGAGCGTGATCGAGCCCGGGCCGCGCGGCGCCGCCGTGCTGGTCGCGCTCGCGCTCGCGTTTGCCGCCATCGAGGTGCGCGGCGCGAGCCTGATCGCGCTCAAGCGCGCGACGATCGTGGTGCTGCCGCTCGCCCTGTTCATGGGCGTCGTCTGGGTCGGCATCGTCGGCGAGGCACCCTACCAGATCGCCGACGACGCCGGCGGCACCCGCGCGGCCGCGCTCCTCTATGTGGCGAAGCTCTCAGGGCGTCTCTTTTTCATCGTCGCCGTGATCCAGCTCGTCTTCCTGCGCTTTGCCGACCTGACCCCGCTGCAGCTCGTGCGCGCGCTCGCGCTGCCGGCGGCCATCAAGCGCATGCTGGCCATCACGCTGTCGCTGATCGGGACGCTCTCCCACGCCATCGACCGCGCCCATATCGCACTGATCGCATCGGGCACGCTCACGCGCGCGCCCTCGCTGCGCAACGCGGTCCATTCGTGGCGGCTGATCCAGGCGGTGTGGCTTTCCGCCGTTACCATCATGCTCGGTCGCATGCGCGACAAGTGGCCGGTCGAGAACACGATGGCGCGGCTCGATACCGCGCTCGACGGCGGCGATGCGCGCGTGTTTGCCGGCGACGACCGCATCTGGCTGCCGATCACGCTCGGCGCCGCCGCCGTGATCCTGCTCGCTGACGTCCTGGGAAAGCCATGATGGCCCGCCGCGCGCTGATCTCGGGTCCCAACTTCTCCGGCCGCAGCGCCGCCCTGATGGCACTGCTGCACGATGGCGGTTTCGCCGCCGAGTGCTTCTACATCGGCCCCTATTCCGAGGCGGCGCTGTCGGGGCTCACCAGCACCATCGCGGACGAGATCGACCTCTATCGCGCGCGCCCGGCGCCACTCGACCGTTTGCCGTTCTCCTCCGTCGACATCGCGGCGTTCAGCCGGCGCGAGCCGCAGACGCTGTCGGGGGGCGAGCAGGTGCTGCTCGCGCTGCACTGCTTCTCGCTCAGCAGTTGCCCGGCGCTCGCGATCGACACCGCGCTCGAGCAGCTCGATCCGGAGAACCGCGACGCCGCCCTCGACTATTTCGACCGCCGCCGCGGCCTTGCGGCCGACGTCGCGCTGATCGACAACCGCCTGCCGCCGCCCCTCGTCGGCTGGACCGCGACCGAGCGCGCCGCCGACACGCACGCGTTCGACTGCGACCCGCGTAAGGTCGTCACCGACCTTCCGTCGCGCCGGGCTTCGACCATCGCGATCCGCGGCCTGACTTTCGGCTATCGAAACGGCAGCACCATCTTCCGCGACGTCGACCTGACGCTCGCTGGCGGCACGGCCTATCGGCTCGCCGGACCGAACGGCGCCGGCAAGACCACGCTGCTCAAGCTCCTGGTCGGCGTGCTCGCGCCCAATGCCGGCGAGCTCACGCTGGGCGGCAAGCCCTATCGACCGTGGCGGCACGGCAACCGCGCGATCGCGCTCGCGACGCAGAACCCGGACCATCAATGGAGCGGCGCGACGCTCGGCGACGATCTCGCGCGCCGGCGCGCCGCCTTCGCGGGCTCGGTCCCAGCCGACTGCTTCGACGCAAAGCGCCTGAAAACGCTCGCCGCCGCGCTCGGTGCAAGGTCGCTCGATACGCACCTCTATGAGCTGCCGCTCGCGGCGCGCAAGCGCCTGAGCTGGCTGTGGCCGCTCGCCGGCGTGCTGCCCTGGGCGGTGCTCGACGAGCCCTCGCTCGGTCAGGATCTCGCCACCCGCACGCAGCTCGCGGCCGCCATCGCCCAGTTGACGCAGCTCGGCTATGGCGTGCTGTTCGTCACCCATGACGACGATTTCGCCGCGCGCATCCCACACCGCGTGCTGGCGATCGGCGATGGGCAGGTGAAGGCGATATCCGAGAATTTCGCGTAAAGGCGCCAGGAGTTTCACTGTGCCTTGCTCGTGATCACGCCAGCCGGCTTTCTTTGCAGCGAGGCAGGTTATCGCCGCGCCGGCCCTTATGCAGGATAGACCTTCACGCTCTCGGCGACTGAGTCGGCGACGTGCTCCTTGGTGATCACGCCGACCACGTCTCCGGGTCGCGGCACCCCCTTGCCGCGCACGACGAGCGCCATCACGGCGTGCCGCCGCCAGATGCGCTGAATGACGTCGAACACGATGTCGTCCTCGCGCGCGACCGTGAAATTGCGGTAGGCGATGTCGCCCATCGTGACGGGCGACTGACTGCCCTCGGTCGCGTGGCGTAGCGCCGTGTTGACGCGCAGCACGCCGACGAGGTGGTTGCCCTCGGTGACGACGACGTGACGCATGCGGCCGCCGTGGTCGGGCCGCGCGAGCAGTGTGTCGAAGGTCATATCGGCGGGCACCACGAGCAAGTCCTTCTCCATCATCTCGTGCGCGCGCCGCACCAGGAACATGTTGGCGTGCAACGCCTTCGGAATGACGTGCCCGCGGCGGAAGAGCTTGAGCGTGTAAATGTTCTCGCGCGAGAGCAGGCGCCGCACGCCGACGCTGACCGCGACCGCGAGGATCATCGGCAGTACGATGTCGTAGTCGCGCGTCATCTCGAAGATCATCGTGACCGCGGTCATCACCGCGCCGGTGCCGCCGCCGACCATCGCCCCCATTCCGACCATGGCGAACGCCGGAATGCTGATCGACACCGGCAGGTGCAATGCGCCGAGCAGGGCCGCATACGCGGCGCCGATGGTCGCGCCCATGAACAGCGACGGCGAGAAGATGCCGCCGGACGAGCCGGAGCCGAGGCTCAGCGAGGTCGCCAGCACCTTGCCGGCGAACAGCAGGATCAGCAGCCCGGCCGTGGACATTTGGCCGAGCAGGATCGCCTGCACGGTCGCGTAGCCGACGCCCTCGACGTAATAGTGGCCGGCGAAGCGCATGAGCGCGTAGATCAATACGCCCAGCATAAGCATGCCGATCGCGTGCCGGATGTACGGCTGCCGGATCTTGTCGAACACATCCTCGAACAGATGCAGGCTGCGCACGAAGGCGGCGGCCGCGACACCAGTGAACGCACCCAGCAGCGCATAGAGCAGCAGCAAGACCGCCGATGTCTCGTCGACGTGGAACGGCACGAGCTGCGGCACCATGAAGGCGGGCGCCGTGCCGAGGAAGAGTCGGCCGATATAGGTCGCGGTGCCGGTCGCGATCGCGACCGGCAGGAAGGTGCGCACGCTTACCTCCGGCATCATCAGTTCGATCGCGAACATCACGCCGCCGATCGGCGTGTTGAAGGTCGCCGCAATGCCGGCGCCGGCCCCGGCGGCGACGAGAATGATGCGCTGCCCGGGCGGCATGCGCACGATCTGCCCGAGGGTCGAGCCGAGCGCCGACCCGATTTGGATGATGGGACCTTCGCGGCCAACCGCGGCGCCGCTGCCGATCGATATGGCGGAGGCAAGCGCCTTGATGACCGCGACCACGGGACGGATCAGGCCGCCGTTGTAGTAGATCGAGTCCATCACCTCGGGGACGCCGTGGCCCTTGGCTTCGGGGGCGAAATTGGTGATGACGAATGTGACCGCGAGCCCGCCGATCACGGGCACCAGAATGACGAAAGCGCCCCATGGGCTCGGCGGCGTGAACACGTTGGCGTCGTAGCGCACCGCGAGCTCGCCGAGGAAGAGGCCGTTGTGGATGAAGCCGATGAGATCGCGGAAGCCGATCGCACCGAAACCAGTGACCACGCCGACGGCGATCGCGAGCAGCGAGAGCGCGACGAGGCCGATCGGGCGAATGTCGTCATTAATTACCTTGGTGCCCGCAGCGCGCGCAGGGGCCCCAAGGGAAGATGCAATCTCGGGGGGCTGCCCGGGCAATGATGTTTGAGTCGGGCGGCCTGCCGTCGGCTGGTTCTGCATTGGTTGTCGGCGATCCGTCTCAGGCGCGAATCCATCGCTTATAGCAACGGACGGATCGAGGCAACATTCAACGCGCCGCTCGCATCGGTGCGACCTTCGTAAGCAAAAACCGCCTTACGCGAGCAAATGCCGGCGCCGGAACCTGGGTGCGCTCGCGAGGGCGGGCGACAGTGTCACATCCGCGACACAAACCACGACATGGTGAGACATAGGTAACTCTGACCCCCTTTGGACCCACCGTGAGCAAGGCATTCACACGTGAGAGCGACGCCGATCCGGATGACGACCGGGATGACGACGGCGCCTGCACGCTGCCCGCGCACGCCAAGAACTACGTCACGCCGACGGGGCACGCGGCGCTGCAGGCCGAGCTTCGGCGGCTGCGGCAGGAGGAGCGTCCCAAGGTGGTGGAGGTCGTGAGCTGGGCCGCGAGCAATGGCGACCGCTCGGAGAACGCCGACTATCACTACGGGAAGAAGAGGCTGCGCGACATTGACCGACGGGTCCGCTATCTTACGAAGCGGCTCGAACGCGCCGTGGTGGTCGATCCGCAGCAGCAGCAGGCGCTGCGCCAGGTCTTCTTCGGCGCCACCGTGACCTATGTGCGCGAGGACGGCAGCGAGCACACCGTCACGCTGGTGGGCGTGGACGAAGCCGACCTTTCGCAGGGCAAGATCAGCTGGCTGTCGCCGGTCGCACAGGCGCTGATGAAGGCAAGGGTCGCCGACAGCGTGCAGCTGCGCACGCCGGCCGGCATCGAGGAGCTCGAGATCGTGGCGATCCGCTACGGAGGGTAGCTCACCCCGCCATTGCGGCGCCGGGCCACATCTTGGCGGCGGTGCGCAGATATTGCAGCGGGCGCTTGACCTCCGCGCCGAGCGTGCGCGCGGCGTGCCAGCCCCAGTGCGGGTTGTCGAGCACGGCGCGGGCGAGCGCGACCATGTCGGCCTTGCCCTCGGCGACCACCGCCTCGGCCTGCTTCGGTGTCACGATCAGGCCGACCGTGCGGGTCGCGATGCCGGTCTCGCGGCGGATATCGGCGGCGATGTCGACGTTGTAGCCGGGCGTCGTCGGCGTGCGCGCATCGGACGTCGCGCCGCCCGACGAGACGTCGATGTAGTCGAGCCCCGCCTCCTTGAGCATGCGCGAGATCGTGACCGCGTCGGCCGGCGTGAGGCCGCCGTCGAGCCAATCGCTGCCGGTGATGCGGGCGCCGAGCGGCACGCCCTTCGGCACCACGGCGCGCACCGCGCGCGTCACCTCGAGCGGGAAGCGCATGCGGTTCTCCAGCGGGCCGCCGTACTGGTCGTTGCGCTTGTTGGAGAACGGCGACATGAAGCTGTGCAGCAGATAGCCGTGCGCCATGTGCAGCTCGATCGCGTCGAAGCCGATGCGCAGCGAGCGCTGCGCCGAGGTGACGAACGCGTCGCGGATGCGCTCGAGGTCGTCCTCGGTTGCGGCGCGCGGCGTGTGCCAGCCCGGCCCGAACGGAATCGCCGACGGCCCGACCGTCTCCCACGGATCGGCGCCGGCCGGCAGATAGGAGCCGCCTTCCCATGGCCGCTGCGAGGAGGCCTTGCGGCCCGCATGGGCGAGCTGGATGCCGAACTTCGCCGTGCCGATGCGATGGCAGTGATCGATCACGTGCTTGAGCGCCGCCTCGCAATGATCCGAGTAAATGCCCATGCAGCCGTGGGTGATGCGGCCGTGCCGTTCCACATGCGTCGCCTCGATGATGACGAGGCCGGCGCCCGAGTTCGCCAGCATGCCGAGATGGGAGACGTGCCACTCGTTGGCGACGCCGTCGTCGGCGCTGTACTGGCACATCGGCGCGACGACGATGCGGTTGTCGAGCTCGAGATCGGCAAGCTTGATCGGCGAGAACAGGGCGGATGTCATGGGGGTGTCTTTCGAGGAGTGAAAGGGCGCGGGGCGCGCGTTCAAATCCGTGGTTGGCGGCGAGCGGGCGTACACGCTGGGCGGCGCGCCCGCAAGCGCGCCAATCAGCTACGTAAGACGCATGATCGCGAGCGCCAGGGCCTGCGCGCGCGGCACGATCGAGTCGATCTCGAGGTACTCGTCGGGCGAGTGGGCTCGGCCGCCGATCGGGCCAACGCCGCAGATGGTGGGCGCGCCGACGCTCGCCGCAAACCCGCTATCGGCGCAGCCGCCCGCGAATTCCTCGCGCACCGCCTGGCCGAGGTCTTGCGCACAGGATGCATAAAGCTCGTAGAGGCGCTTGGACTCGGGCGTCTGCACCAACGGCTTGAACTCGCCGAGGATCTGCAGCGTCGCCGTGGTGCCGGCGAGATGGCTGTGCGCAACGATGCTTTCTATCTTGGCGACGGCGGCATCACGATCGGCACGCTGGATGTAGCGCAGGTCGACCCCGGCGGTCGCGCTCGGCGCCACCATGTTGATGACGACGCCGCCCGAAACGGTGCCGACATTGCAACTCACGCCGCGCTCGCGGTCGGTGAGCGCCTGCAGCTCGATGATCTTGCGGGAAATCTCCTCGATCGCGCTGATGCCGTCGGCGAGGTTGTTGCCCGCATGCGCGGCCTTGCCGGTCACGTCGATGCGCATGAAGGCGCCGCCCTTGCGGCCCGTGACGACGCCGCCGTTCGGCCGGCCCGGCTCGGAGTTGAACACCGCGCGGGCGCGGCGCGCCTCCTGCTCGATCAGCGCCTGCGACGAGGGCGAGCCGATCTCCTCGTCGGCGGTGAACAGCGCGACCATCGGGCCGGGTGGACCGAACTGCTTGAACGCCGCGAGCACGATCGCGTTCATGGCGAGTCCCGCCTTCATGTCGCAGCACCCGGGCCCAGAGCCGCGGCCGTCGGCGACGCGGAACGGACGCTTGGCGGCTTCGCCCTGCTGATAGACGGTGTCGCGGTGGCCCATGAGCAGGATGGTGGAGTTCGCGCCGCCCTCCCCGACCGTCGCACGGATGCCGTCGCCGTACTTGTCGTTCGCGACCGTATCGGTTGCGATCCCGCGCGCGCTCAGGAAGGCGCGGATGCGCGCGCCGGCGGCGTCGACGCCGGCCTTGTCGTAGCTCCCGCTGTCGGTGTTCACCAGCGTTTCGATCAGCTCGAGGATCGCGGCGCGCTCGCCCGCGATCCAATCGAGGACCTTGCGTTCCGCCTCGGTCAACGCCGCCATATCGTGCTCCGTACCGTTGTCTCGCGGCGAGTCATAGCGAGGCGAGCGTCGCGGCGCGACGGCCAAATCGGCACAACTTCAAGATGATATCATTCGGCTGCTATCGCGTACGACCGCTCCGGCGGCGGTGTGGCGAGGCGCTCCCAGGTCTCGACCATCTTGATCGCCTCGCGCATGCGCGCGAGCAGCTGCTCCTGGGTGTAGTAGTGCTTCCAGCGGCCGGTATCGTACAGCTCGACCAGATGGGCGCGCCGCTTCTCAGCGAGTTCACGCCCTTTGCGCGTGATTTCCGCCGGCATGCAACGCGGAATCTGCCCTGGCATCGCCAAGCGCCGTCGTGTGAGCCGTTTTCATGCTGGCGCGCGTCCAAAATGCAAGCAACACACGACAACTCCGCGGAAAGCGCGCGAAATGTGAATAACGTGGATAAGTGATTCGCTGCGCTTCGTGAAGCGCCGCGTGCCATTTGGTTGTCGCGAATCGATAAAGCTTTGATCGTCAGGTTTTGACCGCGAGGATCGCCTCGATCTCGACCGAGATCTGGTTCGGCAGCGAGCCCATGCCGACGGCGGAGCGCGCATGGCGGCCGGCCTCGCCCAGCACCTCGACGAAGAGATCGGAGCAGCCGTTGATGACCTTGGGCTGGTCCTTGAAGTCGGGGACCGCGTTGACCATGCCGAGCACCTTGACGACCGCCTCGACGCGGTCGAGCGAGCCGAGCGCCTGCCGGGTCGTCGCAAGAAGCTGCAGGCCGATCGAACGCGCACGGCGGTAGGCTTCCTCGACCGAGACCTCGGCGCCGACCTTGCCGGTCAGCGCGTTGCCCTTGTCGTCGCGCGGGCCCTGGCCAGACAGAAACAGCAGATTGCCGGCGAGGCGGAACGGCACGTAGTTCGCGACCGGCGACGGCACGTTCGGCAGCACCAGTCCGAGCTCCTTCAGGCGGGCTTCGGCACTCATGAATGTCTCTCCTTGATCCAATGAACCGTCATGGCCGGGCTTGTCCTGGCCACCCACGTCTTTAAGCACAAAAAAGGAAGACTTGAATGCCCGGGCCAAGGCCTGGCCGAGCCCGGGCATGACAAGGACAATAATGCGCCCGCTACAACCTGATGCGCAGCAGGTGGGCGACCTCGCCGACGATGCCGCGGCGGAACAGCAGCACGCAGGCGACGAAGATCACGCCTTGGAGCACGGTCACCCATTCGCCGAAGCCGGCGAGATAGTTCTCCATGCCGACGATGATCACAGCGCCGACCACGGGGCCGAAGATCGTGCCGAGCCCGCCGACCAGCGTCATCAGCACCACCTCGCCGGACATGCTCCAATGCACGTCGGTGAGGGACGCGAGCTGGAACACGATCGCCTTGGTGGCGCCGGCGAGGCCGGCGATGGTCGCCGAGAGCACGAAGGCGAGCAGCTTGTAGCGCTCGGTCTTGTAGCCGAGCGAGATCGCGCGCGGCTCGTTCTCGCGGATCGCCTTGAGCACCTCGCCGAACGGCGAATGGATGATGCGGTAGATGAGCAGGAAGCCGAAGAGGAAGACGACGACGACGGTGATGTACATCGCGGCTTCGTTGCGCAGATCGACGACGCCGAACAGGTATCCGCGCGGAACGCCCTGGATGCCATCCTCGCCGCCGGTGAAGCTCGCCTGCAGCGCGAAGAAGTACATCATCTGCGCCAGCGCGAGCGTGATCATCGCGAAATAGATGCCCTGGCGGCGGATCGCGAGCCAGCCGGCGACGAGCCCCAGCACCGCAGCGGCCGCGGTGCCGACCAGGATGGCGAGCTCCGGCGTCAACGGCGGCAGTGGAACGTCGAGCCACTCCCATATCCGCCACCCCACCGGATACGGCAGCTTGATCGTGCCCACCTTGGCCATGTGGGCCGCGATATAGCCGGCCCAACCGAAGAACAGCGCATGGCCGAACGAAAGAAGGCCGCCGTACCCGACCAGCAGGTTGAAGGCGCAGGCGAACAGCGCAAAGCACAGCGCCTTCATCAGGAAGACCGGATAGACGAACGCCGGCGCGACGACGAGCACCAGCACAATGAGGGCGAAGGCGACGAGCTGCCCCCTGTCGTGCGCGACGTGCACGACCGGGGCCGCCGGATCGACCACGCGCTCCATCACGTCCTCCATCAGGTCCTGCGCCCGAACAGACCGGAGGGGCGCACCAGCAGCACGATCGCCATGATGACGAAGATCACCGTGCTCGACGCCTCCGGATAGAACACCTTGGTCAGGCCCTCGATGATGCCGAGCCCGAAGCCGGTGACGATGGCGCCCATGATCGAGCCCATGCCGCCGATCACCACCACGGCGAACACCACGATGATGATGTCCGAGCCCATCTGCGGGCTGACGTTGTAGATCGGCGCCGCCAGCACGCCCGCGAGCGCCGCCAACGCGACGCCGAAGCCGTAGGTGAGCGTGATCATGCGCGGCACGTTGATGCCGAAGGCACGCACCAGCGTCGGGTTCTCGGTCGCGGCGCGCAGGTACGAGCCGAGCTTGGTGCGCTCGATGATGAACCAGGTCGCGAGGCACACGACCAGCGAGACCGCGATCACCCAGCCGCGGTAATCCGGCAGATACATGAAGCCGAGGTTGTGGCCGTGGCTCAGCACCTCGGGAAGCTGATAGGGCTGCCCGGCCGATCCATACAAATGGTGGAAGAGCCCCTCGATGATGAGCGCGAGCCCGAAGGTGAGCAGCAGGCCGTAGAGGTGATCGAGCCGGTAGAGCCAGTGCAGAAACAGCCGCTCGATCGCGATGCCGATCGCGCCGACGACCATCGGCGCGATGATGAGCGCCGCAAAGTACGGGACCTCGAGATACTTGAGCAGCAGGAAGGCCGCGAAGGCGCCCATCATGTATTGGGCGCCATGCGCGAAGTTGATGATGTTGAGCATACCGAAGATGACGGCGAGGCCGAGGCTCAACAGCGCGTAGAACGAGCCGTTGATCAGCCCGAGCAGCAACTGCCCGAACAGCACCTGCGACGGAATGCCGAAAATCTCGAACATCGCGCGCTCTTGTGCAAGCGAGTAGCGAATTGCGAGTAGCGAATAGTTGCGATCTCATTCGCTATTCGCCACTCGCTACTCGCCGTTCGCGCCCCGGCCCGAGTGTGGACAGAGGCGAAAACGTCAGTGGCTGGCGGTGACCAGCGGGCAGTTGTCGTCCTTCAGCGGACGGAACGCCTCGTCGGCCGGGATGGTGGCGCGCAGCTTGAAGAAGTCGCCCGGGTGCTTCGACTCGGCGGGCGTCTTCACCTCGAACAGATAGGCCGGGTGGATCACGCGGCCGTCCTCGCGGACCTTGCCCTTGCCGAACAGGATGTCGTCCGTCGGCATCTCCTTCATCTTGTTGACCACCGCCTTGCCGTCGCTCGCGTTCTTGAGCGCCGCGACCGCCTTGAGATAGTGCAGCACGGAGGAGTAGACGCCCGCGACTACCATGGTCGGCCACTTGTTCGGGCGCTCGGCCTGCCAGCGCTTGGTCCAGGCGCGGTTGGCGTCGTTCATGTCCCAGTACCAGGTCGAGGTCAGCACCAGGCCCTGCGCGGTCTTGAGGCCGAGCGCGTTCACGTCGGAGACGAACACGAGCAGGCCGGCGAAGTGCTGGCCACCGGCCGTGATGCCGAACTCGGCGCCCTGCTTGATCGAGTTGATGGTGTCGCCGCCCGCATTGGCGAGGCCGATGATCTTCGCCTTCGAGGCCTGGGCCTGCAGCAGGTAGGACGAGAAGTCGGGGGTGTTGAGCGGGACTTTCACGTCGCCGAGGACCTTGCCGCCGTTCGCGGTGACGACCGCCGCCGTGTCGCGCTCGAGCGCGTGGCCGAACGCATAGTCGGCGGTAATGAAGAACCAGGTGTCGCCGCCGGTCTTCACCAGCGCCTTGCCGGTGCCGTTGGCGAGCATCCAGGTATCGTACGTCCAGTGCACGTTGTTGGGCGAGCATTTCGTCCCGGTGAGATCGGACGAGGCGGCACCGGAGATCAGAAACACCTTGTTCTTCTCGCGGGTGACGTCGGCGACCGCGAGCGCGACGCTCGAGGTCGGCACGTCGACGATGGCGTCGACGTGATCGACGTCGTACCATTGGCGCGCGATGTTGGAGCCGACGTCCGGCTTGTTCTGATGATCGGCGCTGACGATGTCGACCGTCATGCCGTGCGCGGCCGGGTCGAAATCCTGCACCGCCATCTTGGCGGCGACGATCGAGCCCGGCCCGCTCACGTCGGAATAGAGACTCGACATGTCGCTCAGCACGCCGATCTTCACGTGCACTTGCTGCGCCTGCGCGCTGGCGCAGGCGAGCGCGGCGCCCAATGCCGCGAGACCCAACAGATGTCTCATCGTCTTCCTCCTTCTCTCATGTTCGCGCCTTATAGGACGCCTGTTCACAAACATTCCCCGTATTAGACGCCGAGATACTCGTGCAGTTTTCCAATGTTGGCGTCCAGACCCGCATTGACGAAGCCGTCGACGATGCGGCCGTGCTCCATGACGTAATAGCGGTCGGCCACCGTCTGGGCGAAGCGGAAATTCTGCTCGACCAGGAGGATGGTGAATCCCTCCTGCTTGAGCGCGCGAATTGTCGCACCGATCTGCTGGATGATGACGGGCGCGAGGCCCTCGGTCGGCTCGTCGAGCAGGAGGAGGCGGGCGCCGGTGCGCAGGATGCGGCCGATCGCCAGCATCTGCTGCTCGCCGCCCGAGAGCTTGGTGCCCTGGCTCGCGCCGAGCCGCTCCTTGAGGTTGGGAAAAAGCGCGTAGATGCGCTCGAGCGACAGGCCGCCGGAGCGCACGACCGGCGGCAGCACGATGTTCTCCTGCACGTTCAGCGAGGCGAAGATGCCGCGCTCCTCCGGGCAGAAGGCGATGCCGGCGCGCGCGATGTCGTTCGAGGAGCGCGCGATCAGCTCGCGCCCCTCATAGCGGACCGACCCGGTGCGGTGCGGCACGATCCCCATGATCGACTTGAGCGTGGTGGTCTTGCCGGCTCCGTTGCGGCCGAGCAGCGTCACGACCTCTCCGGCGCGCACCTCGAAAGCGACGCCGTGCAGCACGTGCGACTCGCCGTACCAGGCCTGCAGGTCCTCGACCGCGAGCAGCGCCTCGTCAGGCTTGTTCTCAGGCATGGACCGCCTCGTGGCCTGCTTCCTGGCCCACTCCGAGATAGGCCTCGCGCACCTCCGGGTTCGCCGACACGGTCGCGTAGTCACCCTCGGCGAGCACGCGGCCGCGGGTGAGCACCGTGATGCGGTCGCACAGGTCGGCGACCACGCTGAGGTTGTGCTCGACCATCAGCACCGTGCGGTTGGCGGCGACCGCCTTGATCAGGGCGGCGACGCGGCCGATGTCCTCATGCCCCATGCCGGCGGTCGGCTCGTCGAGCAGCAGCATCTCGGGATCGAGCGCGAGCGTGGTCGCGATCTCGAGCGCGCGCTTCCTGCCATAGGGCAGCTCGACGGCGGTCAGGTGCGCCCACTGGGCAAGACCTACGTCGGTGATCAGCGCCATGGCGCGCGCGTTGAACTGGTCGAGCACCTTGGTCGAGTGCCAGAAATCGAACGAGCTGCCGCGCCGGCGCTGGAGCGCGATGCGCACGTTCTCGAGCACGGTGAGATGGGGAAACACCGCGGAAATCTGGAACGACCGCACCAAGCCGAGCCGCGCCACGTCGGCCGGCGCGAGCGACGTGATGTCATGGCCGTTGTAGACGATGCGACCGCGCGTCGGCTGCAGAAACTTGGTGAGCAGGTTGAAGCAGGTGGTCTTGCCGGCGCCGTTCGGACCGATCAGCGCATGGATGGTGCCGCGTGCGACCCGCAGCGCGACGCCGCGCACGGCCATGAAGCCGGCAAACTCCTTGGTGAGATCCTCGGTTTCGAGGATCGCGTCGCTACCCGCCGACAATGACGTTCCCCTCGCCCCGCGCTCATTTTTGGCTACGGGGATCTCGCCTGTGCCCCCGACCGGGCCCGACGATGAGCGAGCGGTAGCATCGCGGCATGGCAGCCACAATACGACCTAGGGCTTGGGATCGGGCCTGGGGTTGCGGGCGATTGTCGCGGAAGCGGAGCGCGCGGCCGGGAGCCCAAAAGGGGGCCCGCCCGGCGGTGGGGGGAACCGGCCGGGCGGGGGGTCGGATCGACGCGAGGGGTGGAAGGGGGGCGCGCGCGCCGATCTGAACTTGGGGGCGTCAGCTCGTCGCTGACATACGTAAGTCGTGAAGACGGGACGAAAGGTTCATGCCGGTTCGAAGAATCTTCGAACTTTTTTGCGAAAAATCAAAATCCTTACTTTCCAATGACTTAAGTTTCGACGTGCAGAACCGATACTAACATTCTTGGGCCACGGCCGGGTCAGCGCGACGGCACCTGCAATGCCGAATCCGTCGCGGCAGGCGCAACGGCGCTGACGGCCTGGAAGGCGTCCATCAGGCCCGCACCGACCAGGTCGTCGCGCGCCTTTTGCTGCCCGAGATGACGGGCGGTCTTCTCGAGCACCTTGGCGACGGCGTCCGGGGTTAGGTTCGGATCGCGCTGGATCAGCAGCGCCGCGACGCCGCTCACGAACGCGGCCGAGAACGAGGTGCCGGATTCCATCTTGTAGGCGTTGCCCGGGTTAGCGACCAGGATGTCGACGCCGGGCGCCGCGATCGCGACCTGGCGGCCGCGATTGGCGAGGGCGAAGAGGTGGTCGTCGTAATCGGTCGCGGTGACGCCGATGACGTGCGGATCGGCGGCCGGCCACAGCGGCGGCGACTTCGGTCCGGCATTGCCGGTCGCAGCCACCAGGACGACGTGGTGCACCTCCGCCGCCGCCTTGAGCGCGCGCTCGAGCGCCGGATCGGACGGTCCCGCAAAGCTCATGTTGACCACCCGGGCGTGCTCGCCCACCGCCCAGTCGAGCGACGCGATGATGCTCACCGTCGAGCCTTGGGTCGTGCTGAAGGCACGCGCCGCGAGGATGCGCACCGCCGGCGCCGCGCCGCTGAGATGACCGTGGCCGGCGATGATGCCGGCAATCGAGGTGCCGTGGCTGTGCGGCCCCTCGGGCGAGTTCAGGGCATCGAAGCTCTTCTCGACCACGCCGGCGAGCGCCGGGTGGGTCGTGTCGATGCCGGAGTCGATGACCGCCACCCGAACATTGTCGCCGAGCGCGAGGCGATGCGCCTCATCGAGGTGAAGCTTTTCGACGGCATATTGGCTCGGGTCGGGCGCCTCGGCGGCGGCTGCGGCGGTGGTCGTCCCCTGCACGAGACCGAACAGATAGTTCGGCTGCGACCGCGTGAGCCCGGCGGCATTGAGGGCGCGGATTTTCGCCGTCACGGTGCCACGGTCGGTGATGCGGACGAGATGGAATGTAGTGTTGATGAGGGGGATGCGCCGCGTCTCGATCGAGATCAGGTGCAGGCGGTTGAGCAGTGCCTTGAACCGCTGGTCGGACAGGTTTCCGGTGATCTCGATTATGACCTGGTCGGGGACGTAGCGGTGCTCGTTGGGCGGGGGCACGCCCTCATCGAGGTTGCGGCGGGTCAGCGTCTGCGTCTTGCGCGTGGTGGTGCGCGTGCCGGGGTTGTGGTTGCCGCTCGCGTTGTTTCCGTTGTTGTTGCCGCCGGGGTTGCTCACGCCATTGCCGCCGCCACGCGGGGGGCCGTGGAACGAGGGATCGAACCGCGGTCCGACCGAGTTGATGGTCGGGGCGCGCGGCCCGATCGAGGGTGCGATGTGCGGGCCGATATCCGCCCCCAGGAAGGCCGCCTGGGCAACGCCGCCGATCAGGAGGAATGGAAGGAAGGCCGCAACCCAGCGCGCGCCTCGCGCGAACGCTCGGCGCGCCCCCGTGCGGGCAAAACGGACGGACTCATGGCACATAGTCTAGCCTCCGATCCACCCGGCTCGATTTTCGCCGCTTTGGTGACGGATTCAAGGCGTTTGCCGCGTTTACCGGGCGACGCCGAACGAGGGCGGGCAGCGCAAAAATGACTGTGGCCGGGCGCCGCCCGGCCACAGATCGGATGGTTTGCGGTCGCTCAGGCCGATCAATTGCCGACTTCGAGCTCGGAGCGGACGATATTGCGGTTCTCGGTCATCACTTTCTTCAGGCGGGCGATCTCGTCCGTGGGCTTGCCGTCCGCTTCGAAGCGCACCTGATAGGTCGAGCCGCCCTTCGGGCCGTCGACGATCCTGCCCTTGTTGGTGTGCAGGAAGTTGGTCAGCTGCTCGGTGGTGATCTGCGGCGAGAAGATCATGAAGAAATCGACGCTCTTGACCTTCGCGTTCGGGTCGATCGAGGCGAGCTCAGACGTGCGCGTCGGCTTGTTGATGACCAAGTCACCAATCACGCCGGCCTGCAGCAGGATCACCAGGGCGGCGACGCCGCTCGCGTAAGCGAGCGTGCGGGGCGCGAAGGCCGAAAGGAACTCCGCCACCTTGGTGCGCAGGTCGAAGGCGAAGCCCGGCCTGCGCTTGGTCGCGCCCTCGGCGTCGATCGCGGCAAACAGCTTCTCCATCGCGCGCGCCGACGGGGCGCCGAGGCTCTCGTTGAGGTGGATCGTCTCGCCCAGCTCCTCGCGCACCAGCTCGAAGCGGCGCGCAAGCTCCTGGTCGCCCGCGAGCGCCCGCTCGACGCGCTCGGCGTCGCGGCGGCTCAGCGTGCCGGCGGCATGCCACGGCAGGAGGCTCTCGATCTCCTCGCGGTCATCCACCTTTTCGCTCATCTGGTTCATGGCCAACCTCTTTCGACTCCAGCTGCCTGCAGCAGCTCCGCCAGCTTCTTGCGCGCGTAGAACATCCGCGTTTTCACGGTGTTCTCGGGGATACCGACGATCTCGGCCACTTCCTCCACGGACTTCTCGTGGTAGTAGACCAGATCGATGATTTCCCTGTGTTCCGGCGAGAGCTTCTCCAGGCACTGCCGCAACACCGCACTCTTGTCCTTCTTCTCCAGCGTGACCTCGGGATTGTCGGACGTATCCTCGATGGTCTCCGCGGTCTCGTCGTCCAGCTCCTCATCCGGCTTCTTCCGCAGAGCCGACAACGCCTTGAACCGGGCGATGGCCAGCATCCAGGTCGATACCGCACTGCGTCCCTCGAACTTGTCAGCCTGGCGCCACACGTCCAGGAACACGTCACTGATCAAGTCTTCGGCTACCGTAGGATTCCCCACGAGACGCAGTACGAACCGGTACACGCGCACATGATGCCGGGCGAACAGCACCTGCATCGCGAGCCGATCGCCTTTAGCGATCCTGCCGATCAGGACTTCATCCGAGGTCGCCTGGTTCGCGCTCAACGGTTCGGCTCACGAAGTTAGTCGCAGGGGTCTGGACGGAGGTTCAAACACATGGACAAGAGTTTAGGAGGATTTCGTCTGTATCAAAATACCGTGCAGGCACCCTCCTCTGGCCTGCAGGTCACTGGCGGGTTATGGCTCGTTGGCCCGAACCACCGACACTAAAATGCCCCCGAAACCCTTTGTTCCGCAAGCATTTCCGCGTCGAGGCAGAACCGATTGGGCCTTTACCAACTAACTCCATCAATCAACACATGGAATTCGACCACCCCACATGCCGGCCACCGTGGCAAAGATGCAACATGGCGACAGGAATGCGCCAAATGTCGATCCCGCGGCCGCAGAATCGGCCCGCGACGCATGAACCCCGGCGGCTGCCATGAACACCGACCCGGATTTGACCCTCTGTGTCGGGCCAATCACCGCGGAGGTTCGACCGGCCGCGGACGGCAGCGGCAAATAATCGGCACTGATAACCACTTGGCTTGAAGGACAGGAATCATGGGTGAATACGGGGTTGGGCAATCGGTACCGCGGGAGGAGGATCCCTACCTGCTGCGGGGTGCCGGCCGCTATGTCGACGACGTCGCGCAGGTCGGGCTCCTGCGCGCCTACGTGCTGCGCTCGCCGCACGCCCATGCGCGCATCCGCTCGATCGATGTCGCGGCGGTGCGCCAGATGCCCGGCGTGGTGCTGGCGCTCGCGGGCAACGACCCCGCCGTGATGGCCCTCGGCACGCAGAAGCCCAACCAGCCGCGCAAGCGGCATGGTGGGGCGCCGGCCTTCGGCTGCTCGCAGCTCGCGCTTGCGCGCGACATCGTCCGCTTCATCGGCGAGCCGGTCGCCTTCGTGGCGGCGCAAACGCTCGACCAGGCGAAGGACGCGGCCGAGGCGATCGCGGTCGACTACGAGATGCTGCCGGCGGTGCCGACGCTGGAGGAAGCGACCAAGCCCGGCGCGCACGCGCTCTACGACAAGTGCCCGGACAATATCGCCTTCGTCCATGAGGCCGGCAACAAGGCCGCGGCCGATGCCGCGATCGCCAAGGCGGCGCACGTGATCAAGCACACGATGCGCATCAACCGGCTCACCACCAACTCGATGGAGCCGCGCGGCGCGCTCGCCGAATACGATGCCCGCGACGGCCGCCTCACTCTGCGGGTGACCGCGCAGGGGCCGCATCAGTTCCGCCGCTTCCTCGCCGCCGATGTCTTCAGGGTGCCAGAGACGAAGATTCGCGTGATCGCCGAGAACGTCGGCGGCGGCTTCGGCATGAAGGGCGGGCTCTACCCCGAATATATATTGTGTTGCCTCGCCGCGAAGCTCACGGGCGCGCCGGTGAAATGGGTGGGCGAGCGCAGCGAAAGCCTGTTGTCCGACGAGCACTGCCGCGACAACATCACCGAGGCCGAGCTCGGCCTCGACGCCGACGGCAAGTTCGTCGGATTCCGCGCCCGCACTTTCGCGAACATCGGCGCCTACTATCACGCCGATCGCAGCGCCGGCCCGCCCACCAACAATATCGGCGTGCTCGCCGGCACCTACGTGATCCCGGCCGCCCATGTCGAGGTCAACGGCGTGCTCACCAACACGATGCTCACCGGCCCCTACCGAGGCGCCGGCCGGCCGGAAGCCGCCTATGTGCTGGAGACGCTCGTCGATCTCGCGGCACGCGAATTGAAGATCGACCCCGCCGAGCTGCGCCGGCGCAACATGATCCCGGCCGCCGCCATGCCGTACAAGACCGCGCTGGTCTACACCTATGACTGCGGCGACTTCGGCAAGAACCTCGAGGATTGCCTCGAGCTCGCCGACTATGCGGGCTTCACCAAACGCCGCGCCGAGTCGGAAAAGCGCGGCAAGCTGCGCGGGCTCGGAATCGCCTCGACCGTCGAGGCCTCCAATGCCGGCCTGATCGAGCATGCCGAGATCCGTTTCGATCCGACCGGGACGCTGACCGTGCTGGTCGGCACGCACGATCACGGTCAGGGCCACCAGACCACCTTCCGCCAGATCATCGCGGACAAGTTCGGGGTCGACCCGGGGCGCATCGCGTTCAAGTTCGGCGATACCGACCAGATCATGATCGGCACCGGCACGTTCGGCTCGCGCTCGACGGCGTGCGCCGGCACCGCCATGCTGATGGCGGCCGACAAGATCATCGCCAAGGGAGCCAAAATCGCGGCGCACATGCTCGAGGCCGGCGAGCACGACATCGAGTTCAGGAACGGCAGGTTCGCGGTCGCCGGCACCGACAGGACGGTCGATCTCGCCGCCGTCGCCCGCGACGCCTTCGTGCCGGCGAAGCTGCCCAAGGGCGTCGAGCCCGGCCTCTATGAGACCGGCACCTTCGACGGCGGCCAGCGCACTTACCCGAATGGCTGCCATATCAGCGAGGTCGAGATCGACCAGGAGAGCGGCGAGGTCGCGCTCGTGCGCTACACCGCGGTCGACGACGTCGGCCACATGATCAATCCGCTGCTGGTCGAGGGACAGCTGCACGGCGGCGTCGCCATGGGCGTCGGCCAGGCGCTCATGGAGAGCATGGTCTACGACGGCTCCGGCCAGGTCGTGTCCGGCTCGTTCATGGATTACGCGATGCCGCGCGCGCACGACTTCTGCGACTTCCGGCTCGGCGAGAACGAGGTGCCGACCAAGCTCAACCCGCTCGGCGTCAAAGGCGCGGGCGAATCCGGCACGGTGGGCGCGCTCGCCTCGGTGATGAATGCCGTGAACAACGCGATGGCACACATCGGTGCCGAGTACGTGCAGATGCCGGCGACGCCCGAGAAGGTGTGGAAGGCGATGCAGAAGGCAAAGGGCGCGACGGCGGGGTAGCGACCAACGAACCGGACACCCGTTCCGCCTCCCCTATTCGCTACTCGCCATTCGCTACTCGCGGCATATAATATGACGAAACGAGCTACGAGGTTCCCGATGCCCCGCCACCCGACCTATATGCCCCACGGCGTCATTCCGGCTGTGCTGCTGCCGTTCCACGACGACCTTTCGATCGACGAGAAGAGCTTCCGCCGCCACCTGCGCGACGTCGTGGCGGTGCCGGGCCTTTCCGCCATCACCATCAACGCGCATTCGACCGAGGTCGCATCCTGCACCTTCGACGAGCAGCGCCGCGTGCTCGCGATCGCGCAGGACGAGATCGGGGACAAGCTGCCGATCGTCAACGGCATCTGGGCGGACGGCAGCATCGAGGCGGCGCGCATCGCCCGTATGGCGAACGAAGGCGGCGCCTCCGCGCTCCTCGTCTTCCCGCCGGCGCCGTTCACGCTCGGCCAGTCGCCCGAGATGGCGCTCGCCCATTTCAAGCGCATCGCCGACGTGAGCGACTTGCCGATCATCGTGTTCCAATATCCGCTCGCGACCGGGCAGGGCTATCCGCGCGAGACGCTGCTCAAGATGTGCGAGCAGGTGCCGACCATCCGCGCGATCAAGGACTGGGCCGGCAGCGTGCCGCAGCACGAGATGCATATTCGTCTCCTGCAGAACCTTTCTCGGCGCGTGAACGTGCTCACCACCCACAGCGCCTGGCTCTTTTCCTCGCTCGTGCTCGGCTGCAATGGGCTGCTCTCCGGCAGCGGCAGCGTGATCGCCGACCTGCAATCGCAGCTCTTCGCTGCCGTGCAGCGCAACGATCTCGCCGCCGCGCGCGCACTCAACGATCGCATCTATCCGCTCGCAAAGGTCTTCTATGCCGACCCTTGGGCCGACATGCACAACCGCATGAAGGAGGCCCTGGTGCTGCTCGGCCGCCTGCCCCGCGCGGTCGTGCGCCCGCCGCTGGTGAAGCTCGGCCGCGCGGAGATCGAGCGCATCCGCGGCGCGCTGGTCGATGCCGGCATGCTCGACGCCAAGGCGGGACGCGACGCCGCTTAGGCGCGCGTCATACGGTGTCACCAGCCGTGATGGCGCGCGCGCCAAGTCGTGCGCCAATACAGGGGCGGCTCGAAGGACGCGAATCCGCCGCAACCCGGGCACCAGCGGCGCGGCGAATGTCGCACATAGGGAAAGACCGCGTCGCGCGGATACGGGGGAAGCGCGATGCTCGGCACCCACGGGTTGGTATAGGTGTAGATGCCCGCTCCTGACAGCACCGGCCCCTGATTCACGACATAGACCTGATCGACCTGATCGGCCGGCGGCGCAAATACATGGCGGATGGGCTCGATCGCGTCCCGGCCGTAGTAGCCGTCGCAACAGCCGCCGGCTGCTGCCTGGGTGGCGACGAGCGTGAAGGCGGCCGCCGCGAGATAGAGAATGCGCATGTGACTCTCCGCTGCTTGCCTCTCGACCGTATCAATAGCTGTCATGACCGGTGCGAGGGGCCAATCCAATTCATTCGACGAGTTACGGCGCGTGCGGCGGTGCCGGGGGCGCGTCGCGCCGCATCGGCGTCACCTGCGGCGCGACGATGATGGGCGGCGACAACGGCATCGGCAGCGTCGCCGGCGACGGCTCGGACTCGCTGTGCCATTCGCGGTAATAGCGTTGCGCCGGGCGAGGCAGCCGGCGGTTCGGCGCCGGCTTGATCTCGAGCCGGCCCACCGGCGGCTTGTGACCGGTCATCGGAAAATACGGCTCGGCAGGCTCATAGATTCCCTGATAGGGCGGCGGCCAATACGGCATGATCACGGTCGGCGCCACCACACCCGGCCGATTGAGGCCCCACTCGCCCTCGATCACGGCGCCGGAGACGTCGTGGCCGTACATCATGACGGGCACGCCGGGGCGGCCCGGCACCACGATCACGGGCTCGTTGTCGGCGCGTGCGAGGGGCGGCGCGGCGGCCAGCAGACCGAGAAGAAGCGCGAATTGGATTTTGCGGTGCACCCGCATGCCCGTCTCCGGAGGCGATGCTCACAGTGGCTTCAACGCCGATTTTAGGGCCTAAAGCCTGGCGCGGGATGCGACGCGAAAAGGAAATCAACAAACAACATTAACCCGGATTTATTGGCGGGTTACGCGGACGCCCGCCGCAGCAGGCGAGCGAACGATACCAGCTCTTGCTGCGCCGCAAAGCCGATAGGGAAACAGCCGGCTTACCGTGCCGCGAGTGCGACGCAGCACGGCTGCCTGCAACTTTAGACCTACGACGACTTGCGCACGCTTTCGGGATCATCTGCGCTTTACGCGGGCTCGCGCTGCCCACTAACATCGCGTCCCATGGTCGCTCGCCGTGCGGAGGCGCGCGATCCGGCGCGCAAAGCGCCGTCACGGGGAGAAACACCATGGCTACACTGTCAACGACAGTGCCGCCCGAAACGCGTTCGGGGGGCATGACGGGCGAAGAACGTCTCGTCATCTTCGCATCATCGCTCGGCACCGTGTTCGAGTGGTACGACTTCTATATCTTCGGAACGCTTTACGCGATCCTGGCGGGCAAATTCCTGTCCGGCGTCAACCCGTCGATCTCGTTCATCCTGCTGCTGCTGATCTTCGCCGCCGGGTTCGCGGTGCGCCCGTTCGGCGCGCTGATCTTCGGCCGGCTCGGCGATCTTACGGGGCGCAAATACACCTTCCTCATCACCATGACGCTGATGGGCGCGGGCACGTTCTTCATCGGCGTCCTGCCGACCTACGCGTCATGGGGCGTCGCGGCGCCGATCGTGCTGATCGCCCTGCGTCTCGTGCAGGGCCTCGCGCTCGGCGGCGAATACGGTGGCGCCGCGATCTACGTCGCCGAGCATGCCCCGCCGCGCAAGCGCGGCTTTTACACGTCGTGGATCCAGACCACCGCGACCGTCGGCCTGCTGATGGCGCTGCTGCTGATCCTCGCCATCCGCACCGCCATGGGGGAGAAGGATTTCGCCGACTGGGGCTGGCGCATTCCGTTCCTCGCCTCCGCGGTCCTGCTCGCGGTCTCGATCTGGATCCGGCTGAAGCTCAACGAATCGCCGCTGTTCCAGCGCATGAAGGCAGAGGGAAAAGGCTCCAAGCGTCCGCTCGGCGAGGCGTTCGGGCAATGGAGCAATCTCAAGATCGCGATCCTCGCGCTCCTCGGGGCGACGGCCGGCGAGGCGGTCGTGTGGTACGGCGGACAGTTCTATGCCCTGTTCTTCCTCACCCAGACCCTGAAGGTGCCTGGTGTCACGGCGCAAATCCTGATCGCGCTCGCGCTCGCGATCGGCACGCCGTTCTTCATCGTCTTCGGCGCGCTGTCGGACCGCATCGGCCGCAAGCCGATCATGCTCGCCGGCTTCGCGCTCGCAGCGCTCACCTACATGCACATCTTCGGCGGGCTCACGCACTTCGCCAACCCGAAGCTCGAGAAAGCACTCGCCAGCGCGCCGATCACGCTTACGACCGACCCGGCCGAATGCTCGTTCCAGTTCAAGGCGACGGGCACCGAAAAGTTCACCACCGGCTGCGACACCATCAAGGCCGCGCTGGTCGGTCTCTCGGCCAACTACAGCCAGGTCACGGCGCCCGCCGGCACCAAGGCGAGCGTGCAGATCGGCAGCCAGACGATCGCCGCCGACACGCCCAACCTCGCGGCCGCGATCGCGGCGGCCGTGAAGCAGCACGGCTATCCGGCGAGCGCCGATCCCAACGACATCAACTATCCGATGACGCTGCTGCTGCTGGTGATCCTGGTCGTCTACGTGACCATGGTGTACGGCCCGATCGCGGCCTGGCTGGTCGAGCTGTTCCCGACCCGCATCCGCTACAGCGGCCTGTCGCTGCCCTATCACATCGGCAACGGCTGGTTCGGCGGCTTCCTGCCGGCGACCGTGTTCGCGATCGTGGCGGCGACCGGCAACATCTATTCGGGCCTGTGGTACCCGATCGTCATCGCCGCGATGAGCTTCTTCGTCGGCCTGCTCTTCCTGCCGGAGACGAAGGACGTGAAGATCGACAACATCTGAGGCGCAGCGCCAACCCAGCCGATGCTTCGACCTCGAAGCCCCGCTTCGGCGGGGCTTCTTGCTCGCGGTGAGCGCCGAAGTGTCCCGGCCGTACCAATGGCGTCGGTGGATCGCGTCCGCGGCCGGCTTGGCGGCTGCGCTTGTCGTATCGCCGTCCGGCTGCTAGCTCTGCGCCCGAGCCGGCTTAGCTCAGCTGGTAGAGCACGTGATTTGTAATCACGGGGTCAGGGGTTCGAATCCCTTAGCCGGCACCGAGACGCTTCGGTCCTTTCCGGACACATGGGTTACGGTTTCTTCCGGTCAGATGGGTAACACTTTGGTGAGGTGCTGTCATTGCTGGCAGCGGCGAAGCCGCTCGCTCGCTATGGCGCCATGGGGGCGCGCTTGGCGAGCGGCTTCAGGTGAGGGTGCCGATACTCTGTCATTGAGTTGCCAGCAGTTGCCGGCGACTGCGCTTTCGGTCGGTGAACGAGGAAAGAAGGCGGCCGGCTGCGGTGATCGGTCCCGGGCTCGCGCGAGTCGCGGCGCGAACGTGCGATGAGTGTCCCATTCCGGACGAGATTCGCGTCCCCTGCTCCAAGCCGGAACAGAAACGCCGCACCGGACGGAGCGAACGCAGCGTGCCGCTGGGCGTTTACTCAAAATATCGGCACAGCCTCGCTGGCATGCCGCCTGCATATGCGCATCGAGAAATCATGGGGCGTAACCATGAGCGCAATGACCCGTTCTTACGTCTGCACTGTCCTGTTCGCGAAACACCCGCCGTCATACGGCGTCGGTCCGGGACGATGGCGCTGGCGCCGGCTCACCGGATCGTCGCGTGATCGCTACCAGCCGGAGCTGCATTACATGCGCGGCCCGGGGCCGAAATGGCGGGAAAAACGCGAGCGCGACCAGCGCTCCTGTCGCTCGATCCGCGCGGCGGTTCGTTAGTTAGCTCATGCCTTGAAGCTGAAAGTCGTCATCACTCCGCCTCCGCGGGCGCCGGCTCGCCCGGCGCCTCGGCACGACCGGGCCGACGTCGCGGCACAGGCTCAGCGCCGAGTTGATGAGCCCGACGTGGCTGTAGGCCTGTAGGCCGAGGTTCGGCTCGCGCGAGCTCGACGCATACGGCCCACGTGGGACATGCCGGGGCGAGGTGTAGTGCCGGGCCGACGCATAGGCACCGCCCGAACCCTGCGCTTGATCGCGCCGGATGCGTTTGCGCCAATCGCACGTATCCGGATTGCGGCGATTGGTATTCGCCGGCGATTTTCCCGCGCTTTGTTTCCGCACGCTTTCGCGCTCGGACAAACGCCGGAAAAGCTCGCGAAGAGGGCCGAAAGAAACCGCGACGGCCGGCGCTATGCCGCCGGCTCGGACCGCCGCACGCCCGGCGGGCGGCGGAAGCTGATCGCCATCCTGTTCCATGCGTTCATGGTCGCGATCAGCAACGTGAGGTCGACGAGCTCGTGCTCATTGAAGTGCCGCGCGGCTTCCTGATAGTCGGCGTCCGGCACGTGGGTCTCGGCAACGAGCGTCACGCTTTCCGCATAGGCGAGCGCCGCCTTCTCGCGCGGCGAGAAGAGGTCCGTCTCCCGCCACACCACGAGCAGGTGCAGGCGCTGCGCCTTCTCGCCGTCGCGCAGCGCCTCATGGCTGTGAAGGTCGACGCAATAGGCACAACCGTTGATCTGAGAGACCCGCAACAGCACAAGGTGGCGCAGGCCCGTCTCGATGCTCGCCTCCTGCAGATAGGAATTGAGATGCGCCATGCGTTTGACCGCTTCCGGCGCAACGGTCCAATATTTCAGTCGGCTTTCCATCGATCACCCTCCCGTTTCGCGGCTCGTCGCGCGGCGGCGCGCAGACGCTCGCGCATCCCTGCGGACAAGTCCACGTGTGGAAGCAAATCCGTGCCTCCCATCCGCAAAGATTTAATGCAAGAGGCGCCGCTACAACCGCGGCGGGGCGCGCAGCAGACAGGCCCGGCAAGGTCACAAGAGGCGCGAGCCGGCGCTTCGCGACCGTTCTGTCGATTGCCTACGGGAAAGGCAACGGCGTCCCGGCGCCACTGCGGCGGCTGAAGTGCGCCGCCCGGGCCGCGGGGTGCGGCCTACCGGGCGGGGTCAGGCGGATGGGTGCGGCGGAGCCCCCCGGCCCGCAGGCATCCCGGACAGCCAGCCTAGGGCCGGGCGGCCTTGATGGCGAAGGATTCCGAGGCCTTGGCGTACCAAGCGGCCGCCTTCAGGGAGACCGCGCGCGGCGTATACTTCCGACGCGTCGACTTCTTCGATCTGCTTTGATTGGAACGGTTATTGCGCCTGGTCGATTTGGTCTTACTCACGCTCGCTCCCCTTGCGGTTTTCCCGTGCTTTTTCCAGTCCCGGGTTAATCCCACCCCCCTTTTGTCACATACCGGATGGCCCCTTGTGAAGGCCTTCCACGCAGGGCTGGTCAACGCAATCTGAAGGGCAGGCCCGGCGTTTTAGACTACCTGGAGTGATTGCCGCCCCGGCTTAGAGCCATTGCGCGAGTGGCCGATCGGCACCCACCTCGGGGCGCCACAGTACATCCCTGTCTCGCACATGCGAGACCGCCCGCGGGCCGATACAACCTGAACGTGTCTTACTGAGGGTGTCATGGGCGCAACGTGGTCGGATCACGACCTTGTTGTGGCGCGCGCCCGAACCGTTCCGCCGCCTGCGAGTTATCCGGTCTGGAAGTAAACATCGCAGGAGGATGACGATGCTTTCGAAATTTTTCGCCGCAGCCGCCCTCGGCTCGGCGTTGATCGCGGCGCCGGCGTTCGCGCAAACGTCGTCGAGCACGACGAGCTCGGCGACCCATGAGGAGAGCGCCTCTGCCTCGGGCCTCTGGCAAGGGTCGAAGCTCATCGGCCTGAACGTCTACAATGACAAGAACGAAAAGATCGGCTCGATCGTGCAGCTCATGGTCGACAAGGAAGGCACCATCAAGTCAGTCGTCATCGGCGTCGGCGGCTTCCTCGGCATGGGCGAGCGCGACGTCGCGGTGAAGTTCTCGGAGCTGAAGTGGAGCAACGAACCGGTTTCCAGCACCTCCTCGTCGTCATCGGCGCCGCCGGCGAGCTCGCGCCCCGCCACCTCGCGTCCGAGCAACACCACCGGCTCGGCCTCGACTGGCTCGCGTAGCGGCCCGGCCACCTATCCGGACCATGCCGTGTTCAACGCCACGAAGGATCAGCTCAAGGCCATGCCGCAGTTCGACTACAACAAATAAGCGGCAAAAGCCTTAAGGCGCGGCAAGAGCCCGGTGCAAGCCGGGCTCTTGCTTTATGACGATCCGGCTGGAGAAAACCGCCCCGCCTCACCCAAAACGATTAAAGCACACAATTAGCTGGACGCAGCCACGCCGGCAAAGCCCGGTGTCGCCGCGCATGCCGGTATGGATAGGTGTTGCTCAATGGTGCCAGAACAAAGCCAGCAGAATCACGATAGGTAATGGCACGCCCAACAGCCAAAGCAGCAGACCGCGTCCGAGACCCATGAGTCGCTCCTCTCGAATTGCCAAATGCCGACGACAACGTCACGAGCGGAACTCAGTTCCATCGAGGTCACAGCCGGGCCATGCCGCACCGCAAAAGTTTCTTGGGTTCAATCGCGGGAACAATCTGGCCAATTCTGTGATTAAGACGGATGACCGACGGCATGAGCCGAGCGGCAACCGATGCGCAGCCGAGGACGCACCATGACCGACGTGAGAGCAGCCGACGTTTCCATCGTGGCGGCAGAATCCGATCTAATTGAATCCGCGGCGGCGCCACGCGCCGCCATCTCGTGGGGCGCGGTGATCGCTGGCGGCTTCGCCAACGGGGCGCTTACCCTGTTGCTCATCGCGTTCGGCGCCGGCATGGGTTTTTCCGCGGTCTCGCCCTGGGCGAGCTCAGGCGTTTCGTCCACCACCTTCAGCATCGGGACCGGCATCTATTTCATTGTCATCGCGATGCTCGCATCCACCGTCGGCGGCTATCTGGCCGGCCGCCTGTGCACCCGCTCGATCGGGGTGCACGCCGACGAGGCCTACTTCCGCGACACCGCGCACGGTTTCATCTCGTGGGCTGTCGCCATCGTGGTGAGCGCCGCGGCGCTCGGCACCGCCGGCACCGCGCTCGTTTCCGGCGTCAGCGCCGGTCTTGCTCAGCGCTCCTCGGCCGATGCGAGCCCGGTCGCGATCTACGTCGACGAGCTCTTCCGCCCGGCGCCGACGAACGATACCGCAGCAGCGACGGCCGCCACCGCACCAGCCCCCGCGACCGCGCCGGGCGGCACGGCTGCAACCGCGCCCGCACCTGCCCCCACCACCGCGGCGACGACCGCTTCAGCGGCAACGGCGGCTGATCGCGCCGAGGTCTCGCGCCTGCTGTTGCGCAGCCTACGCGACAAATCCGACCTGTCGGCATCCGACCGCGCCTACGTGGCGCAGCTCGTATCCGCCCGTACCGGCTTGTCCAAGGCCGACGCCGACAAGCGCGTGACGGACGTGCTCACGCAGGCGAAATCCGACCTCGACAAGGCGCGCAGCGGCGCCGCCAAGCTCGCACTCTGGTTCACCGCCGCCCTGTTCGCCGGCGCGCTGGCGGCAAGCCTTGCGGCGATCGAAGGCGGCCAGGTGCGCGACCGCGCCGCGCTCTGAGCACAAGCGACGACGCGCAAACGGCAAAAGGCTAGAGGAACGAAAGGACAAGACGATGGGCCCGATCCTGCTGTGGCTGATTGGCGTGCCGATCCCGATCATCATCCTGCTGATGATCTTCATGCACTAACTCGTCGATCGAACGCTGATCTGCGAACCGGCTGCGGCGGCGCTCACGCCTGCCGCGGCCGGTTGAATTTTGTCGGCCAGGTTGATGTACCATCGCGGGTGGGCGGCGAGCGGCCGCTTTGCCCGACGGGAGATCGACATGAGCGAGGCGCAGCTGACGGGACCTGTGCTGTGGCGCGTGGACGAGCGCGCGGTCGCGCATCTCGCGCTCAACCGTCCGGAGGTCAACAACGCCTATGACGGCGGCCTGATCGACGGCCTGCTCGCGGCGCTCGACGCCTTCGGCAAGATCGCGCGGCTGCGCGCCGTGGTGATCACCGGCAACGGCCGCCATTTCCAGGCCGGCGCTGACCTCGGCTGGATCGACGCGGTGCGCCAGTCCTCGCGCGAGGAGAATATCCGCGTCTCGCGCGCGACCGCGACCGCGATCCGGCGGCTCAACGCCGCGCCGGTGCCGACCGTCGCTCTGGTGCAGGGCGGGTGCTTCGGCGGCGGCACCGGGCTGGTCGCGGCCTGCGACGTGGTGATCGCGGCGGACAACGCCATGTTCTCGATCGCCGAGGTGCGCTGGGGCCTCACCGCCGCGATCATCATCCCGCAGCTCAACGACGCGATCGGCGTGCGCCAGTTGCGCCGCTATGCGCTCACCGGCGAGCGCTTCGGTGCTGCGGAAGCGCGCCGCATCGGACTCGTGCACGAGGTCGTGCCAGCCGCCGAGCTTGCGGCGGCGGGCACCCGGATGGTGGACCATCTGCTCGCCAACGGGCCCGACGCGATCCGCGAGACCAAGGCGCAGGCGCTCGGCTTCGCGTGGGGCGATGTGGACGCAGGGGCGTTCGACGCGCTGGTCGAGGCGCATGCGGACAAGCGGCGGGGCAAAGAGGCGGCGGAGGGGCTGGCGTCGTTCGCCGAAAAACGCGCGGCGAAGTGGTGACCCTGTAGCCCGGATGGAGGCGCGTCGCGCAGCGCCGCAATCCGGGGCAAGACCATCCCAGCATTACAGCACCGCGCGCCCCCATGCGGTCTACGGAAGCGGCCCGAACCGCGGTGGCGGAATGCGGCGCCGCGACGCCGCCTCGTAGGACGATGCGGTCCGCAGCAGCACATCCTCACGGCCAGGCTCGGCGCGAAACACCAACGAGAACGGCAGGCCGGGCGCGGGGATCGTCGTCGGCGTGTTGGAGGGCTGGGAGACGTAGCGCGTGCCGTCGGCGCTGAGCGCGAACACCGGGTCATACGCCGTCGTCACATAACCGGCGGGGATCAGCACCTCGCTCAGCCCGGCATTCGGACCGCTCAGCGACTCCGGCGCGAGGTTGCTCGGAATGTCGTACTGGTGCGGCCAGCCGATCAGCCCCGGCGGCCACGGCGTGTGCAGGCGCACCAGCGCATCGAGCTTGTTCTCCAGGATCACCATCATGTCGACGCGGCGCAAAAGCTCGCGCAGCATGATGCGCTCGTTGACGCCCTGGCGGCCGGCGAGGGGATTGCGCGGATCGGCCACCTCCTCCCAGTTCTTGAAGGCGGCGCGCTGGTCGTCGCCCCAGAACTTCGAGCGCGCATTGAGCGCCGCAAAATCGATCAGCGTCTCGGTGAAGCCGAGCGCCTTCCAGTCGGCGGCACGCCGCGTCAGGTACTGCGGAATGTGGAAGCGGAACGCCATCGCGAGCTCCTGCTGCTGCACGGTGGCGAGGTCGAGGTTGATCGGCGCCGCAATGCGCCCCTCGGCGAGCTCGACGCAATAGTCGATCGGCGTCAGCCGGCCGCTGCCGAAGATTTTTCCCGGCGCGAACTCGGTCGGCACGATCGCGGCGGCGAATTCCCGAAATAGCGGCGTGCCGTCGCGGCGCAGGCGAAACAGCAGGTCGGGCATGAACACCGGCACCAGCCGCGCCAGCGCGCGGCGGAAATCGGTCGTCATCGCCTCGCAGTCTGGATCGCGCCGCCATAGCGGATCGGAGGATTCCACCAGTGTCGCGCCGAGCCGCTCGCCGAGCATCGATTTGATCTCGCGTGCCGCCGCCGTCACGATCGGCTCCTCGGTCTTCGAGCCCGGCGGGATCAGCATCGACTCGCGGATGACGCCGAGACGCATGCCCTTGAGCGCGCCCGCCGCGCCGGCGCCGCGCGCATGGCCCGCATAGGATGGCAACACCGACGAGCGCGGCACCGTCGTGAACGGATCGCGCGGGTCATAGTAGCCTTCGACGGGATCCCTCAGCGCATCGAGGATTTTTGCGCAGTCCTCGATGCGCCGCGCATGGATGCCGCTGCGGTCGCAATAGATGTCGGCGCCGATCGCGCCGCCGTCGAAGCCGAGCATGGCCTTGTGCGGCAACAGCAGCGCGACCGCGTTGTGGTTCGACGGCCCGCGGCAGGAGGCGCGTGTCTCCTCGCCGAGGCTCGCCATCACCAGGTTGGCCGAGACCGAGACGCCCGAGCCCGAGCTCGAGCCGAGTGAGGCCGCGCGCCGCGTGTCGTACGGGTTCGCCGGGTTGCCCGCCCAGGTGCTGCGCTGATAGCCGAGCGTCGAGGCGAGCACTTTTTCCGGCTTGTGCCGCCCGCCCGGATCGCCCGCGCGGCCATTGTACTCGGTGTTGACCGCCTTGGCGAAGATGATCGCGCCCTTTTTCCGCAGCTGCTCGACCAGCACGTGGTCGCGCGCGGGAAAATCGATGTCGTAATGCGCGTCGCCCCCGCCCGTCGAGCGCATGTCCTTGGTGTCGAACGGGTCCTTGAACGAGAAGACGACGCCGTACATCGGCATCCTCTCGAGGTCGGGGTTGCGGCCATATTGCGCGTCGAGCTCGGCGGCGCGTTCGCGCGCGTCGGGGAAGCGGCGGAAATGCTCGCACACGGGAGGCGCGCCGGGCGGCAGTGGCCCGAGCGAGGGATGACGGTCGAAATCGCCGCGGCACGTGACCGAACGCTCGCCGCGGATGTTGAGCGTGCCGAGCGCATTGAGCTGCGTTCCGTTGGGGACGCCGACGATCATGCCGAACTGCTGCACCACGTTCGGGTCCGATGCGGTCGGCTCCATGCGGCCGTACTCGAGCGGCGTGCCCTTGTGCTTGTCGATATCGGGAATGAAGCTCGACGCCTTCACGGTCTCGGTCGGAAAAGGCAGCGGCGCGCCGCCGCGCACCGCGCCCGTCGCCGGCGCGACCGGCGCGCCGTCCGGTGTCACCAGCAGGCTCGCGACGCCGTTGTAGGCGCGCACGCGCGCCAGATAGTGCTCGACCACCGACACGCAGGTCGCGCGTCCCTCCCGGATCGCCGCATGCAGGTCGTCGATCGTCGCCTCCTCGAGGCGGAAGGCAGGCGCCTTGTCGCGGGTTGCCGCTGCGGGCTCATGATTTGCTTCCGTATCGATGGTCATTGCTGGGGTTCGCTCGATCGCCTTCGATGTTTTTTCGGTCGCGAATGTCGGAGAGCGGGGCGCCGCCGCGCATCATGATTTGCAAATCGCCCGCCATGCGCAAGCTCGGCTTGCCGGCGCGCATGCGCGCGTCAGCCATCCGGCCGCACGCCCATCAATATCGCGCCATCCAGTGTCCACAGCAATGCCACACGACCTCCGCACAACGCCCGCGAAGCCTCGGTTCCCTGGCTGCATTGCACGGGGACATCATCCATGACCAACCGTTTTGCCAAGGCCGCGCTCGGCGCGGCCATCGCGTTCGCCGCAGTGGCGCTGGCGGACTGCTCGCGCAATTCCTCGAGCGACCAGATGCGATACACGTCGCTCCATCTGGCCGACCAGCGGCAGGCGGCCGCGCCCCCGCCACACGCCGTCCTCGCCTTCGACGGCGGGAGCTTCTCGGCCCAAGCCGCCCCGGCGAACGCGCCGGCTAAGCTCGCCGTCACCCACACGTTCGAGCTGAGCCTGCCGAGCGATCAGGTCGAGGCGGTGCAGCGCCGCAATCTCGACGAATGCCAGAAGCTCGGCTGCACGGTGCTGACCACCTCGCTGCAGCATGGCTTCCAGAACAGCGTCTCCGCCCGCACCACGGCGCGCATCAGCCCGCAGAATTTCGATGCCCTCGCCAAGGCGCTGGCGGCCGCGCCGGCGCGCATCACCAGCCACACGCAGGCCGCCGAGGACAAGACGATCCCGCTGCTCGATGTGGAGAAGCGCCTCGAGGCGAAGACCGCGCTGCGCGACCGCCTCGAGGCCATGCTCAAGGATCCGGCGACCAAGACCACCGCCGACCTCTTGGCGATCGAGAAGGAACTCGCGCAGATCCAGGGCGAGATCGAGTCCGCGACCGCGCAGCGCGACTATCTGCGCACCATCACCGACACCGTGAAGGTCGACATCTCCTATGACGGCGTCGTCGCCGAGATCGGCGGCGCCAATCTCGGGCCGCTCAAGCGGGCGGCGAGCGATTTCGGCGACACCGTGCTCGCGTCGGTCGCCACGCTGATCTACGTCTTCGCCGCGCTACTGCCATGGCTGCCGGTGATCCTCCTGCTCGGCTGGGCGGTCCGCCGCAGCTTCCGCCGCTGGCGCGCCGCCCGCGCCAGGTGACGCTTCCCTCTCCCCGCAGGTGAGAGGGTGGCTCGCGAAGCGAGCCAGGTGAGGGCCGCTCGGAGTTTCAATTCTGGCACCCAGAGGCCCTCACCCAGGCCCTCCCTGCTGCCGGGAGAGGGAGCGCAGGCATCTTGCTCACCTCACATGCGATAACTCCCGATGATCCGCGCAACGCCCTGTGCGATGCTGCCGCCTCCATCCGAGGAAACGCATGTCCACCATTCGCCAGATCGAGATCGCGCGCGGGCTCGTGCTCGACACCCTCGCGGCCGGGCCCAGCGAGGGGCCGCTGGTGCTGCTGCTGCACGGGTTCGCCGAGTCCTTCCACACTTGGCACGCCCAGATCGCGGCGCTTGCCGCCGCGGGCTTTCGCGCGGTTGCGCCCAGCCAACGCGGCTACTCGCCCGGTGCGCGGCCGCCGACCAACGAGCCCGCGCACTATACGTTCGACATCCTGATGGACGACGCGATGAAGGTCGCCGCCGCTTGCGGCGCCACCCGCGGCCGCTTCCACCTGGTCGGCCACGACTGGGGCGGCAGCATCGCGTGGGGCCTCGCCGATCGGCATCCCGAGCGGCTCGCCTCCCTCACGGTGCTGTCGCGGCCGCATCCCAACGCGTTCAACCGCGCGCTCGCCCAGCCGGACGGCGAGCAGGCGCAGCGCTCGCGCCATCATCGCTGGTTTCTCGAGCCCGATGCCGGCGCAAAAGTGCTCGCCGACGATGCGCGCTGGCTGCGCGAGCGCCACGCCGCCAACGGCGTGCCCGCCGACGCGACCACGCGGCATCTCACCGTGATCGGCAACACGGGCGGGATGGAGGGCGCGCTCGCCTGGTACCGCGCCCGCGGCGCCATCCGCGGACCGCTCGGCCCGATCCGCGTGCCCACCCTCTATATCTGGGGCAACGCCGACGACACGGTCGGCCGCGTGGCGGCGGAGGGGACGAGGGAATTCGTCGCCGCGCCGTATCGGTTCGAAGTGTTGCCCGGCGGCGGACATTTCGTGGCGGAGCAGTTTCCGGAGCGCGTGAGCGAGCTGCTGCTGGCGCATCTGAAGGCGAACAGCGAATAGTTCACCGTCATGGCCGCGCTTGTCCCGCCCATGCACGTCTTTGCCGCGAAGGAAGACTTGGATGCCCGGCACAAGGCTGCACAAGGCCGGCATGACGCTGTTGGTCGCGGCGAAGCGGTCCTCACAAATCCTGTGTCCGCCTTGCCATGGCGCGCTCCCACACTTTGGCGCGGTCCTCGTCGAACACGAGCTTCGGGTCCTCGGGCGCCTTGTACCAGACATTGCGCGCCATCTCGTTGTCGAGCTGGCCGGCGCCCCAGCCCGCATAGCCGAACGTGACCAGGCTCTTCTGCGGGCCGTTCTTCGCCGCGATGTCGCGCAGGATCTGCGCGCTCGCCGTCATGGCGACGTGGCCGTCGACATCGATCGTGCCCTGCGCGTGATAGTCGGCGCTGTGCAGTACCAGCCCCCTGTCGGGCTCGACCGGCCCGCCCACATAGACCGGCACCGTGCCGCTGACGTCGCCCTTCTCGCCGATCGCGGCCAGGAGCTCGGCGATCGGCCGCTCGCCCGCCGGCATGTTGATGACGATCCCGAGCGCGCCCGATTTATCGTGCCGCACCACCAGGATCACGGTGTGGTCGAAGCGCGGGTCGCGCATCTCGGGCGGCGCGATCAGGAGCTGGCCGGCGAGCGAGGGCGGCGGCGGCGCGGTCGGCGGCTCGGTTGCGCTCGGCGCGACCGCGCCGAGGAGCAGCGCGGGCAGCGCCAGCGCGGCGAGCGCCATCAGCCCGCGACGCATGAGCAGGGAAAGCGTGGCATTGCGGGTGGCGTGGGGCATGGTGCGCATCCTCGATGGAACGGATCACCGTCGCCCGGCGTGGCGCGATCATAGCATCGTCGCGCCGAGCGTGTAGCCCGGAGGAGCGTAGCGCAATCCGGGACAAGCGGTACGGCTTGGCCGAACTGTTCGTCGCGAGGTGAGGCTGTCCGCCGAATTTCGCTTCCGCTCCATCCGGGCTACGCCGTCTTCTGAACCTTCAGCTTGAGCTCGGCGATCATGCGTTCGCGCATGACGAATTTCTGAATCTTGCCGGTCACGGTCATCGGGAACTCGTCGACGAACTTGATGTAGCGCGGCACCTTGTAGTGGGCGATCCGATCGCGGCAAAACGCCTTGATCTCCTCCTCGTTGGCGCTCTCGCCCGCTCGCAGCCTGACCCAGGCGCAGATTTCCTCGCCGTAACGCTCGTCCGGCACGCCGATCACCTGCACGTCCTGGATCTTCGGATGGCGGTAGAGGAACTCCTCGATCTCGCGCGGATAGACGTTCTCGCCGCCGCGGATCACCATGTCCTTGATGCGCCCGACGATGTTGCAATAGCCCTCTGCGTCGATGGTGGCGAGGTCGCCGGTGTGCATCCAGCGCGCCGCATCGATTGCCTCGCGGGTGCGCTCGGCATCGCCCCAATAGCCGAGCATCACCGAATAGCCGCGGGTCAGGAGTTCGCCCGGCGTGCCCGGCGGCACGATGCGCCCCTCGGCGTCGACGATCTTGACCTCGAGATGCGGCTGGATGCGGCCGACGGTCGACACGCGGCGCTCGAGCGGATCGTCGGTCGAGCTTTGAAAGCTCACCGGGCTCGTCTCGGTCATGCCGTACGCGATGGTGATCTCCCGCAGATGCATCCTGTCGACCGCGCGCTTCATCACCTCGATCGGGCATGGCGAGCCCGCCATGATGCCGGTGCGCAGCGAGGAGAGATCGAACTTCGCGAATTCGGGATGATCGAGCTGCGCGATGAACATGGTCGGCACGCCGTGCAGCGCCGTGCAGCGCTCCTCGGCGACGGTCTGCAAGGTCGCGAGCGGATCGAAACCCTCACCGGGAAACACCATGCAGGCGCCGTGCGTGAGGACGGCGAGGTTGCCCAGCACCATCCCGAAACAATGATAGAGCGGTACCGGGATGCACAAGCGATCCTGCGGCGTGAGCCGCATCGCCTCGCCGATGAAGAAGCCGTTGTTGAGGATGTTGTGGTGCGAAAGCGTCGCGCCTTTGGGGAAGCCGGTCGTCCCCGACGTGAACTGGATGTTGATCGCATCGTCGAACTGCAGGACGCCGGCCAGCGTGGCGAGACGCTCCCTTTCGGCAGCGCCGCCACGCGCCGCCAGATCCGCAAAGCGCAGGCAGCCGGCGTGCCGCGCCTCGCCGAGCGTCACGGCGACCCGCAGCGCCGGCAGCCGCGCCGATTGCAGCGCGCCGGGCACGGCGCGGTCGAGCTCCGGCGCGAGCTCGCGCAGCATGCCGACGTAATCGGACGCCTTGAAACGTTCGGCGAGGATCAGCGCCTTGCAGCCGACCTTGTTGAGCGCGTATTCGAGCTCGGACACCCGGTAGGCCGGGTTGATGTTCACCAGGATGAGCCCGGCCTTGGCGGTGGCGAACTGGGTCAAGACCCATTCGCCGTTGTTGGGTGACCAGATGCCGATGCGGTCGCCGGGGTCGAGCCCGAGGGTGAGCAGTCCCGCGGCGAGGTCGTCCACGGCCGCGCGCAGCTCGGCATAGCTCAGGCGCACATTCTGGTGGCGCACCACGAGCGCGGGCCGGTCCGCCCAGCGGCCACACGCCGCATCGAAGAATTGCCCGATCGTATCGCCCAGGAGAGGCACGGGGCTTGCCCCGTTGACGTAGCTCTGCGTCAGCGCCGCCATGGTGGGTCCTCCCGCTCGACTGCTTCCACATCGTTCAGATCAGTATAATGCGTGCGCGTGGGTGAGTCGCGCGGTGCAGCGTTTGGTTCCCGAGGACCCGGAGGCAGCTTGGGACGCAAGACCATCACCATCAATCGCGCGCCGGTGCTCACGCTGTGGGCCTCCGTGGTGGCACGGCGGCTGGGATTCGAGCGCGACGAGGCGCTGACCCTCGGCCGCGCGGTCGCGAGCCTCGGCACCTACGGCAAGGACGTCTCGCCGCTCGTCATCAGGCCGACCCCGAGAGCGATCAGGGAGCGCCGCCGCGGCCTCAAGGCCGGCAAGCGCGTCGAGGTCGACCTGCTGCAGCGCGCCGTGCCGATCGTGCGCACGCGCGCGGGCCTGCGCGCGCTCGACCGCGACCGGCCGATCGCGCCGGACGGCGTCGAGCAGTATCTCGAGATCAAGTTCGGCGATGCCCTCAAGCGCGTGCGCGCCGCCATGAAGCGCCTCGCCCGCTCGATGTCGGCGCCCGAGATCGCCGCCCAGGCCGACGAGCTCTACGAGAAATTTCGTCCCAAGGTGCCGAAGGGCGAGCCGGGCTGGGGCGCCGAAGGCAAGCTCGACGTCGGCCGCATCGAGCGGCTCGGCACCGCCAAAGCGGCGCGCCGGCGGGCGTGAGCGTATCGCCGGCTCGCGCCTTGTAGGTTGGGTCGAGCGCCTTCGCGACACCGGACCTCTCGAAGCTTCGGCAAATCGTTGGGTCTCGCGCAGAGCTCGACCCAACCTTTGTACGAGACGACGGACGCAACGCATTCGCGTCTTTGCATGTTGCATTGCGATCAGCACTGCGCCGAATGATTTGGTCGACTTGGATCGATACAGAACAGAAAACTTTCGCGAAAAGGCGCATCATCGTCTTCGCACTTGGTTGGCTTTACGAAAACTTCACGTGCGCGCCATGCTGTCGCCAAAGACGGCAGGCAGTCTATGAGCATGCATGGGGTTCGCCACCGGGATCATATTCACGGGGTTCACCAGGAGGGGACAGCGGAGGAGGATGCGATGAACGGACAAGCCGAGGCGCATGTGACCGCCAGCGCGGCGCGACGTTTGGCTCTTCCTGCCTGCCCGAAATGCAACGACCTGCAGTTCGCCCCGGCGGCGTCGGAGTTCGTCAGCAAGGGCAAGGTTCGGCACTTCTGGTCGTGCGAGGCCTGTGGCCACGAATTCTCCACCTCGGTGAAGCTCGCCTTTCTGCAGGGCGCGTGACGACACATCGTCCCCACCGTGATGGCCGGGCTTGTTTCGGCCAGCCACGTCTTTCTCGCGTGGCGCTAAGACGTGGATGTCGGGCACAAGGCTAGCACAAGGCCGGGCATGACGAGGTCACTATTCACACCTCGATCACGATATCATCCCCCTCGACCTTGCACGGAAACGTCTTCACCGCCTGATAGGCGGGCGGAGAGACGGCCTCGCCCGTCTTCACGTTGAACAGCGCCTGGTGCACCGGGCACTCGATGCAGTCGCCATCGAGAAATCCCTCCGACAGTCGCGCGAACGCGTGGGTGCAGATGTTCTCGGTCGCATAGGGTGCATCCTCCACCCAGTAGAGCGCGATCTCCTCGCCGTTGACCTCGGCATCCATCACGCCGCGTTCCTTGAGTTCCGCCGCCGCGGCGACCCGCGTCCACGCCATATCGTACCCCTTCTGCCGCATCCGGGTCCGTCGGCGGCCCGGAGGGCCGGACGATAGACGAGCCATTGACCCGAGAAAACCGGGCGCAGGGGATTTTCCGCAGGCCGCCAGAGAGGTTAAGGTAGGAAGTACGGCCAGCGGGGGATTCGGCCCGCCGGATCGGGGGTTGGCTTGGAACGCGAGGCCGCCCGCGCATCGGCGCGGCGGCCGCGGGTCGCACCCTTGCACCGACGTCGACGTGAACGCGAGCGAGCGCCGAAGGACTGCCTGATGTTCTCGAGCCTGATGACCACGCGGCGCTTCGCACCCCTGTTCTGGTGCCAGTTCTTCAGCGCCTTCAACGACAATTTCCTCAAGCAATCGTTGGTGATCCTGATCATCTTCAAGCTTGCGAGCGAGGGCTCGGGGGCCCTCGTTCAGCTCGCGGCCGCCGTCTTCATCTTCCCTTACTTCATTCTTTCGGCTTTGGGCGGGCAGATGGCGGACCGCTACGACAAGGCCGTGGTTGCGAAACGGTTGAAGTTCGCCGAGATCCTCGTCGCCGGCATCGCGGTGGTCGGATTGCTGCTGCGGGTGCATTCGATCGAATACTCGATCGTCACGCTCTTCGTCGCGCTGTTCGGGTTCGGCGTCATCGGAGCACTGTTCGGTCCGATCAAGTACGGCATCCTGCCCGACCATCTCGCCGAATCCGAGCTGCCCGCCGGCAACGCGCTGGTCGAGGCAGCAACCTTCCTCGCCATCCTGGTCGGCACGGTCGCGGGCGGATACGCCGCCAAAAGCGATCCCGGGCTGTTCGGCGGCCTGATGATGGTGTTCGCGGTGCTGTGCTGGTTCTTCGCCCGCCTCATTCCGCGCACCGGCGAGGGGGCGCCGCAGCTCGTCATCGAGCGCAATATCGCGACCTCGACCCTCGAGCTGCTGCGCGACCTCAAGTCGGAGCCGCGGCTGTGGTGGGGCGGCCTGGTGTCGAGCTGGTTCTGGCTCATCGGCTCGGTTGCGCTCGCGCTGCTGGGGCCGGTGGTCAAGGACATGCTCGGCGGCAACGAAAACGCCGTCAGCGCATATCTGGCGGTGTTCGCGATCGCGGTCGCGCTCGGCTCGGGCCTCGCCTCGTGGCTCTGCCACGGCCGCATCGTGCTGGTGCCGACGCTGATCGGCGGGCTCCTGCTCGGCATCTTCGCGCTCGATCTCGGCTGGACCCTCCACGGCGTCGTCCCCGCCGCGACCGCGCAGGGGATAGGCGATGTCTTCCGGCATCCGCCCGCCATCCATGTCGCGCTCGACCTCATGGGTCTCGCGATCGGGGGCGGGCTTTTCATCGTGCCGACCTTCTCGGCCGTGCAGGCGTGGGCCGGCGCCGACCGTCGCGCCCGGGTGATCGCGGCCGTGAACGTGCTCAATGCGGCATTCATGTCGGTGGCGGCGGTCACGGTGGCACTGCTGGAGAAATTCGCCGGCATGGGCCCAGCGAGCGTCTTCCTGCTGCTCGGCGTGCTCAACTTCGTGGTGGTGTTCCTGATCGCGCGCACGCTGCCGACCAACCTGCTGCGCGATTTCCTCACCGTCGCGTTCCGCTCGATCTTCCGCCTCGAGGTCACCGGGCTGGAGAACGTCGCCAAGGGCGGGCCGAACGCCATCATCGCGCTCAATCACGTGAGCTTCCTCGACGCCTCGCTCGCGCTCTCGTTCCTCGACACCGAGCCGGTGTTCGCGATCGACAGCGGCATCGCGCAGCGCTGGTGGGCAAAACCGTTCCTGCGCTTCACCCGCGCGCTGCCGCTCGACCCGACCAAGCCGATGGCGACACGCACCCTGATCCAGGCGGTGCAGGGGGGCCAGTCGCTGATCATCTTCCCGGAGGGCCGCATCACCGTGACCGGCAGCCTGATGAAGGTCTATGACGGGGCCGGGCTGATCGCGGAGAAATCCGGCGCCATGGTGGTGCCGGTGCGCATCGAGGGGCTGGAGGCGACCTTCTTTTCCCGGCTCGGTCGCCACCAGGTACGCCGGCGCCTGTTTCCCAAGGTGAAAGCGACGGTGCTGCCCCCCGTGCGGCTCGAGGTCGATCCGGCGCTGCGCGGCAAGAAGCGCCGCATCGCGGCCGGCGCCGCGCTCTACCAGGTAATGTCCGACCTCGTCTTCCGCACCACCTCGACCGACCGCAGCGTGATCGAGGCCGTGGTCGACGCCGCCAAGGAGCATGGCCGCAGCCGCGTCGCGGTCGAGGATCCGGTGACCGGCGCTCTCTCCTATCGCAAGCTGCTCGCCGGCGCCTCGGTGCTCGGCCGCAAGCTCATCCCGCTCACCGAGCCGGGCGAGGCGGTCGGCGTGATGCTGCCGAACGCCAACGGCGCCGCCGCCACCATCCTCGCGCTGATGTCGGCGGGCCGCATCCCGGCGATGATCAACTTCACGTCCGGCCCCACCAATGTGCGCAACGCGTGCCGCGCCGCCAGGATCAGGACCATCCTGACGTCGCGCAACTTCATCGAGAAGGGCCGGCTCGCGCCGCTGATCTCGCAGATCGAGAGCCAGGCGGGAAGCCCTGCCGATCCCAGCCCGCGCATCGTCTATCTCGAGGACATCCGCACCACCATCTCGTTGCGCGACCGCCTGCGCGGGCTTTTCACCTACGGCCGGCCGCTGGTGAAACGCGCCGCCGACGACCCGGCCGCGATCCTGTTCACCTCGGGCTCGGAGGGCACGCCCAAGGGCGTGGTGCTGTCCAACCGCAACATCCTCACCAATGCGGCGCAGGCCGAAGCGCGCATAGACTTCGGCCGCACCGACAAGGTGTTCAGCGTGCTGCCGGTCTTCCACTCGTTCGGCCTGACCGTCGGCCTGATCCTCCCTCTGGTCTCCGGCGTGCCGATCTATCTCTACCCCTCGCCGCTGCACTACCGCATCGTGCCGGAGCTGATCTACGGCACCAACGCCACCATCATGTTCGGCACCGACACCTTCCTCGCCGGCTATGCGCGCTCGGCCCATGCCTACGATTTCCGCTCGCTGCGCTACATCCTGGCGGGCGCCGAGCCCGTGAAGGTCTCGACCCGCCGCGTCTACATGGAAAAGTTCGGCCTGCGCATCCTCGAGGGCTACGGCGTCACGGAGACCTCGCCGGTGCTCGCGCTCAACACGCCGATGTTCAACAAGTTCGGCACCGTCGGCCGCCTCCTGCCCGGCATGGAGGCGCGGCTCGAGCCGGTCGAGGGCGTCGACGACGGCGGCCGCCTGTTCGTGCGCGGCCCCAACGTGATGCTCGGCTACCTGCGCGCCGAGAACCCGGGCGTGCTCGAGCCGCCGAAGGACGGCTGGTATGACACCGGCGACATCGTCAGCATCGATCACGAGGGCTTCATCACCATCCGCGGCCGCGCCAAGCGCTTTGCCAAGATCGGCGGCGAGATGATCTCGCTCGCCGCGGTCGAGACGCTCGCCGCCGAGCTGTGGCCCGACGCGATCTCCGGCGTCGCCACCGTCCCCGACCCGCGCAAGGGCGAACGGCTGATCCTCGTCACCACCCACAAGAACCCGGTGCGCGCAGACCTCCTCCTGTTCGCCCGCTCGCGCGGCGCCTCCGAGATGATGGTGCCGTCCGAGGTGCTGATCGTCGAGAAGCTGCCACTGCTGGGCTCGGGGAAGATCGATTATACCGGGCTGCAGAGCCTGGTGAACGAGCGGGTGAAGCTGGAGGGGGCGGCGGCGTCGTAAAGGGAGGGTCGCCGGTCGCTGCCGACGGTAGTCTTCTCGTGAGATCGGTTGTTTGCCCCCCTGAATAGCGGGGACAGATTGAAACTCCCGTTGCCTTCCGGGCGTGATCAGCGCATGGCAGGAAGCGCAGAGTGACATTCACGCGTCCGGAGCCGCATTGCGTCCAACACGCTTTGATTTCTGCGCGCGTGACCTTCAGGCCATTGCGGATTGTTTCCATAGTTCCGCGCATTGTTCTTCATTGAATTCATTGTTCTTGCGCGGGTTCCTTTTTCCTTGTCTACGCAAGGCCTTGCATTGTAATTGGCCCGAATTTCCCATTGTAAATCGCCTGTATTTCTCCTCAGAAATTTTGGACTGCAACTGGACTGCCACCCCCTGTGGTGAGACACGAAACCACGGACTGGTTGCGATCGCAACAGCTTGGACTGCACCCCTGATGCGAGACACGAAACTAAGGAGCGGTTGCGTTCCCAACAGCTTGAGGGGGCCGCCCGCTCAACCGGGCACGGCGCGCCGATCGTCTGGTGCCACCAACGCAAGAGGCCGGCCCTTGGGGCCGGCCTCGAGCAAACGACCTGAGCGTTGAGGGGGGAACTAGTTCACGCTCTTATGCGACTTCGTGGCAGCGGAGTGCGCATAGGTCGTCGACTTCTTCGCCACGTGCCGCACGTGGTTCGCGCGGTGGGTCAGCTTGACGCTCTTGGTCGCGGCCGGCGCCGTCATGTAAGTCGCCGGCTTGACCTTGTGCGCGCGCTGCGTGGTCTTGACGGTCTTGAGCGGCTTCGATGCTTTCGAGAGCTTCGCGTGATGGCGCATGTGGTTCGCCAGCTTCACGTGGTGGCGCACATGATTGGCGAGCTTGACATGATGGCGCACATATTTGGCGTGCTTGACGCCCCTGACGCGGTGAGCGAGCCGCTTGCCGTGCTTGAGCTTGACGCTCTTGAGGGTCGGCTTGGCGGTGACGACCTTGGGCGTCGTGGCGGGCGCCGTGGTGGTCGACGCCGCGGGAGTGGTCGGCGCGGCGTTGGTCTTGGTGTCCGACTTCGTGTCGGTGGCGGCGGGCGGATTGGCGGGCGCGGTGGTCTGCGCCAGCACCGGCGCCGTCAGCATGCTCGCGGCGACGAGCGCGGCGGCGAATGGCCTCAACATGGGTATTTCCTTTTCCAGGTTCGCGGCGCCCAAGGAGTTGAAAGGGCAGCCGCCGGATGGGTTCGATCGGCTGAGCTCCGACCTTGGGCGCAACTATGCGCGAGCCGCGCTGAACTCACCCTGAAGCGCGGTTTCACATGGCCTTCACCTAGATGAAGGCCGCCTGCGGCGGCTGTTGTGATTTGTTCAGGTTTGCCCCGCGGCACGCAGGTTCCAGCGCCGGCCGTCGCTGCCGAGCGCAATGATCGCGAGCGGTGGGACGTCGATGCGCCAGAACGCGCTGGCAGGCGCATCGAGCACGGCCAGCACCGCGGCCCGCATCACCGACGCGTGCGTCACAGCCACAACGTGGCCACGCTCCGTGACGCGCGCGGCGAGCCAGCCGGCCACGCGAGCGAACACCGCGGTGCGCGGCTCGCCACCGTGCGGCGCCGCTTCGGCATCGGCGAGCCACGCCGCGACGCCCGGCGCGTCTTCGGCCTGAACATCAGTGAGCCGGCGCCCCGTCCAGCGCCCGACATCGCAGTCGCGCAGCGCCGGCTCCGGCGCCGCGTCGAGGCCGAGTGCGGCCGCGGTCTCGCGCGCGGCGCGCGCGGGGCTCACCCAGGCGCGGTCGACCCGGCCGAGGCGCGGCGCAAGCGCCGCCGCCAGCGCCTGCGCGGCAGGCTCGATGCCCTCGTCGGCCGGAAAGGCGGCCGCGCGGGTCGCGGTCGTGGCGGCATGACAGATCAGGGTGAGGCGTCGGTTCATTGACAATGGCTATCGCGAATGGCTAGCCTCGCTCGATTGCGGGCGTGGAAGCCGGTGCGAGTCCGGCGCGGTCGCGCCACTGTAACGGTCGGTGCCGTAAGGCGCAGGGCCGCAAGCCAGACCCAGGTGCCGCAAGCTTCCGTCCACGGGACGCGTCTTCCCAGGAGACCCGACATGTCCGACCTCGCGCTCACTCCCTCCCTCGGCACTGCCGTCCGCCCCATTCCGGTCTCCGAGCTGCTGCCCTGGGCCATCTTCGCCGGGTTGATGCTCTTGCTGGCGCTCTACTTCATCGGCGCCGAGCAGGGAGCGACATCGCTCATTCCGGGCATGTATGTCCACGAGTTCCTGCACGACGGCCGCCACCTGCTCGGCTTTCCCTGCCACTGACCTTTTCAAGTCTACGCCATGGTGGGGCAGCTGCTTCTGCGCGGCATGCTGGTCGGCGCCGTCGCGGGCCTCCTCGCGTTCGGCTTCGCAAAGGTGCTCGGCGAGCCGCAGGTCGATCGCGCGATCGCGTTCGAGGAGAGCCAAGGCCATCACGATGCCGATCACGCGGCGCACCACCATGACCAGGCGGGTCATGACCAGGCGGGTCATGACCAGGCCGCCCATGACCAGGCCGCCCATGACCACGCCGATCATGCTGACCACGCCGCCAACGCCGGCGGCGAGCCGGGCGAAATCGAGCTGGTGAGCCGCGCCACCCAGGCCGGCTTCGGGCTTTTCACCGCCGTCGTGGTCTACGGTGCCGCCATGGGCGGCCTGTTCGCGCTCGTGTTCGCCGTCGTCAATGGCCGCCTCGGCAAGGTGAGCGCGCGCGCGACCGCCGCTTTGCTCGCCCTCGCCGCCTTCGTCGCGATCGTGCTGGTGCCGGCGATCAAATATCCGCCCAATCCGCCCGCGGTCGGCAGCCCGGACACGATCGGCACGCGCACGGCCTACTTCTTCGTGATGCTCGCCCTGTCGATCGCGACGCTCGCTGCCGCGGTCGGCCTGGCGCGCCGGTTGCAGGCGCGCTTCGGTGGATGGAATGCGGCGCTTCTCGCCGGCGGCGCGTTCATCGTCGTGATCGTGCTCGCACAGCTGGCGCTGCCGGAGATCAACGAGGTGCCGAGAGCCTTCTCCGCCGTGCTGCTGTGGCGCTTCCGCCTCGCCTCGCTCGGCATGCAGCTCGTGCTGTGGGCGACGATCGGCCTGTTGTTCGGCGCGCTGACGGAGCGCGCGGCAACACATCGGTAGGGGGCAAAGCGAAGCGTAGCGGAGCGTGCCCACGGGGCACAGCGCTTCGCGCCTTTGCCCTACCGGCCCTCCGTCCCCGCCATCATCCAGGCGAGGTAGTCCGCATCGACGCTCTCGAGCGGGATCACCAGGATTGCGGGCGTCGTGTAGGAATGCATCTCCTTCACGGCGGCGCGCACGGGCTCGGCGAGCGAGGCGCGCGTCTTGATGATCATCACGACCTCCTCGCCGCGCTCGATCGCGCCTTGCCAGCGGTAGAGCGAGACCATGCCGGGCAGGATGTTGACGCATGCCGCGAGCGCCCGGTCGATCAGCGCGCGGCCCGCCTTCTCCGCCTCGACAGCGGAGGGGTAGGTCGTATAGACGAAGACCGCCCGTTCCATCGTTTCCTCGCCGCGGCCCGCGACCGCGCCGGCCCACATGCACCAGTAGCCCGATGACCCCTCCCCGCCCCCGCTTCGAGCGGATCGCCTTCATGGCCAGCCGCGCGCCCGAGGCGGAAGCCGCCCGTGCGGCGCTGATCGAGCGCTACGGCGACGCCGAGCCGGCGAGCGCCGACGTGATCGTCGCGCTCGGCGGCGACGGGTTCGTGCTGCAGACCCTGCACAAGTTCATGACCGCGGGCAAGCCGATCTACGGCATGCACCGCGGCACGATCGGCTTTTTGATGAACGAGTATCACGAGGAGAACCTGCGCGAGCGGCTCGCCGCCGCGAAGGTCACGCTGATCCATCCGTTGCTGATGTGCGCGTGGGATGCGGCCGGCAAGCGGCACGAGTTCCGCGCCATCAACGAGGTGTCGCTGTTTCGCCAGATCTACCAGGCGGCGCGGCTACGCATTCTGATTGACGGCCACGAGCGGCTCGACGAGCTGATCGCCGACGGCCTGCTGGTGGCGACGCCCGCCGGCTCGACCGCCTATAACCTCTCGGTGCAGGGCCCGATCATCCCGATCGGCGCGCCACTGCTCGCGCTCACGCCGATCAGCCCGTTCCGCCCGCGCCGCTGGCGCGGCGCGCTGCTGCCCGACCGCGCGACCGTGACCATCGAGGTGCTGGAGGCCGACAAGCGCCCGGTCGCCGCCGTCGCCGACCACGACGAGGTGCGCGACGTGCGCCGCGTCGACATCCGCCGCGATCCTGAGATCGCCATGCAGTTGATGTTCGACCCCGGCCACAGCCTCGACGAGCGCATCCTGCGCGAGCAGTTCGTGCATTGACCAGGACGTCAGGCATCAGTGGCGAGGGATCAGATCGAGCCTGATCCCTGATCCCCGATCCCTGATCCCCGATCCCTGATCCCCGATCCCTGATCCTGGTATCAGTTCGCCGCCAGGATCTTTTCCAGCACCACCTGCTTGGCGTTACTGCCGTGGCCGCCCGCGAAGGTCGCGTCCTTGATGCCGAGCTTCTTCACCGCCTCATCGAGCGCGACCACGCCGGCGCTGCGCGTGGCATCGCGACCGGGCGACCAGATGTCGGTCACCCATACGACGTTCGCCGTCGCCACGTAGCCGATCAGCATGCCGTCGACATGCGGATTGGCGATCTTCTGCAGGCGGAGCTCCATCGTGTCGTCCTTGAGCGTCATCGCGTCGGCGACGCCGATCACGTGCAGGGGCTTGGCGGCCTTCTGTTGCGCGTCGGCGACCACCGTGTGCGCCCGCGCGAGGTTCTGCTCGAAATAGGCCTGCGCGGTGTCCGGCACGATCACGCTCGCGCCTTCCGCCACGAACGCGCGGGTGCCGCCGGTGTGGTCCATGTGATGATGGGTCAGCACCACGTATTTGATGGGCTTGTCGGGGAATTTCTCGTGCGCCGCCGCGATCACGGCGCGTGACTGCTCGGCGCAGCACGGCGCGTCGAAGATGACGAGGCCGTCCTTCATCTCGACGATCAGGTTGTTGGCGGTGCCGCCCATCACCTGCACGACGTGCGGCGCGAGCTCGGCCACCTTGAAGTCGCCGTTCGCCGGGATCACGACCTTGTCGCTGTCGAGGAAGTGGCCGAGCAGCAGCCGGCGGATCACCCATTGATACGGAATGGCGGCCGGGGCCTCGGCGCTCGCGACGGCGAACTGCTTCTCGATCGCGAAGGTGTCGGGCGGGATCGGCGCATTGGCGGTGACCTCGTCGTAGATCACCTGGTGCACCTCGACGCCGTTGAGCCGGTAGGAGCGCGCGAACGCGACCTTGACGCCGGCGACGTCACGCCAGTCGGCGAGCACCACCTCGTAGTCGGAGTCGCCGTAGACGTTGTCGTCGTCGCGCGTGCGCACCGACTTGGGCAGATGGCTCGCGCGGTCGAACAGGATGACGAAGCGGGCGCCGTGATCCGTGAAGGCAACGGCCGGCAGCGTCGTATCGCCGAAGGTCTGGTCGGGCAGCGGCGCGACGTTCGCGGGCGCATCGAGGGCGGCGAGCAGGAGCCGCGGCGAGGCGCGCTCCGCCTCGCGCAAGGTCGCGGCGACGCGGATCGTCGACATCGCCCGGGTGCCCTTGTCGTCCGTCACGGCGCCGATGCCGGGCACGATCACCTCGGTATAGCGCAGCGTTTCGGTCGCCGGATATTTCATGGCGCGGTCCCACACGACGCGCGCCGCTCCTCTGTCGAGATCGGCCGTGATCGTGATGGTCGAGTCGCCGAGGAAGCGCGGCTCGCCCCCCGGCCGGTAGGACTGGCCCGGCTCCCACGCCTGGCTGTGCGCCCGGATGGCGACGGTCTTGAGCGCCCGCAACGCGTCGACGCCGCCCTGGGCCGCGACGCCGGCGCGGACGAGGTCGATACCCTGTTGCGCTTGCGCTGGCGCAAGCGCCGACGCGCCGGCGAGCAGCGCGAATGACAGGAATGCAGCATGCCGCATGGCAATTCCTCCCTGAATTTTCGCTTTACCCGGGCAGTCTAGCCCATGTCGGGGCAGAAAGCGTGCCGGAGATGGATACCGGGCCGAAGGGCCGCGAATGGCGCGTAGCGAATGGCGAACAGGTCGATCGCCCATCCCAATTCGCCGTTCGCCGCTCGCCACTCGCTTATCCTAAACCCTTCGTTAACGCCGGGTCCCTACCCTCTGGCAAGGACCAGCGTTCCGGCGTGCGCGCACCATGATCCGCATCGACTTCAACCGCCTGCGTATGCTGGTGATCGACGACAATGCGCACATGCGCCGCATTCTGCGCACGCTGCTGCACAGCTTCGGCACCCGCGAGGTCTACGAGGCGGAGGATGGCGCTTCCGGGCTCGAGGCGTTCATGCACCACATCCCCGACATCGTCATCACCGACTGGGTGATGCCGATCTTCGACGGGCTCGAGCTCACCCAGATGATCCGCCAGCCGGGCGCCAACCCGAACCCGTACGTGGCGATCATCATGCTGACCGGCCATTCCGAGAAGAAGCGGGTGGTGGCGGCGCGCGACGCTGGCGTCACCGAGTTCCTGGCGAAGCCGATCTCGGCCAAGGCGCTCTATCAGCGCATCGTGAACATCGTGGTCAACCCGCGCCCCTTCATCAAGACGCGCAGCTATTTCGGCCCCGACCGCCGGCGCAACGTCAACCTCAACTATGCCGGCGTCGAGCGGCGCAAAGGGGGCAAGGCCGACATCATCAAGCAGCAGGCGCTGTTCGACAAAGTGAAGATGCCCGGGTGACCAAGATTGGGACCGAGCTTGTGACCGAGAGTACGAACGAGAGCACGCAGATGGCACCGCGCAAATCCGACCTGCCCGACGTGGCGACCTTCAAGGATCACGAGGTGATCACGCCGCCGAACCATTTCAAGCGCGTGGTCAGCCGTGCCGTCGACGGCGACGACCCGGTGGCGCGCGCCGAGGCCGCGCTGGCGCAGCTCGCGCCGGAATTCTCCGACTGGATGACCGACGAGTGCGACAAGCTCGATCGCGCCCGCCACGGCGCGCGCGAGGCCGGCATGGCGGCACCGCAGCGCGATGCGCTGTTTCGCGCCGCGCACGACATCAAGGGTCAGGCGGCGACGCTCGGCTTTCCCCTCGTGGCGGCGATCGCCGAGAGCCTGTGCCTGCTGATCGACGAGAGCCACGATCCGCGCCGCATCCCGCCCGCGCTGGTCGACCAGCACGTCGACGCCGTGCGCGCCATCATGCGCGAGCACGACCGCCCGCATGCGGCCAAGACTGCGGAGCTCCTGACCCGCCGCCTGCGCGAGGTGACCGACGATTTCCTGCGCCACGAAGGCAAGGACGACACGCAGGTCGCGAGCCCGCCGATCGCGCCGGTGAAGTGACGCCGTTGGGTGCGCAACCGCGCCCGGATGCCCGCGTGGGCAAAATCGCTTTGAAGGCGGTTGCCCACGCGGATGGCCGTGAGCAGGCGATTTTGCCCACCCTACGCCGCTCGCAATGACGCGGGCCGGCTACGCCGCGAACCGCTCGTCCTCGTAGAATTCCTCCGCCACCAGCTCCTCGCAGTAGCGGCGCGCCTCCTCGCGCGCGGCCTCGGTGGCGAAGCGGCGCAAGAGCGTGAGCAGCGGCTCGATCTCGCCGATATCGGCTTTCTCGCAGCCGGTGAGCACGCGCTCGATCATGCGCCGCTTGAGGCTCGCGGGACCGCCCGGCTCGGCGAACGGTCCGGCCTCGCGCATCGCCTCGATGGCGGCGCGGAACGCCGGCCAGGTCGAGGCCGGCAGGCGGGCGCGGTCGTAGACGGCGCGGAAGCCGGCGCCGCTGTTGTCGTGGACGTGACCCTGCACGCGCGCGAGCGGCAGGCCGGAAAGCTCGGCGAGGGCCTCCTCGAACAACGCGACGTTGCCGCACAGGAGCGCGCGCAGGATCAGCCCGGCGGTGAGCTGGCCGTTGGCGCACAGATGCCGCAGCAGCGGACGCGTCTCGCGCGCGGGGGTCTGCGCGGCGAGCGTCACGGTCGCCTTCTCGAACGCCTCCTGGGCAATGCGCTGCGCGCGCTCGGTTCCGAGCCAGTCGCGCGCCGCGACGAACTCGGCAAGCGCCGCTGAAAGCTTTGCCACGAGCGCGTGGCGCGTCGAGACCGGCAGGCCACCGCGCGCGAACAGCGCCTCGCGGATCGCCGCGAGGTGGCCGAAGCGCGCGACGATGCGATCGATGGAGAAGAGCGCGATCTCGGCCTCGCGGTTCTCGATCAGCTCCAGGCAAGCCTCGGCCGAGCCGACCTCCGCGATCGCGGCCGCGACCGCGCATTGCAGCGGGATGCGACGCGCGACCGCGGCCTGCACGGCGGACGGGCCGGTCGCGACGATGTCGACGAGATCGGCGTCGATGAACAGCGGCGAGAGCTCGATCACCGGCACCGCGATCTCGGGCTGGTCGGCGGCGAGCGCCTGGATCACGGCCGGCGGCGCCTTCTGGCTCGCGGCCAGCACCTCGGCGAGCGCGCCGCGCACCAGCGGCGAGGGATCGTCGAGCAGCATGATCATGGCGCCTTCGGCGGCGGCGCGGTCGTCCGGGGTGAGATCGGAGAACAGAAAGGCGCGCGCCAGCGCGTTGGTCGCCTCGGCCCGCTCGCCCGCGGGCGCGGTGCGGACCCACTGGAGGAACTGACGAACGATCATGATCCACGCCACAGAGCTGACATGCCCGCCTGAACGGAGCGGGGCCGGCACGCCACGCGCCGGTCGATCACGATGCTATCGCGCGACGTTTAACAAAGGGTTCACCATAAAAGTTTGCAAAGGTGACCTGGGCGTTAACACGCTGGCGCGGGGCTAGCTTCCCTCCCCGCATTCTGTCTGTCCCCCTCCCCATGCGAGCGAAGCGAGTGGGCGGGGAGGGGTGGGGGGCGCCGCTTGCTCCGGGCAAGCGTAAGGCGCGCTTCTCGCAAATTCGGAGCAAGGTAGTCGCTTCAGGGGCTTTGCGGCTTCGCATCGACCCTCCCCGCCACGAAACACGGGCCGGCCCGGGTTTCGCATTTAATGATGCGCAAGTCGGGCGAGCCCGACTTGCGTGGGCGGGAGGGTAGCAGCCGCGACACCGTGCGAGCCTTACGTGCGCTCCCCGAATAGCGCGCGCACATCGGCGGGGCGGTCGGAGAACAGATCCATCCGCCCATTCCGCGCCGGTGGCTGCGACGCGGTCGTCGCCGTCGCCGCCGAGTCGGCCTGCCCCGTGAGCGCCGCCGCGACCCGCGGGTTCGAGGTCCATAGATCCTGCACGAGCTGCGGCACCGGCTGGCGCTGGGTATCGCTGAATAAGCTGTGAAAGACCGGCCCGGTCGGGGCAATAGCCGGCAGGTTGACCGTCACGACGGGTGGCGTCGCGTTGGCGGTCGCTTGCGACGCGAGTTGTGCCATCGTCATCGTCCGCGCCGCGGCCGGCAGCGTCGCGGCGGCTGTCGTGGTCGCGCCCGCCGATATGGTCGGCGCCGCGCGCGCCACGTCGTAGCGCGCCACCAGCACATGGTAGACTTCGGCCGCGCTGCGGGCATGGCCCTGCCGGTCGTAGAAGATCGACGGGTTCGACTTGGCGGCGCCCGGAAATGCGGTCGCGGCGGGCGCACCCGGGTTCTGCTGCGCGAGGTTGATGAGCTGGGCGCCGCCGCCGGCACCCATGAAATGCGCGATATAGAGCTCGCCCTCGGTGGCGTCGCGGCCGATGCGATCCTTGAGCAGCGCCGCATTCTGCTGCGTGAAGGCGCCGGCCATGGCCGCGTTGGCGACGGGGTCGTCGCGCAGCGCGAGGATCTCGCGCCGCATCGCCGGATCGGCCACCGCATAGGTGCCGGACGGCGTCTGCGTGATCGCGTCGGCATAGCGGCCGTAGCCCAGCTGCGGGCCCGCCTGCTTGAGCGTCGCGAGCCAGGTCTGGTCGATGAACTGGAACAGGCCCTTGGCCGAGGAGGTCGACACGGTCGCGGTCGGGTTGAAGCCGGACTCGACCTGGGCGGTCGCCAGCAGGTACTGGAAATCCGCGCCGGTCGCGCTCGCCGCATTGCGGATCGCGCCGACGACGGCCCCCCTGCTCCCGGTGCTGTCGACGATCATGAGATGCTCATCCCGCAACCGCGGCTGCGTGGTGGGTTCGCACAGTTAACAGTTATGGTAAACGAAACGTTAACAAATGCGGCGCCAGCCGCGTGAAGGAGGCTTGAGATGTCGACCACCACCGCGGTCCGCCACAAGCGCGGCGGGCTCTATTTCGAGGATTTCGTCGTGGGCGAGCTCACCGAGCACCGCTACACCCGCACGGTCACGCAGATGGACAACATGTTGTTCTCCAACATGACGCTCAACCCGCAGCCGCTGCACATCGACCGGCACTTCTGCGAGCAGGAGACCGAGTGGGGCCAGCCGCTGATGAACTCGCTGTTCACCCTCGGCCTGATGATCGGCATCCAGGTGTCGGACATGACGGTCGGCACCACCATCGCGAACCTCGGCATGACGGACGTGAAATTTCCTCACCCCCTGTTCGAAGGCGACACGGTCCACTGCACCACCGAGGTGCTGGCCAAGCGCGAGTCGAAATCGCGGCCCGGCGCCGGCATCGTCGAGTTCCACCACCGCTGCTACAACCAGGACAACAAGCTGGTCGCCGAGTGCAAGCGCAATGCGTTCATGCGCATGCGGCCAAAGTAGCGTGCGGGACTTGCGATGCGCTCATTTCTGTTCGTGCCGGCCGACGGCGGCAAGAAGCTCGACAAGGCGATGGCGAGCGGCGCCGACGCGCTGATCGTCGATCTCGAGGACTCGATCGCACCGGAGCGCAAGGAGCAGGCGCGCAAGCTCGCCGCCGCCTTTCTCGCGGAGACGATCGACCAGAGGTCGCGCCCGCGCCTGATCGTGCGCGTCAACAGCATCGCGACCGGCCTGATCGACGACGATCTCGATGCGGTGATCCCGGCGCGGCCGGATGCCATCCTGCTGCCCAAGGCGGAGGGCGGCGCCGCCGTCACGCATGCGGACGCGAAGATCGCCACTCGCGAGGCGATCGCCGGGCTCGAAGACGGCGCCGTCAAGGTCATCGCGATCGCGACCGAGACCGCGCAAGCGCTTTTCCTCGCCAGGACCTATCGCGGGGCGAGCGCGCGGCTCACCGGGCTCACCTGGGGCGCCGAGGATCTTTCGGCCGAGCTCGGCGCCGAGGCGAACCGCGACGCCGCGGGGAATTTTCTCGATCCCTACCGGCTCGCCCGCGTGCTCTGCCTCGCCGGCGCCGCTAACGCCGGGATCCCGGCGATCGACACCGTCTACGTCGATTTCCGCAACGACGCCGGCCTGCGGCGCGAATGCGAAGAGGCCCGGCGCGACGGGTTCACGGCCAAGATGGCGATCCATCCGTCCCAGGTCGCGATCATCAACGACGTCTTCACGCCCAAGCCCGAGGCGATCGCCCGCGCCAAGGCGATCATCGCGGCCTTCGCGGCGGCGCCCGGCGCCGGCACGATCGGCATCGGCGGCGTGATGTACGACCGGCCGCATTTGGCGCGGGCCCAGCGGCTGCTGGCGCAGGTGGGCGGAGGGTAATTCAGCCGGCGCGCCTTGATCCTGCGGCGCTGCGCTCGAGCAGCGTCGCGACGGTCGCGCGCACCCGCTCGAAATCGTACGGCTTGGTGAGCGTCGGCGCGTCCTTGAAGCGCTCGGCGATGTGCCCGAACCCATGACCGGTCGCGAACACGAAGGGCACGTTGCGCACGCGCAGCGCATCGGCGATCGGAAAGCTGTCGTGGCCGTCGAGGCTCACGTCGAGAATGGCGCCATCGAGTTCTCCGTCCTCGATCAGCGCCAGAGCCTCCGCCGCGGAACCGGTCGGCCCTACGGTCTCGCACTTGAGTTCCGCCAGCCAATCCTCGACCAGCATGGCAATCAGCATCTCGTCTTCGACCACCAGAATTCGAGGCATACGCGGTGCGGTCCAGCTGGGAAATCCTACGGGTGGCCCTCTACCATGGAATATCCCACATCGTAAGTGTAAAGAGGGCGGCGGCGATCACGGGGATGGACTGGTGCCTTTCATCGAGCTCGCACGCCTGGGACGCGGCGACGACATCCGTTTCACCCGCCGCAGCATCGTCATCTTCGTGGCGAGCTGCCTGCTGCTCTGCGTCGTCGGCGCGGCGGTCGTCGAGCTCGCGTACCGCGAGGAGGAAGCCGAGGGCTGGGTCTCGCATACGATCCAGGTGCGCCAGGAGGCACGCGAGCTGATGAGCACCGCGCTCAGCGCCGAAACCGGCGTGCGCGGCTTCCTGCTGACCGACGATCAGGCCTTCCTGACCCCCTACAAGACCGCGCTCGCACGGCTGCCCGAGCAGCTCGGCGAGCTGCGCCGGCTGGCCGCCGACAATCCGGCGCAACTGCACGCGCTCGATCGGATCAATGAGAGCGTCACGGCGCTGCTCGGGGTGTACCGGCAGATGGTTACGCTCGAGTCCGCCGGGCAGCGCGCCCAGGCCGACGATCTCGTCAGGGTCCAGGCCGGCAAGAATTTGATGGACGACGTGCGCGCGCGGATCGACGCGTTTTCGGCGAGCGAATCGGAGTTGTTGCGCCAGCGTGAGGACGCGGCGCAGCGCATCCGCACCGCCCTCGTGGTCGGCGTCAATGTGGCGCTCGCGATGGTCATTGCGCTCGCGGTGTTCCTCGTTCGGATCACACTGCACTATGTGCGGCGGCTCGGCGACCGCACCACCGAGCTCGAGCTCGAGACCCGGCGCCGGCGCGAGTCGGAAGCGACCCTGGTGCAGGCGCTGAAGATGGAAGCGGTGGGCCAGCTCACCGGCGGTATCGCCCACGACTTCAACAACATGCTCACCATCATCATCGGCAATCTCGACACGATGAAGCGCCGCCTAAGCGAGGCGGGCGACGGGGCACGCGAGCTTGCGGCACGGCTTGCGCGCCCGATCGACATGGCGCTGCAAGGCGCGCACAGCGCCGGCGAGCTCACCCATCGCCTGCTCGCCTTCGCGCGCCGCCAGACGCTCGCGCCCGCCCCGGCCGACCTCAACCGGCTCGTCGCCGGCATGTCCGAGCTCCTGCGCCGCACCGTCGGCGAGGCGATCGCGATCGAGACGGTGCTCGCCGGCGGCCTCTGGCCGACGCTGGTCGACGCCAACCAGCTCGAGAACGTGGTGATCAACCTCGTGGTCAATGCGCGCGACGCCATGCCCAAGGGTGGCCGCGTGACGATCGAGACCGCCAATGCCTATCTCGACGAGGCCTATACGGCACGCTTCGGCGACATCGCGGCCGGTCAGTACGTGCTCCTGTCGGTGAGCGACACTGGCGGCGGCATTGCGCCGGACGTGCTGCCGCGCCTGTTCGAGCCCTTCTTCACCACCAAGGAAGGCGGCGAGGGCTCAGGGCTCGGCCTCGCTATGGTGCACGGCTTCGTCAAGCAGTCGGACGGGCACATCCGCATCTACAGCGAGGTCGGCCAGGGCACGACGGTGAAAATCTATCTGCCCCGCCTGATCAACGTCGAACCGGTGCTCGCGGTGCCGGCCGAGCTGCCGCCGGCGGATGCGGCCGCGCCGCGCGCTCGGGCGAACGAGACCGTGCTCGCCGTCGAGGACAACGACGCAGTGCGCCACTATGCGCGCACCGCGCTCGAGGACCTCGGCTACCGCGTGGTTGAGGCGCGCAGCGCCGACGAGGCGCTGCGGCTGATCGAGAGCGGGACGCACGTCGACCTGCTCTTCACCGACGTGGTGCTGGGCAGCGGCCTCAATGGCCGCGAGCTCGCGGGCGAGATCACCCGGAAGGTCGCCGGCCTGCCGGTGCTGTTCACCACCGGCTACACCCGCAACGCCATCGTGCATCACGGCCGGCTCGATCCCGGCGTGCACCTGCTCGACAAGCCCTATACGCAGCAGGAGCTCGGCCGCAAGATTCGCGAGCTGCTGGGTTGAGCCTTATTCCGGGTGAATGTGGCGACGCGCGCAAGCGCCGTCGCGGGTTCCATTCGCGCGAATTTGCGACGACCCAGCCAATTCAAAATCCTTCCCTTGGCGGACGTTCGTTCGGCGATGCATGCCGGATCGTGCGGGCGTGAAGCTGAGGATTGAAGTATGAGCACCCCGCGAGGTTGCGGGCCGCAATGGAGGGCATTGCGCGATGATGGCGAATGATGTGGGTTCTGGCGATCTGCGCGGACTGGTGGAGCGGCCCGGTGCCAATGACGTGCCGTACGAGGATCCGTACCTGCCGGGCCGGCCTCTCCTCCTGCGGGCCGCGCGTCCGCACCGCTATGCGCCCGACACTCCCGTGCTGTTCGTGCACCATGGCGTGCGGCGCAACGGCGGCGACTATCGCGACTATTGGCTGCCGCTCGTCGACGCCGCGCAGCTTCTCGTCATCGTTCCGGAATTCTCATCGTCGGCCTTTCCGGAGGCAGCCTGGTACAATTTCGGCAACCGCGTCGACGAGGATGGGCGGCCGAAACCGCGCACCGAATGGACCTACGGCGTGCCTGAACGCGTGTTCGCGGCGTTGCGGCAGCAAGGCGTCACCTCAGCCCGACGCTACGGATCGTTCGGCCACTCGGCGGGCGGACAGTTCGTCCATCGCATGGTCTCGCTCGGCTTTCGCGATCGCATCAGCTTGGCGGCGACCGCGAATGCCGGAACCTATGCGATGCCCGACCGCGGCGTCGCCTTCCCGTACGGTCTCGGCGACACAGACGTCGATGACCCGGCATTGCGCGCGCTGCTCGCCTTCAGGCTGATGATATTTGCCGGCACCGCCGACATCGATACGGCGAGCGAGCATTTTCCGCGCAACGAGCAGGCGATGCGGCAGGGGCCGACGCGCTACGCTCGGGCACATGCTTACCTCGCTGCAGCGCAAGAGGCAGCCCGCGCGCGCAACATCGCGTGCAATTGGACGATCACCGAGGTGCCTGATGTCGGCCACGACGGCGAGAAGATGTCCGCCGCAGCTGCTCCCATTCTTGCAGCGGCGCTGCACGAAGCCGAGCGATAACGGCCATGACTCGCCGTAGAAGACCGTCGATCAAAAAGCAAAAGAGTAAAGTGGTGCTCCGTTGCTGCGGAATCGGGACACTCGCGCGTGTTCCAGCCGCGGAACTCGGCGCGCGCAATTCATCATCGGCAATTCTGGGGACAACATGCGCAGCGCGCAGCGTTCTCGCTGCGCCGCGATTCAATTCTGTTATCGTGATGATGGGGATCATGCACTGGGGGAATCGACGACAATGAGACGTAGTGCTGCGTTGCTCACGCTCGGGTTCATCATCGCTTGCTGCCCGGCCATGGCGAAATCGCATCATGGCCGCTACGTGCACCGCTACGATGTGCACCACTACGCGGCTCGCGCCGTCCATCACCATGCGAGCCTCGCTCATCGCAACCACCTCGGCACCCACCTCGCCGAGCACGCCGACGTCGCGCCTCACGTCGCCACCTCGAATGGGACCATTTCGCATTCCGGCATCACGTGCGAGATGGTGCGCGCCTATGTGGCGCAGGTGGGATTGGCGCAGGCGGCCGCAATGGCGCAATCCGCCGGGATCACCGCGTCCGAGAAAGACCGCGCGAGGCGCTGCCTCGAGCAGAAGAGCTGATCTGCGCGCATCGTCGTAGACGGCGGCGCGGGCTGCGTGTCGCCTTCTATTCGCGCGTCGCTCGGCAATGCGATGCGGCGGCAAGAAACGGAGTTCGTCTTGCCCGCTTGATAGCTATCTCCGAGGTGTCACCGACAGATGCCGGTGACGCCCATCCTCGAACGGAGAGAGCTCCATGAGCAAGCAAGACGACAACAAGGCCATCGTCGGCCGGTGGTTCACGCATTTCTGGGGCAAGACCTGCGATCTGGCGATCGTCGATGAGCTCGCCGCCCCCGACATGCTGCTGCAATATTCGCTGCATGCGCCGCGCCGCGGCCGCGCCGACATCAAGGCGTTCATGACCGACTTCCGCAACGCCTTCCCGGATCTGGAGTTCTGGGGCACCGCCGACCTCATCGCGGAAGGCGACTACGTCGTCGGCCGCTGGGAGGGCGGCGGCACGCATACGGGGCCGGCATTCGGCGATTTTTTGGTCGGCGCGTTGCCGGCCGCAACGGGACGCAAGATGCACTTCACCGGCACCACGGTCCTGCGCGTGCAGAACGGCAAGATCGTCGAGGAGATCGGCCTCGACGACGGCGTGACGGCTCTCACCCAGCTCGGTCTGCTCAAGAACGCCGCCTGACAAGGCGCCATTGCGCCGTCCGGCGGCGCAGCAGCTGGAAGGCCCGCGCGGTGAACGCGCGGGCTTTTTTCTAAATCGCTTTTCCAGCTTGCAAAAGCAAAGAGCGGAGTGAGCGAGCGCGACGTGATGGCTATGCTGATGATCAAGACATCACAGGAGCAACGACCCTACGACACCGCGGCTCACGTCTTCGGCGGCTCTTCGTCCTTGTCGCCGTACACCTGCGCGGGATCGAACAGCTTCTCGCCGTTGCGGAAGTCGAGGATCAGCCGGCGCAAATCCGTCTGCTTGAGCGGGACCGCGCGGTAGAAGCAGCTCGCGCGGCCGGTATGGCAGGCCCCGGCGCCGATCTGCTCGACGCGGAGCCAAAGCGCGTCCTGGTCGCAGTCGACCCGCATCTCGACGATGCGCTGGACGTGGCCCGAGGTCTCGCCCTTCTTCCAAAGCTTCTGGCGCGAGCGGCTGTAGAACCAGGCTTCGCCGCTCTGGATCGTCTTCGCCAGCGCCTCGGGGTTCATATGCGCGACCATCAGCACCTCGGCCGACCAGGCGTCGGTGACGACGCAGGTGATGAGACCATCGGCATCGAATTTGGGCGCGAACAGCCGGCCCTCCTCGACCTGCTCGGACGTGGCGCGCGGCGCGAAGATCGAGGTTTCCGACACGGTCGTCACGGGAGCTGTCACGGCTGCTGGGGTTTCGCGAGAATCAGTGGCGGGCGCCGGCTCGCGCCCGAGCATTCGACCGAACAAGGATCCAGGGCCTGTCGCCATTCGATCCTGCGCCCGTGTGAGCCGGCGCGCGTGCCGCGCCTCTTTAGCGCGGCGGGCTGCGCACCAGCGTGATGAAGCGAGCCTGCTCGGCCGGGTCGTCGCGGAAGAGGCCGGTGAACTGGCTGGTGATCGTACGCGCGCCCGGCTTCTCGGCGCCGCGCAGCGACATGCAGGTATGCTCGGCCTCGAGCATCACGGCGACGCCGCGCGGCTTCAAGACCTCATCGATCGCTGTGATGATCTGCGAGTTGAGATGCTCCTGCGTCTGCAGCCGGCGCGCATAGACGTCGATCAGCCGCGCGATCTTGGAGAGCCCGACCACGCGCTCGACCGGCAGGTAGGCGACATGGGCCTTGCCGACGAACGGCATGATGTGGTGCTCGCAATGGGAATAGAACGGGATGTCGCGCACCAGCACGAGGTCGTCGTAGGTGCCGATCTCCGAGAAGGTGCGGTCGAGCACGTCGACCGGCGACGCATGATAGCCGCCGAACAGCTCGTCGTACGCAGACACCACCCGGCGCGGTGTGTCGAGCAGGCCCTCGCGCGAGGGATCGTCGCCCGCATAGGCGATCAGCGTGCGCACGGCGGCTTCCGCCTCGGCGCGGCTCGGCCGCCGGCCGGACGGCTGGGTCTCGGCGCGGATATCGGCAGGCAAAGCCGGATTGTCATGCGTCTTGGTTACGGCGTCCATGGACGGGTCGCTCCGTTCGACCGAAACCGCGGAAGTGCCGGGTTCCGGGTGTGTCACCGGGCGCGTCCTAGCGCCTCGCTGGATTAAGAACACCACATGGCAAGCGAGATCATCAATTCACGCAATGCCATATGCGCAATGCGCATGGCACGTCGGGCGACGCGCCATGGTCCCCGCCGCAAGGCCCCTTTCAGCCCCGGTCTTCGGACCCCTATATATTTGTCTAGGCCGGGGCAACAATCAACACCTTGCCGGGCCGTCCGAAAAGCCGTTCGATTGCCATGCTGAATGACGTCTACAACCGCCGGATCCTGGAACTGGCCGGCAATATCCCCCGCCTTGGCCGGCTTTCCGCGCCGGATGCGAGCGCCACCGCCCATTCCAAGCTGTGCGGCTCGACCGTCACGGTCGACCTCAAGATGGAAGGCGATACGGTCACGGATTTTGCCCATGAGGTGAAGGCCTGCGCTTTGGGCCAGGCCTCGTCCTCGATCATGGCGCGGCATGTGATCGGCGCCAAAGCCGCCGAGCTGCGGACGCTACGCGAGAAGGTGCGCCGGATGCTCAAGGAGAACGGCAGCCCGCCGACCGAGGAGCGCTGGACCGATATCGCGGTGCTCGAGCCTGTGCGTGACTACAAGGCGCGCCACGCCTCGACGCTGCTCACTTTCGACGCGGTGGTCTCGGCGATCGACCAGATCGAGCAGAGGCGCGGCGCGGCCCCCGCGGCTTCGTAGGGCGAAGGCGCGTGGCGCCGTGCTCACGCTGGTCCTCAAGCCGACGGACCTCGATGGTGCGCACGCTTCGCTTTGCGCATCCTACGATTCATCAGTGCGTCGGCGCGGTCAGCTCGGCGCGCGTCTCGAGGTGCGGATGCGCCGCGCAGGCGGCCGCGAGCTGCGGATAGGCCTGGGCGAAGCCGGTATTGCCGACGCGGATGAGCGTACCGGGGGCGACGCCATTGGCGGTGCGCAGCGTGAGCGAGTCGCTGCCCGCCTCGGCGAACGACTGCACCAGGTCGGCCGCGACGGCGCCGCTCGCGAGCGTCTCCAGCTGGCGCGGCGTGGCGTTGAGGCGCGAGGACACCACGTCGAGCGGCTCGGTCTTGCCTTCGATCCACATGTCGACCTGCTTCACGGCGGTCGCGTCGCGATCGTCGGGCGACAGCCGCGTCTCCGCATAGGTCACCGTATAGGTGCCTTGCCGTGGTCCACAGGCGAGCGCGACCTCGAAGGCGCCGATCTTGTCCCCCTCGACCGTGAGCGGGTGGCGGCGCACCAGCGTGGCAGCGCCGGAACGCTCGGTCATCACCCAGCCAAGCGGATTGATCTCGCTGCGGCCGCCGTCACTCAAGGAAACGGGCGAGGCTGGCGCATTGACGCCGGATGCAGCCGGCGCATTGACCCCGGACGAGACCGGCGTCGGCGCCGACGGGCTCACGCGCTCCACGCCGGTGTCGAGGTGCGTGCGACGCAGCTCGTCGCGCGAGAGCAGCCGCATCGGCTCCCACGGCGGAATACGCAAGGCGAGATCGAGCAGCTCGGCGCCGCCGCCCATCTCGAGGGTGTACTGGACGAGCCGGCCGATGTCGCGCTGTACCAGCACGAGATCCTCGGCCGAATAGCTCGCCGCCGCGGCATCGTCGCGCCGGTCGCCGAGCCAGATCTGATGCACCAGCACGCGCGCTTCCGACGGAATGGTGCGCTTGACGCCGCCGAGCAGCACGAACGGGCACATCGACTGGCATTCGGCGCGCGGCCACACCCAGGCGCGGCGCACGCCGTGCCCGCTCTGGTCGCGCACGCGCCCGACGGTCGTCGCGAGACCGAGGCCGCGAATCGTGCGGCCGAGCGCGATCGCGCCGAGCACCGAGCCGCCCTTGGAATCGAGCACCACGGTCGCGCCGCGCACGTTGTGGCCGCGCACGAAAGCATCGAAGTCGTGCGGCGTGTCGGCGGTGATCATGCCGCTCGCCGAGATGAGCAGGCGGCAGCTCGCGCCACACGCATCGGCTGGCCCTTCCTGGTGCAGGGCGAAGCGCATCGGCAGGGTCGACAGGTCTTCCTGCGCCCGCGGCGCGCCGGACAGAACCGAGAACGAGCACGCGGCGAGCGCGAGCCCGCCGCAGATGGATCGGAACATGCGATAAACCCCGTGCCGGCCGCGCCGCTCCGCACCGCGGTTGTTCCCGGACGGTTCCGGGGTGCGGTGCTTGATGTCTCGTGCGAGAGCGACGCAACTTAGTGCGTGCGAATTGTTACCCAGCGAGTCCAACGGCGACTAGTGCAATCGCGCAACACGCCGCCCGCCTTCGCTGCGCTTTTGTGGGTAATTATGAACGGTTCCCATAAAGACCCAGCCGAGCGCAGGGGGCCCGGGGGTTTGCCCGGCGTCGGCCCGCTGTTGGAAAGCTCTATCCTGGTCCATTCCGGCTAAACCATGACAGGACTGAAATCCACGTTGTCGCTAGCGCCGCGCCGCGCGGCCCGCGCCCTGGTCCGGCTTTATCGCGCGACGCTGTCGCCGATCATCGGGTTCCATTGCCGGCACGTGCCGACCTGCTCGCAATATGGCGACGAGGCGCTCGAGCGGTTCGGCTTGTGGGCCGGCGGCTGGATGACGCTCGCGCGGCTCCTGCGCTGCCAGCCATGGGGAACGTCGGGCATCGATTTCGTCCCGGGTGCGTTGCCCGCGCGGGCGCGCTGGTATCTGCCGTGGCGCTATGGACAGTGGCGAGGCGTGAACCAGGTCCCCGCCTCGCCACACCCTCCCCACTAACCGATCAATGACGACAGTCGCCTTGAACATCAGCTTCGCATCGTCGTTAAAATCCAAAAGAAAGGTCGCGGTCACAGAAGCGATGGGAAGTCCTGGGGCGCGTCTCGCGCTCGAGGGCTGCAAGACGCGCCCCGGCCCCTCCCCTCGGCATTGGCGGCCAAGTCAACGATCGATGGTCGGCAGCGCGCCGAGACGCGCTGCCGCCTCGCTCGAGCCGTATCCGGCCGCCTTCTCGTACCAGGCGCGCGCCTGGGCGATGTCGGGCTTGAAGCCGACGACGTGCAGCTTGCGCAGCACGGCCGGATCATAGGTCGCGCCGAGCGACAAGGCGGCGCGCGCATCACGCGCCTCGGCGGCGCGGCCGAGAATGAGGCGCGCTGCGGCGATGTCGCCCTGCGCCAGATAATCCTCGCCGCGCTTGACCAGCCGTTCGATCTCGCCGGCGTCGAGCGCCCACCGGTCGGCCGGCATGGGCTCGCCGGCGCGCACCGTGACGGTCGCGACCGGCGTGGCCGGCGGCGACGGCGCCGGCTCCGCCATAGCCACCGGCTGCGCCGCCGCGACGGTGTACGCCGGCGCGACCCCGACGGCCGGCGTCTCGCTCGCGACCGAGGCGCCGAGCCGGAACGGCAGCGGCACGACGCCGAGCAGCAGCAGGGCGGCGACCGCCACCGCACAGCCGGCGACGATGAGACGCGCGATCATGCCGAGCGCGAGACCCACGGGGTCGCGCGCCGGCTTGACCGGCAAGGGTTCGGGATCAGGGGAATGGCGCTGCAGCAGTCGCTTCAGCACCTCGTCCTCGGCGAGAAGCTCGGGGCCGGTCGGGCGGCGCCCGGACACTTTCGCCGCCGGTGCGGCTGCGGGGACGAGTTGCGGCGCGGACGGCAGCCGCAGCGGCAGCACCTTGCGCGCCGCCATGCCGCTGTCGCGCACCCGTTTGGGTGCGTCGGCGGCGGAATCCGCTCCGCCGGGCGACGGGCTCGACGTGTGGGCGGGTTCACTCGAAGGACTCATGACACCCTCCTCTTCAGGGCCGATTCTTTCCGGTGCCTCCCCCCGTGCCCAATCCCAAGTCCAATCCCAAGTCCCCCGCCCACGCGTACGTCGATTCGAGCCCGTCTCAACGGTGCGCCTGTGCCTCGCGCCATTTCACGAAGTCGCGAAACAGACGCTCGCGATCATCGGCGGACGCAGCCGTCCCGCCGCGTGCGCGCACGAATGCATCGAAGTCTTCCCGCTGCATGACCTCATCCTGGTCGCGATGCTGGTCGAGCCACTCTTGCGCCGGCGCGAGGCGCGGCCAGCCCGGCAGCGTGGCGGCGAGATTGAGCTCGCGCCATTTCGCACGACGTGCCTGCAGCTGCGCGAGCCGCGGGAAGAAGGCGTCGATGAACTTTTTGATCTTGGCGGTGCGATCGCGGTCCTTGCCCGAGTTGACGGCGATCAGAACGGTGCCGACCGCGAGCGTCTCGACCTCGCGGCCGGGCTCGATCAGGCCGGGATAATCCTCGCTGGTGAGCCCGGCGGGCAGGAAATCGTCGCGCAGCGGCCGCGCGAAGGGGATCGGCAGCATGCGCAGGCCGCTCGCGCCGGCGAGCGCCGGGACCGGCTTGCCGTCGATCAGCAGCACGGCGTCGATCTCGCCGGCCTTGAGGCGCGCGATCGCGTCCGGCGCCGCGAGGTCGACCTCGCGCACGCTGATCCCCAAACGGCTGAGCACGTCGTGGCCGACCAGCTGCGTACCGCTGCCCGGCTCGCCGAGGCTGACGCTGCGCCCGTTGAGCTCGCTGATCGCCATGACGTCGGAATCGGCGCGCACCAGCAGGTGCATCTCTTCGTTGAACAGCTTGGTGACGTAGCCGATCTTGTCGCCAGATGGGCCAAGCTGCGGCCCGAGCTCATGGCTCGCGCGCAGGCGCTCGAGCAGGTAGGTCTGCGTGACGCCGAGGTCGATGCCTTTCATGACGCTGACGTCGCGGATATTGCGGCCGCTCGCGCCGACCACCGGCAGGATGCGCAGGTTGTCGCCATCATCGAGCACGCCGGCGAGATCCTGGGTGACGGCGAGCTCGGTCGAGCCCAGCCCCCCCGCGATGACCGCGATGGTGTTGTTATTGATGCGGTCGCCTGACCCCGCCGGTGCGCGATCGGCCTGATCATCGGTGCGCTCGTGGTGCCGCTTCACGATCCGATGCGGGCGCACATGCGGCCTGACCGCACGGGTGACGGGATGAGTTGTAGCTTGCTTGGGTGCTGCGGCGGTCGGTGCCGGGGCGGTCTGTGCACCGAAGGCGGCGGCGCCCAACATCATCGTGGCCGTACACAGCACCAGGCAGCCACGATGGCGAATCCCGGACCAGCCGGTCGGTCGCGCGCCGCCACCCATCGATGAGGCTCCCCCGTCCAGGCGACCCGGAACCCGCATCAGCGGCATTCCGCATCGCGCATGATCCAACGGCCTGACCTGGTACCGAGCGCCGAGCGCGCCCCTCGCACGCGTGCACGAGCATGATCCTTGGCAGGCATTTTGACGGCAGTACGGCTGGGATAGGGCATTTTTGCCCAGATTGGCCCGGACGGGGGATAAAGGCGGCCGCGAATGGCGAATAGGGAGTAGGGAGCAAGCAGCAAGCGCCCTATTCGCTACTCACTACTCGCCATTCCCTATTCGCCCCTTTCGCTCAGGGCATCTTCCGCGGCACCGCATCCGCCTTGGTCGCGCTCGCGCTGATGCCGCACTGCGGCAACAGCTTGGCGAGGGCCGGCTTCAGGCCGGCGGTCGAGAGGGTCGCGGCGAAGTCCTGGCTGCCGGCGGAAGTCTCCGCCGAGACCGCGATCGAATCGCCCGCGGCGAGGAAAAAGGCGGGCGGCAGGTCGATGCTGCCGAGATCGTACTCGGTCCGGGTGCCGCGGGGCGTGAGACGGGTGCGCGGCTTGAGCACGCGGTCGCTCCCGGCGGCGACGAGATGGAAGGCGGTCGCGCTCGCGGCCTCGCCCGAGCCATGCTCGAGCGCGACGTCGACACGCAGGCGGTCGGGTGCGCCGCAGCTCAGGTTGACCATGGCGTCGCGGAAATCGGTGCTGCCCGCGCTGCGGCTCGCCGCGAAGGCCTTGTGGATCGCCCGCGTCGGCGGATCGGACAGCCGCCAGCCGTCCTCGACGAAGCGGCGGCGATCGATCTTGAAGCGCCAGATGTCGGCTCGGCTGAGGACGCGGATCTTGTCGTTGGAGATCGCCCGCGCGGCGGAGACGAGGTCGGGATCGATCCCCATCTCGCTGAAGTAGCGCCCGAGCCGCTCGTAGCTCGCCTCGATGGTCTCGCGCATGACCCGCGGCGACGGCCGCGCCGACGCGCTGTCGTCCTCGTCGCCGAAGGTGAACGACGACGAATGGATGCCGAGCCGCGCGCCGGGCGCGATCTCGCGCGTCGCGGCGCCGACGATGGCGTAGACGCAGGCCGAGAAGCACATGGTCGTTTCGGTGTTGAGCTCGGCGGTCAGCTCGCGGCCGCCGCGCTTGAGCCGGTCGCAGGATTCCTCGCGCGGCTGCTTGGCGTCGCACCCTTGCGGCACCGTCCACGCGACGCCGGCCGTGAGCCCGCGCGCGCGCATGAGCCGGCCGATCGCGAGCGCCCCCTCGACGGAGCCGCCCGGCGAGTGGAAGAAGATCGGCAGCTTGCGCTCGCCGATGCGGCCGAGCAGCGCGCGCAGGCGCCGTGCCGCGTCCGCATCGATCGCGCCGTCGGCGCCGATCCACTGGTTGCAGCCGGGACCGCAGGCGTCCGCATCGCCTCTGGCGAGGAAGAACACCATCGGCGGCGGCATCGTATTGGACTTGGTGGTCCGGGTCGGCCGGTCCGGCGTGTAGCTGGGCGCGGGCCGCGAGACGCGCGGCCGGCCCGGCGCGGCCGGCGTGTTGGGATCGGTCGAGCCCTGGCGGCCGAGGCCGGGCCCGTTGCGATCGCCCGGGCCTTCATCACCGATTCCCGGCCGTCCATACTGTGTGTCGGGAGACGTGGTGGGGGCGAGCCGGGGCTGGCGCGGCGCGAGGCGAGGCCGGCTCGGCGCAACGGTCGGCACGCTCGCGGGCTCGTCACGGCCGTCGGGTGCGGATACGGCCGTAACGCGCATCGACGGCGCGACCGTCACGGCCTCACAACCGAGCGCTCCCAGGAGCGCCGCGAAAATAATCAGGGACGTGCGCGGCATGCCATTCCCGTGGACGTGTCGGCGACAGCATAGCAAGGCCGCTTTGTGGCCAGAAGACGGCACCCGCCCCCGGCGAGCACCTCGCCCGCCGTTTTTTCCGAAGGCGCAGCGGATTCAGATGTGCTCGATGGCGCTGCTCTGATGTGGCGCCGGCGGCGCCGCGCAGCGGTGCGCCAGCGTGCTCAGGCCCGACCCGATGTTCTGCACCGTCACCTCGGTCGCCGCGCTCGGGTTGATCGCCGCCGCCTCCGGCAAGGTCGATGGTGGCGTAGCTTGCTCGATCACCTGCTCGATCACCAGGGTCGGCTCGCCGAGAACGGATATCGGCAGGTCTGCGGCGCGGACTTGCAGCGGTAGCCAATCGCTGGTCGCCTTCGTCATCACGGGCCATCCGAGAGAGCGATCGATCGGGCCCGCCTTGACCCGGAAGCGGCCCGGCAGGCTCGCCTTGTCGGCGCCGACCTCGCGGGCGAACTGGAAGCGAACGGTGTCCGCGCCCACGCAGCTCATGCGCAGGATGGCGCGGCGAAAAGTGCCCGCCGCAGGCTCGCGCCATTGCATCACCTTGACGGCGACCGCGCCGGAAGGCTGGTCGAGGAAGAGCCACAGGCCCTCGATCGACTCGCGCGGGTCGATGCCGAAAGCGACGACCTCGTCGCGGCTGAGATAGCGCACGCTGCTGCTCGGTATCTTGCGCGCGGCCTCGAGAAGCGTCGGCGATATCCCCATCTCATGCATGTAGGCGGCGATGCGATCGTAGTTGCCGGCGAGCGCGCGGCGCTCGACCGCCGCCGCGACATGCGTCGGGGTGGTGGCCACCACATGTCCCTTGGCGTCGACGCGCCGAAGCGAAAACGTGACCGATGCGGAGTGGATGCCGAGCTTCGCGCCCGGCCCGACCTCGCGCACCGTCGCGCCGACGAGCGAGAAGACGCAAGCCGAGTTGCAGATCGCGCTCGACGTATCGAGATCGGCCAAGAGCTCGCGGCCGGAGCGCTTGAGCTTATCGCATGCTGCCGCATAGACCGCCTTGGGATCGCAGCCGACCGGCACGGTGCGCCCGACGCCGGCCGTGAGCCCGTGCTGGCGCATGATGCGGCCGATCGCGAGGCCGGCCGGTATCGCGCCGCCGGGCGACTCGAAATAGATCGGCAGCTTGCGGGCGCCGAGCTTCTTCAACAGCAGGCGCAGGCGCGCGTCCGCGCCGATGTCGATCGTGCCCTCGGCGGCGATCCATTCGCTGCAGCCGGGCCCGCACGCATTCGCATCGCCCTTGGCGACGAAGAAGACGATGGGCGGCGGCAGCGGCTCATGCTGGGTCGCGGGCGCGGCAAGCGCGCCCGTCCCCGAAGCGCGCGGGTCCGCGCTTGCGGCTACGCCACAGGCGACGCCCAGCACGACCGCCAACGGGGCAGCGCATCGGGCCGCCGCGCGGACGATGACAGGAACGCTGGCCCTCGAACTACTTGCCCCCATGCCGCTCAGGATAGCAGGCAGCAACCGAGGGTTACAACAGCCTGATCGTCGAGCCGGGTTCAGTCCAGCTTCATACCGACCGCCTTGATCACCTTGGCCCGCGTCTGCGCCTGCGCCTTGATGAAGGCGGCGAATTCCTCCGGCGTATTGGGCTTGGCAGGCTCGACGGCGGCGCCGAGCAGGCGCTCGTGCACCTCGGGCAGCGCCATCACCTTGGTGAGCGCCGCGCTCAGCCGCGCGATGATCGGGCGCGGCGTGCCGGCCGGCGCGACGATGCTCTGCCAGATGCCGAGATCGTAGCCCGGATAGGTCTCCGCGATGGGCGGCAGCTCGGGCGCGAAGCTCAGGCGCTGCGCCGTCGTGAGCGCGAGAATCTTGATCTTGTGGTCGCGGTAGAGCGGCAGCGAGACGTTGAGGCTCTCCATGCCGAGCGGGATGTCGCCGGCGAGCTCGGCCGTGATCTGGGTTGTGCCGCCCTTGAACGGAACGATCCCCATCTTCACGCCGGCCATCATGTTGAGGAGCTCGATTGCGACCTGCGAGGTCGGCGTCGAGTTGCCGATCATGAAGGTGCCGGGCTTCTGCTTCTCGATCGCAATCATCTCGGCGACCGTGTTGGCCGGAACCTTGAGGTTGGCGACCAGCACCGAAGGCACGTTGGCGAGCAGCGCGATCGGCACGAAGTCTTTGTCGGCGTCATACGGCAGCTTGCTGTAGAGGAAGGGGTTCATCACCAGCGTGCCGTCGATCGCCATCAGCAGCGTGTAGCCGTCGGGCTCCGACTTGGCGACGATCTGGGCGCCGATGATCGTGTTGGCACCCGGCCGGTTGTCGATCACGACCGATTGGCCGAGCTCGTCGCCGAGTTTTTGCCCGACGAGGCGGGCGAGGAAATCGGCCGGCCCGCCCGGCGCGAACGGGACCACGAGGCGGATCGGGCGCGACGGATAGGCGTCGGCGGCGGCGGCTGGCGTGGCGAGCGCCGCCCAGCCTCCCAGCAGCGCAATCACGATCAGCAAGGCCCGTGTCATCCGCGTCCCTCCTCGGAGTGCTTGTTGTCGCGACGGTAGCAGGATCGCGACAGCCGCAGAAGGCGGCGTGATTTCCGGGGGTTTCGCGATGTCGCAGAATCCGTTAGACGACCCCACATCAATAACGCTTACCTGCATTCGTAGGCAGCGAGTGAGCAACAGGAGCCTCTGATGGTCGCGTTGACCTTCCCCGACGGCGCACGCCGCGAGTATCCCGACAACATCTCCGGCCTGGACGTCGCCAAGGGCATCTCGCCCTCGCTCGCCAAGCGCACGGTCGCGATGGCGCTCGACGGCGTCGTCGCCGATCTCTCCGATCCAATCGGCCGGGACGCCAAGATCGAGTTCCTCACCCGCGAGGACCCGCGCGCGCTCGAGCTCATCCGCCACGATGCCGCGCACGTGCTGGCCGAGGCGGTGCAGAGCCTGTGGCCCGGCACCCAGGTGACCATCGGCCCGGTGATCGAGAACGGCTTCTACTACGACTTCTTCCGCAACCAGCCGTTCACGCCGGAGGACTTTCCCGCCATCGAGAAGAAGATGCGCGAAATCATCGCGCGCGACAAACCCTTCACCAAGGAAGTGTGGTCGCGCGACGAGACCAAGAAGGTCTTTCGCGACAAGGGCGAAGCCTTCAAAGTCGAGCTGGTCGACGCCATCCCGGGCAACGAGCCGATCAAGATCTACAAGCAGGGCGACTGGTTCGATCTCTGCCGCGGCCCGCACATGACCTCGACCGGCAAGGTCGGCGACGCCTTCAGGCTGATGAAGGTCGCGGGCGCGTATTGGCGCGGCGATGCCAAGAACCCGATGCTCACCCGCATCTACGGCACTGCCTTCGCCAAGAAGGACGAGCTCGACGCCTACTTGCACCAGCTCGAGGAGGCGGAGAAGCGGGACCATCGCCGCCTCGGCCGCGAGATGAACCTCTTCCATTTCCAGGAGGAGGCGCCGGGCTCGGTGTTCTGGCATCCGCACGGCTGGACGATGTTCCGGGCGCTCGAGGACTACATCCGCCGCCGGCAGACTGCGGCCGGCTACATCGAGGTGAACTCGCCGCAGATGATGGACCGCGAGCTGTGGGTCACGACCGGTCATATCCCGACCTACAACGACATGATGTTCTTGACCGCCAAGCGCGAGGAGGACGAGCGCGTCTACGCGATCAAACCGATGAACTGCCCTGGCCACGTCCAGATCTTCAAGAACGGGCTCAAGTCGTACCGCGACCTGCCGATGAAGATCGCCGAGTTCGGCAAGGTGCACCGCTTCGAGCCGTCCGGTGCGCTGCACGGGCTGATGCGCGTACGCGCGTTCACGCAGGATGACGCCCATGTGTTCATCACCGAGGGCCAGATCGCCGCCGAGGTGCTGGCGATGAACGACCTGATCCTGTCGATCTACGAGGACTTCGGCTTCCACGACGTGGTGATCAAGTTCTCCGACCGCCCCGACAAGCGCATCGGCGACGATGCGGTGTGGGACAAGGCGGAAGGCGCGCTGATGGCCGCGCTCGAGGCGTCGGGTCGGCCGTGGTCGCTGAACAAGGGCGAAGGCGCGTTCTACGGGCCGAAGCTCGAATACGTGCTGCGCGACGCCATCGGCCGCGACTGGCAGTGCGGCACCGTGCAGGTCGACCTCAACCTGCCCGGCCGGCTCGGTGCCTTCTACATCGACGAGCACTCCAGCAAGGTGACACCCGTGATGCTGCACCGGGCGATGTTCGGCTCGCTCGAGCGCTTCTCCGGCATCCTCATCGAGCACTACGCCGGCCACTTCCCGCTCTGGCTCTCGCCGCTGCAGGCCGTGGTCGCGACCATCACGTCGGATGCCGACGATTACGCGCGCGAGGTGGTGGCGCACGCCCGCCGCATGGACCTGCGCGTCGAGCCCGATCTGCGCAACGAGAAGATCAACCTCAAGGTCCGTGAGCACTCGCTGGCAAAAGTCCCGGCGCTGCTCGTCGTCGGCAAGAAGGAAGCGGCGGAACGTACGGTCTCGGTGCGCCGCCTCGGCCAGGAGGGCCAACGCGTGATGGGCCTCGACCTCGCCCTGCAGACGCTCGCCGACGAGGCGACCGCCCCCGATGTGCGGCGGGAGAAGAAAGCGGCGGCGGCTTAGGCCCTCGCACAAGCGGGCCTTCGCCACACCGGGAACCTCATCCTGAGGAGCTCGTCGTCGCGCGGTGACGACGAGCTTCTCGAAGGGTCGGCCCCAAGATGTGGCTCACCTCGGAAGCGGCCCATGCTTCGAGACGCGCGGCTTCGCCGCGCTCCTCACCATGGTTTGCGTGAGGTGAGCAGTCACTAGCGGACGTGCCGCATGGTCGCGAGGGACGGCCCCGACATCCTCGGCACGGGGGAGAAATCCCGACGCGGCGGGATCATCGGACCCGGCAGCACGATCCGTTCGTGAAGCATGTACCCGGGTCGCCTGCAGGCTTGTAGCTGGCGATAACATTGCCCCGCGATCGCGATCGCCGCCGGACCATTGGGCGCGCCAGCGATAGCGGCGTTGCAGGCCCTGAACTGCGCCGTGCAGTCGTTAAGGAGACGCACCTCCGCCGATGCCGGCAGGCAGGCGGCGAGCAGCAAGGCGGCGGCGGGAATGATGTGAACGGCACGCATGCGATCCTCCAGTCTGTCCACTGTTGCGGGATATCGACTTCCATCTCATTGGTATCGGACGCCGAGACCGCGCGTGTGACCACCATCACAGTCGGAGGACGCACGCGGCTCGGCTACGGTCGCAAGCGGCACATCGGCGAGCACTCGCTCACCAAGCTCCCGGCCCTGCTCGTCGTCGGCAAGAAGAAATCCGCCGAGCGCACCGTCTCGGTGCGCCGCCTCGCCAGGAGGGCCAGCGCGTGATGGGTCTCGACTTGACCCCGCAGGCGCTCGCCGACGAGGCGACCGCGCCGGATGTGCGGCGAGAGAACAAAAGGCGCCGCGTAGGCGCCGCACATTTGGACCTTCGCCCGACCGAACACCTCATCCTGAGGAGCGTCGCACCGCGACGCGTCTCGAAGGGATGGGCCGCGGGCGCAAGCGGTGCCGCTTGCGTATGCTACCCATGGTTCGAGACGCGCGGCTTCGCCGCGTTCCTCGCCATGAGGTTTTTCGTGAGGCGAGAAAGCAAGAGGACTCGCAAAGGCCGGGCCCTCAGCGCGCCAGCACCTCGATCTCGCCGTCGACGCCGCTGCTCACCTTGAAGGTGCGCTCGTAGGTCTGGCCGTCGTTGCGCGCGATCGCGCGATACTCGCCTTCCGCCAGCACGACCTTGGGGAAGGCCCCGCCGATCGAGCGCACGATCTCGTCGCCGCCCGGCGTGAGCACCGACCAGTTGGTGTTGGCGAGCGCCTCGCCGCCGGTCTGGCTCACGAGCTTGAGGGTGATCACCGCGGCGCGATGCGTCACCGTCACGTCGGTGAGCTTGCCGGCCTGCACGCGGATGTCGGAGCGTACGATCGAGTTGCTGTCGCCGTAGTTCGACACGATGTGATAGGTGCCCTCGGGCACGACCATGACCTCGCCGCTCGTCACGCCGGTCGCGATCGGCGGCTTCTCGCCCGCGTCGAACTGGCTGCCGGGAAAGATGTCGAAGGAGATCTGCCCCGCCGGGATTTTCGCCTCGCCGACGCGGCCCTCGAGCCGCAGCCCGCCGGCCGGGATCTCGAACACCTCGCGCGTCACCTCGGACTTGAGATGCACGGCCTTCGCGGCGCTGGCGAGGCCGAAGGTGACCTCGACCACGTAGTCACCGGCCGGCAGCGTGATGGTCGGGGTCGGCGCCTTGTCCTCGCGGATGGGCCGAAAGGCACCGGTCTGATCGGGTCGCACCGGATAGATGCGCCAGATCAGGTTGCCGTTGATCGGCTGGGCGAAGTCGCGCCCGTAGCGGGCGCTCAGCATCAGGCCGACCTGACCGGCCGGAATGGCGGCGACGGGTGCCGCGAGCGGCGGCCCCGGCACCGGTCCGGGACCGGGATTGACCAATGTCTGCCCCGGAAATGCGCCCCCGCCGCCGGTCGGCGCGTATTGTTGGCCCGGCGTGGTGAGCGAGCGGGTCTGCTGCGCGAACGACGGCGCCGGCAGCGCAGCCGCCATGAGCGCGGCTGCCAACACGGCGACCAACGCGCAACGCCCGCGCGCGGCAAATCCCCCTGCCCCTGTCATGGCCGGAACTCTTCGTTCCCAATCAGGGCAATTTCAAGCCGACCGCGCGGGAGGATGCAGCCCGCGATGTCCCGGAACCTGCCCCTTTCTCGTCACGCCCGGCCATGGTACGCGCAACGCGGCTCCGCGCCGTCGAGCCATCCATGCAGGAAGCCGTGCATGCAGGAAGCCTTGCAGCTGCTCAAGACCCGCCGATCGGTCAAGCCGGTCGAGCTTGCCGGCCCCGGCCTCACGGCCGCCGAGATCGAAACGCTTCTCACCATTGCGTCGCGCGTGCCCGACCACGGCAAGCTCGTGCCGTGGCGCTTCATCGTGTTCGACGGCGAGGCGCGCCTCGCCGCGGGTGCGAAGATCGCCGAGGCCTTTCGTGCCAAATATGCCGACGCGACACCCGAGCAGATCGCGTTCGAGGCCAACCGCCTCGCCCGCGCGCCGCTGGTGGTCGCGGTGGTGAGCCGCGCCGCCCCGCACGTGAAGATCCCCGAGTGGGAGCAGGTGCTCTCGGCCGGCGCCGCCGCGATGAGCCTCGTGGTCGCCGCGCACGCGCTCGGTTTCGCGGCGAGCTGGATCACCGAATGGTACGCCTATGATCGCGGCGTGCTCGACGCACTCGGTCTTGCGCCGAACGAAAAGATCGCCGGCTTCATTCACATCGGCCGAGCCGGGCCGGCAGACGATCGGCCGCGCCCGCCGCTCGCCGACATCGTCACGCGCTACGGAAATTAGCGCATATCCCGGTGGAGCGGCTTCCGGTTCGCCGATGAGGATATGCGCCGGGGAAAAGAGGGGACGATGTTCTACGAGACCGCCAAGAACGACCATGGGCTGCCCTACAGTCCCTTCAAGGCGATCGTTGCGCCGCGCCCGATCGGCTGGATCACGTCGATGAGCGCCAAGGGCGAGATCAACCTCGCGCCCTACTCGTTCTTCAATGCGCTCACCGACCGTCCGCCGACGGTGATGTTCTCCAGCGAAGGCCGCAAGGATTCGGTCGCTTTCGCCGAAGAGACCAAGGAGTTCGTGTGCAACCTCGCCACCTGGGACCTGCGCGATCAGATGAACGGCACGTCGGCGCCGTTCCCGCGCGGCATCAACGAGATGGCGGAAACCGGGCTCGCCGCGGCGCCCTCCCGCCTCGTCAAGCCGCCGCGGGTCAAGGAGTCGCCCTGCGCGCTTGAATGCAAGTGGCTGCAGACCGTGCGGCTCGCCGATCTCGACGGGCACGTGAGCGACCGCTACGTGGTGTTCGGCCAGGTGGTCGGCGTCTTCATCGACGATGCCTTCATCAAAGACGGCAAGCTCGACACCGCGGCGATGCGGCCGATCGCGCGCGCCGGCTATCACGATTACTTCGTGGGCACGCCGGAGACGAAATTTTCGCTCGCTCGGCCGAAGGGCGGCGGCACCACGGACTGAGGATCGCCCGCCAGCCGTGACGATTATTTTCATTCCCGCGCCGGAAACGAAATTTTCGCTCACCTCGCTCCGACGGGCGGCACCACGGACTGAAATCCGACCGAAATCCCTGCATTTGTCGAGACATCGTGTCCCTCGACGCGATGGAACTCGAAGCCGGTCTTGCCCCTTTACCATGTGTAAATCATGTCCTTGTGCGGGCGCGGCGTACGGCCGATTCTCGCCGGAGTCGGACGCGAGCCGTGTTGGAAATTCTCAGACGCCACATGCAAAATTCGGACGACCGTTCGGCCGACGTCGGCGGTGACAATATCGGTGATGTCATCGATGACGTCGTCCACGGGCCGCCGCCGCTTTCCATCGGGCTGGCGCTATCGGGCGGCGCCGCGCGCGGGTTCGCGCATATCGGCGTGATCCGCACCCTGCTCGCCCATGGCTTCAAGCCGGACGTCATCACCGGCACCTCGATCGGCGCGATCGTCGGCGGCGTCTATGCGGCGGGCTTCCTCGACCAGTTCGAGGCGTGGGCCCGCGGCCTCAATCGCCGCCGCGTTTTCGGTTATCTCGATTTCAGCCTGCTCGGCTCCGGCCTGATCGGCGGCGAGCGGCTGTTCAATCTGATGGAAGCGACGCTCGGCGACATCAGGTTCGAGCAGCTGCCGATCCGGGTTGCGGCGGTCGCGACCGAGCTGCGCACCAGCCACGAGATCTGGCTCACCCGCGGGCGGCTCGTCGATGCGATTCGCGCTTCGGCAGCGCTGCCCGGGATCTTTCCGCCCTCGCGCCTCGGCGGACGCTGGTTGATGGATGGCGCCCTGGTCAATCCGCTCCCGATCTCGGCCGCGCGCGCGCTCGGTGCCCGCCTCGTCATCGCCGTCAACGTCAACGCCGATAATTTCGGCCGCGGCACCATCATCCAGGATCACGGCTCCGATGCCGATGACGAGCTGCGCCACAAGACGGCCAAGGCCGGGCGCGGGTTGCGCGGCCACGCCGAGCGGCTGGTGTCGCGCAAATTCTTCGGCTCGTCCGACCGACCTGGCTTCTCGACTGTGATGACCGACGCGTTCACGATTCTGCAGGATCGCGTCACCCGCGCGCGCCTCGCCGGCGATCCACCCGACGTGCTGATGAGCCCGCGGCTCAATCGCATCGGTTTGTTCGATTTCCATCGCGCCGCGGAAATCATCGCGCTCGGCGCCGAGGCGGCCGAGAAGGCGCTGCCGTCGATCACCGAGGCGGTGGAGACGCTCGTTGAGCAATGATCAGGTATCAGCGATCACTATCAGTGATCAGGTATCAGTGATCAGGCATCAGTGATCAGGCATCAGTGATCAGGTATCAGGCTGGCTGATCCCTGATATCTGATCCCCGGCGTGCTTACGCCGTGCGGATATAATCCCGCAGCGCCGCCGACTCCTGCTCCATCTCGTGCACGCGCGACTTGACGATGTCGCCGATCGAGATGATGCCTGTGAGCCGGCCCTGCTCGACGACCGGCAGGTGGCGGAATTTGCCCTCGGTCATGCGCTCCATCAGCTCGCTGACGGTGTCGTGCGCGCTGCAGGTCATGACTTTGCGGGTCATGAACTCGCCGATCGGCGCCTCGAGCGCCGCCGGGCCTTTCTCGGCGAGCACGCGCACGACGTCGCGCTCCGACAGGATGCCGACGATGCGGCGGTCGGCGCCGGTCACCACGACGGCGCCGATGCGGCGCGTCGCGAGCGTCTTCACGACGTCGCCGAGCGATGCATTCGGATCGGCGGTGACGACGTCGTTGCCCTTGCGGGACAGAATGGCTTTCACGGTCATGGGTCGCCTCCCTCGATGACCTCTTGGTCGCGCACGGTCGACCCGTCGCGCAACACTGGGTTATCTCCTAACAAAGCATTCGGCGCCGTGTTCCCGGCAGAGCGTATTGGCGATCGATCCGCTCGCGCTCGCGAAAGCGTCTAAAGCTAACGGTCGATGCCGCCGGGTCGGCTCGCAGGGGTCGTGCGCCGACGTGCGCAAATTATGCGACTGATTTCGCCGGGTCGAAAGCATCAGTGCAGCGCAGCATCAAGATTTCATTGCTGCATTGCCTCACAACATAACTGCATTTCACTCGATTGCCGGCGGCTGCTCCTCTCCCCCGCTACCGTCGAGCGCCGGCGGTGGCGGCGCGACCACCGGATCGAACAGCGGAAACAGCAAAAGGCCTGCGAGAAAACCGCCGATATGCGCCTGCCACGCGACCTGCTGGTCGATGCCCGGCACCGCCAGCGTGCCGATGCCGAATAGAATATTGAGCCCGAACCACATGCCGAGAAACACGACGATGCGCCGGTCGCGCAGCGCCTCAGTGAGCGGCACCGCCGGCACCCGATAGGCCTCCTCACCCGCGCCGATGAGCGTGAGCGGCCCATTGCGCTGGAATGCAAAGCGCGTTGCCGCCGCCATGAAGCCCGAGATCGCGCCCGAGGCGCCGACGACGAGTTGCTCGGCCCCCGGATGAGTGACGAGATGCGCAAGCGCGCCCGCGATCGCGGTCGCGACGAAGAAGGCGAGGAAGCGCCAGCTGCCGAAGCGGCGAGCCACCGCGCTGCCGAACGGCAGCAGCCAGACGGTGTTGAGCAGGAGATGCATCCAGCTGCCGTGGATGAACGCGTAGGTCACGAAGGTCCACGCGTCGCAGGCCCAACTGTCGGGAATGCCCATGCGCAGCGCAAGCGCGTGGTCGTAGCGCGCCGGAATGAACGCGAAGAGGCCGAGAAACGTGTCGTCATCGGCGTCGGTGAACATATAGGTGCGCACGAGATGGACGACGACGCACACGACGACCACCGCCAGCACGACGATGGGCACGTTGAAGATCGGCTCGGAGCGCTTCGTCACACGTGATCTTTCGCTGGCAGCGCGGAGCCCGTCAGATAGGCAGTCGGATGGCAGCGAGCAAGCGCTGCGCATATTCCGGCGAAAACCTGTCCCGGGTTGATCAGCTTGGAGACCGGCTCGCCGACAAGAATATGCGCCAGTATCGACATGGCCCCCACATCAAGAAGAAGGGAGGGCCTCGCGGCCCTCCCCTGTCACGCCCGACGCCTCCCCGGGGTGAAAGCTCAATTCTTGGATCGGCCGCGAGCCTAGGCAGGGCCAACACGCCTGCCAATGCGTGCGTCGCATTAACACTAACCCGCGACGGCGTGGCGGCGCGCACGACGTCTGCCCATGGCGGCACGCCTCGTGCTGCGGGCCTCGCTGAGACGCAAGCGACGCCGCGCGCTTGTCCCGACCGGGCACAGCAACACGTGGGCGCGCCTCAGGATGACACACGGGTTTCCCATGAAGACCGCGCCCACTCGCAAGATGTTCGCCTATTGGAACGAACGGCGCGGCAGCCGCCTCGCGCCGGAGCGCGGCGACATCGAGCCTGGCGCGATCCGCGAGAGCCTGGGAGACAGCTTCATCATCAGCTACGACCCGACCGACGACCATCCGTTTCGCCTCGCCGGCACGCGCGTCTGCGCGCTGTTCGGACGCGAGCTCAGGGGCGCGCCGTTCGTGTATTTGTGGGATTCGGCGAGCCGCGGCCGCGTGCGCGAGCTCGCTATGACGGTCGCAGGCGAGGCCAACCCGGTCGTCGCCGGCGTCGCGGCGCACACCGCCGAGGGATCGGACGCCAACCTCGAGCTGCTGCTGCTGCCTCTCTACCATCGCGGCAAGATGCGGGTGCGGCTGCTGGGCGTGCTGACGCCGCTCGCTGTTCCGTACTGGCTCGGCGCCGAACGCGTGGCGACGCTGACGCTCGGCGCGACCCGCCATCTCGGGGGCGCCATCACGGCCACCGAGGCGCCGCGCTTCGCCAGATCCCTGGACGCGCCCGAGCGGCCAGGGCCATCCCTGACGGTGTACGAAGGCGGCCTGAACCATGAGTAGAAAGATCAGTCAAATGCTACCAAGACGGCAGCCTTTGACCCGCGTCCGTCACGAGCTTTCCTAAGAGGCCATTAACTCCCCACGCTCTAGGTTGGTTCCGAAACGCGCGGCCCAGCGGGCCGAGTTGCGGCAGGCTGGTGCGGGTCGAGGCGCACAAATGGCGCTGATGCAGGCAACGCAGCTGAGATCGAAGACGATGCCGCTGGCGGAGGAACGCCGGCGCTTCCAGCGCGTGCGCGTCAACCTGCTCGGCCGCTACATGCTGGCGGATCGCCAGGAGTATCCCTGCCAGGTCGCCAACATGTCACCCGGCGGCATGGCGCTCATCGCCCCGGTGAGCGGCAAGGAGGGCGAGCGGGTCATCGCCTATATCGACCATCTCGGCCGCCTCGAGGGCAAGATCGCCCGGCTTTATCAGAACGGCTTCGCCATGACGGTGTCGGCGACGCCGCGCAAGCGCGACAAGCTCGCCGCCCAGCTCACATGGTTGGCCAACCGGCACATCCTCAATCTGCCGGAAGACCGGCGCCACGGCCGCATCATCCCCCGCAACCCGGTCACGCACTTGGCAATGCCCAACGGCATCCACCTCACCTGCCGCATTATCGACCTGTCGCTCTCCGGCGCCGCCGTCGCGACCGATCAGCGGCCGGCGATCGGCATGTTGGTCATGCTCGGCAAGGTCCAGGGACGCGTGGTGCGCCACCTCGAAGAAGGCTTTGCGGTCGAGTTCACCCGGCTGCAGCATCCGGACTTCCTCGAAGAGAGCGTTTGCGGGTCGTAAACCGCTTCGCTCAACTTGCGCCTCCCTCGCGCGGGCCCTTTGCGCCCCGCACGGCGTTTTGGGACGGCCGAGCCGCACATCCATACCGGCCCAAAGTGTTAAACCGTACCCACGTTCCAGCACACGCGCAGGCATTCCGTCGTATTCAGGTGCGTTAAAGAAACAATTTGAATCAAATTTGATTAGTGGGCATTTTAAGATTATTTGATCAAAGTATTCGTCGCATTCTCTGAAATTGATCTCCAGCTTGTACTAAAAACTACTTCGTCGGTTTAGGCCGGCTGCAAAGCCTTTGTGGGAAGAATGGCCCCAATACGGACGACAGGGGGCAACGAATGCTTTCCAAGGGCAAGGATCGACGACCGGCTTTCCGCCGCAGCGCCGTCATCGGCGGCTGCGCGGCGCTGATCGCCAGCCTACTTGGCACGTGTCCCGCGCAGGCGACTGACCGCTACGCCTACACGCCCGTGCTCAACGAGACGCGCGCCCCCATCGGCTGGATCGATTTCTGCACGCAATATCCGCGCGACTGCGCCGGCGGCGCGAGCGAGGCGCGCGACGTGGTGCTCTCGCCCCGCGCCTGGCGCGATCTCGCCGAGGTCAACACCTGGGTCAACAACGCGGTCAAGCCGATCACCGACCTCGATCATTGGGGCGTGGTGGAGAAGTGGTCCTATCCGGACGACGGCTACGGCGACTGCGAGGACTATGTGCTGCTCAAGCGGCGCATGCTGATCGAGGCCGGGTGGCCGCGCGAGGCGCTCCTGATCACGGTCGTGCGCGACCGCAAGGACGAAGGCCATGCGGTGCTCACGGTGAAGACCGACAAGGGCGACTTCGTTCTCGATAACCAGGCCGAGAACATCGTGCTCTGGTCCGATACCGGGTACCGCTTCGTGAAGCGCCAGTCGCAAACCGATCCCAACGTGTGGGTCTCGCTCGGCGAGCCGTATGCGGCGCCGGCGACCTCCTCCACGCACTGAACCGAACAAGGAGCTCCGCGTCCCCGGTCACGTCCCCACCCCTCCCCGTCCCCAGACCGGGTTCGCGCGCGGCCAGGCCTCCCCCAAGGCCTGGCCGCAACTCTTTTAGCCCAGCAATCGCTACCGTGCGCCACCGCGACCACCATGACAGGCCAAGCGCCGAAGGCGCCGCGGTTTTCGTAGCGCGGCCGGGATCAAGCGAACCACCACATCGCTCAAAACGCGACGCGCACGCCGCCTTTGGCGCTCCACACGGTGCTCTGGTCCGAGAAGCCGATCGCTTCGCCGGCGCCGAACAGCGAAACGCCCTCGCGCGTGCGCCACTCGAATCCGGCGCCGCCGACCACAGCCGCGACGTCGTTCTTGCCGGGCGTGACGAACGGCAGGTTGGCGCCGAGCAGCACCGCATCCACGGTCGTGTCGCCCGCGCGCTCGAGGCCGATCGCGCCGAGGTGCACGCTGGTGAGCAGCAGGTCCGGACCGACCGGCTGAGCGCGCGTGAGCTTGAGCTCGCCGCGCTCCTCGAGGTCTTGAATCGTGCGGCTCGACACCGTCAGCGGCGCCGTCGTGCCGTTCTCCGTGTAGCCGCCGAAGAAGCCCGCCACGTAGCGCAGGCGCAGCGACGGCGTCAGCGTGTACTGCGCCCACAGCGGAATGTTGATGCCGTACTTGAGCTCGGGGCTGATGTAGGAGCTCGAATAGCTCGCGGTCGCGATCTCGATGCCACTGGGCAGCATGTTGTTGTTGACGGTGCGCGCGGTCGCGTTGCTCGAGCCGCCGCCGTGCAGCGCAAAGTCGAGGAACGAGGCGCGGCCGAACGACACGAAACCCCAGCGTCCATAGAGGCCGCCGAAAGCGGTGTTGGTGCTGGTGCTGCCCTGATTGACGTCGAGCGACATCCGGCTTTCGCCGCCACCCGCGAATAGGCCGAGCCGCAGATTCGGCCGCGCCAGGATGTCGAAGCCGACCGCGCCCCCGAAGAAGCTGGTGTTGGCGCCGAGCAGGAAGCCGTCCGGGTCCTGTCGGCGCTCGCCGCCGAACCCGCGCGCCCAGATGGCGCGGCCGTCGCTCGTCACCATGGTCGGCGCCTTGAACACCATCGCGTGGTCATCGCCGTAGGCGAGCGCTGGAATCGGCGCGAACGTCTGCTCGACCCGCGCCGCGAAGCTGCCGGGCGCCCTCGGCGCAAAGGCCGACGAGATCGGCCCGCTCGGCCCGACGCTGCCGCCGATCCCGTCGAGGATGCCGGAGATGCCGCGGGTGAAGTCCATCAGGTTCTTGTCGGCGAGCCCGAACGGGGTTGGGTCGATCGCGGCGGCGCGGTTGCCGGAGACGACGAACGGGTCGGGACCGTTCACGCTCGCGCCCGCGAGCGTGTTGAAGGTGAGGTTGTGATTGCCGGACAGGAAATTGATCGTGTCGTTCGCGCCGATCAGGTTGATTGCACCGATGATGTTGGAGCCGGCGAGCAGGTTGAGCGTGTCCGGGCCGCCGCCGAACTGGATCGCGGTGCCGCCGACGCCTCTGATGGTGCCGGAATTGATGACGAGCTCGCTGCCACCATTGACCAGGACCGCGCCGGTGCTTCCCGAGTTGATCACGACGGCGCTGCCGCCGCCGCCCGCGATCACGTTGAGGGTTCCGGTATTGCTGCCCGAGTTGATGACTGCGGCAGTGCCGGCGGCCGTCGTCTGCGCAATGATGCCGTTGACGCCGCTGATGTTCGTGCTCGAGTTGATGACGGTTGCATTGCCGCCGCCGTTTGCCAGCGCACCCATCCCGTTGGTGCCGGCGACGTTGGTGCCCGTGTTGATGGCGATGGCATTTCCGCCGCCGGTCGTCGACGCAAACAGGCCGTTGAAGCCGCCGACGTTCATGCCGGAGTTGGTGACCGTGGCGTTGCCGCCCGCAAGTGTCTGCGCAATGGTACCGTTGTTGCCGCCGAAGTTGCTGCCCGAGTTCGCGGCGGCGGCATTGCCGCCGGCATTCGTGAACGCAACGAGGCCGTTGCCGGTGCCGCTGTTGCTGCCCGAATTGGTCGCGGTCGCATTGCCGCCGGCATTCGTGCCAGCAAGGAGGCCGTTGGCGCCGCCGGTATTGTTGCCCGAATTGGTCGCGGTGGCATTTCCGCCGCCCGTCGTCACGGAGCCGAATCCGGCGGCGGTGCCGGTGTTGGTCGTCGTTGCGTTCTGGTTCGCCCCGGCTGCGGCGTTGAAGGATGCGCCGGCCGTACCCGCATTGATACAGGTGATGTCGGTCGGCGTCGTGCTGCAGGCAAACTGGGCTGCGCCGGGCGTGGCCGCGAGCAGCACGAGCAAGATGGCCACGCTCAAAACCGCGAGACCTTGTACGCGGCGCGCGGGAACCACCGCACTCCAATTCAATCCTGTCATGTCCCGCCCTCCCAGCCTCGTCCCAAGTTGCGCGCACCGAATGGCGAGGCGGCCGCTGCTCCCGGCGAGACTCAACGGGAGGCACGCTCGCAATCGACGATGCCCGGTTCGTGCGCAGCTTACTGGGATGGCGGTAGGACGGCTTGGGCTTATGGGAACTCGATACGGACTCAACGGAACTTCCGCTGCAATCTCGGCTTCTATGGCAAATCTGTCACACGCCCTGACTCGGGCATCGCTCAAGACGGGACGGACGAACGGCGTCGTTCTTGAAAAGCGGAATGGGCGGAGCGCACAATGAACGCATGCCCACCGGCCCCCCGACATGTCGCCGCGCCCGCACGACCAGCGGCGAACGCGCGCTCGTCGTCCGCTAGAATTAGCGACCGGTGCCCGAGCCGCTAGTCCAGCACCTCGCTCTCGCGCTTGAGCTCGCGGCGCGCGAAATAGTGGAACGTCGCCGCCACCGCGCGCGGCTTGAGGCGGTAGTCGTGCGCCTCGCGCGCGATCTCCGGCTCGATCGGCTTGATGTTGCCGATCGACTCCGCGAGAATCTGCATGCGCGCGGTGCGCTCGATGAAGACCGCGAGCACCGCCGCCTCCTCGATCGAAGAGGTCGCGACCAGCTGGCCGTGATGGGCGAGCAGGATCGCGCGCTTGTCGCCGAGCGCCTCGTGGATGATGCGGCCCTCCTCGTCGCCGATCGGCGGGCCCGGCCATTTGGCGAGGAACGCGCAGTCGTCATAGAACATCGACGTGTCCATATGCGCGGCGACGAGCGGCTTGCCGACCAGCGAGAGCGCCGAGCAATAGGGCGGATGGGTGTGCACGATCGCGTGCACGTTCGGACGATGACGGTAGATCCACAGGTGGAAGCGGTTCGACGGATTGACCATGCCGTCGCCTTCGAGCAGCTCGAGGTCGTCGTTCACCAGCACGATGTTGCTGGCGCGCGCCTCGTCGAAGCCGAGGCCGAAGCTCAGCATCCAGTAGGTGCCCGGCTTCTCGCCGCGCGCCGTGATCTGGCCGGCGAGCGCCGACTCGTGGCCCTCGGAGGCGAGAATCCGGCAGCTCAGCGCCATCTTTTGGCGCAGCGACCAGGTCGGCACCGCGAGATGCTTCTCCATCTGTTGGGTAGTGCGCGTGTGGTACTCGGCCTTGTCGCGGATGATGACGTCGCTCATGTCCTCTCCTGTCACTGCGGCTCGACGCCCGCCTTGCGGGCGAGCGCCGCCCATTGCGGAATTTCCTTGGCCACGTAAGCCGCGAGCTCGGCCGAGCTGCTGCCGACTACGTCGGCCCCTTGTGCGCGCAGCTTATCGCGAACGTCCGGCAATGCCAAAGCCGCGACCGTCGCGTCGTGCAGGCGCGTCAGGATCGCGTCGGGCGTGCCGGCCGGCGCGAACAGCGCATAAATGTTGTCGGCGATCAGCGTCGGAAAGCCGCTTTCCGCGGCGGTCGGCACGTCGGGCATCACGCTGCTGCGATGCGCGCTGGTGATCGCGAGCGCGCGCACCGTCCCGGCGCGCACGTGCGGGCCGAGCGATAGCATCGTCTCGAACGCGAGCGGGATCTCGCCCGCGAGCAGTGCCGTAACGGTCGGGGCGCCGCCACGGTAGGGAATGTGCTGCAGCTTGAGCCCCGCCAGCTGGTTGAACAGCTCACCGGTGAGATGAAAAACCGTGCCGACCCCCGCCGAGCCGAACGTAGCGACCTGCTCCGGGTGCGCCTTCGCGACCTCCACCAGCTCGCGGATCGAATGGGCGGGGACGCGCGGGTTGACCGCCATGAGGATCGCGGCGTTGGCGACCGTGGTGATCGGGGCGAAACCCTTGACCGTGTCGTACGGCAGATGGGCGTGAATGCTCGGATTGATGACGTGGCTGGTCGGCACCAGCACCAGCGTATAGCCGTCCGGCGCCGCCTTGGCGGCGAGCTCGGTGCCGACCACGCCGCCTGCGCCGCCCCGGTTGTCGATCACGAACGGCTGGCCGAGGCTCGCCTGCAGCTTCTCGCCGAGGATGCGGGCGACGATGTCGGTGCCGCCGCCGGGCGGATACGGAACGATGAGCCGGATCGGCCGGGTCGGATAGGCGTCGGCGGCGCGGCCGGCTTTCGGCAACATCGTCGCGGCGCCGCCGAGCAGATAGATGAATTGACGCCGTCTCATCGAGTTCCTTCCGAGCATCATCGCGTCGCACCGGCGCGTGGCGGGCGACGGTCTCACGCCCTGATTGCGGCCGCGGTGAGGTCCGCAACACAATAGTCCATCAGGAAGATGCAGATGATCAACTGCGGCACGGCGTCCGACGCCGCCGCGCTGCGCCCCCTCAGCAGAGATCCATGCCGTGACGTTTGAGCACCGGAGCAGCCTCCGGTGCAGTCAGGAACTTGATCAGCGTGCGCGCAGCGTCCGGCGCGCGCGCCGCGGCGTGAAGGCCGGCGGAGAAAACCGTGATCGATTGAATCGCGGCGGGAAGCGGCCCGAGGTAGTCGATGCCCTCGACGGACAGGAGCTCGCTGATTTGGGTGAAGCCGATCTCGCCCTCGCGGCGCGCGAGCGCGCCGCCGACGCCGGCGCCGGGAGCGAGCCGGATGATCTTCGGTTTGATTGCCTCGTCGATGCCGAGCTTCGGGAACAAGGCGAGCAGGTAGAAGCTGCTCGGGCCGGAGGACAGCACGATCGATGTCGCGGCCAGGAGGCTCACCTTGAGCGCCTCGACCGACGAGACGTCGGGGTGCCGCGCACCCGTCGGAACGGCAATGCCGACGCCCGATCGTACGAGATTAACGCGGCTGACGAGCCTGCCCTCCTTGATCAACTCGTCGATCCGGGCGTCCGGAACGATGACGGCATCTGCCACGTCGCCATCGCGGACCCGTTTGACGACATCGAGCGTGCCGCCCCAATCGACCGCGACCCGGTGTCCCGTCGCCTTCTCGAACGTGGGCAGGAGCTCCTCATAGGGCTCGCGCACGGCGTTCGACGCGATCAGCTTGATCTCGACGCCCCGCGGCACCGCGGCGGCGAACGCGGCCGCGAGGCTGACGAGAACGACATTCATGCAATGGCCTCGCGCGGATCAGGCAACGATACGATGTCGGCGAGCGTATCATGCGCATCTTCCAACACAAGCATTAGGCGCTGCACACTTGCGCGTCAGCCCTTCGTCGCGCCCGCCGTGAGGCCCGCGATGTAGTAGTCCATCAGAAAGACGTAGATGATCAGCGGCGGCGCGGCGCCGAGCAGCGCCCCCGCCATGATCTGCCCCCAGCTCAACACGTCGCTCTTGACCAGCGTCGTCGCCACGCCGACCGACAGCACGAGTTGCTCGGCCGAGGTCGTGACGGCGAGCGGGTAGAGGAACTGCGCCCACGCCACCGTGAAGGCGAAGATGTGGCGGCGATAGCCCGGGCCCAGCGACGGCCTCGCCCAGCTTCGGGATCGACTCGAAGTACCCGATCATGACCGCAACTTTTCTGGTGGCAGCGCCATCCGCCGCGCCGACATCTTGATGGACAGTTCGTCGCCGCACCAGCGAGCGCATGGTGCCGAAGACGCGACGGCTTACTTTGCCCGACGGGCTTCCATTTTGGCAAAGAACCCATCGAGCTGACGAGTCGTTTCCAGGCGAGCCGCGCCCCAGGTATCTTTCGGCTTTTTGTAGAATGCGTTTCGGATTCCGCCAACGACTTGCAGGACCAGCGTATTATATGGGACATCCTCTGCCGAGACCCTATCTTCGGCGGTCCTGAATGGCTGCACGCTGGGCACAGCCGCCGCTCGCCAGCCTTCGTGGGCATCGGCGGATTCAAGTTCCGTGAGCTTTGCCACCGGGCCGATGTCGAACAACCCGTTCGCCAGCTGCTCGATGGAAAAAGTCGCGAGATTTTCGATAGTGGTGACCGCTTCGTCCGATGTGGGACCTCCGCTCTCTAGCCCGACCTGCGCAAAAGCCAGTGCGACAGCCAGCGTTTCGTTGAAGTCCAGACGTCGAGCATGGATCTCGACATTCGGCGATCCAAACGAGTGCAATCCGAAGGTCCCGATGACCCCAGCCGCGGCCGGCGGCTGGTAAGCCGATAACAGGCGAATCCAGAGAGTGACCGGAACGATCGCACGCGTGCGAAATTCTGCGGCTTGCTTTGAGAAGTGATCCGCGCGGATCAGGTTCCTGGCTGCTTCCCACCGCACACCCATGATCGGGTTGAGGCTGGCGATCGCTTCCGCCACTAGCATCACCACGCCTGCGCGGGCGATGCTCTGTGAAAGCTTGCCGCGTCCCGCCTCCGCGACGAACACATGTGACTTGTGGTGCGCGAGTTCGTCCGCTGCATCGTGCCAGCAGAAATTCGGTTGATTGCCTCCATCGAATGCCCAAGGCACCGGGAACCGCTGGTGGATGATCGCCATGTCGAGACCATTGACCGACAGCAGGATTCCGCGCGCCCCCTGGACAGGCTCGCCAGCCCCGCCCCAGAACGTGATGCAGGCATTTGGATCGAGGCGTTGAATCGCAGCGCCGAGCTCGGCGGGCCTCAAATCATGCACGCCGGCGAAAGCGAGCAGTGCGGAGAACGGCGGAGAGGTTGGGTCGGTGTCCGTCGAGCTCACGATGCACTCCGCAGCAGCAGCCTGGGTGGGCGCATCTTGGCCAGCGTCTCGATCGCGAGTACCACCTCGATCAGCCGCTCCGCCGGATCGTGTCCCAGCACTGGCGCGATCAGATCGCGCGCCTTATCGATCGCCTCACTGCGCGTCATCGGATTCTTCACCATGCCGCACACGGCTTTGATTTCGAGCAGCTTCGGCGGCGGGCTCACCCCTTGGTCGCACCGGCGGTCAATCCAGCAATGTAATAATCCATCAGAAACACATAGATGATCAACGGCGGCGCGGCGCCGAGCAGCGCGCCGGCCATGATCTGCCCCCAGTTGAACACGTCGCTCTTGACCAGCGTGGTGACGACGCCGACCGAGAGCACCAGCTGATCGGCCGAGGTCGTGAACGCAAGCGGATAGAGGAACTGCGCCCACGCCACCGTGAAGGCGAAAATCGTCGCGGCGATCAGCCCGGGCAGGGCGACGGGTATGAACACGCGCAGCAGAATCTGCCGATAGCTCGCGCCGTCGACGAGCGCGGCCTCGTCGAGCTCCTTCGGGATCGAGGCGAAGTATCCGATCATGATCCAGGTGCAGAACGGCACGGTCAGCGTCGGATAGAGCAGCAGCAGCACCCACCAGTGATTGATCAGCCCGATGCCGGTGTACTCCTTGAACACCGCGAACATTTTGAACAGCGGGATGAACAGCAGCGTCTCGGGAACCAGGTAGGTGAGGAAGATGCCGGCCGCGAGCGCCGCCGAGCCCCAGAATTTCATCCGCGAGAGCGCGAACGCGGCCGGCACGGCGATCAGCATCGTGATGGCGACGACGATGATCGAGACGAGCGCCGAGTTGCGGAAGAAGATGAGGTACTGGGAAGAGGTGAGCAGGCCGATGAAGTTCTCGAGCGTCGGCCGGTGCACCCACCACGGATCGGTCGCCGCCGAGATCTCCGCGCTGGTCTTGAGCGCAGTGATCAGCATGTAGAGCGGCGGTGTGAGAAAGAAGATCGCGAACACCACCAGGAAGAAATACGACCAGCGCAGCGCCCAGCGGCGATCGCGGCTGATGCTGCCGCGCCGGCGACGCGGGCGCGCGATCGCGGCATCGTGGGCGACCGCCGTCATGCCTCGTTACCGCGCCGGTTGATGTCGCGCAGGATGAACACCGCGACGACGGTGAGGATCGGCACCATGAACAGCGAGACCGAGGCGCCGAGCGGAATGTCGCCGCCTTGGATGCCGAGCCAGAACGCCCAGGTCGCGAACACGTGGGTGCGGTCGATCGGGCCGCCGGCCGTGAGGATGCGCACGATGTCGAAATTGGCGAAGGTCACGATCAGCGAGAACAGCGCCGTGATGGCGATGATGTTGCGCATCATCGGCAGCGTCACGTAGCGCATGCGCTGCCACCAGTTGGCGCCGTCGATCTCGGCCGCCTCGTAGAGCTGCTCCGGCACCGATTTGAGCGCCGCGAGATACATGATCATGAAGAACGGCGAGCCGATCCAGATATTGACCAGGATCACCGAGAAGCGCCCCCAGTTGGCGTCGCCGGTCCACGGCACCGGCCCGATGCCGAACTGCGCGAGGATCCAGTTGAACGCGCTGTAGGACGGATCGAACAGCCATAGCCACGCGAGGCAGCTCATCGCCGGCGGAATCACCCACGGGACGAGCAGCATGCCGCGCCACTTGCGCTGCTGGCGGCCCGGCACGTTGTGCACGAAGTGCGCGACGATGAAGCCAATCAGCGCCTTGAAGATCACCGCCGTGATGGCGAACAGGCACGACTGGCGCACCACCATCCAGAACGTCTCGCGCTTGAACAGAAACGCGAAGTTGCCGAGGCCGACGAAGCTCTTCATCGACTTGTTCAGCGTCGCGAGATGGATCGAGTAGAGCGCCGGATAGACCACGAGCACCGCGATCAGCAGGATCAGCGGCAACGTCATCAGGAACGCGATGATCGACTTGCGCCGCAATGGACCGCGGCGGCGCGCGCCGACGCGCGCGAGCGCTCGGGTGACTGGAGGCTGCAGAACCACATCCGCCATGGCGGTGCCCCACACGAAATGCTGCGCCGCCGCCTCATGGGCCGCGGCGCCGCACGAGCGCTTCAGGTTCGCATGTAGCCTTCGATCTCGCCTTCGGCCCAGGCGAGAGTATCTTCCAGCTTCTCGCCTTTCATGAACCGCACCACCATCTTGGTGTGGACCGCCTGGGTGTAGATCTGCACCGCGACCTTCGGCGGCGCCGGCTGGGCCGAGACCCATTGGATCTGGTGGTGGTATGGGTTCGGATAGTGGAAGAGCGTGCCCTTGGGCGGCTCCGCCTCGGCCCAGACTTTGAAGTCGGTCAGCTTCTCGTAGGATGGCAAGTCATAGCCGCCGCTCGCGACCACCATCTTTTCGACGTTGTCCCGCTGCGACAGGGTGCGGAGCACGTCCTTGGCGGCCGCGACGTTCTTGCTGAACTTCCAGATGCCCCAGAAGTACGGCAGGAACGGTCCGAAGCGGCCCTTCGGGCCCGCCGGCATGCCGTGCGTCCATAGCTGCTCGGCAACCTGCGGCGCGTCGCGCTTCGCCACCGCCCATGCGCTCGGCGGGTTCATGATCAGCGCGGCCTTGCCGGAGATGAGATTCTTGTTGTTGGACGAATCGTCCCAGGCGGGCACGTCGGGCGGCAGCCATTGGGTGAGCTTCCTGTAGTACTCCATCGCCGCCCGCACGCCGTCGGTCTTGACGGTGATGTTGCCCTTGTCGTCGACCAGATCGCCGCCGAACGCGTGGAAGATGATGCCCGCGGTATCGACGTTGTCGGCCGTGATGCCGAGCCCGATGCCGAACGGATGACCGCCCTTGTGGCAGGCTTCGGCCGCCTTGAGCATGGTCTCGAGCGTCCATGCATCGGCCTTCGGCGGGCTGCCGGCCGGATACATCTCCTGCACGTCGATGTTGGCGAGTTGCTTCATCAGGTCGATGCGCGAGCACGGGCCCTTCATCTGGCTGCCGACGCTCGCCGGCACCGCGATCCAGTGGCCGTCGGCGCGCGCGAGGTATTCGACCGTCGGGTTGACGTTGCCGTTGGCCTTGATGAGGTCGGCCATCACGTCGTCGACCGGGACGAGCTGGTCTGAATGCTCGTGCGGCATCCAGGTCGGGAAGGCGAAGATGTCATGCCCCGACTCCGCCTGCGCCTCGGCCGCGATGGTCAGCAGGTTCTTCTGGCCCTGGGACGTGATGTAATCGATCGAGACGTTGACCTTGTTCTTCTCGCCCCATTCCTGGACGATCTTGCGCGACGCGTCGTTGCCGCCCGGGACCCAGTGATCCCAGAAGCCGATCGACAGGCTCCCGGCGGCATGCGCGCCACGCACATAGGGGGCCGCGACGAGCGCGGTCGATGCGAGTGCGGTCTTGGAAAGCAGGCTTCGACGCGAGATGCGCGCGCGCAGCATGAGAACCTCCCGATTGCGTTTCTTCCCTTCTCGTCCCTGTCTTTCGACTTCGGCCAGTCGGTCGATTTTCGTTGAGCGAAACGATACACCTTTGGCGCCGATTGTATAGCTTCGTCGGCGAAGAGCGACGCGCTGTCCCGCCGCCCGGGGAGGGCAGCGCAACGCCACGTCGGGTTGCCGCCGGTTGCTGCCGTTGGCGACGGTCCGTAGATTGCGCCCGCATGATCCCGGTCGTCGTCATCAACCTGCCGCGCAGCGCGGATCGGCGCGATCATATTGCGGCGCATCTCGGGAGCCTGGGCATCCCGTACCGTCTGTTCGCTGCCGTCGACGGCAAGACCCTGTCGGAGACGCAGCGCGCCCGTTATGGCGTGACCCTGCCGATCGGCGCGATGGGCTGCGCCGAGAGCCATCTCGCGCTGCTGCGTGAGGTCGCCGACGGCGCGGACGAGCTCGTCTGCATCCTCGAGGACGATGTCGAGCTCGCACCCGCGGTAGTTGACCTGCTCGATCCCGCGTTCCTGCGCCGCCTGCCGGCCTTCGACGTGCTGCGGCTCGAAAGCGGCGCCGACGACCGGGCTGCCGCGTCCATACCGATCGCCCGACGCGACCGGTTCGAGGTGCACATCGCCTGGCGCCACCACATGGCGACGACGGCGCAGATCTTCAGCCGCGCCGGCGCACGCAAGATCGTCGCAGGCCTGAACACGCTCCCGGTCGCAATCGATGTCGCGCTCTTCCTCGAGCACTACGTGCTCGGCCTGCGCGTCATCGAGACACGACCGAGTCTTGCTCGCCCGCGCTCGGGCATGATCTCCGAGATCGGACCCGGCAGCCTACCGCCCTACACGTGGTGGGAAACATTCCACAAACGCAAGCTGCGCTCGCGCGAATGGCGCCGCGCGCTGTCGTTCACGCTGGCCTGGGGAGTGCCGACCCTCTTGCGCCTGCGTCGCACCCGGTAGCATCGCTGACACTGGTAACCCGCATGCGCGCAGTGACGTGCGGGGGATCCGCGTCCGCCGGGACCGGTCCCGGACATCGAGGAGTTCACGCTTGGGTTTGCCGAAAGCAGGCGCGAGTGTTCGTCCAGCCTGCGGGAGCCGCGCACCGCGCATCTCCTCCATGTGATCGACCGCGGCTTGCGCGGAACAACGGACCCGGTTTAAAGTTCCCCGATACGGGGAAACGCAGACTCCCCGCCAGACGGTTTCCGTCCAAGCTCTGCGCAACACTCGACGTGTCGAGGCGATTGCGCATGCGCGGAAGCCAAGATTTTATTTCACCGCAGGAAGCGTATGCGCGTCTCGGCACCGCCGCGGCGCCGATCGTCATCGACGTTCGGCGCCCGTTTACGTTCACGCAAGCGCGCACGCAGGTCGCGCACCACGCAAGTGGCGCGAGCGCCGTAACGGCGCCGCGCCACGACTGAAAGGCTCGGGGGAGCGAACTGGGCACTCGCCCGGACAAAGGAGGTAGTCGCAATGCGCAAACTGTTGATGTTGGGGTCGCTGCTGGCGGCGTTGCTGCCAGGCATCGCGAACGCACAGGAGGTCGACTGGCAGAAGGTCGACGCCGCCTTCGGCCGCAAGGCGGCCGTGGTCGCCGGCGACGTGCATCGTTACACGTTCCCGCGCACCGATCTTTCGGTGACGCTCGACGGCGTCGCGATCAAGCCGTCGCTCGCGCTCGGCGGATGGGTCGCCTTCAAGCCGATGCATGGCGGCGTGATGGTGATGGGCGATCTGGTGCTGCTCGAATCCGAGATCAATCCCGTCATGGCCAAGATGATCGAGAGCGGTCTCGACATCACGGCGGTCCACAACCACCTGCTGCGCGCCAACCCGGCGACGTTCTACATGCATGTCGGCGGCATGGGCGATCCGGTGAAGCTCGCCAAGGCGATCCACGATGCGCTGGAGGTGAGCAAGACGCCGCTCGGGCCGCCGGCCGCACCTGCGGCGCAGCCCGTTATCGATCTCGACACCGCCGCGCTCGACAAGATCATGGGCGTCAAAGGCAATCCGGCCGGCGGCGTCTACCAGTTCGGCGTGCCGCGCCGCGATCAGGTGACGCAAGACGGCATGGCGCTCACGCCGGCCGGCCCGCTCGGGCTCGCGACCGGCATCGGCTTCCAGCCGACCGGCAACGCCAAGGCGGCGATCACCGGCGACTTCGTGATGACCGCCGAGGAGGTCAACCCGGTGCTGCGCACGCTGCGCCAGAACGGCATCGAGGTGACGGCGCTGCACAGCCACATGCTCAACGAGCAGCCGCGCCTGTTCTTCATGCATTTCTGGGCGAACGACGACGCCATCAAGCTCGCCAAGGGCTTGCGCGCCGCGCTCGACAAGATGGCGGTAGCGGGGAAGAGCTGACGAAACGCATCGAGCCGCGGGGCCGGACGGCACGCCGATCCGGCCTCGCTGCACGCCCGCCACCGCACCGTTGGAGAATTGCGTTGCCCTACCAGATCAAACCGCTCGGCTGTGATCCGGCCCGCGTTACCGGCATGTCCGAGCGCCTGATCGTCAGCCATTACGAAAACAATTACGGCGGCGCCGTGAAGCGTCTCAACCTGATCGAGGAGAAGCTCGCCGAGCTCGACTACGCGACGGCGCCGACGTTTCTCGTCAACGGGCTCAAGCGCGAGGAGCTCGTCGCCATGAACTCGATGGTCCTGCACGAGATCTTCTTTGCCGGACTGGGCGAGCAGAGCGAACCGGGGCCGATCGTGCGAGCGGCGCTCGCGCGCGACTTCGGCTCCTACGAGCGCTGGCAGAGGGAATTCATCGGCGTCGGCAAGGCGCTCGGCGGCGGCTCCGGCTGGGTGCTGCTGTCATGGTCGGCGCGCGACCGCAGGCTGGTCAATCAGTGGGCGTCCGACCATTGCCACACGCTCGCGGGCGGCACGCCGATGCTCGCGCTCGACATGTATGAGCACTCCTATCACATGGATTTCGGTGCGAAGGCCGGCGCGTATGTCGACGTCTTCATGGCAGCGGTGAACTGGCGAAACGTCGAGCGGTCGCTGGAAGCGGTAGGAGCAGCCGCAACATGAGCAAACCGGCGCGACAGGTCGCCGAACGGGCGCGCAGACGAATTTGCATCGCGCTGCTGCTGGCGCCGAGCTGGTGCTGGTCGAGCGAAGCAGCCTCGGCTGCCGGCGCGCAGAGCTGCTCCAGCTGTCGCGAATTTCATCAGGCCTGCATCAAGGCCCATTCGCAACAGGCCTGCAAGAACGACCACGACATCTGCATGAAACATTGCCGATCCGAGCCACGTTGACCAAACCAGTGGAATGAGAGGGGCTTGACATGACCACCGCAACCGAGCCCACACCCGGGCGGATCGGCGAGTTGACCACATACTTCCTCCGCCTCGGCCTGCTCGGCTTCGGCGGCCCGGTGGCGCTGGTCGGCCAGATGGAGCGCGAGCTCGTCGCCGACAAGGGCTGGCTCAGCAAGGAGCAGATGCGCGAGGCGATCGCGATCTGCCAGTCCCTGCCCGGTCCGCTCGCGATCCAGGTCGGCATCTACGTGTCATACCTGCGCGCGGGCTTCTGGGGCGCTTGGGCGGGCGGCTGGGCCTTCATCCTGCCGAACTTCGTCATCGTCGCGGCGCTCGGCGCCCTCTATGTCCGTCTCGGCGACCTGCCCGCCGTCACCGCCATCTTCTACGGCGTGAGCCCCGCCGTCATCGCGCTGATCCTGCACTCCTGCTACCGGCTCGCGAAGCTCGGCATGGAGGACTGGCTGCAGTGGGCGATCGCGGCCGCCTGCCTCGTCGTCACCGTGATCCTGCAGGCCGAAGTGGCGCTTTTGTTCATCGGCGCCGGTATCGTCGGCATCATCTATTATGGGCACGTCCTGCCGCGGCGCAGCGGCGCGCTGGTCATTGCCGCGCTGCCCGCGGCCGCCCCGCTCGCACCCGCCGCAACAGGGTCTACCCTCGGCAATCTCTTCCTCTTCTTCCTCAAGGCGGGCTCGCTCACCTTCGGGAGCGGCCTCGTCATCGTGCCGTTTCTCGAGCAGGGCTTGGTCCATCAATACGGCTGGCTCGATCCGCGCCAGTTCCTCATCGCGGTCGCGATCGGCATGATCAGCCCCGGCCCGGTCGTCATCACGGCGACCTTCGTCGGCTATCTGGTCGGCGGATTCCAAGGCTCGCTCGTCTCGACCATCGGCATCTTCCTTCCCTCCTTCATCCTCGTGCTCGTCGTCGCGCCGTTGCTGGCCCGCTACCGCGCCAACCCGAACGTGCAGGGTTTCGTCAAGGGCGCCTACGCGGCCGCGATCGGCACCATCCTCGGGGCCTGCATTCTTCTTGGCCGCATCGCGATCGGCGACTGGCTCACCGCGCTCGTCGGCCTCGTCTCGCTCGCCGTCCTGTTTCGCTGGAAGGTGAGCAACCCGCTGCTGATCGCCGCGACGGCCGCGGTCGGCTTGATTGCCTACCCGTGGCTGCAGCCGGCCTGGGTGATGGTGAAGTAGCGCCCTCTCGATCCAGGAGGCGATGATGCGATCACGTATGTCCATGCTGAACGCATCACTGGTCGCCGCGGCGCTCGCGGCGACCGCGCCCGGACCGGCGACTGCGCAACCCGTCGCTGCGACGCCGCTTCAGCTCGAAACAAAAATCCCGCTCGGCCAGGTCAAAGGCCGGATCGACCACCTCGCGGTCGACCTCGCGCATCACCGTCTGTTCGTGGCCGAGCTCGGCAACGACACCGTCGCGGTGGTCGACCTCGACTCGCGCAAGCTCCTTCGGGTAATAGCCGGACTGAAGGAGCCGCAGGGCGTCGGCTATGTGCCGTCGACCGAGACGCTCTACGTCGCGAACGCCCGCGACGGCACGGTGCAGCTCTTTCGCGGCGAGCATGACACGCCCGGCGATGCGGTCCGGCTCGGCGCCGACGCTGACAATGTCCGCTTCGACGCGGCGACCGGCAAGCTCGTCGTCGGACATGGCGGCGGGGCGCTCGCGATCATCGATCCGGCCAGCGTCAGCAAGCCCGCCGATATCCCGCTGCCAGGCCATCCCGAGGCCTTCCAGCTCACGCATGACGGGCAGCGCATCTATGTCAACATTCCAAGCGCACAGGCCATCGTCGTGATCGACCGCGCCGCGCGCCGAGAGACCGCGCGCTGGCCGACGCACGGGATGAGCGCGAACTTCGCGATGGCGCTGGGCGAGGCAGCTGGCGAGGTCATCGTCGCGTTCCGCCACCCCGCGAAGCTCGCGGCCTTCGCGATGGCCAACGGCAGCATTGGCGCATCCGCCGACAGCTGCGGCGACATCGACGACGTGTTCGTCGACGCCAAACGCCGGCGCATCTACGCGAGCTGCGGAGAAGGTTTCCTCGACGTGCTCGACAAGGCGAGTACGCCGTGGCGGCGGCTGGCGCGCGTGCCGACCGTCGCGGGCGCGCGCACCTCGCTGTTCGTGCCGGAGCTCGATCGCTTGTTCGTCGCCGTCCGCGCCGACGGCCAGGAGCCCGCCGCTATCTGGGTGTTCAGGCCCGTGCCGTAGACGGCGGCGCATCGGGATCGGAGGTCCGCGTGCACAGGTCGATGAGATCGCGAGCTGGCTGGCGTGCGACGGCGGCGTTCGCCGTGTTCGTGTTTGTGACACTCGGCCGGCCCGCGTGGGCCTACCGTCCCTTCGAAGGCACCGACGCGGCGGTTGCTGATTTGGGCGAGCTCGAGGTCGAGCTACAGCCTGCCGGCGCGGCGAAGCAAGGCACCGAGAGGACGCTGGTGGCGCCCGATTGGGTCGTCAACTACGGCTTCGCCGATGGCTGGGAAGCCGTCGTCCAGGGACAGGGCCGGTTTCCGTTCGGCCAATCGGAAGAGCGCGCGAGCTTCGCGGGCGCCGGCATTTCGCTCAAGCACGTCCTGCACGAGGGAAGCCTGCAGGACAAGAGCGGCCCCAGCATCGCGACGGAATTCGGCGCCCTGCTGCCCGGCATCGACGCGGACCGCGGAGTCGGCGCGACGATTTCCGGCATCGTCTCGCAACGCTTCGAATGGACGACCATCCATCTCGACGCCGCCGCGACTTTGACGCGCGACCAGCACGCCGACGCCTTCCTCGGCGCCATCATCGAGGGGCCGTCGACCTGGAAGGTGCGGCCCGTCGCGGAAATCTTCTACGAGAACGAGATCGGCACGGCGCAGACCGCCTCGGGCCTGGTCGGCGCCATCTGGCAGGTGAACGACCATCTCAGCCTCGACATCGGCTTTCGCCACGCGCTGGTCGGCGGCCAGTCCGCCGATGAGATCCGCGCCGGCCTCACCGTCGGCCTGCCGATGCTGTTGGGCGCGCCGTCGCACGCGCGGCGATGATTCCGGGAGCAATTGCGCATGGGAGCTCAGCCAACCGCCTCACCCTTGGGCTTCCCTTCTGCGGTCCGGGTCCCTCGCCGCTACCCTGTCGTTCCTGCTCGCGGCCGCCGTCGTGCCGCGGCCTTCGTCCGCGTCCCGATCGCCCACTGGCGTCCAGGATCCCGTGCTTCAACTCGATACCGCCCTCGGCGCGGTGCCCTCGCAGGCCGGGGATTTCGGCCTGGAACAACCGTTCGATGTCAGCGACGGGCAAAGGGACGTCCGCGACGACCACAGGATCGTCGTCGAGCGGCTGAATTCGCTGAAAGATTTCGAAATTGCCTTACGTCTCAAGACAACTTCCTCGAACGCAAAGGGTGGAGTAGCACTCCGTCTTTTGACGCCATCCGACTACTATGCGGTCCAAATCAACGCGATGAACGACAAGATCGTATTCGCGCGCGTCAGCCACGGGAAGTATGACGAGATCGTCGCCGCCCAGTCCGCTATCGGCGATGCGTGGCACAGCTTGACTATTCGCGCGCAAGACAACCGCTTCTCGGTCACGCTCGACGGCAAATGGCTGTTCACCGCATACGATACCGTCCTGTCGCGACCGGGCCAGGTGACGCTGTGGACCAGCACCCACGGCGCGATCGAGTTCGACGGCGTCTCGGTCCAACCGCTCGGGCCGGAGTGAGGCATGCGGGACGACCCTTCGCCCGGCCGTGCGGCGCTGCTCTGGCGCGGAGATCCGAAGGCCGGTCTTCCGGCGCCGAGCGCCACACGACACCACCTGCTTTTCTCCGCACTCGATGCGGCAGGCATCGCGGCCGAGCCGGCGCTCTACGCGGAGGAAGCGCAAGACGCCGTGCGCGATCGTCTGCTGCGCTATGACGCGGTGCTGGTTTGGGTCGATCCGCTCAGCAACGGACGGGACCGCTCGCGCCTCGATCCGTTGCTGCGCGATCTCGCGGCGCACGGCGTGTGGGTGAGCGCACATCCCGACGTCATCCTCAAAATGGGTGTGAAGGAGGTCCTCTTTCGCACGCGTGATCTCGGCTGGGCGGCCGACACCGATCTCTATGCTTCCATCGTCGATTTCCGGGCCCGCTTTCCGGCCCGCCTGGCGACCGGGGGCGCGCGGGTGCTCAAACAGAACCGCGGCAACGGCGGGCAAGGCGTGTGGAAGGTGGAGCTGAGCGGGAACACGCGCGGCAGTTCCGGCGAAGGCACCCCCGTTCGCGTTTTGCATGCACAGCGCGGCAGCCTGCCCGAGAGAATGACCCTTGGAGCTTTCATGCGCCGGTGCGAGCCCTATTTTGCGGGCGATGGACGGATCATCGATCAGGCGTTCCAGCCGCGTCTGCCGGAAGGAATGATCCGTTGTTACATGGCGCAAAACGAAGTCGTCGGTTTTGGTCAACAGCTGATCAAGGCGCTGGTGACGCCGCCCGCGGGCGGTGAGCCGGAGGCGCCGGGCCCGCGCATCATGCATCCGGCGGATGCGCCCGCCTTTGCGCGCCTGCGCCGTCGGATGGAGGACGCATGGGTCCCATCGATGCAGAAGGTCCTCGACGTCCCCACGAGCTCGCTCCCGGCACTGTGGGATGCCGACTTCCTTTATGGCCCGAAAGGCGCAGACGGGCACGACACCTATGTGTTGTGCGAGATCAACGCGAGCTCGGTCGCGCCCTATCCGGATAGCGCCGTTCCAAAGGTTGCCGTGATCGTGGCGGCTGCTGTTACGTCAACTCACCAGCGTCGCGCCGGATAAGAGCAGCAGCGCGAGCACGGACTTGCGAAATCCGCCCGCGCTGAGCCTGCCGTAGAGCCGAAGCCCGCCCCACACCCCGGCGAGCACCGCCGGCAGCCCGATCGCGAACAACAGCAATGGTGTCACGTCCGACCATGCCGGCGCCGCCGAGCCACAGCGCGATCATGGCGAAGGTGACGACGCCGGTCGGCTGAAACACGGCGCGCTGCTCGTCCTTCGACCAGCCGCGCAAGCCGGACCAGATCGTCACCACGATGCCCGCCAGGCGGGTCGCGCCGCCGAGGAGTCCTCCGGCGACGCCGCTGTCGTGTCGCCGATGGCGCCGCCCCGCTTGACCTGCCGGAGCGTCAGCCGCAGCAGCCCATGAAGGCTGTAGGCGATCAGGAACGCGCCGGTGCCGACGCGCAGCTCCGTGGGCGTGAGCCAGCGCAGCAACGCGATGCCGAGCGGGACGCCGACCGCGCTGCCGACCAGGAACGGCAGCAGACGATGCAGCCGGATGGCGGCGCGCAGCTTCCACACCGAGGCGCCCTGCACCACCAACCCGTACCCGACGATCAGCGTCGCGCTCTGCGCCGGCGTGAGCACGTGCAGCCACGGGCCGGCCGCGCTGATGTCGAAGGCGAAGCCGACAAGCCCGGTGATGAGCGAAGCCGCGAATGCCGCAAGCAGGAAGACAATCAGTTGAATGGAATCGAGATCGATCATGGCGACACCCCATCTGCCCGGCGAGCGCCAAGCAACGACAGGGCAACGCTTGGCCGACGAGGGCGTGGCTGAGGGGTGGTTGCCGAAGACCTGGATGGAATCGGGCAGCGATCGCCGCGGGCGTCAATTCACTTGCGGCATGGCCGCGCTCACATGAACAACCCCACGGCGTTCCGGACATAGTGCCCACCCGTCATGTAACAGGCGTCAAATCAGCGGAGCAATGGGGCGTCTACCTGCATTCCCCTCGCCTTGATTGCCGCGAGTGCGGCCGGGCTGCGCAGGAAGCGGATAAAGGCGATCGTCGCCTCGGACGGCGTCGCGCCCGTCGGAACACCGACCGTCACGCCGGTGTAGTTCTGCACCGCTTCGGGGAACGGACCGACATATTGTGCACCGGGCTTGTTCACGATCTCGCTGATCTGCGTCATGCCGAGCGCCCCTGGCCCTTGCGCGAGCGTCACCTCCGTCACGTCGCCGCCGACGCCGAACCGCGTCTTCGGCTTCAACTGCTCCGCGATTCCGAGCTGCTCGATCACGCGTGCGATGTGGATGCCGGCAGCGCCGCCGCCGGCCGGAAAAGCGTAGACGACGGTCGGAGCGGCAAGCAACGAGCGCCTGAGTTCCTCGACGGTCGCGATCGTGGGCCTCGGCGTCCCGGTCGCGACGACGGCGCCGATGCCGACCTTCGCGATCGTCACACGGGTGCCGCCGTCGATCCTGCCCGCGTTCACGAGCTGCTCCATCGACGAGGTCGATCCGACGATCAGGTCCGCGGTCTCGCCCGCCATGACGCGATTGGTGATGGCGCCCATGGTGGCGTAGACGAAAACGAGCTTGTGGCCGGACGAAAGCTCGAATTCGTTGCCTGCGATCTTGAAGATCGTCTGCATCGCGGCGGCGGACAGAATCCGGATCTCCGCCGCATCCGCGCGATGGGTTGCAGAGCACATCGTGGACGCGATCACTGTGAACAGGGCGATGCGTCGACTGATCGAATGATGAAACAGAGAGGTCGAGACGCTTGCGTCACTCATGTGCGCTCCTTTCCCTTCCGGGGCTGGAGCAGCGCTTGGACAATGCGTCTTTTTTCGCCACCGGGCGGCTGCAAGAAGGCCCGGCCGCTGGGATCTAAGGCTGGATCACGTTGCCGGCAAAGCATCATTTCTGGGCCCGGCCTGAGATTTTTTCACGCCGCTCGCCATTCGTCCGATGCCGCCTCGGCCGCGGTGGTCACCTGCGGCATGGACATGATGGGACCTTAATCGCGTAGCTGAGAACCGCCTCATCTGCGGCGAAGATGGTGGTGGCCTCGACCCGCCCCGGCGTCCATACGAAGGGTTCCGTGAACTGGAGGTCGGGCGCATCTTCCTTGAGACGGACGAAGTCGATCCGGAAAGCGCCGGAGGTCGTCGCACAGGACGCCGCGTCGACCGCGAGGTGCGCGGTCCACGTCCTTCGCCAGGCATCGATTTCCGAGAACGTCACCGACTGGACGACCAGAGATGGTCGGCAGACCTCCTCGCCGTCGACCGCGTGCGACGCCATGAGGAGAAGGACGGCGACAGCGGATAGCACAGCGCAATGCGGTCTCATGTCTTGCTCCGTTGCGCTCATGCCTTCGCGGGCGCCGCAGCGGGCACTTTCACCCGCAGCACCGTGTAGGCGAGCAGCGCCGCATAGAGACAGAACCCGCACGCGACGGCGGCAAACAGACCGGTGGCGCCGAGGCCGAGCCAGTAGATCGCCGCGAGCCCGCCGCCGGCGCTCGCCGCCATGCGGATCGCATTGGCGTTCATGGCGGCGACCACGCGGCCGACACCCTGCGTCACGAAGAAGAGGCCGAGCCCGAGCCCGAAGCACGCATAAGCGGGTCCGACGACGTGCAGGTAGAGCGCGCCGACGCGCGCAACATCGGGGTCGTCGCTGAACAGGCCGATCCACAGGCCGGGCCGGACCGCGACGATCAGCCCGATCGCGCCGCATACCGCCGCGACCGTGACGGCGCCGCTCCAGGCGATCTCTCTCGCGCGCGCGTATTGCCGCGCGCCCCAGTTGGTGCCGACCAGCGCGACGATCGCGGTGCCGAAGCCGAACGCGACCGGCTGCAGGATGTACTCGAGCCGCGCCCCCATCGCGTAGCCGACCGCAGTCTCGCGCCCGAGGTGCCCCGCGATGCCGGTCAGCACCACCACCGACAGGTTGGTGATCGTCGTGTTGATCATGCCCGGCACGCCGATCCGAAGAATTGCGGCGAACAACTCCCAGCGCGGCGCGATGCCGCGCAGGCGCAGCCGCACGACAGCCTTCGCCGAACGCAGATACCAGATCATGCCGATGCCGCCGACGCCGAACGGGATCACGAGGCCCCAAGCCGCGCCGGCGGGGCCGAACGCCGGCACCGGCCCGACGCCGAAGATGAGCACCGGCGCGAGCGCGATATGCGCGAGCACGCATCCGACCAGGACGAAGGCCGGCAAGCTCATATTGCCGGTGCCGCGCACCACGTTGCCGAGCAGATTGAGCACGCAGATGCACACGCCGGCGCCGAACGCGACATTTGCGTAAGCGAGCGCGGCCGCCAGCATGTCGTCGCGCCCGCCCATCCAGGCGAAGACGAAAGGCCCGCCGAGCAGCATCGCGGCCGCGAACATGGCCCCCAGCGCGAGCGCGAGCAGCAAGGCGTGGAAGGCGAGCGCCGCGGCCCGGTCGCGCTCGCCGGCGCCGAGCGCGCGGGCGACCGCCGACGTCACGCCGTTGCCGATCCCGCTGTTGGTCGTCTGCAGGAGCAGCATCACCCAGGGAAAGGCCAGCGAGGCGCCGGCCAGGGTGTCGGTCCCGAGGTGGCCGAGGAAGAAGCCGTCGAACGTGATCACGCCCGCGAAGGCGGCGAGGTTGAGGATATTGGGCGCGGCGAGACGCAGCAGTGTCGGCAGGATCGGCCCTTCGAGCAGCAGCTTGGTGCGTGCCGCCATGCGCGGCGGCGCAGCTGTCGTGGGCGCAATCGATGATGAGGAAAGCGAAGCGCTGGCGTCGCGCATGGCCCGCTCCTTGTCCCGAAGGACGAGAGCAGCGCTTGGACGAGGCGTCTTTAGCGGAAGCCGGGCGGCTGCGGTTTGAGCCCGACATGCCGCGAGATAGCGCCAGCCGACGCCCGGCTGCAAAGCATCATTTTTTGGAACGCGCCCTAGATTTTCTCATGATCCTCAGCGTTGCCAGAACCATTTGGCGGCCTCGCGCCGGGCCTCCGCGCGCGTCATGCCGATGTCGCGCAGCAAATGCCGATCATTGTGCTCGACCCATTCGCGCAGGACGCGACGTTGCGAGCTGCGTTGCAAACCGTCGCGAATTGCCGCGGCGGATCGGCAGATGATCTCCAAAAGTGAGACGGTGAAGCGCGCCGGCGCCGGGCGCGCGTGCTGCCTCGTCGCTCTGATCAAGCCCGACATGCCAGGTCCCTTTCGCCGAGCCGCGGAGGCTGGAGCCACCAAGGAGCGCGCTCTCGATAGAACCGGCTTTCATTGCCTGCAAAGCATCATTTCTCTATCTTGGCCGAGCTTTTCTCATGAGGTTCGGCCGATGCTGCGCCGCCTGCCCCCGCTCAACGCGCTCAAGGCGTTCGAAGCCGCCGCCCGGCACGAAAGCTTCACCCGCGCCGCCGAGGAGCTGCACGTCACGCAAGGCGCGGTCAGCCATCAGGTCAAGGCGCTCGAGCTGGAGCTCGGCATCAAGCTGTTCAATCGCGAGCGCCAGCGCCTGATGATCACCGAGGCGGGCCGTGGGTATCTCGCGGTGATCCGCGATGCGTTCGACCGCATCGCGCTCGGCACCGAGCGGCTGCTGCAGCGCGAGAGCTCGGGCGCCTTGACGATCAGCATCTCGCCCGACTTCGCCGCCAAATGGCTCATCCACCGCCTCGGCCGGTTTTCCGCCGCCCACCCGGATATCGACCTCAGGGTGTCGGCTTCCATGCACCGGGTCGACTTCGCTCGCGAGGACGTCGACATCGCCGTGCGCCACGGCGACGGCGACTGGGCCGGCCTCCATGTGGAGCGCCTGTGCGCCGAGCAGCTGTTTCCGGTCTGCAGCCCGCGCCTCGCGCGCGGCCGGCAGCGCCTCATTCGGCCGTCCGACGTGTTGAAGTTTCCGCTGCTTCATCTCCAGTCGCGCAAGGACTGGGCGACGTGGCTCGACCTGGTCGGCGTACCCGACGCCGAGGGTCCGCACGGACCAGTCATGAGTCACGCCAGCTTGTTGATCGACGCGGCCGCCGCTGGCCAGGGCATCGCCCTCGCGCGCACCACGCTCGCGGCCTGGGATCTGCTCAACGGCCGGCTGATACGTCCCTTTCCCGACGTCCTGCGCCTTTCCAAGCCTTATTGGGTGGTCTGCCCGAGGGCAACCGCGATGCTGCCCAAGGTCAAGCGTGCGCGCGAGTGGCTGCTGTCCGAGGCAGCCGACGACGCGCGCCGCCTCAAAGCGCTTTGGGCGTCGCCACAAAATCGCCGATGATCGCGCCGCGGCGCGCACGAACCTGCTCAGCTCCGTTGACTTTCTGACGCATCCTCCAAATACTCGATGCCAATCATGAAAATTCGGCGCCGCCAAAGCTGGCGCATCCAGGGAGGAACTCGGATGACCACCTCACGCAGATCGCTGCTCAAGCAGTCGGCCGCGGCGGCCGCCGCGCTCGGCGTCGGCACGCGGCTCGCGCGCGCCGCCGACGAGACCGTGCGGATCGGGGTCATCTACGATCTCTCCGGCCCGTTCGCGGCGGGCGGCTCGGTCGCTTCCGCCATCGGCTGCCAGATCGCGATCGACCTCGTGAACGAGAAGGGCGGCGTCGCCGGCAAGTACAAGGTCGTGCCGATCAATGCCGACAGCCAGAGCAAGGTCGACGTCGCCATCAACGAGGTCGAGCGGCTGATCAGCCAGGAGAAGGTCGAGATCGTCAACGGCGTCTATTCGAGCGCCCACGCGGTGCCGCTCGCCGCCAAGATGGAGGCGCAGAAGAAGATTCTTTGGATCACCACCGCGGTCTCGACCGCGGTGTTCAAGGGCAAGAACTTGAAATACGTGTTTCGCGCCCAGATCCATTCCGATCAGTACGGCCAGGCGTTCGCCGGCTTCATCGCCGAGAACGCCAAGGCCAAGCTCGGCGCCGACCCGAAGGACATCAAGGTCGCCATCATCAACGAGGACGGACCCTACGGCGTCGGCGTCGGCGAGGCGAGCGCGCGCTTCGGCAAGGAGAAGGGCCTGCAGGTGGTGCTGCACGAGGCCTATTCGGCGAGCGCGCCCGACCTCTCCTCGCTCGTCACCAAGCTCAAGCGCGCCAATGCCGACGTGATCTCGCATGCCGGCTACAACCCGGACATCACGCTGTTCCTGCGCCAGGCCCGCGATGCCGGCCTGCACTTCAAGATGCTGGTCGGCAACGGCGCCGGCTACAGCCAGCTCGACAAGATCCGCGCGACCTTCGGTCCCGACGTCGACAACTTCTGCAACATCGATCCGGTCCCGGCGCAGCTGCTCAAGCCCGAGACGCTCGCTCCCGGTCTCGGCGACCTCGTCAAGACGATGGTCGAGCGCTACAAGGCCAAGACCAAGGCGACCGACGTGCCGCCGCACTGCTCGATGGGGTTCAACCAGACCTGGGTGCTGCTCAACAACGTGCTGCCGGTGGCGAAGCAGAAGTACGGCGGCTTCGATCCCGAGGCGGTGCGCAAGGCCGCGCTCGACGTCGACATCCCGCCCGGCGGCACCATCCAGGGCTACGGCGTGAAGTTCTATCCGCCCGGCACCGAGATGGCGGGGCAGAACGAGCGCTCGACGCCGGTGGTCATGCAGTATGCGGGCGAGCACATCTCGGTGGTGTGGCCGACCAACATCAAGACGCAGGACCCGGTGTTACCGCTGCCGAAGACGTCGGCCTACGCAAAGGCGTGAGCCGAGTTGAAGATGCAGCCGCATCCTCATCGTCATTGCGAGCGAAGCGAAGCCAGCTCGCGCCACTTGCTCGGGCACTTGCCGATCGAGATTGACTCGGCGTGCTGCGCACGCCTCACAACGACGATGGGCTGACATGCTCGCCGTCGAGGGCCTCTCCAAGCGGTTCGGCGGCTTCCTGGCGGTCAACCAGGTGTCCTTTGCGGCGCGCCAGGGCGAGATCCTCGGCCTCATCGGCCCGAACGGCTCCGGCAAGAGCACGACCTTCAACCTGATCGCCGGCACGCTGCGGCCGAGCGCGGGCGCGATCCGCTTCGCAGGCGCCGACATCGCCGGCCATTCGGCGCACGCCATCTGCCGCTCCGGCATCGCCCGCACGTTCCAAATCCCGCGGCCGTTCCACAAGCTCTCGCTCATCGAGAACGTCGCCCTCGCCGCCTACTTCGGCGCCTCCGGCCACATCTCGCGCAGCGAGGCGCGCAATCGTGCCGAGGAGGCGCTCGAGCTCGTCGGGCTGCCGACCGATGCCGCGGCGAGCACCGAGGGCCTTGGGGCCGCGGCGCTCAAAAAACTCGAGCTCGCCCGCGCGCTCGCGACAAAACCGCGCCTGCTGCTCGCCGACGAGAGCCTCGGCGGCCTCGACGCCGCCGAGATGGAGCGCGCCGCCGATCTCTTGCAGACCATCCGCACCCGCATGGGCATCACCATCATCTGGGTCGAGCACATCATGGGCGTGCTGATGCGCATCGTCGACCGCGTGATCGTGCTCGACCACGGCGAGAAGATCTTCGAAGGCGCGCCCGCGCAAGCCGCGGTCGATCCTCGCGTAGCGCAAGTCTACCTCGGAGCGCACGCTTGAGTGCGCTCCTGTCGCTCGCGTCGGTTTCCGCGGGCTACGCCTCCTTCCGCGCCCTGTTCGATGTCTCGCTCGAGGTCTCGACCGGCGAGGCCGTCGGCGTGATCGGCCCGAACGGCGCCGGCAAGACCACCTTGATGCGGGTGATCTCCGGGCTCTTGGAGTTGCGCGGCGGGGCCATGACCTTCGAGGGCCGCACCGTCGCGGGCCTCCCGGCACACAAGATGGTCGAGCAGGGCATCGCGCACGTGCCGGAAAACCGCCGCCTCTTCCCGCGCCTCACCGTCGAGGACAACCTGCGCATCGGCGCCTTCGTCCCGGCGGCGCGCAAGCACTTTGCCGATCAGCTCGCGCACGTCTACGCGCTCTTCCCCCGCCTGAAAGACCGGCGCAACCAATTCGCCGGCACGCTTTCGGGAGGCGAGCAGCAGATGGTCGCGATCGGCCGCGCGTTGATGTCGCGGCCCAAGCTCCTATTGATGGACGAGCCTTCCGCCGGCCTTGCGCCGCTCGTCGTCGCCCAGGTGTTCGACCTCGTCCGCCGCATCCGCGCCGAGGGGCTGACCGTGCTGATCGTCGAGCAGAACGTCCAGCAGGTGCTCGAGGTGGTCGACCGCGCCTACCTGCTCGAGACCGGCAGTATCCGCCTCGCCGGCCCCGCCGCCGAGCTCAAGGGCCATGACTTCATCCGCAAATCGTATCTGGGTTTGTGATGGACATCTATCTCCTCGAAGCCGTCATCAACGGCATCCTGCTCGGCGGCGTGATCGCCCTGCTGGCGCTCGGGCTCAACCTGATCTTCGGCGTCATCGACGTGATCTGGATCGCCTACGCCGATCTCGTGATGGTCGGCATGTACGTGCTCTACTGGCTCTACGCCCAGGAGCACTGGCCGCTCGCGCTGGCCTGCCTCGCCGCCGTCGCCAGCGTCGCCGTCATGGGCGTGCTGGTGCATCTCCTCATCATAGCGCCGATCCTCGGCACCGCCCCGATCAACCAGCTGCTCGCGACCGGCGGGCTCCTGTTTTTCCTGCAGAGCTTCGCGACGCTGCTGTTCGGCACCGATTTCCGCAACATCGGCGTGCGGCTGCCGAGCTTCGAGGTCGCAGACATGTCGATCAGCTCGGCCCGGCTTCTCTCCTTCGCGATCGCCCTCGTCGGCGCGGGCGGCCTCTATATGTTCCTGCGCCGCACCTTCGTGGGCACCGCCATCCGCGCCATCGCCCAGGACCGCGCCATCGTCGGCCTCATGGGGATCGACCAGCGCAGCGTGTACCTCGTCACCTCGGCGATCGGCGGCGCCCTTGCCGGCCTCGCGGCCTGCCTCTTGTCACTGCAATATGATGTGCATCCGTTCATCGGCAACACCTTCGGCCCCCTCATGTTCATGACCTGCGTCCTCGGCGGCCTCGGCGACATGATCGGCGGGGTGGTCGCCGCCTTCGTGCTGAGTCTGATCATCGCCATCGGCGGCTACTACTGGAGCACCGAGCTCTCCTACGTGATCGCGTTCACGCTGTTCATCGTGCTGATGTTCATCCGCCCGCGCGGGATCCTGGTGCGATGATCATGCGCGTGGCCCTGCTCGTGATCGCCGCCGCGCTGCTCGCCGGCGTACCGTTCGCGGCGCCGCCCTACTTCATGCACTTGATCATCCAGATCCTGCTGTGGGGCTTCATCTACACGGCGTGGTCGCTCATGGGCCGCTTCGGCCTCGTCTCGCTCGGCCACGGCGCCTTCCTCGGCATCGGCGCCTATGTGCCGGCGCTGCTGTGGAACTTCTATGCGGTCACGCCCTGGCTCGGCATACCGCTCGCCGTCGTGGCGGCGGTCGTGCTCAGCGTCGTCATCGGCTATCCCTGCGTGCGCCTGCGCGTGGTCGGCCACTATTTCGCGCTGGTGACGCTCGCGCTCAGCCAGGTCGTGATGCTCTCGATCGTCGCGGCGCGCGACGTCACCGGCGGATCGCTCGGCCTCACCATCAGCAGCACCGGCCGCTCCTGGTACGCGTTCCAGTTTCCCGACAAGGCCCACTTCTACGCCATCGCCCTCGTGCTCTGGTTCGTCGGCCTCGTGGTCTGGCACCTGGTCGACCGCGGCATCGGCCGCGAGGCGCTCGACGCCATCTCCGAGGACGAGGACGCCGCCGCCGCGATCGGCATCGACGTGATGCAGCAAAAGCTGCGCGTCACCGTGATCAGCGCCGCGTTGACCGCGCTCGGCGGCGGCCTCTACGCTCAATATATGATGTACATCAACCCGGAGACGCTGTCCGGCATCGCTGTCTCGCTGCAGATCGTGTTCGGCGCCATCGTCGGCGGCATGTACACCCTGCTCGGGCCCACCGTCGGCTCGCTGCTGACCATCTCGCTCAACGAGGGCCTGCGCGTCGGCTTCGGCACGAGCTTCATCGGTGCCGCCAACACGATCTACGGAATCCTGCTCATTCTCTGCATCATCTTCATGCCGCGCGGCATCGTCGGCGCGCTGGGGCGGCGCCGGCGGCTCGAGCCGCGTTCCGCGGTGGCGCCGGCGGAATAGAGCGATTGTGGAAGCTACGTGTGCTTCCCGGTCACGCGTCGACGTGGCAGCTCCGCGCTCGGGCCACGGCGCTGACGTATCGCATCTGATGCATGTGTCTTTCGCTTCCGCCGGTCGTCGGCGCAATGGTAGCCTGCCCGCGCACCCTGCTTTTATTTGGGGATGGCAAAATCACTCAAAACCACTGTGGGAGGTAAGCATGAGACGATTCAAGATCGCAGCAGCCGTGCTCGGACTCCTGGTCGGAGCGCTGGGCATGGCCGGGCCGGCAACCGCGTGGAAGCGCGGCGAGGTCAACGTGCTGGCGACGCTGCCGGCGGCGACCGGCAGTGTGGAAGGGCTGACAGTCGGGCCCGACGGCAACATCTACGTCCCGACCTTCGGCTTCAACGCCAGCGGAGCACTCAGCGGCAACGCGCTGCTGTTCGTGATCTCGCCCAACGGCAAGATCATCAGGAAGGTAACCATTCAAAATTCGAGCCCCCACATGCTCGGGCTGCGGTTCAATCCGACCACCCACGCTCTGTGGGTCCTCGACTTCGGCGCCGGCAACATCCTCAGCGTCGACTCGAACACCGGGACCTCCAGCATCCTGGCGAGCCCCGGCGCCGGCACCGGCCTCAATGCGCTCACGTTCGACGAGCTCGGCAACGGCTACGTGTCGGATTCCTTCAACGGCGTCATCTACCAGGTGCCGCCGCACGGCGGCAGCTTCTCGGTCTGGAAAGCGGATCCGCTGCTCGGCCCGGGCTCGGGCCTCACCCCGCCGTTCGGCGCCAACGGCGTCGAGTTCAGCCACGACGGCAAGACGCTGTTCGTCGCCAACACGGCGTTTCACCAGATCATCCAGATCGCCGTGAATGCAGACGGCTCCGCCGGCGCGGCATCGATCTTCATCACCGGCATCAACGCCCCGGACGGGATCGCGCTCGACCACGACGGCAACATGTGGATCTGCTCCAACCAGGAGGACGAGATCATCGTCCTCGACAAGACCGGGAAGGTCATCGCCAAGCTCGGAGATTTCCGCGGCATCGATGAGAACGGCGTCGTCAACGGCTTCCTTTTCCCGGCGAGTCTCGACTTCAGCCGGGATGGCTCGACCCTCTATGTCTCCAACTTGACGCTGTTCCTGCCGTTCGCCGGCGCCCAGAAAGCGATCGATTCAGCCTATACGCTCGAGGTCGGCGCCTACACGGTGTCGTCGCTGCCGGCAAGGATTCCACCGCTCTCCAACGGACGCTAACCGCAACCACCGCCGACGAAAAGGACAAGGGCCGGCCGCGGATGGCCCCGAATATTGGACCCGAGAGGCGTGAAAGGTTTTGCCCGTTTGCAAAACATGCCTCCTCATCCCGAGGAGCTCGTCATCGCACCGCGATGACGAGCGTCTCGAAGGATGGGCCGGGCGCGCATGCGGCTCCGCTGGCGCCCGGGCCCATGGTTCGAGACGCGCGCGCGACGGCACGCTGTACGTCGGGACCGAGACGACCCTGGTCGGGGGGCGCGAGGCATTTGGCGGAATCAACCTTTTTCGCCGAGACGGCGACAATCTCATCCCGATCGAAGAAAGCATGAATACCTACATATTCTTTTCCTATCTCACCGATGACGGCACGTTGCTGCTCGGCGGCGGGTTCGCGCTTTATCGGCTCGATGGCGACCGCATCGTTCGTATCGGCGCGGACCAGCAAACCAGCCAGGTTACGTTCTTCCACAAGACGCGTGACGGATCCCTGCTCATCGGCGCGCAAGCCGGCGTCTTCCGCCGCGACGGCGACAGGCTTTTCCGCATCACCGACGCGAGCGAGACGGGCAAGATCTTCGGCTTCTTTGCGACGCGCGACGACACGCTTCTGCTCACCACCGAGCGTGGTCTGTTTCGCCTGCGGGGCAGCAAGCTCGACAAGATTGGCGACGGACCTGACCGCATGCGGGTGACGGCAGAGAGTGCCGTCCTGATCGGCGGCCGCCATGGCCTGCTTCGCCTCGATGGCGATCGACTTGTCGCGATCGGCACGGAGCAAGACACCGGCGCGATTGGATGGATGCAGCGGACGAAAGACGGCATGCTCGTTTTTGCCCAGCATGGATTGTTTCGCCTTTCCGGCGAAAAGCTCGCGCGGATCGAAGGCGGCGAGCGCGTCGGCGACACGAAGCAGCGCCGCGCCGTGCACCGCATGGCCGACGGCGCTCTGCTGATCGGATCCGGGAAGAACCTGTTTCGCCTGGTGCCCTGCCCGTAGCGCGGTCATCACCGTGCGATCGCCATTGCGGCGCCGTCAGGTCTGGCGCATCCTGTGTGCGGATAGCTGCGAACGGAGGCGATCACCGTGAAGCTGCTCTGGTTCCACCTGATGCCCTATACGGAGCTGCCGGCCGATTTCCGCGACAAGCATTCCTCCGTCTGGGTCGACATCCATTCGTCGCTGTTCGACCCCAGGCGCGCCCACCTGATGTACAACGATTTTATGGACGAGCTCGAATACGCGGCCGAATGCGGCTTCGACGCCGTATGCGTCAACGAGCACCACTCGAACGGCTACGGGCTGATGCCGTCGCCGAACCTCATCGCGACGGCACTCGCGCGGCGCACCACCGACGCGGCGATCTGCGTGCTCGGCAACTCCCTCGCGCTCTACAACCCGCCGACCCGCGTCGCCGAAGAGTTCGCGATGATCGACTGCATCTCGGGCGGCCGCCTGATCGCCGGCTTCCCGGTCGGCACGCCGATGGACACCTGCTTCGCCTACGGCCAGAATCCGAGCATGCTGCGCGAGCGTTATCTCGAGGCGCACGATCTCGTCCTGCGCGCCTGGACCGAGCGCGACACGTTCGCGTTCAACGGACGGTTCAACCAACAGCGCTACGTCAACATCTGGCCTCGGCCGATCCAGATGCCGCATCCGCCGATCTGGATTCCGGGCGGCGGCTCGGTCGAGACTTGGCAATGGTGCGCCGCCCAGGACTACGTCTACTGCTATCTCTCCTACTACGGCTACAAGGCCGGCCGCGCCACCATGGAAGGTTTCTGGAACGAGATGGCGCGGCTCGGCAAGGATCGCAATCCATATCGCGCCGGTTTCCTCCAGTTCGTCGGGGTCGCCGAGAGCCGCGAACAGGCGATGGAGCTTTACGCCGAGGCGGCCGAATATTTCTACGGCCGCTGCCTGCACGTCGGGGGGCACTTCTCCCAGCCGCCCGGCTATACGAGCGAGGCGACGCAGCGCGCCGGCATCGAGAGCCAGGTGGCGCGCGCCGCCGGCACGGCGCCGCCACGCTACGAAGACAAGTTCAAGCTGCTCGCCCGCGAGATGAACGACATCGTCGAGCGCGGCTACGTGATCATCGGCTCGCCCGACGAGATCGCCGAGCAGCTGCGCGAGGTCGCCGTCAACCTCAATGTCGGCCACCTGATGCTGCTCATGCAGTTCGGCAACATGAGCAAGGAGCTTACCCGCTACAACACAAAACTCTTCGCCGAGCGCGTGCTGCCGCAGATGCGCGACCTCTTCGCCGACTGGGAGGACCGCTGGTGGCCGCAGCCGATGCCCGCAGCCGCGCGCGCCTCGGTGGCGCCATATCGTCCAACTGTCGCCGCTGCCGAATAGTGCCAAACACTCCGCGAGCGGAAAACACTCCGCCTCATGATGAGGAGCGCGCTCGCCCTTGCGACCGCGCGTCTCGAGCCATGGGCCAGGAATGCACGTGGCGCCACAGGCCATCCTTCGCCCATCCTTCGACACGCCGTTCTTCGCTACGCGAAGAACGGCTCAGGATGAGGCGTCGGGCGCGATATATCTATTTCGTGATGCGCAACGACCGCACCACGCGATCGACCTCGTCGCGTATCGCCGGGCTGTCGGTTTGGGCGATCACCATGACCCCGTAGATCAGATTGCCGTGGATCGTCTCCAGATACTCGCCATAGCGCTTGTCGTCGAAGCCCATCGTGAACAGCAGCGCCGGCAGCGGGCCCTCGGGCCCGGGCCAGGTGATGCGGTCGGAACGAAGAAGGTTTGCCTTCAGCCCGGTGATGACGTCGTGCTGATCGCCCTTCAGGGTGGCATCGGCATCGATGATCAAATCGCGGTTTTTCGGCGTGCCGCGTCCCACGTAGAAAAAATAGCCGCCCGTCGAGACATGCCAATTGTGGGCGATGACGTCGCCCGAGGGCTGGTCGGGGCGGAAGGTCGGGTTGGGCGGAAACTGCACCGAGAAGCCCTCGCCGGCAGGGGCAAACTCGGAATATTGCGCTGCCGCGGGCCGTGCGCCCGAGAGCAGGGCCGTCAACACGGCCATCGCCGCGATGAAGAGCCGGATGCGCAAGCTCGCCATCACCCAAGCAGCCAAGTTTGCCTCCAATTTCCTGCGTGCGCTCGACCCAAGGCTTTTGCCGTGGGCAAGGCCGCAGCGCGCGGCTCGCGCTCACGCCGACGGCGACGATATCATCCTTTCCCGCTTCATCGATAGCGGGCCAGCACGCGGCAAGGCATCCTCGCCGACGTGCAGCACGGTCGAGCGCGCCACGCCGGACGGCCTCCCCACAAAATCCCATCGATCTGCTATGAACGATGGTCGAGACGACCCGCCGAAGCCCTGACGAGGCGTCCCACCATGAGCGCGCTCCACACCTCGACCGTCGAGATCAACGGCTTCCCATGCCGCGTCTGGCGCCTCGGGAGCGGACCGAAGCTCGGCTTCCTCGCCGGCTTCGGCGGCTTGCCGCGCGCGATCCCGTTTCTCGATCGGCTGGCCACGCGGCGCACCGTGATCGTGCCCTCGCTCCCAGGTTTTCCGGGCGCGCTCGGGCACAATGTGCTCGACAATCATCTCGACTGGGTGCTGGCGGTGCGTCAGTTGCTGGTCGCGGCGGAGCTCGACGGCGCCGATCTCGCCGGCAGCTCGGTGGGCGCGTCGTTCGCGGCCGAGATGGCGGCGATCTGGCCCCACGCCGTGCGCCGCCTTGCGCTGATCGCGCCGTTCGGGCTCTTCGACGAAGAGGATCCGCCGACCGATCCCTGGGCGCAGCGCGGCGACGCCGTGCCGGCGCTGATGTGCGCCGAGCCTGGCAACTGGGAGCGCCTGAAGGCGCCGCCGGCCGGCGCCAACTCGCCCGATTGGCCGATCGAGCAGGTGCGGGCCAACGAGGCGGCGGCGCGCGCCTTCTGGCCGCTCGGCAACACGCGGCTGGAAAAGCGCCTGCCCTCGATCACGGCGCCGACGCTCCTCATCTGGGGCGAGCAGGATCGCATCATGCCGCGCACCTATGCGGCGCGGATCGCGGACGCCATCGCGGGCGACACCAAGACGACCATCATCCCGGTCGCCGGCCACCTCGCCGAGCTCGACCAGCCCGATGCGGTCGCGGCCGCCATCCTCGAATTGATGGAATAGCGCATGATCCCGGAGAGTGGACATTCGATTTCGGGAAAAGATGACCCGCTATCGCGATCGAGCAGGACGCTCGACCCCGACGCGCTGGCGCTCCTCGATATGTTCCACTCGTCCGGCCGGCCGCCGTTCGAGAAGCTCACGCCCGCCGACGCCCGCGCGCAATTTCGCGCCGGGCGCGCCGCCGTCACGCCGCCGCCGCAGGACGTGGCCGAGGTGCGCGCTCTCGCCTGCCCGGGACCGCTCGGTGAGGTTGCGCTGCGCGCCTATCGCCCGCTCGGCACCCAAGCGAGCGAGACGCTCCCGGCGCTCGTCCATTTCCACGGCGGCGGCTGGGTGCTCGGCGACCTCGACTCCCACGACGTCATCTGCCGCCACTACGCCAACGCGGCGCGCTGCCGCGTCGTCTCGGTCGATTACCGCATGGCGCCCGAGCACAAGTTTCCGGCCGCGGTCGACGACAGCGCGGCGGCGACGCGCTGGATCCTCGGCGCGGCCCCCGCGCTCGGCATCGATCCGGCACGCGTCGCGGTCGGCGGCGATTCCGCCGGCGGCAATCTCGCCGCCGTGCTCGCGCTGATGGCGCGCGACGGCGAGCTGCCGCGGCTCGCTTACCAATTGCTCATCTATCCGGCGACCGACATGACGATGACGCTGCCGTCATCGCGGCATACCGATGTGGGGCTGATCACCTCGAAGACGATGAAATGGTTCATCGGCCACTACCTACGCGACGCGCGCGACGAGGTCGATTGGCGCGCCTCGCCGCTGCACGCGACCGACCTCGCCGGCACCGCGCCCGCGCTCGTTCTCACCTGCACGTACGACCCGCTCCTCGACGAGGGCGTCGCCTATGCGCGCCGGCTCGAGCGGTGCGGCGTGCGGGTGACGCACCTGCACTTCTCCGATCAGATGCACGGCTTTGTCGGCCACGGCCGGATCGTGCGGGCCGGCAACACCGCCCTCGACATGGCGGCGGCGGCGCTGAAGCGGGCGCTGTGGGAGACGTGAGGCACACCGCATCAGACGTACGAGTCCACGCCTGGCGGGATAAGGTATAGTCGCTTTCTTTTCAGTGAGGTTCGTCATGCGTCTCAAGGACAAGGTCGCCATCGTGGTCGGCGCCGGGCAGTCGCCCGGCGAAGGCATGGGCAACGGCCGCGCCACCGTGCTGCGCTTCGCGCAGGAGGGCGCCAAGGTGATGGCGGTCGACAACCGCATCGCCTCCGCCGAGGAGACCGTCGCGATGGCGCGCCGGTCGGGCGGCGGGGCCGAGTGTGGGAGGGAGTGCCTCGCGTTCGAGGCGGACGTCACCCGGGAGGCGTCGCTCGCCGCCATGGTCGAGGCCGCCAAGGCGCGCTGGGGCCGCATCGACGTGCTGCATTATAATGTCGGCATGAGCATTGCGGGCGGCGATGCGCCGCTCGACCAGATCACCGAAGAGGCGTTCGACCGCATCTCCACCGTCAACCTGCGCGGCGCCATCATGGCGTGCAAGCACGTGCTGCCGGTGATGCGCGCGCAACGCGCGGGCAACATCATCATGATCTCGTCGGTCGCGGCCTGGGAGATGTATCCGAACGTCGCCTACAAGGCGACCAAGGCCGCGATGGTCGCGTTCACACAGCAAGTGGCGATCCAGAACGCCGAGTTCGGCGTGCGCGCCAACGTGATCCTGCCCGGCCTGATGGACACGCCGATGGCGGTCGACACCCGCGCGCGGGCGACCGGCAAGAGCCGCGCCGAGGTCGCCGCCGGCCGCGACGCGCGCGTGCCCCTGCGCCACAAGATGGGTACCGCCTGGGACGTCGCCAACGCCGCGCTCTTTCTCGCCTCCGACGAGGCGAATTTCATCACCGGCGTTTCGCTCCCGGTCGACGGCGGCGCGCTCGTGCACGTGAATTGAGCGCGCGTCCACGCCTTGACGAGAGTGGGGCAAGGCGATCTATTTTCGCGAAAGCGCCGTAGCAACCGCGCGCGAGGCGATTTTGCCCAGCCGGACTTCCGGACGCGGTTGCACACCTACGGCACCACCGGCGCCTCGCTACGGAGAGCCGCACCATGACCAGCACGCTCGCCATCTCGCATTCGCCCATCGTTCCGCCGATGCCGATGAAGCCCATCGAAAGCGCTGCGGCATGGCGCGGGCCTGAGCTGCGCCCCGCCGATTTCACCCATCGATTGACCGGCGCCGAGGTTGCCGAGATCGATGCCGCGGTCAGCGCGATCATCGCCGGCCACATCGAGCACAGCGCCATCGACCGTCACAATTTCGCCCTGCCGCAGCTCGGCCCGCTGCTCACCCGCATACGCGACGACGATCTCCTCGCCGGGCGCGGCTTCGTCGTGCTGCGCGGCGTTCCGGTCGAGCGCTACACCATCGAAGAGTCGGCCGCGGCTTTTCTCGGCATCGGCGCTTATTTCGGCAAGCCGGTGTCGCAGAACGGCAAGGGCCATATCCTCGGACACGTGAAAGACCTCGGACGCAACATCAACGATCCGACCGCACGCATCTACCAGACGACGCACAAGCAGACCTTCCATACCGACTCGGTCGATATCGTCGGGTTGTTGTGCCTCAAGACCGCCAAGGCCGGGGGCCTGAGCCGCATCGTCAGCTCGATGCGGATCTACAACGAGATGTACCGCCAGCGGCCGGACCTTGCCGCGGTCCTGTTCGGGCCGTTCTGCTTCGACCGCCGCGGCGAGGTGCCGGCCGGCAAGAAGGGCTGGTATGAGACGCCGATCTTCCACTGGCACGCCGACCGCCTCTCGGTGTTCTACGGCAACCGCTACTACATACAGTCGGCGCAGCGCTTCCCCGAGGCCCCGCGGCTGACGCCTGAGCAGACCCAGGCGCTCGATCGCTTCGATGCGCTCGCCAACGATCCGGCGAACTACCTCGACATCGAGTTCAAGCCGGGCGACGTCCAGCTCATCCACAATCACGTGATCCTGCACGACCGCACCGATTATGAGGATTGGCCGGAGCCGGAGCGCAAGCGCCACCTGCTGCGCCTGTGGCTGTGCCCGCCCAACGGCCGTCCCCTGCCCGCGGTCTTCGCCGACCGCTACGGCGCGACCGAGGTCGGCAACCGCGGCGGCATCAGGCTGCCCGGCGTCAAGCTGGTGACGCCGATGGAGGCGTGCTGACCGACGCCGATCACGATCAAGGGAGGCGAGCTTGCGTGGTTCGCCGGCCAGCGCCGCTCTAAGCCGCGAGCCAATGAAGGCGAGGCGAGGTGCCAAACTCGTGGCGCCGTCATCTTGCCGGCGCACCGGCGTCGGCGCACCGATAGCGTCCGATGAACCCGTCATCGAGCATTTTCGTCTGCCGATGATAGACCTTGTCGATTGCGGACTTTGGCTTTTCGCCCCATTCCACACGTTCATTGGACACGGATACGTACTCGTCGACGACAAAGCCGTCATTGTGGTTCCAATACTTCAGCGTCTTGTTGCTGTCCTTGAACGTGCTGAACTGCTGCATCTGCACCGTCCGCTTGGCGAGATCGATGACGAGATCGATGCGGTCGACATTCGACTCTCCGCTGGCCTTGTTGCATCGAAGCTTCAGTACCTCGGCATGAGATGCGCCTGGACCCAGAATCAACAGCAGGAAAACCAAGATCAGTCGTCTCGACATTTGTCCCTCGTCCCGTTGGCTGTCCCGCCGAGCGGCTACTTCCCTTTATCGCCGCGACAGCTCTGCCAGCTGCCGCCTGCAGCGATACAGTCGGCGAATTTCTTTTCCTCCGGCGTCGAGCCGAGCCCGCTGAGCCCGGGCGGCGGCGTCCCGAGATTTCCGGCAAAGATGTCGCCCGCGGCCTGGTAATACCCGTCGAGCCCGGCGAGCAGCCCGTCGAGCCGGCGGCTGCCGCTGAAGAAGGAGTTGTGCGCGAACGACGCGAACTCCTGGCGCGCCGCCGCGATGACCGCGTTGCACATCGGCGCAATCGCCACCGCGCCGCCCTTCATCATGGCGAGCACCGCGCGGTAGGCGACCGCAAGGCAGGTCGCGCGGTCCTGCGGCGCGAGCCGCGCGCCCACCTGCGGCGTGACCGCGCTCGCGATCAGGCCGGCGACGTCCTGCATGGTCGCCTCGATCTGATCCGCGCTCTCGTCCCCGGATGCGGCCGTCGGCGACGCTTCCGGCTTGTCGCCATGCGACGCGAGCGGCGCCAGCGGCTGGCACGACCAGGCGCCGAACGCGGCGGGCGTCGGCTGCACGCCCTCCCCGGCGGGACATGGGTTCGGCAGCTTCTCCCAGGCGTGCTGCGGCAGCGGGGTGAGCTCCTGCACCCAGGCCGGCAGGTTGTCGACGGCCCTGTTCATATCCGCGCGCATGGCCACGCGGACGCCGCTGCGCAACGGCACGCTCGGACCGTAGAGATAGACCGAATCGGCGCAGCGGAGCTGGGTCGCGTGATCGGTGATCCCGGCGCAGCTCGCGCGGACGTTCGGCGCGTTGGCGAGCAGGTAGGCGAGCTTGGCGTCGGCGAGACAGCTGCGCTGCTGCTCCGCCGTCTTGCCGTCATCGGCCGGGCACACGGCCCGCGCCTGCGTGTTGAGCGCGTCGAAGGTGATGTTGGGCGTGGTCTTGGGCGCGCAGCTCATCGCGTTGAGGCTCGCGCCTTCCGGGCAGGTGACGTCCGGCGCCTGGTTGCTCGCCGTGGCAGTGCCGGGATTCGGGCATATGTCGACCCAATAGGCGCCGCGGCCCATGTGCGTGTCCGCGAGATCCTGCGTATCATACCCGTTCTGCCGCACGATGCTGCACACGGCAGCGAGGTTCACCGTGCACGCGGATCCCCAGGCGGCGCCGGTGCGCTCGACCGAGTTGGCATTGGCGCAGTCGGCCGCATCGGAGGAGCCCATCCAATGCTGGCCCGGTGCGGCAGGCGCGGCGCTCGGCTGATCGCTCGGCAGCGCCGCTTGCTGGCCCGGGGCGACGGCCCGCCTGGGGCCGGGCGAAGCGAGCGGTGGCTGCGCGTCCGCAGGCGGCGACGGCGGCGGGTTGGCCGCCGAGGCAACGAGCGACATACCCTCCTGCAGGACTTTATTGGCAAGCTCGATATCGCCGGCCTGTCGATAGGCATCGGCAGCCTGGCGATACTTTTCGGCGGCAGCCTGCGGGTTCTGCGTCCGCGCAGCCCGCGCCGACGCGAGCAGCGAGTTGCCGGTGTTGCAGCTCGTCGTCGCCGGCGAATCGCCGCCCAGCCCCGTGATGGTGCTGCACGACACAGCCTGGCGCGTTGCCGCAGACGTCGCGGGCGGAGGTGCCGCGGCGGGCCGGGATGGCTGGGTCGTCGTGACTTGCTTTTTCTGCCGCGTCTGCGCGACGCGACTGTTGCCGCATCTCGGGACCGCGGGATATTTGATCGTGACGGTGCAGGTGTAGGGAACCGTCTGACGCTGGCTGCGACGCAGAATAGCGTGCACGGCGGCGAGCGCAGCTTTCCACTCAGGTATCGCGGAACAGTCGCCCGCTTTGATGCGAGCAGCGGCAGCTCCAAGCCGAGCATCTGCTGCCCGATATCGGGCCATTCCGTCCGGGGTGCATTGCGCGGTCGCGATGCCGCTCGAGACGAGGAAAGCCGCAATCAAGATCAGCCACCAAGCCCATGCGCCATGAAGGAGGCGCGTAGACAGCTCCGCCGTGTTCCGGCCGGACGAAATCCGCGTCGCGACCTCGAGAGCTCGCCCTCGACAACCGGCAGCTGGCACCACGGCTTTCTGCGCGAATGCGGCGCGCCCGTCTGTTGTCATAGTCATCTCCCCAGGAAATTCACGCCGCCTGGCGGCTGATTCCGCCGATGAGAAACCTATGGTCCGTCGCCGCGGGCAGAAATCCCCAAATGGGTAGCCTGCACACGATCGAACGAATCGTCGCCACGCTCCGGTCCTTGAGCGCGCGCCGTCTCAGGTGGGTCTTCCGGACGGGGCCGCAGCCTGATAGTTCCGAAAAAAGTCCCGTTCAAAGATGCGCCAGCGGCGGACCGCGCTGGCGCCGGAGGGCGACGATGCGCAGCCTGCGGAACCCGGTACTCCGGCGCGATTTTCTTGCCGCAGTCGCCGGCGCCGCGATCTGGCCCCACGTGGCACGGGCCCAGCAACCGCGTATCCCGATGATCGGCTACCTCGATGCCGGATCGCTGGCCGAGAGCCGCCAGGAGAACGCCGTCGCCTTCAACCAAGGCCTCGCCGAGACCGGCTACGTGCCGGGACGCAACGTCGCGTTCGAGTATCGCGAGGCCAAGGGCAACCTCGAGCTCCTGCCGGAACTCGCACGCGACCTCGTGCGCCGCGAGGTCGATGTCATCATGGCGCCGGGCAGCGGGGTGGCGGCCCTCGCCGCCAAGGCGGTGACCACGACGATCCCGATCGTGTTCAGCAATGCCGGAGATCCGGTGCGATCAGGTCTCGTCGCCAGCCTCAGTCATCCGGGCGGCAACATCACGGGCGTTGCCGACTTCGGCATCGCCCTGTCGGCCAAGCGCCTGGAGCTCACCAAGCTGCTGATCCCGTCCGCCTCCAGGGTCGGCATCCTTGCGCCGCTGATCCAGCCACAAGCCGCCGCGCACGATATCGCAACCGCACAGGAGGGCGCACGATCACTCGGGATCGACCTGATCTTGCTGCGCGTGAGCAGCCCCGACGAAATCGACACCGCCTTCGCGACGCTCGCCCGCCAGCGCGTGGACGCACTCTGCCTGGTGACGAACCTGTTGTTCTTCAGCAACCGGCAGCGCGTCATCGGGCTTGCGGCGCAGCATCGTCTGCCCACCGTCTATCCTTTCATCCAATACGCCGAAAGCGGCGGCCTCATGAGCTACGGATCGAGCCTGACGGCGCGCGCGCATCAAGCCGGTGTCTATGTCGGACTCATTCTCAACGGGCAGAAGCCCGGCGATCTCCCCATCCGCCGGCTCACGACATTCGAGCTCGCCATCAACATGACGACCGCGAAGGCACTCGGCCTCGCGGTCCCGGCGAGCTTCCTCGCGCTCGCCGACAGGGTGATCGGATGAACGGCGGGTGCATGAGCAACCTCGTGAGCTCAGTGAACAAGCGGCCAAGGTACGGCGTCCGCGAAGGCGAATGCATGCGCCGGCGCGATTTCCTCGCCGGCCTCGCAGGTGCGGCGACATGGCCGCTGCCGGCCCATGCCGCAAAACCGCGCGATGCGGTGATCGGCTATCTTTCTCAAAGCACGCTTCTCGATGACCCGACGATGTTCTGGAAGGCTCTCGCCGACCATGGCTATGTGAGGGGGCGGAACCTCAGGGTCGAATTGCGCGACGCGCACGAGGACGTCAGCCGGCTGCCGGAATTGGCGCGGGAATTGGTTCGCCTGCCGGTGAACGTGATCGTCGTGCCCAGCAGCGGGCCAGCCTTGTTCGCGGCCAAGCACGCGACCAGCACGATACCCATCGTCTTCGTCAATTCAGGGGACCCGATCCGATTGCATTATGTGACGGCCCTGAGCCGGCCCGGTGGAAACATCACCGGCGTCAGCGATTTCGGCGTCGAGCTCTCGGCAAAGCGGCTCGAGCTGCTCAAGCTGCTGGTGCCGACCGTTTCCCGCGTCGCAATAATGATTCAACGCGACCTGCCGGGGCTGGTGCCGGAAATCGAAGCTGTCCGCAAGAGCGCCTCCCCGCTGGGGGGCGAGACACTGGTGTCGACGCTGGGGAATGAACAGGACATTGACGCCGCCTTTGCGGAATTTGGGCAACGCCGCGTGGATGGAGTTTGCGTCACGCCAAGTCCCGTGTTCTTCCGCCAGCGCGCGCAAATCGTGGCTCTTGCAGCGCGCTACCGTCTGCCGGCGGTCTATCCCTACATTCACTTTCCGCGAGCCGGCGGCCTGATGAGCTACGGCACCGACGTCGGGCAGCGGTCCTATGAGGCCGGTGTCGTTACGGCCCGAATCCTGGACGGCGCGAATCCCGGCGAGCTTCCGGTATGGCGCCTGACGAAATTCGAGCTGGTGCTCAACATGAGCACCGCTAAAGCGCTCGGTTTGGCGGTTCCGGCGGATTTTCTCGCGCTCACCGACAGGGTGATCGGATGAGTCGCGAGCCGCAACGGCTGACGCATCATCGGACGTCAAAACACTAGATCATGCGATCTTCGCTGAGTGTGGTCGCGCCCCCTTCGTAATTCGCACAGTATTTTACAACGTTTGTATTGCCTCAATTTGCACCACGGCACGATCAATGGCGGCAATAGAACAGGAAATGAAAAGAACAGGCGCCGACCGACACCACGCAGCAATAGTCACGGGCCTAATCATCCTTGCCCCTATCGACCGTCGGCTACGAGCAATTCGAGGCGGTCGCCACGCAAGTCCCCACAACTGCATGGCAATTGCGGCAATGGCGGAGATCGCGTGTCAGGCACGCGGGGGCGTGCCCTACCCCGCTTTCGACGCTCGCGCGTGCGCCGGCCCAAGCCCCAGGTGATCGCGCAGCGTCGCCCCCTCATATTCGTTCCGATAGATCCCCCGCCGCTGCAGCTCCGGGACCACCTTGTCGACGAAATCGTCGAAGGCGCCGGGGAAATACGCCGGCATGACGATGAAGCCGTCACAAAGACCACTCGTGAACCAGTCCTCGAAGATGTCGGCGATACGCGATGGCGTGCCGGCGATCACCCAATGGCCGCGTCCGGCCGCGGTGAGGTTGTAGAGGTCGCGCAGCGTCATCTTCTCGCGCCGCGCCATCTCGAGCAGCGTGCGCGAGAATGATGTGTTGGCGCTGGTGGACGGCGGCAGATCGGGGACAGGTCCGTCGAGCGGATAGCCCGAGATGTCGTGGCCGATGCGGCCGGAGACGAGGGCGAGCGCGTTGGTGGGCGTGATCCAGCTTTGCAGACGATCGAGCTGCTCCTTCGCCTGCGCCTCGGTATCGCCGATGATCGGCATCACGCCCGGCATGATGGTGACCGCGTCGGGTGTGCGCCCATGCTTGACGACGCGGGCCTTGAGCCCGTCATAGGCCGCCTTGGCGGCAGCCTGGTCGCCGCTGACCACCGAGAACACGATGTCGGCCGTGCGGGCCGAGAGGTCCTGCCCAGCCGCCGAGCCGCCGGCCTGGATGATCAGCGGATCGCCCTGCGGGCAGCGCTCGATGTTGAGCGGCCCCTTCACGGAGAAGAAGCGGCCCTTGTGATCGAGCGGACGGATCTTGCTCGTATCGAGAAAAACGCCGCTCGCCTTGTCGGCGACGTGGGCGCCCAGATCCCAGGTGCCCCACAGGCCCTTCACCACGTCGACGAACTCGTTGGCGATCTCGTAGCGCAGGTCATGCGCGTTGTGCAGCTGCTGGCCGAAATTCTGCGCCGCTTTGTCGAGCGCCGTGGTGACGACGTTCCACGCCACCCGTCCGCCGCTGATGTGCTGCAGCGTCGCGAAAGTTCTTGCGACGTTGAACGGCTCGCTGAAGCTCGTCGACACGGTCGCGCCGAGCCCGACATGTTTCGTCACCGTGCTGAGCGCGCTGATCAGGGTGGTCGGCTCGAACCGGGTGACGAACGAGGGGTGGTCGCCCGGGTCCATCAGGAGCGAATCGGAGATGAAGAACAGGTCGAGCTTGCCGCGTTCGGCGATCTGCGCGCCGGCCGACACATAGGGCCAGCTCGAGTTCTTGTCCCACGCGCCCTCGTAGCGCCAGCCGGCCGAATGGTTACCGGCGCCGATCCAGAAGACGCCGAGGTGCATCTGACGCTTTGCCGGGGCCAGCATGGTGGGCTCCTCGCCGCTGTCCGCCGCCCAGGGCATACGAGCCCTGCGTTGGCGGCGCTTTGCACCTTTGTAACATTCCCGCCGGGAGGCTAAAATGCGTTTGTCGCGCCGCGCCGGCGGCCCAGCAATGCAAAAGATCGCAAGAGAGATCACAAGAGGACTTCCATGCCCGCCGAAACCCGCCCTGTCGTCAAGATCGCACCCAACAACCAGGTGTTCGACCTGCCGGTCATCGTCGGCATCGAGGAAGGGCTGTTCGCCGCGGCCGGCCTCGATGTGAGCTTCTCGGCGACCCATGCGGACCGCGAGAAGAAGGACACGGTCGCGACCCCGTTCATGGGGCGGCTCAAGGAGAACCTGTTCGATTGCGGCTCCGCCGACAGCTACAATGTCTGCGAATGGGCGAGCATCGACCGCCTCGAGCGCGGCAAGCGCGGCGGCAATATCGCGGCGCTGCGCGCGGCGGTCGCGGCGCAGGCGATCCTCACCTTCGACGACAACCTGCAGACGCCGCGCGACATGGCTGACGTGCCGGTCATGGTGCAGGAGCTGACCGGCTCGCACTACACCGCCATCCAGATGCTCGAGAGCGCGGTCGGGTCCGAGCATGTCAACATCCAGAAGGGCGGTCTGCCGCAGATGCGCTACGCCGCGCTCAAGAGCGGCGCCGCCCGCGCGATCGCCGTGATGGAGCCGTTCATCAGCCTCGGGCTGAAGGAAGGCGCGCACATCGTCGCGGCCTCGTTCTACCGTGGCGGCGAGGTAATCTCGCCGGATCTCACCCCCGAGCAACGCAAGGCGTTCTATGACGCGGAAAACCGCGCGGTCGACCTGATCAACGCCGACTTCTACAAATACGCCCACCACGTGACCGCGCACGCCAAGGGCGCCCTCGCGCCGCACGAGCTCTTGCGCGCCTTCGTGCACTACAAGCATGTCGACTACTACGACGAGACCCTGTTCAACCGCGCCTACGACTGGATGAAAGCGCGCGGCATGAGCGAAGGCCAGAGCCAGCACGCCGCGCTGGTGGTGGGATAGGAAGGCACGTCGCCTGCGCTCCCCCCGCAAGCGAAGAGGTGGCGGGAGGGGGCGGGGGGCAGCGCTTGAGCGGCCGATGATGACAACCCGCCCGCTCGTCATCGCTTCGCGACGACGTGCGACCCTCCCCTGCAGGGCCCCTGCAGGGAAGGGTGAACATCACCAACCTGCCGTTGATCACATGGACGCTCTCACCAAACCCAAACGCAAGTCGCTGCCCGCAGCGAGCGCCCGCCCCTACCCGGACCTGCACGATCACATCCGGGCGCTCGACGAGGCCGGCCTCCTGATCCGCGTCGATCGCAAGATCGACAAGGACACCGAGATGCACCCGCTGGTGCGTTGGCAGTTCCGCGGCGGCATCGCCGAAAGGGACCGCAAGGCGTTCCTGTTCACCAACGTCACGGACGCGAAGGGCAGGAAGTACGACATCCCGGTGCTGGTCGGCGGGCTCGCGGCAAACCGCGAGATCTACCGCATCGGGCTCGGCTGCGCGTTCGACGAGATGGACGCGCGCTGGGTGCGCGCCATCAACAATCCGCTCGCTCCCCGCATCGTCGACGACGCGCCCTGCCACGAGATCGTCATCACCGGCAAGGCGCTCGACAAGCCGGACCACGGCCTCGACGCCATCCCGCTGCCGATCTCCACCCCGGGCTGGGACATCGCGCCCTACACGACGCTCTCGCAATACATCACCAAGGATCCAGACACCGGCACCCAGAATGTCGGGAACTATCGCGGCCAGGTGAAGACGCGCCGCCGGCTCGGCATGAACCCGTCGCTGGAGCTGCGCCCCGGCATCTACAATCACTGGGAGAAGCTGCGCGCCCGCGGCTTCAAGAAGTTGCCCTGCGCCGTGGTGCTGGGCGCCCCACCCTGCGTCACCTTCGCGTCGGTGCAGAAGATCCCCGAGCGGCTCGACGAGTTGCACGTCGCCGGCGCCCTCGTGGGCGCGCCGCTCGACGTCGTCAAGGCGAAGACCGTCGACCTCCTGGTGCCGGCCGAGGCCGAGATCGTCATCGAGGGCTTCATCGACACCGAATATCTCGAGCCGGAGGCGCCGTTCGGCGAGTCGCACGGCCACGTCAACTTGCAGGAATTCAACGCCTTCATGGACGTGACCGCGATCACGCGCCGGCGCGACGCGGTGCTGACCTCGATCATCTCGCAGGTGACACCGTCGGAATCGAGCCTGATCAAGCGCATCGGCATGGAGCCGCTGTTCCTGAACTATCTCACCACCACGCTCGGCATCAAAGGCATCAAGCGCGTCGCCATGCACGAGCCGCTCACCAACATCCGCAAGGTGATCGCGCTGATCTGCGAGCGCGACATGCCGACGACGGAGATCTGGCGCGCGCTTTACGGCGCCGCCGTGCTACACCGCGCCGCCGGCAAGTACGTGATCGCCCTCAACGACGACATCGACCCGGAGAACGCCGACGCCATCCTGTGGGCGATGTCCTATCGCGCCAATCCGAGCCTCGACCTGCATATCCTTCCGCATCGCGACCAGGGCCACGGGCCGCGCAGCAAGCGCAATGGCGGCCAGGACGCCTCGGTGCTGATCGACGCGACGCTGAAGGAGGACTTTCCGCCCATCTCGCTGCCCAAACGCGAGTTCATGGAGCGCGCCAAGGCGATCTGGGAGGAGCTCGGCCTGCCCAGGCTCGAGCCGGAGGCGCCCTGGTTCGGCTACTCTCTCGGCGAGTGGCCGGACGAGATGGAGGCAGCCGCACAGCGCGCCGTGCGCGGCGATTATTTCGAAACGGGCGCGATGCTGGAAAAGCGCCGGCGCAAGGACGTGCGCATGAACACCGAGGTGCGCAGCGTCGAGGAGAAGAAGACGAAGGCGAGGCGCAACCGCTAACCATAGACCGTCGTCATGGCCGGCCTTGTCATGGCCGGCCTTATCCTGGCCATCCACGTCTTGCGTCCAATTGATCCCCGCAAGAAAGATCTGGATGCCCGCATTCGCGGGCAGACGATGAGGGCAGACGATGAGAGCCAGATCAACTTTGCGGCATGTAGCTCCAGTCGCCGAGCAGGACCGGCGTGAACTGCGCGGCGGATCGGATGAGAAAGACGTTCCGGCCGGTGAAGCGCAGCTGATCCGTCAGGTTGGAAAAGCAGCTGTCGATCATGATGCGTGACGAGGCGCGCTCGATCACCAGGGTCCAATCGAAGAAATTGTCGGTCAGCGCGCTGATCTCGATCACCTGTCGCCCGCCGGCCATCGCCTGCACATCGACGTTGGCGCGAAAATTGCTGCCCTTGAGATGGCAGACGACGAACTCCTCGTCGCGCACGACGCGCGCGAACAGCGCCTCCTCCCGCGCGCGGTCGCGCACGATCTGCAGATTCCATTTTTCCCGGAACGGAACGCCCGCGACCGCATACTTGTATTGATCGAACTTCATGATGTCGGCGAGCTCGGGTTGGGCGACGAGCTCGCGGCGCCCGCCGATGTAGCTCGCCAGCGAGATGATGCGATCACACCCGCGCTCCTGCAGCGTCGCCAATGGAATCGGAAACATCCAGTCTCCAGTCTCGCCCCCGAGCGGAATAAACTGGACATAGGGCGCCGCCGCCTGGAACGGCGGCACGTAAGGTGCGTAGATCGGCCACGCGACCGTGTGGCCCTGATCGACGAGGTATTTGGCGATCGGCAGCGCGATGATGATGTCGCCGATGCCGCGCGTCTGGATCAGTCCGATCTTCATATCCAGCGACCCGATTTCCCTTCGCCGCGAAACGCTATAGATCGTAGGATCGGTTGGCCGAGCTCGAAACCCGTCGCCTATGAGCGAGCGGCCTGCCCGATGAGTTTCGCGGAGCTTGTCCTCGGGCTTGCCAAAGGCAATACCGGGGGCTCAACCCATCTACGATCCATCGCCCCCCCGGAGGACCTCCCGTGCCCGCTTCCCTGCAAGGCGAACTGCAGCCGACCATCTATCGCTTCAAGCTCGGCGAGTTCGAGGTCGCCAACATCATGGACAGCAAGGTGCTGCGCGAGGGGCTGCATCCGAGCTTCGGCGGCGAGCATCCGGTCGCCGAGATGGAGGCGCTGGCGGCGCAGAATCGCATCGACGCCAAGCGCTACGAGCACCCCTTCATCCCCACCGTGGTCAACACCGGCAAGCAGCTGATCCTCTTTGATACCGGCAACGGGGCGCTGCGGCGCGAGCATGAGCAGCTGCGCAACCGCTCGGTCGACGGCCACCTGGTCGAGCGGCTGCGCCAGGCCGGCTACAAGCCCGAGGATGTCGACGTTGTGGTGATCACGCACGGCCATCCCGACCACATCGGCGGGCTCACCGAGGGGGGCAAGCCGGTGTTTGCCAATGCGCGCTACGTGTTCGGCGCGACCGAGTTCGATTTCTGGAAGCGCGGCGAGAATGTCCGCGAGGCGCGCAAGTTCAATCGCGAGCTGTTCATGCAGATCGCCGTGCCGCTCGCCGACCGCGCGACCTTCGTCAAGCCGGGCGACGAGATCGCGCCCGGCATCCGCGCGGTCGACGCCTTCGGCCACTCCCCCGGCATGATGGCCTATCATGTCGAGAGCCAGGGCAAGCAGCTGCTGGTCTGGGCGGACACCGCCGGCCACTACATCGTATCGTTCCAGCGGCCGGATTGGCAGCTCGACGTCGACGACATCAAGGACAAGGCGATCGCGACGCGCAAGCGGATGTTCGACATGGCGGCGAGCGACAAGCTCTTCGTCGCCGGCTATCACATGCCGTTCCCGGCGCTCGGATGGGTCGACAAGACCGCGAGCGGCTACCGCTGGGTGCCGGTGGGCTATCAGCTCAATCTGTAAAGGTGACCGTCATGGCCGGCTTCTCCCGGCCGTCCACAGCTTGCCGAATTGCCGAAAGGAAGACGTGGATGCCCGGCATACGCCGGGCATGACGAGTTTTCCCGACCCGATCACTTCTGATCGCAGTTCGACTCCGACAGCTCGCAGTACTTCTCGCGATCGGGCCCGGCGGTGAGCTTGCAGTGGGCGATCGCGCGCTCCTCGGCGGTCTCCTTGTCGGCCGCGATCGCCCAACCGGCGCCGGGGGTGCCGGGCTTGGGATCGAGCGACACCGCGTAGCATTCGTTGTGATAGGTGGCGATCACGCGGCACAGATCGGCGGCCTTGGGCGCGCCCTTGTCCTTCCATTTGCGGCAGTTCTGCAGGGCGTGATCGTTCGCCTCATCGGCGCTCCCCCAGTTCCAGCTCGTGCCCATGGCGATGCCGTCCTTGGCGACGCTGTTGGTCTGGCCGACCGCCAGGGCGCCGAAGGCGTTCGCCGCGGTCGTCCCGCCCGCGAGCGCCATTGCGCAAACCGCGGCCACGGCCGCGCCGGCCCGGAACGTCCTGCTCGATGTCGACGACATGGATACCCCCCATTGCAAAATGTCGGTCCGCACCAGAAAAGCAAATCCGACGACGCCCCGCAATAGCGAACGCGCAATGTTGCGGCGCATGGGACCGGGGCGAGCCGGGGCCAGGGTCGCCCCCGTGGCTCGGTAGGGCCACGTGTCGCACGCCACGCCCCGATCGCCCACATGGCCTGCCGCACCGAATTCAAATAGCCTGAATGAATAAGGCGACAGAGGGGGGATTGCTATGATGGCGGCCAGAATCGCTTGCTACGCTGCACGCAACGCGTTGCTCGTCGGCTGCATGCTCGCGCCCGGCCTGACGGCCGCGATCGCCGAGGACGCCTATCCGACCAAGCCGGTGCACATGATCATCCCGTTCGCGGCGGGCGGGCCGACCGACATCGTCGGGCGCATCATGGCGACCAAGATGGGATTGCTGCTCGGCCAGCAGTTCGTAGTCGAGGACCGCACCGGCGCTGGCGGCAACATCGGCGCCGACGTCGTCGCCCGGGCGTCCAACGACGGCTACACGCTGCTGATGGCGACGGTGTCGACCCATGCCATCAATCCCGGCCTCTACCGGCACATGCCGTACGATCCGATCAAGGATTTCGTCGGGCTCGGACGAGTCGGCGTCACGCCGACGCTGCTCGGCGTCAACCCGAAGCTCCCGGTGACGGATCTCAAGAGCCTGATCGACCTGATCAAGGCCAATCCCGGCAAGTACACCTTCGGCTCCTCCGGCGTCGGCTCGATTCTGCATCTGTGCGGCGAGGAATTCAAATCGAAGGCCGGCGGGCTTGTTATCACTCATGTGCCCTATCGCGGCTCGGCGCCGATGGACGCCGATCTCGTCGGCGGCCAGATCGCCATGGCGTTCGACGCGACGCCGACCGCCATGCCGCTGGCGAAATCGGGCCAGATTCGCGCCATCGCGGCCGGCATGCTGGAGCGCATCAAGGCGATGCCGGATCTCCCCACCCTCGATGAGCTCGGGCTCAAAGGTTACGAGTGCTACACCTGGAACGCGATCCTCGCGCCCGCCGGCACGCCGCAGCCCATCGTCGCCAAGCTCAACAAGGCGATCAACGACGCCCTCGCCGATCCCAAGGTGGCGAGCGCGCTGGAGGTCGCCGGCATCCAGCCGACCCCCGGCAGCACGCCCAAATCCACCGCCGAGTTCCTCGTCACCGAGCTCGCCAAATGGGCGCCGATCATCAAGGCGTCCGGCGCGCACATCGATTGAGCGGGAAACCTCACCACGCGACGACCTCGTTCCCGGCACACGACAACCTTCCCACCACACGACGACCTCATCCCGAGGAGCCTTTCTTCGCGCAGCGAAGAAAGGCGCCTCGAAGGATGGGCCGAGCATGCCTGTGGCGCACTTGGCCGCCCTGCCCATGGTTCCAGACGCGCGGCCGCAAGCGCGGCGCGCTCCTCACCCAGGCTGTCGCTTTGGCCGGCGCTGAGACGCTGAGCTTGCAGCCCGCTCAATTCGCCTGCTTCTTCGCGTCACCCTCCGGCGCCGCCGCGCCGATCTGCACTGAATCCTTCGGGACGCAGAACGAGAACGCGATCCGGCTCTTCTCGACGTGATCGGAGTCGAAATTGCCGCGCACGTGGGTCGCCTGCACGCAGGCGTGCTCGGTGGGGAACTCGGGCCCCGGCACGACGGTGAGCTTCGGCTGGCCGCCGAACCCGATGGACATCGCTACGATCACCCACATGGATGGCCTCCCGCGACTGGGTTGATCCCGTTAAACGAGCAACCATGCCGCCGAGTTCCCGCGGCACGCCGTCCTGCCGGCACGGCGCCGCATCCGGTCCGCCGTCGCTCAAATGCAACAAAATAGTTGCATATTCCCCCGCGTCGCCGTATCTAACGAGCAACCAGGAGGTTGCGTATGTCCGATCGCATCGAGAAGACCATCGAGCTCAAGGCGCCGGTCGCGCGCGTATGGAAGGCGCTGACCGATCACGAGGAGTTCGGCCAGTGGTTCCGCGTGCGCCTCGACGGCCCGTTCAAGGCCGGGGAGATCACGCGCGGGCACATCACCTATCCGGGGTACGAGCACTTGCACTGGGAAGCCGTGGTGGAGAAGATCGAGCCGGAGCGGATTTTTTCCTTCAGCTGGCACCCCTACGCGATCGACCCGAAGGCGGATTACAGCAACGAGACGCCGACGCTGGTCGAGTTCACGCTCGAGCCGATCGCGACCGGCACGCGCCTGCGCATCGTCGAGTCCGGCTTCGACAGGCTGCCGCCGCACCGCCGCGATGAGGCCTTCCGGATGAACGACCATGGCTGGGGCATTCAGACGAAGAACATCGCGCAACATGTCGAACCGGCGTAACGGGGCAGCCGCGCTCAAGACGCGCGCGGCGGTGTTCGCCGCGCTCGGCGACGAGACGCGCCTCTCGGTGCTCGCGCGTCTCGCGCGGGGCGAGCCGCAGTCGATCGCCCGCCTCACGGACGGCACCCGCCTCACCCGCCAGGCGGTGACGAAGCACCTGCGCGTGCTCGAGGAGGTCGGCGTCGTGCGCTCGGTCAAGGTCGGGCGCGAAAGCCGTTTCGCGCTCGAGCCGAAGCCGCTCGACCAGCTGCGCGACTATCTCGATCTCGTCTCGCGTCAGTGGGATGCGGCGCTGGCCCGGCTCAAGACGCTGGTGGAGAGCTAACCTCAAGGGGCGTCTTCCCCTCCCCGCACTTGCGCGGGAGGAATACGCGCGAAGCGCGCAGGAGGGGGCAAGTCGGCAACGCCTGCGCACGCGGCCCCCACTCTCCCCGCAAGCGCGTCGCAAGCGCGGGGGAGAGGGCCGGCTGAGCAGCGGCGCCAGCGTGGTCCAAAATCGAGCGCCGTCCGGTGCATTCGGAAAACTCATCCGTCGCCTGAGAAAGCTTCGTTTGAACGGTGTACGCTCGCGACGCAGGATGCGTCACGCAACGGAGCCGGCGATGAACGCTTTTGACTCGGTCGAGGCAAGGTCCCGCGTCTTCATGCTCCCGTCGCGGGAGCTGGTGCTGATCCGGCCCATTCGCCCGCACGACGCCCGCACCTTGCAGGCCTATCTGCGCCGCCTCACGCCGGAGAGCCGGCGCAACCGCTTCCTCGGCGCGCTGAGCGAGCTGTCGCCGCGTGAGCTCGCGCGCTTCGCCGACATGGATCGTCCCGGCGCGGTCGCGCTTTTGGCCTTCGCGGGCCCAGACGCTGTGATGATCGGCGAGGCGATCGTCGTGGTCATGCCGGGCAGCACGCGCGGCGAGATCGCGCTGTCGGTGATGGACCCCTGGCAGCGTCGCGGGCTCGGCCTGCTCCTGCTGCAAGCGATCGAATGCCGGGCGCGCGCGTTCGGCGCGCGCCACCTCTTCGGAGAGGTCCTGCGCACCAACACAGCCATGAAAGGCCTCGCCCGCAAGGCCGGCTTCGCACTCACGAGCCCGTTCACCGATGCGCGCCTGGTCGAGATCGTGAAGGACCTGGCGCGCACGCCGCCCGGACCATTGTGCGGCGAACGGCTCGCCGAACTACCCTCGATTGCGGCCTGACGTCTTCACGCTCCCCTGCAGGGCCCTGCAGGGGAGGGTGAAGATCCGCGCGGCTGACTAAGCGGCTATCGCGACAGAAGAACCCCTTTGACGCCGGCTTGACGACATATGGTGCGAGTGTCGGCTTTGATCGCGCCGCGCGTCCGGCTCCTGTTCCACTTCGGCTGAGGAAAACCTGCCGATGGCCCCCCAACCCGTCGCCCGCAGCGAATCGATTGCGCCCTGCATTCCCGAGCTCGAGCACCTCATCGCCGACGCGATGGACGAGTGGAAGATCCCCGCCCTCGCGGTGGCGGTGGTCCAGAACGGCGACGTGGCGCTGCTCCAGGCCTATGGCCAGCGAGACGTCGAAGCCGGCCTGAAGGCGACGACCGAGACCCAGTTCCTGATCGGCTCGGTGACGAAATCGTTCACTGCCGCCGGCCTCGCGCTTCTGGTGGACGAGCGCCGCCTCGATTGGACCCGGCCGGTGCGCGACTACATCCCCGAGTTCCGCCTGCACGATCCGGTCGCGACCGACCGCGTCACGGTGCGCGACCTGCTCTCCCATCACTCCGGGCTGCCCCGCCATGACTGGGTGTGGATGCCGGCCGATCTGACGCCCGCGCAGATGCTGGCGGCCCTTCGCCATCTGGAGCCGAGCGGCGACATTCGCACCGCCTACCAGTATTGCAACCTCGGCTATCTCGTCGCCGGCATGGTCGCCGAGCGCATCAGCGGCCAGAGCTGGACCGATTTCACCCGCGCGCGCCTGACCGAGAAGCTCGGCATGAAGGTGAGCTTCGGCGTGGAAGAGCTTGCCGCCGCCGCCGATTCCTCCGTCCCCTATTGGATGGAGGGAGACACCCGCCTGCGCCTGAAACCCTGGCCGATCGTCGTGACGGCCGCGGGCGGCATCGTCACCTCGATTGCGAGCTTCGTGAGCTGGCTGCGCCTGCATATCGAGCAGGGCGCGTTCGCCGGGCAACGCCTGTTGCCGACCGCCTTGATCCGGCAGCTGCAGACCCCGCGCGTGCATGTTTCGGCACCCGAGTTCGCCGAGTACGGCGATACGCATTACGGCCTGGGCCTGCGCACGCAGCAGTATCGCGGCGCGAGGGTCGTGTGGCACGGCGGCGGCTGGGGCGGCTGGAGCACGCTGATGACGATGCTGCCCGATCGCGGCGTCGGCGTCGCGGTGTTCACCAATCGCAGCCAGAGCGTCGTCCCGGACATCATCGCCAATTACGTGTTCGACCGCGCGTGCGGCCTGGAGCCAGTTCCGTGGCTCGACCGCTTTCGCGAGCGCCGCCGCAAATTCCTCGCGCAGCTCGATGCCGACCGGCAGGCACGGAAAGCGACGCGCCAGCCGGACACTCGGCCGAGCCACCCGCTTGCGGACTATGCCGGCGATTACGACCATCCGGCGTATGGCCGGATGACGATCACCTACGCCGACGGCCAACTCGGCTGGGCTTGGCGCGGCATGTCCGCCGCCCTCGCGCATCGCCACTACGATACTTTCGAGCTGCCCGAGGTGCTTGGCGTCCTGTTTCCCGACCGGCTCGCCATCACGTTCTCGACTGATCGCGAAGGCAACATCGCAAGCCTCGCGGCGCCGTTCGAGCCGATGGTCAAGGACATCGTATTCGCCCGCATGGCCGGCGGCGATTGCACGGACCCGGCGTTTCGCGCGCGCTGCATCGGTGCGTTCATCTGCCAGGGAATTGCAGCGGCGATCATCGCGCAGGACAACGATGGCCAGCTCACGTTGACGTTCGGGAGCCAACCGATGAGCAAGCTGCTTCCCCACCAGGGCCGCACCTTCGCGATCGACGAGCTCGGCGGCTTCCGGGTGGAATTCCGTCTCGGCGCGGGCGGCGATGTCGATGAACTGATCTTGCACCAGCCGAATGGTACGTTCGTGGCCCGGCGAGCGTGAGGACTGGCTTGGCACGCTGACTGCGCTCCCTCTCCCCGCGAAGATCCGGGCAGAGGGGGCCCAACCGCCCTGCGCACCTCACAGCTAATTCGCCATCGGAATCCCGAGCTTCTTGATCATCGGACCCCAGAAGGCGACATCGTGCGCGATGCGCGCCTTGAAGCCCGCGGCGTCGAGCGTGCCGACCGTCTCGCCCTGCTTCATCGCCTCCTGCAGGCGCGGCGATTCGATCGCCGTGAGCGCGGCCGCTTCGACCTTCTTCGCCACGTCGGGCGCGAGGCCGGCGGGCGCGAGCAGGCCGTACCAATTCTCCATCACCATGTCGGGATAGCCGAGCTCGACCGCGGTCGGCACGTCCGGCAGCGAGGCGAGGCGCTCGGTGCCGAGCACCGCGAGCGCGCGCACCTTCTTCGCCGCGATCAGCGGCAGGATCACCGGCGGATCGGCCGCGAGCGTGTCGAGACGGTTCGCCAATAGATCCGGCAAGGCGACCGAGAAGCCGCGATAGGGAATGTGCGTGATGCTCACATGGCCGCCGTAGTTGATGAGCTCGAGGGCGAGATTCATCGTGCTGCCGGGCCCGGCCGAGCCGTAGCTGAGCTTCCTGGTCTTGGCGAGCGCGATCAGGCCCTTGAGGTCCTTCACCGGCGATTCCGGCGTCACCACCACGATCATCGGCACGTGCCCGATCATGGCGATGGGCGTGAATGACTTGACGGGATCGTATTTGAGATCGGTGCGCAGCGCCGCCGCGACCACGTGCGAGCCCTGGCTGCCGAACAGCAGCGTGCGGCCGTCGGCGGGCGCGCGCGAGACGAGCTCGGTCGCGATCACCCCGCCGGCGCCGGCGCGGTCGTCGACGATGATGGTCTGCCCGAGCGGCCCCTGCATCGCGTTGCCGAGGAGCCGCGCCATCGTGTCGACCGGCCCACCAGCCGCGAACGGGACGACGAAGCGGACCGTCTCCTGCGCGCGCGCGGGCGCGGCGCTGGCGAGCGCGAGCAGGATGAGGAGAAGAAGTCGGCGCATGACGAACCTCCGGCTATCGATCCTGCATGTTAGCGCAAGACGGCGCCTTTTCCGCTCCCCCGCTCCTGTCCGCCGAAGCCCGAAAGGCGAACGCGGATGCGGGGGAGGAACGCGCGCGAAGCGCGCAGGAGGGGGCAAGTCACCGGCGCATGAGCATGCGGCGACCCTCTCCAACTCTCCCCCGCAAGTGCGGGAGAGGAGCGCCTGAGCAAGCTGCCGGCACCCGGCCGCGCCCCATAGCGCCGGTCCGTTCCGCCATGTAACTTCCGCGCCGACCGAAAAGTGGAAGGAGAGAAACCCCATGAAGGCCGTGTACATCGAGAAATTCGGCGGGCCGGAAGTCCTCAAATACGGCGAGGTGCCCGATCCGGTCGCCAAGCCCGGCGAGGTGGTGGTCGACGTCCACGCCGCGAGCGTCAACGGCGCCGACTGGAAGGTGCGCGCCGGCGACTACAAGCAGTCGACCTTTCCGCTCGGCCTCGGCCGCGATTTCGCCGGCGTGGTGTCGAGCGCCGGTGCCGGCGCCGACCTCAACGTCGGCGATGCGGTGTTCGGCGTGCTCGACGTCGGCCACGAAGGCGCCTATGCGGAGAAGCTCGCGATCAAAGCCTCGATCATCGCCAAGAAGCCCGCCGCGCTGTCGGATATCGACGCCGCGGCGCTCGCGCTCACCGGCCTGACCGCGCTCGTTGCGGTCGAGGATACGTTGCATTTGAAGCGCGGCGAGACGATCCTGATCCAGGGTGGCGCCGGCGGCGTTGCGAGCTTCGCGATCCAGCTCGCCAAGCATCTCGGCGCGCGCGTCATCACCACCACGAGCACGCCCAACCTCGACTATGTGCGCAGCCTCGGCCCCGACCAGGTGATCGACTACAAGACGCAGGATTTCACCAAGCTCGTGAAGGACGTCGATGCCGTGTTCGAGACGGTCGGCGGCGACGTGGCGATGCAGTCCTTCTCGGTGCTCAAATCGGGCGGGCGCGCCGCCTTCATCGCCTCCGGCGCCAAGGCGCCGACGCCGCCGCGCAGCGACGTGAGCTCGCTGCGGCCCGCCGTCAACCGCACGCGGGCGCACATGGAGCGCGTCGCCGACCTTTATCTCAAGGGCGCCGTGCGCGCGCCCGAGATCAAGCTGTTTCGCCTGTCGCAGGCCGCCGAGGCCCAGCGGGTGAGCGAGGGGCGGCACTTCCGCGGCAAGCTGGTGTTTCAGGTGCCCTAGCCTGGATTTCTCACCCAAATTAGGCGCATCGGGGCTCCGAATCAGCGAAAGTCGTTGTGCTGCAGCGACTTTTGGCGATTCAAAGAGAGAGCCCCGATGCCGACAGAGTGTAGAACAGAATCTTTTGATTTTGGAACGGTTGAAGGCCGGGCTGTGGACGCCGCGTTTGACGCCGGCCTGGTGACATCGGATGCCGGCGCGTTGCTTCTGAAGGCGACGGATCGAGCGATTGGATTGATTGACCGATTTGCAGCATGCTTTCACGACGAGCGGCAACCGCATTTGATCGAGCACGAGGTTCGCACGCTGGTCGGGCAGCGGGTGTTTGCGATTGCGCTTGGCTACGAGGACCTCAACGACCATGACGAGCTGCGCCACGACCCGCTGATGGCAGTACTGGCCGGCAAGCTGACGACGAAGCGCGAGGAGTGCGCGCCAGTGGCGGGCAAGTCGACGCTCAACCGGCTGGAGCTGAGCACGATCGAGCCGACGCGCTATCACAAGATCAGCCATAATCCGGTGGCGATCAGGCACGTCTTTATCGACGTGTTCATCGAGAGGCATGCGCGAGCCCCACGGGAGATCATTCTCGACCTCGATGCGACCGACGATCCGCTGCACGGCATGCAGGAGGGGCGGTTCTTCAATGCCTACTACGATTGCTACTGCTACCTGCCGCTCTACGTATTCTGCGGGCGAGACCTGCTCGTCGCCAAGCTGCGAAGCGCCGACAAGGACGCGGCGGCCGGTGTGGTCGAGGAGGTGGCGCGCGTGGTGGCGCGCATCCGCGCCAGCTGGCCGAAGACGCGCATCGTGTTGCGGGCCGACTCGGGCTTTGCCCGCGACGATCTGATGACCTGGTGCGAGGCCAATGACGTCGATTTCCTGCTGGGATTGGCGAAGAACGAGCGGCTCGCTGCCGAGATCGCCCCCGAGCTCGAGCTCGCCGCCGCCAAGAGCCGCTGCACCGGACGCGCCGAGCGCCGCTTCAGGAGCTTCAAATGGACGACGCGCGAGAGCTGGAGCCGCCCGCGCCGGGTCGTCGCCAAGGCGGAGTGGACCAACGGCGAGGCGAACCCGCGCTTCGTGGTCACCTCGCTCAAGCGCGAGGGGCCAAAGTATCTCTACGAGAAGGTCTACTGCGCCCGCGGCGAGATGGAGAACCGCATCAAGGAGTGCCAGCTCGACCTTTATGCGGATCGGTTCGCGTCCACCCGACGCCACGCAGCTGCGCGCTCTTGAAAATGTTCGCGAACCCCTCGGTCAATTCGTCACAATTGTGCGAAGATAGCGTGAGAAATCCGGGCTAGCGTGGGCACCAGCGCCCGTTCGTCCGCGTGGCAAAATCGCTCACGCGCGGTTGGCTACCCGGACGGGCCGTAGAACGCGATTTTGCCCACCCTACGCCGCCTTTGTCAGCTCGGCGATCCGCTCGTCGATGGCGGCGAGATCCTCCCGCCACTCGGCCCGGCCGGGTACCCGCGTCACCAGCTCATGCACGATGCCGCGCGCGTCCCGATAGGTCGCGACCGCGCCGGCGCGGTCGCTGCTCGCCGCGAGCACGTCGGCGATCCGCGTGAGGCTGAGCGCAACGTCGCAGCGCAGGCCATCATTGTCCGGGGCGGCATCCGCGAGCGCGCGGCGGATCGCGAGCGCCTCGCGCAATGCCGCGAGCGCCCCCGCATGGTCGGCCTTCTCGGCCAGCGCATCGCCGACCGCCATCAAGCTCCACGACACGTCGAGCCGCCGCTGCGCATTGTCGGGGTCGCGCTGCGCCAGCGCGCGGCGGATGGCGAGCGCCTCGGCAAAGCTCGTGAGCGCGCCATCGAGGTCGCGGCGCGCCATCAGCGCGCCGCCCAGGCCCGCGAGGCTCCACGAGACGTCGAGCGCCCAGGCGATATTGTCCGGGTTCTGCGCCGCGAGCCGGCGACGGATCGCGAGGCCCTCGCGGTAGAGTGCGAGCGCGCCGCCGAGGTTGCCTTGCGCCTCGAGCGCGCCTGCGACCGCGCTCAGCGTCCATGACGCCTCGCCGGGCCGGCGCCGCGCCGGCGCGCCCGCCGGGGCATTGCCCTGCAGGGTCGCGATCGCGCTCCTGAGCACCAGCACCTCGGCGACGCGGGCCGCGACCCGCGCCACCTCGTCGCGCTTGGCCTTGTCGTCCGCATCGGCGTCGGCGATCGATCGGCGCACCGCGAGCTCCGCCCGCAGCGCCTCCAGCGCCGCCGCAAGCTCGCCCTGCGCGATCAGCACCTCGCCCAGGCGCTGCTGCGTCAGCACGCGCGCCGCGAGCCCGCGCGGCGTCGATTTTTCCGGCTCGGTCAGCGCATGGAGCAGATCAGCCGCCGCGCGATACTGCGCGAGGGCGCCGGTGAGATCGCCCTGTGCCCGCAGCGCGTCGCCACGCGCGTGCAGCGCAGCGTGCTGCGCGAAAACCGGGTCGGACGTCATCGCGGTGCCGGTCAGCGCGTGGGCTCGTTCTCGCGCGCCTTGGACTCGCGTGCCTTCGCCTTGGCGGCGCGATGGAGGTGGCGATAGGTGCCGTCGAACACGGTCGACGTCGACGAGGTCCAGTGCGTGTCCGATCCGAGCGTGTCGCGGCTCGCATGGATGCGGCGCGCCTGCAGCTCGCGCTCGGCCGCCTCCTCCTCGCTCATCGGGACGATCTCGAAGTCCGGCTCGGCCGGCACCACGACGATCTGCAGCATCGGCTCGCCTGGGCGGAAGATGTGCGTGCGCCCCTCCGGCGGCGACTTGAAGATGAGGAAGTTCACCATCGGCCACCAACGCCGCAGCAGCGCCGGCACCGCGATCGGCGTCGTGTCGGTGAAGTCGGTGTAGAAGCGCGGATGCGGCTCGGTGCGGATCGCCATGCCTTCCGGGACCTTGAGGTCGAGGAGCAGCTGATAAGAGTAGAACTTCTCGCCGAAGGTGCGGAACGGCGGCCAGGCGACCCCGGTGCCGGGATTAGGCCCGAAATCGCCGTCGAGGATGAGCTTGCCCTCGCGCGTCGAGACATGCAGCTCGTTGTCGTGCGGATAGAAGATCTCGATGCCGTATTGCGCGCTCTCGGAGAACGGCACGCAGTGCCACGGCTGCTCGCGATTGCCGTCGCGGCGCGGCTCGGAGGTGCCGCCCCAGCCGGGGATTTCCATCTTGGTGCGCCGCGGCGCGAGCTTCGGCTTGTACAGCCGGGTTTTGACTTGGTGGGTCATTTGTCATCCCCCCTGGTTAGGGCATTGGCGGCAGGCGGGTTTGTCCGCCTGCCGCGGTCTCGTCACCTGTCGTCGGTGAACCTCAGGTGCTGAAATGATGGTGGTGGTGGTGGTGATGATGGTGGTGATGGTGACGCGGCTTCTTCACGCGATGGTGGTGATGATGATGGGAGTGGTGGTGATGATGCCTCATGCCAGCAACCTGCGTCGGGCGCTCCTCGCTGCCGGCCGCGGCCACATCGGCTGCGCGCAACGCCGCGAGTGCATTCGGGATCGGATCGAGCAACGCGGCGTATGAGTGCGCGCTCGTCGTATCCGCTGCAGGCGTCGCGGCCGGAGCCGCCTGCGCCTGGTCAACGACAGCCAGGCCCGTGAGGGCGCCGATGACGCCGACGATCTTTTTGTCCATGAAGCTTCTCTCCGGTTTACCCCACCGTGCGCGCCAAGCCGTAAGAACAGGTCGTAAAGAAAAAGCCGCGTGGCCATCGCGGCCACGCGGCTCCACTCCTCATCACGGATTGAGGAAATGATGGTGGTGATGGTGGTGGTGGTGATGATGCCCGAAGCGGATGCCGGGCACGCGGATGATGACCCGGTGGTGGTGATGATGATGATGGTGATGCCACCACCGCGACCGCCAGCGGGAATGGTGATGGTGGTGATACCCCGCCACTTGCACGTTGCCCTGCTGGCCATCGACCGCCTGATCTTGGGCTGCCGCCATATCGGCCGCCCGCAACGCGGCGAGGGCGTTCGGAATCGGATCGAGCAACTCCGCATATGAACGGACGTTCATCGGATCGGGCGTCTGCGTGGCTGGAGTGGCCTGCGCGCCCTGATCCATCGCTGCTAGCCCCGTAATGGCGCCAATGACGCCGACGATCTTCTTGTCCATGGGTGCTTCCCTCTGGGTTGAGCCAAATGCAAGTAAGGCATGGCAGGACATTCTCTGGCACGCCTGCACAGCAAAACCAAGCTGGCCCCGGTTGGTTCCGACTACTGCGGGTTGAATAGCACCCGCACCAGCCGCCCCGCGCCGACCCTACATCCACAGACGCGCCGGTGCACAAGTGCCTGATTCCCCGCTATTCACAGCGCCGCCGCGTTGACCCGCTTTCTCGCCTGCGTTGCACTCTTGCGCCACTGAAGTCGACCAGGATGCGGCGTGGGGCGCGGTCGATGATCACACCACCGAGTACAAAAACGCGCTTGAATTCACGCTTGCGCGGCGGCGGAGAGCGCTGACGCGATGCGCCCCTTCATCGCCGTGATCCGCAGGCAATCGGACACCGACTTCTGCGCCTCGTTTCCGGATCTTCCGGGCTGCGTCGCCTGCGGTGCGACCATCGCGGAGGCGCAGCAGAATGCCCAGCGCACGCTCGCCGTGCTGTGCGCCGCCGGCATGCCGCTCCCCGAGCCGTCCTACCTGCACGATCTCGATGCGCGGCGCGCATGCACCGATGGGCTTGTCGTGCTGATCGCGCCGCCGGACTAGCGCCGGACGCGCGTGACCTGCCGCGTCATTGCACCGTGATGCCCGCCTCCTTGATCGCGGGCGCCCAGCGGGCGATCTCGGCCTTCTGCTTGGCGGCGAGCGCCGCCGGCGTCTGCTCGTTCGCCGGCCACACCTCCTGCCCCACCGCCTTGAACCGCGCCTGCACCTTCGGATCGGCCAGCGCCGCGCGCACCGCGGCGTTCAGCTTGGCGATCACCTCGTCCGGCGTGCCTTTCGGGACCCAGATGCCGTGCCAGAAGCTCGCGTCGATATCAGTGATGCCGAGCTCATCGAGGGTCGGTACCTCCGGCGCCGCCCACCAGCGCTTGGGTTGCAGCACCGCATAGGCCTTGAGCTGACCCTCGCGCACGTAGTTGAGATAGGTCGCGGCCTGGCCGAACGCGAAGTCGATGTGGTCGCCGAGCATGTCCTGCACCAGCGGCGCGCCCCCGCGATACGGCACGATCTGGAACGTGACGCCGGTGTGCTTCTCGAAGATGCGCGCCGCGACGTCGGTCGGGCCGCCGACCCCGACCGTGCCCATGGTCGCCTTGCCGTTCTGGCTCTTGAGCCAGGCCATCAGCGCTGCGAGGTCGTTCGCCGGCAATGACTTCCGGGCGATGATCCAGATCGGCGTGTCGGCGACGAGGGCGACGGGCGCGAAGTCGTTCACGACGTCGTAGTTGAGCTTCATGATGGCGGGATTGAACACGTGCGTCTGCACGTGGCCGATCGCGACCGTGTAGCCGTCCGCGGCCGCGTGCGCGACGCGGCCGACGCCGATGCTGCCGCCGGCGCCGGTGATGTTCTCGATCACCACCGGCTGGCCGAGGCTCGCCTGCATGCGCTCGGCGAGAATGCGCGCAATCGTGTCGGTCGGCCCGCCCGCCGGATACGGCACGATCATGGTGACGGGCCGCGCGGGGTAGGTCTGGGCGACGGCGGCAGATGCGAGTGCGATGGCAAGGCAAGCGAGGGCAAGCAACTTCTTCATGTGACGCTCCGGTTTGTAGGGTGGGCAAAGGCGGCCGAGTCGTTGCACGGCGTCAGACCCGCCGTACCCACGCGGTGAAGCGCGTCCGCGTGGGCACGGCGGGTTTGACTGCGTGCCACGGTCGAAAGACCTCGGCCGCCTTTGCCCACCCTACGGTTACGGCGCGCGCGAGCCGACATAGGCGGCGATCGCCAGCATGTCGTCGACGTCGAGCTTGTCGACCACCTGGCGCATCAGCGCCGCCGAGGTGCCGACGCGCTCGCCGTTCTGCATGCTCCACAGCTGGCGCACGATGTAGTCCGGATGGTGGCCCGCGATCCCCGGCACGTCGCCGAGCCCTTGCAGCGTCGCCCCGTGGCAGATCGCGCAGGGCAGCGTCTTGCCGCCGCCGGTCGCGACCAGCGCCTCGCCGCGGGCGAGGCTGCCTCTCGGCACATAGGCGACGAAGCCCGAGCGCGGATCGCGGTTGAGCACGATATCCTCGTCCTCGGGCACCTCGATGATGCGCGCGCCGATCGGCTCGGTGCCGCCGTCGGGATGCACCAGCCGCTTGTTGCCTTTGGCGATGTAGGTTTTCGGCACGGTGTCGGTCTCGACCACGCGGATCCACGGACGCGGCTTGAGCGATGCGAAGTAGTCGGCGGCCGCGCGCACGTCCGCGTCGCTGATCGTCTGCGCGATGGCGATCATCACGCCCGAGCCCTTGCGGTCGCCGCGCTTGTAGTCGGCCATCTGGCGGATGAAGTAAGCGGCCGGCAGGCCCGCGAGATAGGCCGACTCGTCGTGCCCGGTACCGGTCGGCAGATGGCACGACCCGCAGGCACGCACATTGTGCGCCTTGTCGCCATGCGCGACCACTGCCGGCATCGGCGGATGCAAATCGGGATACCAGTCGGGCGGGTTGAACAGGTCGTCGATCTGCGCGCGGGTGAGCGAGAGCGCGCTGCCCGGTGCCGTCTTCGGCCCGCCGTCGTCGCGCGCCGGCGGCTGCACCTTGTCGGTCGCCGGAAACGCCCAGTCGGGGCGCTCGGCCGCGAGCGCCGCGGCGGGCGCGAGCACGAGCAGCAGAATGCCGACGAGACACTTCATCTATGACCCTCCCCACCGGCGTTTATGGAACGGACGCCTTTCCGGGGATCATGGTCCGCCGGCTGCGCACTGGCAATCGGGCGCGATCGTCACGCCGTGCGTGTGTGGTCCGCGCGTTGACGGCACTTTACCTCTGGTCGAATTCTGATGATAATTACCGGCAAGTTGTCGGATCGGAGGGGGACGCCATGCCGGCTGCAGCCAAGACCCGAGCAAAGCTCGCCGCGAAGAAGCCTGCCGCCAAGGTCGGGGCGCCCAGCCCGGCGGGCAACTTCTATCTCGGCCAGATCGAAGCCTTCGCGTTCGATTTCGCGCCGAGCGGATGGATGGCGTGCAACGGCCAAACGCTGTCGATCCAGCAGAATCAAGCGCTGTTCTCGCTGCTCGGCACGACGTATGGCGGCGACGGCGTGCGCACTTTCGCGCTGCCCAAGCTCGCCCCGATCACCCCGGCCGGACCCAACCTCTACATTGCCGCGGCGCAAAACATGTTTCCCTATCCGACGCGCACATGATCATGAGGTGACCATCAGGAGGCCCCGCGATGCCACGCACCAGAAGAGCTCCGGCGCACAAAGCAAAGGCGAAAGCGAAAAAATCGCCGCGCCGGACGAGCGCCGCCAAAACCGCGGCCAAATCGGCAAAAAAGCCCGCGAAAACGGTGGCGAAGGCCGTGGCGCGGACGCGTGCGCGCCAGCTCGGCTCGGGAGCGACAGTCCCCTATATGGGACAGATCGCATCGTTTCCGTTCAGCTTCGCCCCGTCGGGCTGGGCAGCGTGCTCCGGCCAGCTCCTCCCGATCAATCGGTACATCACATTGTTCTCGCTCCTCAGCACGACCTACGGCGGCAACGGCACGACCGATTTCAAGCTCCCCAACCTGCCGCCCCGCAGCCCGAGCGGACCGTGGTATTGCATCGCGATCGACGGCGCCTATCCGCCGCGGGGATGATCGGCAACAGGCCCCTCCCGGCTTTTCATCTTTTTCAGGCGTCGCGCCGGAATCCGATACCGCGCACCCCATCCTCTGCATTGACGACCACAGAATCGCGCGATTCACTCGACCAAGTTGATTCGCGCGTTGATCGTCGCCGCACCGGATACGTCGCATGCGCCCGTTCATCGCCTTCATCCGCAAGCAGCCGGAAGATGGCTTTCGCGTCTCATTCCCGGATCTCCCCGACTGCCACTCCAGCGGCCGCACCATCGCGGAGGCGCGCCAGAACGCCGAGAATGCCCTCACGCTGCATTGCCAGCGTCTGGCCCGGATCGGCGCGCCGATCCCGCGCCCATCCTACATGCACCAGATCGCCTGGACACAGGAGCGCATCATGGACGGGCTGGTGGCCCTGATCGCACCGCCCGAGTGGACGTGAGCGGATGTGATTCGCGTCAGCTCCGCCGCTTCTTCTCTGCCTCGTCCCAGGCCGTGAGTGGCTGATAGTCCGGCACGTAGCCGAGGCCCTTGGTGGCGTCGGACGAGACCGCGTGTTGCGTCGTCACCACGTCGATCACGGCCGGCGCATTGGCGAGCGCACGCTCGAGCGCGCCTTTGAGCGCGTCCGCCTGCTCGACCCGCTCGCCGTGCGCGCCGAGCGCGCGCGCCATGCCGGCATACTCGGAGTGCCGCAAGGTGGTGCCGACCACGCGGCCGCCGTAGTTCATCTCCTGATCGAGCCGCTCGATGTTCCAGGCCGCATTGTTGGAGACGATGAACACCGCCTTGGCGCCATGGCGCACCGCGGTGTCGATTTCCATCGCATTGATGCCGAAGGCGCCGTCGCCGTTGACCGAGATCACCTGGCGGCCCGGAAAGGCGAGCGACGCCGCGATCGCGAACGGCACGCCGACGCCGAGGCAGCCGAACGCGCCCGCATCCATGTAGGTGCGCGCCGCGAGCCCGACGCGGGCGAAGCTCAGGAGGTCGCCGCCGTCCGCGATCGCGATGTAGTCGGGATCGGCGACCGCCGCGATGGCGTCGAAGATGCGGGCGGGGTGAACCTTGCCGTCGGTGCCGCTCGCCGGCCCGCCGGCGCGCGATCTGGCGCTGCGCTCGCGCTGTTTCTGGCGCAGGCCGTCGGCCCAGGCGGCATCGACATTCGAGCGCCGGTTGCCGGCCGCCGCGACGATCGCGGCGAGCGCGAGCGACGGTGCCGCGAGAATCTCCGGCTGCCCGCGGCGATTGTCGAAAAGCTCGCCGGCGGTGTCGGCGATGCGCACGAAGCGTGCATGCGGAAAGACGGCGGGCGAGCCGTAGCCGACCTGGTAGTCGAGCCGGCGGCCGATCATCAGCACGAGGTCGGCGTCGGTCATCGCGGCGGCGCGCACCGCGCCGACGAAGGAGGGATGCTCGGCCGGCACGAGGCCGCGGCTCTCCTGGGTGTCGAGATAGAGCGCGCCGCTCGCGTCGAGCAGCCGCACCAGCGCCTCGCCGGCGCCGCGGGCGCCGCGCCCGGTGATGACCAGCGGCCGGCGCGCCGACCACAGCGCGTCGACGGCGGCCGCGACCGCCGCCGGATCGGGCGGCGCGACGCGCGGCGGCTTCGCGTCCAGCCATTCGTCGAGCACCAGCGATTTCGCCACGCGCTGGCGCAGCACGTCGGTCGGAATCTCGAGATAGACCGGACCGGGCTCGCCGGCATCGCCCGACGCGCGCGCGACCGCCTCGTCGAGCTCGCGCACGAGCTGGTCGGCGACGCGCAGCGTGCGCGACGTGCGCGTCACCGGCCGAAGGATGTCGACATGCGCAATGTCCTGCAGCGGCCCCATGTTCACTTGCGGCCGCGGCGGGCAGCCGCCGATCAGCAAGACCGGGATGCGGGCCAGGTACGCGTTGGCGACCGCCGTCACCGTGTTGGTCACGCCAGGCCCCGCGGTCACCATGGCGACGCCGAGGGCGCCGGTGAGCTCGGCATGCGCGTGCGCCATGTGCACGGCGGCGCCCTCGTCGCGCACGTCGATGATGCGGATGCCGAGCCGCGCCACGTGGTCCCAGATCGGCTGGATGTGCCCGCCCTGCAGGCCGAAGATACGGTCGACGCCGCGCCGCTTGAGGAACTGCGCGATCCACGCCGCGCAGCTGTCCGGCGCCGCGCCGAGGTCGGGGGAGGTGGATGTCGTCATGCTCAGCCTCTCTTTTTCTTTCGGCACCGTGTCCGCCTAACATTTCTGATCGGTCAGCTTCTTTCGCAGCGAACGATGCAAAATCTTTCCCGTCGCGGTGCGCGGCATCTCGTCGTCGGCGATGAACGACACCGAGCGCGGGCGCTTGTAGCCGGCGATGCGGTCGCGGCACCATTCGATGATCTCGGACTCGCTCGCGCCACCGGCGCCGTGCAGCACGATCACGGCGTGGACGCGCTCGCCCCACTTGGCGTCCGGCAGGCCGATCACGGCGACCTCCTTCACCTTCGGGTGTGCGCCGAGCATGTTCTCGACCTCGGACGGATAGATATTCTCGCCGCCCGAGATGATCATGTTGCTCTTGCGGTCGACCAGGTAGTAGAAGCCGTCGGCGTCGCGCCGCGCCATGTCGCCGACCGTGCAGTAGGCGCCGCGAAAGGCCTCCGCGGTCTTCTCCGGGTTCTTCCAATAGCCGTCGAACGTGTAGGGCGTCGCCGAGTAGAGCTCGCCTACCTCGCCGTCGCGCACATCATTGCCGTCGATGTCGAGAATGCGGATCGGCGCCGAGCCGGCGCATTCGCGCCCCACCGAGCCGAGCTTCGTCATCTGCTCGTCGGGATGCAGCATCGTCACCCAGCCGGCTTCGGTCGAGCCATAGAGCTCGTAGAGGCCGGAGTTGCGGAAGTGCTCCAGAATGGCAAGCTTGGTGTCGCGCCGCGCCGGCGCCGAGGAGACGAGCAGCTTGCGCATGCGCTCCCCGCTGTGACGGGCGCGCAGCTCGGCCGGCAGGCCGAGCATCATGATGTAGTGCGTCGGCACGAGCGACGTGAAGGTCGCGCCGGCGTCGGTGAGCGTGCGCAGCAAGTGCTCGGGATCGAAGCTCTTGCGATCGTAGACCACGCAGGCGGCACCGCAATACGTGAATGCATTGAAGAAATAGAGCGAATTGGCGTGGCACATCGGCATCACCAGCAGCGCCGTGTCGTCGCGGCCGAACCCCATCTCGACATCGGTCGAGAGCGAGAGCTGCGCGCTCGCGCGGTGGCTGCGGATGGCGCCCTTCGGCTGACCGGTCGTCCCCGAGGTGTACATCAGCGCCCAGGTGTCGCCGGCGCTGACCGCGACGCCCGGCTCGCTGTCGCGCGCCGCGCCGAGCAGGTCCTCGTAGGCGCGGTAGCCGGCGACACGCGGGCCGTCGCCGAACACAATGTACCCGTCCGGCAGGATGGCGAGATCGCCGCGCACCTCCTCGGTGCGCGCGACGAGCTCGTCCTGCACGATGAAGGCGCGCGCGCCGCAATTCTCGGCGATGTAGCGAATCTCCGGGCCGACCAGGCGGAAGTTCACCGGTACGGCGACGAGCCCGGCCTTGCCGACCGCGGCATAGATCTCCAGCCACTCGAGCGCGTTGTAGGCGAGCACCGCGACCCGGTCGCCCTTGGCGAGGCCCAAGCCCAAAAGCGCATTGGCGAGGCGGCAGGCGCGCGCGTTCCACTGGCGGAAGGTGAGCGTGCGCGCGAGGTCGCGCGCGCCGATCTTGTCGGGAAACGCGTGCGCGTTGAGGCGCAGCACCTGCCCGATATGCGGCAGCTCGTTGGCTGGCATGAGCATCTTCCCGCGCGACCCGCGTTGAGCTTGCACTGAATGTCGACTTGTTGCATACGGTATACCGTATTCAGAAAGACGGGACAACCAGCACCGGGATCGCCCGCACAAGGATTGCCGCATGGAGCAGCTCGCGACCCCGAAAACCCTGGTCCAGCAGGCCTATGACGTGATCCTCGATGCGATCTGCGCCGGCACGCTCAAGCCGGGCGAGCGGCTGACCCAGGACAGCGTGGCGCGGCGGCTCAATGTCTCGCGCCAGCCGGTCAACAACGCGCTGCTCATGCTCAAGCAGCAGGGCTTCGTGCGCGACGCCGGCCGGCGCGGCCTCGCGGTCGCGCCGCTCGATCCCAAGCTGTTCGAGGCTATCTACCAGTTCCGCTCCGCGATCGAGCCGCTCGCGGTGCGGCTCGCGACCGCGCACATGAACGCCGAGGCGACACGGCGCGGCCGCGCGCTGATCGCGCAGGGGCGCGCCGCCCTGCAGGTCCAGGACGACAAGCTGCTGGTGCAAGCCGACATGGACTTCCACTCCTTCATCTACGAGCTGTCGGACAATTCGCTGGTGCTCGAGACGATGCGCCTCAACTGGCAGCATCTGCGCCGCGCCATGGGCGAGGTGCTGCGCGTCACGGTGCTGGCGCGGCGGGTCTGGCGCGAGCACGAGGCGATCCTCTCCGCCATGGCGCGCGGCGATGCCGAGGGCGCCGGCCGCCTCATTCACGACCACGTGGTGCTCGCCTATCAGAACGTCAGCACGGCCCTGCCCCGCTCCGTGGCGCCGCCGGTGGCGTGGGCGGAGTGATCGAGGGAATGGCGAATGGCGAGTAGCGAGTAGCGAATGGCGAATAGAATAGGCCTACTCTCGCTAGTCGCTACTCGCTACTCGCCATTCGCTACTCGCACCTAAAGCTCCTCAACCGATCCGCTTGAGTCCCTTCGCGTAGCGCTGCGCCCGGCGCACATAGACGTCGGCGCCGTGCGCGATCATCGCGTGCGCCTTGTCATCGAGCGTGCGCACGGCGCGCGCCGGGCTGCCGACGATCAGCGAGTTCTCGGGAAATTCCTTGCCCTCGGTGATCAGCGCGCCGGCGCCGACCAGGCTGCCGCGGCCGACCTTCGATCCGTTGAGCATGATCGCGCCCATGCCGATCAGGCATTCGTCGCCGATGGTGCAGCCGTGCAGAATCACGTTGTGGCCGATCACGCAGTTCGCGCCGATCACCATCGGGAAGCCCGGATCGGTGTGCAGCGTCGCGTTGTCCTGGATCTGCGAGCGCTCGCCGAGCTCGATCCACTCGTTGTCGCCACGCAGCACCGCGCCGAACCAGATGCTGGTGTGGCGCTTCATCCGTACCTTGCCGATCAGCACGGCGCTCTCGGCCACCCAATAGCTGCCGTCGCCGGGAAACTCCGGCGCAATTCCGTCGAGCTCGTAGATCGCCATGCGCGCGCTCCTGTCAGGCGCGACCATGCCACCGCGATGCAAGGTGAGGCAAGGCGCCTACCCGGTCATTGCGAGGGCGCGAAGCGCCCGAATCTCGACCGCACATGCCACGCGGCGCGAGATTGCGTCGGCGTGCTGCGCACGCCTCGCAACGACGATGCTTGCTGTTACGCCACGAACTGCCGCACCGCGTCGACCATCATCTCGACCACGGTGCCGGACATCAGGCTCCACAGGGCCGCCACCACGGTCGCGATCATCACGAACTCGAAGCGGCGGCGCTCGATGCGGCGGCCGCGCACGGTGTTGCGCATGATGATGAAGGGCGCCGCGAAGACGAGAAACGGGATCGCCGCGAAGGTGGCCGGGTTCGGCCCCTGCTCGAGCAGGCGAAAGCTCGCCGGCCGGGCGGTGACGAGCTGATAGCCGGACGAGATCAGCCCCGCGACCGCAAAGCCGATCAGCAGGGCCAGAAAGCTCGCCGCCGATTCCGGCGAAATGGACAATGACGCCAACACGGGTGGGTAACTCCCGACACGCACGCTCGCCGCCGGAGTCTTCTGCCGAATCGGCGCGCCGAGCGCCACGACATCCTTAAGAAAGGGTTAACGTGCCGGGGAAGATTGTTTGCAACAATGTCTCCTCGCGTCGCCGGCGCGCGAATCCGCCGTGCCATACTCCGCACCCGATTCGAGCCATCCGGGAGCGCGCGCACACCCATGTCGACACCCATGTCGACACCCATGTCGGCCACGGCGGGAATCCGCCTTGCGAGACGTCGCCAGCTGCGTCGCGAGGCACCTCGCCAAATACCTCGTGATGTGCGTCGCCGCGCGGCCGGCCATCGCCTCGGATCGACCGTGCTGGTCGTCGCGCTCCTCGGCGCGGCGGTGCTCGCCTTCGCGGTCTGCGCGCTGTGGCCGCGATGGCCCGACCAGCCTGCCCCGGCCGATGCGCCGGCGCTGCCGATCACGATCAGGGGCGTGCTCTTCAACGTGCCGCCGCGGGCGATGCGCGTCGCCGTGCAGCGCCGCGCCGGCGCGCAGGAGCGCATCGATCTCGTCTTCGCCTGGCCCTCGCTCGCGCCGCCCGATCCGGCCGAGCCGGCGCAGCTCGGCGACGGCGACCGCGTCTTCGTCACCATCGCGGCCGCGACCGCGCTCGCGCCGCTCGAGCGGCTGAAAACCATCTATCCGCGCTACGTCACAAGCGAAGCCGCGCCCGGCCCGCCCGGCCTTTCGCTGCTCGCCTTCCGTGACGGCACGCCCTACCAGGGCGAGGATCTCGCCTTCGATCCCGCAGCGCCGGAAAAATTCCTCGCCCGCTGCTCGCGCAGCGCCAACCCGCTCACGCCCGCAACCTGCCTCGCCGAGCGGCGCGTCGGCGATGCCGACATCACGGTGCGCTTCCCGCGCGACTGGCTGAAGGACTGGCGCGGGGTCGAGGACGGCATCGAAAAGCTGATCGCCGGCCTGCAGCCGGCGGGCGGATCGTAGTCCCTTTCAGCTTCCCCACGGCAACCTCGTGGTGAGGAGCGCGGGCGCCCTCGCGGCCCGACGACAAGCTCCACAGGATGAGGAGTCATTTTTTGCAATCGGCCGAAAATCTTCTCCACCTCTCGGGGTGAGGCGGGTCTGGCAGTGTGCTCCTACAAATCCACGCCGAGGATCGACATGTTGAAATTGTAGTCCCCCTCGTCCTCGTCGGCCGAGATCACGGCGATGAACTCGTCGTCGATATAGACCTCGACCGAGTCGTCCTTCTTCGGACGCGGCACCAGACGGATCTTCGGGTTGCCGAACAGCCGCCGCAGATAGGCTTCGATTTTGCGGATATCCTGGACGTCCACTGGCTGCTCCCCCTTCCTGGCCTGGCGAGAACCCGTAGGGTGGGCAAAATCGCCTGCGTTGTCTATCCGCGTGGGCATGGCGCTTCAGCGATTTTGCCCACGCGAATGGCTCACGGGCGCGCCGTGCCCACCCTAGCGAATCACAATCCGAGATCGTTTAGCATCTGGTCCATGGTGCGCGAAGGCTCGGCGCAACCGGCCTCGCCGATCACCCGCGCCGGCACCCCGGCGACCGTCTTGTTGTGCGGCACCGGCTTGACGACGACCGAGCCGGCCGCGATGCGCGCGCAGTGGCCGACCTCGATATTGCCCAGGATCTTCGCCCCCGCCCCGATCATCACGCCGCGGCCGATCTTCGGATGGCGGTCGCCGTTCTCGTTGCCGGTGCCGCCGAGGGTCACGTCGTGCAGGATCGACACGTCGTCGTCGATCGCCGCGGTCTCGCCCACCACCAGCCCGGTCGCATGGTCGACGAAGATGCCCCGCCCGATGCGCGAGGCCGGGTGGATGTCGCACTGGAAGACCGAGGAGGCGCGGCTCTGCAGATAAAAGGCGAAGTCCTTGCGACCCTTGCCGTAGAGCCAGTGCGCCAGCCGGTAGGTCTGGACCGCGTGGAAGCCCTTGAAATAGAGCACCGGCTCGATGAAGCGGTTGGTGGCCGGATCGCGGTCGTAGGTCGCGACGATGTCGGCGCGGAATGCGTCGCCCAGCGCTGGCGTATCCTCGATCGCGTCCATGTAGGCCTGCCGGATCAGCTCACCGGAGACGTCCGGATGGTCGAGCCGCTCAGCGATACGGTGGACGACGACCTGCTCGAGCCGGTCGTGATGGAGCACCGACGAATAGATGAAGGAGGACAGCTCCGGCTCCTGCCGCACCACCGCCTCGGCCTCGCGCCGGATGCGCGTCCACACCGGGTCGACCTTGTCGAGGACGTCGACGGCCTTGGTCTGCTGCTGATTCATAATGTGCCTCCCGGGGGTCGAGGTCCCGATGGGTCATAACGGTTTAGCACAAATAGGGACCCTGCAGGACCCCCGCAATCGAACCCGCGATCCATCAAAGAAAGTCACCGATCCATCACAGGTCCTTAAGGAATTCCAGGATGGCGGCGGAAAACTGATCGTTCTTGTCGCCCGCGACCATATGGCGGGCCCCCGAGACATCGGCGAAACGGGCGTGCGGCACCAGCGCCAGGAACTCCCGGGCATGCTCCTCCCGCACCAGCTCGGAGGCGCCGCCGCGCACCAGCATCGCCGGTATTTTGAGGCCGCGCGCCGCCACGATCAGCCTGTCCTCGATCAGGCCGCGCGCGCCGCCGACCGGTCGGCGGCCGTCGAGAAAGCGCGGATCCCAGTGCCAGCGCCAGCGCCCGTCGGCATGTAGCCGCAGGTTCTTCTTCAAGCCTTCGGTCGACCGTGGCCGCGGCCGGTGCGGCAGGTAGGCTGCGACCGCATCAGCCGCCTCCTCGACGGTGGCGAAGCCGTCGCGCGCATGCTCGCGCATGAAGCCCTGCACCTTGGCGACGCCGCTGAGATCGACCCGCGGCGTGATGTCGACCAGCACCAGCGCGGCGAAGATCGGCGCGTCCCCGTTCGCCTGTGCCTCGCCCGCCGCGAACAGCGACGCGATGCCACCGAGCGATGCGCCGATCACCACCGGCCGCGCCCCGTGGCGCCGTTCGAGCTCGGCCGCGACCGTCGTGACGTCGGCGGCGAAATCCTTGAACCCATAGGCGCCGTCCGCGACCCACTGGGAATCGCCGTGCCCGCGCTGGTCGACCGCATAGCCGACCCAGCCGGCGCGGGCGATCTCGACCGCGGTCTTGCGCCAGGCGTGGCGCGTCTGCCCGCCGCCGTGCAGCAGCAGCACGGGCCGGCCGGCATCGCCGAACACGTCGGCCGCCAGCCGGTTGCGGCTGGCGCCGACGAAGGCCTCATGCAGCGAGCTCACGCGCGCTCCTCGAGAAACGCGAGCACGTCCGCCTTGAACACCTTGTCGCCGACCGCGAGCATATGGTCGCGCCCCGGAATGCCGAGGGCGCGCGCGTTCGGCATCAGCATCGCCAGTTCCTGCGGCGAGCCCGCGATCGGATCCTTGGTGCCGACGGCGACCAGCGTCGGCACCGTGATCCGGGCGACCTCCTCGCGCGTCAGCGTCTGGCGCGAGCCACGGATGCAGGCGGCGAGCGCCTTGAGATCGGACTTCGTCTGCTGCGCAAAGGCACGGAACGCATAGCCCTGCGGGTCCGTCACCTGCGTGATCGATGGCGCCTCGAGCGCGTCCGCGATGGTCTCGGGCAGGCCGACGCCTCCCACCAGCCGACTGCCGAGCCCACCGATGACGAGGCTGCGCACGCGCGTCGGATGGGCAAGCGCGACGAACGCCGCCGTGCGTGCGCCCATCGAGTAGCCCATCAGATCGGCGCGCTCGAGCCCGAGGTGATCCAGCAGCGCGCGCACGTCCTCTGCCATGATCGCGGTGTGGTAGCGCGCCCGGTCGTAGAGCTTGGTCGAGGCGCCGTGCCCCCGGTTGTCGAGCGCGATCGCGCGCCGGCCGGCGCGGGTCAGCGTATCGACCCAGCCGGGCGTGACCCAGTTGGTCTCCTTGGTCGACGCGAAGCCGTGCACCAGCACGACCGGCGCGCCCTCCCCGGCGTCCAGATAGGCGATGTCGGCGTCATCGGAGCGAAACGTGCCGGTGCGGAAATTTTGAGCCATTCGAATCCCTTGCTGCCGGGACTTCATACACGGGTGTCATGCTCAGTCGAGCGCGCGGACGCATGCGAGCCCTGCCGGCGGCATTGCCATCGCGGCTGAGGTAACCCTTGCGGTCGTCGTAAAAAACAGCATCATCAGATGGTTGAATTGATTTATTGCGGTCAAGAATTGGGATGAAGGTGATTTCGACGGCGGTCCTGCCTCGCCATCGGCCCGAGCGGTCGCCCATCACGATTGATCCCAGTCAAAGCCGCGGACTTCCCGATCGTAGACTTTCAACCGGACCGGCCTCCCTCAGAGGCGGTCAGCACAGAGGGGCGGCTATGTCCAAACGGATGATCCTGTATGCGTTGGCCGGTGTGGCCGGCCTCGCGCTCGCGACGGGCGACACGGCCGCCGCGCCGCAGAAGGCGAGGCACTTCGGCACACGGACCACCACGCACGCCACCGCGGCTCGGCGGGCGACGTTCCAATCCCGTGTCACCCACAAGGCCACCGTGCAGCGGCAAACCGCGACGCACCAGCGCTTCCACAAGGCCGCCGTCACCCACCAGAGCACGCCGACCCACCAGACGCATTTCGGCACGCTGCATACTCACACCCCGAGCAAGAGTTCGATCCCCACCACCCCGAACAAGACGTCGACCCCCACGAAGGTCGTCCTCCAGGGCAAGTTCAAGAACGGTCCCAAGCACGTCGGGCCGGTCCTCGCCAAGAAGTTCCCGATCATCAAGATCTCCAACAACAAGATCGTGCCGATCTGGAAGTCGGGGCCGAAGAAGATCTGGGTCGGGGGCCACTGGAAGGTGTTCGTGCCGTTCACGGCGCTCAGCGTCGTGCTGGTCGGCGGACACTACTACTGGCCGGACGCCTATCTCACGGTCGGCCGTCCCTACTGCGAGGGCGTCACGCCGGACGGCTGCCGGCTCAACTGGCAGCTGGTCAACTTCACCGACGGCGGCAACGCCTGGCAGTGCGTCCAATATTGCCCGCGTCCGGATGCGCCGCCGCCCGCGCAGTCGGCCTCGCTGGTGCCGCCGCCGCTGCCGCCGGGCGGGGCGTGCGAGGTCACCATCCACTCGGAGCCGAATCTCGCCGGCCAGGATGCCACGACCGGCGAAGAGCAGCCGGCGCTCCGCCAGACCGGCTGGCAGGACGCGATCGCCTCGATCGAGGTGAAGAGCGGCGTGTGGGACTTCTTCTCCGACGAGAACTTCACCGGCAACAACATGCGGCTGCGGCCTGGCACCTACCAGAACCTCGGACCGGACTGGACGCGCAAGATCAATTCGTTCCGTGCGTGATGACGGCGGTCCCGCAGTAAACGGCGCCGTAGGTTGGGTCGAGCCCCCTTGGCGAGACCCAACACGACACGCCCGCCGATCTCGGATCTCGCGAAGAGCTCGATCCAACCCTACCCGCGGCTGTCGCCAGCCGGCGGCGCGAGCCGCCGCACGAGTAGCTTGGCGCGCGCTCACGCAGCGCGGTCGAGCAGCCATCGAAAGGCCCGGCGCAGCTCCGCTGCGCCGTCACGCTCGTACCAACGACCGTGCGCCAGGATCACGCGTTCCGGGTTCCAGGCGATCATCGTCTCGATGGCGGCACGCAGCGCGGAGCGATGTCGCGCGAAGGTCGCCCGCATGTCGCGGGGCATGCCGCCGTGCGGATCCTGCACGCCGCCGAGCCGGGTCACCCAGCGCATCACGAGACCAAGCCGATGCGGCTCGAAATTCTCGATCAGATCCGTCAACACGAGGGTGCGGCTGGCACGATGAAAGAAGGCAACCTCCGTCATGTAGCTGCCGGTGATCCGCAGGGTGGTGATCTCGGCATCCCACGGATACCCCCGGTCACGATCGAGCGTGCTGGCGGCGAAATCGATGCGCTCGCCCGCCTGCTCGCGGATGCATGGCGCGAGCCAGACGGTGGCGTCGGGAAATGCGGCGTGCCACTCGGGGATCCACCAGTAATGCAGCCGATTGGGCCCGACGATCCAGCGCGGACGGCCCATCTGTGCAATTTGCGTGGCCAACGCCGGCGTGAGCGGCGTCGGCGAATGAATGAGGAGATCGCCGCCGGCGAGCCGGACGACGGTCATCCGCGTCGGAAACGGTGCCTGCATGAACGGCGGGCCGAAGCGGATCAGCGGGCCGTCGACGATCCACACATCATCCGTCACGCCCTTCAAGACATTGAGCGGGGGATAGCCGCGGCGCTCATCGAGATTGTCCGGCATTCCGATTCGGTCCGGGCCGCATGTCCATCAAGCCGGCATCGGTGCCGGCGTTGCCGCGGCGCGGGTCAGCGCCGCGATCTCCTGCCGCAGCCGCCGCATCCGCCGCCAGTCGCAGTAACGCAAGGTGGCGCGCTCGGTCAGGCTGCGGACCGAGGCGAGAAAGCCGAGCAGTATCATCACGGCGCCGAATGCCCAGCTGGCGATCTGCAAGGTCGCGAAGCCGAGCATGATGGCCGCTCGGCCCGCGAGCTTGATGATGGCGCGGGTCTTGCCGCCGGTCGCCGCCGCCAGGCGGGCGAACCGCGAGAGGTCGCGCGGCCCTTGCGAAAGCTTGAGGCTGTCGAGCGCCGCGCGCGTGCCGGCTTTCGCCTGCACGCGGCCCACGTCGCGCATCGTGTCGAGCAGCTCTTCCGCCTTCTCGAGCTTGACCGCCTCACGCAAGCCACGCTCGGAGAATGTCGCGCTCGTGACCGCCCGCCGCGCGGCGGCCATGTCGACGACGCCGCGCAGCGAGCGCACCAGCCACGCGCCCATTTGCACGCCGAGCCGTCCGGTCTTGCGCGCCGCCTTGACCAGCGAGAGGCCGACCCGCGCCGGCGCGGCGAGGCCGTCCGACGCATAGGTGCCGAGCGTGATCGCGAGACCGACGCAGGCGAGGCCGAACACTGCCCGGTCGACCGGCTCGTCCTTGACGTAATGGACGCCCTCGCGCGTTGCATCGCGCACGTCGCCGAACACGAGCAGGTCGCCGAGCGCGGTGCCGGCGAGCTCCACCCCGTCATTCGGCTCGCCGACGACGAAGCCACGCGCGAACCGCTTGACGTTGCGCACCGCGCGCGCCGGGCCGGAGTTGGCCGCCTTGACCCGCTCGGCGAGGTCCGGCCGGATCGTGATGCCGCGATCGGCGGCGAGCGCCGTGAAGCTGTTGGCGAGGTCGATATCGCCCGCGGCAAGCGCTGCCTCGACCTCGTGCTCGGCCACCGCCGGCGTGAGACGCGCGTCGACCGCCCGATTGGCGATCTCGACCGGCTCGTCGCGCAGCCACACTGACGCCTGATCGAACCAGCGTGGCGCCATCGCGTAAGCGACGGCTGCGAGAAACAGGGCGACGAAGAATGGCCACACAATGAGCTTTTGCCGCTTTTGCCGCATGGGAAGAAGTCCGCTGGGTCCCGCGCGCTCGGGCGGAATATCCGCACGGGTCCGTTGGAAATAAGCAGAGAATAAGTCGGGATTACGCCGCCGTATGTGCCCGATCAACTTGCCGCCCGATGGGCGAGACGTTAACCGTTGTGGTCACCGGGAACTCGCGGCTTTCCCGGCCGTTCGCCTCAGCGGCTGCCTCTGCAACTCGGCGTCGCCCGCCATGACCCTGATCAAGCTGCTCACCGCCCCGATTCGGCGACTGGTCGGGATGCCGCTGTTTCAGCTCTGCGTCGTCGTGCTGATCGTATTCCTGCTGCAAGGCGCGCCGGACCATTCGGTCTTCGGCCGGGTCTATGACGGCCTGGACAAGCTCGTCTCCGGCAGCATCGCGCTGATCGCCGACGCGATCTCGGTCAAGTCGTTCACCCAGGCCTTGCTGACCGTCGCCCTGATGATCTTCTACGTGTTCCTCGTCTGCCTGATCGCGCTCGCGATCGCGCGCCGGCTCATTCGCCGCGGCGTCGATTTCGCCGGCCGCAAGAACCTGTTCGGCCTGCGCAACACCATCGCGCGCGAGCGCGGCATCGAAGCGTATCGCGCCTGGGAGCCGCTCGAGCACCTGCGCCCGCCCAACGTCCCGCAGCCCGTCTGGGAGGAGCGCTTCGCCTGGCCGGCCGACAACCGGCCGCCCTATCCGAGCCTGTGGCGGCGCATCGCCTTCGAGGTCGCGAGCTTCGTGATCTTTGTGCTGCTGATCCTGGTGCTGCTACAGGAGGTCGTCGGGCTGCCGGTGTTCGCGTGGGTGGCGGACGCCGGCAAGGCGCTGCGCGGCTGGGTCGGGTTGTAGCCCGCATGGAGCGCAGCGTAATGCGGGGAAAGCCCTTCCCCCGATTACGGCGCGAAGCCTGTCATCGGGCGGCGCTTCGCGCCGGCCCGTGGGCGCCTCCATCCGGGTAAGCCGCTACGCCGTCTTGATGAAGTCGACCAATATTCGCGCAGTTTCTTCCGGAAACATATCGACGAAGAAATGCCCGCCCGGCAGCGACGCCTCGCGCGCCTGCACGCAGCGCTTGCGCCACTCGGCCGGGATATCGAACAGCCGGGCCATCACGCCGCGCGATCCATGGAAGGCGAGCGTCGGGCACGCGACCTTGCGGCCGAGATCGGCGGCGTCGTGCGCGAGATCGATGGTCGCGGCCGCCCGATAGTCGGCGCATGAGCCATGCATCATCGCCGGATCGCGCCAGCAGCGGCGATAATCGGCAAGCATCTCCGGCTCGAAGTCGCCGATCGTCGTGGCGCCCCAGCCGGTGAGACAGGTCTCGTAGAAGAGATCGGGATCGTAGGCGATCATCTTTTCCGGAAAAGGCTCCGGCTGCGCCAGGAAATACCAATGCCAGTAGGCGCCGGCGACTTCGCGGTTGGTGTCCATGAACATCGCGTAGGTCGGTACGATGTCGAGCACGGCGAGCGACATCACGGCGTCCGGATGGTCGAGCGCCATCCGGTGGCCGGTGCGGCCGCCGCGATCATGGCCGACCAGGTGGAAGCGGTCGAAACCGAGCCGCCGCATCAGCCCGAGCTGATCCTCAGCCATCGCGCGGAACGCATAGTTCGACCGGTCGGGCAGGCAGCGCGGCTTGCTCGAGTCCCCGTAACCGCGCAGGTCGGCGCACACCACGGTGAAATGGGCGGCGAGTAGCGGCGCAACGCCCGCCCACATCGCCTTGCTCTGGGGAAACCCATGCAGCAGCAGGACGGGGGGTCCCACGCCGCCGATGATCGCCGCTACCTCGAGCGATCCGACGGCGACGCGCCGGTGTTGAAAGCCCTCGAACACGCCGCCTCGCCGGGGGCTATCGCGACGCTACGCCGAAGGCGGCCGCATCGGCGATCTCGTAATGCCGGGCGAAGCCGTCGAAGTCGGAAAGCACCGCGCGCGCCTCCGGCTCGACCACCGCGACCTCCGGATCGTCGCCGGCAAAGGCCTTCACGAACTCGATGCTTTCCCACAGCGTCACCGCCAGGAACTCGACGTCGCCCTTCGTCTGCCGCGTCAGCAGGTAGGCGCCGCGATGGCCGGGCAGCGCCGCGAGCGAGGGAAACACGTGTCGCGTCGCATGCGCCTCGTAACGCGGCGCGTTGTCGGCCGTCGCCTGGCCGCGCCAGATGCGTGCAATCATGGTCCGTCTCCTTGCTGTTGATCGTCCCCATGCGGTGTCGTCGGATCGTCGCGCCACACGCACACCACGTCGCCGCGCGCGGTGGTGCCGCCGCCTGCGTCGAGCAGATCCACCTCGATGACGGCGATGCGCCCTTCCGATCGCACCGATCGCACCTTCGCGCCTTCGGCCCGCGACGGCGTGCTGGTCGACACGTCACTCATCGCCAGCCGCAGAATCGTCCAGTCGCCGGTCGCTGCCACTTCCGATGCCGCGCGCGCCGCATCGAGCGCCGTCGCCTCGATCAGCGCCGCCGGCGAGAGCCGCGGCGACGGCGCGCCGGCACGCGGCCGATGCGGCGCAATCGCGGCCCACGCGGCGTCGGCGAGCACGTCGGCAAACGAGGTCGGGCGTGCCGACAGCGAGCCGGACAGCCAGCGCCGCGCCACGAAATGCGCCGGGCCGTTGACCAGCGCGGCGAGCACGGTGAGCGGCAGATCGCGGATCACGCCGGCATGCGCGAGCGGCGCCATCCAGTCGCGCACGTGCTCGGCGGTGGCGCGATTGAGCTCGCGCACCGCGGCGCCGTGCGCCGGCTGCCAGTCCGGACGCCCGCGCTCGTACATGAACCAGGCGAGATCCCGGTTCTGCTCGACCCACGCCAGGTGGTGATGCACCGCCGCCCGCACGGTCGCGCGCGCCGCCTTGGCGTGCACGACTTTGGCGCCGCGATGGCGCGCGAGCGCCTGCACCAGCCCGGTCTGGTAGGACGCGATGCCGCGTAGGTAGAGCGCCTCGGCGATCGCGTCCTTGGTGGGAAAATGATGAAACAGCGCGCCGTTGCTCACCCCGGCCCGCGCCGTGATCTGCCCCGTCGTCGCCCGCTCGAAGCCGTGCGCCACGAAGGTCGCCAGTGCGGCGTCGAGGATGATCTCCTTGGGATCGCGATTGCTCACCTCCAGAGTGTTACTCCGGAGTTATACTCTAGTCAACGGCAGCAGACCAAATGCCTGGGTCCTTGCCCGCGCAACCGATGCGAATCCGGGCAATCCGGTAGTCACCGCAGTTGGAACGGGCGCGGTGCCACATTGATCGGCCGCGCAGCACCGGATCGCCTTTCGCGGGCGATGACGGCAAACTCATGCGCGAGGTCGTCGCAGCCGCCGACCTCACATCGTCTTCTGCTCGTGGCCGCATTCCTTGCACTTGTAGGTCACGCGGGTCTCTCCCACGGGGATCTTGACGCGGTTCTGGGTGCCGCATTTGCCGCAAGTCTCCTCGCGCCGGCCGTCGACCTTGGTGACCGTGACGGTTCGCCTCTCCAGCGCCTCCTTCACGAGCCGGTCGAGCTCCTCGCGCGTTTGCTGCTTCGACGGCTTGTCCACGGACATGGCATCTCCTTGCGTGACGCGCCGGGACACTAGCGCATGCCGAGGGCGGCTTGTAGCCCGGACCTCTAGGAATCGCCCCCCGCCCTCGCTATGTTCCGCACGTTCCCGCACCGGATGACGCAACGCGAGGTCGCTTTCCATGGCCGAGACGGTCGTTCCCCACTTCCACAACGACGCCGGCGTTGCGGTGATCGAGATCGGCGCGCGCGAGTTCATGTGCATCGGCGCAAAACCGCCGCTCGACCATCCGCACGTCTTCCTCGACATGGGCGGGGACAACGAGATCATCTGCCCGTATTGCTCGACGCTCTACCGGCACGATCCCGCGCTCGATCCGCACGCCGCGCGTCCGCCCGAATGCGCGTTCGAGCCGGCCTCCGCCTGATCCAAAAGCAGAAGGACCAGCGAAAATTTGTCGGCGCGCACCATCATCATTGCGGGCGCCGGCATCGGCGGATTGACGGCGGCGCTCGGGCTCGCACGCAAGGGTTTCCACGTCGAGCTGTTCGAGCAGGCGCCGCGGCTCGAGGAGACCGGCGCCGGCATCCAGCTCTCGCCCAATGCAACGCGCGTGCTGACCGGCCTCGGTCTCGGTTCCGCGATCGAGCCCGCCATCGTCGCGCCCGAAGCCCTCGTCATCCGCACAGCCGGTGGCCGCGACGTCGCCCGCCTGCCGCTCGGCGCCGCGACCCCGCGCTACGGCGCACCGTATTGGATCATCCACCGCGCCGACCTGCAGGCGGCGCTGCTCGCCGCCGTCACGGCGAACGATAACGTGACGCTGACGCTGGGCACGGCCATCGCGGGCTGCGCCGCCCACGGCGACGGCGTGACCGTGCAGACGGCGCGACTCGCGATGGGCGTGCCGCAGACGCGCGCGAGCGAGGCCGACGCCCTGATCGGCGCCGACGGCCTGTGGTCGACCGTGCGCCGGCTGATCGGGGAAACCGAGCCGCCGCGGTTCGCTCGCCGCGCCGCTTGGCGCGCGCTGGTGCCGGCCGAGAGCGTCGCGGCGGAATTCCGCGCCCCGGCGGTCCATCTCTGGCTCGGCAGCGGCGCTCACCTGGTCCACTATCCGGTCAAGGGTGGCGCCATGATCAACATCGTCGCGATCGCGCGCGCGCCGCAGCCGAGCAGGGGCTGGAGCACGCAAGCGTCGGCCGACGAGGTGCGGGCGCGATTCCGCCGCGGCTGGGCGGCCGCCGCGCGCGACATCGTCGCGGCACCGGCGCAGTGGCTCAAATGGCCGCTCCACGACCGCCCGCCCGCCCCGTTCGCCGGCTGCGGCGCCGTGACGCTGATCGGGGACGCTGCCCATCCGATGCTGCCTTTTCTCGCCCAGGGCGCTGCCATGGCGATCGAGGACGCGGCCGTGCTCGCCGCCGTGCTCGGCTCCGCGTCCGATGACGTTGCGGCCGCGCTGCGCCGCTACGAGGCCGCGCGCGGACCTCGTACGGCGCGGGTCCAGCGCGCCGCGCGGCGCAACGACACGGTCTATCACCTCGCCTGGCCCATCTCGGCGCTGCGCGATCGCGCCATGGCACGGATGGGCAGCGACGGGCTGCTCGCCCGGTTCGATTGGATTTATGGCTGGCAGCCGGATTAGATTGGCGCCGAATAGAAGACGCCTTGCTCGAGGAAACGCCGATGCTCTTTCCCGCCTCCTCCGCCGGCAGCCTGCCGAAGCCGTCCTGGCTCGCCGAGCCCAACAAGCTGTGGCCGCAGTGGAAGCTCGCGGGCGACGAGCTGCGCTGCGCCAAGCTCGACGCGACGCTGCTCACCGTCAAGGAGCAGGAGGATGCGGGCATCGACATCGTCACCGACGGCGAGCAGTCGCGCCAGCACTTCGTGCACGGCTTCCTCGAGTTCGTCGACGGCATCGACTTCGATCACAAGGTCGAGATGGGCATCCGCAACGATCGCTACAAAGCGATGGTGCCGACCGTCACCGGCGCGCTCAAGCTCAAGGGCCGCGTCCACGCCGCGGAGGCGCGCCACGCCCGCGCGCACACGACGCGCCAGCTCAAGATCACGTTGCCCGGCCCGATGACCATCATCGACACCATCGCGGACGCGCATTACGGCGACCGCGTCAAGATGGCGTTCGCGTTCGCGGACTTGCTCAACAGCGAGGCGCGCGCGCTCTGTGACGACGGCGTCGACGTGATCCAGTTCGACGAGCCCGCCTTCAACGTCTACATGAAAGAGGTGACCGAGTGGGGCGTCGAGGCGCTGCACCGCGCGATCGCGGGCCTGCAGTGCAAGAGCGCCGTGCACATCTGCTACGGCTACGGCATCAAGGCGAACATCGACTGGAAGCAGAGCCTGGGCTCCGAGTGGCGGCAATACGAGGAGATCTTTCCGGCGCTGGCCAAAAGCCGCATCGACCAGGTCTCGCTCGAATGCCGCAACTCGAAGGTGCCGATGAACCTGCTCAAGCTGCTCGACGGCAAGGACGTGCTGGTCGGCGCGATCGACGTCGCCACCGACGAATGCGAGACCCCCGACGAGGTCGCGGCCGTGATCGAGGAGGCGACCAAATACGTCGCCAAGGAAAAGATCATCCCCTGCACCAACTGCGGCATGGCCCCGATGCGCCGCGACATCGCCCTGGGCAAGCTCAAGGCGCTGGGCGATGGCGCGCGATTGGCAAGGGCGAGGCTGGGGTGACGGCTCGGCCACCCTCGTCCTTCGAGACGTCTCGTGCGAAGCCGCGCGAGGCTCCTCAGGATGAGGGTATCGCGTTCGTCGGGACCAACCTCACGACAGCCTCATGGTGAGTTGCTCACCGGCGTGGCCGACCCCTACGCATGAAACGCGCGGTAGGCGGGAGTGCTATCCTGAGGGTCCGCTGGCACCGAGGTCGGAAACTCCTTGGTGCAATCAGCCCGACGGT